>ERZ761602.63-NODE-63-length-240828-cov-42.976040_pt1 | contig 240828 bp, 194 predicted proteins | sample MGYA00512165_ERZ761602 | MGnify/ENA primary metagenome ERZ761602 (study PRJEB28899, sample SAMN02445085) | bioreactor sludge metagenome | biome: EBPR sludge; isolation source: Thorneside wastewater treatment plant | place: Australia: Brisbane, Thorneside... | reverse complement strand
CGCTTTCGAGCTGGATAAAAAAGGCGATTCCACGGAATCGCCTTTTTGTTGGGCGTATCCTTTAGAAGCGCGCCGGCATCGATCAGCGAGCCGCCAGGGCCGGTACATCGCGGCGGGTTTCTCCGACGTAAAGCTGCCGGGGCCGACCGATCTTTTGATCTTTTTCGGTGATCATTTCGATCCAGTGGCTGATCCAGCCGGCGGCGCGGGCGATCGCGAACATCACCGTAAACATTTCGACCGGGATTTTGAGCGCGCTGTAAATAATGCCGGAGTAAAAATCCACGTTGGGGTAGAGTTTGCGCTGGATAAAGTAGTCGTCGCTCAGCGCGATTTCCTCCAAACGCATGGCCAGGTCCAGGCGCGGGTCGTGGCCGAAACTCTCCAACACCTCGTGACAGATTTCCTTGATGATTCGGGCGCGCGGGTCGAAATTCTTATAGACCCGATGGCCGAAGCCCATCAGCCGCGCGCCGCTGTTCTTATCCTTGACCTTGGCGATAAAGCCGTCGATGTTCGATGCGTCGCCGATTTGATCCAACATGCGGATCACCGCCTCATTCGCGCCGCCGTGCGCCGGGCCCCACAGACAAGCGATTCCAGCGGCGATGGCGGCGTAGGGATTGGTGCCCGACGAACCCGCCAGCCGCACCGTCGAGGTCGACGCATTCTGCTCGTGGTCGGCATGCAGGGTAAACAGCACATCCAAGGCCCGCTCCGCCACCGGATTCACTTCGTAACGCTTGCCGGGAAGGCTGAACATCATGTAGAGCAGGTTGCCGGTGTAACTGAGATCGTCGCGCGGATAAACCGACGGGTCGCCGATGCTGTGTTTGTAACACGCGGCGGCGATGGTCGGCATTTTGGCGATCAACCGGCGAGCGGTGACCATGCGGTCTTCATAATCCTGCATGTCGAGCCGGTCGTGAAAGAACGCCGAGAGCGAACTGACCACGGCGGTCATCATCGCCATCGGATGCGCGTCGTAATTGAAGCCGTGGAAAAAACGGCGGAGATTCTCACGAATCCGGTTATGACGGGTGATGCTGGTTTCAAAAATCTGCTTTTTTTCGGCATCCGGCAACTCGCCATACAACAGCAGATAACAGACTTCCAGGAAATTGCAGTGTTCGGCCAGTTGCTCGATGGGATAACCGCGATAGAGCAATTCGCCCTTATCGCCGTCTAGATAAGTGATCGTGCTCTGACAACTGGCGGTGGACATGAAACCGGGGTCGTAAGTGAAATAACCGAATTCCTTGGCCAACCTGCCGATGTCTACCACCGACTGGCCATAGATCGGCTCCAAAACCGGCATTTGCGCCATCTTTCCAGTGACTTCATCTTTAAAGGTGATCGTTTTCATTGTAATTGCCTCAAAGGTCGGCCGGGGAATCGGAGTGGACTACACGCTGAATGGTAATTAATTGATTACCCATTAACGGTCTAACGACGGTTCAAACACACGTTCCTAATGTGGGTAAAATATTTTAGCATAGGTTGTTGCGCCGCAAGATAACCTTGCGCTGGTGTAAAGTTTTTAGCGCTTTAGCCGATTGACGACGCTTCAAGCACGCGGCTTACACAGAAGTCCCCGCACAAACTCTGAATGATCAATAAATTGAAAATAAAAGGATATTTAGCCAAATCCCGCTCCTTTTAACGAGTGATCCACCCGCCGACAATCCGATCGATGTTGCGGTGCAGCAATCAATGCATTATATTGCAACGCAACAATTTCTCGCGCCGTGGATTCAAACAGGAGCCGTCCGTGATCGTCGATCTGTTCAGTAAAACCTTAGCCAACCCTCAAGTGCTGTTGGAACCTTGGGTTAAGACCAACCAGGCGATTGCCGCCAATATCGAGCAAGTGGTCGCCTTTCAGATCAACGCCTTGAAAACCAATCTGGACATCCAACTCAATCAGTTGCGAGCAGCCGCTGAAATCAGCGATATGGCGGGCTTTCGCGATTTTTACCAACGGCAAGCCGTGATTGCCCGCGCCATCCAACAGAAACTGCTGAGTGATACCACAGCGCTATCGGACTTGGCCGCGCGGTTCAAGGCGGAAATGGATGACCTCACCCAATCCGCCTTGGATGAGATATTGCTCGACACGGCATGAAGGCATGGAAAAGCGGCCCGAACCCCGGCAAGCCGGCAAGACGTATTGAGCGCGGAGTCGATTGCGATCACCAGCGGCGCTAAATCCGCCCTCCTCGGCGTTTTCTCGACCTCCGAGGCGAACGCCGCCCGCGCCGCTGCCTTAGCCGCCGGATTGAGGCTACCCTTCGCGGACGATGCCAGCGCTGGAAACTTTAGCCATGGGCTGTATGTAACTTCAGACCGCCTCGAACTGCGGCGCTTTGAGCCGAGCGAGCCTGGATCGGTCTATGTGGATTTCGTGCTGGGAAGGGCTGCTTACCGACGCCGTTTTGGCGGCGGTCGCAACCAGCCGCTGGCCAGGGCGGTCGGGTTGAAAGGCCATGCGGTTACGACGGTGATCGACGCCACGGCCGGTTTGGGTCGGGATGGGTTCGTGCTGGCCGGGTTGGGTTGCGCCGTTGTCCTGTTGGAACGCTCGCCGATTATCGCCGCCTTGTTGCGCGACGGTCTGGAGCGAGCCGCGCGCGACCCGGAAATCGGCTCTTGGGTCCCGCAACGGCTGCGGTTGATCGAAGCGGATAGCCGTAACTACCTGTCAGCGCTTGCGGAAGCCGACCGCCCGCAAACGATCTACCTGGACCCGATGTACCCTCACCGTCGGAAATCAGCGCTGGTTAAGAAGGAGCTGCGGGTGCTGCGGGAGCTGGCGGGCGACGACGATGACGCGCCGGGCTTGCTCGCGGCGGCGCTGGCTTGCGCCCGACGGCGAGTCGTGGTCAAGCGCCCCCGTCTAGCTCCGGCGCTATCGGGAGCCGCGCCGGATTTTGAGATCGTCGCGCCCAATACTCGCTTCGACGTTTACCTGACATCCCGGACCTAAAAAGACCGGTTTAACGACCGCCAAATTGACCCATAACGCCGGACGGCCACAGCGCGGGAACGGTGGTCGAAACCACGGCGGGCGAAGCCGAGGCATTCTGGGCGAAGGGAGCCGGGCGAGTCACTGGAGCGACCGGCGGATGCGACAACTGACCGTAAGCGCGGGTGATTTTTTCGACATAAGCGCGGGTTTCAGCATAGGGCGGCACGCCGCCGTAGCGCAGCACCGCGCCTTCGCCGGCATTATAGCCGGCCAGCGTCAGCCGGACATCCCCGCGAAAATACGCCAGCAGCCACCGCAGGTAAGCCATGCCGCCGTGAAGGTTTTGCACCGGATCGTAAGGGTCTTGCACCCCGAACCGCTGCGCGGTCTGAGGAATCAACTGCATCAAACCTTGGGCGTCCTTGATCGAGCGGGCTTGATTGTTAAACCCGGATTCCGCCTCGATCACCGCCAAAACCAGTGAAGGTTGCAATCCGTAATTGGGGGCCAAGCGCGCCACCAAGGCTTCGACTTGCGCTCGCTTGGCCGAAGGAGGCGCCCGGCGAACCGCGGCCAGTTGCACGGTGGGAACGGGCCTGATGGTTGGATCGACCGGTTCCGCGCACGTCGCCCGCCGGCCCTTGGGTAAATCGCCCAACCGCGCCAGCATCCGCTGGGCGGGCGCGTCGCCTTTTAACGCCGCCAATCGAAACCAAGCGGCGGCCTGGAGGTCGTTGCGCGTCACGCCCCGGCCGTTGGCGAACATCCAACCCAATTGATACTGAGCGGGCGCGTGGCCCCGTCGGGCCGCCGCGCAGTACAACTGCATGGCCCGACCATAGTCCTGCGCGACGCCTTCTCCGTGCTCGAAGCGCGTCGCCCACTCGGTCTGAATCGCAGGCGTCGCCTTGATCAGGGCAAGCCAGCTCGTACCCGGACTCGCGGCCCGCGCCCCGGCGCCATAAAAACCCACAAGGCCGACGATGAGAAAATAGTGTAACCTCATTGAGTCTCTCATGCTGTGGATGCAATTCATCACCCAGCTCATCCTAAGCGCTTTTTTTCGAAAACTCCATCCCTTCCGTGCGGCAGATCGGTCATCGGCGCGGCGTGACGCACCCCACTCCAGGCAACCATTCTTACAAAAAAATAACGAGCCCCGCTGAGAAACCCCCGCTGTTCCTGTAGACTTTTTATTCCGTCCTTAAAGACCTAAACCTATCACTTGCCGTCGATTGAACCGAAGCCAACAGGAGGCCATGATGGTCAGTTACACCACCGAGTCCATCCGCAACATCGCTCTGGTCGGGCATGGCGCGTCCGGAAAGACGACCCTGGTGGAGTCCATTCTGCATCAGATCGGAAAACTTCCGGCTCCCGGTTCCGTGGAAAAAGGGAACACGGTCTGCGACTTCGATCCTCAAGAAAAAGTTCACCAACACTCGCTGGACTCCGCGCTGGTCCATTTTGATTGCAGCGGCGCGCGCATCAATTTGATCGACACGCCCGGCTTTGCGGATTTCCTCGGCCAAGCCATCGCCGTGTTGCCGGCGGTCGAAACCGTGGCCGTGGTCATCAACGCGCAAACCGGCATCGAAGCGATCACCCAGCGGATCATGGAGCGCGCTAGCGAGCGCCGGCAGTGCCGCATGATCATCGTCAATAAAATCGACGCCGAGAACCTGGATCTGGCCGGTTTGGTCGGTCAGATCCAGGAGGGTTTCGGCAAGGAATGCCTGCCGATCAATCTGCCGGCCGGCGGTGGGGCGCGGGTTGTCGATTGTTTCTTTAACCCCGCCGGAGACAGCGATTTTTCCAGCGTCGCCTCCGCCCATTCCGCCTTGATCGATCAAGTCGTGGAAATGGATGAGGAATTGATGGCGCTTTATTTGGATCAGGGCGAGGACCTCCAGCCCGAACAACTGCATGCGCCGTTTGAGAAAGCCTTGCGGGAAGGCCATTTGATCCCGATTTGTTTTGTTTCGGCCCGCACCGGGGCCGGCGTCAAGGAACTGCTGGACATCTTCGTCAAACTGCTTCCCAACCCCACCGAGGCCAACCCGGAACCGTTCCTGAAGGGAGCCGCGAATCCCGAACTCTTGCACTGCGCGCCCGATCCTGGCAAGCACCTGGTGGCGCATGTGTTCAAGGTGCTGATCGACCCCTTTATCGGCAAGCTCGGCATTTTCCGGATCCATCAGGGCACCCTCAATAAAGACAGCCAACTGTACATCGGCGACGGCCGCAAACCCTTTAAGGTCAGCCATCTGTTCCACGTGCACGGCAAGGAACATCCGGAAGTGACCACCGGTATTCCGGGAGATATCTGCGCCGTGGCCAAGGTGGACGAAATCCATCGCGGCGTGGTGCTGCACGATTCCCACGACGAGGATCAAATCCAGCCGAGCCCGCTGCGCTTCCCCATCCCGCTGTTCGGACTGGCCATCCGCGCGGCGACGCGCGGCGACGAACAGAAACTGTCAGATACCGTCAACAAGCTGCTGGAGGAAGATCCCTGCTTGACCCTGGAGCACAATACCCATACCAAGGAAACGGTGCTGCGGGGTCTTAGCGACCTGCATTTACGGATCACCCTGGAAAAGATGCAGCAGCGCTATAACCTGCAAGTCGAAACCAAACCGCCCAAAATCGCCTACAAGGAAACCGTCAGTCAGAAAGCCGAAGGCCACCACCGCCACAAGAAGCAAACCGGCGGCGCGGGTCAGTTCGGCGAGGTCTTCATGCGCATCGAACCGCTGCCGCGCGATGCCGGTTTCGAGTTCGTCAGCGCGGTGGTGGGCGGCACGATTCCGACCTCGTTCTTGCCGGCGGTGGAAAAAGGCGTCCGCGAAGCCCTTCAGGAAGGCGCTATCGCCGGCTATCCGATGCAAGACGTGCGCGCCATCGCTTACGATGGCAAGTACCACCCGGTGGATTCCAAGGAAATCGCTTTCATCACCGCCGGGCGGGAAGCCTTCCTCGACGCGGTCAGCAAAGCCAAGGCCATCGTTTTGGAGCCGATCGTGAATCTGGAAGTGCGCACACCTGCCGACAGCGTCGGCGCGATCACCGGCGATCTCTCCAGCCGGCGCGGCCGCATCGCCGGCACTGACGCCGGGCCGCGCGGCATGAGCATCATCAACGCGCAAGTACCGCTGGCGGAGCTGGAAGGTTATGAATCGCAGCTAAAATCGATGACCGGCGGCCACGGCGCGTACAGCATCGAACTGAGCCATTACGATCCGGTCCCGGGCGACATCCAGCAAAAGCTGCAAGCGGCTTACAAGAAACAGCAAGAAAGTTAAAGACCGCTCGCGCGGGTCAGGATGCGCCTGACCCGCGTTTCTGACCCGCCCTCCCGCAATCCGCAACGGGCCGCGCCGCGCTGGCGTCGGCCGCGTTGCCACCCTGATCGATACAACGCCTTCACCGATATGACGTCTCGCCGGTTGTTCGATGCGGTGCGCTGGGGCGCACAAGACAGTTGGCCGATTATGCTGGCCTATTTGCCGTTGGCTTTTTCCTTTGGATTGGCCTCGACTCAAGCGGGATATTCGCCCGGTTTCGCCATCGCTGTTTCCGCCATCGTCTTTGCGGGCGCAAGCCAGTTCGCTCTGCTGTCGCTGCTGGCGGCGGGAACGTCCGGGGGCGGAATCATCCTCGTGGTTTTGTTGATGAATTTAAGGCATTTGTTTTACGGTCCGGCGCTCCTGACGCATTTGGATACGAACAGGCTGCCCCTGCCCGTACTCGCCTTCGGTCTGACCGACGAAGTTTTCGCGACCGCCACGACCCGATTGGCCAGCGTTCCCGCTCCCGCGCGCGAGGGCTGGTACCTCGGCTTGCAATCAGGCGCGTATGGAGCCTGGCTTGCCGGCACCGCCAGCGGCGCGTTCTTCGGTCATGATGCCGCCGCCCTAACGCCGTGGCTGCGCGAAACGCTCGCGTTCATCCTTCCCGCCATGTTCCTCGCGCTTACCTTGGAATTGGCGCGCCACTGCAGCCGCTCGGTTTTGCTCGCTTCGCTAGCGACGACCGGAATTATCCTGACTCTGGATGGCCCGGCGGGTCTGGCGATGATCGCCGGTATCTCCGCCGGGACTATCTTTACGATCCTTCCCCTAAAAAAGGCCGACTGAATGGATCTTAAAGAGTACGGATTGATCGTTTTGTGTGGATCAATTACCCTAGCATTGCGGCTTGCACCCATGCTGGTGATGAGACGATTAACTGACGCCGCGCTATCGGTTCGCGCGAGGCGCGCCCTGTCGGCCATCGGTCCCGCGGCGCTGGCCAGCCTGGTGCTGATCTCGCTCTGGCCGATCTCGCATACGCTCGGAGATACTCCAAAAGCAGCCGCCACCTTGACCGGTTTGCTCGGTGTCGCCGTGGCGCATCGCTGGCGTCGCAATTTAGCGCTTTCAGTATTCGTCGGCGCGACGGCTTACGCCGTTGTCGTTATCAACGCGCGCTGAGTGCGTCGGCTCCGACCGGAGACTGCTTGGACGATCTGGAACCAGGCGGCGTTTTGCTTGATTGTTTGAGGCTAGGGAAACGGAGGTAAGACATGATCGATCGCTTTCGCAAGCTTCCGCGTGTGGTCCGCCATCGGTTCTCTGGCCTGCTGCTCGCCATCGCGAGCGTTTTGCTGTTGTACGCTCCCTTTTCGCTTAATAGGTCTCCGGCCAACCCTCAAGTCCTTGTGATCGTTGCGCCAGAACCGGGTTTGTTTGACCTCGAAACCGTTGAGACGCTGTTAGTCGAGCTGTTGCGCCAGCTTCAAACCGAGCTGGAGGCCTTAATTCAAGCTCTCGATGGCGACCATGAAGCGCCTTTGACCTCGCAACAACCCGTTTGGAAAGCGCCTCCCCTCCTCGATAAGCCCGGCGAGCGGCGTCACGCGCCGAACTTGATCCAGCTTTAAGCCGCTTTAACAGGCCAGTTTGGGATGGCGCGGGGCGAAGGTTCACAGCGCCCGGTCGCTCTGAGCCTGGCGCGTGCTTTTGGTCGATCAGGCGCTCGATAACGCGCGCTGGTAGGCTTCTCGCGCGTCCTCGCCGAAACAAACCAGATAAACGGTTTCGATCCGCCGATCCGCCGCGAGAAACTGTCTGACCTCGCGCACGGCGATTCGCGCGGCGTCTTCCAGCGGATAGCCGTACACGCCGCAGCTGATCGCGGGGAACGCCACGGTGCGCGCGCCGTTTTCCTCCGCCAGCCGCAGGCTGTTGCGGTAGCAAGCGGCGAGCAGTTCCGGCTCGCCTTGTTGACCGCCCTGCCATACCGGGCCGACCGTGTGGATCACGTATCGCGCCGGCAGGCGATAGCCGCGGGTGATTTTGGCCTGTCCGGTCTCGCACCCGCCCAAGCCGCGGCATTCGTTTAACAGTTCGGGTCCCGCCGCGAGGTGGATCGCGCCGTCCACGCCGCCGCCGCCCAGCAGCGAGCGATTGGCGGCGTTGACGATGGCATCCACCCGCAGTTGGGTAATGTCGCTTGAGATCAGCTGAATCCGGTGGGCGCTCGCGGTCATCGCGGTTTCTCTCAGATTTCCACCATTTCGAAATCATCCTTGGTAGCCCCGCATTCGGGACAGGTCCAGGTTAACGGCACATCGTCCCAAGCCGTGCCCGGCGGGATGCCATCCTCGGGCCAACCCTTTTCCTCATCATAGATATAGCCACAAATCAGGCACATATATTTTTTCATTTGTTAGTATGTTCCATTGGACAGTTTGCAAAACGGTATTGTCCCACGATGATGAATCCCGAAAAACCCGCGAGGTTTGTTAGAATTTAGCCTGCTCGGTAGGCCATTCTCGCGTTGAGGAGTTCCAGTTTGTCCCCAACCTATCCCGCATCCCTGCCCGTGGTCATGACCTTGGCCGGGAATGACCCCAGCGGCGGCGCCGGTATTGCCGCCGATATTGAAGCCATCGTCAGCCTGGGCTGCCATCCCGCCCCCGTTATCACCGCCTTGACCGTGCAAGATACCCACAACGTCCAGGCGCTGTTGCCGGTCGATGCCAAGCTGGTACTGGCTCAAGCTCGCGCGATCCTCAACGATATGTCAGTAGCTGCGTTCAAGATCGGCGTGATCGGCAACACCGAGAATGCCGTCGCCCTCCATGCGCTGTTGACCGCTCACCCCACCATTCCCGTGGTGCTCGATCCGGTGCTGGCGGCCGGAGGCGGAACGGAGTTGACCGATAAGGGATTGATCGACGCCATTCAAACCCTGTTATTGCCCCTGACCACCGTGCTCACCCCCAACAGCGTCGAAGCCCGGCGGTTAGCGCCGGAAGCGGATACCTTGAACGCCTGCGCCATGGCGCTGTTGGCGCGCGGTTGTCAATATGTGTTGATTACCGGCGGGCACGAACCGACCGATGGCGTCAGCAACAGTCTTTATGGCAACAATCGCTTGCTGGAAACCTTTCACTGGCCGCGTCTGCCGCAAAGCTATCACGGCTCCGGCTGCACCCTGGCCGCCGCCATCGCCGCGCTGCTCGCGCAAGGGCGCGAACCGCATTCGGACAACCCGCTCTCCGCCATTCACCGGGCTCAAGACTATACCTGGCGGTCGTTGGAAGCCGGTTATCGCGCGGGCGGCGGGCAACTGCTGCCCCATCGCCTGTTCTGGGCCGTCACTGCTGGAGATCGATCATGAAAAAGCCCGCCTGCCATGGCCTCTACGCGATCACCGACGCCGCGCTGCTGCCCGATGAACGCCTGATCGCGGCGGTCGAGCAGGCGCTTCTAGGCGGCGCTCGGCTGATTCAGTACCGCGACAAAAGCCACGATAGCGCGCTGCGGCTCCATCAAGCCCAACAGCTCAACGCGCTGTGCCGGTCACACCAAATTCCTTTAATCATCAACGATGATGTGGAACTGGCCGCCCGCGTCGGCGCGGCGGGGGTTCACATCGGCCGCGACGATCCCGCGTTTGAAACAGCCCGCGCCCGGCTGGGCGAGGCCGCGTTGATCGGCGTTTCGTGTTACGACCGGTTGAGCTTGGCGTTAGACGCCGAACGCGTCGGCGCGGATTATGTGGCGTTCGGCGCGTTTTTTCCATCGCCCACCAAGCCGACCGAAATTCGGGCTCCCGCCGGCTTGCTGCGAGAAGCTCGCGTCAGTTTAAAGATACCCATTGTGGCGATCGGCGGCATCACCCTCGAAAACGCGCCTTTGCTGTTGGAGGCGGGCGCGGACGCGCTGGCCGTGGTGAGCGCCGTGTTCGCCCAGCCCGACATTCAGGCCGCCGCTCGCCGCTTCGCCGCCTTATTTGCTTGAGGATCACCCGCATGGATCGTTCCAAAACTTTGTTTGACGAAGCGCAACGCTACATTCCCGGCGGCGTCAATTCGCCGGTGCGCGCGTTTCGAGGCGTCGGCGGGACGCCGGTGTTCTTCAAGCGCGGCGTGGGCGCTTATCTCTACGATGAGGACGACCGCCGCTACATCGACTACGTCGGCTCGTGGGGGCCAATGATCGCCGGTCACGCGCATCCAGCCGTGGTGCGAGCCGTCCAGCGAGCGGCTGATGACGGCTTGAGTTTCGGCGCGCCGACCGCGATTGAAACGGTCATGGCGCGCAAGATTCAGGAGTTTTTCCCTTCCATGGCGCTGGTGCGGATGTGCAACTCCGGCACCGAAGCCACCATGAGCGCCATCCGGCTGGCGCGCGGTTTCACCCATCGCAACACCCTCATCAAATTTGAAGGCTGCTACCACGGTCATTCCGATTCGTTGTTGGTTAAGGCCGGTTCCGGGGCGTTGACCTTGGGCGTTCCCACCTCCCCCGGCGTGCCGGAGGCGCTGGCCGCTCATACCGTGACCGTGAGCTACAACGATCTCGCTCAAGTGCGAGACGCCTTCGCCGCGCTGGGCGAGACCGTCGCCGCTGTCATCGTCGAACCGGTCGCCGGCAATATGAACTGCATTCCGCCCGCGCCCGGTTTTTTGGCCGGATTGCGCGAGCTTTGCGACCGCTGCGGCAGCGTGCTGATTTTCGATGAAGTGATGACCGGCTTTCGGGTCGCGCCGGGCGGCGCGCAACAGTTGTACGGCATCACCCCGGACCTGACCACCCTCGGCAAGATCATCGGCGGCGGGATGCCGGTGGGCGCGTTTGGCGGCAAGCGCGCGATCATGGAACTGCTGGCCCCGCTGGGGCCGATCTATCAGGCCGGCACGCTGTCGGGCAATCCGGTGGCCATGGCGGCCGGACTGGCGACGCTGAATTTGATCGCCGCGCCCGGCTTCCACGACGCGCTGGCCGTCAAGACCCGGCGGTTGTGCGACGGCTTGGTCGCGGCCGCTCGCGAAGCCGGTATCCCGTTGACGGCGAATGCGGTCGGCGGCATGTTCGGCCTTTTTTTCTCAAGCGAGACGGTGGCGAGCTACGCCCAAGCGGTCGCTTGCGATGTCGAACGGTTCAAATCCTTCTTCCACGGCATGTTGGCGGAAGGCGTGTACCTGGCGCCGTCGGCTTTCGAGGCGGGCTTTGTATCGTCGGCTCACGCCGAGGCGGATATCGAGGCGACGGTCGAAGCCGCCCGACGGGTTTTCGCGCGCCTCTGACGTTTGGAGAGTTCGCTATGTCCCGTCCCGCCGAACAGGTCATAACAGCCCGCCAATTATCTCGCTATGGAGCGTCTGGCGGAAACCAAGAGGCTGAAATTCACCGGCGCAAGCGCCAGTTCGCCAACAGGCCAACCGCGCCCAAGACCAGAAATAACAGTATATTCCACATCGGCATACTCAGACCGAGCAAGGTCCAATCCACCTTGGCGCATTCGCCAGATCCGGTCAACACCTCCCGCAAGGTTTCACCGAGCGGGAACGTCTGCAACATGTACTCCAGGTTCGGGCCGCAGCGCGGCGCTTGCTCCGGCGGCAAATGCTGTAGCCAGACATGCCGCCCGGCAATCAACAGCCCAACGGTCGCCGTAAGATCGATTAAGACGCCATACACTTTCGCGCCCCAATCTCGCGGGTTGTGAACCGCCGCCGCCAGAAACGCCAATCCGACCGCCGCCAGGGCCAAGCGCTGAAAAATGCACAGCGGACAAGGCTCGACTCCCTGACCCAATTGCGCGTAATAAGCGTAAGCCAAGCCCAGCGCGCAGACCAAAAATCCGAGGCTGTTTACCTGACGCCTGGACCTTCCTCCCAAGCCCCCGCCGTCGCGTTGATCCGTTACTTGAAAATTTTGCATGACCATCCTATTAGCCCGACCCACTGTAAAACTTAACGATCCGAATGCCCGAGCGACCGATCTGGAGCAATGCGGTCGCGGACCCGCTGTTTGACTTCCTTGGCTTCAGGAAACCGCCCTTCTTCCTTGCGCGACCAGATCAAGTGCTCGTCCGCCCAAATCTCGAATACCCCGCCGGTGCCCGGACGCAACGCCACTTCTCCCAGCTCTTGCTCGAAGGTCGTGAGCAGTTCCTGCGCCAGCCAGGCGGCGCGCAGCAGCCAGCGACATTGGGTGCAATAGGTGATGCTGACGCGCGGCTTGGGTTCCAAAACCTCTCCTTTCACAATTTATCGAGATAAGCCAATCCGCCCAATCGCCCCATCTGAAGTTCGATCCAACGCTGGCGCTTGAGCGTGTAAGCCGAAGGTTTATCCGCTCGGTAGCGCACCGGGTTGGGCAACACCGCCGCCAAGCGCGCGGCCTCGCCGACTGTCAGGCGAGCGGCCGGCTTGTCGAAAAAACGGCGGCTGGCCGCCTCAATCCCGAAGGTATAGGGACCGAACTCCGCAATATTGAGATAGACTTCCAGAATCCGTCTCTTTGGCCACAGCCATTCCAACAGCAGCGTGAACCATCCTTCCAAGCCCTTGCGGATGAAACTGCGCCCGGACCAAAGAAACAGATTTTTAGCCACTTGCTGGCTGATGGTGCTGGCTCCGCGCAGCGGCCTGCCTTGCTCCTGATCGTCCAGCGCTTCCTGAATTTCAACCAGATCGAAGCCGTGGTGGTCCGGAAACCGCTGGTCCTCCGCCGCGATCACCGCCAGCGCGACCTGCGGGGAAATCGCCGCATACGGCGTCCACTGATAGCTCACCGCCTCACGATGCCACAACGCTTTAATCTTATTCTGGACGATCACGCTAGAGGCCGGCAACGGCACGCCGCGCAACGCCAAAACCAGCAGCAGCGAACCGAATCCGAAGAACGCCGCCATCACCCATAACCCACGCCAGAGGCGGACCGGCCACTTCGACTTGACGGCGGACGGGCGTCGGGAAAAACCGGGGATTCGCAACGGCCAGCGCATCGCCCGCCTTTTCAAAAGATGCCCCATGCCACACCCGACGCCATGGTTTCGCCCAACTCCTCGCAGGATTGTAAAACTTCGGAACTCAACTCGCCCCGAGCGATGATCGGATCGCATACGGATTTGAACGGGTACCCGCGCGCGATGCGCGCGATGCTGGACAAGGCTCCGGTTCCATCGTTGCCAGCGCTGATGAACACCGCGTAAGGCAGGCCGCTGATCTGGCCTTGCGCTGGATAGTAGGTGCGATCCAAAAAATTTTTCATGGCCCCGGACATATAGCCAAAATTTTCCGGCGTGCCCAGCAACAAACCCTGCGCCCACAGCAGATCGTCCAAGCCGGCGCGCAGGGCCATTTTCAACCGGGTTTCGACCTCGATCACCCGCCGCGCGCCGCGCAGCACGGCCTTGGCCATGGCGCGGGTATGGCCCGTCTGGGAATGGTAAACGATCAGCAAGTGTTTGCGCGGTTCCTTCATGACGGCGTCTCCAAAATCATGTACTTGCCGCGCCACGAAATTTCCGCTATGGTTGCGGGTCTTTTTACAGCCGCTAAAAAAGGTTAATCCGCGAGGTAGTATGTCGAAAGAAGATCATATCGAAATGGAGGGCACCGTCGTCGATACCCTTCCCAACACCATGTTCAGGGTAAAATTGGAAAACGGTCATGTGGTTACGGCCCATATCTCCGGCCGGATGCGCAAGCATTACATCCGCATCCTGACCGGCGACAAGGTGAAGGTGGAACTGACCCCTTATGATTTAAGCAAGGGCCGCATCACTTATCGCGGACGTTAAAGGCTCTCCACCGGACCCGCCCGCTTCGCCTCCCCAAGGCAAGCCTTCCTACCTGCTGCTGGATTTCCACCGCAACAGCGGGTTGATTACGGTACGGCCTCTTCCTCGGCAATTTCTACTTGCAGTTCGTCATCGCGCACGGTGACGGCGACGTGACCCCCGTTGATCAACCGCCCAAACAGCAGTTCTTCGGCCAGCTTCCGCTTGATATTCTCCTGAATGATCCGCGCCATCGGCCGCGCGCCCATCTTGGGATCGTAACCGCGCTCGGCCAGCCACGCCCGTCCCGCCCGATCCACCTCCACGGTGACCTTTTTCGACTCCAGTTGCGCTTCCAGTTCGATCAAGAACTTGTCCACCACTTGCGCGATGGTCACCGGCGTCAGGCCCTTGAATTGCACGATGGCGTCCAGCCGGTTGCGAAACTCCGGCGAGAACAACCGCTTGATCGCCTCCATGCCGTCCGACGCATGATCTTGCACGGTGAAGCCGATTGAAGGCCGGTCCATTTGTTCGGCCCCGGCGTTGGTGGTCATGACCAGGATCACATTGCGGAAATCCGCCTTGCGGCCGTTGTTATCGGTCAGCGTGCCGTGATCCATCACCTGCAATAACAGATTGAACACGTCCGGATGGGCTTTCTCGACCTCGTCCAACAACAGCACCGCGTGCGGGTGCTTGAGGATGGCGTCGGTCATCAACCCGCCTTGATCGAAACCGACATAACCGGGCGGCGCGCCGATCAAGCGCGATACGGTATGCCGCTCCATGTATTCGGACATATCGAAACGGATCAATTCGATGCCCATGATCCGGGCGAGCTGGCGGGTGACCTCGGTTTTGCCCACGCCCGTGGGTCCGGCGAACAGGAAGGAGCCGATGGGCTTCTGCTCGTTGCCCAAGCCGGCGCGGGCCATCTTGATGGCGTTGGCCAACATATCGATGGCTTCTTCCTGACCGAACACCACCAGTTTCAAATCCCGCTCCAGATTGCGCAGCACATCCTTGTCCGAAGACGATACGGTTTTGGGCGGAATCCGAGCCATCTTGGCGATGATGGTTTCGACGTCGGTCACGTTGATCACCTTCTTGCGCTTGGCGACCGGCACCAAGCGTTGGCTGGCCCCGGCCTCGTCGATCACGTCGATGGCCTTGTCGGGCAGGTGGCGGTCGTTGATGTAGCGCGCCGACAGCTCCACCGCCGCCCGCAGCGCCTTGTCGGCGTACTTGACGTCGTGATGCTCCTCGAAGCGGGTCTTGAGTCCGCGCAGGATTTGGTAGGTTTCCTCGATGGACGGCTCGGAGACATCGATTTTCTGGAAGCGCCGCGCCAGCGCCCGATCCTTTTCGAAGATGCCGCGATATTCCTGATAGGTGGTCGAGCCGATGCACTTCAGATCGCCGGAGGCCAGCATCGGCTTGATCAGGTTGGAAGCGTCCATCACGCCGCCCGACGCCGCCCCCGCGCCGATGATGGTGTGGATCTCGTCGATGAACAAGATGGCGTTGCGCTCCTTGCGCAGTTGCGCCAGCACCGCCTTCAACCGCTTTTCAAAATCGCCGCGATACTTGGTGCCGGCCACCAGCGAACCCAGATCCAGCGCGTAAATGGTGGCGTTGCGCAGCACATCCGGCACTTCGCCATCCACGATCATCTTGGCCAGACCCTCGGCGATGGCGGTCTTGCCGACCCCGGCCTCGCCGACGAACAGCGGGTTGTTCTTGCGCCGCCGACATAGAATCTGAACGGTGCGCTCGACTTCCTCGCGCCGGCCGATCAGCGGATCGATGCGGCCTTGCTTGGCCATTTCATTGAGGTTGGACGCATAGCTTTCCAGAGGCTTGGCGGTCTGGTTTTCGGCCGTTTCCTCGCTTTGAGGCGCGGCGGAATCCTGTTCGTCCGACACCTTGGAAATGCCGTGCGAAATAAAATTCACGACATCCAGCCGGCTGATTTCCTGCTGCTTGAGCAAATACACCGCTTGTGATTCCTGCTCGCCGAAAATCGCCACCAACACGTTGGCTCCGGTGACCTCTTTGTTGCCGGAGGATTGCACGTGCAACACCGCGCGCTGCAGCACGCGCTGGAAACCCAAGGTCGGTTGCGTTTCGCGCGGATCGTCCGAACTCAACACCGGAGTATTGTCGCGGATGAAGGCTTGCAGATCGCGTTTCAACTTGTCCAGATGGGCGCCGCACGCCCGCAATACCTCGGCCGCCGCCGGATTGTCCAACAGCGCCAACAACAAATGCTCCACGGTCATAAATTCATGGCGTCGATCTCGCGCCTCGCGGAAAGCAAGATTGATGGAAAACTCCAGATCCTTGCTTAACATAACTCACACCTCGAATCGCGCTGGGGTGATTTTAAATTCAAGCCTCTTCCAGGGTACATAACAACGGATGCTGGTGCCGGCGGGAGAATTCGTTCACCTGCGCCACCTTGGTTTCCGCAATATCATGAGTATAGACCCCACATACCCCCCGACCACGGGTATGAACGTGCAGCATCACTTGGGTCGCCTTTTCCCGGTTCATGGAAAAGAAGTTTTCCAGAATCCGAACCACGAACTCCATTGGAGTATAGTCATCGTTGAGCAAAACCACCTTGTACAAAGGCGGCTGTTTCAGCGCGGGTTTCGCCGGCTCGACGACGAGTCCGCGATCCGGATCGGAGGGCGATGGCTGTTCCTGACTCATGGCGTTGCTGGACGCGGCTGGCAAGAGAAGAGTGCGGGCTCCGGCTCCGACGCGATCAAAGCGTCGTTCCGTGGATTTGCCTGACTGCCACAGTTAGATAATACCTTTCCTGCAAGTTTCCTCAAGAGCCGCCTCCCGGCAAAAAATCATCAAGCGCTGCGGCGGGTTTTGGATAAGAACACTTTCCAGGCACGATGATATGGTTGCGACACCGCCCATTTTCAAGCCGCAAAACCAAAAACGGCGCTTGAACCGTCAAGCGCCGTTTCATGGCGAAGAGCCCCCGCGATCGACCCATCAATCCATGGCTTCATACAGCGGCAGGGTCAGAAACTCCGGATAGTTCGGATCGAGCGACATCTTCTCAAAAATACCGGCGGCTTGATCGTAGGTCGCGGTCGCTTCGCCTTGCGCGGCCACCGTCTGCTTGACCTTCGCCAGCTCTTCGGGAATGAGGCCGCGCACCAGTTCGGCGGTGACCTTGCGCCCGTCGTCCAGCGTGCCCTTGGGGCTCACCACCCACTGCCAAACCTGCGAGCGGGAGATTTCGGCGGTGGCGGCGTCTTCCATCAGGTTGTGGATCGGCACGCAGCCGTTGCCCGCCAGCCAGGAGCCGAGATAGTGGATGCCGACGTTGATGTTGTTGCGCAAACCGGCCTCGGTGATCGGCGTTTCGGGATTGAAATTCAGGAAATCCTTGGCGGTGAACACGTCATCCCGCTGCTTTTCCCACTGATTCGGCTTGTCGCCCAGCACCTTGACGAATTCTTCATGGGCGATCGGCACCAGCCCCGGATGCGCCACCCAACCGCCGTCGAAGCCGTCGCGGGCGTCGCGGGTTTTGTCGTGGCGGATGCCGGCCAGCGCTTTCTCATTGGCTTCGGGGTCGTTCTTGATCGGGATCAGCGCCGACATTCCGCCCATCGCCGGCGCGCCGCGCTTGTGGCAGATCTTGACCAGTTGCAGGGCATAGGAACGCATGAACGGCACTTCCATGGTGATCGCGCCGCGATTGGCCAGACAGAAATTCTTGTTCTTCTTGAATTTCTTGATGCAGCTAAAAATATAATCCCAGCGCCCGGCGTTCAGCCCGGCGGAATGCTCGCGCAGTTCGTAGAGAATCTCCTCCATCTCGAAGGTGGCGAGGACGGTTTCAATCAGCACGGTCGCCTTGATGGTGCCGCGCGGAAGGCCGAGTTCGTCTTGCGCCATGCAGAAAATCTCGTTCCACAACCGCGCCTCCAGATGGCTTTCCATCTTCGGCAGGTAGAAGAACGGGCCCGCGCCACGCGCGATCTGTTCCTTGGCGTTGTGGAATAACACGAGCCCGAAGTCGAAGATGCCGCCGGAGACGCGCTGGCCGTCCACCAGCACATGCTTCTCGTCGAGATGCCAACCGCGCGGGCGGATTTGCAGCGTGGCGATTTCATCGTTCAGCCGGTATTCCTTGCCGGCCTCGTTCACGTAGCTGATCTTGCGGCGGATGGCGTCTTTGAGATTGACCTGGCCCTGAATCTGGTTAAACCAGTTGGGGCTGTTGGAATCCTCGAAGTCCGTCATATACGAATCAGCGCCGGAATTGTAGGCGTTGATGATCATCTTCGCTTCCACCGGTCCGGTGATTTCGGTGCGGCGGCGTTCCAGCGCTTTCGGCAACGGCGCGATTTTCCAGTCACCTTCGCGGATGTGCTGGGTTTCCGGCAGAAAATCGGGCATTTCCCCGGCATCGATGCGAGCTTGGCGCTCGATGCGCTTTTTCAATAATTCCTGACGGCGTGGTTCAAACGCCCGGTGCAGTTTGGCGACCAAGCCGAGTGCGTCAGGCGTCAGAATCTCGTCGAAACGGGGATGAATCGGGGCGTTTACTTGCACGCCAGCAGGCAAATTGAGGCTCACGGTTGCTCCTTTAGCGGATTCTGGATATGAATATAGTGGCTATTATTTTAACGGCTTCCAATGGCAAAAACCCGAAGCGATCAGCTTCGGGTTTCAGCGAACAGTTAGTGCGGCCCGCCGGCAGGCGACGAGCCAGACCACCACTTAGTGGAATTGTTCTTCTTCCGTGGAACCCGTCAACGCGGTCACCGAGGATACGCCGCCTTGAATGACGGTGGTCACGTCATCGAAATAGCCGGTGCCCACTTCTTGTTGGTGGCTGACGAAGGTGTAGCCCCGATCGCGGGCGGCGAATTCCGGCTCCTGCACTTTCTCGACGTAGGCGGACATGCCGCGCTTCACATAATCCTGGGACAGATCGAACATGTGGTACCACATGTTGTGAATGCCGGCCAAGGTGATGAACTGATACTTGTAGCCCATCGCGCCCAGCTCGCGCTGGAACTTGGCGATGGTGGCGTCGTCCAGATTCTTTTTCCAGTTGAACGACGGCGAGCAGTTGTAGGCCAACATCTTGCCCGGATTCTTGGCTTGAATGGCCTCGGCGAATTTCTTGGCGAAGTTGAGATCCGGCGTGCCGGTTTCGCACCACACCATGTCGGCGTAGGGCGCGTAGGCCAAGCCGCGCGAAATCGCCTGATCCAGGCCCTTCTTGGTCTTGTAGAAGCCTTCGACGGTGCGCTCGCCGGTGCAAAACGGCTTGTCGTTCTCATCGCAATCGCTGGTCAGCAAATCGGCCGCCTCGGCGTCGGTGCGCGCCAGCAGCACGGTCGGCACGCCGTACACATCCGCCGCCAAGCGGGCGGCGATCAGCTTCTGCACGGCTTCTTGAGAAGGCACCAGCACCTTGCCGCCCATGTGGCCGCACTTCTTGACCGAGGCCAGTTGATCTTCAAAATGGACCCCCGCCGCGCCGGCGCGGATCATCCGCTTCATCAGTTCGTGGGCGTTTAGCACGCCGCCGAAACCGGCTTCGGCGTCGCCGACGATGGGCAGGAAATAGTCGATGAAATCTTTATGACCCGGCCCAATGCCGCGCGCGCACTGAATTTCGTCGGCGCGCTTAAAGGTGTTATTGATGCGTTCGACCACCACCGGCACCGAATCGACCGGATATAGCGATTGATCGGGGTACATCGACATGTAGCTGTTATTGTCGGCGGCGACCTGCCAGCCGGACAGATAAATGGCCTTGACGCCGGCCTTGACCTGCTGCATCGCCTGTCCGCCGGTCAGCGCGCCCAGACAATTGACGTAAGGGGTGGTGGTGATCAAATTCCACAGCTTTTCGGCGCCCCGTTGCGCCAAGCTGTATTCGACGGGCAGATTGCCGCGCAGTCGGACCACATCCTCGGCGCTATAACCGCGTTTGATGCCTTTCCAACGGGGATTTTCAGCCCAGTCTTTTTTCAGTTCTTCAACGCTTAAAAACGTCATTTTTTTCTATCCTCTTTGGGGTTTACGGGATTTTTTCGCTCAAAACCTGTTGCGATCAGCGGTCGAAAAGGCCTCACTATGACGGGATATCGTTAAAATCGGGCACATCGAAATATTGTCGCTATCTTAATGCCGCTATGCAACATTTGACAAGTTGATCGCGGTCGCGCTTCAAACTTCACACTCTCACTCTCGCCCATCGGCAGGAACCCGGCCATGACCAAACAAACGACCCCCATTCCCGATTTAATCGCCGATATCGGCGGAACCAATGCGCGTTTCGCCCTGGCGCTACCCGATGGCCGGATCGAAGCCGAACGCATCCTAAGCGGCGCTGATTACCCCGATCTGATGCAAGCCGCCGGCGCTTACTTGAGCGGAGTGTCGGGACCGCGACCCCGCCGGGCCGCCGTCGCGGTCGCCACCGCGATTTCCGGAGACTGGATTCAATTCACCAACAGTCCCTGGTCGTTTTCCACCGAGGCGGCGCGGCGGGCGCTTGGCCTGGACCGCTTGCTGATCTTGAACGATTTCACCGCGCTGGCGCTGGCGCTGCCTCGGCTCGGCGCCGACGAACGGCGTGCGGTCGGCGGCGGGACGGCAATCGCGCACGCGCCCATCGCGCTGATCGGCGCCGGAACCGGCTTGGGCGTGTCGGGTTTGGTATGGTCGGGCCAAAATTGGCTCGCCCTGGAAACCGAAGGCGGGCATGTCACCTTCGCCGCCGCCGACCAACGGGAATGGGCGGTGAGCCGAATCTTGCAGCAGCGTTTCGGCCACGTCTCGCCGGAACGGCTGCTGTCCGGGCCGGGTCTGGTCAACCTCTATAGCGCGCTGGCGGAATTGGAAGGCTGGCCGGCGGAACCGCTGGCCCCCGCCGACATCACGGATCGCGGTTTGACCGGCGCTTGCCCGCACTGTCTTGAAGTGCTGGAACTATTTTGCGGCGCGCTGGGCACGGCGGCGGGCAATCTGGCGATCACCTTGGGCGCGCGCGGCGGGGTTTACATCGGCGGCGGGATCGTGCCGCGCTTGGGCAACTTTTTTGACCGTTCGAACTTTAGAGGCCGGTTCGAGGCCAAGGGCCGGTTCAGCGATTATCTCGCGGCGATTCCAACCTGGGTGATCACCGCCGCCAATCCGGCCTTGAGAGGAGTGGCGGCGGCGCTGAACTGATCGCGCGGGTTCAGTCAGCCGGTTCGCTTTGCGGCAGCGCATTGACCTTGGCGGCCATGATGAAGTCGTTTTCATGCAGGCCGCCGATTTTGTGGGTATAAAACAAAATGCTGGCGTGGCCCCAGCCAAAGGAAATATCAGGGTGATGGCCTTCCTGTTCGGCCAGTTCGCCCACCCGGTTGACGAACGCTTGAGCCTCGCTGAAATTCTTGAACTGAAACCGCCGTTCCAATCGGGTTCCATGATCCAACAAGCGCCAGCCGGGCGCTTGCGTCAGCAAGGCTTCAGCTTCGCTGGGGGCCAGCGGCGGAACGCCGCCCCGACAGGGCGTACAGCTTTTTTGAGAGAGCGCCATGGTCTAACCTCACGGTGAGCCTATCGAGCAAGGGGTGCTTCAAACCCGCGCGGCCAACCCGGAAAAATCCGCGCGCGCGGGTTCGATTTGCTTATACTAACCCTCAAAGTATCGACCCAACAGGGAGAATTCGCGGATGCGAACCGTCTTGATCCCCACGCTGGGCGCGGTGCTGATCGCCGGCATCGCGTTGGAACCCTACGCCTTGGCCGCCGCGCCAAAGTCAGAACAGCCGAAAGAGCCGCCGGAAATCCTGGCCAGCCGGGCGCTGGCGCAACAGTTCGGAGAGGCCTTGAAACAAGCGCTGGAACAGGCCATCCAAAACGGCGGGCCGGCCAACGGCATCAGCGTCTGCCACGACAAGGCCGGAACCATCGCCACCGAGTTCTCCCAGGACAAGGGCGTCTTAATCGGACGGACCAGCCTCAAAATCCGCAATCCCGATAATGCGCCCGACAACTGGGAACTCGCGGTGCTCAAACAATTTGAAGCACGCAAAGAGCAAGGCGAAGCGACCGGGTCATTGGAATACGCCACCCTGTTCGAAGACGATCAGGGTAAGAAAACGTTCCGTTATATGAAAGCCATCCCCACCGCCGCGCTTTGCGTCAAATGCCACGGCGAGACCATCGATCCCGAGGTCGAGGCCAAGCTGAAGGCGCTGTACCCCAACGATCAGGCGCGCGGCTTCAAGGAAGGCGATCTGCGCGGCGCGTTCACGCTGTCCACACCCGTACCTTAAGGAACACCCGATGGATTGGTCACCGCGGCTGACCGTCGCCACGATCGTCGAACGCGAGGGCCGCTTTCTGCTGGTCGAGGAATACGCCGACGGCAAAGAGCTGGTTTACAACCAGCCCGCCGGTCACTTGGACGAACATGAAACGCTGGCGGCGGCGGCCATCCGCGAGACGCTGGAGGAAACCGCCTGGGAAATCCAGATCGACGCCGTGGTCGGCGTCTATTACTGGACGCATCCCAAGGGCGATACCTTCGTTCGCACCTGCTTTGCCGGAACCGCCTTGCGGCACCATCCCGACCAAGCCTTGGATCGCGGCATCCAGCGGGCGCTGTGGCTGACGCGCGCCGAAATTGCCACCCTGGAACCGCGATTGCGCAGTCCAATGGTGCTGCGCTGTCTCGACGACTATCGGGCGGGGAAACGCTTGCCGTTGGATTTATTCAGCTATCTTTAAAGCTCCTCCGGCGGCCTGCATTCCTGGCTTCCGGGCGCATGGCCAAGCCCCGGCTATTCCCTGGCGATCGGCAAGATCCGCGCGATTATTTAACCAAGACCTTCAGCGTTTCCACGTCGGCCCGCATTTGCTTGCGTTCGACCAAAGGCAACGGAATGACGCCCATGGCGTAAAAGTACCCCGTGGTTCCCACGGCGGCCTCGGAGGTGAGTTCAGCCAAAAATTCCTTAAACCCCGGAATTAAATCGACATGCCGCTTCTTGACATAGACCACCATGGGGAACGTCAGATCGTAGGTGTTGCGGGAGACATTGACGACGGTCGGCTCCATATTGTCCAGGTTCAAGGTGCGCAGATTGTCTTTTAACACCATGGTCAACGCCACGATGCCCACCAGATCCTGATTGCCTTTGATCTCTTGAATGGCGGACGGCGAACGATCATATTCAACATAAGCGCCGTCCTTGCGAAAATTCTTGCAGGCCGCTTCGAATGCTTTCGGATCGTTGGCCTCGATGGCTTTAAAATGTTCGACCTGCCGGCACCCTGGCAACACGATGGCGCTAATATGGGTGGCGTTGAGACCGATGCCGGTCGCCGGCGCCAGAATTTGAATCTTAGTATCCGGCAGCGCGGGGTCGATGTCCTTCCAGCTCCGATAGGGATTAGCAACCAGCCGGGCGCTGTCCTTGGGGTCGGGCACCTCCCTGGCCATGGCCAGGAATAGCGCCTTTCGGCTCAGCGCGCTCAACCGTCCGCCCGGCGCCTGCGCGGCGACCAGCGCGTCGCGCCCCAAGTTGAATTCCACGATTTCACTGACGCCGTTTTTATTGCAGGTTTCCAATTCGGCCGGCCGGATCCGGCGCGTGCCGGTGTTGATGCTGGGCGTATCGAGGCCGGAGCCAGAGCAAAACAGCTTAAACCCGACTGTGGTGTCGTTATAGAGGATATTTGGGGGTTTATATTGTGGGGATTTATTGACCAGTTGCTCGCCGGCCTTGATCGTCAAAGGGATGGGGGTAAATCCGCCGGCGACGGTGATCCTGTCGGATGGAATATCTTGCGCGGCGGCGCTGCTGATGGCGGCGATCAAAAAGGCTAAAAGTGCTCTTTTCTCAAACATGCTACTGTCCCTCAAGGATTATTTTTACCGGTGCGACCGCCAGTCCGGCGAAGGCACCCAATCCGTTCCTTAAAAAGTAAAATGACTCCGACCGAGGACCGAACGCGCTCAGCGGCTCGATGCCCTTGAGTCACTCTCAACAACCCGCCCGCCCGATGAAAACCATCAATACTAAAATCGAGCGATTGGACACGGAGGAGCGCGGGTGGTGCGGAGTTCGTCGCCCGCTCAAACAGGGGCGACCCACAAAAACCAGCGTCAAGGGAAAGGTGGCGGTTAGGTTCCTAGATACGCTTCCTTGACACGGGCATCGCCTAACAGCTCCCGGCCGGTACCAGCCAGTATAACGGAACCGGTCTCCAAAACGTAGGCGCGTGACGCAATTCGCAACGCCATGTTAGCATTTTGTTCCACCAGCAGAATGGTGGTGCCGGCCCGGTTGATGTCTTCGATGATCCGAAAGATCTCCTGCACCAAACGCGGAGACAAACCCATCGACGGCTCGTCCAATAACACCAACCGACCCCGGCTCATCAGCGCCCGGCCCACCGCCAGCATCTGTTGCTCGCCGCCGGATAAGGTGCCGCCCGCCTGATGTTGGCGCTCCTTAAGCCGGGGAAAGGTTTCAAACACGCGGTCGTAATCAGCGGCGATATCAGCCTTGTCCGTCCGTTGCCACGTCGCCAGCTTCAAGTTCTCCAATACGGTCAGATTGCCGAAAATGCCGCGTCCTTCAGGCACTTGCGCGATCCCCAAGCGCACGATCCGGTGGGCCGGAACCCGCTTGAGATCCTGGCCTTCGAAAACGATGCGCCCGCTGTAAGCCACCAATCCGGAAACCGCCCGCAAAATCGAGGTTTTGCCCGCCCCGTTCGCGCCGATCAGGGTGACGATCTCACCTTCCACGACCGAAAACGACACGCCTTGCAACGCCCGAATCCCATCGTAGCTCACGACCAGATCGCGGACCTCCAGCAAGGCTTGGGGATTCGTCGCCGGCTCGTTCATCCCACCGGTCCCTCCCCCAGATAGGCTTCCAACACCTTGGGATGATTTTGAATCACCTCCGGCGGACCTTCCGCGATGCTCTGGCCGAAATCCAACACCTTGATCCGCTCGCAGATGCCCATCACCAGCTTCATCTGGTGTTCGATCAGCAAGATCGTGAGTTTGAATTCCTGGCGGATCCACAGAATAAACTCCATCAAACGGTCAATTTCGTTCGGGTTCATGCCGGCCGCGGGCTCGTCCAGCAACAAAAGCTCCGGGTCGATGGCCAAGGCCCGCGCGATTTCCAAACGCCGCTGCAAGCCGTAGGGCAAGTTTTTGGCGGTCTCGCCGGCCAGCGCCTCCAAGTGAAAGATCGCCAGCAGCCGCTGGGAATTTTCGATGATCCGCCGCTCCTCGCGCGGGTAGCGGCCGATCTGCAACAACGCCTCCAGCGGGCTGTAATTCGCCTGGGCGTAGTGCGCGATCCGCACGTTGTCCAGCACCGACAAATCCCGAAACAACCGAATATTCTGAAAGGTGCGGCTGATCCGCAGGGCGGTGATCTGATGCGGGGTCTTGCCGACCAATTCCGTCCCCTTGAACCGGATGCTGCCCTCGGAGGCGCGATAAACCCCGGTGATCAAATTGAAGATGGTGGTCTTGCCCGCGCCGTTGGGACCGATGACCGCCATCAACTCGCCGGCGTTGAGCTCGAGATTGAAGTCGGAAACCGCGCACAGGCCGCCGAAGAAATGCCTGACCTTAGTGGCTGTGAGGAAGCTCATGTTTGCTCTCGTTTTCCGCGCCGCCGCGATGCGCTTCCAAATCCCGCTTGGGAACGAACCACCGCAGTTCCCGCAGCCCCAGGATGCCGCGCGGCGCGAAGATCATCACCAACACCAGCGCCAGCGGCATGACCACCATCCGCCACACCCCCAAATGCCGGATAAAGTACTCGTTCAACGGATCGAAGATCACCGCCGGCAACCAACTCAGCAAGCCCGCCATGGTGGACGGTCGCAGCAACTCCAACAGCACCGTATACAGCGTCGCGCCGAGGATCGACCCGGCGATGGAGGCGATGCCGCCGAGATAAACCATGATCAGGATATCGGTGGTCTTGATAATGTCGAACACTCGGGGGCTAATAAACTGCAGCAAATGGGCGAACAAACCGCCGGCGACGCCGGCAAAGAAAGAGGAAACGGTAAAGGCGAGCAATTTCACCCGGCGGGTGTCGACGCTCATCAACTCGCTGGCGATCTCATCCTCGCGCACCGACAAAATGCCGCGCCCGTATTTGGAATACACGAAGTTGCGGATCGCCCAAACGGTCGCGACCACCCAGAAGAATACCCAGGGCAAGGTCGTCAATTTGCGGATGCCCGGTATCCCGCGCGGCCCGCCGATGGCGTCGATATTTTCGATCAGCGACTTGATGATCATCAGAAACGCCAGCGTGATCAAGGCCAGATAATCGCCTCGGGTCTTGAAAGACGGAATGGCCACGATCAAGCCGAAACCCGCCGCCGCCAGCCCGCCCGCCAAGATCGCCAGCGGAAATAGCCAGGGATTGGCGGCGACCGGCAACACCTTCATGGTCATCAAGGCGGCGGTGTACGCGCCGACCGCCATGAAGCCGGCATGGGCCAGCGAAAACTCGCCCATGTAGCCGTTCACCAAATTCAAGCTTACCGCCAGAATGATGTTGATGCCGACATACATCATCACCAACTGGACGTACTTATTGAACAGATTGTATTCGGGAATCGCGAAGGCCAGACCGAAGCCGATCACGATCAAGACCGGCAACAACCAGCGCTGCGCCGCCAGCCAGTTCTGAGCTTCGGCGGATAGACGACGCTTCATACTTTTTGAATCCGAGGCGAGCCCAGGATGCCGTAGGGCCTCACGATCAACAGCACCAACAGCAGGGCGAAGGCCACGAAATCGCGGTAGGTGGACGGCAGGAAGGCCGCCACCATAATCTCGACCCCCCCGAGAATAAAGGCGCCGATCATCGCTCCGCGAATGTTGCCGATCCCGCCCACCACGGCGGAAATGAAGGCTTTCCAGCCCACCATGATCCCCATGTAGGGATCGATCACCGGGTAGGCCAAACCGTACATGGTGCCGGCCGCTCCCGCCAAACCGGCCCCGATGGCGAAGGTGATGGAAATGATCAGATTCACCGGCACGCCCATCAGCGGCACGAAGGTTTTATCCCAGGAAATAGCCCGCATCGCCATCCCTACCGGGGTGCGGTGGACGACATAGTCCAATAAGAACATCAAGCCCAAGGACAGAAAAATAATGATGACCTGCAACGAGGACAGGGAAACGCCCCCCATATCCCAGTTGGTGCTTTCCAGCAACGGGGGAATATGCTTGGGGTAAGGGGCCAGGGCCAGCGTGAAATTTTCCAGAAAAATGCCCACCCCCAGCGCGGTGATGATGGCTGAAACTCGCGGCGCGTGGCGCAAGGGCTTGTAGGCCAGCCGCTCGATCAACACCCCCAAAAGCGCCGTGCCGAGCATGGTCAGCAACAGCGTCGGCAGAAACGGTAAGCCCAAATACACAGCCGCTAGAAAACAGAAAAACGCCCCGATCATGAACACATCGCCATGGGCGAAATTGATCATGGTGAGGATGCCGTACACCATGGTGTAGCCCAAGGCGATCAGGGCGTAGATGCTGCTCAGTTGCAAAGCGTTCAGCATTTGCTGAAGCCAGTAGACGATCCCCTCGTTCAACGCCGTTACCTACTTCGATCAGGCGAATGAGAAAGGCGGCCCGCCGGGCCGCCTTGCGCTACCGTCACGCTCGGACTCCGAGCCGGTCAGGGGTTAGCATTGGTGAAGTAGGTGAACTTGCCGTCCTTGATCTGCAGGATGACCGCGCTCTTGATCGGATCGCGCGAATCGGCCTGGAATTTCATGTCGCCGGTGACGCCCTTATAGCTCGGCAGCGTGGACAAAGCGGAACGGATCGACTCGCGGTCGGCCTTGCCGGCGGTTTTGATCGCGCCAAACAGCAAGCCGAAGGCATCATAGGTCAAAGCCGCCACATCGTCCGGCTTGGCGCCGTAGGTCTTTTCATAGTCCTCGATGAATTTCTTGGCGACCGGCGCGGCGTTGTCGGCGGCGTAATGGGTGCTGAAGTAATATCCGTTCAGCGCGGCCCCGCCCAGCGTCAGCAGTTCGTTGCTACCCCAGGAATCGCTGCCGATGAAGGGCACGGTGATCCCCAAACGCTGCGCTTGTTGGACTTGCAACGGCACTTCGCTGTAGTAATTCGGCAAGAAAATCACCTCGGGCTTGGCGTCCTTGATCTTGGTCAACTGAGCCGAAAAATCCTTATCGTTGGTGGTGTAGGTTTCAAAAGCGACGATCTTGCCGCCCAGCTTCTCGTAGTTGGCCTTGAACACCTCGGCGATGCCCTTGTTGTAATCGGAGGCGACGTCGTACAACACGGCGGCGTTTTTGGCCTTCAGCTTCTCCAGCGCGAACTTCGCCAGCACGCCGCCCTGGAACGGATCGATGAAGCAGGCGCGAAACACGTATTTTTTGGGCTGGTTGGTGTTGGCGTCCAACGTGGTCTTGGGATTGGTCGACCAGGGCGTAATCAACACGGTCTCGGAGCTTTCGGCGATTTCCGAGGCGGGGATGGCATAGCGGCTGGCATTGGGGCCGACGATGGCCAGCACTTCATCCTGGGTGATCAGTTTCTGGGCGGCGGCGGCGGATTGATCGGCTTTGCCGGCGTTGTCCTCCACCACCAAATCCACCTTCATCTTTTGCTTGCCCACCGACAAACCGCCGGCGGCGTTGATTTCCTTGACCGCCATTTCGGCGGCGTTCTTGCAGGACGTCCCCACCGCCGGCATGTCGCCGGTCAGTTCGGCGATGACGCCCAGTTTTAAGGTTTTTTCAGCGCTCCAGGCGCTGACCCCGAACGAACATAAAAAGACAGGCAATAGCAATGACAGCACTTTTCGCATGAGCGACGCCCTCTCCTTCAGTCGTGAGCCACCTACCGAATAATGGGTATTTTGATGCTACCGCAATCGAAAGCACCGATTGTCGATACCGAGCGAGCGTTCGGCGGCGCGCGGCGCGCGAACCCGACCTCCGCTTGATCTCTTGCAAGGATTATAGCCACATTGGCGGGGATTGCGCCGTTGTTTGCGCGCCGGTTAAAACACCTCGCGATCGCGGGCATCTTGCCAGCAACCACCGAACGGCCGGCGCCGCAAGGCCGGCGAACCCCGGAGCGAGGGCTGATCGCGGACCGGCGCGGCGCGAAGGCCGAGGGTTCGCTACAGCGAACCCTTGGCCTCCCAGGACGGCGCGATGATCTGCTCCGAGCGCTTGCGACAAACGATCTCCAGTTCCTTGAGGATGCTCTCCATCCCGATGAGCTTGCCTAAAACCACGCGGACATCGTTGAGCGCGAAGATCACGTCCACATTCATTTCCAAATATTTTTCGCGTTCGTGCTGTTCGGCTCGCTCGATGGCGGCCTGAATGCTTTCCTTTTCGTCCACTGGCCCGCCCAACAACCGAATGAAGACCCGGAGCTTCTGGCGTTGCTGGCCGAGCCAATCGTTATAGCGGTAGAGCAGCTCGTAACCGTCCTCGATCGAATATGCCTTATAGCGAAATTTGAGTTTGAGATCGTCAAAGGTGTTGTGTCGCAACAGCTGCCCTTTTTTCCATTCGTCGATGGTTTGCTTGAATTCCAGAGGCAAAAAATCGACGCCAGTTTCGATGCGATTCTTGAAGAAATCAAGATCCTGCGCTTCTTTATCCACTCTTTCAGCGGTCAGGTGGATTTGCTGGAGAATCGCCTCGGTCCGCGTATAACCTTTCTTGGGTCCGGCAGCCGGCACGGCGACCGCGCTCAGGTGATGGCTGGCCTGCTCCGCCACCAACCATTCGGCGATGGCTTCTTCCACGGCTTGCATCCGGGCTTCCGTTTGCTCGCTCTCGCGCTGGTCGGTATGCGCGCGATGCAGTTGCACCCGCTCGCTTTCCGCCTGTTCCGCCGCCGCCCACTCGGTGATGGCCTGTTCCAATGCGGATTTTTCCTGGATCGCGCGTTCCGCCGCCGCCCGTTCGGTTTCCGCCCGCCGCGCCGCCAGCCGTTCCGCCGCCGAACGCGCGGCGATTTCGTTCTCCGTCGCCGAACGCGCGGCGATTTCGCTCTCCGCCGCCGAGCGCGCGGCGGCCGCCTCCTTGAGCGCCAAGGTCCGCCGCTCGGCCGCCTGCTTCCGAGTCTGGCTGAAATGCAACAGCAGCCAACCCGCCACGACGATCAGCACCACCACCCCGAGCAAAACCAACCAACCCGACAGTTGCCAAACGTTCATGGGCGATCCTTTCGAGCCAGTCTCTGTGGCCGGAGAATATCCCGGCGGCTGAACCGCTTGAGGTCACGGTCAAGTAGCCCGCCAGCCCAGACGGTGGTCCCAGCCGAGCGGCCGGCGCCCCGCCGGTCCTGTTCCGCAGAACGTTCGGGGTGTTGGGCGGACTTCGCGGCCATCGCCATTGTTGCCGCGCTCATGTCGTTTCGCCGCCGAACACGCTCAACAGACGGGGTATCAACCCGTCTAACTCGGCGGTCATCAAGGCAAACTCGGCGTCGAACACCGCCTCGGCCGAACCCGTCGCATCGTCGCCCAAGGATTCGCGCACCACATCGAGAAAGCGCAGCCGCCGCAGCGTTAATGTTTCATCCAGCACGAAAGCCACTCGCTGGTTCCAAATCAAGCCCAACCGCGCCACTTGTTTGCCCGCCGCCAGGTGCGCGCCGATTTCATCGCCGGTCAGATCCTGCCCCCGACAGCGAACCACGCCTCCGGATTCCCCGAGTTCGCGCAATTCGCAGCTGTCGCCGAAACTAAAATCAGCCGGCGCTTGCCCTTGGCCCAACCAAGCCGTCATGACGGCGGTGACCGACTGCTGGACCTTGAGCGGCGCGATCGGCAGCGTGTCGAAGGTCTTACGCAAATATCCGGTGATTTCCTCAACCCCCCTAGGGCTGGCGCTATCCACCACCAGCCGGCGGCCCGCCGGATCCAGATACGCATGGCCGAGCCGGCTGCGGCTCAGCGCGCGGGGCAATAACTCGTGGATCAGTTGCTCGCGCAACTCCAGTTTTTCCCGACGCCGCACCGGGCGTTGCCGTTGGTCTTCAATGACGGCGACCCGTTCCGAAACCGCCTGATTGAGCGCGCTGGCCGGCAGTATCTTTTCCTCGGTCCGCAGACACACCAGCGCTTTCCCCGCCACGGTGTGCACCAGATCGACCGCTTTCCGGCCCAGGGGAGGCGTCCAGCCCGCAACGCTAGGCTGGTGGCTGGGGCACGGTTGGAAAGCGAAACGCTCCAAACGCGCCGCCATCGCGTCGCTTGGCGAAAACGGCTCAATAAACTTAAAAAGTGTTAGGTTTTTAAACCACATTCACGGATTATCTTCTTGAATAGAGTTATCATTATCTGTCGGTTTTTTCATACCGCCAAGCTATTTAGTCAACTCACGCTTACTGTATTCCCACCGGCAACGTCCATTATATTGCAATGCAGCAAAATATTCGTTATCCTAGGGCCAACTTCGCGATGAATCGCACCGATTTTTTCAACCCCTTGTGGAGACCCCGCATGATGAACGAAGACCTGAGCAAACAATACCAAAGCTTTTTGCAACCGGTGGTAAAGGCTAACAAGCTCTCGGCCGCCAATTTGGAAGCCTTGGTCAATTTCCAGATGAGCGCGCTGCAATCGTATATCGATCTGGCGATAACCCGGATGAAAGCCGCCGCCGATATTAACGATCCCGATAGCTTGCAATCCTTCTTGACCAGTCAATCGGAAGCCATCGGCAGCTTGCAGCAGAAATTCATGGATGACAGCAAGGCGCTGGCCGCGCTGACCTCGCGGTTCAAATCCGAATTCGACAAGCTGGTTCAGGAAAGCTTGTCGTTCAAGAAATAAAATCCGCGCCGGCGATAAAAGCGGCTGGCGCGAACGCCGGCCGCCCTGATTGTTTGGCCTGGAACATCCTTGGAGTCGAGCCTTCGGGCTCGGCTTTTTAGGTCTTGCGGCTAAAACCCCTGGCAGCGCTGTCCGGGCGTCACCAGTCTGCTATCATAAGCGCCGCCCCCTCTTAATCGGTCGAACGCCCCGTTCCTTTTAAACTTCATGGCTAGCACTCGCATTGTCGTCGGTCTCTCCGGCGGCGTGGACTCTTCGGTCGCGGCGTTGTTGCTGGTCAAACAGGGTTTTGAGGTGCATGGCGTGTTCATGAAGAACTGGGAGGACAGCCACGACAGCGGCTACTGCAGCGCGGCCGATGACGTGGAGGACGCCCGTTTGGTGTGCGAGACGCTCGGCATCCCCCTGCATCAAGTCAACTTCACGGCGGACTATCAGGCTCGGGTCTTCAATTACTTTTTGGACCAATACCGCAAGGGCCGAACCCCGAATCCCGACACTCTTTGCAATACCGAGATTAAATTCAAAGCCTTTCTCGATCACGCCCGCCGCTTGGGCGCGGAACGCATCGCCACCGGCCACTACGCGCGCTGCCAGCTCCAAAACGGCCGCTATTCCCTGCTTAAGGGCCGCGACGCCGGCAAGGATCAAAGTTATTTCCTATACGGCCTCGACCAAGCGCAATTGGCCAGCGCCTTGTTTCCGGTGGGAGAACTCACCAAGCGAGAGGTGCGCGAACGAGCGGCGGCGGCCGGCCTCGTCACTCACGATAAAAAGGACAGCACCGGCATCTGCTTCATCGGCGAGCGACCGTTCCGGGAATTCCTGAGCCGCTACCTGCCCGCGCAACCCGGACCGATTCGCGCCGTCGACGGCGCGCTGCTCGGCCAACACGCCGGCTTGATGTTCCACACCATCGGCCAGCGGCAGGGATTGGGCATCGGCGGGCGGCGCGAGAGCAGCGGCGAGCCGTGGTATGTCGCCGCCAAGGATTTGGAGCGCAACACGCTGATCGTCGCCCAGGGCCGCGACCATCCGGCGCTGTTTCACAGCCGGCTGCAAGCCTCCCAGCCGCATTGGATCGCCGGCTTTGCGCCCGAATCACCGCTGCGCTGTCAAGCCCGGATTCGCTACCGCCAAGCCGATCAGCCTTGCTGCCTGGAGGCCATCGACGAAACCGGACTGCGGGTCAGTTTCGACCGCCCGCAGCGCGCCATCACCCCCGGTCAAGCCATCGTCTTTTATCGGGACGACGAGTGCTTGGGCGGCGGTGTCATTGAAACCGCGCTCGCTTAACCCCAGGGTAAGCTTGACTCATGCCTCAGACCGATCACGACCGCACCATCGCCCTGGCCGGCCTGTTGCAAGCCATCGAATCGGTGCGCGACATCGCCCGTCGCGGCCAAACCAACCTTGAGGATATCGATACCTGCCTCAGCAGCTTGCTCAAGATCGACGCGCCCAGCAGCAGCGCGATTTACGGCGGTTCGCACCGTTTGCGCTCCGGTTTGCGGCTGCTGGAGCAACAACTGACCAACCCTCGCGATATGGAATTGACCCGCTACGCGGTCGCGCTGCTGGGTTTGGAGCGCAAGCTGGCCCGGCGCGGCGATCTGTTGCAAGCCATCCGCGCGGGCCTGGAGGACATCACTCAAAATCTGACCCATTTCCCGCTCAACCACAGCAACACCATGGCTCGGTTCGCCGATCTCTATTTGAAGAACGTCAGTACCTTGTCGCCGCGCATCATGGTCAACGGCGATCAACTGCACCTCAACAACTCCGAGAACGCCAACCGGATTCGCGCCCTGCTCTTGGCCGGAATCCGCGCCGCGACGCTGTGGCGGCAAAGCGGCGGCGGCCGGCTGACCTTGCTGGTGCGGCGCAATACCCTGTTGCGGGAAACGCGCGTCCTGCTGGCCCGCCTGGATTAAAAACCGGTTTCAGTGCTTGCGATACGTTTGGACGATATTCGGCAATTGAGCGATCTTGTCGAGCACTCGGCTCAGTTGCACCACATCGGTGATTTCCAGCGTCATGAGCATGGTGGCGACCGATGTTTCCCGATCGGTCAGGGTGTTCGCGCCTAGCACGTTGACCTGATCGTTGGCCAATATCGAGGAAATATCCCGCAGCAGCCCCGAACGATCGTGGGCGACGATCATAATGTCCACCGGATAGGTGGCCGGGGTCTCGCCCCATGCCACCTCGATGGCGCGCTCGTGATGCTGGCTGGCCAAACCGAGAAAGTTGGCGCAATCCTGACGGTGGATGGTCACTCCGCGACCTTGGGTGATATAGCCGGCGATGGGTTCGAACGGCGCGGGTTGGCAGCATTGCGCCATCTGGGTCAACAAGCGGCCGACCCCGCGAATCCGCACGCTGTCCTTGCCGGGATCGCGCGGTTTGAGCTTGCGGGTGGGAAGCTGCTCTTCCTTGGGCGCGGGCGGGGCCGGCAACAGATCCTGAATCCGGGCGATCACCTGCGCGGTGGTCAGCGCGCCGTGGCCCACCGCCGCGAATAAATCCTCCGGTTTGGCGAAACCGAGCCGGTCCGCCACTTTTTCCAGCTTGAGCTGTTTGATGCCCAAGCGTTGGAATTCGGATTCCAGCGCGGTTCTTCCCGCCGCGATGCTCTTGTCCTGATCTTGCTGGAAAAACCATTGCCGGATCTTGGCGCGGGCCCGGTTGGTCTTGACGTAACCCAGGTGGGGGCTCAGCCAATCGCGGCTGGGACCGCCGGCCTTGGCGGTTAAAACCTCGATCTGATCGCCGTTATTGATCTCGTAGGTCAGCGGCACGATCCGGCTGTTGACCTTGGCGCCCCGACAACGGTGGCCCACCTCGGTGTGGATGTGGTAGGCAAAATCCAGCGGGGTGGCGCCCTGCGCCAGTTCGATAATGGCGCCCTTGGGGGTGATGGCGTACACCCGATCTTGAAATGCCTCGGCCTTGAACCGTTCCAACAGATCGCCGTCGTCGCTGTCTTCCTCGCGGGACTCCAACATCTGCCGCAACCAGGCGATCTGTCGTTCGGCGATGTTGCCAGGCCCCTCGCCGCCTTCTTTATAACGCCAGTGAGCGGCGACGCCCAACTCGGCGTTTTGATGCATCGTATGGGTCCGAATCTGCACTTCCACCGGACGGCCTTCCGGGCCGGCCACCGTCGTGTGCAACGATTGATAACCGTTAGGCTTGGGTTGCGCGATGTAGTCGTCGAATTCCTGATGGATGTGATTCCAGCGCGCGTGAACCACGCCGAGCGCGGCGTAGCAGTCGTTGACCGTTTCCACCATGACCCGCACCGCTCGCAGGTCGAAAATCTGCTCGAAGCTCAGCTTCTTGCGGTGCATCTTCCGCCAGATGCCGTAAATGTGCTTGACCCGGCCGCTGACCTCGGCGCGGATGCCGGCCCGCCGCAGAAAATCGCGCAGGTCCTCCATGACCCGAGCGATGTAGCGTTCCCGGTCGGCGCGGCGTTCCTCCAGCGCGGCCGCGATCTGCTTGTACGCCGCCGGATCCAGATACCGCAGCGCCAGATCCTCCATTTCCCACTTGATCCGGCCGATGCCCAGGCGGTTGGCGAGCGGCGTGAAAATATCCAGAGTTTCCCGAGCGACGCGGTGCTGGTGCGCGAGCGGCGCGCGGCCGAGCTGGCGCAGCGCGTGCAAGCGCATCGCCAGCTTGATGAGCACCACCCGCACGTCTTGCGCCATCGCCAGCAGCATCTTGCGCAAGCTCTCCAATTGCCGGCCGGCGTGTTGGCTGCCCTGGTGCAAGTCGCCGATGGCGTCCAGCTTGGCGATGCCTTCCACCAAGCGCGCGATGGCGGAGCCAAATTCCTCTTCGAGCCATTCCAACGTGCGCCGGCCGTCGGCGACCGCGCCGTGCAGCAGCGCCGCGATGACTACATCCGGCTCCATGCCGAGATCAGCCAGCAAGTCGGCGACGGCCAAATCCGGTTCGCCGCAAGCGCGGTAAGCGCTTCTCACCCGCTCGATTTGCGCGTCCGACCAACCGACGCGCAAGGTATCCAGCCACGTGTCGAAATCCGCGCCGGCTAGCGCAGTTTGCCTGGAACTGACCATAAGCGTCCCCAGAATGACATCCGAAAGGGAAAATCCGCTGGTTGCTGGAGGTTCAGCAAGACGGGCGCGACGGGGAGATGGCGCGGACTTATTGATTATAGACGCGAGACGAGCGGGATGCTCGGGACCGCCTCCGACTCGGAAGAGGCCCCGGCAAACTTTAGGAGGCGGGCGTTGGACTCAGTTGTTTTTGGCGCCCTGATCCACCCAACTGCGGATGATGGCCAATTGCGCCTCCGGCAATTTGACCTTGCCATGCGGCATCTGAATGGAAGGATCGACGCCGGGACGGCCTTCGATCAGCCGGTTCAAATTGCTGTTCACGCTTTGCCCGGCGATGATGACCGGACCCATCTTGGTCCCTTTCATCAAATGATCGTAGGTGTCCACCGCCAAGCCGGTCTTTTGATAACCTTGGCCATCGGGTGGGGTGTGGCACTCCGCGCAGCTCGCTTTCAAAATTGGAACTACGTCCTTTTGGAAGCTCACCACCTTGTCCGGTCGTTCCCCGGAACAACCCGCCAGCGCGCCCAGCCCCAAAACCAATGCGGTTGCAAGCAGTTTACGAGAATTCATGGCTTGTCCCTTGAAGTGCATTCTAGTTTTAGAGAGGTTTGATAACACTACGGAAGCTACGGTTCTTATCTTAGCAGACTGCGCCGACGGGGAGGAGTGGTTGAAGGGTTGAATCATCGCGCCAACCAGGCGCCAACATGGATCGGGACAGATCATCCTTCCAAATTGGAACCAGCGCTGACAGCGAGGAAGTGATCGAACGAGTTCAAAACCGGACGCGAGTTTACCATTTATCCTGCTATTCCCGTTCTTGGCGCGGCCGCCGCGACTCAATCGCGCTTCAGTACCCTCACGGAAAATCCTTGTTTTACGGATTCGGCGTTATACTAAGGCGATTAACGCATGCGGCGTATAAAGCGATCAATAAAAGACGACCTTGGCGCCGGAAATAAAAAACGCCCGCCGTTTCCCGACCCTCCGCAAGCTTGCGGTTTTTTCGCGCGTTGCGATCCGGATTTAGGCTCGGGAGGCAACGAGCGCCGTCGGGCATGGCCTCCACCGTCAACATAACAGGATGAAAACGTGATGAGCTCGAAAATCAATCCCGAACTACAACGACTCCTCGAAGCCCGCCATCACGACCCCTTCGCCTTGCTGGGCCGACATCCCCAAGATGACAAGGTGGTGGTCCGCGCCCACATGCCCTACGCGCGGGATGTGGAAATCGCCGAGGGCAATCTGCCGATGCACCGCGTCGACAACAGCGACTTGTTCGAGTGGGAAGGCGATCCCAAGCAGGTGCCCGAGCGCTACCAACTGCGCTGGCGCGATTCCGATAACAACGAACAAGTCGCCCACGATCCTTATTGTTTCCCGCCGCAAATCGCCGATTTCGACCTCTATTTGTTCGGCGAGGGCAAGCACTGGCATGCGTATCGATTCCTGGGCGCGCACCCGCATACGGCGGACGGGGTTTCCGGCGTGCTGTTTGGAGTTTGGGCTCCCAACGCCGAACGGGTGAGCGTGGTCGGCAACTTCAACCGCTGGGACGGCCGCTGCCACCCGATGCGGGGCCGGGGCGCCAGCGGCATTTGGGAATTGTTCATTCCCAACCTTTGCCCGGGCGACCTTTACAAATTCGAACTGCGCAACCGCCACAGCGGCGTGGTGTTTCTCAAATCGGACCCCTACGGCCAGCAGTTTGAAATGCGGCCCAGCACCTCCACCATCGTGCCCAAGGTCGATAACTACGGCTGGCGGGACGGCGAATGGATGGAGGGCCGCAACAACTTCGATTGGCTCCACCAACCGATTTCGATCTATGAGGTCCATCTCGGTTCCTGGCGGCGGGGCTGGGAAGGTGAATTTCTCAACTACCGGGACTTGGTCCACCAATTGGTGGAGTATGTCAAGGACATGGGCTTCACCCACATCGAGCTGTTGCCGATCACCGAACACCCCTACGACGCTTCCTGGGGCTATCAAACCACCGGCTACTACGCTCCGACCAGCCGTTTCGGCACCCCGGACGATTTCCGCTATTTCGTCGATTACTGCCACCAGAACGGCATCGGAGTGATTCTCGACTGGGTGCCGGCGCATTTTCCCAAGGACGCGCACGGCCTGGCGCGTTTCGACGGCGAGGCGCTCTACGAGCACGCCGACCCGCGCAAGGGCGAGCACCTCGATTGGTCCACCTTGATCTTCAACTTCGGCCGTTACGAGGTGAAGAACTTCCTGCTCTCCAGCGCCTTTTATTGGCTGGAAGAATTTCATCTCGACGGTTTGCGGGTGGACGCGGTAGCCTCAATGCTGTATCTGGATTACTCGCGCACCGAGTGGATTCCCAACAAGTACGGCGGCCGCGAGAATCTTGAGGCCATCGACTTCCTGCGCGAGTTGAACACCGTCGTCCACAGCGAGCACCCCGGCGCGTTGGTCATCGCCGAGGAGTCGACCTCCTGGCCGCAGGTCACCCGCCCCACCTACGTCGGCGGCTTGGGCTTCACCATCAAATGGAACATGGGCTGGATGAACGACACACTGCGCTACATGCTGCAGGATTCGGTCCATCGCAAATACCATCACGACTTGCTGACCTTCAGCATGCTTTACTGCTTCACCGAGAACTTCATGCTCCCGTTTTCGCATGATGAGGTGGTGCACGGCAAGGGTTCGATGCTGAATAAGATGCCGGGCGACGAATGGCAGCGCTTCGCCAATTTACGCTTGCTGTACACCTATATGTTCACGCATCCGGGCAAAAAACTGCTGTTCATGGGAACGGAATTCGGTCAGGGCACCGAATGGAACGACGCCACCACGCTCGATTGGTACGTGCTGCAATACGGCTTCCATCAGGGCTTGCAACTGCTGGTCAAGGACTTAAACCGGCTTTATCGCACCAGCTCGGCGCTGCATCACTTCGAGTTCGAATGGCAGGGATTCGAGTGGATCGATTGCCACGACGCCGAGCAATCCATCGTCAGCTACGTCCGCAAAAACGGCGACGACTTCCTGGTGGTGATCGTCAATTTCACCCCGGTTCCCCGCCACGGCTACCGCATTGGCGTCCCACGGCACGGCCGTTACTCGGAAGCGCTCAATTCCGACTCTCATTACTACGGGGGCAGCGGCGTCGGCAACGGCGATATCGAATTGAACGCGCAGGAGTGGCCGTGGATGGAAAGACCGTATTCGCTCTGCGTCACCGTACCCCCGCTGGGAGGCATCGTCCTGCGGCCGGAACCCCTGCCGGCTTCTGAACCGATTGAGGGCCAAGCCGAGCAAGAAGCTCCCGCCGATCCGCCGCCAGCGGAATAACGGACCCCGCCGAGCCGGTTTACGCGCTCCACCCGCGTCCGGCTCGCTCGACTCGGGCGCGGCAATGGAGCCGCGCCTTTTTTATTCACACCTGACCGCCCGCGATCAATTCGGAAACCACCAGCCTGCGTAGCGCGCGCTCTTTCAAGCCGCTCGGCCGTTCGAGTTGCAGGCGACTTAAATACCGCCCGGCGGCGGGCGGGGTCGGTCCCACCGCCAGCGCCTTGGCCGCCGCCGTCACCCAACCGATTTTGCTTGAGAGCCGCCGTTTGAGGCTGCTCAGCGCTTTTTCCAACACGATTTCCTCCTCGGTGAAATCGGTCCCGAGGGGAAAATCGGGCAACAAACCGCGCCGCTTGTGCGGTTCGGCCCAGTCGCGCACCCGTTCGGGCGTGTTATTACGGTAACGCGGCGGAATCTGATAATCCCTCGGCAGCTTGTTCTCGCGCTTCGCCGCCTCCAGCAGCGCGGGTTGAAACCGGGAATCGGCGATATTGAGCAAGGCGATGATCACCTCTTTGTCGGAACGCCCGCGCAAATCGGCGATCCCGTACTCGGTGATGACGATATCGCGCAAGTGGCGCGGAATGGTGATGTGACCGTAACTCCAAACGATGTTGGAGGAAGGCTTGCGACCGGACTCGCGGGTGCTGCGCAACAGCAGGATCGAGCGCGCTTCCGGCAACTCGTGAGCCATGGCCACGAAGTTGTATTGGCCGCCGACGCCGCTGATCACCACGCCGCTTTCCAAGCCGTCGGACACCGCCGCGCCCATCAAGGTCACCATCATGGTGGTATTGATGAAGCGGGCGTCCCGGCGCTGGAGCACCGCCAAGTCTTCATTGCCGTAAAGATGGTTGATCTTGCGGACCGTGGTCATGCAGATTTTTCGGCTTTCGGCCTCGGGCAACGCGCGCAGCGCGTCGTAGAAAGCCGCCGGACCCAGGAAAAACCCGCCGTGCAACACGACGCCGCCTTCGAGCCGCTCGCCCAGTCCGTGGGCGATAACGGCCGCATAACTTTCCGGACGGGCCAGATCGGCGGGAACCCGCACCGCCTCGCCCACCCGTAAATCGCCCTGTTCGAAGCGCACCTTCGAGTTCAAAATACCGCGCGCCTTCAACCACTCGACGCACTCTTCCCCCAGCTCGGAACGGATCGCGCCCCGCGCCAACAAAGTTTGCAAGCTCCGCTCGTCGACTCTCTCTCCGATGGCGCCTTCATTGAGCAGGCGCTGCAAAGTGAGATCGTCGTAGACCGCGCGCTTGAGAATCCCCGCCTGATAAAGGTGTAGAAACCCCTCCACAAACATCTCGCTGGCGCCGTACAAACCTCGATCGAAGGGCTCGATCCCACCGATCCGGCCGATCAACTCACCGTGGCGCTCAAGGGCGCCAGCGTCAGTCAGCAATTGCCGGTAGAGGGGATTTTGCTGGTGGCGCAGCCGACAAAAGTGGACGATGGCGTCGCCCAACCCGCCGATGCCGATTTGCAGCGTTCCGCCGTCGCGCACCAGGGCGCTGGCCTGCAAGCCGATCAGGTAGTCGGCGTTTTTCACCGACAGGTTGGGCGCGCCGAACAGCTGGAAATCGTATTCGGGGTGATCGAGCACCAGATCGAAGGTCGACGGCGGGATCATGGCGTCGTTATACATAAACGGCATGGCGCGGTTGACTTGAGCGACCGTTACCACCGGCTGACCCCGGCGGCGGGCGTCTTCGAGCATCGGCAACAAATCCAGGGTGATCTCGGGATTGCTGCCGAAGCTGAGCCGGGGTTCGCCGTCCACCTCGCGCGCCGCGACCATTTGGGCGAGCACGTTGAGGCCGTTTTCCATCAAATCGCGCGCGGCGTGGGTGTAATTGCTGCTGATGTAGTTCTGTTGCTGCGCCACCACGTGGGTAAACCGGCCGGGCTGGAAGAAAAATTCGGCGACGCTGACGTTGGCCGGCAACCGGCCGGCCCGCGAATCGTCGGCGTAATCCAAATCCAGATAATTTCCGAACAATCGTTCCACCAAAGGCTTTAAAAACCGTTTTTCCAATTCGCTGGAGCCTTGAGGCTTCTCCAGGGTGATGGCGGTCAGGATTTCCAGCCGCAGCGTTGGATCGGCTTTCGCCCGCCGGTAAAGCGCGTTGACCAGCGGATTGGGCTTGCCGATTCCGAGCGGGATGCCGAGCACGACGCGCTTGCCGACCCGAGCGATGATTTCCTCCACGCAGGCGTCGATGTCTTGAAAATAGGTCGGGTGTTGTTGGGGCATGGGTCGCTCTTGACGGATGGTTGATTGCGCGCTGGCCAAGGTCCATCGGACAATGCGGACCCTTGCTCGATCGAGCATCTGGAATGTCTTCAGACGGAATGTCAACGATTATAGATGGCCGGCAAGCGCCAGCGCGCCGCCCCGGTGGTTCGAGCGCTGGCGCGGGCCGATGAACGGTCCGCCCGATTTTCGCCCGGCGTGGTGGCTGCCCGGCCCGCACGCGCAAACTCTGTGGCCAGCGCTGTGCCGCCGCCGACCGCGCCCGCCGCTGCGGCGCGAACGCCTTGAATTAGATGATGGCGATTTCCTGGATCTGGACTGGACCGTCGGCGAGCGCGGGCGCGGCCCCACGGTGCTGATCGTTCACGGCCTGGAAGGGTCCAGCAGTTCCCATTACGCGCTCGGACTGCTGGCGGCGGTCGTCCGTCGAGGCTGGCGGGGCGTGGTGATGCATTTTCGCGGACGGAGCGGGCAGCCGAACCGGATGGCGCGCAGTTATTGCGCGGGCGACACCGGCGATATCGCCCATGTCGTCAATGAACTGCACCGGCGCGAGCCGGCGACCCCCCTGGCCGTCGTCGGCTATTCACTGGGCGGAAACGCGCTGCTGAAATGGTTGGGCGAGACGCCGGGCGAGACGCCGTTGCGCGCCGCCGTCGCGGTGTCGCCGCCGTTTCTGCTCGACGCCGCCGCACGGCGTCTGGGCCGTGGCTTCTCGCGGCTTTATCAATATTTCCTTATAGGGGAACTCAAACGCAGCTACCGCGCGAAATTTCGCCGCCGCTCCGATGGACCGGTGACGCTGGAACAGTTGGCCGCGCTGCGGGATTTTTATGCCTTCGACGACCGCGTCACCGCGCCCCTGCACGGCTATACCGGCGTGGCCGACTACTACGCCCGCGCCAGTTGCCGCCCGTTTTTGGGGCGCATCCGGGTTCCGACCCTGCTCCTGCACGCCTGGGACGATCCCTTTATCGCGCCCGACGCCATACCGGAGCCGTCGGAACTTTCTCCCTGCGTGCGTCTGGAGCTGAGCCGCGCCGGCGGCCATGTCGGTTTTATCGCCGGACCTTGGCCGTGGCGCGCCGATTACTGGCTGGAACGCCGCATCCCCGCGTTTCTGGAGGAACGCTGGTAATTTTTGGACCGGCAACGGCAAAAAGCGCGCCGGGATCGCCGTTCCCGACGCGGGTTTATCAAACGTGAGGGCGGCCCCTCGGCCGTTGGAGTTCAAGCGCCCGCTGCAACCCTCCTCCGGTCCTGCACAAACTCGTACACGTTACCCACTGTTTCAAAGTCTTCGGCGCTGATCTCGTCATCCGCGACTTGAATACCGAACTTATCTTCCATGGCCTTGATCAAGGTGACCACCGCTATCGAGTCGAATTCCGGAATGCTGCCCAACAGCGGCGTATCCGGGCGGATTTTTTCTATCCGGTCGTCCAAATGCAGCAACTCGGCGACGAGCTGCCGAATGTCGTTGAATTCGACCATTGAAGACCATCTCCTGGAGTGGGGAGCCAAGGAAAGCGCTTGGCGCGGACATCAGGACCGCCCGGTGCGCAAAGATAGTCAAGATAGCGTCGACTCCGGCAAGAATCCAGCCAATTCAGCAATTCAGTCCAGATTAGGCTTGCGAGCCAACACCACATAACCCAGCACCGGCTGTTCGCCCTCCTGGCGCAATGTGACGGGAGTTACCGCCGCCGCACTTAGACCACTCTTTAACAGAATTTGATCCAGATAATCGGCCGTATGACTATAACGGCCGCTTTTATTTAAGCAATGCCCCTCGGGCGCGTTTTCCGGTTCCGCCCGCTCCACGCTGAAGGCCAGCCAACCGTTCGGGCGCAGCGCGCCGGCGGCGGCCGCGCCGAGTTCGCTCAAGTCGCCGAAATAGACCACCGTATCCGCCGAGACGATCAAATCGTAGGTTTCAGGCCGTTCTCGCAGAAACGCGGTCAGTTCGGCCACTACCAACTCATCGTAACCGCCGCGCTCGCGCGCCTTGTCCACCATCCGAGGCGACAAATCGACGCCGGCCAGACGGCGGGCGTAAGGCTTGAGCAGCGGCGCGCACAAGCCGGTGCCGCAGCCCGCGTCCAGCACCGCCCATTCACCGCTCCCCGGCCCCAAGCGCTCCGTCAATCGTTCCGCGATCAACCAGGGCGCGCGATAGCCCAGCTTTTGCAAGTGTTGGTCGAACTGGTCGGCGTAGCGGTCGAACAAGTCGGTCACGTAAGCGTCGGACGCCCGCGCCGGCCGATCTTGGCCGAACCACGCCGCCAGCCGGTGCTGGGCGACCGGATCGTCCGGCATCAAGCGCAACCAGTGTTGCAACAAAGCCAGCGCGTTTTCGGTGCCGCCCAATTGAAACACCGCATTGCCCAACACCGCGCGCGCCTCCTCGATCTCGCCTAGGCCATGCAGGACGGTGCCCATCAGCAGCAACGCGCCCTGATGCGCGCTGTTGCCCTCCAAAGTGACGGCCAGCGCCCGCCGCGCCTGCTCGATCTGACCGCTCTCCGCCAGCAGCGCGCCCAACCGATAGTGGATTTCCGGATCGTGGGGACGGCGCTCGCTGGCCAGGCGGTAGGCGTCCAAGGCTTCCGGCAAACGATTCAAGACCTTCAGCAGCGCGCCGAGATTGAGGCAAGCCTCCACTTCATCCGGACGCAGGATAATCGCCTGATGATAGGCGGCGATGGCCTCCTCGTAGCGCTTCTGGACGATCAGGACGTTGCCGAGATTGGCGTGGGCGGCCGCGTAGGTGGGCGCGGCCCGAATGGCGCGGCGCAGCAGATGTTCGGCCTGGGTCGATTGACCGCGTTGCTGTTGGAGAATGCCGGCATAATTCAAGGCTTCGGGTTGATCCGGCTGGCTTTGAAGCACGCGCTCGTAATAACGTTGCGCTTCTGGAAGGTTACCTTGGCCGTGCAGGCTCATCGCTTGCGCCAGCAGCGCCATAACATCATTTGCAGCGCCCGCGCGAGCGCTTGGTGCGGATTGCGGTTTCACAGCGCCTCCTGACTGGGGTGTGATTCGGGGCTATCCCGATGGCTGCGCGCCATCACCAAGAAACCGTCGACCGGTTGGCCCGCTTCCAAGCGCAAGGCCACCGGCTCCAAGGTTTCGACCGCCAGGCCCGCTTGGGCCAGCGTCCGGCGCAAATAGGCTTCGGAATGCCGGTAGCGGCCGCTGGCACCGAGGCGGAAGCCCGCGGGCGTTTCCGCGTCCGCCGCGCGTTCCACGGTGAACGCCAGCCGCCCGCCCGGTCGCAGCGCGCCGGCGGCGGCGGTCAAGACCGGTTTCAACTCGCCGAAATACACCAAAGTGTCGGCGGACACGATCAAATCGCAAGCACCCGGATGCTCGATCAGAAACGCCGTCAGCTCGACGACGGCCAATTCGTCGTAATCGCCGCGCGTCCGCGCCCGCTCGATCATGCGCGGCGACAGATCGACGCCGGTCAGGCGTCGGGCGTAGGGGCGCAGCGAGGGGCCGCAAAGTCCGGTGCCGCAGCCGGCATCCAGCACGTCGAGCGATCCTGCTGGCCGCTCGAAGCGGGCGTTTACCGCCGAGGCGATCAGTTCGGGCGCGCGATAGTCCAATTGATGCAGGTGATCGTCGAAGCTGTCCGCCATGCCGTCGAACAGTTCTTGCACGTAATGGTCGGCCGCGCGCTCCGGCACGCCCTGCCCCGAATGAGCGGCCAACATGTGCCGGGCGACCGGATTGTCCGGGTCCAAAGCCAGCCAGTCTTGAAACATCGCGATGGCTTCATCGCCGCGCTCCAGCCGGTACAGCAAAATTCCCCGGCTCCGATAAGCCATGGCGTGGGTGGGTTGCAGCCGGATGACCTCCTGATAGGCGGCGATGGCCGGGTCGTATTGACCCACGGCGCTCAGGGCTTTGCCCAGATTGAAATGCGCCTCGATCAAACTAGGCTCCAAGGCGATGGCCTCTCGAAAGGCGGCGGCGGCTTCCTCGAAGCGTTGCGCGCGCGACAGCATGACCCCCTGATTGCAACGGGCGCTGGCATTAATCGGGGCCAATTCGCTGCTGCGCTGATAAGCTGCCGCCGCTTCCTCCCAGCAATCTGTTGCTGCCAGCACGTTGCCTAAATTGTTCCAGGCATCCGCATAGTGGGGAGCAAGCGCCAATGCTCGTCGGATTAATTCGGCGGCTTCTTGCTGGCGGCCACGTTGAGAATTCAGCACCCCCAGAAAATGTAACGCATCCACTTCCCGAGGGTTTTGCTGTAGCACCTGCCGATAGAGGGTTTCCGCTGCTTCGAGCTTACCGTCACGGTGTAGTTGCATAGCCCGTTGCAGACCCTTTGCGCTGGCCGCTGGTTGTGATCGCTCTTGGCTAGCGAGCGCCCTGCGTTGCTGGCGGTTCATAAGTGGCGTCTCGATTGTCGGTTGCAGCCCACCCGGTCACTATCCCACTATCCCACTAAAACCCATATCATATTGATAAGCTGTAATTTGTGGGCAATCGGGCACCTATAAAGGAGTGAGTTCATTCGAGCCATCCGGACGCCACTTCCAAACCTTACCCTCAAAACCGTCGATTTTCCCGTAGGGTATGGTGGGCCAGATACCTGTGCTTTGGCTTTCATTCGAAGCGTATACATAGGTCTTGGCGGCCTTGGCGATGGCACCACAAAAGAGATTGCCATCTCCACTACCAGTGAAGGAAACCACGTTACAGGCAACGATATAAATCTCATCCACGAGTCCGGATAAGGTTCCAAACAAGCTGACTTGAGCCCAACTAATCCCCGTACCCAAACCCAAGCTTGCGGGCGATGCATGACAATTAATGATCAATGCCTTCAATTTACCGCCGGGAGCGCCTTTTGCAACTGTGGCTGCCCATTTCAAGATGTGATCAGGATTCTCACTTTTGGGAATCTCCCAAGTATTCCACATCTTGTAATGTGGCCCAGGAGCATCCTCGGAATTTAAAGCCATGGCGGGTTGGGAAATGGTGATCACGGCGAATCTCCTCCTAATTTATAGTCAAGCATCAGCATATTCCATGCCGATTCTGAAAAAACCCTTTCCAAGAGGATACTGCGATGCGGATTAGCCACGCAGGAACTGAACAGCAGTCCAGAATGAGCCGCCCCAATCCCATTCTAGACTGGACCATTTTCATGGCCTCCCCTATTCGCCCGGACACTCATTCAAAACCATAGGCGAAATCACCGTCCCGGACCTGAACCTGAACCCGCGCAACCGGCTTTCCTTCCACCATCCGGGTCAGAAATTCCTGGCTAATCGCCGGCAGCATGGTATTCGTCAGGATCGCATCCACCATCCGCCCGCCGCTTTCCAGTTCGGTGCAGCGGCTGACGATCAACTTGACCACCTCGTCGTCATAGCCAAACGGCACTTTGTGATTGTCCTTGATCCGCTTCTCGATCCGACGCAGTTGCAGTCGCACGATGTCGCCGATCATCTCGTCGCTGAGCGGGTAATAGGGAATCGTCACCAGCCGTCCCAGCAACGCGGGCGGGAAGACCTTGAGCAGCGGCTCCCGCAGCGCCTTGGCCAAGCCCTCGGGATCAGGAAGCAGTTCCGGGTCCTTGCACATCCCCGCGATCAGCTCGGTGCCGACGTTGGTGGTCAGCAGGATCAAGGTGTTTTTGAAGTCGATGAAACGGCCCTCGCCGTCTTCCATCCAACCCTTATCAAACACCTGGAAAAAGATTTCATGGACATCGTGATGGGCCTTTTCGACTTCATCCAGCAGCACCACGCTGTAAGGCCGCCGCCGCACCGCCTCGGTCAGCACCCCGCCCTCGCCGTAGCCGACGTAGCCCGGCGGCGCGCCTTTGAGGGTGGACACGGTGTGCGCTTCCTGAAATTCGCTCATGTTGATGGTGATGACGTTCTGCTCGCCGCCGTACAAGGCTTCGGCCAGGGTCAGCGCGGTTTCGGTTTTGCCCACGCCGGAGGGGCCGGCCAACATGAACACGCCGATGGGTTTGTTGGGATTGTCCAGCGCCGCGCGCGAGGTCTGGATGCGGCGGGTGATCATCTCCAAGGCGTGACGCTGGCCGATGATCCGCCGGTTGAGAATGTCGGCCAGCCCCAGCACGGTTTCGATTTCGTTTTTCACCATCCGCCCGACCGGGATGCCGGTCCAGTCGGCGACCACGGCGGCCACGGCCTGCGCGTCCACGCTGGGCAAAATCAGCGGCGATTCGCCCTGAAGCGCATGGAGTTTGGCTTGCAGCGCTTTCAACTCGACAAGCCAACTCTGCCGCCGCGGATCGGGTTCGGCCGCGATCTCTTGATCCACCGCGCCGCCCTCGCCGCGCAAGTTGGCGCGCAGCGTTAGAATTTGATCGACCAAGCCCTTTTCTTCCTGCCAGCGCGCTTCCAATTTCGCCAGCTGGACGTCCTCGGCCTGCAGTTTCTCCCGAGCCGCCGCCTCGCGTTGCGCCGTGTCGATCCCGACCGCCGCTTCGCGGCCGATAATGTCCAGCTCGACCTGTAGCCCCTCGATGCGGCGGCGGCAATCTTCCACCTCCGCCGGCACCGCGTGCAGGCTGATGGCGACGCGGGCGCTGGCGGTATCGAGCAAGCTGACCGCCTTGTCCGGCAACTGGCGGGCCGGGATGTAGCGGTGCGACAGCTTGACCGCCGCTTCCAGCGCCTCATCCAGAATTTGCACCCGATGGTGGCGCTCCATGGTCGAGGCCATGCCGCGCATCATCAAGATGGTTTTCTCCTCGCTCGGCTCGCCCACTTGGACCACTTGGAAGCGGCGGGTCAGCGCGGGATCTTTCTCGATATGCTTTTTGTATTCAGCCCAGGTGGTCGCGGCGATGGTGCGCAGCTTGCCGCGCGCCAGGGCGGGCTTGAGCAGGTTGGCGGCATCGCCGGTGCCGGCCGCGCCGCCCGCGCCGACCAGGGTATGCGCCTCGTCGATGAACAGGATGATCGGCTTGGGCGAGGACTGCACCTCGTCGATGACTTGGCGCAGCCGGTTCTCGAATTCGCCCTTCATGCTGGCTCCGGCTTGGAGAAGACCGACATCCAGCACCCGCAGCGTCACGTCTTGCAACGGCGGCGGCACGTCGCCGGAGGCGATCCGCTGGGCGAAACCTTCCACCACCGCCGTCTTGCCGACCCCCGCCTCGCCGGTCAGGATCGGATTGTTCTGGCGGCGGCGCATCAAAATATCGACGATCTGGCGTATCTCCTCGTCGCGCCCGACGATGGGGTCGAGTTCGCCCTGGCGCGCCCGTTCGGTCAAATCTACCGAGAAACGCTGCAACGCCTCCTGCTTGCCCATCTGGGCCGGGGCCATCGCCTCGCTGGCCTCGCCCGGCGCGGCCCCGCCGCCGATTTGGGAGCCGTCGGCGGCGCGCAGTCCGGATTCCGGCGAAGCGGCGATGATCTCGCCGAACTGCTCCATCAGGCTATCTAGCTTGATCTTGTCGAATTCGCGAGAAATCGCCGATAGCGCGTTACGCAAATCGGGCGTTTTCAACATCCCGACCACCAGATGGCCGGTGCGCACCTGAGCGTCGCCATACATCAGGGTGGCGTAAACCCACGCCTCCTTGACCGCCGCGTCCACGTGGGAAGACAGATCGGAAATCGAGGTCGCCCCGCGCGGCAGCCGGTCCAGCGCCTCGGTAAAATCCTTGGCCACCCGGCTCGGATTCAAATTGAAATGTTGGACGATCCGATGGATGTCCGAATCTTGCAGTTGCAGGATCTGGTGCAGCCAGTGCGCCAGTTCCACATACGGATTGCCCCGCAGCTTGCAGAAGACGGTGGCGCTTTCGATCGCTTTGTAACCGAGGCTATTCAGCTTCCCGAACAGGGCGACGCGGCTGATTTCGGCCATGGATTCGGACTCCAATGCAGGTTGAAAATTGAGGAAAACATCAGCCGCAATAGGTTACGGCGTCCAGTTTCAGATCGTCGGCGTCGCGCGCTGGCGGCTGGCCGCTCAGCCAAGTGGTCCAGCCCAGGCGGGTTTCCGACCCCAGCACCAGCGGCGGAACCTCTTCTTTTTTGAGAATCAGATTCACATCCCATAACAGCTCCTCGCCGACGTAGTTGCGCACCCACGCCACCAGCCGCCGCAAACTGTCGCTGCCGGGCAAAAACCGCTGAAACTCGGCCAGACCCATCGGGCCGATGACGATGCGGAACTTGTGCTGGCAGTCCCACACCCGCTCGCCGATCACCGCCGTCAGGCCGAGCACGCCGGTCGCGGGCGTTTCGCCCAACCGGCAACGGCTGTGCTCGTCCAGCGGCAGCCAGTGCCCGACGAAGGTGTCGACGGCGACCGGCAGTTTGAAGAAATCGCCCAAAATCGCTTCCAAACCCTCGGGGTTGCGGGTCTGGCACGCCAGCCGGCCGGCGTAGTGCAGCTTGGCCAGATCGGGCGCGGCGTCCCGATTCCACAGCGACGGCATCCCCAGCCCCAAGTGCGCGCCGACATAGACGTGGAACCGGTCGGTTTCCGGCCGGTCGTAGCTGACCGTCGGTTGAACGTCCGCCCAGGCCCGATAAAACAGGCACAGCATCCGATGGTGGAACACATCGGCGAAGCTGGCGAAGGTAGGGTCGCCGTCGTTGCGCGAGCGGCCGCGCGCGTATTCGGTCAGATGAGTCGGCAGCGGACCGTGCGGGCCGAACAGTCCGAGAAAATACTCGTACAAGCGCGCCGACCGCTCCGCGCCGCCCGGATCGAAGGCGGCCAGCGTCGCCGGCGCGAAGGCCAGCGAGGGTTCCTGGGCCAGCCGGACCGGATCGTCGGCCACGCGCAGCGATTTGCCCAGGCGCGGCTTTTCGGGGTACAGGCACTCCAGCCGCCGCAACGCCTGAAAAAAATGATAGGCGTGAGGCGCGCGCCGCAGCGTCTCGAACAGTTCTAAAGCGTATGCCGTTTGCCGATTCTCGCCGGCCATCGCATGATCTCGCCGCGTTCGGAAGAATGGACCACCGTCTCGGTAAATGAATTGATGGAGACGTATTTGGCGAAAAACTGCTCCAGTACCGCGCCGAGCAGAAACACTCCGGCCCCTTCGAACGCGCCTTCGTCCAGGGTGAGGTTCAACTCCAAACCGCGGGCGAAGGCGATGGGGCCGGCCACCGGCGCGCGCCGGGTGATCGGCAAGGCCCGGATCGAGCGCACGCCGTCGATCTGCTTGCGGGTGGCCGGCTCGGCCAGATCGCCGTACAAGGCCAGTAATTCCCGCAGCGCCACCGCGCCCTGGCGGCTGTCGGTGTCGGCGATCGACAGATAATTCAGCGCCAGATGGCTGATCAGACGCCAAGCGGCGTCGCCGCGAGCGTGGGAGGGGCGCGGTTTGGTCGGGCCGGCCAGACAGCGCACCGAGCCGACCGGAGCGCCGGCGGTCATGGTGAAATCGGTTGCGCCCGCGCCGATCGGCATATGCAGCGGCAGATCGCGGTTGGTGCATAAGGTGGCAACCGCCAACTGTTTCAAATTGGAACGGTACGGCGCTTCATCGGCGTTGACCAAGGCCAGAAAAACCTCGCCGCCGATATAGCTGGAACGCGGGCCGTTACGCCGTTGCGGGCCGGACAGCAGGCGCGGCGAACGGTGCATGGTGTAAAACGCCCGGCGGTCGTGCTGGTCCAGCCGGTCGTAGGCGGCATAAAACGGCAAAAATTCCTGGTCTTCGCCCTCCGAGCCGATACCGGTCACGCCGTTGACCTGATACACCTCAAAATCCATCGGTCGGGTTCGATCCGGCACGACGTGGTGTTCGGCCACCTGCTCGCTCAGGTGAATCCGGTCGGCGCGCTTGGGAAACAGATTGATCGCCGGGACGCAGAACAGCGCGAAATGCTCGGTTTCTAAACCGTGTTCGAGCAGCGCGTGAGCCCGGTTGAGCAGGATAAGGATTTCCAGCTCCGAATCCGCGCAACGCCGGACCGCCGGACCCAGGCCGTCCAGTTCCACGAACAAATAGCGCTGCGGGAACGCGAAATATTCATGCAGCAGCCGATAGCCCTGAAAGGACGGCGGCGTGTGGGGCAGCAACGCTTGATCGTCGCCGAACCCTTGCCGGCGGATGCAACGGCTTGCCACTACTTCGTGCCAGGGCGCGGGACGCTGGCCGGGTCGGACCACCATCGTCAGCGCGTTGCCCAACAGCTGCTCGTAGATCCGCATCGGCAATTCATCGCCGCCGTTCAGGAACAGAGTCAGGCGTTCCAGGCCCAATTTAGCGAAGGTCAAGCCCGGCAAGGTGGTCCGCAGCCGCAGCCGGATGCCCGCCCGCACTTTGGCCAAGTCGGGCAGATCGAGCAGCGACACCGGTTCCTTGCCGGCGAAATACTGGGCTTCGATCAGTTCCACCGGCCACAGCGTCACCTCGTGGGCGGTCCGATATTCGCAAGGCGTCTGATCGCCCTTGCCCAACAGGCCGCGCAACTCGCTGCCGCGCGGGATCACGAAGCCCTGTTCGAGCGCGCCCTCGCCGGGGTCGGGTTGGAAGCGGGCCACCAGCATCGACGGGGTCGGCGCCAGATAATGCGGGTAAATGATCTCCAGCAGATGCTGGGTGAAGCGCGGGAATTCGGCGTCCATCTTGAGCTGGACCCGCGCGGCCAGAAAGCCGAAGCCTTCCAACAGCCGCTCGACGTAAGGGTCGGCGCACTCGAACCCGTCCAAGCCCAACCGGCCGGCGATCTTGGGAAATTCGCGGGCGAACTCGCCGCCCACCTCGCGCAGGTGCTGCAATTCCCGGTTGTAATACTCCAGCAAGCGCGGGTCCATCAGCGCGCCCTCGGCTGGCTGGATTCCTCGATGTGGACCTGGCCGCTTTCCAGATCGATCTCCGTCTTCAAATACAGTTGCAGCGGCAGCGGCTGCGCCCACAGATCGCCTTCGATTTCAAAGGTCAGCGCGTTGTGGCTCATGCGTTCTTCGGTCAGTTGGGCGCGCACCCGCAGCGAATGGCGCAGGATGCGCGGCTCGAAATCGAGGATGGCCTGCCGCAGCCCTCGTTCCAATTCATTAATGTCCAAACTGCGCGCGACGCCGCCGGCCAGCGCCGGCAGCCCGTAATTGATCACCGAACGAGCCGCGAACGGATAGCGGGCGTCCACTTCGTCATCGCTCATGCGGGTCGCGTTGAGCAGCCAGCCCAAATCCCGCATCACGCACTCGCGCAAGCGGCTGGTCGACAGCACCCGCTTGTCCCGCGACTCCTCTCGGCGGTCCGGCTCCTCGTCGGTCAAGCGGTCCAACAGCGAGGGTTGCAACCGCTCCTTGGGAGTCAGTTCAGCCATCGCCGCGATCCGCCGGAGCCGTCTCCGGCGGCGACTCCGCCTCGGACTCCAACTCGACGCGCCGCGCGTCCAGCAGCGAGAATTCGCCCTGATCGGTGGCCAGCAGCCGTTGGCCGAGCCCCAGCCAGGTGTCCTCGCCGAAGTCGCGCCATTCGGTCTTGCGGCCGAGTTGCACCAGCGGGTCGGCGGCGGCCTGGGATTCGGGGTAGCGCGCGGGAATCAGCCCGACGGTTTCTCCGCCGTTCGCCCACATGATCTGAGCCGGCATCCAGACGTAATCCCGCAGATCGGCCGGCTGTTCGAACTGGATGGAACGGAGGCGCTGGAACGGAACCCAGTAATAACGCCCGTTGACGATGGCCTCCAGGACCGGTCCCAGGCGCGGATCGGCATCGGCCAGCCATTCGAAGCGTTGGCCGTCCAGCGTTCCCGCAACCGCCGTCGCGCCTTCGAACGCTTGCTCGCGCGCGGCGCGGGCCGGCCCGAACTGGCCGGCGGCGGTCAAGCGCAAGGCTTCCATCAGCAAGGCCGCCCACGGTTGCGGATCGCCGAACCACAAAGGCGAGCGCCGCCCGGCGAACACCTCGGCCCGCAACAGCTCGCAGCGGATCGCTTCGCGGTAGGTTTGCACCATCGGCAGGCTGGCGGCGTCCATCTCGCCCACCACGTTTAACTGGTTCAAGGCCCGTTCCCACTGCCCCAGCACCGCCAGCAACTGAAACAAAAAAATCCGGTATTTGGGGTTGGCGGGCTCCTTGCGAATCTGGGCTTGCAATTCGGTCAAGGCATCTTGCAACCGCCCCTCGCGCAGGCTTTGCTCGGCGTGCATAAACGGCTTTTTCCAATGGTTGGGAATGAAGAAAAACGCCGCGCATCCGGCTTGAAACCTTCAGCCGAATGCGCGGAGCCGCATGATTTCCCCGGAACCGTTGCCCCGGCCGAGTCCTTACAGCTTCTTGTTGGTCTTGACGTCCCAACCCGCCTTGCCGGCGGACTTCATCACGCCCTTCTCATCCTGGGTGAAGTATTCCTGCTGCATGGAGGTGAAGTTGAGCGACACGCTCTCGACTGGCAGGTCCTCGCCGGCGCCGCCGGTCTGGTAGCTGCTGACGAGCACGTCCTTGAAGGTGAATTCCAGGAATTTCTGTTGCCCGCCGTCCTTGCCGGTCGGTTTGCGCATCACCAGAATGGCCTCCGCGTAGTGGTGGCCCGAGGCGCAGGACAGCAGCAATTGGGGCGAGGCCGCGCAGAAGTGCATGGTGAAGCTGAAATCGTTCAAGCTCACCTTACTGGCGCCCAAGCCGGTGCCGTGGCCGGCGGTGCCCAGCTGGTGCGCGCCCCAGGACCAGCTCAGCACCTCAATCCAGTTGGCGTAGGTCGTGTCCTTGCACTCGCCGTTAACTTCGCCTTTTTTACCGATTTGCAGGAATGAATCAGCCATCGTCGTATCCTCATCTATGTTCAAGTCATGGTTGCGATGGGGTTCAGCCATCGTTCCGATCAACGGGGCTTTCAATGCCTTGGCTTGAAAGCCTGTTAAATCCGTCGTCGCGTTAGGTAGTGCAGGTCTCGTGCCAAAAATAAGTTACTGTTTTTTGGCGATTTATTTTCAAACTCACTGAAAAAATTGAAAAGAGTTCACTATAGCCAGTTCATTCTGGCCCCATCGGTCCAATTACCCCTTGACCGAGGGCAGCTTGGAAACCAGCCGCAGCGACACGGTCAGGCCCTCCAGCTGATAATGCGGCCGCAAGAAGAACTTGGAGGTGTAGTAACCGGGATTGCCTTCCACCTCCTCCACCACTACCTCGGCGGCGGCCAGCGGCTTCATCGCCTTGGTTTCGTCGCTGGAAATGGCTGGATTGCCGTCCACGTAGTTGTAAATCCATTCCTGTAGCCAGCGCTCCAGGGCGTCCCGCTCCTTGAACGAGCCGATCTTGTCCCGCACCATGCATTTCAGGTAATGGGCGAAGCGGCAAACCGCGAACAGATAGGGCAGCCGAGCCGACAGGTTGGCGTTGGCGGTGGCGTCCGGGTCGTCGTATTCGGCCGGTTTTTGCAAGGATTGCGCGCCGATGAAGGCGGCGAAGTCGGTATTCTTCTTGTGGATCAACGGCATGAAGCCGTTCTTGGCCAATTCCGCTTCGCGCCGGTCGCTGATGGCGATTTCGGTCGGACATTTGGCGTCCACCCCGCCGTCATCGGTCGGAAACACGTGGGTCGGCAAGCCTTCCACCGCGCCGCCCGATTCGATGCCCCGGATCTTGGTGCACCAGCCATAGAGCTTGTAGGCGCGGGTAATGTTGGTCGCCATCGCATAGGCCGAATTGGCCCAGCAATATTTACTATGGTCCCCGCCTTCCACATCCTCCTCGAAATCAAACTCTTCGACCGGATCGGTTTTCGCCCCATAGGGCGTGCGCGCCAGAAATCGCGGCATCGCCAAGCCGATGTAGCGCGAATCCTCGGAATCGCGCAAGCCGCGCCAGCCGCCGTATTCGGGGGTTTGGAAAATCTTGGTCAGATCGCGCGGGTTGCTGAGCTCCTGCCAGGAATCCATCTGCATCACGGTCGGCGACGCGCCGGCGATGAACGGCGTGTGGGCGGCGGCGGAAATCTGGGCCATGTTCCGCAGCAGCTCCACGTCGGGGGGGCTGTGGTCGAAGTGGTAATCGCCGACCAGGCAGCCGAACGGTTCGCCGCCGAACTGGCCGTATTCCTCCTCGTAGACTTTCTTGAACAGCGGGCTCTGATCCCAGACGACGCCCTTGAATTTCTTCAAAGTTCTTCCCAGGTCATTTTTGGAAATGTTCATGACCCGGATTTTTAGCATCTCGTCGGTTTCGGTGTTGAACAACAAATAGTGAAGGCCGCGCCACGCGCCTTCCAGCTGCTGAAATTCCGGATGGTGCATGATCAGATTGATCTGCTCGCTGAGCTTCCGGTCGATTTCCGCGATCATCGACTCGATGGATTTGAGCACGTCCCTGGAAATCAGCGTGGTATGTTGCAAGGCTTGTTCGGCCAAGGTCCGGACGGCGTGTTCGACCGCCTCCCGGGCTTGATCGGACTTGGGCTTGAACTCACGTTGCAACAGCGAGGAAAAATCGTTGGTTTCGAGGGTTTCAGTCTGAGCGCCAGACTGGACCTGGGTACCGGCTTCGGTTTCGGCCATGATGGATCACTCCTCGGTGGCGGCGGGCTTGTCGCTGTCCTGGGGCTTGGGTGCGGCCACCAGGGATTGCAGCAGGGCCGGGTCGTTCAAGACCTTGGTAATCAGTTCCTCGGCCCCGGTTTTGCCGTCCATATAGGTCATCAGGTTGGTCAGTTGCTGGCGGGCTTGCAGCAGCTTGTCCAAGGCGTCCACCTTGCGCGCCACCGCCGCCGGCGAGAAATCGTCCATGCTTTCAAAGGTGATGTCCAAGCTCAGATCGCCCTCGCCGGTCAGGGTGTTGGGAACCCGAAACGCCACGCGCGGCTTCATCGCCTTCATGCGGCTGTCGAAGTTATCCACGTCGATCTCCAGGAACTTGCGATCCGCCACCGGAGCCAGGGGATCGACCGGCTTGCCGGACAAGTCGGCCATCACGCCCATCACGAACGGGATTTGCACCTTTTTCTGCGAGCCGTACACTTCGACGTCGTACTCGATTTGCACGCGCGGCGCTCGGTTGCGAGCGATGAATTTCTGACTGCTCATTGCCATGGGATACCACCTCTTTAATAAGGTCGATGGAAACTTCAGGTCACGTTGCAACGTATCCGCCAAGGCGGGGTTAGGGTCCGAACAACTCAATTTCCAAAAAGTCAGGCCGATGGCGTGGAACCGCGGCGGCGCGCCGCCGCGGCCGTTTCCGAAAAAACTTCCAACAAACATGCCGCCTTTAAATTCAATAAATTGATTATTAAATCAATTACGGGCCGACTTTCCCCTCGGCCTCCTTAAGGCGCCATCATCGAGCCTATTTATTGCTAAAGGATTTCAAAGGACGATTGCGGCAGGCGCGCCGCTGCTTTATTCGCTGGTTTCCTCGTTCGCCGAACCGAAAATCAGCGCGGCTTGGTCGACGCCACCGGGAGCGAGATCGTTCAAAAGCGTCATGAAATCCTTGGCGACCAACTTTTTGGCGCGTTTCAACAACAGCGGAACGGGGCTGGACGGTTCGTAACGTTCGAAGTACTCACTGATCTTGTCCAGCATCCGGACCGCCTCCTCACGACTGCCGATTTCACCGACGACCAAGCGCTGGCCGGCGCCGGCGGCGCTTGAGCTCCGCCCCTCCGCCTCCGTTTCAGCAGCCTCCGCCTCAACGGTGAGGCCGACCCCACGTTTTTGCAATTGTTGGGCCAACACGTTGCGCATCTCTTTCAATACACCGGCTAGGGCGCTCATGTCGGGCGCTCGGGTCACCCCGATCAAATCGGTCAGCGTCGCTTCGATCTGTAGAACCTCGGCGATGGCCTCGGTGACGGCTTGGGCATTGCCTTGCAAGGTTTCCAGCTCGGCATCCATGAACGCCCCGTCGATCTTGACCTGAGTCGGCAGTTCCGCCGCATCGTCGGTGGCCAGCGGCGTCAGCAGCCCGTTGGCGATGTGGACGTCGCGCAAGCTGAAGCGGCCCAGGGCGCGGGAATCGACCAGCGGCGTCTCCCGCAAGCCGCGCAGGGTGGCGTCCTGATCGCACAGCGCCACCAGCACATTGACCCGCAGGGTGGGATCGTGGTCGTCGTCGGGATCGAGCAGCGGGTAAACGCCGTCCCAGTAGCGTTCGAGCATACCGCGCACCACAGCCAGACCGCCCGCGAAACCCGACAGGCCATCGGTGTGCAATAAGGCCCTAGCCAGCGCGGTGGCGATCCGCAAATCCCTGGTGCGCTCGAACAGACTCAGCGCGGTCCGTTTGACCGCGCCCCAATCGGGAGGCTGCGCGGGAATGATGGTATCGCCGTACTGGCGTTCCGGCGTTTCTTGAATCAGCTCTTCCAGCTCGGCAAACGCCGTATCGTACTCAAGATCCTCGCCGCACGGCGCCTCGGCGGAGAGCTCGTCTAGCAGGGCTTCGCTTTCAATCACGCTCATCGGCATCGCAACTCCGTTAGTCGAATGCACTGAAGTATAGACCCGCCCATCGCGCCTGCTTGGCGGCCTTGCGCGGTCGGTATAGACTCAGCCCTCGGCATTTAAAAACGACAATAATTGCTTGTGATCGATTCGATGAATTCCGCCTGGGCGACTGCCAAAGTTTCCCGGCCAACGGAACATGCGCCATGCCTCTGAAATTAACCATCACCAGCTATCAGCGGCTTTCGCCTGGCCAGGAAATCTCCAAACTGATCGACCGTGGGTCGGTCAGCATCGGCCGCGCGGCTCAAAATGACTGGGTGTTGCAAGATCCGGAACGGATCCTGTCCAAGCACCATTGCACCGTGCTGCATCGGGACGGCGCTTATTTTCTGACCGATTTCAGCGTCAACGGCACCTATCTCAACGACTCCGAACAGCGGATCGCGCGCAATCAAACGGTCCGGCTTCAGGACGGCGATCATTTCGTATTGGGCGAATACGAAATCGCGGTCAGCCACCCGAGCGAAAACGACGCCTCGGAAGACCCTTTCGCGGATGGACCGTTTACCGATGTGGTGCCGCCGACCGCCGCTCCGTCGGCCGGGAACGACTCGTTCGGCATCGACCCGCTTTCCGCCGCCGATCCGTTGAACAACAGCGCCGGGGACAAGCGCTGGCTGGACGGCCTCAACCCTCCCTTCGATGATATCCTCTCCGGCAAGCGCGACCAATCCGCCGTGTCGCAGCGGGGCAAACCGGCCGCGCCAGGCCGCGCCGCCACCGCGCCCTCGCCGGATTTGTCATCCCCGGAGCGGATCAATTTCGAATTGCCTTCCTTGGTTACGGGAGCCGCGCCGGTCAAACCGGCCGCGCCGCCGCCCGCGGACCCGCTGTTCGACGCCCTGCCCTCTCCTCCGCTGGCAGCGGAGTCCTCGTGGCCCGCGCCCGATGTCGATTCGCCGGTCGAGCCCTCGCCGCCGGCCGCGCCGCCGTTTGCCGAGCCCGTATCCAAACCCTTGCTATCGCCTCCGCCCACCGTCGAACCGCCGTTTGCCGAGCCCGTATCCAAACCCTCACGCGCGCCCGCGCCAACGGCGGAACCGTCCTCCAAACCCCTGCTCTCGCCCACGCCGAGCCTGCCCGAACCTGGCCTAGCGGTGCAGCCCGCGCCCGCGACCGCCGCATTACCGGCGGGTCCGATCGCGCCAGAGGCGGACAACAAGGCCGCGCCCGCCAACGTCGAGCCCGGTTTCAACTCGTTGATCCCGGATGATTGGTTCCTGCAACCGGACTCCCCGCCCGCCATCGCGCCGGTCGTCCGGCAACCGACCTTTCAGCCGCCTCCAAAGATCCCGCCCGCCGCGCCGCTCGTCCGGCCCGTGGCGCATCCCTCGCCCGCCACCGCTCCGGCTCCCGAATCCGCCGCGGCGCCGAGCGCGGACCTGTTGTTGCGCATCTTTTGCCAGGGGGCCAAGCTATCGCAACTGCGTCTGGAAAAGGAACAGGTCGCCGAACTGGCTTTCAATCTGGGCGCCATCCTGCGCGAAACCGTGCAAGGACTCATGGAAATCTTGCTGGCGCGCGGCGATGTCAAGGGCGAATTCCGGCTGGATCGCACCACCATGGGTCCGATCGAAAACAATCCGCTCAAGACCTCGCCCGGCCAGCCCCCGCTGGGCGTGGAAGAAGTCATCAAATTATTGTTGGTGCCGCCGAAGTCCGCTTACATGCCGCCGGTCGAGGCGGTGCGCGAGAGCTTCGACGACATCAAGGCTCACCAACTGGCCGTCGTCGCCGGCATCCAGGCCGCGTTGAACCATTTGTTGGAACGGTTCGATCCAGGCAATCTGGAAGATCGTTTGGAACAGAATGTGCTAGATAATCTGTGGCCGGCGAACCGCAAAGCCAAATACTGGGACTTGTTCACCGCCGAATATCAAGCGATCGCCCGCGAGGCCGAGGACGACTTCAACAAGCTGTTCGGCGACGAATTCGCCCGCGCTTATGAAAGCCGGTTGCGCGGGCGCTAAACCGCCACTCGCCCGCCTTGCGTTTCGAACGGCGGGCGAGCGCGGCGGCTCATCTTTTCTTAATGCACTGCTGAAACGAGCAACCCCCGATGAGTTGGTACAGCAAGGTTGTGTGGTCCGAAGGCATGTTCCTGCGCCCCCAGCATTTCCAACAGCAGGACCGCTACCTGGAGGGCCTGGTCCGACTGTCGCGCGGCCATCTGCGCCCCTACGACTGGGGTGTGGTCGAACTGGCCTTGGACCGGGAAGCGCTGGCTCTGGGCAAGATCGCGCTGACCTCCGCCAAGGGCCTGCTGCCTGACGGCACCCCGTTTAGCATTCCTGATCGCGACCCTCCGCCCGCTCCGCTCGCCATCGACGCCAGCGTGCGCGACAGCCGGGTCATGTTGGCCCTGCCGCTGCGGCGGACCGGAATGGCCGATGTCGAACGCGGCGAGCAAACCGATACCGCCGCCCGCTATCGCGCGGTGGCCCGCGAGGTGCGCGACAACAACGTCGACACCGCCAACACCAGCGCCTTCGTCGAAATCGGCGAGCCCCGGCTGCGGCTGCTGCTCGACACCCGCGACTGGAGCGATCACACCTGCATCGGCGTCGCCCGCGTGGCGGAGCGACGGCCCGATCAGAAGGTGGTGCTGGACGAACAGTACATCCCGCCCGCGCTGGACTGCCGGGGAGTTCCAGCCTTAAACGGCTTCGTCGCCGAGCTGCTCGGCTTGCTGCACCAGCGCGGCGACGCCTTGGCCGAACGGGTGGTGGGCGGCAGCACCGCCCGCGCCGCCTCGCTCGATCTGGCCCAATTCATGCGCCTGCAAAGCGTCAACCGCTTCGAGCCGTTATTCGCCCATCTGACAGCGATGCAGAACCTGCACCCGGAAAGTTTTTATCAGATCGCCTTGCAGATGGCCGGCGAGATGGCGACCTTCACCGATAAGGTCAAGCGCCGGCCGCCGGCGTTTCCGGCCTACGATCACGACGACTTGCAAACCACTTTCGCGCCGCTGATGCGCGAATTGCGCCGTTCGCTCAGCTTGGAGGAGGTAGACGCGGCGATCCAAATCCCGCTTGAGGAACGCCAATACGGCATCCGGGTCGGGATTATCACCGACCGGGAAAAACCGCTGCTTTCCAAAGCCAACTTCATTCTGGCGGTCCGCGCCGACATGGCCGCCGATCTGCTGCGCGCCCGCTTTCCGCCGCAGCTCAAGATCGGGCCGGTCGAAATCATCGCCAAGCTCATCAACCACCATCTGCCCGGCGTCGGCGTCAGCGCGCTGCCGGTGGCCCCGCGAGAAATCCCCTACCGGGCCGATTTCGTCTATTTCCGGCTCGACCGCAACAGCGAGTTTTGGAAGCAGTTGCTCAATTCGGGAGGCTTCGCGTTTTTTGTCGGCGGTGAGTTCCCCGGACTGGACATGGTGTTCTGGGCCATTAAAGAGTAACCATCGTGACCATCGACGACCCGTTTGCCCTCTCCGACGACGATCCCGGCGAGCGAACCGTCATCCGGCCGTCGCCGGGCGGCCGGCGTTCCAGCTCGCAAGACACCCAACCGCCGCCGCCGCGCCCGGCCCCCGCGCCGCCCGAGGAGCTGGTGGCGCCGAGCGGCATGGGCCTCAATCCCCTGGAAGCCGCCGCCGCGCCCCTGCTCGGCCTGATCATGCGCTTGAAAAATACCGCCTCGCATCCCGAGCCCGAGCGCTTGCGCCAGCGGATGATCGAGGAGGTGAAGGCGTTCAGCGCCAACGCCCGCAACGCCGGCATCGACGAGAAAACCGTGTTCCGCGCCCGCTACGTGCTGTGCACCACGCTCGATGAGGTGATCCTCAACACGCCCTGGGGCCGGGCCAGCGAATGGAGCGAAAACAGCCTGCTGATCACCTTTCACAACGAAGCCTGGGGCGGCGAGAAGTTTTTCGAACTGCTGGATGCGATCACGCCCGATCCGCGCAAGAACCTGCACTTGCTGGAATTGATGTATCTGTGTCTGGCCTTCGGGCTTCAGGGCCGCTACCGGCTGCTGGAAAACGGGCGCGGCCGGCTGGAGGAGCAGCGGGAGCGCGCCTACAACGCCATCCGCAGCGCCCGGGGCGAGTTCGAGCGCGATCTCTCCCCGCACTGGCGCGGCGCGGTCGAACGGCGCAACCCGCTGATCCGCTACGTTCCGCTGTGGGTGGTGGCGGGCGTGGCGGCCGCCTTGCTGCTGCTGGCCTTCGCCATCTTCAATTGGCTGCTCAACACCACCTCCGATCCGGTGCTGACCGCGCTGGCCGAGCTGCGCGGTCAAAACGTGGTGACGGTGCGGCGCGGCGGGGTCGAGGCGCGGCCGTCCGCCGTCAAGGCCGACGCCAGTTTGGCGCAAATCACCCAAACCTTGCGCGCCTTTTTGGACCCGCAAGTCCGGCAAGGATCGGTTTCGGTCATCGAGGAGGCCAATCAAACCACGGTGCGGCTGCGGGGCGACGGCTTGTTCGATTCCGGCAAGACCGAGGTCAAACCGGCGTTCCAAAACCTGCTCCAACAGATCGGCGCGGAAATGAACAAGGTGCAGGGCCGGGTGCTGGTCACCGGCCACAGCGACAACGTGCCGATCCGCACCCTGCAATTTCCGTCCAACTGGCACCTGTCCAAGGCCCGCGCCGACAGCGTGGTCAAGATTCTGGGCTCGACCAGCAACAACCCCGGCCGCTTCGTCAGCGAGGGCCGCGCCGACACCCAACCGATCGCCGCCAACGACACCCCGCAGAATCGAGCGCTCAACCGGCGCGTCGACATCGTCCTGTTGGCCCGGGTCAATTAGGTCGGGCTCATGAAGAAGATCCTGAACGTTCTGAAAAACCCCTGGCTGATCGGTTTGACCGGTTTCGCCGCCGTCGTCGCGCTGATCTGGTATCTGGGACCGCTGATCTCGGTGGCCGGCGCGTCCCCGTTCGCCACCGACCTGGGCCGCATCATCACCATCGTGGTGTTCGGCGGCTCGATGGCGATTTACAAGGTCATTTATTACATCCAGACCTTGCGCAGCAACCGCGACATGCTGGCGGATCTGGCCGGTCAGGTGGGCCGCGCCGGCGAACTGGGTCAAGCTGGCCCGGCCGGCGACGGCGGCGCGGCCGCCCGCGAGCGGGAAGAGAAAAAGAAAGAGCAGGACGCGGCCTCGGCCGAGGAAATCTCCACGCTGAAACAGGGCCTGAACGACGCCCTGGCGGTGCTGAAGAAAACCAAGCTCGGCGGCAAGGCCGGGCGCGGTCAATACCTGTACCAACTGCCGTGGTACATCATCATCGGCCCGCCCGGCTCCGGCAAGACCACCGCGCTGATCAACTCCGGGCTGCGTTTCCCGCTGGGCGCCGGCAAGGTGCGCGGGGTGGGCGGCACCCGCAACTGCGATTGGTGGTTCACCGACGAGGCCGTGTTGCTCGATACCGCCGGCCGCTACACCACCCAAGACAGCCACGAGGAAGTAGACCGGGCCGCCTGGCGCGGCTTTCTCGATTTGCTGAAAAAACACCGCCGCCGCCGGCCGATCAACGGCGCGTTCGTCGCCATCAGCTTGTCCGATCTGATGCAGCAGCGCGAGGAGGAGCGGGAAGCGCAGGCGCTCGCGATCAAGCAGCGGGTGCAGGAGCTGCACGAGCATTTCGGCATCCGCTTTCCGATTTACGTGCTGTTCACCAAGGCCGATCTGATCGCCGGCTTCGTCGAGTTCTTCGCCGATCTGGGCAAGGAAGAGCGGGATCAGGTCTGGGGTCTGACCTTGCCGATGGACGACCCGACCGATCCCGAAGGCGTGATCCAAGAGTTTAACGCCGAGTTCGAACGGCTGGAACAGCGCCTGAACGACCGCTTGGTGGAACGCCTGCAAGACGAGCGCGACCCGCAGCGGCGTGATCTGATTTACACCTTCCCCCAGCAGTTCGGCTCGCTGAAACCGATGGCCGAGCGCTTTCTCAAAGAGGTGTTCCGGCCCAGCCGCTTCGAGGAGCGGGTGCTGCTGCGCGGCGTTTATTTCACCAGCGGCACCCAGGAAGGCACGCCGATCGACCGGCTGATCAGTTCGCTGGCCAACACCTTCGGCTTGCGCCGGCAGGTGCTGAGCACCTTTTCGGGCAAGGGCCGCAGCTATTTCATCACCCGCCTGCTGCGCGAGGTGATTTTCCCCGAATCCGAGCTTGCCGGCACCAACCTGCGGTTCGAGCGCTGGCGGGCCTGGATCCAGCGCGGGGCTTACGCCGCCGCCTTGCTGGTCACCGCGACGGCGGCCGGCTTGTGGCTGACCAGCTACGCCCGCAACGAACTGTACGTGCGGGCGGTGGAGAAGCAACGGATAGAAGTCGCCAACCAGCTCGCCGCGCTCTCGCCCGATCAGTCCGACCCCGCCTCCGCGCTGGCGCTGTTAGACGCCGCCCGCGCCATTCCCGGCGGCTACGAGGACCGCAACGCCGGCAAGCCCTGGCTGATGGGCTTCGGGCTGTATCAAGGCGACAAACTCGGCGGCGAAGCGCAAGCGATCTACCAGCGCCTGCTCGCCCAAGTCTTCCTGCCCCGGATCGTGCTGCGGATGGAGGAGCGGCTGCGCCAGAGCGTCGGCAACCCCACCGCGCTTTACGACACGCTCAAGGTTTATCTGATGATGGACGACGCCGAGCGCTTCGACGCCAAAACCGTCAAGGCGTGGCTGGAGCAGGAATGGCAAAACTATCTGCCCCGCGGCGTCGACCGGCAGCAGCGGGAGCGCCTGGTCGGCCATCTCGACGCCTTGCTCGAACAAGCCCCGCTGAAATCGCCCATCGCGCTGGATGCCGCCCTGATTCAGAACAGCCGCGCCTTTCTCAACCAAACGCCGCTCGCCCAGCGGATCTACGAACGGCTCAAGCAGCGCCAGCGCGCCGCCGGCAACCCGCCGGACATCGGCTTGACCGCCGCAGCCGGTCCGGACACGCCCCGGGTGTTCGAACGCAAGAGCGGCCAGCCGCTCGGCGAGGGCGTGTCCGGCCTTTACAGCTACAACGGCTACTATCAGTTTTTCCTCAATGAAAGCCCGAAGCTGTTGGACCAGCTCGCCGACGAGAGCTGGATTCTCGGACCTTCAGCCCAAGTCTCGACCAACCCGGCCGAGCGCCAGCAAGTCGCCGACACCCTTTGCCGGCTTTATCTCGCCGACTATCAGCGGCTGTGGCAAGAGCTGCTCGGCGATATCAAGATCAAGGAATTCAACAATCCGGACGCGGCCTTGGACATCTTGCAGGTCCTGTCCGGACCGACCTCGCCGATTCAAACGATATTCAAGACCATCGCCCGCGAAACCGCCCTGGACCGCCCGCCGCCCGCGCCGCCCGCCGAACCGCCGCCGCCCGATCAATCGCTGACGGAAAAAATCGCCGGCATCATCAACAAGCCGCAAACCGCCGAGGCGGACAAACCTCTCAACTGCGGCGTCGAACCGCGCTTGCTGGGCCTCAACAGCCAATACGGCCGGGAAATCGGCGGCCCCGAGGGCTCGATTCCTCCGCTCGATAAGACTCTCTCCGCGCTCAACGACCTCTACGGCCACCTGAACGCCATCGGCCGGGCGCGCGCATCCAGTCCGGATGGAACGGTCGCGCAAAATCTCAAGGATCAATTCACGGCGGTGGCCAACCAGCTTCAAGTCGAGGCGGCCCGCAAGCCGCCGCCGTTCAACACCCTGCTCGCCAAGCTGGCGCTGGACAGCATCGAGAGCGTCCGCAGCCTGCGCGACCGGCTCAACGCCCAATGGAAAGCGGCTCAAATTGCCGCTTTTTTTCAGGACAATCTGAACGGCCGCTACCCGTTCGTGCGCAGCGCCATTCAATGGAGCGGCGCGGGGCCGGCCGGAGGCGGAACCGCGGCGGCGCCGGCCAACACCATTCAATGGGTCGGCCAAAACGCCAGCCCCGGCGCGGGCCGCGCCGTCCAAGGTCCGCCGGACGCCTCGCTGGCGGCATTCGGCCGTTTTTTCGGTCCCAACGGTCTGCTCGACAGTTTTTTCAAACAGCACTTGCAAGCCCACGTCGACACCTCGCAAGGCGTCTGGCGCTGGCGCGGCCCGACCGGCCCGGAACAAACCATCTCACCCGAGGCCCTGCAACTTTTTCAGCGCGCCGCCGCCGTGCGGGCCAGCCTGTTCGGCGGCGGTCAGACTCCGGCGGTGCGCTTCCAACTGACGCCGCTGGAGCTGAGCGGCGACATCAGCCAGGCGGTGATCGGCGTGGACGGCCAGACGCTGGCGTATGCCGCCGGCCAAGCCGCGCGGCCCGCCGACTTGCAATGGACCGGCGCATCCGGTCAAGCCCGGCTCCAATTTTCGATGGCCGGCGGCGGCAACCCGCTGCAATTCAGCGAAACCGGTCCCTGGGCGTGGTTCAAGCTGCTCGATCAAGCCCAGATGCAACCGCTCGGCGAGGCCCAGTTTCGGGTGGCGTTTCAACTGGCTGGCCGGCAAGCGGTCTACGAGCTGCGCACCGGCGGCGGCAACCCTTTTCGCCTGCGGGAATTGGAAAAATTTCAGTGTCCGGAGCAGCTATAATGTTTAATCCCGAGTTCGCTCCATAAGTCGGTAGGGAACAGGCCCGTTATGTTTGGAAGCACTTCGACCTCCGAACCCGCCATCCGGCCCGCCACCGGCTTTTTCGGTAAATTGCCCGGCCGGGGCGACTTCATCGGCCGCCATCTGCCCAAATCGTTCCTCGATCCTTGGGATGCTTGGCTGCAAGAGAGCATCGCCAAAAGCCGCCTTCAGTTGGGCGGAGGCTGGCGCGAGTGTTATTGCACCAGCCCTATCTGGCGGTTCGCGCTCGGCTCGGGCGTCTGCGGGCCAACGGCCTACGCCGGCATCCTGATGCCCAGCGTCGACCGGGTGGGCCGTTACTATCCGCTGGCCATCGCCGTCCCGCTGGAGCGGGACCGGCCGTTGCTCGCGCTGCCGGTCGCCGCCGAACCCTGGTTCCAGCAAGCCGAGCGACTGGCGCTGTTCGGGCTCGATCTGGACCGCTTGGATTTGGACGACTTCAGCCGCCAAGTCGAGGCGCTGGGCGGTCCCCCGACCCTCCTTGCTCCGCCCATCGCGGATGCGTCGGCCGGCGCGCCCTGGTATTGTCCGCTGTCGGACGCGCCGGATGCGGGGTCGCTCGCGCCGTTACTGGCTGATGCGCTGTTGCAACGGCTGTTTTCTCACATCAGTCTGTGGTGGACCGAAGGGTCCGAGCAAGTCGCCCGCTGCCTGCTGATCTGCGATGGCTTGCCGCCGGTCAGCGGTTTTGTGGCGTTGCTGGCCGGCGAATGGAGTCAATGGGGCTGGCGTGAACAACCGTTCGCCGGCGTTGCTTGCTCCCGCGAGGGAAAGCCGTCCGCTGAGGAGAATCGAGCATGACTGACAACAAAGCCTTTCAATGGTCGTCCGCCGGTCGCAGTCATGTCGGCATGGTCCGGTCGATCAACGAGGACGCCTGCCTGGTCCTGCCCGAAGTCGGTCTTTGGGCGGTCGCCGACGGGATGGGCGGCCATGAAGCCGGCGATATCGCCAGTCAGATGATCGTCGAGACCTTGCAGCAAATTCCGCCGCCGGCGGATTGGGACAGCTTTCTGACTTCGGTGCGGGCCGGGCTCAAGGACGTCAACCGGCGCTTGCGCGAGGAATCGGCCCAGCGCTACCACCACCGCACCATCGGCAGCACGGTCGTGGTGCTGCTGTTGCACGGCGGTCGATGCGCGTGCCTTTGGGCGGGCGACAGCCGCATCTACCGCATGCAAAACGGTCAGTTGCAACAGCTGACGCGCGATCACAGCCACGTCCAAGAACTGGTCGATCAAGGCTTGATCGCCTTTGAGGACGCGCACCGCCATCCGCTGGCCAACGTGATCACCCGCGCGGTCGGGTCGGCGGACGATTTGCCGATCGATGAGGCGATCTATCCGCTGCAGGCCGGGGATATGTTTCTGCTCTGCAGCGACGGGCTCAATAAAACCGTCAGCGACGAGGAAATCGCCCGGCTGCTGGCGCACAGCAATTACAACAGCCAGGAAGCGGTCAAGGCGTTCATCCATCTTGCCCTGATGCGGGACGCCAGCGACAACGTCACCACCGTGGTGGTGAACGTCACCGAAGCGGCGGCGTCTCAAACGCCGGCTCGAACCGCCGAAACTCTGGAAAATCAGATTCCGCCGGATTGGTACTTGCAGTGACGCGCCGGCGCGTTTTGACCGACGCGCTTCAGCGCAAGCGCCGGTAGAGCGGCTGCGGTTGATCCACCGCCGGTTGATAGCTCTCGCTGAACTCGCCGAAGGCGGTCAAGGCGTCTTCCAGGCTGCGGTCCTCCCGCAGTTCGAACACATCGAAACCGCTGCGCGCCATGAAAAACAGCTGATCGCGCAGCACGTCTCCGACCGCCCGCAGCTCGCCCCGGTAGCCGTGGCGCTCGCGCAGCAACCGCGCCTGGGAATACGCGCGCCCGTCGGCGAACTTGGGGAATTCCAGCGCCACGACCGCGAACTTCGGTAAATCCTCGGCCAGAACAGCCACGTCGGCGGTATTCGGCAAGCGGACGCCCACCGATTCCGCCCGCGCCAGCAGCGCCGCTCGCTCCCGTTGCCAGCGCGCCAGCGAAACGATGATCGCCCCGTCCGGCAACTCGGCCTCGTCGGCGACATGTTGCCAGCGGTCCTCGACGATCCGCCGATCTTTAATAACCGACCGCATACCGCTCTTGCTCCTGTTTGGCCTGGTCGCTGCCCGGCAGATAGGCGCGCACTCGGAACGGTTCGAGGCCGATCCGGCGCACGGTATCGAGAAATCGCTCGTCCTCCTCGCGCCGCTCGATATAAACCCGCAGCAGGCGTTCCAGCGTATTGGCGACCTCGGCCTTGGGCACCGAAGGCCCGAGGATTTCGCCCAGCGCGGCATCGTTCTCGGAACAGCCGCCCAGGGAGATCTGATACCACTCCTCGCCCTTCTTATCGACCCCGAGGATACCGATGTGGCCGACGTGATGGTGGCCGCAGGCGTTCATGCAGCCGGACATGTTGAGCCGCAGTTCGCCCAAATCGTAGAGATAATCCAGCCGGTCGAATTTCTGATTGATCTGTTGGGCGATGGCGATGGAGCTGGCGTTGGCCAGACTGCAAAAATCCAGTCCGGGGCAGCAGATCATATCCGCCAGGGTGCCGATGACCGGCGCGGCCAGGCGTTGCGCTTCAAGCGCCCGCCATAGCGGGTAAAGGTCGGCCTGGCGCACGTCGGGCAGCAACAAATTCTGATGGTGGGTGGCGCGGATTTGGCCGAAGCTGTAGCGGTCGGCGAAATCGGCCACGGCGTCCATTTGATCGGCGTCGATGTCGCCCGGCGGGACTCCGGGCTCTTTCAGCGCCACGAACACGTTGCGATAGCCCGCGACCTTGTGGCCGGCCACGTTGTGGCGCGTCCAGGTCGCAAAGGCCTGATCGCTCGCCAGATGCTGCGCCAGGCTGGGATCGCGCGCGGCGTTGGAATCGTAGGCCGGCGGCGCGAAAAACCGGCGGACCCGCTCGACTTCGACCTCATCCAGCACCAACCCCGACTCGCGAATTTGCTCCCATTCCGCCTCGACCTGCCGGCGGAAGACCTCCGGCCCCAGCGCCTTGACCAGAATCTTGATGCGGGCCTTATACAAATTATCGCGCCGGCCGTGTTGGTTGTAGACCCGCAGGATCGCTTCCAAATACGACAGCAGATCGCGCTGGGGCAAAAATTCGCGGATGGCGTGACCGATCAAGGGCGTGCGGCCCAAACCGCCGCCGACCAACACCCGAAATCCCGGTTCGCCTCGCTGGTTTTTCAGCAAATTCAGGCCGATGTCGTGCACCTGCGCCGCCGCTCGGTCGTGCAGCGCGCCGGTTACGGCGATCTTGAACTTGCGCGGCAGATAGGAAAATTCGGGATGGAAGGTGGACCACTGGCGGATGATTTCGCAGTAAATGCGCGGGTCCTCAAGTTCATCCGCCGCCACCCCGGCCAGATGGTCGGCGGTGACGTTGCGGATGCAGTTGCCGCTGGTTTGAATGGCGTGCATCTGCACCTTCGCCAATTCGGCGAGGATGTCCGGCGTCTCCTCCAGCTTCGGCCAGTTATATTGAATGTTCTGGCGGGTGGTGAAGTGGCCGAAACCCTTGTCGTAACGGCGGGCGATGTCGGCCAGCGCGCGCAGTTGCCGCGAGGACAGCACGCCGTAGGGAATGGCGACCCGCAACATCGGGGCGTGGCGCTGGAGGTAGAGCCCGTTCATCAGGCGCAGCGGCCGGAATTCATCGTCGCTCAGCTCGCCGGCCAGATAGCGCTGGACCTGACCCCGGTACTGGGCCACTCGTTCGTCCACCAGGGTTTGATCGTATGCGTCGTACTGGTACATCGTGCTAGGCCCCCGTTTGAAAATCCGCCGGTCGCGCTCGGATCAACGCCCGTCCAGGTTTTTGGGAGGCGAAACCTTAACATCGCCCTATATGCGAATAAAGCATTTTTTAACCATAAATTTATACTCATTTTTTATAAACTTCGCCGACGCGCCCGCAACGGGCTCGGCCGGCGGATAAAGCCGCGACGCCGGTGATTATTTACAGCGATTATGAATTAAGCTTTGAGTCATCATCAGCCAGCGGGGGAAATCGAATCATGGAGAGTTTCGCGCAAAAGCGGATCGGCGTGCTGACCAGCGGCGGCGACGCGCAGGGCATGAACGCGGCGGTGCGGGCCGTCGTCCGCACCGCCCTCCATTTCGGCGCCGGCGTGTACGCCGTTTATGAAGGCTATCAAGGGATGGTGGAAGGCGGCGACCGCATCCGGCCGCTGTCCTGGGACGATGTCGGCAGCATCCTGCATCGCGGCGGCACCGTGATCGGCACCGCCCGCAGCGCCGAATTCCGCGAGCGCGCCGGCCGCCTGCGCGCCGCCCGCAACCTGCTCCAGCACGGCATCGACCGGCTGGTGATCATCGGCGGCGACGGCAGTCTGACCGGGGCCGATATTTTCCGGCGCGAATGGCCGGACTTGTTGGCGGAACTCGCGCGCAACGGCGACATCACCCCGGAGGCCGTCGAGCGCCACCCGGCGTTGATGATCGCCGGTCTGGTCGGCTCCATCGATAACGACATGGTCGGCACCGACATGACCATCGGCGCCGATTCAGCCCTGTTGCGCATCATCGAAGCCATCGACGCCATCACCAGCACCGCCGCCAGCCACCAACGCAGTTTCGTGGTGGAAGTCATGGGCCGGCACTGCGGCTATCTGGCGCTGATGAGCGCCATCGCCGGCGGCACCGACTACGTGCTCATTCCCGAGAACCCGCCGCTCGAAGGCTGGGAAAATCAGATGTGCGAACTGCTCCGCCACGGCCGGGCTTCCGGCCGCCGCGACAGCATCGTGGTGGTCGCCGAAGGCGCTTGCGACCGGCAGGGCAAACCGATCAGCGCGGACTACGTGCGCCAGGTGTTGGAAGAGCGGCTCGGCGAGGATACCCGCGTGACCATTCTCGGCCACGTCCAGCGCGGTGGCACCCCCAGCGCCTTCGACCGGTGGATGAGCACCCTGCTCGGCTACGCCGCCGTCGAGGAAGTGCTGGCGGCCACTCCCGAAAGCGAGCCGCAAATGATCGGCATCCGCTACAACCGCATCGACCGCGCCCCGCTGATGGAATGCGTTCAGAAAACCCACAGCGTCGCCAAAAAAATCGCCGACAGGGATTATGACGGCGCGATGGCGCTGCGGGGCGGCAGTTTCACCGAAATGTTTCAAGTTTTCAAGCGCATGGCGGAATCCATGCCGAGCGTCACCCCGCCCGCTCGACCCCGCCGCCTGGCGATCATCCACTCCGGCGGGCTCGCGCCGGGGATGAATCCCGCCGTGCGCGCCGCCGTGCGCCTCGGCCTGGACCGCGGTCACGTCCTGCTCGGCGTGCGCGGCGGCTTTCAGGGCCTGATCGACGGCCGGATCGAGGAGTTGAAGTGGGGCGATGTCGAAGGTTGGGCGTCCATGGGCGGCGCTGAATTGGGCACCAATCGGCAAATTCCGACTCTGGAACAATTTTATTCGGTCGGCCGGGCCTTGGAGACTCAAGCCATCGACGGCTTGCTGATCATCGGCGGCTGGGCGGCTTACAAAGCAATCTACGAACTCCACCACGAACGGGATCGCTATCCCGCTTTCAAGATTCCCATGATCTGCCTGCCGACCAGCATCGATAACAATTTGCCCGGCTCGGAACTGAGCGTCGGCGCGGATACGGCGCTCAACGTGATCGTCGAGGCGCTCGACCGGATCAAACAGTCGGCCACGGCGGCGCGGCGCTGCTTCGTGGTCGAGACCATGGGCCGTTTTTGCGGCTATCTGGCGCTGATGAGCGGATTGGCGGGCGGCGCGGAGCGCGTCTATCTCCACGAGGAAGGCGTGACCCTCAAGGACTTGCAAGCGGATGTCGAAAGCATGATCGGAAGCTTTCGCGGCGGGCGGAGGCTCTATCTGGCCATCCGCAGCGAGCGCGCCAACCCGCATTACACCATCGATTTCTTGAGCCGGCTGTTCGAGGAAGAAAGCCACGACTGCTTCGACGTGCGCCAAGCCAGCTTGGGCCATATCCAGCAGGGCGGCAATCCCTCGCCCTTCGACCGCATTCTGGCGACCCGGCTGGCCACGCGCTGCATCGATTACCTGACGCAAGAGTTGGAGAAAAAATCGGCGGAAAGCGCGTTCATCGGCCTGTCCGAAGGCAAGGTGACCATCTTTCCGCTCAAGCAGATGGCGGACATGGTCGATTGGACCTACCGACGGCCCAATGAACAGTGGTGGTTGGGGCTGCGCCCGATGGTGCGCGCCCTGGCGCGGCTCTCCGGTGAAGTCGAAACTGGCGGGCGCGAAATGCCTTGCGAGACCCCGATCCTGCCCGATGCGACGGTTCGATAAAGTAAACCAGAGGTCGCGAAGCGCGACAGCGCGCGAATCTCAGCCTGAAGCAACCGGAGCGGGCGATAAAGTGCGAGTGAAAAAACCCGATCTGGCGGCGCGAGGCATGATCGCTGTTTCCATCACGCCGCACCCTGCTGGAGCGCGCTCATTGATCCTTTAGCGCTTGCCGCACAATAGCGACCACCGCATTCAATTGCTCGATGGGGATTTGGCCCGGCGCGGAGCTTTTCTCGCCCACCGCGAAGCTGACTGAGGAGCCGAACATCCAGCCGAACAGGCGGCTCAGCGACCCGTAACCGCCCATCGCCATGCTGATGATCGGCAGCGCAATCGTGTGTCGCGCCGTCAAGGTCGCGTCGAGCAAGGTCAGCACATCGCGCACTTCCTTCGGCATGACTGCAATTTTGGCGATGTCGGCCCCCGCTTGTTCCATGGCGACGAACTTGGCGACCAGCGCGGCGGCGTCCGGGGTTTCCTGAAAATTATGATACGAGGCGATCAACCGGCAACCGGTGTCCGCGGCCAGCGTGACCGCCCGTTGGAAATAGCGGGGTTCGACGCTTAATTCGTAATCAAACAAATCGACGCAACCCGCGCCACAAACGGCGGCATATAACTCGAACACGCCATCTTCATCAAGCGTGATGGGATTGCCGCCTTCGCGGATCGAGCGCCGGGTCAAGATGATCGGGATAGCCCCCGCTTGTCGCTGGATAGCTCGGCCCAGCGCGACGGCTCGGTCGCTATCGGCGATCCCCGAAAAAAAATCGACCCGCCATTCGAGCACATCGGGTCGTTTAGGCAGAATGGCGGCCAGTTCGCGCGCGATGGCGTCCTCGCTCGCGCCAACCAGCGGCGTGCAAACCAACGGCTCGCGATCCGCCGCCAGAGTTTTGCGGGCGAGGGTGATCGGTCTGGAAAACCTCATGACGGCTCCTTAGGCCAAGCAGGACAATGTTTTGCAAGACAAAATTGAGTTTTAGTATAAAGAGCGGCTGAAACAATCACCCTCTGACGTTCTCATGCGCCGCTTGTGGGCTCAACATGCTCTCTGGAAGCCAGCGGATAGCCGTTTACGGCCGTGGAGACTCGTCGAACGAGACGATCGGATTCGCCAACGGCTGCTGGTGATCTTTCTCGGCGAGCGCGACCCGGAAACCGCCGTCGCCTGCGCGGTATTCGCGATCGGTCAAACCGGCGCGCGCTCAGGCAGTATCGATCAGAATTTGCTGCAGGGTGCGTTCTACATCGACGGCGGTCTCTTGCATGTCAGGCGCGGTCTCGAATCCAGCCAGCAGCGTGGTCGGCGCGATCATGCCCAGCCCTGTCTGGCCCGCGCTTTGGAATACAGCAATGCGACACGGCAGCGCCAGACTGATCGTGGGATCGCGGACGAGCATTTGCGCCGCAAGCGAAGCATTGCAAACTTCGAACACTGCGCAACGCATGCCGATGGCGTACCCTTTGGAAGCCAATGGCTAAACTGCGCGCTTTTCGTGATCGATGGACCCACTTGCTCAAACATCATCCCGGCTATCTCGCCGCGCTTAGAGCGGTCACGATTTTAAAAAGGTGGCTTCATTAACTGCTTCACCGCCCGAGAAAGTACCGTTTTAGCGATGAGCGGCGCGGTCAAAATTCAAGGTTATCCTCTAGCGACGCCCTTCGCCACCGGCGCGCCGCAGTACAACATCCAGCGTCCGCGTCGGCAGCAGCCGGCGCAGGGCGGCAAATAGGTAAGTCGGGGCGGTCACCGGATAGCGGGCGCGCGGACGGGGGCTCTCCAGCGCGTGAATCACCCGCTTCAGCACCGCGTCCGGCGGCAGGGTGAACGGGGCCGCCGGGCCGATCTTGGTCAGCCGCGCCTCCATCGCCGCATACTGTTGCCGATGCGGGCTGGTATCGCTGGGGAGATGCCGTTGATAGGCCGCGTGGGCGTTGTCACGGAAGCGGCTGAGAATCGGCCCCGGTTCGATCAAGCAAACATGAATGCCGGCGCCGGCCAATTCCAAACGCAAGGTATCGGCCAAGCCTTCCAGCGCGAACTTGCTGGCGACATACGCGCCGCGGTAGGGAAACGCCACCAAGCCCAATACCGAACTGGTGTAGAGAATCCGCCCGCCGCCCTGCCGGCGCATGATCGGAAGGAACTGACAGGTCAGTTCGTGCGCTCCGAACAGATTGGTTTCGAACTGCTCCCGCAGCGCCGCGCGGCTCAAATCCTCCACCGCGCCGGGCTGGCCGTAGCCGGCGTTGTTGAACAGCGCATCCAGGCGGCCGCCGGTCCGCTCCAACAGCGCCGCCGCCGCCGTTTCAATCGAGGCGGAATCGCGCAAATCCAGCGACAGCCCCTCCAAGCCTTCGGCTCGGAGCCGCTCCAGGTCGGCCGTACGCCGCGCCGCAGCGAATACCCGCCAGCCGCGCGCTTGCAACCCCCGAGCCGCGCAATAACCGATCCCAGACGAACACCCGGTAATCAGAATGGTTTTAGCGTTCACCGTCGTTTCGACCGCTCCGCCCGATAAAAAAATGCCCCAAGCCAGCAGGCTGACGCTCGGGCATTACCTAAAATCCCGCCCAACGCTCCCGCACTGCAATAAAATTGTCATCTAAATGTAATATAAAAGCCGCCATCGCATTGTACTGTCAGCGCATGGTTTCCGGCCGGCTCTCCAAAAAAGGCGGACGCCAAGGTTTATCCCGTTGCTCATAACAGTTGTCGGAGGCTTTTCGTGATCAAAGACAAACTCGCATTCGGCGCGGTGGCCGCTTTGGCGCTGGCCGGCGCGGTCCATGCTCAATCCGCCCGCGATTACATCAGCATCGTGGGCTCGTCCACCGTTTATCCGTTTACGACGGCGGTGGCCGAACAGTTCGGCAAGGCCAACGCCCAGTTTAAGACGCCCAAGGTCGAGTCCACCGGCACCGGCGGCGGCTTCAAACTGTTCTGCGGCGGGGTCGGCGTCCAGCATCCCGACATCAGCAACGCCTCGCGTCCGATCAAGAAATCCGAGGTCGAAACCTGCGCCAAGAACGGCGTCACCGAGATCGTCGAAATCAACATCGGCTTCGATGGCATCGTGCTGGCCTCCTCCAAGAAAAATCAGCCGATGCCACTGACCATCAAAGATATCTGGCTGGCGCTGGCCAAGGAGGTTCCGGACGCCAGCGGCAAACTCGTCGCTAATCCCCACAAAACCTGGAAAGACGTGAACCCGGCGCTGCCGGCCAACAAAATCGAAGTGCTGGGTCCGCCGCCGACCTCCGGCACCCGCGACGCCTTCGTCGAATTGGTCATGGATCACGGCTGTAAAGAGTTCGACGCCATCAAGACGCTGGAAAAGAGCGATGAAAAGAAAGCCAAGGCCGCTTGCCAAACGGTGCGCGAGGATGGCGCCTTCATTGAAGCCGGCGAGAATGATAATCTGATCGTCAACAAACTGGTGGCCAACCCCAACGCGCTCGGCGTGTTCGGCTATAGTTTCTTGGAAGAAAATCTGGATAAAATTCAGGGCGAGACCATCAACGGCGTCGCGCCGAACTTCGAGAGCATCGCCGACGGCAAGTATCCGGTGTCGCGGCCGCTGTTCGTGTACGTCAAGAAGGCGCATGTCGGCGTGATCCCCGGCATCAAGGAATTCATCGCCGAGTTCACCAGCGAGAAAGCGGTCGGCGATGACGGTTATCTGGGTCGGAAAGGTTTGATTCCGCTGCCGGACAACAAGCGCAAGCAAGTCGCGACCGACGCCAGAAGCCTCAAGACCCTGAGCCTGTAATCCGGTCGTTTCCCGCGTCGCCCGCGCGCTGAAGCTTCTTCGGCCGCTGGCGGCGCTTTCGTGTTTTGGTGGAACCTCATGCAGCCTTTCTTGCTGTTGACGCTGCTCCTGCTAAGCGCCGGCGCGTACTACCTGGGCCGCCGGCGCGCGTTTGCGGTCGCGGACGGCCACGTCCGCAACCTGCATTCCCTGCCGAGCTTTTACGGCTCCTACGCGGCGCTGTGGTGCGGTTTGCCGGCGCTTTTGGTGTTCGCGCTGTGGGCCGCCGCGCAACCCAACCTCGTGGTCAATTGGGTGGTGGCCGGCCTGCCGCCGGAATTGCGCGATCTGCCGCCCGACCGGCTCAATCTGGTGATCAACGACCTCAAAAATCTGGTCGGCGGCAATTTCGTTGCCAGCGCCTCCGATCCGGTCATGGTCGAGGCCGCCGAACGCTACCGGCGGTTGCAAGCCATCGGCAACGCCGCCTTGTGGGTGGTGGTGTTGAGCTTGGCCATCGCCGGGATCGCCTACGCCTGGCGCGCCATCTCGCCCGCGCTGCGCGCCCGCAACCGGGTCGAGGGCGTGATCAATATCTTTTTGATCGCCAGTTCGACCGTGGCGATTTTCACCACGATCGGCATCGTGCTGTCGGTGGTGTTTGAGTCGTTGCTGTTTTTCCGCCAAGTGCCGGTCGCCGAATTCCTGTTCGGCCTGCAATGGAGCCCGCAAACCGCCTTGCGCGCCGATCAGGTCGGATCGTCCGGCGCGTTTGGCGCGGTGCCGTTATTCGCCGGGACCTTGTTGATTTCCGGGATCGCCATGTTGGTCGCCGTGCCCATCGGCTTGATGTCGGCGCTGTATTTGTCCGAATACGCCACCCCGAAATTTCGCGCCTTCGCCAAACCGGCGCTGGAAATTCTGGCCGGCATTCCGACGGTAGTGTACGGCTTCTTCGCCGCGCTCACCGTGGCCCCGTTGATCCGCCAGATCGGGACGGCCGTCGGCCTGCACGTGGCGTCGGAAAGCGCGCTGGCCGCCGGCCTGGTGATGGGGATTATGATCATCCCCTTCGTTTCGTCGCTGTCGGACGACGTGATCAACGCCGTGCCGCAGTCAATGCGCGACGGCTCCTACGCGCTGGGCGCGACCAAATCCGAAACCATCACCCGCGTCCTGCTGCCCGCCGCCTTGCCCGGCATCGTCGGCAGCATCTTGCTGGCGATCTCGCGCGCTATCGGCGAAACCATGATCGTGGTGATGGCCGCCGGCCTGTCGGCCAACCTGACCGCCAACCCGTTGGAGGCGGTCACCACGGTCACGGTGCAGATCGTCACCCTGCTGACCGGCGATCAGGAATTCGACAGCCCCAAGACCTTGGCCGCCTTCGCGCTCGGACTGGTGCTGTTTGTGGTGACGCTGATCCTCAACATCATCGCCCTGCGGGTGGTGCGCAAATATCGGGAACAGTATGAATAAGGCGACTTCCCACGACGGCGTGCCGCTGCGCGAGCGCGACATCAAAACCATCGTCAACGCCGGCCTCGCCCGCCGCCACGCCGCCGAGCGGCGCTTCCGCTGGTACGGTTTGATCGCGATCAGCTTGGGGCTCGCCTTCGTGGTCCTGATGTTCGCCAACATCATCGGCAAGGGATTGCCGGCCTTTTGGCAGACTTATATCCAGGTGCCGATCCACTTCGACGCAGCCGTGCTCGACCCCGAAGGCAACCGCGACCCGCAAACCTTGGCCAGCGCCGACTACGGCGCGCTGGTCCGCGCCGGCTTGCGCCAGACCTTTCCCGCCGTCGAGGGCCGGCTGCCCTTGCGGGCGTTATCGGCTCTGCTCAGCACCGACGCCGCCTACGAGCTGCAACGGCGGGTTTTGGCTGACCCGCAACTGATCGGCGCGCAACAAGAGATTTGGCTGCTGGCCTCAGCCGCCGTGGATACCTTCGTCAAGGGCAACATCGACCGCACGCTCGACGAGGCGAACCGACCGATCAAGGACCAGCAGATCGAATGGATCGACCAGTTGCGAGCCGCCGACAAGATCGAGCGCCAGTTCAACGCCGTGCTGTTCCGCAACGGCGATTCCCGCGAACCGGAACAGGCCGGCATCCGGGGTGCTCTGATGGGCTCGTTTTTCACCCTGCTGGTCACGTTTCTCCTGTCGTTTCCCATCGGGGTGGCGACGGCGGTGTATTTGGAGGAATTCGCACCCAAAAACCGCTGGACCGACATCATCGAAGTCAACATCAACAATCTGGCGGCGGTGCCGTCGATCGTCTTTGGCTTGCTGGGGCTGGCGGTGTTCATCAACTTCTTCGGCCTGCCCCGCTCCGCGCCGCTGGTCGGCGGCCTGGTCTTGAGCCTGATGACCTTGCCGGTGATCATCATCGCCGGCCGCGCCGCGCTGACCTCGGTGCCGCCGTCGATCCGCGAGGCGGCGCTCGGCATGGGCGCGTCCAAGCTGCAAATGGTCGGCCATCACGTCCTGCCATTGGCCATGCCCGGCATGTTGACCGGTTCGATCATCGGCATGGCCCGCGCGCTGGGCGAATCGGCTCCGCTGCTGATGATCGGCATGGTCGCCTTCATCGTCGATGTACCCAAGGGCTTTCTCGATCCCGCCACGGTGTTGCCGGTGCAGATTTACCTGTGGTCCGATTTGCCGGAGCGGGCCTTCGTGGAACGGACCTCGGCCGCGATCATGGTGCTGCTGGCCTTCATGATCTTGATGAACGGGCTGGCGATTCTGTTGCGCAAGCGCTTCGAGCGACGCTGGTAGCCCTCCGCCCCACCGCCAATAACCCAAGGATTACTCGCTGATGAGCACGACCGCCATCGACACCCAGGTTGCCCTGAACGGAACCTTGAACCGGAGCGCGTCGCCCCCCCGGAGCGCCGGCGTTCAGGTCACCGATTACGACAACCGCCAGACCGTCGGTAAGATCACGGTGGACAACCCGAAAATGACCTGTCGGGAGGTCAACGTTTATTATGGTGAGAAACACGCCATCAAAAACGTCAGCCTCGACATCGGCGCCAATGAGGTCATCGCCTTTATCGGGCCCTCCGGCTGCGGCAAATCGACCTTCATCCGCTGCTTGAACCGGATGAACGACACCATCCCCTCGGCCCGCGTCACCGGCCTGATCAAGCTGGACGAGGATGATATTCACGCCAAGGAAATCGATGTGGTGCAATTGCGGGCGCGGGTCGGCATGGTGTTTCAAAAGCCCAATCCCTTTCCTAAATCCATCTACGAAAACGTCGCCTACGGGCCGCGCATTCACGGCATGGTCAACACCAAGGCCGAACTCGACGACCTGGTGCGCGAGAGCCTGGAGCGGGCCGGCCTGATTAAAGAGGTGGAGAAGCGAATGCTGGAGCCGGGCACCAGCCTCTCCGGCGGCCAGCAACAGCGGCTGTGCATCGCCCGCGCCATCGCGGTCAACCCCGAAGTGATCTTGATGGACGAACCCTGTTCGGCGCTGGACCCCATCGCCACCGCCAAAATCGAGGAATTGATCGACGAGCTGCGGGAAAATTACACCATCGTCATCGTCACCCACTCGATGCAACAGGCGGCGCGAGTGTCCCAGCGCACCGCTTATTTCCATCTGGGCGATCTGATCGAAATCGGCGACACCGACCAGATTTTCACCAATCCCCGGCACAAGCTGACCGAGGATTACATCACGGGCCGCTTCGGTTGACCCCGATCACCCGCGCCAAAAACCGGAGGATTCCGATATGGCCATCAGTCGAGAGGCTCACACTGTCAAGCAGTTCGACGTCCAGCTCGCCAATCTCCGCAACATGGTCTTGGAGATGGGCGGCTTGGTCGAGGATCAGATCAAGGGCGCCATCGCGGCGCTGGACCAGGAAGACGCCAACGCCGCCCGCGAGGTGATCGCCCGCGACCGGATCATCAACGGCCTGCAAATCAAGGCTGACGAGGACTGCGTCAGCATCATCGCGCTGCGCCAGCCGCTCGGCGGCGACCTGCGGATGATCATGTCGCTGGCCAATTCGGTGACCGATCTGGAGCGGATCGGCGACAGCGCCAAGAAAATCGCCCGGATGACACTGCAGATGTACGAGGGCGAAACCAGCCAGCCCAGCGCCAAATTGCTGCGCGACGTGCGGCCGATGGCGGAACTGGCCAGCGGGATGCTGCGCGACTGCCTCGATGCCCTGGCCCGGCTGGATGTCGAAAAAGCGCTGTCCATTATCCACAACGACACCGAGCTGGATCAGGAATTTCAGTCAGCGCTGCGGCGCTTGATCACTTACATGATGGAAGACCCGCGCACCATCGGCCACGCCATCAACGTGGTGTTCATCATCAAGGCGCTGGAACGGATCGGCGACCATTGCACCAACATCGCCGAGCACATCGTGTATCTGGTCGAGGGCAAGAACATCCAGCAGCGCCGCAACATCGACATGAACACCATCCTGACCCTGGCGCAAGACGAAGCGGAGAGCGAAGCGAAGGGATAAGCGCGGGGAAAAGGCTGCGCGCCGGTACGGGCTATATTCAGTCCTTTGCTAGCCGCCGCGACCGCGCGCCTTCAGCCAAAGCGCATGCTTTTGGCGGATGTCCGCCAGCACTTCAAGATCGACGAGCGCATCGTCGCGGATGCGCTCGTCGTAGTTCTCCCAGCCCATGAAATCGCGCAGCGCCTTGAGAGTAGCGTCGTCGCACATCCCGGTAACCGCGCCCTTATAAAAACCGCGCGCGTGCAAGATCTGTTGCAGTTCGTTGGCGATGGCGTCGTCGATGGGAACCAACTGCCGGGGATCGCTGCGAAAATAAGTCAACCGGTGGATCGCGTACAGCCGCTCCAATTCGGCGATGGGCGCGGGGTGATCGTAAACCGAGATATCGATGTAGCGATCATCGAAACCGCCGTAGCCGCCGCCGGCCCGCGCCACCTTCAACGCCGCCGACTGTTGACCGCGCCGGTCGCCGCCGCTAGCCTGTCCCGCGCCTAGCGCCGCCAACAAGCGTTCGGCCAGCGAACCTTCGGTCTGCTCGAAGCAGCGCACCAGACTGGCCACCACCTCCGGCCCGGCCAAGGTATTGCCCTGAGCCGCGCAGCAATGACCCGCCAGATCGCCCGCCCAATCGAAACAGTGCGCGCCGGTGAAGCTGGCGGCTCGACCCTTGGCGTCGATGATGCCGGCTTGACGGTAATCGCGCTGGTCGTCGCCGCCGGTGAGGATATCGAGCGCCTGACGGGGCGACGCGCCGTTTTCCAGCAGGGCCAGCCCGCGCGGGCCGTAGCTGGTGTTGCAATAAGACTGGGTCGCCACCGCCCCGACCCCGGCCTTGGCGAACGGAATCGATACGCCGACATTGGGAAATTTGGATTGGACCGCCACCCCCAAATCCCCGTTGGCCGGATCGAATGCGACGATGGAAAAAGTCATGCAAGCCTCTTGAGAAAGCGAGAGCCGCTGGCTTTAATTCAGGCCAGTTCGCCAACTGACGAGTTAAGGCGCGGCTCTGCCGCTGATCGCCGATTCCTCGGCGATTTGAATACCGTAGTATTTCAGCCGACGCCATAAAGTCGTGCGACTCATTCCCATGTCCCGCGCCACCAAATGGTGCTTGCCGTGGTGCATCTCAAGCAAGCGGATAATTTCCGAGCGCTCCATTTGCTCCATTCGGGAACTGACGCCCGGATTGTAACAAGGCTGTGGAAGCCAATCGCCCATTTCAATCAACGAGGAGGAACTCAACAGCACCGCCCGTTCGATGAGATTTTCCAGTTCCCGGACGTTGCCCGGAAAATTGTAGCGGCTGAGTTCGCTGACGACTTCTTCGCTAAAACCATCGACGCGGCTGTAAAACCGCTTGCTGTATTTTTGCAAGCAGAAATCCGCCAGCAGGGGAATGTCTTCCAAACGTTCTCTCAGCGGTGGAATATGAATCGGAAATACATTAATCCGATAATAAAGATCGGAGCGAAAACGATTGTTTCTAATCTCGGCGTCCAAATCTTTATTGGTCGCCGAAATGATGCGCACATCGACTTGCCGGTAGCTGTTATCCCCGACCCGACGGAAGCGACCCTCTTGCAATATTTGCAATAACTTTACTTGCAACAAGGGACTCATTTCACTGATTTCGTCCAGAAAAACCGTCCCGCCGTCCGCCGCTTCAAACAGACCTTTCTGATCCTGAACCGCGCCGGTAAACGCGCCTTTCTTATGGCCGAACAGCTCGCTTTCCAAAAGCGCTTCGGGCAACGCGCCGCAATTTTGCTCGACGAACAACTTGTCCCGGCGCGGCCCGTTGTAATGAATATAACGCGCCAACAATGTTTTGCCGGTTCCGGTTTCGCCGGTCAATAGCACCGCCACCGGCGTATCGATGACCTTCTTGACCAAGTCGAACACCCGGCGCATCGCCGCGCTGTGTCCTATGATTTCAGTAAATTTCAGATCTTTCTGCAATTCCTTTTTGATAAAGGTGTTTTCATCGCGCAACCGATCATTGGCGGCCTGCAATTCCAACAGCAGCCGCTCGTTTTCCATGTAGAGTTCGTAACTGTCCAGCGCCCGCTTGACGGTGACCCGCAATTCCTGCCGGTCCCAAGGCTTGGTGACATACTGATAAATATGGCCTTTATTGATGGCCTGAATGAGCGCGGCGGTGTCGGTGTAGCCGGTCAGAATAATGCGGATGGCGTTCGGCCGGAGTTGAATCGCCTTCTGCAACAGTTCGACACCGGTCATTTCCGGCATGCGTTGGTCGGCCATCACCAACGCAATATCGTGCCGTTCCAGCACGCTCAACGCCTCGATGCCGCTTCGGGCGGTAAAGACATCGTAGTCATCCTCAAACGTCAGCGTCAGCGTTCGCAAGATGTCTTTTTCATCGTCTACAACAAGCAGCTTATGGCGTTTCATGCGCTTTTCCTACTCATATGGACCGGTAATTCTACCGTAAACTCTGATCCCTCGCCTAATTGACTGCCGACCGTGATTTTGCCGCCGTGTTTTTCAATAATGCCATAGGAGATACTGAGTCCCAAACCGGTCCCTTCGCCGAACGGTTTGGTGGTGAAAAATGGGTCAAAGATTCGCTCCAAGTCTTTGTTTGAAATTCCTTTACCACTGTCTTTAATGGAAATTCTGACCCAATCGTCCAAGGGTTCTGTCGTGATCCAGATCTGCCCTCGTTCGGGAATGGCTTGGGCGGCGTTTTGCAGCAGATTCATGAAAACCTGATTGATTTGCCCGGCGTAGCATTCCACCAGCGGCAAACCGCCGTATTCACGATGGATGGCGATACGGTCCTTATGCTCTCTCGACAACAGGTTCAAACTGGACTCGATGCCGCTTTGCAAATCCGCCATGACCAACCCGAGGTCATCGGTTCTCGAAAAGGTGCGTAAATCCAATACGATTTGCTTGACCCGATCCGCGCCACTTTTACAACTGGAAATCAATTCTTGTAAGTTTTTTTCAATCGTCTCGAAGCGAGCCAGATCCTTCTGTTTATCGCCACGCCGGCGCTTTTGACCTTCCATCTCCGCCAAACCGGAATACGCCAGGATAATTCCATTCAAGCGTTCGATATACTCCTCAATGAATTCCAAATTGTTATGAACGAAGCTGATCGGATTGTTCAATTCATGCGCGATGCCCGCGACCAGCAATCCCAACGAAGCCATCTTTTCCGAGTGAATCAACTGTTCTTGCGTGCGGCCCAGCTCTTTATAGGCCACCTCGATTTGATGGTTGCGGTTGACCAATTCTTGATTGACGCTCGTCAGCTCTTGCGTGCGCTCCGCGATTCTGGCTTCCAGCGTGCGGTTGGCTTCTTCGAGCAAGCGCCGGCGATCTTGATCCATCACCAAGGAACGCGCCAGCAGGTGACTTCCATAAACCAAGGCAATGCCGATTAAAATAGAAAACAGCGGCAGCCAGAGCGTAAATTGGGTGAAGATGAGGTGCGCGATAATAAAAAACGCCCCGACGACGCCGATCATGGCCAATAAGCCTACAACCGGCCTTAGCACGATCAACAGCAATCCTGGAACTAGCGTGAACGCGAGCACTAAAAGCGCCTGCGCGGGTTTGCCCAAAGTCGATACGAAGGAGCCATCCAACAGATTGCTGATGAGAGTGGCCTGAACCTCGACACCCGCCGTGGTGTTACCCGACACCCAGGAAAACGGCGTAAAAAACGTATCGCCCGATAAATGCTGAGCTTCCGGAATCGTTTCCAGCGAGCGGCCCACCAAGACGATCTTGTCTTTAAAAATACCCGGCGGCAACAAACGGGAGTAATCGAGCGCTTGATAATACGAAACCGTGCTGATGGTCCGGGGCGGACCCCGGTAATCCATGAGTAATTCCTTGGAAAAATCTTGCTTGCTCAAAACGTTTCGTTCCGGAGCCGAAAGATATTTACCGACGACTTGCAGCGCGAAGGACGCCAGACCCGGCGAGAGCAAGCGCGAGCGCCGCACCACGCCATCGGGATCGACTGTGATAATGGGGCTTCCAACCTCAGTAACCTTGGCCAACTCAGGCAAGGGGTCGATTCGGGTGGTCAGCCGGAATAACGGATCGTTCACGACGCCGATGGCGCTGACCAGCACGACATTGCCCGCCTCCCGCATCGCCTGCTCCAACGCAAAATCTTCCTCGGGCTCCGAAGGCTCGGAAAACAGCACATCCATACCGATGACTTTAGCGCCCGCTTGATGGAGCTGGCGGATCAACTGTGCGTGCATGCTGCGCGGCCACGGCCATTGTCGCTTGATTTCAGCCAAGGACAATTCGTCGATGGCGACAATGACGATTTGACTGGGCGGAGGTTGAACGCCGCGCAAGGCGAATAACAAATCCAACCCTTTAAGCTCCAGCAGCGAGAAAAAGGAAAGATTGGTAACAATTAATGTCAACCCTGCGGCAATAACGGCAGCGAGGAAACCCCTGGTTAAGGGCTGAGCCAGTGAGACCATTTATTTTTATTCCAGGCTAGAAGCGATCTAGAACATTCATGAAATAACCTAGAACAATCAATTTTTTCAATTTCCATTGGAAACAGGCGAAAATTCGACGCGAATAGAAGTCCTCATCAATGAGGAAAGCAGGTGTTGAAATGCCCAATGTCGGCGCGCGCATCCTTACCAAAACGAGTTTACAAACTTATCGCTCACCCATTGAGCATGGAGCGCTTTTCAGGATGAGGCTGATTTTATGAGCTGCTGTTAGGGCTACGGGTCGGATACCGTTCGGCGGGCGTCGCACTCAATCCGTTTTTGCAAATCGCATACCGCCTTTCGTCGCGCCACTAACTTTCTCCCGATTATTCAGTGTAGTCAAAAACCTCGCGGATGATGCCCGTCGATTCTGGCTACACTTGGGGTCCAGACGCGCCCTCGGCGCAACCCGACGAGCTTCGGCCGGGCGCTCGACCTCAATCGAGCGGGGGAACCGCGCCTGGAATGCGAACCCACCTATTTCGTGGGTTCAGCCTGAAACATTCCTTAAAAGGGTAATCCACTATCGAAACATCCAACGGCCGGCTATCCAGCGCGTCTTGACTTCGCTTCCGAAAAACAGCAACGCCTGAAATAGCGATTAAGGCCGCGTGGGTCCACCGCACCGCGACTCCGATGCGGGGCGCTCCCCGCAAACCGGACAGGCCGAGTCGCGCCGCGCTTTTAAAATCCGCCAGTCCATTCGGGCGACATCCAGCAGTAACAGCCGGCCCTGGATCGTCTCGCCCGCACCCGTCAGCACCTTGATCGCCTCCACCGCTTGAAGGCTGCCGATCGCGCCGACCAGCGGCGCGAGCACGCCGGTTTGGGCGCAGGTTTCAGAGGTATCTGTGTCGTCGCGATAGAGGCAACGATAACACGCTCCATCTTCGCCCGGCCGCCAGACCAAAATCTGTCCTTCCCACCGGATCGCCGCTCCGGACACCAGCGGCGTTCCGGCGCGGACGCACGCGGCGTTGATCAGGAGGCGGGTCGGTAGATTGTCGCTCGCGTCCACCACCACATCGGCGCGCTCGACTTGTTGCAATAACTCTGCCTCGTCCAACGCCTTTGGAATGGCGACTGCTTCGACCAGCGGATTGAGCGCCAGCAAGGTATCGCGGGCCGAGTCCACCTTGAACTGCCCGATGTCCAGTGTTCGGTGGACGATTTGCCGTTGCAGGTTGGACAGATCGACTTTGTCGAAATCGACCAGCGTCAGCCGGCCCACCCCCGCCGCCGCCAGATACATCGCCGCCGCCGACCCGAGCCCGCCGAGCCCGATGATGAGGGCACGGGACCGCCGCAGTCGCTCTTGGCCTTCAATATCCAACTCCGGCAGCAGAATCTGCCGGCTGTAACGCAGCAACTCGTCGTCGGTCATGGAATGAAATGGATTTGGCATGTCTTTCCGATTGTAGGCCAGCGGCGGCGGTTTCGCGCAACCTCGGCGGCGGCGTTAAACTGGTAAACTTCACCCATTATGCTGACTCTACGCCAACTTTCGCTGCAACGCGGCGGCAAGCCGCTTTTTGACCAGGTTTCCCTGACCGTTTATCCCGGCTGGAAGGTCGGTTTGATCGGCGCCAACGGTTCCGGCAAATCCAGCCTGTTCGCGCTGCTGCGCGATGAACTGCATCAAGACGCCGGCGATCTCGATTTGCCGCCGCGCTGGGTCGTCGCCCACGTCGCCCAGGAGACGCCGGCTTTAGCGGCGCCGGCCTTGGAATACGTGCTGGATGGCGACGCCGAACTGCGCCAGATCGAACGCGAGCTACACGCCGCCGAACAGGCCCACGACGGGGCGCGACAAGCGGAAGCTCACGCCCGGTTCGACGCCATCGACGGCTACAGCGCCCGCGCCCGCGCCGGCAAATTGATGGCAGGGCTGGGCTTCACCCCCGATCGCTTGGAACGGCCGGTGGCGGAATTTTCCGGCGGTTGGCGGGTGCGGCTGAACCTCGCCCAAGCGCTGATGTGCCGCTCCGATCTGCTGCTGTTGGACGAACCGACCAACCATCTCGATCTCGACGCGGTGTTGTGGCTGGAACAGTGGCTGCGCGCGTATCCCGGAACGCTGTTGCTGATTTCTCACGACCGCGATGTGCTGGACAACGTGGCCGACACCATCGCCCATATCGACCAACGCCAGATCACGCTCTACAGCGGCAACTACGCGGCGTTCGAGGACCAACGCGCCGCCCGGCTGGCGTTGCAACAAGCCGCCTACGAAAAGCAGCAGCGCGAAATCGCCCATTTGGAAAGCTTCATCACCCGTTTTCGAGCCAAGGCGACCAAGGCCCGACAAGCGCAGAGTCGAATTAAGGCGTTGGAGCGGATGGAGCGGATCGCCGCCGCGCATGTGGATTCGCCGTTCGCGTTCCAATTTGCCGAACCGGGCCGGTTGCCGAATCCGCTGTTGGCCGTTGAAAAAGTCGCAATAGGCTACGGCGAGCGGCGGGTGTTGGAACAGGTCAAGCTGGCCGTCCATCCCGGCACTCGCTTGGGGTTGTTAGGGCCGAACGGCGCGGGCAAATCCACGCTGATCAAATTGCTGGCCGGAGTGTTGTCGCCGCTGGCGGGGCGGATCGAGGCCGGACAAGGCTTGGCCATCGGTTATTTCGCCCAACACCAGTTGGAGCAACTGCGGCCCGATTGGAGCGCGCTGCGCCACCTGCAACAGCTCGACGAGCGCGCCACCGACCAGCAATTGCGGAATTTTATCGGCGGGTTCGGCTTCGACGGCGACCGCGCCTTGGAGCCGGTCGCGCCGTTTTCCGGCGGCGAGAAAGCCCGGCTGGCGCTGGCCTTGCTGGTTTGGCAACGGCCGAACCTGCTGCTGCTGGACGAGCCGACCAACCATCTCGATCTGGACATGCGCCACGCGCTGACGCTGGCCTTGCAGGATTATCAAGGCGCGCTGATCGTGGTTTCGCACGACCGCCATTTATTGCGCACCGTGACCGACGAGTTCCTGCTGGTCGCGGAAGGGCGGGCGCAACCGTTCGATGGCGATTTGGACGATTACCGCGATTGGTTGAACGACCGCCAGCGCGCCGCCAGCCGGGAGTCTGGACCGCGCGCGGGGGGTGACGGCAACAGCGCCAACGACCGCCGCGAACAGAAGCGGCAGGAAGCCGAGCGCCGCCAGCAGTGGGCCATCAAGCGCAAACCGCTGGAACAGCGCCTCAAGAAACTGGATCATCGGATGGAGCAATTGCACGCGGAACAAACCCGCTTGCATGATGATTTATTGGAACCGGCGCTGTATGAAGACGCCAACAAAAACCGGCTCAAGGAATTGCTGTTGCGCAAGTCGCAAGTCGATAAAGAATTGGAGATGATCGAGAGCCATTGGCTGGAGGCGCAAGAGGCGTTGGAAGCGTTGGGGGTGTTGGCGCGTGAGGAGTGAGGGCGATTCGTTGACCGGCCATAACCCAACGCCTCAGGACATACCCATCAAGAGGTGTATATGCGTACCCATATCGTGCTCAATGATGATCTTGTCAACGAAGCCATGCGCTTGGCCAACGTAAAGACCCAGCGGGAAGCGGTATCCTGATCAGGAAGAGATTAAGATTGGAATATCAGTAGGATGCGGATGACGAAAATCCGCTATGCTTGATGTATCTCGAATCCACTGACCACACCGCATGGATTGGAACCGCTTGCTCTCCCGCGTCCGCCTGGGCCTGTCGCGCCAGCATCCCGACAACGAAGCGCGCACCGACTTTCAGCGCGATTTCGACCGGATCGTGTTTTCCTCGGCCTTCCGGCGCTTGCAGGACAAAACCCAAGTCTTTCCGCTTTCGCAAAGCGATTATGTCCGCACCCGCCTGACCCACAGTCTGGAAGTGTCCAGCGTCGGCCGGTCGCTCGGCACCATGGTCGGCGATAGCGTGATCAAACGCCACCACCTGCAAAGCGTCTACCCGCAAGATTTCGGCGCGGTGGTGGCCGCCGCCTCGCTGGCGCACGACATCGGCAACCCCCCGTTCGGCCACGCCGGCGAGGACGCCATCCGGCTCTGGTTCACCAGCTCCGCCGCCGGCCACGCGGTGCTGGAACAACTGAATGAAGCCCAACGACAGGATTTTCTGCGCTTTGAAGGTAACGCCCAGGGCTTCCGCATCATCACCCGGCTGCAAAGCCCCGATAATCCCGGCGGGATGCAATTGACCTGCGCCACGCTCGGCACCTTCACCAAATACCCGCGCGCCTCGGTATTGACGGCCGAGCCGCCGGCCGGCATCGCCTTCAAAAAATTCGGTTTTTATCAGGACGACGCGGATTTATTCGCCGAAGTGGCCGGGCAACTGGGATTGGAACCGCTGCAACCCGGCGCGTGGGGCCGCCATCCGCTCGCCTATCTGGTCGAAGCGGCCGACGACATTTGCTACCGAATCATCGATGTGGAAGATGCATTCCGGCTGCAACAACTGCGTTTTGAGGAGGTACGCGATTTACTGTTGCCGCTGACCGGCGAACCGGAGCGCGCCCGGCGCAAGCTGGAGCACATCACCCGGCCCAAGGAACGGATCGAATACCTGCGCGCCAAAACCATCGGCGCGATTATCGATCAAGTCCATCAGTGTTTCATGGCCAATGAAGCCTCGATTCTCGCCGGCGTGCTGGCCGATGAACTGCTGGATATGATCCCCGCCGCCGGAGCCATGCGCGCGCTCAAAGCGTGCGGCGAAAATCAGGTCTATGTGTCGAAGCCGGTGGTGGAAGTGGAAGCGGCCGGTTTCGAGGTTCTGGGCGGACTGCTGGAAGCCTTCGTCACCACGGTCAACGACATCGCCGTCAAGGGTCCGAGCGCTTCGCCCAAAAGTCGGATGCTGATTCACCTGATTCCCGAGCACTTCGCCGGACCGGGCCGCCAGCCCGTCGCCGACCTCTACCGGCGCGTGTTGGCCATCACCGACTTCGTATCCGGCATGACCGACTCTTACGCGGTTGCGTTGTTTAAAAAACTGACCGGCATTTCGCTGCCCAACGGCTAAGATCAATCGCGATCTCGCACCAGCGGCACGAACACCACCGACAGCACGCTGCGGGTTTCCACCTTACCCCGTTCGTCCTTGACTAGCACCCGCAAATCTTGCGAGCGGTGCTGGTAACCCACCGGAATGACCAGCCGCCCGCCGGGCTTCAACTGATCCAGCAACGCGGATGGCACGTCTTCAGCCGCCGCCGTGACCATGATGGCGTCGAACGGCGCTTTCGCTTCCCAACCCAGCCCGCCATCCGCGTTTAGAATCTCGACATTGTCAAAACCGAGTTCGGCCAACCGCCGCGCGGCGGCTTCGGCGAGTTCGGGAATCCGTTCCACCGAATACACCCGACGCGCCAAGCGGGCCAGCACCGCGGTCTGATAGCCTGAACCGGTGCCGATTTCCAACACTGCGGCTTGCGGATCGGGCCGCAGCAATTCGGTCATCAACGCCACGATGAAGGGTTGGGAAATGGTCTGGCCGCGTCCGATCGGCAACGGCCGGTCGATATAGGCCAAATCCAATTGCTCGGCGCAGACAAAACAATGGCGGGGAACGTCCGCCAGCGCTTGGAGAACCGGCGCGCTCAGTTCGTAACAGCCGGTCGAGGAGCCGGTTTCGCGAGTCTCGGCCGCCACTCGCTCCAACAAGCGTCGGCGAGCCGATTCGTAACCGGGACCCGCCGCATCGTTCATGCAAATCCGGCCAGGGGTTCGCGACAAACCGCGTCCGGCAACAAAATCCGCGCCAATAATTCGCCCTTGCCCAGCAACGGCTGCCGGCGCAGGCTCGCCAGCAAGCCCGCGACGGGCGCGGCCACTTGCTCTCGCGTCTCGCCGGAAAAACTATCGTAAATTTGGCCCAACTCCTCGCCTGGGCGGACCCAGCGGCCTACCTCCAGGCGCGATGAAAAAATGCCGGGTTGCGCGGCCGATACCACGACGATCTGCCGCAGGCCAAAATAGCCCAACTCCTCTTCATCGGTCGAGTGGAGGCCGCTGATGATGCCGGTTCGGTCGAGAAACGCCACCAAGGATCTGAAGACGGTTTCGCAATGCTGGGTTTGCACGCTGCCCGACTGTCCGGCGTAGATCGAAAAATTCTCGCCGCCCTGGTCGCGCCAAGCGTGGGTCAGCCCGGAGGCCACCTCATGGTCCATCGGCCGCTCGATCACCGCCGGCAAGCCGAACAGGCAGGCCGTGGCCCGTTCGTCATCGCTGGGCGAATACAAGCGGATTTGGGGAATTTCCTCAACATCAAGGCTGACTTGATGGATATTGACCCGGTAGTAAGCGGCTCGCGTCAGCGCCAGCAACGCCTCCACGATCATGGACCACAGCGAGCGCCGCTGTCCGCCGCCAGCGCGTTGCGGAAGCTTTCGAGGGTCGAGCGCTTCCAGGCTATTGAGAGTGGGGACGATGACGACCCGCTCGCGCAACCGCAAGCCGCGCCGCTCGCCCAAGCGGATGCTGCGCAGAAAGGCCGCCAGCCTCGATAACACGAACAGTCCGTTCAAATCCTTGCCGTGAAGGTCGGCAACCAGCGCCAACCGAGGGGTGCGGCCCTTGGGTCCGATGTCATAATAGGGAAATAAAGGATTTCCAGCGCCGGGGATGGCTAATCCGAAGGTTGGTGGGTTAATCAAGGCTCCGCTCCATTATTGAGCGCCGGTTCTTCAAAAATTATCATAGGGCGCATTTTTATATAACTTAATTTAATTTGAGAAGGCTTGCTGAGCAAGGTTCCGCCGCAACCGGCCCCTTTTTGCCAAGCAATTAGCCTGCCACGCGGCATCCTCGGCCCGGAGGATGGCGCCTCGGTTTGAAATTCCACGCAGTTTAAAGCCTTGATAGAAGCCGCTTTAGGAAAGGCTAATCCTCAAACCGAGGCGCTGTCGCCTTTGCCGAGGCTTGTCAGGGCCGCCTGTAAGTCGCTATACTGGCTGTCTGCTTTAAGCGGGCGATTAGCTCAGTGGGAGAGCACTACCTTCACACGGTAGGGGTCGCTGGTTCGAGCCCAGCATCGCCCACCACTCATGAAACCGTCCGACCTTTCGTTGTTTCTCATCCATTTAAGCGTACCCCGTTCATCCTGCTTTAGCAGAGCGCTTCGGTTTTGCGCCAGCGAAAAAAGGGCGCAAACGATGCGCCCTCCGATTTAAGTGCGTGAGGCCTCGACCCGTTGGGGTAACAAGGTCGAAGCGCTCGCTGCATACCGCCTTAACTATTCTCCGATAATTTTCCGCACCACGTCGGTCATGGAGATGACGCCGGTGGGCTGATCGTTTTCGGTGACGACCAAGCGGTGCATCCGCCGCCCGGTCATCAGGCTGACCGCCTCGCTCAACAGGATATTGGCGTCGCAGGTGGCGCAGCCGGGGGTCATGATGTCTTGGGCCTTCATCGCCCGCGCTTGCTCGGAGGTCCGGCCTTGGCGCGCCAGCACCATATCGGTCTGGGAGACCACGCCCACCGCCTTGCCGCCGTCCATCACCACCACCGCGTGGATTTCGTTATCCACCATGATTTTGGCGACCTGCGCCACGGTATCGCCCGGCGCGCAGGAGATGATGCCGCGATGCATGAGGTCTTTGACCTTGGTGCCGTCGTCGGCGATCTTGATCGCTTCGGCCTCGGCCACGCCCGGCAGCGGCTCGGACATCGGATACGGATGCGGGGTGTTGTGGACATCGCCCTTGGGCAGCGTCGGATGTTCGATCTTGACCGGCGGCTTGCCGCTGGCGCCAAGCCCGAACTCGGTCGCGCCGACCAGCACCGCCATGTTGCCGTGCGGGTGCTTGTTTTCGTACATCAGCTGGTGGACGTGGGGAATCTCGTCGTAGGTGAAAGCGCGCGACAGGCACGGGTCGAGCAGGCCGCGCAGGGCCAGCTCGTTCATCTGGTTCGACTGTTCGGTGTTGGCGAAGTGGGAGCCTTGCAGCCGCTTCTGGCGCATCCACAAATAGCGCAGATCGACGGTGGCGTTGTAGCCGGTGGTGCCGGCGCAGACCACCACCATGCCGCCGGTGTCGCAGACGAAAATCGAGGTTGGGATGGTGGTTTCGCCGGGGTGCTCAAAGACGATGTTAGGGGCGCGTTTTTCGCCGAGCACTTCCCAGATCTTGGCCCCGAAGGCGCGCACGCCCTTCATCCAGTTGGCGTAACCGACGTTGTCCTTCCAGTGCGGCAGCATCCCCCAGTGGCTGAACTCGTTGCGGTTGATGCAGCCCTTGGCCCCCAGCTTCATGCAGTAGTCGAACTTGTCTTCGCCGGAGACCATGGCGATGGAGGTGGCGCCGGCGGCCTTGGCGATTTGGATCGCCATCGAGCCGAGACCACCCGCGCCGCCCCAGATCAGGGCGACATCGCCTTTCTTGATGGCGTTGACCCCCCAGCCGTGCAGCATCCGCCACGCGGTGGCCGCGACCAAGGTGTAGGCGGACGCTTCTTCCCAGGTCATGTGCTTGGGTTTGGGCATGCACTGCTGGGCCTGCACCTTGGTGAACTGGGCGAAGCTGCCCCAGTTGGTCTCGTAGCCCCAGATGCGGAAGGTCGGCGAGTACATGGGATCGCCGCCGCTCTTGACCCATTCGCAGTTGCGGCTGTACTGGCCGCAGTGTAAGACCACTTCGTCCCCGACCTTGACGTTGGTGACGTCCTTGCCGATTTTGTAGACGATGCCGGAGGCGTCGCTGCCACCGATGTGGAAAGGCGCTGGATCGCCGATTTCACCCCGCGCGAAAGCCTTGTTGCGCGAGCCGATCACGTCGACCGGAATCCCTAAGCCCGCCCAGACGTTGTTGTAGTTGATGCCCGCCGCCATCACGTACACCAGCACTTCGTCGTCGGCGATCGGCGGCACGTCCACCACTTCCTTTTGAAACGCTTGGGTCGGGATGCCGAACCGCTCCGGCCGGATCAGCCAAGCGTGCATCTGCTTGGGAATCACGCCCAAGGGGGGTTGTTCGCCCAAGTTGTAGAGTTCTTTGCTCATTTTCATTCCTCTTTTTGGGGTGGGTTTTACAAGGGTTGTTTTTAGAGATCAGTGACTACGGTTGGGTTTTGATGGCGTCTAACACCCGACTGCGCAAGGCTTCGTACTCAGCGATGGGCGAGCGGCGCGGCGCTTGGGCCAGTTCGACAAACAGCGCTTCCTCGCCGCCGAGCCGACCGAGGCCGTAGCGGCCAAATTCTTCCCGTAAATGCTTGACCAGCCATTCCGCCTGACAGCGCTGGCGGCGGGCAGTGAAGCGGCCTTGCTTCAATAGCCAAACGCGGTGCGCGTCCAGCGCGTCGGCCAGGGTTTCGATGCCGCTGCCGAGCGCGGCGCTGGCCGACAAGGCCGGAACCTGCCAGCCTTCCGGGTCCAGTTGTCGCCGCAGGGTATTTTTCAACTCGGACAGCGTCTTGCGCGCGGCCATGCCGATATCTTCCTTATTGACGACAATGACGTGCGGCACCTCCATGATGCCAGCTTTCAAGAACTGAATGCTATCGCCAGAAGCCGGTTGCGCCACAAAACAAGTGGTGTCGGTCATCTTAGAAACATCAATTTCCTTCTGGCCGACGCCCACCGTTTCCACCAGTACGATGTCGAAGGCCGCCAGCATCGCCAGACTCATCGGCCAAACTTCGGCGCTCAAGCCGCCAAACTCGCCGCGACAGGCCAGCGAGCGGATGAACACCTCTCGATCCGCGCCGCTGGCGTGCATCCGCAATCGGTCGCCCAGCAACGCGCCGCCGGTCACCGGGCTGGACGGATCGACCGCCAGAATCGCCACTTTCAAGCCGCGCCGCCGCCACACCTGAATCAGGGAGGCGGTGAGCGAGGATTTACCCGCGCCCGGTGGGCCGGTAATGCCGATTAAATGCCCGCCGCTGCACAGTTTCTCTGGCGGCAAAGCATCCAGAAATGCGGCGGCGCGCTGGCGAGCCGCCGGGCGGCGGTCGTCCAGCAGATTCAGCGCTTGCGCCAGCGCCAACCGGTCGCGCCCGCTGACGGCGGCGGCCAGCGATTCCGGTTCGGGAAGCGCCAGACTCATGCCACCGGGACCGGCTTTAACTCGTTAGCCTTCCGAATCAGGTTGAGAATGTCCACCATGATGCCGTTCATGTCGATGTCTTTCGGGGTATAGACAGCGGCGATGCCGCGATCCTTCAACAGCTTGGCGTCGCTTTCCGGGATGATGCCGCCGATGACCACCGGCAGTTTCTTTAAACCCACTTTATCGAGCTGGTTGAAGACATCCTCGACCATCTCGATGTGGCTGCCGGACAGCACTGACAAGCCGATCAAGTGCACGCCTTCTTCCAGCGCCGCCTTGGCAATCTGTTCCGGGGTCAGGCGGATACCTTCGTAAACGATCTCGAAGCCGACATCGCGGCCCTTGACCGCGATCTGCTCCGCGCCGTTGCTGTGGCCGTCCAGACCGGGTTTGCCGATCAACAACCGCAACGGCCGCCCCACTTCTTCACCGGTCTTGTTGACCTGGGTGCGGATCGCCACCGCCCGCGCGCTGCGGGCATCGTCGTTAGCGGGGATATCGATGCCGGTCGGGGCGCGGTACTCGCCGAAGATGTCGCGCAAGGTCTGCGACCATTCACCGGTGGTTACGCCGGCGTGCGCGCACAAAATGGACGCGGGCATGATGTTGGAGCCGCCGCGCGCGGTTTCGGCCAGATTGGCCAGCGCCGCCTTGACCTCGGCGGCGTTGCGTTGGGCGCGGAAGGCGTTGAGCCGCTCGATCTGCTCGCGCTCGGCGCGCGGATCGACTTTCATGATGCCGCTGTCCTTGCCGCCGGTCAGCGGCGATTCCTCGGTTTCCTTGAAGCAGTTGAGGCCGACGATCTTGAGAGCGCCGCTCTCGATGGCGCGCATCCGTTCGGTGTGGCTGGTCACCAGTTGCCGCTTGACGTAGCCGGACTCGATGGCCTGCACCATGCCGCCCTGCTCCCGCACCCGCGCCATTTCCTGGGTCGCGCCGTCCACCAGTTCCTTGACCTTGGCGGCGATCACCGGCGAGCCGTCGAAAATGTCGCCGTATTCCAGCAAGTCAGTTTCCATGGATAAAACTTGTTGCATCCGCAGCGCCCATTGCTGATCCCACGGCCGGGGCAAGCCGAGCGCCTCGTTCCAGGCGGGCAGTTGGATGGCGCGGGCGCGGGCGCGTTTGGACAGGCTGACGCCGAGCATTTCCAGCACGATGCGCTGGACGTTGTTCTCCGGCTGGGCTTCGGTCAGACCCAGGGAATTGACCTGTACCCCGTAGCGGAAGCGGCGCATTTCCTCGCTTTGCGCGCCGTAGCGTTCCTGAGTGAGCTGGTCCCACATCTCGCCGAATGCCCGCAACTTGCAGGTTTCCTCGATGAAGCGGATGCCGGCGTTAACGAAAAACGAAATCCGTCCGACCACCTGCTCGAAGCCGTCCGCGCCGATCTGGCCGGAATCGCGCACCGCATCCATCACCGCGACGGCGGTGGACAGCGCGTAAGCCAGTTCCTGGGTCGGGGTCGCGCCGGCTTCCTGCAAGTGATAGCTACAGATGTTGGTCGGGTTCCACTTCGGGATGTTTTTGACGGTGTAGGCGATGATGTCGGTGGTCAGCCGCACCGAGGGGCTGGGCGGGAAGATGTAGGTGCCGCGCGACAGATATTCCTTGAGAATGTCGTTTTGGGTGGTGCCTTGCAACTGGGCGGGCGACGCGCCTTGGCGTTCGGCGGTGGCGACGTACAACGACAGCAGCCAGGCGGCGGTGGCGTTGATGGTCATCGAGGTGTTCATCTGCCCCAGCGGAATCTGGTCGAACAACGCCTGCATGTCGCCGATATTGCAGATCGGCACGCCGACTTTGCCGACCTCGCCCCGCGCCAGCGGATGGTCGGCGTCGTAACCGGTTTGGGTCGGCAGGTCGAAAGCCACCGACAGGCCGGTCTGGCCTTTGCTCAAATTGGTGCGGTACAACTCGTTGGATGCCTTGGCGGACGAATGGCCGGAATAGGTCCGCATCAGCCAGGGTTTGTCGCGTTTGGGGGTAGACATTTAGGCACCTCTTTTGGGAGTTGTGGTCAGTGGGCTGTTATTTTGACGTCCGTGTTGTTTTGGGAATGTGCGTTTCTTAAATTCCTAATAAAAAGAATTATTCAAAGTCACGGTGACGAGTGGAATTTTGGAGATTTCTCAAATCTTCGGCATCTCTTGGCCTGCCACTAGCTTCTTTATTTTTTTTCAATTCGTTAATTCCGATCACACTCAAAGCCAAATGATCAACTTCAACTATTATTTTATTTTTATAACACTCATCAAATTCGACACCGTCAATTTTAGTCAACACATCGATTCGAAAAGGCGGATAACCCATTTGTATGACGTTGCCTGACTTTATGAAATCCTCTTCCGTCAATCCGAAGGAAGAAAAACCAAACTCATCTAGCACAGCGACCATTTTGTGGGCATTCTGTCGGGTCACATTGATCCATATATCCAAATCCCCCGTATATCGAGGATAGCCATGCATTCCAACCGCATAGCCCCCGACGATGAGATATTCGACGTTATTCTTGTTTAATAACTCGACAAACTCTTTGAAGTCGTGGCTCAACATCTTTTCTAAACTGGATATATTGGTTACGAAGGATTTCTATAGCATCAATACGCTCACTCATGGGCCGTGAAATCCAATATTCATAATCGTTGGACTGTTCGTGCAAGGGAACTATCTTGAGCACTTTTTCCATAGCTTAAGCTATTTATCCTCTGAATATAGAACCCCTCTCCGCCTAATTTAGAGAGGGGTTATTTACTAACCCATTAAGCTGGACGCCGTTTAATCAGCAGCCGTCGCTCAATCTCGAAAATCTTGTTGCTGATTTTCTCCTTGTTCAACTGCTGCTTGTCGTTTTCCTTGACGAACAAATCCGCGCCGTAATTCTTCAACGCATCGGCGGCGCTGATGTTCTTTACGCCGATAAACTGGAAAGTAACGATGCCGACCGCATCGTTATTCGGCACGGTTTCGGTCGCCACCACCCTTGAAAGCGCCGCCACGGTATCGCCGGACACCGACGGCTGAGTGTGATAGCCCTCGGTAAAGCCCAGTTCCCACAGCGCGTTTTCGCTGACATCGCGACTGGCCAAGCCTTCCAACCAGGCGAACACCAAGCCGCCGTAGACGATGGGCTCTCCGCTCATCTTGCCCGACAAGCCGGTGCTGTAAACCCGGTCGAAGTGCAGCGGATGGGTATTGCCGACCAGATAGGTCCAGAACATGTGTTCGTCGGTGATGGTGCGGCCGTTGGTATGGACGATGAGATCACCGAGCGCGAAATCTTCGAAATAGGTATTGGGGCCGGTCAACTGACTGGGAAAGCCGCCCGCGTTGAGCGGCAAATCCACCACCGGATGCTCGACCCACGGAAAATCGACCGGCGCGGTCGGCGCGGGCGTGGTCGGCAGCCGGTCGCCGCGATAGCCGACCATGATCTTGCGCTCGTATTGCAGCACCACCTGGTTATGCTGGTTCACGCCCAGGGTGCGGATCAGCACGATGCCGGGTTTGTCCTCGCCGCGCGCCTTGCGATCCACCACTTTGGTATAACCGCGCACGGTGTCGCCCGGATAGACCGGCCGCAGGAATTGCACATTGTAATAACCGAGATTGGCGATGGCCTTTTCGGAATCGTTGTGCACGCCCAGCGACAGCACCACGTTAAACACCATCTGCGGGCTGGCGGGCAGATCGGGAAAGCCGTGCGCCTTGGCGTATTCGACATTGAGATACAGCGGGTTGCACTGCATGAACACGCGGGCGAAATCCAGCATCGGCCCGCGCTCGAAGGTGTAGCCGCGCGGGTGAACAAAGACTTGTCCCGGCACGAATTCGTCGAGATAGCGTCCGTATTGCGGCCGCCGCGCCCATTCCACGTTGACCGTGACCGATCCGGCCACTTCCGCCTGTTCGCTCAAACGCATCGAAAAACTCATGATTCAGCCCCCCACTTCGGCTTTGGATTTGGCGTCATCCACCAGCGAGCGCGCGATGACCTTCAACGCCAGCGTTTCTTCCGCCCCCTCGAAAATGGACAGCACCCGCGCGTCGATGAAATAGCGGCTGACCGAGGTTTCCTCGGCGTAGCCCATGCCGCCGTGGATCTGCAACGCCTCGCGCGTCACCCATTCGGCGGTCTTGCAGGTGAAGAACTTGACCATGCTGGCTTCCATGTCGCCCTTGCCTTCATCCATCAAACGGCCGACCGAATAGGTGAACTGCCGGCCGATGGCAAGATAGGTCGCCATCCGCGCCAGCTTGATTTGGGTCAGCTGATAATCGCCGATGGGATAGCCGAACACCATCCGCTCCTGAGCGTAGCTGAGCGCCTTTTCATAAGCCGCCTGCATGATGCCGATGGCGCGGGCGGCGGTCTGAATCCGGCCGCCGGAGAAACCGGCCATGGTGAAGTAGAAGCCCTTGCCCTCGCCCTTCGGCCCGCCCAGCATGTTGTCTTCCGGTACGAAAATGTTATCGAAAAACAGATCGAAGGAATGCATCCCGCGATAGCCGATGGTGGAAATCGCCTTGCCGGTCAGCTTGCCGCCGCTGTCTTGGGTGAAGTCGATGGTGTGGCCGGGCGTGCTCGGCTTTTCCAGCAGGAACATGGACAGGCCGCGATGGCCGAGCGAAAGGTCGGGGTGGGTGCGCGCCAGGATCAGCAAGACTCCGGCCTTGCCGCCGAAGGTGCACCAGGTTTTGGCGCCGTTGAGCAGCCAGCCGCCTTCGGTTTTGGTGGCTTTCAAGCGCATGTTGGCGACATCGGAGCCGTAGTTCGGCTCGGTCACCGCCACCGCGCACAGCAGCTCGCCGGAGGCCAGCTGCGGCAGCCATTTGTTCTTTTGCTCCTCGGTGCCGCCCTTGAGCAGCGCCTTGGACAGGATTTCCGGACGGGTGATGAGACTGCCCGCCGCGCCCAGCGAACCGCGCGTCAGTTCCTCGGTCACCACGATCATGCCGAGGTTGTCTTCCTGTTCGTCGCTCTGGATGCCGCCGAAACGTTCGGGAATGGAGATGCCGAAGCAGCCCATGTCCTTGACTTGATCCAGAATGGCATTGGGAATGTCGAGGTCGTGGCGGTGGACTTCCTCGGCCAGCGGCATCACCACTTCCTCGGCGACCCGGCGGAATTGCTCGCGCATCATTTCGTGATGGTCGTCCAACAAATACGCCCCGGTCACGCCGTCTTGCGCCCGCATCAGCTGGCCCAGTTCGGCCACTCGCGCCGCCGGCAGTTGGGCGATGCAGAACTGGCGGACTTTCGGATCATCCACGGTCTTGCTCAACCAAGCGTCGTCCAGACCAAAATCGGTCGGCCGGGCGCTCAGGCGGTTGCGCACCGCTTGCAGGGCTTCGGCGGCGAACAGCAGCGCGAAGCGTTCCTCTAGCGTCAGCTCATTGGCCGCGCCGCCGCCCGCCGCCCGCGCCCGTTTGGCGTAATCCAACCCGAACCGCGCGCCGGTCATCTCGGCGCACGACAGCGCCAGGTCGTAGCTCGCCAATTGATGCTGGTCCAGCAACGCGGCGGAGATTTTACCGTCGGCTTTCTGGGAGCGTTCCTTCACGTCCGCCAGGGAGTAGTCGAGCGCCTTCTGGACGGTATCCAGCGCCAGGGCGGCCTGTTGTAATTGTTCTGCCGGGTTCTGGGTCGATGCGGACATCGCGTTTCCTCTTGTGGTCTTAGTGGTTCGTGAAAACCTTAAATTTCGTACGTCCTCGCTAGGAAGTTTAAGCCGAAATCCCTGTCAGCACACTGTTCAAATCGGGCTGATGGCAAAAAGCTCCAGCGCTTAAAGCCGCGCCGTTTGCCTCAGGCGCGGAAAGCGGTCTTTCTCTTATAATGGTGACCCTCACGTTCGCTCGCGTTCGCTCTCCTCAAGGGCGAACGGCTTTTCCGCCATCGCCGGCGCGTCAGAAATCGCCGCGCCTTTACCTTCCAGGAAGCCTCGTGGCCACACCGCCCCCTTCATCGACCGAACTCAGCCAGCACGCCGGGGTATTGGCCCTGGAACTCGATCCGCAACACGCCGATCTTGCGGGCTTGCCGCCCGAGCCGCTCGACGTGGCGGCCGCTTCCGCCTTGGCCGGACATTTGGCCAAGGATTTGGATCGCATTCTCGGCGGCGTCAGCCATCTGGGCTTGATTTTGCCCGGCGCGCTCTACGATCAGACCGAAATTCTCCGGCCGGGCTTTCCGCTGACCGGCGCGCTGGCCGAACTTTATCGCGGCAGTTCGCGCGCGCCTTCCTTCACACCGCAGTTGATCGCGCTCGGCACGGACTGGGGGTTCTTCCCGGTCGCCGCCATCAATCCGCTGCGTCGGCCGGGCTCCGGACCGCTTTTGTTGCTGCCGTTTTGCTTCGTCGGCGAAATGCAAGATATTGCCGCCTTGGCGCGCGTTATGGAAGACATTTTGCTGCAAAGCGGCGAAGTGTCGCAAGCCACCCGTGAGGCGGTGCAGACCCTCTTTGGGGTAACCGCACTCAATCTGTCGTTCGCCACCTTAAGCGACCTGTGCGCCTTGGCGCGGGTGCATTGGGACGGCGGCGAGCTGGCGCGGCTGTGGGAGCTGTTGGAGCACGCCTGGTTCGAACGATCCGGCGTCCGTTCCACGCTGTTGGAACACGGCAATCGCTTTCTGATCGCCAAGAGCGACGCGCACACCCTGTTTTACACCTTCGACGACTGGGCGCAATTCGGACCGGGGCGGGCCTTGGAAGCGGCCGAGCTGGCAAACGGCTATCGGGGTTGGGCGCGCGCGCAGCGGCAATACGCGCTGGCGCTGGCGTTGTACGGCTTGCATGTGCGCTGGGTGCTGGCCAATCCGAGCCTGGAAAAGGCGCTGGAAACAGCGCAAGGCGATAAAGCGCTGGCGGCGTTTCGGGCGATTCCTTGCCTCTCGGGAGATTATCTGGCCGAACGCATCTTCCATAACGACAGCGAGCAACCCGAACGTCAGCTCCAAATCACCCATCAAGCCGACGCCGAACTAGGGACGCTGGCTTACACCGTCAACGCGCTGGACGCGGCGGGCCAACTGGCGCGGCTGGAACATTATTATCCGCTGCAACCGCAAGGCGTACAGGCCATCATCGACCATCTGATCCAGGGTTGCGCCGAACAAGGGGCCGGGCGCGAGGTGTTGCATCCCGGCCGGCTGCTGTATTCGGAAACCGGCCGGAGCTTGCGGGCCGCGACGCCGGAAGATGCGCCCGCCCCGCCCCGCCGGGCCCATTGAAATCAAAAAGCCGCCGAGGCGACTTCGCGCCCCGGCGGCTTAACATTCGTTCGAAATACCGCTTTACCCTGTCACGGCGATCTCGGGGGCGGTTAAAAAATGGTGGAGGAGATCCCGGCGCGGGTCAGCTCAAAAGGCGGCCCGCGCCGCTCGATCAATAATGCGCCACCCGCGCGGTGCCGTCGTAGCTGGTCAATACCCGCACCCGATCACCCGGACGGAACGACTCATCGGCCGCTTGCGTGACGGCGGTCATCCGGCCGCCATCCAGCCGCACCGTGATTTCGAGCCCCGGCTGCCGGGTCACGTTTTCCTCGATGGCCGAACCCGCCAAGCCGCCCACGATCGCGCCGCCAACCGCGCCGGCGACCTGGCCCTTGCCCTTGCCGATGTTGCTGCCGGCAAGGCCACCCAGCGCCGCGCCGCCGAGCGTGCCGACGCCGCTTTTGGTCCCCTCGATCAGGACGCTGCGCACGCTTTCCACATAACCCAGCCGGACATCTTGCGCTTCGCGCGTCTGTTGGCGGGTGTAAACCTCACCGGACGTGCTCGACGCGCAACCGCCCACCACCAAGGCGGACGCCAACATCACCGCAGTCATCATCGTGTGTTTCACGTTCATCAACTTCACCTTAACGGGATTAGGATAAAAGAGAAATATGGATTTCAAAATCTTAGGGCGTGGCACAAACCCGGCGGCCACCATAGCAATACCGGCTGAATGCGGACTGAACGCCGCTCATCGGTCTTTTTGAGGGTCCGCCGCGCTCGAGCGCGCTACCGTTTTCTCAACAAAATCAGGGCAGCAACAAATCGCCGCCTTCCATCTGCAACACTTCGACCCGCCAGCCGACCAACAGCACGCTGCCGACTTGGCGGTTGTGGCCGGTATCGGTAAATTCGAACACATACAAGCGTTCGAATTTTAGCCGGCCGTCGCGGTCGCGGCGCGGCCACAACCGCTCCAGCGCCACGGTATCGTCCAACAGTTGAACCCCGCTTTGCTTGCAGGCGCGCGAACTGGCGGCGCGGGCCTGTTCGCGCGCGCCGAGGCTGTCCCGCCAAAACCACAACCCGAGCGCCGACAATCCCAGGAATCCGATCAGAAAGGAAAAACTCATCGGCTCACAACAACGGTTTCAACCGGGACAAAATATCTTCGCGAGCCTGGGCCAACAGCGACTCCCGGTCGAGGCTGTCGAGAATGTCTTGCACCACCCGCTTCGGCCCGCCCTCGCCCCAGGATTTGCCCAAAATAAAGTATTGCTCGGCCGCCTTGCCGACCACGTAGGTGCCGTACCACGCCACCGCGCCTTGGGCGGCGGCGGTGACGATGGTCGAGAGCCCCAGGCTGATGCCCTTGAGCGCCGACGCCGCCAGATGCATGGTCCAGACCGTCCCCATCAGAAACACCAGTTGGGTGAAGATGGTCTTGAGCAGCGAACCGGCCTCACTGCGGCTGATCGGCAGGCCGTAGACCCGGCTCAGATGCACGATCATCGCCGCGTCGGTGGCGATGGCGGCCAACAGATCGGCGACCGGAATCGGGTTCAAGGCCACCGCCACGCCCTTGGCCAGACAGTAATTGCGCACCACTTTCTCGGCTAGCTCGCGGCGGACCGAGATGACTTCGCGGGTCAGCCGGTCGGAGAAGCGGCCGGCGAACAAGCCGGCGTTGAGCGCCGCCATGGTCTTGCCCTCGGCCTTGAGGATGTCCCAGATCCGCTCGCGCAACGCGGTCACGTCCGGCTCCGGCCGGCGGCGGGTTTCGGTTTCGTTGCCCTCGGCGTCGACCATGATCACGATCCGCTCGGCCGGCTGCGCGGCGGCGGTGACGATGTCTTGCGGATGGATCAAGCCCTCGGTCCGCTCGCGCAGGGTCTTTAGCAACAATTCGCGTTCGGGCGGGGTGTAGCGGTCGGTCTTATTCAGCACCAGCAGCAGCCGTTGCGCCGCGCCCTTGACTTGGCGCAAGGCTTTAATTTCGGTGTCGGTGATATCGCCGTCCACCACGAACAGCACCAGATCGCAGCGGCTGGCCACATCGTGAGCGAGCTGTTCGCGCTCCTCGCCGGCCACTTCGTTGATGCCGGGCGTGTCGATCAGAAACACCCCGCCGGCGTCGTATTCCTGCCAGCGGGCGTGGGCGGCGCGGGTGGTTTCACCGTGCAACGGACTGGTGGAAAATTTGATTTCGCCCAACAAGGCGTTGAGCAGGGCCGACTTACCGACGCTGACCCGGCCGAACACGGCGATGTGGATATGGCCGTGCTCGATTTTTTCCAGCAGCAGTTGCAGCTGCTGGTAATCCTCGGCCAGCGCCGCGCGCACCGGCGGCGGCACCCGCTTGTCGTTTAACAGATCGCGCAAGCTCTCGCGGGCCAGCGCCAGGTGGGCGTCGCCGCTAGGCGCTTGCGTTTCCGGTACTTTCTTCGCCATCCCGCTGTCGAGTCCAAACCAGTTGGGCCAAGCGTCTAGCACGCGCTTCCAAATCTTCACTCAGATTATCCTCGAACATCCGCAAGGTGGGCCCGCTGACCAAATCGCCGCGGCTTTCCAGGGACCGGGCAATCGCCTTGCCCAGGCTCTCGAAGACCAAACCGTAAACCACGGCGTGAATCGCGCCGCCCACCACCGTCCCCAGGCCGGGAAACGCCTTAAAGACGTTGCCGACCAGGGCCAGGAGCAGGTTGAGGCTGCGCTTGAGCTGGCTGCCGGCCAAATCCAGGAAGCGCTGCATGTCCATTTCCCGCGCCGGCACTTCGTAGAGCGCGCACAGTTCCTTCACCAGATTGATGCCGAGATAACCCTGAATCAAAACGTCGGTGCCCGGACTGACCGCCGCCAGCGCGCCGAACACGGCCTTGCGCGAGTAGCTTTGCACGATGCCCTCGGCTTTGCCCCGCCGGTAGTGGGCGACCGCCGCGTCCAGTTTCTGCTGGGCCAGCACGAACACCGCCGTATCCCGCAACGAATCCAGCACCTGCGGGTCGGTGTCGAGGTAGCGCTGCAAGGCGCCGCGCAATTCATCCACGCGCGGGGTTCGCTCGCGCAGCGCCGTCTCCTCGCGGCCGTCGTGATAAATCCGGGTGACCTCCTCCATGCCGCCGCATTGCACCGGCACCACCTCAAGCTTCTCGCCGACCCGCTGGATCAAGCGCTCGCGCACCCGTTCCAGGTCTTCTTCGCTGTAGCGGTCGATCTTGTTGAACGCCACGATCACCGGGCTGCCCAAATCCACCAGAGTCCGCAGGGCCTCGTACTGATCGCGGGTCAGATCGCCCTCGCACACATAGAGGATGACGTGGGCGCGCAACGCCTCATCCCGCGCCTGACGGTCGAGCGAGCCATCGGCTTCGTTCAAGCCGGGCAGGTCGGCCAGAATCAGCCGGTCGCCGGCCGAGCTGGTCCAGGTGTAATAAGTCACCTCCCGGGTGGTGCCGCCGCGCACGTCCATGGCGATGTCGGTCCCCGGCAGCAGCGCCCGGATCAGCGAGGATTTGCCGACGCTGATCTCGCCGAACACCGCCACCACGATTTCACCGACCGCGCGACGCCGTTGCAGTTCCTCCAACTCTCGCCGGACCGACTCGACCGCGACGCCCGCCTTCTCGCTGCGCTCCAAGCGCTCGCGCAAGGTCGCCTCATCCGGCGGCTTGGCCGGAAGCGCCGTCCGGGATTTGCCGGCGGGCCGGCCCCAGCGCAGCACCCGCCAGACGACGTAAGCGCCGCCGGCGCTCAGCACGGCGAGGATCAGCAGATAAAGTCCCCAGAATGCGGTCGGCGCTCGATCCAGCCGCTCCCACACCGAAAGTCCGAGATCGGTGATGTAGAGCACCAACACCAACAGCGCCGCCACCCCGATGCTGGCCGCCACGCCCAACACCAGGCGAAACGGCAGACCGCTTCGCGACGCGGCGGCGCTGGCGCCCGCCTCGGCGAGGCTCGCGCCCGAGCGGCGCGCGCCGAAACCGTTTCTGAGCAGGGACCACTTAGACGGGAGCGGCATCAGGAAACAACTTGAGGAAGGAGTGGGGTATATTCCGCACCGTCCGTTGCTGGTAGTCGAAAAACACGATGCCGGTCTTGGCGTGCGCCACTTCGCGACCGCTGTTCTTTTCGGTCACGCGGTAGAAAAAATCGCAGCCGTACTTGTTGAAATCCCCCACGGCGACCGCGACGGTCAGCGTCTCGCCGGCGAAGGCTTCGGATTTGTAGATGATCGCGCTATCGGTAATGATGAGGCCCAGTCCCTCGACTTTCAGTTCCTGCAAGCCGTGATGCGCCATGAACTGAAACCGCGCCTCGTGCAGCAGCGCCAGCACGACCGGATTGCCCATGTGTCCGGCATAATTGATGTCGGTGATCCTGACCGGCAGGTCGATGCTGTAGGGAAAATCCGCCGGTAACTCCAGTTTGATTCGCGCCATGCGCCGCCTCGGCAACAATCGGAACGTGGTGTGTCGATGAAAAGCGTTAAGGTGCTGGCCGCTCGGACCCATTGCGGTCGCGGCGGGGATTGTAAACGATTATCGACGAAAACGGACCGCGCCGGCGGCGGCCGTCTCTTTCTATAAACCTCACTGGCGAGCGCTCCAATGTTGATCGATTATGACATGCCGCTGTGGCGGCCGCCCTCCGAGGCCGACAGTTTCATCGTGCAGGCGACCCTGGGTTGCAGCTTCAACCGCTGTAGTTTCTGCGCGATGTATCGGACCAAATCCTTTGTCATCCGTCCGCTGGCGCAAGTTCAAGCGGAAATCCAGGCCATGGCGCGGGCGCATTCCGGCGTTTCGCGGGTATTTCTGGCCGACGGCGACGCGCTGGCTTCGCCGGTCGAACATTTATCGGCGATCCTGCAAGCGCTGCGCGCCGCTTTTCCCCGGCTGGAGCGGGTGTCCAGTTACGCCCTGCCGGCGAACCTTCTGAAAAAATCGGTGGAGGAACTGCGGCAACTGCGGGACGGCGGCTTGGCGCTGCTGTATTACGGGATCGAAACCGGCTCGGCGGATTTGCTCAAGCGCATCACCAAGGGCGCGACGCCGGAGGCGATGGCGGCCGGGCTGGATAAAGCCAAGGCGGCGGGACTGAAGGTTTCGGCGACCGTGATTCTCGGCTTGGGCGGGCGAGCGTATTGGCGCGAGCACATCGACGGAACGGCCGATCTGGTCAACCGGCTCGAACTCGACTATCTATCGACCCTGCAACTGATGATCGATCCCAGCCTGCGCGAGGAGTTCGAACGCAAGTTTCGCGAGCCGTTCCAACCGCAGGACGACCGGGCGCTGCTGCTGGAACAGGCGCGGCTGATCGAGCGGCTCGATCCGCCCGCGCCGCTGGTGTTCCGTTCCAACCACGCCTCCAACGCGCTGGCGCTGGCCGGCGTGCTGCCGCGCGACCGCGCGGCGCTGCTGGCGCAACTGGAGCTGGCGCTGGCCGGCGGCGCGCGCTTGCGTCCCGAGTGGCTGCGCGGTTATTGACTCAAGCCGCCATCCGGGCGCCGGCGCGGCGCGCCACCGCGATGATGCGATCTTCCAATTCGATGCGCGTCGCCAGCGACTCGCCCAAGCGCGACAGCTCCCGGTCCAGTTCGGCCCAAGCCCGCTCGGAGATGGCGCCTTCGTAGCGGTCGTGAAAATCCAGCGCGGTCTGCGTGGTCTCGGAGATGCGCGCATAGAGCCGCCGGGCCAGTTCGCGGGCCGAACAATAGGGCGAATCGACCGATTGCGCTTCCAAGGCTTCATACACTTCAAATGGTCCCAGCGCCAGATAATCCACTAGGGCTTGGCGAAACCGCCGCAGCGCGGGTCGGGACAGCGCCGTCGCGGCGAACGGTTTCAACGCGGCGAGCTTTTGAAACAAGACCAAGCTTTCTTGGCGAACCGCCAACAGCTTGTCGATCAAATCTGGAAGCTCCTTACTGTGGAGCCGCGCCGGACCGAGGATCGCATTCATCTTATCTACTCCAGATTGGTGGCTATTCTCATCATTTTTTATTATCGTCGCATCAGACTATCACAAATCATGCCACATGCTATCCCTTAACTATTTTATCCTCGCGGCGGCGGCGGGATTTGTCGCAAGCGGCTTACTCGCGACCTCATTTCGCAAATAAACCGGCAGCGCCTGCTCGGCGGCGACCCACTCCGCCCGCCGGAGCGGATCGGCCGCGAGCCGGACGATGTCGCCCGCGCGCGGCCAGCGTTCGCCCGCCCAGCCGTCCACTGTTACCCGCCGGGCCAAAATGGCCGAATAAACCTTCCAACCACTGCCGACGCCAAACCAGGCGCCCGCCGGCGCGGAAACCGTCTCCGGCGCGCCGACGCGCTCCTCGCCCAACGGCTCGACCCGCTCGCCGGATACCGCGTAAGCTCCCCAATAGATTTCGCCCATCCGGGCATCCAGCGCCGCCGCGATCCGTTCGTGTCCCGTCTCCCGGCCCGCGCCCAGCGCCAGCGCGGCCAAGGTCGAAATGGGAACGACCGGCACGTCGGCGGCGAAGGCGATGCCTTGCGCGACGCCGACCGCGATCCGCACCCCGGTAAACGCCCCCGGCCCCCGGCCGAAGGCCACCGCGTCCAAGCGCCGCGGATCGAGTCCGGCCTCCGCCAACACCGCTTCGACCATCGGCAGGATCAATGCAGCGTGGCGGCGCGGGGTCCATTCGTAACGTTCCAGGACGGCCCCATCCGCCAGCACGGCGGCGGAGCAGGCATCGGTTGAGGTATCGAGCGCCAGCAGTTTCACGAGCCGCCCTCAATCCTTCAGATTGGTTTCGGCCCGCTCGCGCTGCTTGGCCCTGGCCAGCGCGGGCCGCTCCCGCAGGCGGGCGTCGTAGGCTCGCAGGTTATCGCGTTCGAGCGGGAGCTCGTAAACGCGCGCCCACGCTAAGGTATGGCCGATCACGATGTCGGCCGCGCTGAAGGATTGATCGATGATGAAGTCGTGCGAGCCGAGGCCGTCCGCCAAGATCGTGGCCGCCACCGCGAATTCCCACCGGGCGGTGTCGAGCACGGCGGGGACGCGCCGCTGCTTGGGCAGGGCGAACTGGTGCTTGGCGATCGTCCAGAGCGGTTGTTCCAACTCGCTCAGCGCGAAATAACACCATCGATTGTAACTGGCGCGCTCCCGCGAGCCGACCGGCGGCGTCAGCTTCGATTCTGGAAACCGGTCGCCGATATAGGTGCAAATCGCGGCGGATTCGGTCAGCACGAAGCCGTTGTCCACCAAGGTGGGCACCTTGCCGCCGCTGTTGAGCGCCAGATACTCCGGTTTCCAACCGGCTCCGGCCCGCAAGTCGATCCGCACGTACTCGTAATCCGCGCCCGCCTCTTCCAAGGCCCAGACCACCCGGGTGGACCGCGTGTTCGGACAACCGTAAACCGTTAGCATACCGTCGCGCTCCTGTCAGTGACTTTGGAAACAGCGCCGTGGTGTCACCCGCTTTTCTTGCGGGTTTTGCGAGCGGCGGGCGCCTCCGCGTCGGCGCTCGCCGCTTTCGGTTGAGCGGCGCTCTTTTTAGGCGGCTTGCGCGGCGTCTCGTTTTCCAGGCTCTCGCCCTTTGCAATACCGCGCTTGGGTGTTTTGGCGGAGGCCTTGCGCGGGGCGGCGCTGTCCGCTCCATCGACCCGGCTGATGGCGATCGGATATTGCCGCACCCTGACCTTCTTTAAATGATTGAAAATTTCCTTGGGCATCCCATCCGGCAAATCCACGGTGCTGTAATCCTCGTAAATTTCGATGCGGCCGATATACCGACTCTCGATGCCGGCTTCATTGGCGATCGCGCCGACGATGTTTTGCGGGGTCGCGCCGTGCTGGTGGCCGACTTCGAGGCGGTAGCGAACCTTATCGAAATCCGCCGACTCCCGGCTGTTACCCCTCGGGAGACGCTCGCCCCTTCCGGCCGGCCTCAAGTCCCGCTCCGGACGGAAGGCCGCTCGCTCCGCCTCGCTGGGAATGGTGTCCTCGAACTGAAACGGGCGGTCGCGTTGCGCCAGCCAAGTCAGCGCGGCGGCGATGTCGAGCGCGGCGATGTCCTGCTCGCGTTCGAGTTCCGCCACCACTTGCCGGAAAAACGTCAGATCCTGGGAGGTGTAAATCTCGCCGACTTGCTGTTTGAACTGAGCCAGCCGATGGCTGGTAATGGTTTCCGGGGTCGGCAAGCGCATCCGCTCGATCGGTTGGCCGATGGCTTTTTCAATGGCGCGCAGCATCCGCAGTTCGCGGGGCGCGACGAATAAAATGGCGTCGCCGTCGCGGCCCGCCCGCGCGGTGCGGCCGATGCGGTGGACGTAGGCTTCGGAATCGTAGGGAATATCGTAATTGATGACATGGGTGATCCGCTGCACGTCGAGCCCGCGCGCCGCCACATCGGTGGCGACCAGGATGTCCAGCCCGCCGCCGCGCAGCTGCTCGATGGTTTTCTCGCGCAGCGCCTGGGTCATGTCGCCGTGCAAGGCGGCGCTGGGATAGCCGCGCGCCTCCAGCCGCTCGGCCAGTTCGGTCGCCGCGATCTTGGTGCGCACGAAAATTAAGATGGCGTCGGCGTCTTCCACCTCCAACACCCGGGTCAAGGCGTCCAACTTGTGCTGGGGACCGACTTGACAGTAACGCTGGCGGACGGTCGCCACGGTAGCTGTTCCGGCCTTGATCTTCACTTCCCGAGGATCGCGCAAGTGACGGTGCGCCACGCGCCGGATCGGTTCGGGCATGGTGGCTGAAAACAGGGCGATTTGGCGTTCCGGCGGCGTTTGTTCGAGAATCCAATCCACATCCTCGATAAAGCCCATCCGCAGCATTTCGTCGGCCTCGTCCAGCACCACGGTCCGCAGACCCGCCAGCGACAAGGTTTCCCGGCGCAGGTGGTCCATCACGCGGCCCGGCGTGCCGACCACGACGTGGACGCCCCGGCGCAGGTGGCGCAGTTGGATGCTCATACTCTGGCCGCCGTAAATCGGCAACACGTGAAAACCCGGCGCGTGGCGGGCGTAGCCCTGGAATGCTTCAGCCACTTGGATGGCTAATTCGCGGGTGGGCGTCAGCACCAAAGCCTGCGGCCGACGGTCCGCCAGTTCCAGCCTTTCCAATATCGGCAGGGCGAAAGCGGCGGTCTTGCCGGTGCCGGTTTGCGCTTGGCCTAACACATCATGGCCTTCGAGCAACAAAGGAATAGTGGCGGCTTGGATCGGCGATGGCGCTTCATAGCCGATCGCCTTGAGCGTTTCGAGCAGGAGGGGAGAAAGCGCTAAATCTTCGAAGCGTTCGACGAGGACGGACATGGACGAGACTACCTAGAGTGTGGAATGCCGCTGCTTTTAAAGGTCATTTTGAGGCCGCGACAGCAGACGAAACGGTTGTGGAACGGTCTGGATTCAGTTCGAGCGCTTCAGGCTTCGGCGGCGGAACCGGACGATGATATGCCAGCGCCAAAGCAGATGGGCGAGCACGAACGTGGCGACGCCCGCCAGCACCGCCGTAGTCATCGAACCGACCAGCAGCGGCCACCCGATGTCGCCGGCTTGCCGCAGCAGCCCCTCCAACGACGGTTCGAAGCGCTGCTGTCCCGGTGGACGGTCCAGCAGCCACGCTCCAAAACGGTAGTTGACGAAAGCGATGGGCGGTATGGTCAGCGGGTTGGTGATCCACACCATTGCGACCGCCACCGGCAGATTGAAGCGCAACCAGACAGCGGCCGCCGCCGCCAGCACCATTTGCCACGGCACCGGCACGAAGGCGAAAAAAGCGCCAGCCGCTAAACCCCTGACCGTTGAGCGCCGTCGAAAAGACCAGAGGCGCGGATCATGCAGGGACGCGCCCAAGAAACGCAAGCTTTTATGCGTGCGTAACCGCTCGGGATCGGGCAACCAGCGCCGCAGCTGCTTTTTCACATTCAAGCCAGCGCGAGTTGGGCGGGTTCGGCCAGCCAGGCGGCGAATTCCAGGGCCGGCATCGGCCGGCCCAGATAATAGCCCTGCATCTCGTCGCAGCGGTGATGGCGCAGGAAACTGAGCTGCTGGCCGGTCTCCACCCCCTCGGCCACGGTCAGCAGCTTCAGGCTGTGCGCCATTTGAATGATGGCGCGGATGATCGCCGCGCTGTCGGTGTCGTTGCCGGACAGTCCTCGAATAAATGATTGATCGATCTTAAGCTTGTGCACGGCCAGTTTTTGCAGGTAACTGAGGCTGGAATAACCGGTGCCGAAATCGTCGATCGACAGTTTCACGCCCATCGCCCGCATCTGTCGGACCACTTTCAGGGCGCTGTCCACATCTTGAATCAGGATCGATTCGGTCAGCTCCAATTCCAGAAAATCAGGAGCCAAGCCGCTTTCCTGAAGCGCGTGAGTCACCGTGGCCAGCAAGTCGGAGCGCTTGAACTGCATGGCGGAGAGATTGACGGCGACCGTGATCGACCGCAGGCCCGCGTCCCGCCAGGCGCGGGCCTGGCGGCACGCCTCCCGCAGCACCCATTCCCCGATGGGCACGATCAGGCCGCTGTCTTCCGCAACCGGAATGAAGCGTCCGGGCACCACCAGCCCCCATTCGGGATGCTGCCAGCGCAACAAGGCTTCCGCTCCGACGATCAACCCGCTGTCCATGGCAAATTGCGGTTGGTAATACAGCAAGAATTCGCCGCGATCCAACGCCAGCCGCAGGCTGGTTTCCAAATGCAGGCGTTCGAGCGTATCGACATTCATCGAGGCGGCGTAAAACCGATAGGTGTTGCCGCCGCCGTTCTTGGCGTAGTCGAGCGCGATGCCGGCTTGCTTGAGCAGGCTGTCGCTGTCGCGGCCGTAGGCGGGATAGAGGCTGACGCCGACGCTGGCCGTCAGATTCAGATTGTGATCCGCGATTTTAAAAGGTTCGTTTTTGAGGCATTTCAGGACATTATCGACGACCCGCTCCGCGCCTTCGAGGCCGGTTTCAGGCAGCAGGATCAAAAATTCGTCGCTGGCTTGCCGGCTGATGGTATCGGTGTCGCGCACCTGCTGGCGCAGCCGCATTGCGACCGCTTGCAACAGCTGATCGCCTATCTCATGCCCGAGCGAATCGTTGACCAACTTGAAACGGTCGATATCCAACATCAGCAAGGCGACGGCGGTGCGCTGCCGCTCGGCTTGGGTCAGCGCCTGTTCCAAACGATCGTAGAGCAACACCCGATTCGGCAAAGCGGTCAACGGATCGTGGTGGGCGAGAAATTCTATTTGATCGGCGGTGGCCTTGCGTTCGCTGAGATCGCTGAAGATCGCGACATAGTGGGTCAGGTGGCCGCGCGCGTCGTAAACGGCCGTGATGCCCAGCCATTCCGGGTAAATTTCGCCGTTCTTGCGCCGGTTCCACAGCTCGCCCTGCCAATGCCCCTCGGTGACCACGGCATGCCACATGGTTTGAAAAAAATCGCGGTCGTGCCGTCCTGACGCCAGCAGTTGCGGGGTCTGACCGAGCACGTCCTCGGCCGCATAGCCGGTGATGTCGATAAAGGCGCGGTTGACGGACAAAATGCGATTGTCGGCGTCCGTGATCATGATCGCTTCACGGCTGTTCTCGAACACGCGCGCCGCCAGCCGCAGTTCCGCTTCGACCCGCTTGCGTTCGGTGATGTCGCGGGAGCTGATCACCGCGCCGCAGACCTTGCCCCGAGCGTCGAACAAGGGATTGCCGACGGCCTCCAGCCAAAGGTATACGCCGTCGGCGCGGCGGTAACGAAACTGCACTTCCCCGCTCTGGCTCCGCGCTTTCGACACCTCGCAAACGGTAATCGCCAGGGCGCGGTCTTCGGGATGGATATTGGAAAAGACCGAACGGCCCAACAAGGTCTGGGGATCGTAGCCCAGCATGGTGCGGAAGGAGGGGCTGAGATAGATGATGGTGCCGCCGCCGTCGATCTGGCAGACCAGATCGCGCATGTTGTCCGCGAGGCGGCGAAACCGCTCCTCGCTTTCCTGCAAGGCCCTTTCTCCGCGACAGCGCGCGATCGCTTCGCCGATGTTGGCGGCGATATGCCGCAAGATCGTGCGTTCGGCTTGGGTCCACCGCCGCTCGTGCCGGCAATCGTCCAAACCGATGAAACCCCAAAACTCGCCGTGCACGTTAATCGGCATCACCAGCGTGGCGACGATGCCTTGGCATTCCAGAACCACCCGTTCGGTGTCGGGAAAATCGCGGACTAGGCCGAGGACGGGATCGTTCGCCGCCAACAGCCGCCGCCACCGTCCGAAACCGCCCTGCTCGTAGGAGAGATTTTGCAGCGAGGACTTGATGCTGGGCGCGCTGGCGGCGCGCCAGACATGGCGCTGGATCATCAGCAGCTGGCCGGTTCGCGGACAGGCCCGATTTTCAAACAGATAAACCCGGTCGATGCCGCCCGCCTCGCCCAATTTCGCAAAGCAAGTCGCAATCGCCATCAAGGGATCGGTGGCCTTGAGCAAGCGCGCCGCGACCAGCGCGGCGATCTCCAGCAGCGTTTCATGTTGCGCCAACGCCACTTCAACCTGCTTCCGATCCGATAAATCGACATCCAGGCTGTACAATTCCAAATCGTCCTGTCCGCCGGGCAACACCACCCGGCTGGAGGAGACCGAAACCAGGGAACCATCCTTATGCACCAAATCGAGTTCCGAACTCGGGATCGGCTGTCGTTCCTTGAACCAGCGGTTGGCGGTGCGGATCACCCCGGCGCGCATCGACGGCGGAAACAGCAGATCTTCCAACGACCGCCCTATGACTTCTTCCCGCCGGTACCCGTAAAGCCGCTCGCTACCTTCGTTCCAGAAGATGATTTCACGATTTTGGTTGTAACCGTGGACCGCCAGATTCGGCAGTTCCTCCAACAGCCGATGGGCCTTTATTTGATTGGAGTGGGCGCGGTTCTCGGCCCGCCCCAGCCGCGCCAGCAACCGCCACAAATACCACGCCAGAACCACGCCGGCCAAGCCGGTGGCCAACAGCATCCAGCCGAGGGGGGCGCGCTCCAACGACAAAGGCGGGAATCCACACGCTCGCCAAAACAGCCAGCCGATCCACCATGAGCCCACCGCGACCGCTAACGGCGCGACGTTTCGCTCCCGAAACAACCGGCCGATCTCAAAGTTTCGCAAGTCGTTAAACAGCATGGGAGTTCCCAAGCGAATTCATTGCTTATAAGAATCGAGAATAAGCCATAACTGGATTGATTATATAGATGAGCCGTTAATACTCATTACTTATAGACCATTGTAATAATCTTGTTCAAGCAACCGGGGCTTTTTAATGAGAAATTTTCGGTTGCTTCACCTTTAAAATTGTGGTTTTTCCGTCTTCCGATCCAAAGCGTCCTGGGGTTTTGAAAGGTCATGGGCCGTCTACTTGGGTCTCGACCGCCGATAGGCCAGACCCAGCAAAACCACTCCCACCGCAACCAGCGGCAGCGACAGCAGCTGCCCCATGGTCAGCCAGTTCCAGGCGAGATAGCCCAAGTGTTGATCCGGCTGGCGCGCGAACTCGACCAAAAACCGAAATAGGCCGTAAGTCAGCGCAAAGACGCCCGATACCGCCATGGTCGGACGCGGCTTCGCCGAAAACAGCCAGACGATGACGAACAACGCCGCGCCTTCCAAAGCCGCCTCGTACAGTTGCGACGGATGGCGCGGCAAGCCGTCGCCGGTCTGCCGGAACACCATGCCCCACGGCGCATCAGTCACCCGCCCCCAAAGTTCGCCGTTGATGAAATTGCCGATCCGGCCAAACAAAATGCCCGGCGCAACCAGCGGCGCAATGAAATCGACCGTCGCCCAAAACCCTCTGCCGTATTTTCGATCAAACAGCGCCATTGCCGCCAGCACGCCCAAAAAACCGCCGTGGAACGACATGCCGCCTTCCCAAATGCGTAGCAAGATCGACGGATTTTTTAAGAACGACTCCAAGCCGTAAAACAGAATGTAGCCGATCCGGCCGCCGAGGATGACCCCCAAGGCAATATAAAAAACCAAATCATCCACTTGGGCCGCAGTCCAGCCAGAATGCGGCCGGCTGGCGCGGTAACGGCCCAACGCCCAACCGGCGGCGAAGCCCAGCAGGTACATAAGGCCGTACCAGCGAATCTGTAACGGTCCTACAGCAAACGCCACCGGATCAAAGTCGGGATGCACCAACATGAAATCCCCTTAGAACTCACTCATGACCTAAGATTTCGATTGCGCAAGGGCGATCCGCCCCGATTCGGACGAAACGCCCGCGGCGCGGACCTTGGAAGCATACCGTGATTTGACTGCGATGGAGTGTGCTAAATCGGCGCTGACGCCCTTGCGATCCGCCGCCGTCCCTCAGGTCCGGAGGCTTAATCGAGCGTATCCGCCGAGAGCGGCTGGAGCACTCCCAAGGCTTTTTCAGCGGTTGGCGCTGTGGGGCTCGGGCGATCTCGGCCGTCGGCCTCAGACCGCTGGATGGGCGTTGCGGCTGATCGACGCCGCCATCGGGCGAACCACTGCGCCACGTCATCGACGTAGGTGAAGAACGCGGGCACCACCAGCAGACTGAGCAGTGTCGAAGTAATCAGACCACCGATCACCGCAATGGCCATCGGCGAGCGAAAACTCTCATCGGCCCCACCCCAGCCCGCTGCAATCGGCAACATGCCCGCACCCATCGCCAGGGTGGTCATGATGATCGGCCGCGCCCGCTTGTGACCCGCGTCCATCAGCGCGTCAAAGCGCGACAAGCCGCGCTCGCGCCGGGCGACAATGGCGTATTCCACCAGCAGAATCGAATTTTTGGTGGCGATGCCCATCAGCATGATCAGGCCGATCAGCGACGGCATGGAAAAACTTTTATTGGTCAGCAACAAGCCGACGAAGGCGCCGCCCAGCGCCAACGGCAGCGCCGCCAGAATCGTCACCGGGTGCAGCAGTTGCTTGAACAGCAGCACCAGCACGATATAAATACACAGCACGCCGGTCAGCATCGCCAGCCCAAAGCTGGCGAAGAGTTCGCCCATGACTTCGGCATCCCCCACTTCCACCACCCGCACGCCCGGCGGCAGATTTTTGACCGAGGGAAATTCTTTAGTCGCAGCCACCACATCGCCCAGCGGTACGCCGGACAGTTCGATTTCCAGGTTGACATTGCGGGAGCGGTCGTAGCGGTTGATGATGGCCGGGCCACCGCTGTAGCTGATGGTCGCTACCTGCCCCAGCGGCACCGGCCCCTTCGCGCCCGGCACCGGCAGCCTGGAGAGCGCGTCCAAATCGTTGCGGGCCTTGTCGTCGAGCCTGACCACGATGGGGATTTGCCGCTGCGACAGATTGAGCTTGGGCAGTTGGGCGTCGTAATCGCCCAGCGTCGCCACTCGCAAGGTATCGGCCATCGCGCTGCTGGTCACGCCCAGATCGGCGGCGCGGGCGAAGTCAGGCCGCACCGCGATTTCCGGTCGGATCAGACTGGCGGTGCTGGTGATGCTGCCCAGACCTGGAATCTGGCGAAGATCGCGCTCCACCGCTCGCGCCGAACTTAACAGGGCCTGGGTATCGTCGCCTTGCAACACCAGGATATATTTTTCGCCCGATGCGCCCAGACCGACCTTAATGCGCACACCGGGCAGGTCGGCCAGCGCCGCGCGGATGGTTTTTTCCACTTCCTGCTTGCGCGGGCGCTCGCCGCGCGGGCTGAGCTGAATGGTCAGCGTCGCCTTGCGCACCTCGGCGTTACCGGCGGGCGCGAACGGATCGGCCCCCGCGCTGCCGCCGCCGATAGTGGTGTAAATACTCTTGACCTGTGGCAAGGCCACCAGTCGCTGCCGGGCCTGCTCGGCCACCGCCTGGGTCTCATTCAGGGTCGCGCCGGGGGTCAACTCCAGGTAAACCTGCGTCTGTGAAATATCATCCGGCGGAATAAAACCCTGCGGCAACAGCGGAATCAGGGCAATCGAGCCGATGAAAAACAGCCCCGACCCGATCACGGTCAGCAGCCGATGCCGCACGCACCAGGCGGCCCAGCGCTGATAAATCGTCAGCCAGCGCGGTTCCCGCACGGGATCGTGCATCGGCTTGATCAGATACGCCGCCATCATCGGCGTTAGCATCCGCGCCACCACCAGCGAGGCGAATACCGCCAGCGAGGCGGTCCAGCCGAATTGCTTGAAGAATTTTCCGGCGATGCCGCTCATGAAGGCGGTCGGCAGAAACACTGCAATCAGGGTAAACGTGGTGGCGATCACCGCCAGTCCGATTTCATCGGCGGCTTCCATCGCCGCTTCATACGGCGTTTTGCCCATGTGCAAGTGACGGACGATGTTTTCCACCTCCACAATCGCATCATCGACCAGAATGCCGATCACCAGCGACATCGCCAGCAGGGTGACGCCGTTGATCGAAAAGCCAAAAATCCAGTGCATTCCAATCAGCGCGGGCAGCATCGAGGTCGGCAAGGCCACGGCGGAGACCAGCGTGGCGCGGATGTCGCGCAAAAACAGCCACACCACCAGCACCGCCAGCAATGCGCCTTCCAGCAACATGCGCAGCGAATTTTCGTATTCATCCTGCACCGGCGTCACGAAATCGAAGGCTTCGGTGATCGCCAGATCGGGCCGCGCCTCGCGCATCGTCTGAAGCGCCTGGCGCACGCCTGCACCGACCTCGATTTCGCTCGCGCCCCGGCTGCGGGTGACTTCAAAGCCGACCACCGGCTTACCGTTCAAAAATGCCGCCGAGCGCGGTTCAGCCGTGGTGTCTTCGATGGTGGCGATTTGATCCAGTTGGATGCTGCGTCCGTCGGTTAGGGCCAGCCGTAGCGTGCGCAGTTCGTCGGCGGAACTGACGGTCGCCAGGGTGCGAACGGGTTGCTCGCCCGCGCCCAGATTCATCCGGCCTCCGGCGCTTTCGGTCTGCACTTGGCGTAACTGACGCGACACCTCGGCGGCGGTGATGTCCAGCGCCTGCATTCGCGCCGGATCCAGAGCCACCCGAACCTCACGGTTGACGCCGCCGACTCGCGCCACTGCGCCGACGCCACGCACCGCCAGCAGCTTTTTGGTGATGTCGTTATCGACGAACCAGGACAGGGCCTCGTCGTTCAGCCGGGGCGAGGCGATAGTAAACGCCAGCACCGGCTGGCTGGCGAAATCGAGCTTGTTGATGATGGGATCGCGCAGATCGCCCGGCAGATCGCCGCGCACCCGCGCCACCGCCGAGCGCACATCATCCAGCGCCTCCTGCGGCGGCTTTTCCAAGCGGAATTCGACCATCATCAACACGGAGCCATCGCCGATGGTGGTGTAGATGTGTTTCAGGCCCTGCACCGTGGCGACGCTGTTTTCCAGCTTGCGGGCCACTTCGTTTTCCAACTGGCCGGGTGTTGCGCCGGGCAGAACGGCGGTGACGTTGATCGTCGGCAGATCCATATCCGGCAGGTTTTGCACCTTCATGGCCTGAAACGCGGCCAGACCGGCCAGCGACAGCAGCACGAATAGCATGGCAGCGGCAACCGGATTACGGATGGACCAGGCGGAGACATTCATGCTTCGAATTCGCTCCTGGGAATGCCAGACTGACGGATAATGGATTGAAGCGTACCGATGCGGATTTCCGAATGATTGGGTACAGGTACGGTAATTGTTGAATCCGCGAGCCGTTTTTGCATGGCGATGTGACTGCCGCGTTGACGCGCTCCAACAAAACCGTGCTGAGCCAAGATAGCGCAAACTTCTTGGCCGGATAAAATGCGCAACTTACCCAATCGCGATCTCTAGCTGGGTGATGTAGACCTCTTTGCGAAAACGCTGCTGGATTTCTCCAGGTGAAGCGGTTTCAAAGAATAATTCCAGCGCTTCTTGAAGATTCTCTCGCGCTTCTTGAACCGTATTGCCTTGACTGGCGATATCGAATTCAGGGCAAAGCGAAACATAACCGTCGCTTTCTCGTTCAATAATTGCGGTCAGTCGTCTTTGCACGATTTCGCTCCATATGTAAAAGACCCCTGAAAAATATAACTTTTAGGAGTTATTTGACAGACGCTGCTCTGCCCTCGTAAAAGCCACCAAAATTTCTCTGCTGCCAGCCATTCCTGTCGCTACTGCGCTATCGAAGGAGCGCCAGTAGATTTCGTTGTAGAATTTTCCGCGCTAATCCGCACCAAATCCCCATCGTTGAGAAACGCCGCGCCCCGCACCGCCACGGTTTGATCCGGCAGCAGACCCTCCTTGATCTCGATATGATTGTCCACCACCCGCCCGGTCTGGACGCGCTTGAGGCTGACCCGCTGATCCGGGCCGACGATCAAAACATAGGCAAATCCATCCCGCATGACGATGGCCTCTTGCGGCACGGTCAACGCCTCGTTTCGACCTAAATCGAAGCTGCCGCGCGCGAACATGCCAGACCGCGCGGACGAATCTTCCGACAGATCGACATAAGCGATGGCATAGCGCGTCTTGGGATCTAGCGTGGGCGCCAGCTGGCGCAACGTCCCTTGCGCCTCACTGCCATCGGGCAGAGTGACGCGGGCGCGCAAACCGCTTTTCAAGCGCCCCAAATCTTCGGCTGTCACCTCGGCGCGCCACTCCAAGCGCCCGCGTCGCACCAATCGAAAAAGCTCCATGCCGGCACCGACCACCGCGCCTACCGTGGCCTCGCGCGCCGAGATCACGCCCGCATCCGGTGCTAGCACTCGCGTGTGTTTGAGCCGAAGATCTTGAGTGTCTAACAGCGCGCGCGCGGCGGCGACGCGGGCTCGCGCGGTCTTTTCAGCGGTCAGATACTGATTGATTTGCTGCTGGGTCAAAGCACCGCTGGAGGCCACGGTCCGGGCGCGATCGGCGTTACCGGCGGCTTCGGTCAGCGCGGCTTCCGCCTCAGCGAGGCTGGCGCGCGCTTGAGCCTGATCGGCTTGCACCAATTCAGTGTCGAATGTCGCTAGCACTTGGCCCTTTTGGACGCGATCACCTACCTCCACGCGCACCTCGGCCAACCGCAAACCCGTTGCGTCCGCGCCTACGCTCGCCTCTTGCCAAGCGGCGATGTTGCCGTTGGCCGTAAGCTGCTCGGCCAACGAACGGCGTTGCGGCATTTCGGCGGTAATGGAGAGGGCGGGGCGTGGAGCGTTGGCAACGCCTTTCGGGTTTTCGGCGGCTTGCGACAGGCTGACGGTCGGAGCGGATGGCTCTTTAAAAAACCAGACAGCGACTGCAATTGCTAAACCTAGGAGCGCGGTCAGAGCGATCGGGCGAAGCCGGCGGGAATAGGGTTCGGACATGAGTTAACTGAGGGAACTGGATGGGGTCATTTTAAATACTGGGCTTCTGCCATCTGACCCAAATAGTTGTTGTAAGTTGGGAAGCATCGCTTCAAACCCTTTACAAAATAATTTGAGTTTCGGATCGGCTTGAGGACCAACACGCCAGGCGAGACGTTCGCTGGCTTTAGAGTTTACCATCCTCTGGAACCCGAGCCGCGAAATGCTCAAGTGCCGCGCGAGGGTATGAGCTGCCCTACCAGGCGATCCTCGCCGAATTCCTGCCAAGGGGTCGGATTTGTGCTAGCTGGTCGCGCCCGCCGTTTTCGGCGTCGATGGGGCGCCGCCGATGGCGGGTGGCGGCGTGGCTGGAAGCGGCGCTGTGGGGTAGAGTCCGCAGTCGATCAGTCAAGAGAAGGGCTAGAAACCGAATGCTGAGAAACCGTCGGCAGCGAACGGCCAGCACTTCCGCCCCACGCCCGGCGATAGATTCTCAGACTGACATTCCGGCAAGCAAGGCCGGTCGTCCTCAGTCAATCCGTATTTTCGGAAAGCGATCCCAGAGATTTTTGAGAAAAGCTGATTTAAGGATACAAAAAATTGACGCTAATGCCGTAATTTCGTCTTATTTTTGACTTAAGTCACATATCTGTTAACTATTTTGAGCCGACGGGCTTGGTCTAAAGCCATTACCGTCGGTCATGGAACCCAACAAGCCGCCAGAATGACTGGGAAAAGTTGCGCGGCTGCGGCCGTTACCTGATCGCGCCATCAGCAAACTCGTTTGCGCTGGATGACATCGCGCGCCATATTCAGCAATTCCGTGGGCGGTTCGTAGCCCGTGCGACGGCAGTGGTAGAGATAATCGGTCAAGCGGGGCTCGACGTCGCTTTGATCGGCAAGCTCGATCAGCTCAAGCAGTTCAATCATTCTGGGGGTCGGCACGGTGGCCACAGTCTGAAGCATGTCGGATTCCTCCTCGTCGATGGCTGGATGATGGATAAGCTGCTCGGAATTTCCTCGACGGGCGGAATGCAGCCATCATGCCAAATCGACTATTTCGCCCACAGGCGTTTCACGGCCTCCTGATGTTCGGGTTCGTTGTGGCACATGCCCTGAAACGCGGCGCAAAGATCGAGGAAATCCCCCAATTCCATGCGCTGGGCCAGCTTCATCAACCGCTTGGTCAACCGCAGCGCCTTGGGCGGCTGCGCGGCGAAGCGCGCGGCCAGCTCGCCGGCGCGAGCCGCCAGTTGCGCGGGTTCGACCACCTCAAGCACGATGCCGAGCGTTTTGGCCTCGCTGGCGTCGACGAGACGGCCGCTCAGGGTCAATTCGAACGCCCGCTGGTAACCGATCAACCGTTGCAGGAACCACGCGCCCCCATCGCCGGGAATGATGCCGAGGTTGAGAAAGGTTTCACCGAATTTGGCTTGGGTGGACGCGATGCGCAGGTCGGCCATATTCGCCAGATCGAAACCCGCGCCGATGGCCGGGCCGTTGACGGCGGCGATGATGGGGATTTCGACTTGCTGCAACGCCAGGGGGATGCGCTGGATGCCGCGCCGGTAGCGCGCGGCCACCTCGGCCGCATCGCCGGCAAAGTCGCCGGCGCGCTCGGCCATGTCCTTGATGTTGCCGCCGGCGGAAAAAGCCGAACCCGCGCCGGTGATGATGAGCGCCGAAACTTCCTCGCAACGGTTCGCCCAGTCGGCGACCGCGACGATATCGTCGATCAACGCGGTGCCAGTCAGCGCGTTGCGCACCTCATCGCGGTTTAGCGTGAGCGTGGCGACGCGGTTTTCACAGCGCAACAGCGCATCGGTTAGCTGCGGGAGGATCATGGACGATGAGTCTCGCGGTGGAAATCCGAGCGATCTTGAGGCGCATGGCGATTGCGGCGCGCCGGCTTGTGATCGATGCCAAAGCATCGCATTATCCAATTTTAGAGCAGGATCGCCTCGCTTTCGATCCAGCGGAAACCCTCTCGCCCATGCGCCAAGCGGATTTTATCCTTTCGCCTCGCCGCCAGCCGCTGCGGCTGGCCCTACCAAAAAGAGACTGATAAGAATCGCCACATGCCGGCCCAACAACGCCGCTTTTCCCGCAGCTCGCTGAAATGGCTCGCGGCCTTGACGACCGTCGGCCTTCTAATGGGCCTTTATTATTTTTTCCGGCCGCCGCTCGTTCCCCTTGGTCCCCCCACCGTGATCTCTCGCTTGGAATGGGGGGCGCAAGCGCCCGACCCCCGCTTGCAAAGCGAAGCTGGACCCGAAGTGTTCAATACCATCGTCATCCACCATTCCGCAATGCGGCTTTATGAAGGTCCGCGCGACATTCAAGACACCCACATGCACCAGAGAGGTTTTTTGGATATCGGCTATCACTTCGTGATCGACGGCTGGGGGCGAATTTACGAAGGCCGAAGCCTTGCGGTGCACGGCGCTCACGTCAAAGAGCATAACGCCGGCACGCTAGGGATTGTGTTGATGGGTAATTATGAAGAAATCGTACCAGCGGCCGAACCGTTGGCGCGGTTGAAATGGCTGATCCGCGAGTTGATGCAACGATATCCCATCACCCATTTGGCCGGTCATCGCGACTTTCTGCCAGGCCAAACTGTATGCCCCGGCAAGAACTTGGAGCCGTTGCTGCCCCAATTGGCCGCCGATCTCGGATTGCAGTTCGGCGCGGGAGGCTACAGCGGGCCAGAACCCGCCGCCGGCCCGACGGCATCGCCGGCGGTCAGTCCGCCATCGCTTTCCGCGTCCGAGGCAAGCTCGCGCTGAAGTGTTCAGTTTTGGCGATTCTCGCCCGCTTATGAAACCGCGCGGCCCACGGGCATGCCTTATGCCAGGCGGCTTTTACCCAGTCCCAGCCAGCGCTCGATCACTTCCACCAACTCTCGCGTTTGCACCGGCTTGACCACGTAGTCGTCCATGCCGGCATCGAGACATTTCTCCCGGTCGCCGATCATGGCGTTGGCGGTCATGGCGATGATGGGAATCTTCGGCCAGATCACCCCCGAGGTCGAATCACGAATCTGACGGGTGGCTTCATAACCGTCCAGTTCGGGCATCTGGCAATCCATCAACACCAGATCGTAAGCCGTATCCCGTAAAGCCATCACCGCCTCCGCCCCGTTGTTCGCGACATCGATCCGATAGCCCGCATTGCCCAATATCGCCAACGCCACCTCTTGATTGATCGCGTTGTCCTCGGCCAGCAGGATCCGGACCGGCTGCTTGTCGGATTCCGCCGTCAGGCGTTGGGTGATGACTTGCATCGAAACCGGTTCCTCCGGATGTTGCGCGGCGCTCGCCAGCAGTTCCAGACAGGCCCTTAAGTGCGACTGACGCAAAGGCTTGGTGAGACAGGCGGCAATCCCGAGTTGCTCCATTTTGGTCGTATCGTGGCCGCAACGGTTCATCGCGGTCACCATCACCAACCGCGCGCGAGCGAGGGCCGCGCGGGCCTTGATGCGCTGGCACAGCGCGACGCCGTCGACTTCCGGAGCCTTCAGGTTAATCAGCACCACCCTAAAGGGGTCGTTGGCGCTGGCGGCTTCTTGCAGCTTCGCCAAGGCTTCCTCCGCGTGCCTCGCCTCGCAGCCGCGACACCGCCAGGAATTCAGCAGAGTCGTCACCAGCAAGCGGTTGGTCGAATGATCGTCGACCACCAAGACTTTCAACCCGAGTAGAGGGGTGCTTTGGTCGGCGGCGCTTGAGACCGCTTCAGTCTCCGGTCCGAACGCCGCCGTAAACCAGAAGGTGGAACCTTGATGCTCAACGCTGTTGACCCCGATTTGCCCTCCCATCAGCGCGGACAACCGCTTGGCGATGGTCAGCCCCAGACCGGTGCCGCCAAATTTGCGGGTGGTGGAGCCATCAACCTGGACGAACGGCAAAAACAAGGCCGATAACCGGTCCCCTGGAATGCCTGCGCCGGTATCCGCCACCTCGAACCGCAAGGTAACGCAGCCGCTTTCGGCTGACGCCACGCCCGCCTTAACCGCGACCTCGCCCCGCTCGGTAAACTTCACCGCGTTGCCGATCAAATTCACCAGAATTTGCCGCAACCGGCCGGGGTCTCCGCGCAGCCGTTCGGGCACTTCCGGCTCGATAAGGCAAGTCAACTCCAAACCTTTCTCCTGCGCCTTAAGCGCCAGCACTTCAGCCGCGTCCTCCACCGTCGCGCGCAGGTCGAAATCCAGTTTCTCCAACTCCAGCTTGCCCGCCTCAATTTTAGAAAAATCCAGAATCTCATTGATAATCGTCAGCAAGGATTCCGCGCTGGAGCGAACGATCTCGGCATAGCGGCGTTGTTCGGGCTTTAAATTCGAATTCAACAATAAGTCGGTCATGCCGATGACGCCGTTCATCGGCGTGCGAATTTCGTGGCTCATGTTGGCCAAAAATTCGCTTTTCGCGCGGTTGGCGGCTTCGGCATCCTCTCTTGCCCGATTTAAGGTCGCCTCGGTCTGTTTTTGCTCGGTGATGTCGGTGATAAAGCCGTGCCAAAGGATGCTATCGCCCAACTCGCGCTGAGGGATCGCGTTTCCGTTGCGCCACATGACGGTCCCGTCGGGCAGCACGACCCGAAACTCGCATTTCCACTGCTGGAGGGCGCGCGCCGACTCGATCATGGTGTCCCGGACCCGCCCCAAATCCTTGGGATGGATCACGGCCAAAACCGGACCCGCATCGTCGCGAAGGCTCTCGGGGTCCAACTGAAACAACCGGCGGGCGGCTTCGCTGGCGTAAGGCACGCACAGCCTGCCGTCGCGAAACCACTTAAATTGATAGACCACGCCGGGAACCTGGGAAGCAATCTTGCTCAGGCGCTGCTCCCGTTCCCTTAGGATCGTCATGGCTTCCCGATTGCGCCGCTGTCCGGCAAGCAGAAATAGCAGCAGGACAGACAGCAACAAGGTCAAGGCAATCGAACCCAACCGGTTCCGGGCGACCAATCCCAACCAGCGAACCGCCGCAATGTCCACGCCCAGAACCGCAATGACTTGCCCGGTTTCATCGGCCAAAGGGGCCAGACCGCTGAACCATGTCCCCCAACGGTCGGTTTCTGGGCCGACGACGATCCCCTCGCCCGTTTTGAACACGTCGGCCATCGCCGGCGGAGCCTCCTCGTAGAGCTGTCCGGGCGGCGACTCGTCTGGAGAATCGGGCGGTTCCGAATCCGCCAAGATGATGAGCTTGTCGTCGATCCGGCGCATGAGATAGTAAAAGCGCACTCCCTCGGTCGCCGCTCGCAGCCGTTTGAGCCGTTGCTTGAGCTGCGCATAATCCGGGCGATTCAGATCCGATTCCGCTCCCGCCAAATTTCCCACCCACCGCTCGTCGATGCCGGCAACCCCCATTTTGGCCAGATTCAGCACCTGCTGTTTTTGGTCCCGCTCGGTGGATAATCCCACCCAATCGGTCACCAGCCAACCGCCCAGCAACAACCCTCCAAGCAGCGGCAACAACAAATTTTCGATGGGCCATCTCGACCAGCTCTCCGCCGCGGACCCATAGCTGGCGATGACGAACCGCCAAAACGCCAAGGCGGTGATAGTGGCCAGCAATCCCCGCCAAAACTGGACGGGCGTGGCGGTCGCCGATAAAAAGTTCTCGTGGTTTAGGAGAGTCGCCGGGAAAAACGGCGCTGTTGGAACAACCGCGCCGGCGGCGAGCGCATACAAGGCCATGGCGAGCGCGGCAACACCGAGCGGGACGCGAGCGTAGCCCAGACGGTCCCGATAACGCCACAGCACCCAGGCCGTCCAAAGTCCGCCGATCAAACCGAGTGAATAGCGAAAGCCGGCGTTCGATCCCGAGGGTCCCGCCAACCCGCCCAGCGCTCCCAAGACCAACAACGCCAGGGTGATCCATCGGCCCGGCGTCCAACCGCTTAGAACCGCCATCCCGCGCCGGCCGAATTCCAACAAACAGAAAAACGACCCCGCCATCAACGCCAGCCGCAGGGTCTTGAAATCCGGACCGTCGCCCAGCGCCAGCGCCAGCAAATCCAGCCATTCGTTGCCGCCGTGCAAAAATCCAAACCCCACCAACCAGTTCCAAGGCATCGCATCGCCAACGCGGCGACTCAAGCCGTAGAGCATGGTGGCCAACAAGAAAAAACTCAGTCCGTAGCAAAAAAAGATGTAATCCATGCGCGCGATCAAAGCGTCGGTCATCTCCGCAACAGCTCCCAATCAAATCCGCTCTCAGACACCGCTCGGTAAAAAAAGCTAGCCTGTATTGATAAATCCGTCAAATTAATATGACGGTAAAACCAAAGCTACAAACTAATTAGGGTCCTAAACACGAGACAACCCGGCATCCGGCCAGGCATCATCCCCGCTTGATTTCATCCTCTGTCATAATCGCGAGCCATTCAGATTTAAGAGTTGCAACATGGAGCACTTCGTTCAATGGTTCCGGCAGGCCGGGCCTTACATCAACGCCCATCGCGGCAAGACCTTCGTGGTGCAATTCGGCGGCGCGGCGGTCGATTCCGACGGTTTTTCCAGTCTGATTCACGATCTGGCGTTGCTCAACGCCCTCGGCGTCCGCTTGGTGTTGGCGCACGGCGCCAGGCCGCAAGTCGAACAGCGCTTGCGCGAGGCCGGCCGCGAATTACGCTACGTCAACGGATTGCGCCTCACCGATCTCGACGATCTGCGTTATGTCAAACAGGCGGTCGGCCGGGTGCGCATCCGCATCGAGGCGCTGCTGTCGATGGGCGTGGCCAATTCGCCGATGCACGGCGCGCGGCTGCGGGTCGTATCCGGCAATTTGATCACCGCCCGCCCGCTCGGCGTGCGCGAGGGCGTGGATTATCGCTTCACCGGCGAGGTGCGGCGGATCGATGATCGGGCCATCCGGTTGTGGTTGGATCAAAACGCCATCGTGCTGCTGTCGCCGCTGGGCTATTCGCCGACCGGGGAAATCTTCAACCTCAGCGCCGAGGATGTGGCGACCGCCACCGCCATGGCTTTGCGGGCCGACAAGCTCCTGGTGCTGAGCGAAAGCCCGGCCTTGCGCGGCGGCGACGGCCGGCCGATCCGCGAGCTCAGCCCCAGCGATGTCGAACGGCTGCTGGCTTCGCGCGACGATTTGGGCGAGGAATCCACCCGCCATCTGGGTCAGGCGCTGCAAGCCTGCCGGGCCGGGGTGCGCCGGATTCATTTACTCGAACGGAGCGTGGAAGGCGCGCTGCTGCTGGAGTTGTTCACTCGCGACGGCATCGGGACGCTGATCACCTCCGACATCTACGAGGGATTGCGGCCGGCCACCATCGACGATATCGGCGGCATTCTGGCCTTGATTCAGCCGCTGGAAGACGACGGCACCCTGGTGCGGCGCTCGCGGGAACGGCTGGAGATGGAAATCGAGCGGTTCAGCCTGCTGGAGCGCGATGGCGCCATCATCGGCTGCATGGCGCTCTATCCCTTTCCCGAGGAGCACATCGGCGAACTGGCTTGCGTCGCCATGCATCCGAATTATCGCAACAGCGGACGGGCGGAATCCTTGTTGCGTTTCATCGAGCGCCGGGCGCGCGAACAAGGCTTGCAGCGGTTGTTCGTGCTGACGACCCGCGCCGCGCACTGGTTCCAGGAACGCGGTTTCGAGCCGGCCGAGGTGACCGAGCTGCCGGTGCGCAAACTGGTGTTCTACAATTGGCAACGCCGTTCGAAAGTGTTCGTCAAACCGCTTTAAGCCGCCAGCGTATCCACCGTTCGAGGACCGCCTCCATGCCCGCCGCCGAACCTTTGCGCGCCGTCCAAATCACTGACCTCCATCTTAAGACCGAACCCGGCAGCCGGCTCTGGGGCGCGGATATCGACGCCGGCTTGAACGCGGTGCTGGCCCACATCCGCAACCGCAAGCCCGCGCCCGATTTCGTCCTGGCCACCGGCGATCTGGTCGGCGACGAACCGCAAGCCTATCCGCGATTGCGCGAATTTCTGGAGACCCTCGACGCGCCGGTTTATTGCCTGCCGGGCAACCACGATTTTCCCGGACCCATGGGCCAGGTTTTGCGGGGCGGACGGGTGCGGCGGCAGCGCTACCTAAGCGCCGGCAACTGGCAGATCGCGCTGTTGGATTCCAGCTTTCCCAATTCGCCGGCCGGCCATCTGGCCAGCGGCGAATTGGCTTTGCTGGACACGGTGCTGGCCACCGGCCCCGATCTCCATACGCTGGTTTATCTCCATCACAATCCGCTACCGGTGGGGACCGGTTGGCTGGATACCATGACGGTGGTCAACGGCGAGGCTCTCTTTGCGCTGCTGGAGCGTTACCCTCAAGCGCGGGCCGTGATTTTCGGCCACATTCACGGTGAATTCGTCGGCCAGCGGGGCGCGATCCAACTGTTCGCCACTCCCGCCACCAGCGTTCAGTTCAAACCTAACACCCCCGACCCGCAAGTCGATGATGTGCCGCCCGGTTATCGCTGGTTCGAGCTGTATGCGGATGGAACGCTGAAAACGGGAGTGCAGCGGGTTGGCTGATTGTCGGGATATCAACCACCAAGCATTTTTATCGCGGTTTCGATTTCAGCCGCTTTCCAGAAACCCTCGAATTGAGCGCCCGTCATGGAACTCATCATCCGCCACGCCGAACCGAGCGATTTCGAAGCCGTGCGCGTCATTTACGCCGGCCCGGAGGCCATCGCTGGAACATTGCAAGTCCCTTTTCCGTCACTTGAAACGTGGCGTAAACGCTTGAGCGAACCGGAGCCGGACGCGCGAACACTGGTGGCGGTGGCGGATGGCACCGCAGTCGGCCACCTCGGCCTCCATCCGGCCTACCGGCCGCGCCGCTCTCACGCGGCCTCACTCGGCATGGCGGTACACGACGCCTGGACCGGGCGGGGTATCGGCTCTGCTTTACTCCAACAAGCGGTCCTGCTAGCGGATGATTGGTTGAATTTGTCGCGACTGGAACTGGTGGTGTTTGTGGATAACAAACCGGCAATTCATCTTTATCAGAAGCACGGTTTTACGATTGAAGGCACCCATCGCGCCTTCGCGTTGCGCAAGGGCGTTCTGGTCGATGCGCACGCCATGGCTCGCTTGCATCCGCAACCCTCGAGCCCGTCTTGCGTCCAATCCGATTTCAGCAATTAGGAACAAGCGACATCAAGGCGGTGTACTCTCCAGCTAATTCCTGATAACGTTCGACGGCGTTATGAATATCAAAGACAACCTAGTTAGACATTACCTCTGGCTGCGCCAATACGGCCTCAACGACTCTCACAGCGGCAACGCCTCGGTGCGCGACGGCGTTTCTTTCTGGATCACGCCCACCGGCTGCTGCGCCGACCTGTTGAGCAGCGGCGATCTGGTCGAATGCCAGACCGATGGCGTTCTCGGCAAGGGCGCGTCGCTGGACGCCCGCCTGCATCTGGCGGTGTACCAATCCAACCCCCAGACCTCGGCCGTCTTGCACAGTCACGGCCCCTATTCCGTGGCGATGACCATGGACAACGAAGAATTCCTGCCGGCCGATTTCGAAGGTCAGCTGTACTTCAGCCGGGTGCCGGTTTTAACGATTCCCTACGATCAATACGAAGCTCGCTCGCCCGCCATGGTCGCCGAAGTGCTGATGGATTATCCCATCGCCGTGGTGCGGGGCCACGGCGTCTACGCTTGCGCCGATAGCCTCAATCTGGCTTACAAGTGGAGCTGTTCGCTGGAACTGTCCGCCAAGACCGCTTTCATCGCCCAACAGGCGGGCAAAATTTGACGGGCTTCATCGTTGAAAAGGCCGCCACAAAATCAAATCAATCCTGATCTTCAGGGATTTGCTCGGGCGACGGGCAACACATGCGCCAGCAGCCGCTCCAAACTGGCTCGCAGCAGCTCCGACCCGGCATCCGGCTGTTTGATGGCGCGCACGATCAAGCCTTCGATAAAGCACCTGAGCACGAACACCCGTTCCGCCACTTCGGCCTGAGCCAACGGGCGATCCGCCGCTTGCCACGCCCGCCGCAACCAATCGCCAAGCTCGGCGTGGATGCGCCGGTCGGCGGCCATCAGCGCGTCAGCCACCTGCGGGTCGCGGGTCGCCAGCGCGACGATTTCCAGAAACAATCCCGGCTCCAAGCTCGCGCTTTGATTGCGTTGCCAACCCACGAAGCGTTCCATGATGTGACTCGCGACCGCTTCCTTGCCCGCCCGCAACCGCTGAATATCGGCTTGAACCTCGTCCAAATGCTGCTGGATGATGGCCAGCATGATCGCGTTCTTGCTCTCAAAGTAGCGATAGATCAGGCCGGCGCTCATGTCCGCCGTTTCGGCGATGCTGGCCATGCTGGCGGCGTGGAACCCGCTGTCGACGAAACACCGGCGCGCGGCGCGGAGAATGCGCTGGCGTTGCGCCTCGCACCGGGCCTCCGCCTTCGACCGTCGATCTTCCGCGCTCATCGGCTCCGCTCCTTCCAACCGCCGCCGAGCACTTTGTAAAGCGCGATCCGGTTGGCTTGCTCGGCATAATAAGTGGCGAGCAGATTTTGCTGGGCGGCGTACAAAGTCCGTTGCGCGTCGAGCAATAGCAGATAGCTGTCGCGGCCGGCTTGATAGCGGGCGCGGGAGAGCCGTTCGGCGCGCGTCGCCGCGTCGGCCAGCGCCGACTGGGCCTGGTATTGGCGGACCAGCGCGTCCGCCAGCGCCAAGGCATCCGCCGCTTCGCGAAATCCCGTCTGAATGGCTTTTTCGTATTGGGCGAGCGCGATGTCGCGATCCGCCGTCGCGCCCTCGACGGCCGCCCGCAAGCGCTCGCCCTGAAAAATGGGCAAGTTGACTTGCGGGGCGAACCGCCACAGCAGCGTGCCGCCCCCGAACAAATCCGTCAGCTCGGCGCTGGCCGAACCCAGGCTGCCGGTAAGCGAGACCGACGGAAAATAAGCGGCGCGAGCGGCCCCGATATTGGCGTTGGCGGCTCGCAAGCGATGCTCGGCCGCTTGAATGTCCGGACGGCGGAGCAAGGTTTCCGAAGGCAATCCGCCCGGCGGGGCGACCAGGCTGATGCCTTGATCTTTCAAACCCGCCGGCAACAAGGTGGGTTCCACCGGCGCGCCGACCAACAGATCGAGCGCGTTGGCGTCCAGGGCGATCCGGCCTTGATAGCGAGCCGCGTCGGCCCGCGCCGATTCGACCTGGGTGCGGATTTGTTCGAGTTCCAGTCCCGACACCGCCCCCAGACTGAACCGCTTTTCGGTCAAGGCATAGGAATCCTGATAGGTTTTCAAGGTCGCTTGACTGAAACGCAACAGTTCCCGGTCGGTGGCGAGGGTCAGGTACGCAGTGGCGATTTCGCCGATCAAGGCGAGCTGAACGGCGCGGCGCGCGGCTTCTTGCCCCAGATACTGCTGCAAGGCGGCATCGGTCAAATTGCGGATTCTACCGAACAGATCGAGTTCGAAGTCGTTGACGCCGACCCCGGCGCTGTAGCTGCTGCGGGCCGGAGTATCTCCTCCGATGCGCTCCAGCGTGACGTTGCCGCCGACCCAAGGCAGCTGCTCGGAACGCTGGATGCGATACTGGGCGCGGACCTTTTCGATATTCAAGATCGCTACTCGCAAATCGCGATTGTCAGCGAGCGCGCGGGCGATCAACGTCTGGAGCTTGGGATCTTGAAAAAAGTCGCGCCAGCCGATGTCGGCGGCGGCCCGCGCCGGCAATCCGGCGTCCGCGACGTCCTCGGCCGATCGCGTCGGCGACCACCGCGCCGGCAGCGAAGGGTCAGCGGTTGGGAGCGGCGGCTCCAGCGTGGCGCAACCCGCCGCCAGCAGCATCGCCAGCGACGCCACTCTCAGGCCCAAGTTAGGCATGGGACTTCACCTCCTCGACTGGAAACGCGCCCGGCGCTTCGACGGCTTGATCGGCCGCTTTTTTGCGCCGGCCGAACAGCCGCTGGATTACCAGGAAAAACAACGGTGTGAAAAACATGCCGAGGAAGGTGCCGACCACCATGCCGCCCAGCACGCCGGTGCCGATGGCGCGCTGGGTGCCGGAGCCCGCGCCGGTGGCGATGGCCAGCGGCAACACCCCCAAGCCGAAAGCCAGCGAGGTCATCACGATGGGCCGCATCCGGTCGCGCACCGCGTTCATGATCGACTCGATCAACTCCATGCCGCTTTCCAGATTGGCCTTGGCGAACTCGATGATCAGGATTGCGTTCTTGCTGGTCAGGCCGACGGTGGTCAGCATCGCCACCTGAAAGTACACGTCGCGCTCCATCCCGCGCAGCCAAGTGGCCAGCACCGCGCCCAACACGCCGAGCGGGGCGACCATCAGCACGGCGGTCGGAATGGACCAGCTCTCGTACAGCGCCGCCAAACAGAGGAATACCACCAGAAACGACAGCGCGTACAACAGCGGGGCTTGCGCGCCCGCCGCCCGCTCCTGATACGACACGCCGGTCCACTCGATGCCGATGCCCTGGGGCAGTTGCGCCGCCAGACGCTCGACCTCGGCCATTGCCTCGCCGGTGCTGACGCCCGGTTTGGCTTCGCCGTTGATTTCCATAGCCGAAACGCCGTTGTAGCGCTCCAGGCGCGGCGACCCGTAAATCCAGCGCGAGGTGGCGATGGACGACACCGGCGTCATTTCGCCCTGGCTGTTGCGCACCGACCAGCGGTCGAAATCCTCCGGCGTCATCCGAAACGGCGCATCGGCTTGCAGGTAAACCCGCTTGACCCGGCCCCGGTCCAGGTAATCGTCGATGTAGCTTCCGCCCCAGGCAGTGGCCAGCGTGGCGTTGATGTCCGCCATCGACAGCCCCAGCGCGGCGGCTTTCCGGACATCGACATCGACCCGCAGTTGCGGCGTGTCCTCCAGACCGTTGGGGCGCACGTTCATCACCAGCTTGCTTTGCGCCGCTGCGCCCAGCAACTGGTTGCGCGCCGCCAACAGGGCCTCGTGACCGAGGCCGATGTTGTCCTTGAGAAAAAAGGCATAGCCGTTGGCCCGGCCCAACTCCGGCACCGGCGGCGGCGGAAACGCGAAGGCCCGCGCGTCCTTGAGCCGCATCAGCGCGCCCATCGCCCGGCCAGCCACCGCGCCCGCACTCAACGCCGGCGATGGGCGTTCTTCCCAGTCCTTGAGCTTGACGAAGGCCAAGCCGGCGTTCTGGCCGGAACCGGAAAAACTGAAGCCCTGGATGCCGAACAGCGACTCGACCGCCTGGGTTTCCTGTTCCAGAAAGTATTTTTCCACTTGAGCGATGGAAGCGAGCGTGCGCTGCTGGGTCGCGCCCGGCGGCGTCTGGATCAAGGCGAACAGGATGCCCTGGTCTTCCGCCGGCAGGAACGCGCTCGGCAAGCGCAGGAACAGCATCGCCATCGCCGCGACCAGCGCCAGGAACACGAGGACGAAGCGGAGCGGCCGCGCCAGAATCCCGCGCACGCCGCCCTGATACCAGCGACCGGTGCGGTCGAAATTGCGGTTGAACCAGCCGAAAAAGCCCCGCGCGCCGTGGTGCTCGCCCTTGTGCAGCGGTTTGAGCAAGGTCGCGCACAGCGCCGGGGTGAGCACGATGGCGACCAGCACTGACAACCCCATCGCCGCGACGATGGTGCCGGAAAACTGGCGGTAGATGACGCCCGTGGCCCCGCCCAGGAACGTCATCGGGACGAACACCGCCGACAGCACCAGGCCGATGCCGACCAGCGCGCCGGTGATCTGATCCATGGACTTGTGCGCCGCTTCCTTCGGCGACAAACCCTCCTCGCTCATCAGCCGCTCGACGTTCTCCACCACCACGATGGCGTCGTCCACTAGCAGGCCGATAGCCAGCACCATGGCGAACATGGTCAGCATGTTGATCGAGAACCCCAGCGCCGCCAGCACGCCGAACGTGCCGAGCAACACCACCGGCACCGCGATGGTCGGGATCAGGGTCGCCCGGAAATTTTGGAGGAACAGATACATCACCAGAAAGACCAGCACCACCGCCTCCAGCAAGGTTTCGACCACGCTCTTGATCGAGGCCCGGACGAACGGGGTGGTGTCGAACGGCACCGCCGTGGTCAGGCCGGCGGGGAAATTGGGCTGGAATTCCTTGAGCTTGGCTTCCACCGCCCGCGCGGTGGTCAGGGCGTTGGCCCCGGTCGCCAGCGACACCCCGACGCCGGCCGCCGGTTTACCGTTGAAGCGGGAAATCACCTCATAGGTTTCGCTGCCGACTTCCACCCGCGCGATATCACCCAGCTTCAGCAAGGAGCCGTCGCTGTTGCTGCGCAGCACGATCTCGCGGAATTGCTCCGGGGTTTCCAGCCGCTGGTTGGCCATGATGGTGGCGTTGAGTTGCTGCCCCGGCACGGCGGGCGCGCCGCCGAGCTGGCCGACGGTGACTTGGGCGTTTTGCGCCCGGATCGCCGCGATCACTTCGCCGGTGGTGAGGCGGTAGGTGTCGAGCTTGTTGGGATCGAGCCAAATGCGCATGGCGAATTTGGCGCCGAACACTTGAAGCTGGCCGACGCCCTCGACCCGGCTCAGGGGGTCCACCAGATTGGTGACCACGTAATCGGCGATGTCATCGCGCGACATGCTCCCGTCTTGGGAGATGAACCCGATCACCATCAAAAACGAGGTCGACGCCTTGGTCACCGTCACGCCTTGGCGCTGTACCTCCTGCGGCAGCAGCGGCATGGCCACTTGCAGCTTGTTCTGCACCTGCACCTGGGCGATGTCAGGATTGACGCCGTTTTGGAAGCTCAAGCTGATGCTGGCCTGGCCGTTGGCCTGGCTGGTGGCGGACAGGTAGAGCAGCCCATCCAAGCCCTTCATGCTCTGCTCGATAATCTGGGTCACCGAGTCCTCGACCACGTTGGCCGACGCGCCCGGATAGTTGGCGCTCACCTGAATTTGGGGCGGCGCGATGCTGGGATAGCGCTCGATGCCCAGCCGCGTGATGGACAGCGCGCCCGCCACCATGATCAAAATCGCAATGACCCAGGCAAAGACCGGTCGCTCGATGAAGAAATGCGCCATGAGCCGGCCTCCTTATTTCGCCTGATCGGACGCGACCGGCGCAGCGGCGGCCGGCGGCGCGGCGCCGGCTTCGGTCGCTTGCACCGGCATGTCGGGCTTGACCTTCATCACCCCTTCGACGATGACCCGATCTCCCGCCGCCAGGCCGTCCTCGACCAGCCATTTGTCGCCGACCGCGCGGCTGACCTTGACTTTGCGGGCTTCGACCTTGCCCTCTGCATTGACCACCAGCGCCGAGGCGTTGCCCTTGGGATCGCGGGTGATGCCCTGTTGCGGCGCGAGCAGCGCATTGTGGCGTTGCCCGGTGCTGACCACCGCCCGCACGTACATGCCAGGCAGCAACAAATCCTTGGGATTGGGCACGATCATGCGGATCGCCGTGCTGCCGGTGGAGGGATCGACCGTCACTTCCGAAAACGCCAGCCGGCCCCGGTGGGGATACTCGGTCCCGTCTTCCAGCAGGATGGCGGCGGACACATCGGCCGTGCTGGCCAGATTGCCCGCCGCGACTTCCTTGCGGATTTGCAGGATTTCGGCGCTGGATTGGGTGAGGTCCACATAGATCGGATCGAGCTGCTGGATCGTCGCCAGCGGCGCGGTCTGATTGGCGGTGACCAACGCGCCTTGGGTGACCGATGATTTGCCGATGCGGCCCTGGATCGGCGCGGTGATGCGGGCGCGCTTGAACACGACTTCGGCGCTATCGACGGCCGCTTGGGCCACTTTGACATCGGCCTCGGCTTGGCGCAGCGCGGCGGTGGCGTCTTCGTCCTCCTGACGGCTCACCGCATTGATCTTGACCAATTCGGCGCTGCGCTTGGCGGTCAGCCGCGCCGCTTCGATTCGGGCCTGCGCCCGCGTCAGGCTGGCTTTCGCGCTATTCAAGTCCGCGCGGTAGGTCGCATCATCCAGTTGATAAAGCGGCTGCCCCGCCTTGACCATCTTGCCTTCGCTAAACAGCAGGCGCTCGACGATGCCGCTGACTTGCGGCCGGACTTCGGCCACTAAAAACGGCGTGGTCCTTCCGGGCAACTCGCGAGTCAAGGTCACCGTTTTAGGTTTCAGGGTGACCACGGTCACGGCGGGCGGCGGGGGCTTCGGCTGGGCGGCCTGCTGGGCACGGACATCGACGCCCGCAACAAAACTCACCGTTAAAACTATCGGGAACCAGAATTTTAAAGGCGCGCGCGCGAACATCGTTATGCAATCCTATTCTGAAAATGAATGAATGTTCATTCGAAATTAAGCACAAGAATGAACGTTCATTCAAAAAATGTCAACGCCGGCTCAAACCAGCTTTCTGAAGCCCTGAGGAAAGTCAATCCCGCACGTGAGCGGGTGAAAATCGTGGAGCGAAACGGCAGCGACAACGTTGTCACCGCGCGAGGCCCGCACCGTTCCGCGACAGGTTGCGGCCTTTGGGAGCCAGAGCCGGGGACATGAGGGCCCTCATCCCGCCGGACCTCGGGGTTCGCTCGAAACAGGCCCCCGCCGGTGAAAAATCAGCCGGGGGCAGCCATTGACTCATCGACCAAAAAATTGTGGCCGCCGGGAAGCGAATCGAGCGGCGGAACATCCGTTTCGTCCTTAAGCCTGACCCCGGATAGCCGCCGCCGGCGTGCTTCGCTCATCAGATTAAAGAGTTTGTGCGCTGCCGTGGCGTAACTTAGCCCGGCGGGTCGCACGTTGGAGATGCAGTTGCGTTCGGCGTCCGTCATCCCGACGCGGGGCTGATAGCTCAGGTAGATGCCCAGGCTGTCGGGAGAACTCAAGCCGGGCCGTTCCCCGATCAAAACCGCGACCAGTTCAACGCCGAGCAACTCGCCGATCTCATCGCCTATGGCGACGCGGCCCTGTTCCACCAGCATGATCGGCGCCACCCGCCAATTGACGGCTTGCAGCTTGACCGTCATAGCCTCAATAAGCGGCACGGCGTTCTGATGCACCGCCAGCGCCGAGAGGCCATCGGCGATCACGAAAGCCACGTCGTAGGCTATCGGCGCTTGAGAGGCTCTGGCTGTCAACCGCTCCCGCGATGCTCGATCCAACTTTCGGCCCAAATCCGGCCGTTGCAGGTACTGGTGGCGATCCGTCGCCGCGCTGTGAAGGACCTGGGTTTCGCGGGCGCGCGCGCTCAGTTGCTTTTTTAGCTCGCTGGGATCGAACGGTAGATGCACGGCATCGCGAGCCCGCGCGTGAGCGAGTTGAAACTCCAGTTGCGGTTGCGTCGGCAGACTGACGCCCGCGCGCCCCAGGGCGATTCGCGCCGGAGTGAACCGCCGCAGGCGATGCCACGGGTTGGCGACAACGGGGGTCGATTCGGCTGTGTTCATGGCGGACTCCTCAAGCCACTTGCGTCAGTACCCGGCTGAAAGCCTGGGGCAGGGTGTTGTTGAGACGCGGCCGGTCCGCCGGTTCGAAGATGCCCGTGCGTTGCAGCCACGCCTCAAACTCCGGAGCCGGTTTGAGCCCGAGCACTTCGCGCGCGTAAAGAGCGTCGTGAAAGGAGGTGGTCTGGTAGTTCAGCATGATGTCGTCGGAACCGGGGATGCCCATGATGTAAGTACAGCCCGCGACGCCCAGCAACGTCAGCAACATGTCCATGTCGTCCTGATCGGCTTCGGCGTGATTGGTGTAACAAATATCGCAGCCCATGGGCAGGCCCAACAGCTTGCCGCAAAAATGATCCTCCAATCCGGCGCGGATGATCTGTTTGCCATCGTAGAGGTATTCCGGGCCGATAAAACCGACCACGGTATTGACCAGCAACGGCTTGAACTGGCGGGCCACGGCATAAGCGCGCGCCTCGCAGGTCTGCTGGTCCAAGCCATGATGGGCGGCGGCGGACAGGGCGCTGCCCTGGCCGGTTTCGAAATACATCACGTTGTCGCCGAGCGTGCCCCGGTTGAGGCTCAGAGCGGCTTGACGGGCTTCTTGCAGGATGCCGAGATTCACGCCAAAACTGGCGTTGGCGGCTTCGGTGCCCGCGATGGACTGAAACACCAGATCCACCGGCGCGCCCCGTTCCATCGCCTCGATCGTGGTGGTGACATGCGCCAAAATGCACGATTGGGTCGGGATTTGGTATTGCCGGATGATGGCGTCCAACATATCGAGCAGCGCGATGACCGCAGCGGTGTTATCACTGGCGGGATTGATGCCGATCACCGCGTCGCCGTTGCCGTAGAGCAGGCCGTCCAGGATGGTGGCGGCGATGCCGGTCGGGTCGTCCGTGGGATGGTTGGGTTGCAACCGGGTCGCCAATCGACCCGGCAAGCCGATTGTATTGCGAAACCGAGTGACGACCCGACACTTTCGAGCCGCCAGAATCAAATCCTGGACCCGCATGATTTTGGATACGGCGGCGACCATTTCCGGCGTCAAACCGGACGCCAGAGCGCTCAACGTCGGTTCGTCGGTTTCGTGCGAGAGCAACCAGTTGCGGAAATCGCCGACGGTCAAATGGCTGATCGGAGCGAAGGCGGCCGCGTCGTGGGTGCCGATGATGAGCCGGGTCACTTCATCCGTTTCATAAGGCACCAAGACCTCGTTCAAGAAGGTTTTGAGCGGAAGCTCGGCCAGGGCCATTTGGGCCGCCACCCGCTCCTCGGCGGTTGCCGCCGCCACCTCGGCCAGAAAATCTCCGGAGCGGGCGGGGCTCGCCTTGGCCATCAATTGTTTTAGGCTGTCGAACCGATAGGTGACATCGCCGACACTGTGGGAATACGTCGCCATTCCAGCCTCCTCGGCGCGGACGGTGCGCCCGATGCTCGAACCACGAAAGTCAAGCCGTTCTCGACCCGTTCAGGTCAGTTCCGCTTCGGCTCGTCGGATCGCCTCGAACTCCTCCTCCGGGGCTTGCGCGACGAGGTGATGGCGGCTGTAGAACGCGAAATAAGCGATCATGATGCCGTAGACGATGGCCGCGCCGATGACCACTCGCGGGTCCACCAGAAAGCCCGCCACCACCGCCACCACCGCCAAAACCAGCGCCACGCCCGAGGTGAAAACGCCGCCGGGAGTGCGGTAAGGGCGCTCCAGATCCGGTTCCTTGCGGCGCAACACGATATGCGACAGCATCATCATCACGTAGGAGACGGTCGCGCCAAACACGGCGACCAGAATCAGCAAATCGCCCTGACCGCTGAGCGAGAGCGCAAAACCGATGGCGCCCGGAATAACCAACGCGGCGACCGGCGACTTGCGCGCGCTGGTCAGCGAAAGAAAGCGGGGTAGATAACCCGCCCGCGACAGCGCGAAGATCTGCCGGGAATAGGCGAAGATGATGGAGAAAAAACTCGCGACCAATCCCGCCAAGCCCACAAAATTGACAAAGCTGCTCATCCAGGTCGAGCGGCCGTAAGCCAGCGGGGATTCCAAGGCGGCGATCAGCGGGTTGCCGGCGGCCATCAGGGTAGTGGTTCCCGCGCCGCCCGGACCGACCAGCAGGATCAAGGCGGCGAAGATCAGCAGCACCAGCATTCCGCCGATCAGCCCGCGCGGCAGATCTTTTTGCGGGTTCCGCGTTTCCTCGGCGGCGAGCGGCACCCCTTCAATGGCGAGAAAGAACCACATCGCGTACGGGATCGCGGCCCAGATCCCGATGTAGCCCAAGGGCAGGAACGCGCTCGCGCCGGCGGCTTGCGTCACCGGCATGTCGAAGAGCTTGTCCGCGCTGAAATGCGGGAGCATGGACGCCACAAAGACCAGCAGGGCCAGCGCCGCGACCGCCGTAATCCCAAACATGAGCTTGAGCGCCTCGCCGACCCCATAGATGTGAATCCCGATAAAGATCAGATAGAAAACCAGGTAGATCGGCCAGCCGCCGACGCCGAACAGGGATTCGCAATAAGCCCCGATGAAGGTGGCGATTGCCGCCGGGGCGATGGCATATTCCAGTAAGATTGCGGTGCCGGTCAGAAAGCCGCCCCAGGGTCCAAAAGCCCGGCGGGCAAATCCATAGCCGCCGCCTGCGGTCGGAATCATCGACGACAGCTCGGCCAGGGAGAAGACCATGCAGGTATACATGGTCGCCATCATCAGGGTGGCGATCAGCAACCCGCCCCAACCGCCCTGCTGGAGCCCGAAATTCCAGCCGGCAAAATCGCCGGAGATCACATAGGCGACGCCCAAACCGACCAATAGAACCCAGCCTGCCGCTCCTTGTTTTAATTGTCGGTGCTCGAAGTAGTCAGTGCCCACTTTCTCATAATCGACGCCGTGTACATGGATACTCTGATCGTCTGCCATGAGGGTTCTCCCGAGCGATCCGCCATTGGCGATACCTTTTGAGCTATCGCCGCCGATTGACGAGTCCCTTCATCAGCTTCGGCCAACTAAGCCGTCGTTCGCAATAGCCAGTCGGCCTATAATTTCAGTGTAGCCTCGAAGCAAGCTAAAAAAAGCTTTTTATTGACTGAATTTTTAGAATTGTTCAATGATTAATAAAAAATTATAGCTAACGCATTGCGTGATTGATGGTGGCGCCGTACTGTCTTAAAAAGGCGACCTGCTAATAGCACAAGCGCTGATGGACGGTATATTGGGCAATCCATGATGAGTGAAAATAGCATGGCCTGCGCAAATGGATTGGGATTGACCTCAATGAAAAACGCGCATCGTTTGAGCGTTCTAATCGCAAAGCACCCGATGTCGCCGCGCCCTATCCCTATCTAACGGACGTTTGCAATAACCCCGCGTTCGGAACTTTGCTTTTTCGCGGGTCAGACGTGTTTTGCTATTGCGGAATCGGTCCGAAGCGTTTCGTTCAAACCCGCAAGCCGCGCCACGCGGCCAGCCAGCCCAGCAAACCCAGCGCCGCCGCCAGATCGAACATCGCGGTCGGCCCCAACCCCACCCACAGATAGCCGGCGGCCAAACTCCCGGCCGCGTTGCCCGCGCCGAAGCTCAAACTGCTGTACAAGGCTTGGCCGCGCCCTTGCAGCGATCCCGGAAAAAATTGGTGGATCAAATGGATCGATACGGCGTGAAACACCCCAAAGCTGAAAGCGTGCAAGGTCTGGGCGAGCAGCAACAGCGGCAATTCGCGAGCGAAATGGCCGATCAGCAGCCAGCGCAACACCGCCAGCGCCAGCGCCGCCAGCATCAACCGGCGCGGCCCGAAGCGCGGCAGCAGGCGCGGCAAGATCACGAACATGCCGACCTCCACCGTCACCCCCAAACCCCACATCAGACCGATAAACTCGCGCGAGTACCCCAGCGTTTCCAGATACAGCGAGAAAAATCCGTAGTACGCGCCATGCGCGGCCTGATTGAAAAAACAAACGCAAAAAAACGCGACCACCACCGGACGCCTCAGCACTCGACCGAGCGGCGGGCTTTGACGCGCGGCCGGCGGCATCGGGCCGTCCGGAGCGAGCAGGCTGTTGATCCATAATAGAATGAACAGCCCCAGCAACACCGTCGGCACGATCCCGATCCCCCAAGCCCGCGTCGCGAACCCCAGGCCGACCGCCGCGCCGACAAAGCCCACCGAACCCCACAACCGAACCCGGCTGTAGCGGTGGACCTGATCGCCCAGATGGGTCAAGGTGACGGCCTCGAACTGGGGCAGCGCCGCGTTCCAAAAAAAGCTGAACAGCAGCGTCACCAAGGCCAGACCGAGATAGGAATCGCCTGCCGCAAAAACGCCGGCAAAACTCAGCGCCGAAGCCAGGCAGGCCCAACGGATCACCCGCATCCGCCGGCCGGCGCGGTCGGCCAGCCACCCCCAAAGCGTCGGGGCGATCAATTTGGTCGCTTGCGGGATGGCGATCAACTCGCCGATGCGCGCCGGACCGAAGCCCAGCGCCGCCAAATACGGCCCCCAATAAGGCAACAACACCCCCAAGCTGGCAAAGTAAACCAGATAAAAACTGGACAGGCGCAAGTAAAGCTGAAAGGGGAGCACGGGCAAATGGCGTTTAAAAACCGCCCTCCGCTGCAGCGGAGGACCGGTAACAAAAAGGTTTAGCGGCCCGGATCGCCGTCGGGCGCGGCGCTGGGAATCCGCGGCGTTTCAGAGCGCACATCGGCGTTTTGGGCGCGGTGGCGAAGCGCGTGATCCATTAACACCAAGGCCAGCATCGCCTCGGCGATGGGCGTGGCGCGGATGCCGACGCAGGGATCGTGGCGGCCCTGGGTGACCACCTTGACCGGTTCGCCGCGCAGGTTGACCGTTCGCCCCGGCAACCGCAAGCTGGAAGTCGGCTTCAAGGCGATGCTGGCGATCAGATCCTGGCCGGTGGAAATGCCGCCCAGCACCCCGCCGGCGTTGTTGCTTAAAAAGCCCGCCGGGGTGATTTCGTCGCGGTGCTCGGTGCCGCGCTGTTCGATGCTGGCAAAGCCCGCGCCGATTTCCACGCCCTTGACCGCGTTGATCCCCATCAAGGCGTGGGCGATGTCGGCGTCCAGCCGGTCGAACACCGGTTCGCCCCAGCCCGGCGGCAGCCCGCTGGCCACCACCGTCACCCGCGCGCCGATGGAATCGCCGGATTTGCGCAGCGCGTCCATGAAGGCTTCCAATTTCGCCACCTTATCGGGATCGGGACAAAAAAATGGATTGTTCTCCACTTCCTCCCAAAGCAGCCGCTCGGGCCGGATCGGGCCGAGTTGCGACAAATATCCCCGGACCGTAACGCCGTAGCGCTCGCGAAGATATTTTTTGGCGATGGCCCCGGCCGCCACCCGCATCGCGGTCTCGCGCGCCGACGACCGGCCGCCGCCGCGATAGTCCCGCAATCCGTATTTTTGCTGGTAGCTGTAATCGGCGTGGCCCGGCCGGAATCGATCCAGGATTTGGCCGTAATCCTTCGAACGTTGGTCCCTATTCTCGATCGATAGACCGATTGGCGTGCCGGTTGTTTTGCCCTCGAACACTCCCGACAGGATGCGAACCTCGTCGGGTTCGCGGCGCTGGGTGGTATGCCGGCTCTTTCCGGGCCGACGGCGGTCTAAATCGGTCTGGAGGTCGGTCTCGGACAACTCCAGACCGGGCGGGCAGCCGTCCACCACCGCGCCGAGCGCCGGACCGTGGCTCTCGCCGAAGGTGGTGACAGTGAACAACTTGCCAAATGTGTTGCCAGACATCAGGACCCAATCCTTACCTCAGGTGACAGCGTTCAAAGACATTGACGGCACGACTCTTGCTACATTCAGGCTTGAAGAATGTTTCATGAAATGGCATGTTTTAGCGAAAATTAGGCGATTCTTGACGTTTCAGCCCTATCATACTGCTTCAGCCCAAGACCACGGCCGGGGATTGCAACCCGGCGCGCGGCGCGGGAATCGAAGCTCGAACGAGGTTTCACATTTGCAACGGCGAAACAATACGGCGGCGCGACGACCGCTGGAACGCGGCGTCCGTCACGACGAGATTTAAACATGCGCATTCCAGGCTATCAAATCGAACGTGAGCTGGGCCAGGGCGGCATGGCGATCGTCTATCTCGCCCTTCAGGAATCCCTGAACCGCCATGTGGCCTTGAAAATTATCAAGCCGGTGCTGACGACCGATGAAGAATTCGCGCAACGGTTTACGCGGGAAGGACGGCTGATCGCGCAATTGAACGACCCGCATATCGTCACCGTTTACGATATCGGCTCGCATGACAATATCTATTATCTGTCGATGGAGTACCTGCCGGGCGGAACGTTGCAGCAGCGCATCCGCCAGGGCCTGCCGCTGAAAGACGCGCTGTCGGTCGGCCGCGCCATCGCTAGCGCTCTCCAGTACGCCCACAGCCGGAACATCATCCACCGCGACATCAAGCCCCAAAACATTCTGTTTCGCGAAAACGGCAGCTCGGTGCTGACCGACTTCGGCATCGCCAAAACTCTCGGCGGCAACACCATCATGACCCGCACCGGGCTGTCCATCGGCACGCCGCGCTACATGAGCCCCGAGCAAATCCGCGGCCAAACGGTGGACGCCCGCGCCGACCTTTACAGCCTGGGCGTGCTGTTCTACGAGATGCTGACCGGCCATGTGCCCTACGCCGCCGAAGACAGCTTCGCGGTGGCGATGATGCACGTCACCTCGCCCATTCCCGAACTGCCTCCCGACCTGGCCCGCTACCAACCGCTTCTGAACAAGTTGCTGGAAAAAGACGCCAACCAGCGCTTTCAAAGCGGCCACGAATTTCTTGCGGCGCTGGAGGCCGTCGAGACCTCGGCGGGACATCCCACCCTGTCGCAAGAAACCCTGGTGCCGGCGGTCGGCGCGATCGCGCCTCCAAAGCGCCGTCTCGGCCGGAAATCCAGTCTGTTGCTGCCGGCGGTCGCCTTGGCCGGCGCGGTATTTGGCGGGGGCTATTTGTGGCTCAATCGACCCGAAACGCCCCCGGCCGTCCCGCCGCCATCTCCATCCGGGGAAACAGCGGCGGTCGATCCGGAAATCCAGCGGCGCAACCAGGCCAGCCAAAAACTCGATCAAGCCATCGAACGCCTGCAAGCCGGCGCATTGCAGGACAGTTTGGCCCTGGTCGAACAAGGATTGCGGATCGCGCCCGATCACGCCGCCTTACAGGCGCTGCGCGACCGGGTCAAGCAACAAATCGCCGAACGAGGTCAGGCCCAACAGCTTTCCGAGCACCAGCGTCAAGCCCGCCTGCAGGCCGAGCAATTCCTCGAACAAGCCCAGCGCGCCCAGCAGGAAGGCGCGTTGCAGGTCAGCTTGGTGCATATCGAACAAGGCTTGCAGGCCATGCCCGAACATGCGGCGCTGCTGGCCCTGAAAAAAGACGTGCTGGCCCAACAGGCCGAGCGCCAGCGCCAGGAAAAGACCGCCCGCCTCCAACTCGAAGCCGCCGAACGTCAAAAAGCCGAAGCCGAACGGCAACGCGCCGAGAGCGAACGGCAGCGCGCCGAAGCCGAACGAGACCGAGCCGAGGCCGAGCAGCGGCGGCGCAGGTCGGATGACCACTTGCGACGAGCGCTCGGCTACCAGCGGGATCGCGCCTACGAAGCCAGTCTGGTGCAAATCGAGCAAGGCTTGCAGCTGACGCCCGACCACAGCCGATTGCTAGCCCTGCGCGAGGAGATTCGCAGACGCTTGCGCGAACTCAAGACAGAGCCCCCGCCCGAGCCCGTCGCTCCGTCCCCGCCGGACGATTCGGCCCGGCTGGCCGCCTTGCTGAGAACCTGCGCCGCGCATCTTAAGGCCAACCGACTCACCTCGGGCAAGGGCGGCAACGCCGCCGACTGTTACAACGAAGCCCTCAATCGGGATCAAGGTAACAGCGAAGCCTTGACCGGACTCGCGCATGTCGCCGACCGCTACGCCGACCTGGCCGATGCCGGGTTGCGTCGCAAAAACCTCAAGACCGCGCGCGATGCGCTCGATAAACTGGCGGACTTGAATCCGTCTCACCTGCGCTTGGCCGAGTTGCGCGAACGGTTCGATCAGGTGGAAACTGACCTCAAACCGGCCGCGCCGCCTCCAAAACCGACCGTCGATCCCGACTTGATCGCCGATGCCAAACGGCCGTTGGCGACCTCGGAGAGGTCCGGCGCGCCCGTTCCACCCGCTCGCGCGGAACCCGCGCCCGAAAGGCCCGGCCCGCTCGCCCCGGTCGCGCGCTCCGAGCCGACGCCCGCGCCGCCGGTTCGCGCGATCAAACCGGACATACCGCCGATTGATCTGGTTTCAATCCCACCATTGAACTTGTCGGCTTCAGCAACGGCTTCAAATCCGTCTAAGCCGCCGGACGCCCCGTTAAAGCCCGCAGTCGGACCGCTGGCCAGCGCGGCCAAACCGGAGATTGGCCCCATTGATTTGATCTCGAAACCGCTGTCGGCGACCCCGCCCGCCAAAGCGCCCGAAACGCAGGTGATTTCCCAAGATCGCCATACCCGAGTCTCCAAAACCGAAACCGATCAGGAGGTCAGCCTGCTGGTGACGGTCTCCCCGCAAGGCCAACTGACGGATCGGCCCGCAGTGGCTCCGGACGGCGAGCAAAAGCCCAACACACCCGCGCAAGCCTGGGCGGAGGTGCGCAACAGCACCAACCCCGCCGATTTCGAAAAGTTTCTGGAGACCTATCCCAAGAGCCGTTACGCCTCCGCCGCGCGCGCCAAGCTCAGCCGGATGAAACAGCAACAGCCGGCGGCGCCCGCCCGCTTGGCAGTTCGCGCCAATGTCGAGGACGCGCAAGTCACTGTCAACGGCCGCAATAGCGGCACAACGCCGGTGGAAATGGAGGTCAAGCCCGGTTCTTACAAGGTGCGGGTCAGCTTGGAAGGCTATCAAGACTGGAACGGACAGGTCGATCTGGCCGCCGGCGACGACAGCACTCTGTCCGCCGTCCTGCCCAAAAAACTGGCGGTGGCGACCGCCGCTCCAGCCGCCACCCCACGCCAACGGTCGCCCGAGCCGGTCTCGGAACCCGATGACGAGGATATCGGCCGGCCGCCGATCCGAACAGCGGCCCCCGCGCCGGAACCTCCAGCCGAACGGTCCGGTCAAGGCTCGAATTGCGTGCGCGGCAACTGCCAAAACGGTCAAGGCAATTATCGCTATCCCGATGGCAGCGAGTATTTCGGCGAGTTCCGCAACGCCAAGATGCACGGTCAAGGAACCTATCTCTACGCCGGCCGGCGCGAGAAATATATCGGGGGCTGGAGTAACGGCGTCATTAACGGCGAAGGGACTTATTACTACCGCACCGGCAACCGCTATCAAGGCCAATGGCGCAACGGCCGCAAAAGCGGTCAAGGCACTTATCTTTATGCGGGCGGAGAAAAATACGTCGGTGAATTTGAAAACGATCAACCCAACGGTCGGGGCGTCTATTACTACTCAAACGGCGACCGCTACGAGGGCGAATGGCGCAATGGCAGTAAAAACGGCCAAGGCATCTTATACGAGGATGGCAAGCGGATCGTCGGCGAGTGGCGCAACGATCAGAAAATCCAGGTCACCGTGGAACAGTAGCCCGCGCGCCAAGCGCGGCCCGGAAAGCGCCGCGCGAATCAATCAAGACGCGGTTGGAAAAGATTAAAAGGGCTGGCAACGCAGTAGCTTGCGGTTGCCAGCACACGCTTGAGACCGGTTATTCCTAACGCCGTTGCAGATGGGAATAGGCCGCGTGACGCGGTAGTTTCGCCCAATGCGGGGGGACAAAATCAGCGTTGTGCTCCTCCAGGCAACGGACGGAATAAAGTTGGGTGCCTTTAATCGGCGCATCGCCACCGTAGCCGCTACAATAACTACCTCCACTCGAATTCACACACTGTAGCGTACCACGATAGGGACATGTGTATTTATCAACAGGTATCAATCCTTCGCTACCGACACGCCTAGCCTTTACAGGCCGGGTGATTTCGCCTTTCATTATTGAGATACCTCGCTTGGTGGTCAGCGTCCGCCTCGTCCTGCCTCCCTGAATGCTGGACGGTTGGTTTCTTGATTTTTTCCATATTGTTAAGCTTTTAGTCCTACTCCTGAGGGATTCATCTTAAAGTTTAGGTATTAAGAGTAAATAAGGAGATTAGCGAAGTCCATAATGGTTTTCCCCTATCTTTCCAGGCCGAGATTGCCATCCGCTTCAGGTCACTTGCAAGCCGATAGCCGTGCTCGTTTCATCGAATAACTTAAAATTTTCCTTATAAATTGTCAATAAAAAGTAGCAATTTATCACTTTATCTAATCTTAATTGGCGTCTTGATATGCCTTATGACGCTGGCGAGCGTATTGGCTCGCTTCTGGTGGGGTTTCGAGCTGACCACGCATTTTCGCGTTCAGTACGTTCTGGCTTCCGCCTGCTGCGCCGTGCTATTGATGGCCCGGCGGCAACGCGGATGGGCGGTGGCGTTCATGGCTTTGGCGCTGCTGAACGCCGTGCTGGTGAAATGGACTTTTGGAAGCTTCCCCGAGACGCGATCCGACGGTACGGGAACGACGCTGCGCGCCTTGCTGGCCAACGTCAATTCCGCCAACCGCGACGACCGGCGCATCCGCGAGCTGCTGGTCAAGCATAACCCCGATGTGGTGGTCCTGCTCGAAGCGACGCCCTGGTTGATGGAACATTTGACCGCGCTGGCCGAGCGTTATCCCCACCGCATCGCCGAAGCGCGCGACGATAATTTCGGCATTGCGCTGTTGAGCCGCCACCCCCTAACCAACGGCCGCATCGCGCGGATCGGCGCGGCGGGCCTGCCGTCGGCGGTCGCCGAATTACACATCGACCGCCGGCGGTTGGTGATCGTGGGCACTCATCCCTTGCCGCCCATGAATGCCGAGCTGGCGCGGCGGCGGAACGAGCAATTGGCCAGCTTGGCCGAATTTGCCCGACAAACCCCCGATCCCCTGGTGATGCTGGGCGATCTGAACATTACCCCCTGGTCACCCTATTTCGAACGCTTGCTGGCCGATTCCGGACTTCGCGATGGCCGAGGCGGGTACGGCCTGTTGCCGACTTGGCCGGTCGGTTGGCCGATGCTTTGGATTCCCATCGACCACGTTCTCGTGTCCGATGACGTTCAAATCCGGCAGTGGCAAACTGGCGCGACGATCGGTTCGGATCATTATCCGGTCATTGTTGATTTCCAGTTGTTCGGGTCATAATTTCCGCTTGACCCGCTCACTCCACCTTTCGCTCCGGGACGCCGCCATGCCGTCGAACGCTCCTGCTCCTCCCGCCGCTCCAGCGGCGGATTCCGTTGTCGATCCTTCCAGGCGCACCTTTCTGACTGGATTGGGCGCGCTAGTGGCGACCGCCGCTTTCAACGCGCGAGACGCCCTGGCCCAATGGAATGGCGGCTCCTCGCCGTTCGCCGAACCGTACGATTACGAACCGCCCCGCCAACAGTACGATTCCCCCAGCGGCTACGGACGCCCCCGCAGCTACGACTCCAGCGGCTACGGACGCCCTCGCGGCTACGACTCCAGCGGTTACAACCGCGCGCCGGGCTACAACCCGCCAGGCTGGCAAAATCGCAATCCCTTGCCCGCGCGCCCGCTCGACGATGCGCCAGCGGCCGGCCGGATGATGGTCGACCTCAATCCGGCGATCCAACGCTATATCACCCAGCAGCGCGAAACCGGCCGGCTGGCGGCGAACGAACGCAGCGCGTGGCTGGTTCAGGACTTCACGACCAACCGCTATCTGGCCACGCTCAACGCCGACATCGCCTATCAAAGCGCCAGCATGATCAAACCGTTCATCGCGCTGGCGTTCTTTTATAAGGTGCAAGAAGGCGAACTCAGCTACAGCGCCTCCCACCGCCGCCGCATGGAAGCGATGATTCAGTACAGCAACAATCATGCGACCAACTACTTTATCGAGCTACTGAATCAAACCAGCGGCCGCACCGGCCCCGCCGAGGTCGAACACACCCTCAAACTTCGCCATCCCGGTTTGTTCCGCCACACCCAAGTTCTGGAAAATATCCCCAGGGGAGGACGCTCTTACCGCAACCGGGCATCGGCCTTGGATTACAGCCGCTTTTTACAAGCGCTCTGGTATAACCAGTTGCCGTATTCAGCGGAACTCAAGCGCTTGATGAGCCTTCCCAACCGCGACCGCATTTACACCGGCGCGACCAACGTGTCCAAGGGAACCTGGGTGTTCGATAAAACCGGCACCACGGCCCGGCTCTGCGGCGACATGGGCATCTTGGTGGCCAAAGGCCGCGACGGCCGTCGCTATCCCTACACCTTTATCGGCATCATCGAAAAATCGACCTCGGCCAGCCACTACACCAGCTGGAAAAATTCGCGCGGCAATGTCATCCGCGAGGTATCGAGTTTGGTGTATACCCACATGCAGCGGATGCACAATCTGGTCTGAACCGGCGGAGCGCTGATGCACGATTTCGAACACTCCCCCCCGCGTCGCGGCACCGACAGCCTCAAATGGCAGCGCTACGGCGCGGCCTTGCCGCTGTGGGTGGCGGATATGGATTTCCTTTCTCCGGAGCCGGTAGTGGCGGCCTTGCGCGAGCGGGTGATGCACGGGGTATTCGGCTACGGCGCTCCGCCGCAAGAATTAACCGAAACGATTTGCGCCCGGATGGCCGAGCTTTACGGGTGGGCGGTGACGCCCGAGCAGATCGTTTATCTGCCCGGCTTGGTCTGCGGCTTGAACGTCGCCTGTCGGGCAACCGGCGAATCGGGCGACGCCGTGCTGGCGCAGACGCCGGTTTATCCACCGTTTTTGACCGCCCCGCTCCATCAAGACCGGCAACTGATGACCGCCGAGTTGTCCGCCGAAACCCGCGACGAACGCTTGCATTACAGCTTTGACGACGCGGCGCTCGGCGCGACCATCACCCCTCGCACCCGGCTGTTCATGCTCTGCCATCCGCACAATCCGGTCGGACGAGCGTTCGATTTAGCTGAATTGAACCGCTTGGCTGAAATCTGCGAGCGTTACGATCTGACGGTCTGTTCGGACGAGATCCATTGCGATTTGTTGCTCGATGGCCGGCGGCACATTCCGTTTGCGACCCTATCGCCCGAGATCGCCCAACGCTGCATTACTCTGATGGCCCCCAGCAAGACCTATAACATCGCGGGTCTGGGCGCGAGCTTCGCCATCATTCAGAATCCCAAGCTGCGGCAACGGTTCAAACAGGCGATGCGCGGCATCGTGCCGGACGCGAATATTCTCGCCCTCAACGCCGCGCTGGCGGCTTATCGACACGGCGGCGACTGGTTGCGAGAACTGCTCGATTATCTCGCCGCCAACCGGAATTACGCAGTGGAGTTTATCGCTCGCAATCTGCCCGGCATCCGCGCCACCGTGCCGGACGCGACTTATCTGCTCTGGCTGGATTGTCGCAACACGGGTATTTCCGGCAATCCGCATGCGTTTTTTCTCAACCACGCCGAAGTGGCGCTGAACGACGGCCCCACCTTCGGGCCGGGCGGAGAAGGTTTCGTCCGGCTCAACTTCGGCTGCCCGCGCGCCACCCTCACCGAAGGCTTGGAGCGAATGCGAGCGGCGCTTGCGGAATCTCCTGCATTGCACGTCGCAAGCCATGTTTGAGGTCTGGCCTTCCCGTTAGAGGTCGTAGCCCCGTTCCTCATGTAAAGCGATATCCAAGCCGCCGATTTCGTCTTCCCGATTGACCCGCAGACCGACCAGCTTTTCCACCAGCTTGAGGGCGACAAAAGTCACCGCCGCCGTGTAAGCGACCGTCGCGACGACCGCGATGAACTGCACGCCCAACTGCTGCCCCATGCCGCTGATGCCCGGCGCAAAACCTTGGCCCTTGAACAAGCCCAAATCCGGCGAAGCAAACACGCCCGCCGCCAAGGTGCCGAGCATTCCACCGACGCCATGCACCGGAAACACGTCCAGGGAATCGTCGATCTTCAAGACGCGCTTGACATACTGAGTGGCGTGGAAACAGACGATCCCCGCAACCGTGCCGATGATGACCGCGCCTGCTGGCCCGACATAGCCCGAAGCCGGGGTGATGGTTCCAAGGCCAGCCACCATTCCAGTCACGATGCCGAGCGCGCTCGGTTTGCCGAACTTCACCCATTCCATGATCATCCAGGCGAAAGCCCCGGCGGCGGCGGATAGATGCGTCGCCAGCATCGCCATGCCCGCATTGCCGTTGGCCGCCAGCGCGCTACCGGCGTTGAAGCCGAACCAGCCGACCCACAACATGCCCGCACCGGTCACCGCCATGGTCATGTTATGCGGCAGCATGGCCGTGCCGGGAAATCCGTAACGCCGGCCCATCACCAGCGCCGCCACCAGCGCCGCCACCCCGGCGGTGATATGCACCACGATACCCCCGGCGAAATCCAACGCGCCCAGTTGACCGAGCCAGCCGCCGCCCCACACCCAGTGCGCCACCGGCGCATACACCAAAGTCAGCCACAACCCGCTGAACAGCAGCATGGCGGAAAACTTCATCCGCTCGGCGAAGGCGCCGACCACCAAGGCGGGCGTAATGATGGCGAAGGTCATTTGGAACATCGAAAACACGGTTTCCGGGATATCGCCGGTCAGCGATGTTTCCTCAACGCCCGCCATGAACAGCTTATCCAAGCCTCCGATCAGCGCGTTGCCGGTTCCAAAGGCCAGACTGTAAGCGTACACAAACCACAACAACGACACCAAGCAGGTGATGGCGAAACACTGCATCAGCACCGACAGCACGTTCTTGGTTCGCACCAAGCCGCCGTAAAATAAGGACAGGCCCGGCAAGGTCATGAACAACACCAGCGCCGTGGAGGTCAGCACCCACGCCGTGTTGCCTAAATTGAGTTCAGCCGGGGCCTGCGCCCAGGAAACTGCGGGCGTCAACAATCCCAATGCAATCGGAATTAAAAGACGAGGAACGAACCGCCAGTGAGTCTGATTCATGCGTGGAGCGCTCTTGTTAGATTGCGGGTAGCGTTTCGGGGAGGCTTGCCCTGATCCGGGTCACAGCCAGTCTCGGCATGGATGAAGTTGGCGCGTAACAGCAATTTTTAGACCGTTCAATAAAAATTAGTAAAATCAATTATATGAATAGAAAAACATATTGATGCAACTAACGTTTTGCACTTTTTTGGCGCATTTTGGTCTTGAGTTGCCCCATAAGCGGGCACGAACTTTTTTGAAGATGGAGCAAAGCGACAGCTGTCGAGACGATGAGCTAATAGCGCCCGTTTAGCGGTGGTGCTCTGGCGCTCTTTAGACATCAACAACGCTTCAGATACCTTATGAGTAGGACCAATCATCCGATGACATATCAGTTAGGATTCAGCTTTAACGCAAGCTGATAGCCTTACGTGATCGTTGTACTATAATTGTCTACTGGATTGTGCTTTGCACTGATAAGGTGCAACGGCATCCTAAGCAGACTCTTACGCAAGGGCTCGCCGAACCATGGCAAATGCCGAAATTCTCCACCGCTACCGCGAATTCACCGCTCCCGCCAGCGACAGCGGCGCGTTGCTGATCGACCTGCCCCTGGACGGCGCGCGGCCCGACGCCGAAATTAAGGCGACGATGCGACGTCCGGAGTTGTTCCGCGATGGCTTGCTCGTCTTGGGCGAGGTGTTGCGCAGCGATCTGCGCCATCAAGCGCAAGATCGGGCGGATTATCTGGCTTATCTGCTCAAGCAGGGCAAACGGGCGAATCAAGCGGTTTGGGATGCGCAAAAAGCCTTTCTCGCCGCCAAATACGGCGAAGCCACCCAGCAGGAAGCGCCGCTTGATCCGTTATTTACCGTCGGCGCGGATGGCATCAGTATCGAAGTCTTCTCGCGCGATGAATCCACCTACGCCCGGCTGCATCTGAAAGCAGGCGCGGCGTATCAGGCCGAGGCGTTCACGGCGGGGACCTCGCATCTGCGCTTCACGCCGCCCTTGCTCGAAGCGTTGGCGGGCATCCGCTCGTATCGACCGCTCGCTCTACACGGCCAACCGTCGCCCGCTGGGGACGCCAAAACCGTGCGGGTGCCGTATCGCTGGCTGCGGGCCTTCGGGCAGGTGCAGGCGGCCTCGACCCTGCCCGCCGAGCGCGTCTCGCTCGCGCCGGTCGATCTTTATAACGTACTGTTGAGCCTGCGCTTGCGCAAGGCTAAAACCGCGCCGCGCGCCTTGCGCTATGAACTGGTGCCCGGCCAGCCGCCCCGCCTGGTGCTGGAGCCGTGGGAACAGGTGTTGCCCGCCAGCGACAAGCCGTATCAGGGCAGCGTTCCGCAGGTGGTGCGCACTTGGGGACGGCAACGTCTGAGCTTGCTGGGCCGGTTGCTGCCGCATACCCAGGCGGTGGACGTGCATTTGCTGGGCGCGGGGCTGCCCGCGTTCTACGTGCTGGATTTGGGGGCGGCCACCCTGACGCTGGCCTTGAGCGGCTGGACCGACAGCGGCTGGGCCGGAATCGCCACCTTCGATTTATTCGCGCCGGGCAACACCGACGAGGTGCTCGGCAAGCGGCTGGTCAAGCAGTTGGCGGAACAGCCGCGCACGCTGGACACGTTGAGCGAAACGCTCCACCAGCCGCGTCAGACCCTCCGCCAGGCGCTGCTGGGCGAATTGCTGAAAGGAACGGTCGTTCACGACATCGGCAGCGGCTTATTCCAGCATCGGCCGCTGACCGCGCAGCCGCTGGATATCGATCAATTGCGCTATCGCGACGCCCGCGAGGAACAAGCGCATCGGCTGCTGGCGATTGCCGAACAAGTGCAACTGACCCGCATTCATGACCTCGGCCTGGAAGGCGCCGCCATCGACGGCGAGGTGCAGGATCGACAGGCGCACCGCCAGTATCAAACCTCGTTCACGCTGGATCGGGAAGGCCGCACCGTGAAAGCCAGTTGCACCTGCCACGATTTCCGCCGCGCCGGTTTGAAGCAAGGCCCCTGCCCGCACATGATCGCGTTGCGCTTGCGCTACGCCCGCGAACAGGCCGCGCTGGAGCAGGCGCGGGAAACGCCGGAAGGTCGCAAGCTGATCCGCGCCGAAACCCGCACCCTGACCCGCCGTCAGGGTGAGCGCGTGCTGAGCTATCGGATTTCGCTGGACGAACGGCAGATCGTGCTGCGTTGGGGCAACGACCCGCAAGCCTTGCGCCAGCAACGGTTGCTGTTCAACCGCGCCGAGGAGGCCCGCGACGCCTATTTCTTCCGGCTCGACGGTTTGGCGAAACAAGGCTTTATCGACGCCAGTCTGGCCTGATGAGTTGAAGATTGGGTTATTTTTAGGAGTTCAACACATTTCCAAGGCGTCAGTTTTCCCGAAGTCAAGGTGTACCGCGCAGATTAAGATTTCATTTGGATAAGGGAGTTGTAATTTCAATAAAGCGAGGAATGACTCAGTGTTCGAGTTCTTATTTGGCAGACGAAAGTTTGCGGAATCCCAAGCAAGGAAAAATTTCTCTTTTCCCGATAGCGTCATGCTGGACAACGTTCAACTGGCTCGCAACGGCGAGGGCGTTCGTAAACGCTTCGGCATGGACATCTATGAAATGGCGTTCTATCTCAGTAGAGCCACCGCCGACGCCAAGCAGGCCATCGCCTTGCCCGGCCCGAAGCAATTGCGCTTTGTGGCGCAACGTCGGTTAGGCGGAGGCATGCTCGGAACCGCGTTATTAAACGGTATGCGTAAAAATCTTCCGGCCGGTCAGGAAGCCTTTTATCTGCCTTATATTGGAGAAATCGTTAAGATTTTCAAAACCGAACCGGATATTAGAGAAGGTCAGACATTTCGCATCGATCTATTGCCAAATCGCGGAACCCATTTTTATATCGACGACAAACTCAAGGGAAAACCGATCCAAGCGTCCGGCTTCAATGAGGCCGTGCTCGGAATCTGGCTCGGCCGGCGTCCGGTCGATGTCGATCTAAAGCGAAATTTGCTGGCTGGCGCGGCCTGATGTCCATCGATCATAAGTCCGCGCAACCTCCATCAAGCCCCTCAGCCAGGAGGACGTCAGAAAGCGACAACCCATTATTTATAAAAAATAAATTATTCATGACGGGCAATATACCAAACTCCATTTAAATCTTTTTTAGATTCAAAACATCGCGGTTTTCATTCATAACCACTTTGACAAGGGAGCGAAAAGTCCGTAGCGTAATGAATGCTGGAGCGTGAGGCGTTGCTCCATTAGCCATTTGGGCGGCGATGCGCCGTCTTGGAATTCCAACGCCACACACGCCACAAGGTAGGCTGTTCTTGGCCCGCTCCGCCCATGCACGTGCCGGTAGCACGGCGGAGCTGGGCCAACCACGCCACCGCGGTTTCCGCCATGCTACCGGCACGTGCATGGGCGGCGGGCCGGTGAGCCTACCGTGTCCCTGGTGAGAAGTAGCGGTTTTACGTCCTCACGCTCCAGCATTCCTTGCGCTCGGTCTGACTACGGCATGAGCGAAACACCCCCCACCTGGGAAGAGATCGCCCAAGTCGGCGACATCGAACGCTGGGTCGTCGCCCGCCTGCGACAACTCGGTCTCTTAGACGAAGCCGCCGATCCCGCGAAATTGAGCGGCGCGGCCTTGCATCAGTTCAAAGCCCGCCGCGAGGAAGAACGCCGCGTCCGCAAGCAATTGCGCCAGCAAGCGTGGGCCGCCTTCCGTAAAGCGCATCTGGTGCATCTGGGCGCGGATGTGTTCCATCACGACACGCCCGATCAAGACCGCTACGACCTGCCCGACCCCGACGCCCGCCGCGAAACCAACGGCCTGCCGGAACTCAAGGACGCACAGGCTTTGGCAAAGGCGCTTGATCTGACCATCCCGCAATTGCGCTGGCTGGCGTTTCATCGGGACGTGGACACCGGCAGTCATTATCAGTATTGGACGATTCCCAAGCGCGACGGCGGCCAACGCCTTATCAGCGCGCCCAAGCCGACCCTGAAGAAAGCGCAACGCTGGATTCTGCGCCAGATAGCCGAACGCCTGCCGGTGCACGGCGCGGCGCACGGCTTTCTGCCGGGCCGCAGCATCTTCAGCAACGCCGCCGTCCACGCCGGAGCGCGGCAAATCATCAAGCTCGATATTCGTAACTTCTACCCGACCGTGACTTGGCGGCGGGTGAAGGGCTTGTTCCGCAAGGGCGGTTACGGCGAACAGGTCGCCACCGTGCTAGCGCTGCTGTGCACCGAAGCGCCACGCGAATTGTTGGAACTGGACGGCAAACCCTATCACGTCGCCAGCGGGCCGCGCGCCCTGCCGCAAGGCGCGCCGACCAGTCCGGCGCTGAGCAACACCGTCTGTCTGCGGCTCGATTGCCGCCTGGCGGGCCTGACTCAAAAACTGGGCTTTCGCTACACCCGTTACGCCGACGATCTGAGCTTTTCCTGGCACGAAGACGCACCGCCGCCGCTGGGCCGCCTGTTGCGCGGCGTTCATCTCATCCTCAAGGCCGAAGGCTTCATTCCTCACCCGGACAAAACCCGCGTGCTGCGTCGCGGTCGCCGCCAGACCGTGACCGGTCTGGTAGTCAACGCCGCACCGACCGGGAATAGCCCAGCGCGCATTCCGCGCGTCAAACTGCGACAACTGCGCGCCGCTTTGCACAATCGTCTGCACGGCAAGCCCGGCAAGGACGGCGAAAGTCTGGCGCAACTACGCGGCTGGGTGGCCTATCTGCACATGACCGACCCGGACAAGGCCAAGCCGTTTCTGGCCCAACTCCACCAACTAGAGGCGCGGGGCGCGAATGAGTGAGTGGCAAATTTCCCTGATCTTTCAGGATGATAAATCCAACAAGTTCTGGCGCGCGCGCTGCATCGGCAACAGTTTGGAAGTCAATTTCGGCCGCATCGGCACCCAGGGCCAGAGTCAGACCAAGCGCTACGACTCGCTGGAAGACGCCGCCAACGAGCTGCAAAAGCAGGCGCGGGAAAAGATGAAGAAGGGCTATGTGGACGGCGACGGCGGGCCGAATGAAGCCACCGCCGCGCCCGCTGACGCTGAATCGGCATCGGCCGCGCCCGCCCCCGCGCAGTGCGCACTGACGCTGACGATGGGCGAGCGCCGTCTGGAACTGCGCTTGAGCGTCGAAGGCAACGCGCTGCATACCCACAGCACCGAACACTACCCCAACCCCGAAGCCGCCGAAGCCGCATTCGCCCAAGTGCGGGCGGCGTTGGAAGCCGACGGCTACCGGCCGCGATAGGTGCTGCGCATGGCTGACGACCGCTCGATTTTATTCGCCGATCTGGAACACGCCGCCGCCCGGCGTGACCCGCACTTCGTGGCCTGGACGTTGGAGTTTCTCCAACAGCCCGACCCGCCCGCCGGTCAGCCGGAAGACCCGCCGGACGACTTTCAGCCGCTGCCGCTGCCGCCGGATGGCTGGTCGCTGGAGCGGCTGCGCAACACTCTGAACCCGCAAACGCAGTCCGGCAAAACCGCCGACGAATGGCAAGCCCTGCGCGCCGGAGCCTGGGCCGCGCTGCTGGCCTCACCCAACCCGCCGCCGCGCCTGAAGCTCGGTCAACTGCTGCTGGATTTATACACGGCGGACGACGAACCGGCCCGCGCCCTGCTGCTGGAACTGCTTCCGCAAATCCCGCCGCAGGCGCTTGGCTGGGGCGTGTGGCAAGGCTTTAAAGCGATCTACAAACAAGCCGAACCGCGCCACGATCTGGCCATGCTCGGCGCACTGTGCTATCGGCTGGACGTGCAACCGGTCGCGGGTGGGCGGGAAATCTCGCGCGGCACCTGGCTGTACATGCGCCGCCGCGCCTGGCGCTATCTGCGCCAACTCGGCCAGGCGTTGCCGGAACTGTTTCCGGTGTTTGCCGGACAGGTGTTGCGCCACTACCCGGCGACGCAGCGTTTTGATTCCTGCTGGATTGCCAATCAAATCTGGCGGCACAAGGATTTGATCGGCAACACCGATCAGGGCGCCGTCAGCCGTTACGGCCCGCCGGACAATTTGGAACAGCGCGCCTTCGATGATGCCTGGAAAATCAGCCCCGCGCCGCTGTTACGGCTGCTGGAAGACGCCCGTAATCCCCAAGTTTGTGACTTCGCCATCCGCTGTCTGGAGCAGGATTTCAAAGACGCCCTGCGCCACGTCGAACCGGCATGGCTGGCGCGCCTCGGCGCGAAACCGTTGGAAATCGTCCATGCGTTCATCCTCAAGCTGCTGCGCGACAATCCCGAATTCCATCAATCCAAGCTGAAATCGCTCGGCCTGCACGACATGGTGCTGGGCTTGCTCTACAGCAACAACAGCCCGGCCCGGCGCTACGCCATCGACTACGCCCGCGCCTACGCCGCCGATCTGCCGGTCGCCGAACTGGTCAAGCTGGTGTTGAACAGCACGCAGGACGCGCAGACCTTCGCCGTGGCGCTGCTGGAACAGCGCTCGCCCGCCGACCTGGGCCTGCCGACTTTGCTCAAGCTGCTGGCCGCTCCGGCCAGCGCCGCGCTCGCCAAAGCCAAGCTGCGGCAGGGTTTCAAACCCGAGAACATCAGAGCCGAACAGTTTGTGGAGGTGGCCCTCACCGCGCCTGCCACGCGGTCGAACTCTCCCGCGCTCGATGCGCTGCTCGAATTCTACAAAGACGCCAAGGTCAAGGTGCCCGCCGCCTACTACCGCCAATTGCTCGACGATCCGCGCTGTAATCCGCTGGCGCGGCAGCGGGCCTTGAAGGCGCTGGCCGCTTATCCGGGCCGCGAGATCGGCACCGAATGGCTGCAAAAAGCCCTGCTCGACCCGCAACTGAACAGCACCGTCGCCAACTGGTTGAAGCAGGGCAAGCTCAAAGGCGAGCATTTGGATGTCGAATGGCTGAAAGGGCTGGTCATGCGCCCGGCCTTGCGGCCGCTGGCCTTGCAACTGCTCGGCGATAGCCAACTGGTCGCGCCGGAACGGATTGGCGTACCGTGGCTGCTGGCGATGGCGCGGCAAGCGGACCCGACGCTACACGACTTCGCCCATCGGTATCTGCTGCAATCCTTCCAGCCGGGCGATTTTGCCAGCGGCGAGCGCGGCGGGGTCGAGCATCTGTGGGAACTGGCCGCTGGTGCGACTCAACCGGAGCCGGTGCGCCAGTTCGCCGCCGCCTACCTGCGGGCGCATCATCCGCAACTGGGGCCGAACGATGCGGAAACCCGTTCCTATCACCTCAAGCCAAGTCTGAGCGCCGCCGATTATTCCCTGCACCGTCTGCGGCCCTTATTCGCCGATCAGCGGCCCGACGTGCGCCGTCTGGCGGTCGCTGTCGCCCGCGAGGAAGTGCGCAACTGGGACGATCCGGCGCTGTTGTACCGGCTGGCCGATAGCCCGCACCGCGAGCCGCGCGGCTTCGCCATCGAAAGTCTGTTGCGCCTGGGTGATACGGCGGTCGAACCGGCCTTGCCGCTGGATTGGCTGTTGCCGGAACGGGTGTTTCAGTTGGCCGAAAGTCGGCATAAGGTCGTCCGGGAAACTGCGCTGACGTTGATCCGCCGGCATTACGACCGCCTGGGTGGCGCGGCGCGGCTGGCGTGGCTGATGGAAAGCCCTCACCGCGAGGTCGGCCTGTTCACCGTGCGGCTGCTGTGGGAACGGCAGCGACCTCGGCCCGCATCCGCCGCCGTCCGCCAACCCGCTGGCGATGCCGCGCCGCCGGAGGCTGCGTCCTTCGCGGCGCTGGATGAAGTGCGGCAATTCCTGCGTAAGACCTTGTTCGGTCTGCCGCCCGGTCGGCTGGAACGGCGCGAACTCGATAGCAGTCAGGCCGCGCCGGATCGGCCCTGGCCCGCCAGTGTCGGCAAGCGGCGGCTGATCGAGGCGATCAAGACGCTGGCCTTAAGTGATGCGGCTTTCGCTGAACTGGCGACACCGGTGTTGGAGGAATTCCGTCATTCCCGCGCCAAGAATGAATGGCAACATTGCGTCGCCGCGCTGGTGCAGATTCGTAAGGCGCATTCAGCGATTCGGGTGGATTTGCCGGTGGGGCAGGTGAACTTGAAGGTGAGGGCGGGATAAAAGAACGCAAGCACGAAAGAGATGCCCAAGAAAATTAGAGATCTGATTCAAGAGCTGAGAAACGCTGGATTTAGTCAAATATCGGGTGGCGGCAAGGGTTCACATCGAAAATTCACTCATGCCAAATACGCTGGTGCGGTAACAGTCAGCGGCCAAACTGGAGATGACGCGAAACATTACCAGGAAAAGCAAGTCAGCCAAGCCATAGAGAGTGTAAAGAAATGAAGACCAGTGACCAATATCATAAATGGATTGAGTGGAGTGAAGAAGATCAAACCTATATTGGCCAATGCCCTGATCTAATTACAGGGATTCACGGTGATAATCCCACCCAGCTTTATACCGAACTATGCGAAGTTGTAGAAGATGTAATTCAGCATTTTGCCAAGGAAGGGCGAAACCTACCCACTCCTAAAATTCGTCCCATGCGGGAAGTGGCCTAACCATGCGCTATGCGGTAGTCATTGAAAAATCTGAAAACAACTATGCAGCTTATGTTCCTGACCTTCCGGGTTGTGTTGCTACCGGAAAAACGATACAAGAGATAGAACCTGAAATTCAGGAAGCTATCCAATTTCATTTGCGTGGTATGAGAGAGGATGGATTATCAATTCCAGCACCTTCTAGTCAGGTAAAGTATATCGAAATTACTACTTAAACTTTATAAAAAAGCATTCAATTCACAAGCAAATATAAGAATTTTAAGAACGGTCATATCTTAACCTATAACAAAGGCGGTTAAAAAGCGAGAAAACTTTGTTAACTAATAAAGGTGCTGCCGAATACTATTGGTCTATTTTTTTTGAGTCAGCGCAGAGAATGGTCTACTAAATCATTAAAAACCGCCATATATATAGTGTCGACATTGTTGAATTAGGAATTATCCACCGTGCCTAAACAATACGCCCCCCACATTGAACGCTTATTAGCCGTCTCCGCCAGCGGCAAACTCCTTGCCGTGGGCGGTCGCCGTGATGCCGTGGGCGTCAGCCACTCCAGCGTCCACCTGCTGCAACTGCCCAAGCTCAACGCCCGATTCAGCGCGCCACTGGACTCCGCCGCCACCGCGCTGGCGTTTAGCGACGAGGGATTGCTGCTGGCGGGCACGGCGGATGGCGCGCTGGCGCTGTGGCGCACCGATGGCAAAGGCGACACGCCAGACGCGCGGCAAGCGGCGCACACCGGCGCGGTGCGGGCGTTGGCGACGGTCGGACAGCAAGTCGTGAGCGTCGGCGAGGATGGCGTATTGAAGCTGCACGAGATCGCCGCCGAAGGTGAAAAACTCCACCTGTGCCAACGCGCCCAGCGCCGCTTGAGCGAACAGCCCTTGCAGGCGGTGGCGGTTGATGCCGCCAGCGCCAGCGTGGCCGCCGCCGGAGCCGATAACACCCTTTACGTCCTGCCGCTGGCCAATCTCGATCAAGCCGAAATCCGCGTCATGCCCTGCGGCGGACGCGGCATCGATGCACTCGCCTTCACCGGCGATGGCCGCATCGTGGCCGGTTGCGGCGATGGTTCCATCCGCGTTTGCTTTTTGGAAGGCGCGATTGACGAGGAAGACCGCAGCGGCGATGCCGCCCATCAAGGCCCGGTGCGCGCCCTGATCTTCAGCGCCGCGCTGAATGACGAGCAGAACCGACCGCTGCCGCGCCGTCTGTTCTCGCTGGGCGAGGACGGCGAACTGAAAATATGGACGCTGGATCAGCGCCGCAAGCCGCGCACCGTGCCCATCGGCCGCGACGCCCGCGCCCTGGCGCTGGTCGATCCCAACCCCCAAGCCAAACCGGAACAGCGCGGCGGGACGCTGGTCGCCGTCACCGAACAGCGGCAAATCTGGCTCGGCGCAATCGATCAAAACGGCAATCCATCCGGCAATCCCGAAAGTTGGGATTCCCGCTTGCAACGGCTGCTGGATGAGGTGAAAGCCACCCGCTCCTCGTCCGCTACTCTGGAAGCCCTGGCGCAACTGGCCGAGGACGAAGCGCGGGAAGGCTTGGACTACGTGCTGACCCAGGATTCGCGGCCGGCCCAGCGGATCGAAGCCGCGCAATGGCTGGGCAAGACCCAGCGCCGCCGCAGCCGCCCGGCGCTGGTCAAAGCCGTGAATGACGACAACCCCGGCGTGCGCAAGGCCGCGCTGACCGCGCTGCAACAGATCGAAACCGACACGCCGCTCGCCGCCTTGCAAGCGGCGCTGAACGGCCATCATGCCGATCTGCGGCTATACGCGGTCAAGCAACTCACCCAGTTGCGGCAACGCTCGCCGCTGGCGCCGCGCTGGCTCAATGAACGGCTGAACGACGGCGACGAAAAAGTCCGGGAAGCAGCGCTCGATGCGTTGCTGGCGCTGGAACCGGAAACGAGCGTCGCGCCCTTGCACAGCGCTTTCGAGCGCGGTTCGCCCGACATCCGCCGCGCGGTGCTGATCCGGCTCGGTCAGCGCCATCTCGGCGCGACAGCAGACGGTCGCCGCTTGCTCGATCAGGCGCTCAACGACGACACCTTCGAGGTGCGCCACGCCGCGTTCTGGATCGGGGTGATGGCTTATCCGACGCTGGCCGCCCGGTTGCGCGGGGAAGGCAGCGACATCGGTAAAATCTTAGGTGGTTTCAAGGCGCAAGGCGTCGCTGAAGAAGCCAGCGCCGCCACCGCGAGCGATCAATTCCTAGAACCGCTGTTCACCGCATTGGCCTGTCGCCAGCCGGATATGGCCCTGCAAGCCGCCTTGTGTCTGAGTTGGCTTGGCGACGAGCGGGCCAGCGGCGCGCTGTTGCAGTTGAGCCGCGAGCCGAACCCCGCGATGCGTCGCCAGATCACGCGCTTCCTTGCGCCCGCCATCGGTAACCTAGCGGGCGATCCGCGTTTGCGCGCGCGCTTGCAATGGCTGCTGAACGACGACGACGCCCAAGTCCGCGCCGACGCTTTCGATGGTCTGCTCAAGCTGGCCGAACTGGAAGGCCCGGCGGGCGATATCGACCTCGCCGAACTCGCCTTGCGCACCCAAGCGGGCGAAATCCGCGCCCGCGCCTTGCAACTTCTGGTCAAGCACGGCGCAACCGCCCCCGCCGAACTGGCGACCCGCATTGATAAGCTGTTGGCGCAGGCGCTGGACGACGAGGCCGAAGACACGCGGCGCGAGGCGATGCGCACCCTGTGGGCCTGGCACAGCAAGCGCCCGGAAACCACTTTGCGGCGGGCGGTGGCCTCGGTTCATGCCGACGTGCGCCGTTGGGCGGTGGACGAACTGATCCGCCAGGCTCGCCAGTCGCGCGGTTGGGCGAAGGAATTGCTGATAACCCGCGTTGGCGATAGCGCCGCCGAGGTGGGCTTAGCCGCTTACGAGGCGCTGACCAAGGAAGACGCCGACAAGAAACGACCCGAATACCACCTGGCCGCGCTCCACTCGCCCGCCGCCGAGGTGCGGCTGGCCGGTCTCAAGGGCGCGCTGGACGCCACCGACCCCGCCCCGTTGCGCAGCCGTTTGATCGAACTGCTGCAAGTCGAGGACGCCGCGCAGTTCATCGCCGCGATCGAGGCGCTGGATAAACTGCTGCCGTCCGACGCCCACGCCTTCGCGCTGGCCTTCGACAGTCCGTTTTATCTCTTGCGGGTGCGGGCGGGCGAACTGTGCGGCAAGCGCCGCGACGCCCGCGCGGTCGGGCCGATGCAAAAATTATTGAGCATCGCCAAAACCGATCACGACCGGCCCAGCGACAGCCTGCGCCAGCGCTCCGCCAGCGCTTTGGCCGATGTGGGCGACCCGGCCAGCATTCCGTTTTTGACAGCTCTATTGCGCGATGACGATCCGCTGATGCGGGAACACGGCGCGCGGGGCTTGGCGGCGGCCTGTCAGAGCGGCAACCCGCAACCGCTGGTCGAGGCGCTGGCGCACGCCGATCTGGCGGTGCGCAGTTGGGCCGCCGACGGCTTATCGAAACTCGGCGATACGCGCGCCCTGCCGGTGCTGGCGGGCACCCAGCGTCACGAGCATTTGCCGATCCGGCGCGGCGCGCTTTTTAGCTTCGTCGCTCTCGGTGGCGACGGCGTGCAAGGGCTGTTGCAAGGCTTGGAAGACGCCGAGCGCGATTTACAGGAACTCAGTTTCGCGGTGATCGTGGCGCGCGACATCGCCCTGGCCCGCGCCCAGTTGCCGCCGGATTTGCTGTTGAGCGCCTTAAGCGCCGAATCGCCAGAAATCCGCTACGCCGCCGCCCGCGTGCTGGAAGCGCGGTTGCGGGATGAGGATTTGGGCCAATGGGGTTTGGAATTAATCGGCCCGCGCCAGCCGGAAAAAGCCAGCGACATGCGCCACTGGCCGGAGGCCGGACAACGCCCGCGCTTGCTCAATGCCGTGGTCAACGCGCTAGCCAGCGACGCACCCGCCCGCCGTTACGCCGCCGCTCAGATTCTCGGCCTGCGCCCGCAACCGGAAACCTTCTGGCGCGAGGCCAAACGCTTGGCCGAAATCGCCACCGAATCCGCGCCGCCGCCGACCGCGCCTGAAGCCGAAACCCGGCTGGAACGTAAAACCGGCTGGATTCGCGGCCTGTTCGGCCGTCCGCAAAAAGCCGAGACCGGCTCGGCTACCCAACGGCTGTTGACCGTGTTGCGCTTCGCCGGTGGCGGGCACCGTCCGCCCAGGGACGGTCAGGCCAGCGCCGCCGAACTCTGGCGGCTGACGTTCGGCGCCTATGCCGGGTTGATCCGGCAAGCGCCCATCGCCAAAGGTCCGGATGATTACCAGCGGGTGCGGCGCGATTGCATCGCCCGTCTGGCGATTCTGGCCCAGCAAGCCGACATCGGCCGCGATGCGGTGCTGCCGGTGCTACGTCAAGCTTTGAGCGATCCGCATCATCTGGTGCGGCAAGCCGCCTTGAACGCCCTGATCGAACTGCATCCGAACCAACCGCTGGAACCGCTGGCGCTGGCGCTGGCGCTGGATGCCGCCGACATCGGCCGGCTAGCTTTTGATCGGCTGCTGGCGGCGGCGGCGGCGGGCGATGCCCGCGCGCTGGAATTAGCCCGAGGCGCGGTCGATGCCGCCAGCGCCGAGGTGCGCCGCCATGCGCTCGAACAACTGCCTCGGTTGTATCCGGCGGGCAGTTTAGAGCCGTGGCTGCTGGCGCTGAACAGCCGCTTCGACGATTTGCGGCTGACGGTGGTGGATCGGCTGCTGGACGCCCGCGACTCGCGGGTGGCGTCGGCGCTGACCCGCGCGCTGGAAAGCGAACACGAGGAATTACGGCTGCGCGCTGCGGTCGGGCTGGCCCAGCGCGGCGAAGCGCTGGCGCTGGAGGTGCTGGCAACCGCCTTGCGCGCCGAACCGCGTCTGGCGAATCGCGCTTTGGAAGCGCTCGTCACGCTGGCCCACGCCCGACCGAACCCGCAGACGGCGGAAAGCGCCGCTCATGCGGTAATCGCCCGGCTGGACGACGATCCCGATAAAACCGCCGACCGTTCGGCCCTGCTGCGGGCTTTGGGCCGCATCGGCCATCTCGCCGCGCTGCCGTTGCTGGGACGCGGGTTACTGGATAAGGAACAGGCCGCCCAGCACGGACTGATGCTGGACATCCTGCTGCAACTGCTGCGCGATCCGGCGCAACCGGAGCAACAGCGCGCCGACGGTCGGCGTTATCCCCGGTATCAGGAAACGCCCGCGCTGCAAGCCCTGCCGCCGTTGCTCGATCACGATAATCCGGCGATCCGCGCCCGCGTGGTGGACGCGCTGGCGCTGCTGGACGCGAAACCGGCCGAAACGCTGTTGGTGCGGTTGCTGGACGACCGCAACGAGGCGATCCGCGCTCAAGCCTGCGCGCAACTGGCGCAACGCATCGTCATCGGCGTTCCCGGCGCAAGTCTGGAGCCGCTGACGCGGGCGCTGGCCGGTGGCCGCCGCGAACTGCTGCTGGCCGCCGCCGAGGGCTTGGCCAAGCAACAGCGCCCGGAAGCCTTGCAGCCGTTGCTGCTGGCCTTCACGGCGGGCACCGACGCCGAGCGCAAACGGGCCATCGCCGCGCTGGGCGAACTGGGCGACCGCCGGGCTCTGGAGTATCTGGAACCGCTGCTCGACCCGCGCGCCGATCTGCCCGCCGATGACCGAGCGCTGGCCCCGGACGCCGCCGAAGCGCTGGGCGCACTGCTCGCGCGGCTCACCGACGCCGACGAGCGCCAGCGGCTGCGCGAGCGGCTGGAAAGCGTAGCCCGCGAGGGTTCCAGCGAGTTGCGGTGGCGCGCCTTGAGCGGTTTGCGGCGAGTCGGTGACGAGCGCAGCCGCACGCTGCTGGAACGCCTCGCCAGCGATCCTTACGAAGACAATGCCGCCCGCCAGCGCGCTGCCAGCGAATTGGGCCAACTGGGCGAGATTGCCTCGGAACCGGTGCTGGAAAGCCTGCTGCACCAGCGCGACGCCAACTTGCGCAAGACCGGACTGGACGCGCTGCGACGGCTGTATCCCAGCGACGCCACGCAGGTCAATCTGTTGGCGCTCAACAGCGAATACCCCGAAATCAGCCAACCCGCCGCTCGCTTTCTAGCCCGTCAGGGCGATCCGAGCACGCTGACCCAGCGCCTCGGCGTGGTGAAAGATCAGCAAGTCCGGCAGCGTCTGCGGCGCGGTTTGATCCGTCGCCAATCATTTGCCAAAGACGCTTTGTGGAGCTTGTTGCAAAGTGATTCGGCGGCAACGCGCGCTGACGCAGCCTGGATTGCGGGCAATAGCGGAGATGCGGAATTGGCGGGCGCGGTGCAAACCGCCGTGCAGCGGGCCGCCGACGGCTGGCGGCAGGCGGAGCAGCAGCATTGGCGCGAGCAGGCTGCGACGGAAGCGCAGGCGTGGCAAGCTGGTTTGTGGGCCGCCCGACAGTTGCAACTCAAAGCCGCTCCGGTGATGCGCGCCGCATTGGCCGATAGCCGAATTCCCAACGCGGTGCGCTGTGAAGCCTTGCGCGGCTTGGCAGAATGCGGCGACGCCAGCGATCAAGCGTTATTGTTGCCCCTGCTGAACGCGGTCGATCCCGCCATCCGCTCAGCGGCGAGCGCGGCGCTGGCGAGATTGAGCGGCAATGCGGCCTTGCCGGTGCTGGAAAAATCCACCAGCGTCGATGGCGCGGCCTTGCGGCCGATGTTGCGGGCGGTCGCGCCCAATGCCGAGGGCCGCTTGCTGGCGACGGTCGAACAGCGGCAGGCTGCGTTGCCGATTCTGCTGGAACAGCATGATGCCGCCGCGTTAATCCGTCGCGCCACCACAGCGAGCGACGCGGCCCGTTCCAGTGCCATTGCCGCTTTGGGTCGTTTGGGCGGGGACGCGGTGAAGACCGCCTTGGAAGGGATTTTGGCGAATAAAGGCGAGGATAGCGGGATTCGGGCGGTGGCGTTTAAGAGTTTAAGGAGGGTGGAGAGGAGGACGGCAAATAATATATGAGTAGAGGTGGCGCTTCCTTGCGCCATCGCCTAGCTTATCGGCTCGGCCAACTTCTCCAGTGTGAACGTACATGCTCTAGCCGTCCTAGCCTAAATCGCATGTAAGCGTTTACAAATACTTGTTTTAGATCAAGCATAAAATATGCCCTCTAATCAAAGCATAAAGGGCAATAGCTTTACCTACCAACTTTTGGTATAATTTATACACACGTAATAAGCTAGTAGGCGGCAGAGGGGTGCCCTCACCACCATGCCTTTTACTGGTGCCAGCAGCGGGACTTGAACCCGCAAGGGGCGTGTGCCTTGGTCGGAGGCGCCCCACTAGGATGCTAACCTAGCGCGTTTACCCTTTCGCCACGCTGGCGTAGTTGTAAAATTTGAACCCGTGCAGGTGATCTGTGCGGGTTTTTTATTGTTCGTCGTTTTTGTCGATAGGCTGCTCCCCTGCGTCTGGCGCATCTATAAACCCATGAATTGAATTGTAACGTAATGATTCTGCGTCATGCAATGGTTCTGCGTCATGCAATGATTCGTCAATCAACAACCAACCAACTCGACGGCCTGCAGTTCTAAAGTCTTTACAATGGGAAAGCAATGTACTGACATAGCGTTCTTTATTATCGCTTTTTATGTTGACGCCTTCGCTAAGAATCATACGTGTAATTTCAGAATTCTTGACTGGATTAGTGCGGTTTTGGAGGATGCGCTTAGCCGCCTCGATAACTGCATTCTTGCTAGAAGTTGATCGTGTGCGTCTACTATGTTTAGGGGCCTCAAGATTCAAAATCGCAGATGGTGGCATTGATTCCAGATCGGTATCACGATCATTTCTCGTGATGGTAGTCGTTATGTCACACGGTTGTACAAAGCCATCAACCCTAAATCTCCCATAAACTCTTATAAATGTTTGAATTTCTTCTAATTCAACCTTAAGTTCTCTCTCACGCTTAAGCGCTCTTTCAAGAATTTCATCAGGCATATCTAAGTCTCCAAGCGTTGCGTCATATTTTATTTTAGACACAAAATTAACGCAATTATAGCTAACGACTCAGCGTCTTGACTCAAGACCGCCTTCATGAGCAGATAATAAAATAATCAGGCCGACCTGAACGTGCCAGCATCTGATGACCATTGCGTCATACAAAAGTAGCAATCGAAAAATGAATGGGTACAGGGCGACTTTCGCCTTGTTCCAATCTTTCGGCAATGACGCGCAAAGCGAGCGCTTCGGCCTTAAGCATCGCTTCCTCAACATAGCTACCATAGGCTAGAACGCCTGGTAATTCAGGAACCTCAGCCAACCAGCGTCCATCATCTTCCTGCTCGTATTCAATACTGAAATTCATTGCAATAGATACTCCAAGAAGGCTAAAAATAGGAAGACTTCATCTGACTACTTTCAGTTTATGTATTGCGCCGAAGCATCCGCTTCCCATCTAATCTTCATCAGGCAACAGTTTCCGTTCTACGAAGTTACAGCCTTGGCGGATGTTCTCGATTCGTTGAAGCAGAATAATCCCATTTGGTTCGCGCAACAGATAGGCAGTTTCGTCTTCGGACGCACGACTTAGCAGTGCCTCGTATTCGGCAATGGGCAGAATCACCGATAGTCGCTCACCTGATGAACTAATGATGTATTGCATAATCAGTTTCCACATCATACTATAAATAAACTAAGTAATAGATTATATTTCAGCCTATGATCAAGCTCAACATCCACGAAGCCAAAACCCACCTCTCTCGCTACCTGCCTGCCCTGGAGCAGGGAGAAACCATCCTGTTATGCAAGCGGAACATCCCTATCGCTGAAATTCGCCCGCTGCCTAAGCCGCGTACCCGACCGCGCCCCCTAGGGCTGGCGGCAGATTGCGGCACCGAATTACCACCTGAGTTCTTTGATCCCTTACCCGCAGAATTCTTAGCCGCCTTCACTGGCGAAACTGAATGAATATTCTGCTCGATACCTGTGTGTTTCTCTGGATCGTGCGCGATCCCAAGCAACTTTCGGCCAACGCCCACGCCTTAATCACTGATTCAGCGCACACGCTTTACCTCAGTGTGATCTCAGCGTGGGAAATCGCAATCAAACATGGTTTGGGGCGACTACCCCTGGCTGAACCGCCCCATATCTATGTTCCGACCGAACGTGATAAGCATGACATCCTCTCGCTAGACCTGCATGAAGCCGCCGTTCTTGAATTACGGCGGTTGCCCCATCATCATCAAGACCCTTTCGACCGGATGTTGATTGGTCAGGCCATTGCCGACGGCTTGACGCTGCTGACACCCGACAGCCACATTCAAGCCTACCCCGTGCGAACTCTGTGGTAATCATGGCTTCGAATAAAACCGCGTTCAGACACCGCACAGATCGCATTGTCTATCCTAATAAATAGGATTTCTCTATAATAACAGTAGGATATAATCTTTTCTAATGCGCGGCGCTCTCGACTTCAGCTCCTGGAACACCCTGGCATCTACCCTGTTCGGATTGATATTGATGACGCTGGTCGCGGTCGGCGTCCGCCTGATTTTCATGCAGACCATCCAGCGGCGACGCGAGCGCGAAAACCGCCAGATCAACGAACGACTGCGCACCCTGATTGCTGCTTATAAAACGCTGGGTGGATCATTCACCGGCGAACTGGCGGTTGATCCCAGCCATTTAGGGCAACTGCGTCAGAGGGGCGCGTTGGCGGATGCGGCTGAAAGCGGTGACGTTTCAGCGCGTGCAGCCGGTGATGCTGCCGTGATGCCCGCCAGTTCCGAACGCCGCCGCCGTATCCGCGATGCGGTCGAAGCGGCGCTGTCGGATGTCATCCTGCTCGGCACGGAAGAACAGGTACGACTAGCGGCGCACGCGGCTACCGAAATGGTGGCGGGCCGCAAGGTCGATCTGGCTGAACTGGTGATCTCGTTGCGTAATTTTATCCGGCAGGCGCTGGATCTGGAGCCGGTTCCGCCGGAATTGCGCATTCCCAACCAAGGGCCGCTGCGTCCGAGCAGCAGCGGCAAGAGCGGCGGCGCGGCAGGTGGCGCGGGTCGCTCTGAAGGTGGTGGCGGTGGTGGTCGGGATGGCGGCGATGGCGGCGGGATGGGTGCGGCGGGCATGGGAGCCGGGGTCGGAATCGGGGTCGGCTCAAGCCACAACGACCCCGCAAATACAAACCCCGACGATGCAACTCATCGATGAGCCGATTTCAACCAACGCCCCGCCCTTCCAGTGCTTCCCACCGTGCATAAGTCGCTTCCAAGTCCACTTCCAGCGCCTTCAATTCTTCTAATCGTTGCGTAACGATGGCTGCATCCTGCTTATAAAAAGTGGGATCGGCGGTCAAGTCGTGTAACGCCTGCTGGCGTTGTTCCAATTCTTCAATGCGCGCGGGCAACTGCTCCAATTCCCGCCGTTCGTTGTAGCCCAATCGCCCGGATGTCGCTGGTTTCGATGGCTTCGGCGGCGCAGCGGGCGCGGGTTTGGATTTGACGGCGGGCAGGGGTTCCGGCGCGGCGCGCTGGCGCAACCAGTCAGTGTAACCGCCGACATATTCCCGAATCCGCCCGTCGCTTTCAAACACCAGACAACTGGTCACGACGTTATCCAGAAACGCGCGATCATGGCTGACCAGCAGCAGCGTGCCGGTGTATTCCAGCAGCAGTTCTTCCAACAGTTCCAGCGTTTCCAGATCGAGATCGTTGGTCGGTTCGTCCATGACCAACAGATTCGCCGGTTGGGTAAACAAGCGGGCCAGCAGCAACCGGTTGCGTTCGCCGCCGGACAGCGATTTGACCGGCGAGCGCGCCCGTTGCGCGGTGAACAGAAAATCGCCCAGATAACCGATGATGTGGCGGCGCTGGCCGTTGAGTTCGATGGTCTCCCGCCCGCCCGCGACGCTATCCAACACGGTTTGTTCCGGGTCTAAATGCTCGCGCAGTTGATCGAAATAGGCGATTTCCAATTTGGTGCCGTGCCGCACTTGACCGCTGGCGGGCGACAAATGGCCGAGCAGTAGATTCAGCAGCGTGGTCTTGCCAGAACCGTTGGGACCGATCAGACCGATGCGGTCGCCGCGCAGGATGCGGGCCGAGAAATCGCGGATCAGCGGTTCGCCTTGCCAGGCGTAAAAGAGGTTTTGCGCCTCGATCACCAACTTGCCCGATACCTCCGCCTGCTCCAGCGCAAAGCTGGCTTTGCCGGATTGTTCGCGGCGTTGGCGACGTTCCTCGCGCAAGGCGTACAGCGCCCGCACCCGGCCTTCATTGCGGGTGCGACGGGCCTTGATGCCCTGGCGAATCCAGGCTTCTTCCTGGGCGAGATTCTTGTCGAATTTGGCGCTGTGCCGCGCTTCGATTTCCAACAGTGCGGCTTTCTTCTCCACAAACGCGGCGTAGTCGCCCGGCCACGAAGTCAGAATGCCGCGATCCAGCTCCAGCAACCGGGTCGCCAGCCGTTGCAGCAAGGCGCGGTCGTGAGTGACGAACAGCAGCCCGCCGCGAAACTCCAGCAGTTCGTTTTCCAGCCATTGGATGGTTTCGAGATCGAGATGGTTGGTCGGCTCATCCAGCAGCAGCACATCCGGGTCGCGCACCAGCGCCCGCCCCAGCAATACCCGCCGCCGCCAGCCGCCCGACAATTCCGCCAGCGGTGTATCCGCCGGGAGTTGCAAGCGGCTGATGACGGTTTCGACCCGCTGTTGCCAGCGCCAGCCGTCACGGGCTTCCAGTTCATGCTGTAGGCGCTCCATCTTCCCTAAGGCGTCGGGGTCTTGCGACAGATGCACAGCCGCATCGTGATACGCCGCCAGCAGCGTCCCCAATTCCAAGCCACCCGCGACGACCTCGAACACCGTGGCCGTCGTATCGGCGGGCAGTTCCTGCGCCAGCGTGGCGACCCGCAAGCTCGGCTGCCGCCAGAGTTCGCCGCCATCCGGCTGGATCTCCCCGGCCAGCAAACGCAGCAACGTGGTCTTGCCCGCGCCGTTGCGGCCGATCAAACAGACTCGCTCGCCCGCGTCCAATTGGAAATTCGCGCCATCCAGCAGCTTTTCCGCGCCGAAGGCGATGGAGAGATTATCGAAGCTGATGAGGGGCATGACGCGAGTTCCATGATAGGCTGGATAAAGAGATCGGGCAGTAGTGTAGCCTAGATCGATGCTTTGCTGGCCTGATAGCAAGCCGGGCAAACCCTGGTCTCTTTTACAATTTCTCGTCCTTGTCCACCTGGATCATTCCGTGATTCCCAGCGGCTTGTTTGAGTGAGCGAACCTGCTTTGATTTGCTTGAACCCATTCGCTTTAGAACGGAACGGATAGGATTTGCAGCGGGTTTTGACAGTGATTTGAAACGAAGTCGTGCGAGCGGGAAGGATCTTTCCACACACTTGGCATCGATACATTGCATCCGGCCGGAACAGGTTATCCGTCGGGGGGCCGATATCCCGGCGGCGTTATCGAGATCAAAACAGCTAAAATCGCCACGCTCCAGAGCGGCTGGCCGCGCAGTATAAGCCCGCCGATTTTCCGAGTACAGGCCGGCGTCGATCTGCAAATTTTTTAGAGCGCTCTCATGCGGTTATGGACGTTGCATCCCCGATATCTGGACGCTAGAGGTCTGGTCGCGCTGTGGCGCGAGGCTTTACTCGCCCAGGCGGTGTTGCTCGGTCAAACCAGGGGCTATCAGCACCACCCGCAACTGACGCGCTTTCGCCAATGCGAGCATCCAGCCTCACAAATCGCCCATTACTTGACGGCTGTTTGCCTTGAAGCCGACCGGCGCGGCTACCGCTTTAACCAAACGAAGATTGGCGCAATGCAACCAGCAGCGCCGATGCCGGCCACTGCTGACCAGCTTGCCTACGAATGGCGGCATTTGCTGTCTAAGCTCAGCATCCGAGCGCCGGATTGGTTGGCCGATCTGCCACCGATCGCGCTGCCTCAAGCCCACCCTTTGTTTCGAGTGGTTACTGGCGGGATCGCGGAATGGGAAATTGGCGCGGCGACCCCGCGTGCGAAACGATGATTCTTCCATGGTGACGCCTGACGGTCGCTACCTCATCGTGCGCAATCGGCTGTGGCGGACGAGCAATCCAGCGTTGACGGCCGAGGAGCGCGGTCATTGGGTCAGTGAGTTGATGGCGGCGCGGCGCGCGGTGGCCGTCGCTCGGCGCAATGCTGACGCAGACCGTCTGCGCCAAGCGCGCGCCGCCGTGCAGGCCGCAAAGGTCGCCTTGGGCGAGCGCGGGCCGGTTTGGTGGCGGGACGGCGCGCCCGATTACAACCGGCGACTGGTCCACAACACCCCCTATGCCGCGTGGTTCGCGGCATTGGAGAACACCGCCGCGTTAAGCGATCAGGATCAGAGTCGTTGAAAACTCTGAAGCGGAGAGGACGACATGCGCCACTTAAGTCCTTGGATTACGCTGACCGCGTTGCTGGTGGCATCAGCCAGTTTCTCAGCGCCTTATTCCTTTCATCCCACCTCTTTTGAAGACTACGGCGTTTGTCCGCTGGAATGCTGTCGCTATCGCGAATGGACGGTCAATAAAACTACCGCGTTACGCGCGCAGAGAAGCGCCAAAGCGCCAGTCGTCTTTACCGCTAAAAAAAACGATACAGTGAACGGCTTGACCGGCGTGGTGATCACGACCGAAGCCGGGCAGGCCAAACTTTTAAAACCCTTGATGCTCAACGGCGAACGGGTTAAAAAAGGCGAGTTCGTCCATCTGCTCACTCCGCTGGGTAAGAACAATTATAAAATCTGGTATCGAGGGAAAAGAGTCAGAGATTTCAAAGGCATGAATACTTTGGAGATCCTGCGTCCCCCGATGTCCGCTTGGTGGGTCAAGGTCAAGAACGATAAAGGTCAAATCGGCTGGAGCAACCAACCGGAGCATTTCGACGGCAAGGAGCTTTGTCCGTAGCCTTTCCCTTAGTGCAGGACCCAATCTGCCCAATCGCCATTCGAGGTCCCAATGAGTCAAGACGCCTTTCAAGACACCTATCCCGACGAATACAGCCACTGTTACGGCTGCGGCCGGTTGAACGCGGAAGGACTGCATCTCAAAAGCCGGTGGGACGGCGACGAATCGGTGGCGATCATCGAACCCCGCCCTTATTTCACCGGCATCCCCGAATTTGTCTACGGCGGATTGCTCGCCTCGTTGATCGACTGCCACGGCACGGGAACGGCCTCGGCCGCCGCCTACCGCGCCGCCGGTCGGCCAATGGGCAGCGAACCGTACTTGCGTTTTGTAACCGCCTCATTGCACGTGGATTTCGACAAACCCACCCCGATGGGCGCACCGCTCGAACTGCGCGGCCGAATTCAGGAAATCAAGGACCGCAAGGTGGTGGTGAACATCACCATCGCGGCGGGAGGCGAAGTCGTCGTGCGCGGCGAGGTGGTGGCGGTTCGGATTCCAGATGAGATGAAATCCGATTCGGACGATAGCGCTTAGTTTTCGGTTACACCTTCCGCCAATAAAACCGGGTGTCCACCGCCATAACCGGAAAACGGGCGGGCAAGGCTTCGCGCGCGATTTCGTCAAAACCATTCTTTTCGTAAAACCGATGGGCGGCGAGGAACCTCGCGGTCGTTCCGAGATAAATGTCCATTACGCCTTGCGACTGACACCAAGCCAACAGCGTGTCGAACAAACGCTGAGCGACGCCGTGCTCGCGCCCGCGATGCGAGGCTTTGACAAACATTTTGCGCAGAGCGGTTTGATGGTTGCCGATATCCAATAAACCGATGGTTCCCACCACCCATTGATCGTCCACGGCGATCCAAAAATGGCCCTGGCCGCGCTGGTAGAAGGCGGCAATATCCTGCAGATCGGGCTGGGCTTCGAGCGTGATCGGGATATCGAACTCATGCTGCTGAATCGGCAGAATGACCTCGACGACGCCATCGGCGTACTGCCGAGAAAACGGAAGAATGCTGACCATATGTCCTCCACGGTCTTGCAATCACAGGCTCAAGCAGACCCCGGTTTTTCCAGCGCTCCAAGCGCGCCGGCGGCCATCGCCGCGTAAACTGGCTCCAGACTTTCCAGCGGCGACGCCTCCCCGCGCCAGAACGGAAACGGGCCGAGCCGCCGCAACAAGGCGGCGGGTTGCGCGGGGGCGGCCAACGCGCCAGTCGCATTTTCCGGCAAAGGCGGCATCGTCCAGAACGCCGAGGGTTGTTCGGGCAGAGGTTCCGGTTCGGCCGCCGCGTCCTCATCCTCCTCCGCGCCGGCCGTTTCGCCCAATTGCGCCAGCAAAGCATCTCGCTCCATCCCACGCAAGCGGAACATCAAAAACGGATCGTTATCGAACGCTTCGCCCAGCAAATAATAAACGGCGGCGATGTGCTTGCAGGGGTTGGAATAATCGGGACAGGAGCAATCCGTCGCCAAATCGCCGTGCGTCCTGGGAAACAGCGACAAGCCCTCGGCGGCGAAAACCTGTTCGATGTCCTCCGGCATCTCTCCGGCCAGCAGCTTGGCGCTGAACCGCGCTTCCTCGGTCATCGCCTCGGTCAGTTTTTGCCAGTCGGCCGCGCTCAACGGTTTCAGCTTGATCGACACCCGATAAGGCTCGCGCTCGGAACCCTGCACTCTGGCTTTGACTTCGCCCGATGCGATTTCGATATCCAGCACCTGGCCCTGGCGCGCGTAACTGCGCCCGCGCCCTAGCCGCGCGCCGATGTTGAAACGCTCCAACGTCCCGATCCAGCGCTTGGCCCACCAGCGGTTGGCGAACGCGCCGCGCTGGCTTTGCGCCTTGATGCCGCCGCTGACCCGGCGCGGCCGGCTGGCGGGAAAATAGCCATAATCGTCGTAACCCATCCTTATGCCTCCACCGCTTCGGCTCTTAGCCGGAACAAATCTTTTAATTCGTGAGTGGATAATTCCGTGAGCCATGCCTCGCCGCTGCCGACGATTTTTTCCGCCAGCGACTGCTTGCGCTCGATCAGTTCGTCGATGCGTTCCTCGACTGTACCCAGGCAGATGAATTTATGCACTTCCACCTGCCGGTTCTGGCCGATGCGAAAAGCGCGATCGGTGGCTTGATTTTCCACCGCCGGATTCCACCAGCGATCGAAATGGAACACATGGTTGGCGCGAGTGAGATTCAAGCCGACGCCGCCGGCCTTGATCGACAGAATGAACACCGGCGGCCCGGACGGGTCGTTCTGGAACCGCTCCACCATCCGGTCGCGCTGGACCTTGCTCAAGCTACCATGCAGGAACAGCGCTTCTCGCGACAACCGCTCTTGCAGGTGATCGCGCAACAGCCGCCCCATTTCGGCGAACTGGGTAAAAATCAGGCTGCGCTCACCCACCGTCTGGATTTCCTCCAGCATCTCCGCCAGCCGCGCCAGCTTGCCGGAACGGCCCGGCAGCAGTGATCGGTCGGCCAGATAATGCGCCGGATGGTTGCAAATCTGTTTGAGCCGCAGCAGCGTGCTCAGAATCAAGGCCCGGCGGTCGATGCCTTCGACGCTTTCCAACGCCGCTTCCGCCTGCCGCACCACGGCTGCGTACAAGGTCGCCTGCTCCTTGCTCAGGGTGCAATACACCTTCATTTCCAGCTTCTCGGGCAAATCTCGGATGACGGCGCGGTCGGTCTTGAGCCGGCGCAGGATGAACGGCCCGGTCAGCCGCTGCAAGCGCTCCATGGCGCTTTCGTCGCGCTCCACTTGTATCGGGATGAAAAATTCGCGCTTGAAACGGGCGGCGTGGCCGAGAAAGCCGGGATTGAGAAATTCTTGAATCGACCACAGATCGCCGATGTGATTTTCGACCGGGGTGCCGGTCAGCGCGATGCGCCGCCCGGCGCGCAAGGCCCGCGCCGCCTTGGCCTGTTTGGTTTCGGCGTTCTTGATGTTCTGGGCTTCATCCAGCACCACCGCCGCCCATTCCACCTCTTGCAGCAAGGTCAAATCCCGATGCAGCAGGCCGTAGCTGGAAAGCGCCAGCGCGCAATTCCGGATTTGTCGGGCGAAGGTTTCGCCCTTATCCCGACCCGCGCCGTGATGCGTCATGACCGTCAGTTGCGGGGTGAAGCGCGCGGCTTCCTTGCGCCAGTTGCCGATCAACGAGGTCGGACATACCAGCAGCGCGGGCCGTTTCTCGCCCGCTTCCCGCAGCCGCTGCAACAGCGCCAGGGTCTGCACGGTTTTGCCGAGCCCCATATCGTCGGCCAGGCAAGCGCCTAAACCCCAGCGGGTCAGAAAATCCAGCCAGGCGTAGCCGCGCTGCTGATAGGGCCGCAAGGTGGCGTCTAGACCGGGCGGCGGCGGCAGGGGCGCGATCTGATCGCCTTGCGCCAGACCGGCGAGCAGTTCACCGAGCGGGCCGCCGGCTTGGACGCCGCTCACCGCCAGCCCGGCGCCGCTCTCCGCGCCCAGCGCCAGCCGCAGCAGCTCGCGCCCGGACAATGCGGCTCCATCTTGCCGCTGCAAGGCCAGCGCCGCCTGAATTTCGGCGGCGGACAGTTGCACCCACCGGCCGCGCCAACGCACCAAGGGCGCTTTAAGTTTGGCCAGCGCCAGCAACTCCTGGACGGTTAGTCCGGCGTCGCCGAGCACGATCTCCCACTCGACATCCAGTATCTGATCCAGCGTCATCCCGGCCTTGGAATCGAAGCGCGGCTTGACCTTGGCTTGCGCTGTCAATTTGACCCGGCGCTTGCCCGCCCAGGCGGCCGGCAGCAGCACGCCGAAGCCGTTCTGTTCCAGCAGCGGCGCTTCCTCGGCCAGAAAACGGAACGCGCCCGCCGTATCAAGGGTACAGCCGGCCGGCCGGGCGGCCTTCAAGCTGGTTTCGACGGCCGGACACAAGGACGCCGCCTGCCCCAAGGCGGCGAGCAAGCCTTCCCGCGCGTTCGGTCCCAGCGTCTTCAAGCCCGCGCCGGTTCCCCTTTCAGGTTTCCATACCGCGTCAGCGGCCACCAGCAAGCTGGGATCGTCGCGCGCTTGCAGCAGGTAGCTTACCCGCCATTCGGCGGCGGCGTCGGGGAACAACAAGGTCTTCGCGCCCTCCTTGGCGTCCGCTTGGTCGAGCCCCGGCTCCTCCAGGCGAAAACACAGCCGATAAGGCGCATGAATCAGGCGCAACAGCGGCCGCTGCCAGTCGCGGATCTGGTTGGCCAACCGCTTCAGCTCGACCTTATCGCCCGCCATCGCCCCATCGGTTTTGCACAATGCGCGCAGCCAGCGTCCGTGCAGGCTGGCGGGCATCGGCCCCGCGCGGCCGATGGTGGAGGAAGCGGCAACCCGCCGGACCAAATGGTCGGCGGCCCAGCTCAAAAATTCCCGCAACACGGCGCGGGGAGCCGTATCCGGCAAGGCGCGGCGGTCGGAACCGACGGCGCGGGCGACGGGCGGCATGACGCGGGCGAGGCGGTCCAACCGGCCGCTGTCCCCGCCGAGGAAAACCGGCGTCCAACACGCCCGATACAGGCGTCCTCGTTCGACCAGCGATGGCAAGACCTGCTGGCGGTACACCAGCGAACCCGCCAGGGACAAGGCTTCGCTCCAATACCGCAGATCGTCGCCCGCGACCATGCCCGATTCCAGCGTCGGCCGGTCGCGGACCAGCGCCAGCAAATTGATGGCGTCCGCCGGATGCAGCGTCAAGATGGGAATTTGCCAAGGAGCCAGCAGGATCGGCTTGCGGGAATGAGGCGGTTCGGCGATCAGCGGCGAGGATGGGAGCGGCGCATCGCCTTGGGTCGGCAACCAGATCGTCCGCTCGCCGGCGGCGGCTTCTTCAAGCAACGACAGGCCGATCCGGGCCAGCCCCTCGCGCAAGGCCGCGCCGTCGGCGCGATAGGGATAAGCGCCGGCTGCGACCGGACCTTCGGGTGGAGCCGATTCACCCCAAAGATGCAGCCCATTCCGGTAAAACGCGGCATGCGGGATAAGCATCGGTTGAACTCTTTTCCATCAAACGCCACGCCAGCGCCGGTCATTTGGACACGCCGCCGACAACGTGCCCGCACATGACTCAAGAAGCGGTCTCCAACACGCTGCTGCCGCCGTCCGGCTCCTTTCCGGCGAACGGGTCCAACGGGCGCGGGTGCCTCAGCAAGACCAACGAACGGCCTTGAACCGGATACGGCCGCTCGCCGGGATGCTGGTTCCCCTCAACCGGTTGGCCGTGCGTCATTGAAGTGTCGACCATGACCTCAAAAAAGCTCTTGCCGCGCACGATGGGCAACACGAACGAAATTTTCTCGTGATGGGCGTTGAACAACAGCAGAAAATCATCGTCTTCCAACGGATAGCCGCGTTTGTCCCAATCGCCCAAGCCAGTGCCCGGCAGGTACATGCCCAAACAGCGCGCGTGATCGTGCGTCCATTCGTCGTAGTTGATTTCTCGGCCATCCGGATTGAACCAGAGAATATCCCGCAAGCCATTGGCCTGAATGCCGCGGAAAAAATGACGGCGGCGGAAGATCGGATGCCGCTGGCGAACGCGCACCAACCGCTGGACGAAGGCCAGCAACTCACGGTTGTCGTCCAGCAATCCAAGATCCCAGTCGAACCAGCTCAACTCGCTATCTTGACAATAAGCGTTGTTGTTGCCGCGCTGGGTGCGGCCGACCTCATCGCCGGCCAACAGCATCGGCACCCCTTGCGACAGCAACAGAGTCGCCAGGAAATTCCGCCGCTGCTGCTGGCGCAACGCCAGAACCTTGGGATTTTTGGTCGGTCCCTCGACCCCGCAATTCCAACTGCGGTTGTGAGGGTCGCCGTCTTGATTGTTTTCCAGATTGGCTTGGTTGTGCCGCTGGTTGTAGCTGACCAGATCGCACAAGGTAAAGCCGTCGTGGGCGGTGATGAAATTGATGCTGGCCTGCGGGCGGCGGCCGTTGTGTTGGTATAGATCGGCCGAGCCCGTCAACCGGGACGCCAGCTCGCCGATCAGACCGCCCTCGCCGCGCCAGTAATCGCGCACCACGTCGCGGTATTTCCCGTTCCATTCATTGACGGTGATCGGGAATTGACCGACCTGATAGCCTCCATGGCCGGTATCCCACGGTTCGGCGATCAACTTGACTCGCGCCAGCACCGGGTCTTGTTGCATCACGTCCATGAAGGAACTCGCCTGACCGATATCGCCGTGTAGCCCCCGCGCCAGCGCGGCGGCCAAATCGAAGCGGAAACCATCGACGTGCATGTCCTGCACCCAATAGCGCAGGCTGTCCATCACCATTTGCAACACCCGAGGATGGGCGGTGTTCAAGGTGTTGCCGCAGCCGGTGTAATCCATGGTGTAGCGCGGATGTTCGGGCGACAGCCGGTAATACGCCGCGTTGTCGATGCCGCGAAAACACAGAGTCGGGCCGAGGTGGTTGCCCTCGGCGGTGTGGTTGTAGACCACGTCCAGCAGCACCTCGATGCCGGCGGAATGCAGGCTCTTGACCATGCTCTTGAATTCGCTCACCGGATTGTTGGTGGCGGCATAGCGCGGGTCCGGGGCGAAATAACCGATGGGGCTATAACCCCAGTAATTGCGCAAGCCCTTGTCGAGCAAGTGGCGCTCGTCCACGAAATAGTGGACCGGCAGCAGCTCCACCGCCGTGATCCCCAAGGACTTCAGATAATGAATCGCCGGCTCGCAGGCCAACCCGGCGTAGGTGCCGCGCAAGTGCGGCGGAATTTCGGGATGGCGCAAGGTAAAGCCGCGCACGTGCAGCTCGTAGATCAGCGTATCGTGCCAGGGAACGTAGGGCGGGCGGTCGTCGCCCCATAAAAAAGCGGTATCCACGACTTGGCATTTGGGCATTCCCGGCGCGCTGTTGCGGGTGCTGAAGCTCAGATCCTCATGCCGGTTGCCCACCCGATAACCGAAATGCGCCTCGCTCCACTGCGGCTGGCCGACGATGCGCTTGGCGCAAGGATCGAGCAGCAGCTTGTGCGGGTTGAAACGGTGGCCCCGTTCTGGCGCGTAAGGCCCGTGCACGCGATAGCCGTACAGCAAACCCGGACGAACCTCCGGCAAATAGCCGTGCCAGACCCCGCAGGTCTGTTCGCGCAGCGGGATCTGCTCGATTTCATGCTTGCCCTTGGCGTCGAACAAACACAGCACCACTTGCTCCGCGTGCTCCGAAAACAGAGCGAAGTTGACGCCCTCGCCGTCCCAGGTCGCCCCCAAGGGATACGGCCATCCCATCAACACAGCTGTCGTTGTTTTATTCATCGGCTCGTCAATCTCAGGCCCCCCCGCTCCCCACGGGGAGGCGACCGCTTCAGGCTTATTCGCTGAAGGCCCGCAAGGCCGTGCTGACTTCGCCCGGCCCCACCACGGTAATGCCGCCCTCGGTGACGGAATGGCGGCGGCGGTCGAGTTCGGCATCGTGACCGATGCGCGTGTTGGGTTCGATGACGTTGTAATTGCCGATGATCGCCCGACGCAGCCGCGCGCCGCGCTTGATGTGCACGTAATCCTGAATGATGCAGTCCTCGATCTCCACGTCTTCCTCGATCACCACCTCGCGGCGGACGATGCTGTTGGTGATCGACGCGCCGTGCACCAGCGAGCCGGCGGCGACCACGCTGTTTTTCATGACCGCATCCAGTATCCGGGCGACCGGACCTTGATAGTTACTGGAAAAGATCCGCCACTGGGGATTGAACACGTCGAAACGCGGCGGCCACGCCAGCATGTCCTGATGGGCGTTGAAGTAGGCGTCGAGCGTCCCGACATCGCGCCAGTAGCCCTGCTCCTCGGTGGGCTTGACCCCAGGGACCTGGTTGGTGGAAAAATCGTAAGCGAACAGCCGGTGAGTGTCCTTCAACCTCGGCAGCACGTTCTGGCCGAAATCGTGTTCGCCCCGGTCGTGCGCCGCCTGTAGCGCCTCGACCAGCACCTTGGCGTCGAACAAATAATTGCCCATCGAGGCATAGGCCCGCGTGGGATCGGAGGGCATCGGGGCAGGATTGGCCGGTTTTTCCTGAAATTCGCTGACCCGACCGGCGTGGTCGGCGGCGATTACGCCGAAGCCTCGGGCGTCGGCCAGCGGCACCGGCAAGGCGGCCACGGTCACGTCGGCTTCCCGCTCGTGATGGAAATCGATCATCTGGCGGATATCCATCCGATAGACGTGATCGGCTCCGAACACCACCACCAAGTCGGGGTTGTGCAGCTTGATCAGATCGAGGTTCTGATACACGGCGTCGGAGGTGCCCATGAACCAGTCGCCGCCGCGCATCATCTGCGGCGGCACGACCGTCACGAATTCCTCGTTGCGCATCGGCGACACCACCCACGCCTTGCGGACGTGCTCGATCAGCGATTGGGACTTGTATTGCACCAACAGATAGATCGCCTCGATCCTGGAGTTGAGCAGGTTGCTCAGCACGAAGTCCACGATGCGGTAGCGGCTGCCGAACGGGAGCGACGGTTTTGAATTTTGCGAGGTGAGCGGACTGAGACGCGCACCCTCTCCGCCAGCCATGACCAACGCAAGAATTTTAGGATTTCTCATCGCGGCACATCCTTCTTCTTCAAGTGATTAGGACTTTATACAAGCTCCGTCGTGGGCCGGTGGCCCAGCGGAGCGAATGATCAGCCGGCCGACGCGGCGCTCCGTCAAAGCCCGCGAGGACACCGACCGCGAAGCCGATATTGCGTATCCGCCTCAATCGGTCGATCTCCTTGCGACGCCGCGCGACCGGGCACTCCCCCAGTGGCTTTAGAAAGTATCGAAATCGCGTTCGGTATGCGGATGGCGCTTGAGGCGCATCACATGCGCGGGCAAGCGGTGCGGGTTGAGCTCCACGTAATTGTGCGGCCCGTTCCAGTTGTAATTCGCGCCGGTCAGCAGATCGCGCACCTGGAACGACTGCTGCGAATCGACGCCCAGCGCTTCCAGATCGAGGTTGGTCCAACCGGATTGGGTGTAATTGGGGTCCAGGTTGACCACCACCACAATGACGTTGGCCAAGTCGTCGGTGGACTTGCTGTAGCAGATCAGTTGGTCGTTGCCGATCTCGTGGAACCGCAAGCGCCGGTCGGCTTGCAAGGCGGGATTGCGCTTGCGGATGCGGTTGATCAGGGCGATGAAGTCGCGCAAGCTGTTGGGACCGTCCAGTTCCTTGAAGGGACGATAGCGCAGCTGATATTTTTCGGAATCGAGATATTCCTCGCTGCCGTGCTTGATCGCGATATGCTCCATCATTTCGTAAGCCGGCCCGTAAATGCCGTAGCTGGCGGTCATCGTGGCCGCCATGACCAGCCGCGAGACGAAGGCCGGCCGGCCGCCGAACTGTAAGAAATCGGTCAGAATATCCGGCGTGTTCGGCCAGAAGTTGGGGCGGAAGTAATCGCGGCCCGGCCCTTGGGTCAGCTCGTTTAAATACTCCGCCAGCTCCCACTTGTTGTTGCGCCAAGCGTAATAGGTGTAGGACTGGTTGTAGCCCAGCTTGGCGAGCCGGTGCATGACCTTGGGGCGGGTGAAAGCCTCCGCCAGGAAAATGGCGTTCGGCGTGGTGTTCTTGATCTCGCCGATCAGCCATTCCCACATCGCGAACGGTTTGGTGTGCGGGTTGTCGACCCGGAAGATCCGCACGCCCTGCGCGATCCAGAATTCGAAGATGCTCTTGATCTCATCCCACAGCGCCCGCCAGTCGTCGGTCTCAAAATTGAACGGATAGATGTCCTGATACTTTTTGGGCGGGTTCTCGGCGTACTGCACCGTGCCGTCGGGCCGCCAGCGGAACCAGTCGGGATGCTGCTTGACGTAAGGGTGATCGGGCGCGCACTGCAAGGCGATATCCAGGGCGATTTCGATGCCGTGTTCCTTGGCCTTTTGCACCAGTTGGCGGAAATCCTCCAGCGTGCCCAACGCGGGCAGGATGTCCTTATGGCCGCCTTCCGAGGCACCGATGGCCCAGGGGCTGCCGACATCATCCGAACCGGGCGTCAGGGTGTTGTTTTTGCCCTTGCGGTTGATCCGGCCGATGGGATGGATCGGCGGAAAATACAGCACGTCGAAACCCAGCGCGGCCAGGCGCGGCAGCCAAGTTTCGCAATCCTTGAACGTGCCGTGCTTGCCGGGGGCCTGACCGCACGAGCGCGGAAACATTTCATACCAGGTGCTGAAGCGGGCGCGTTCGTCATCGACGGACACTTTCAAGATTTTGCTGTAACTCAGCGCCAGCCGGCGGTCGGCGTAACGGTCCATCAGCCGCACCAGTTCATCGTCCAAACCCAGCTGGCGGCGGTAGTCCAGGGCCTGCTCGCTGACCATCGCCTCGGCGCGGCGGGCCAGCCACTGAGCGTCTTCGCCGGCGGCGCGCTGGCTGGCCTTTTCGATGAGCTGTCCGCCGCTGCGCAGGGCCAGCGCGATGTCCTCGGGCAGAATCCAGCGGCTCAGATCGTGCCGCCAGGATTTGAAGGGATCGACCCAGGCGGTGACGCAATAGTCGTAGACCCCCAATTCCAGCACTTGAAATTCGCCTTGCCAGCGGTCGTTGTTCAAGAAGCGCATCGGATTTTCCCGCCAGCCGGAATCGCCGACGCGGCGGTATTGCAGCACGCACGCCAAAGCGTCGTGACCGTCGGTGAAGATGTCGGCCTCGACGGTCACGCTCTCGCCGACGGTCCGCTTGATCGGAAAGCGGCCGCCATCGATTTCCGGGCTCACGCCTTCGATGATCACCCGTTTCCGGCCATCGGACGCCCCAGCGACCGGCTCCGGCGCTGGAGCGTCTGAAACCGCCGGCTTGGCGGGCGCGACTTTCTTGGACGCTCCCGCTTCAGCGGTGGGCTTGGCTGGGCTGTCGGGGGATTTTGCCGGGCTGAGATCTTCTTTTGCGGCGACGGCCGAATCCGGGCTTGCACCGCTGGGAGTTTGAGTTTTTTCATCCGCCACGGATTTCTTGAGCATACCGGTTATCCTCGTTCTTGCTGGCATGGTTTATCGTTATGATGGCCGTCGTCGCCAGGATCTGGGCAATCCGTCGGCTGCCGTTGGGAGGTTGAGGTGTTAACGTTCTGGTTGTAGCGAACCTTCAAACGGTGAGCGACCAATAATTTTCCCGCCTTATTATGACGGTTTTTACCGTCGCGCCCAAATGTGACCGCTGAAAAACTTTTCGGGCTGAAAAGACGAAGCGGTTTGACACGACTGCCGGCATCGCCTAGTTTTTCGGATGATTCCAAGCGCTAGCGTCCGCTGTCGGAAGGCGGGTTCATCCCAGCAACCGCTCTCGGCCGCCGCCCGATTTTAAGGACCCGGCGCTTTGGTCCTGACCCAGTGACCCGCCGCCCGTCATCGTTCGAGGATGTCTTGATGCCGACCACCCTGTTGCCCTTTCCCTCGGAAGACACCATCGGCCTGGTGGTGCGAGGGAAAACCAGCCCGAGCCACGATCCCGGCGCGCTGGAGCAACATGCGGATTGCATTTTGGCGGACGGATCGCCAGTCGGATTTTTCGGCGAAGCCGGAGCCGGCTCCAGCGGGCGCTCCGGGTCTGGCTCTTGGAACAGCACCGGCATGAACATGAAGGGAGTGGTTTACGACTACCCTCTGTTCAAGATTCATCGACCTTTTTACGTCGGCATGGCCGAAGCTAAAAGGTACTCGGTCAAATCCACGGTTCTGGTCATCACGGTCAGCAAGGCGCAAGCGTTGCTTTTTAAGGATTATTGGAACAAATTGAAAGCCAATCCGGGCTCCTTTTACTTGCTGGGCCACAATTGTTCCACCCATGCCTCGGATGCCTTCATCTACGCCGGTATCATCACGGGCGGAATTCCGGGCTTGGATACGCCAAACAACCTTTATAAGCAGCTTGTCACCTCTTTCACTCAAACGGTGAGCCACTCCGGTTTTTTAGGCTTCACGCCCAAAGCCGCCGGCGGCTATGAGGTCGCGGTGGAAAGCTGATCGAGAACGTCTGGCATGTTCGGCAGCCCGTTCCAAGCAAAAGTAGTGCTTCGCTTTATTCTGCTCCTTACGACGGCTTTGTTGGTCGGAGAACACACCATGTCGCAGTCACGCGAGACCGCATTAAATTTGAAATGGGAATGGCCCGGCGACAGAACTCCCGACTACCGAATTCTGGTTCGGGTGGATCGACTGGCCCAACCCGATCAAGGTCTTTTCGGTTGGAAAAAATCCCCTTCGCTCGCGTCGGCCCTGCCTGATCCCATCGAATTAACCGGCACCGTGATCGCCGGCCAACAGGACTGGCTCGGCAAGACCATCACCTTGTCATTGCCCAAATTGGAACTCGCCAGCGCGGGCGAGGGCGATCGCGTCGCAATGGGCGTTCTGATCCAGAACGTCTGCATCTGCATCGCCAAAGCCCCGGACCCACTTCCGGGCGACGCGGAACGCTGGTTAGCGTCCTGGCGCTGTAACGCCTCCTGAACAGAGCCGGCCTCGCATTCGCTCGGATTGACTCAAATCGCGACGGCGAGGCCTGTCGGCTTTCGAGATCCGCGTTAAAATCCAGCCACTTGATGCACCCGCTTTGGCGGCCTTCCCGATCCCTCTTAAAGGAACCCTGATTCGTGAACACTCTCCAGACACTGATTGAAAACGCCTTCGAGCGCCGAGGCGAGCTCGATCCCACCAACGCCCCGGCCGACGTGCGCGAAGCGGTCGAGGAAACGCTGAGCCTGCTGGAGTTGGGCAAGGCGCGGGTCGCCGAGAAGCGTCAAGACGTTTGGACGGTGAATACCTGGCTGAAAAAGGCGGTGCTGCTGAGCTTCCGGCTCAACGAGAGCGCGATCATCCGCAACGGCTACACCAATTATTTCGATAAGGTGCCGCCTAAATACGCCGAGTACGGAGAAAATGATTTTCTGGCCGCCGGGGTTCGGGTGGTGCCGCCCGCCGCCGCCCGGCGCGGCTCCTACATCGCCTCGGGCGTGGTGTTGATGCCGTCTTTCGTCAATATCGGCGCGTACGTCGATTCCGGCACCATGGTCGATACCTGGGCGACGGTCGGCTCCTGCGCGCAGATCGGCAAGAATGTCCATCTGTCCGGCGGCGTCGGCATCGGCGGCGTGTTGGAGCCGTTGCAAGCCAGCCCCACCATCATCGAGGACGACTGTTTCATCGGCGCGCGCTCCGAAGTGGTCGAAGGGGTCATCGTCGAGCGCGGTTCGGTGATCTCGATGGGCGTCTACATCGGTCAGAGCACCAAGCTTTACAACCGGATGACCGGGGAAGTGAGTTACGGCCGGGTGCCGGCGGGTTCGGTGGTGGTGCCCGGCGCGCTGCCCGCCCCCGACGGCAGCCACAGCTTGTATTGCGCGATCATCATCAAGCAGGTGGACGAAAAAACTCGCGGCCGGGTCGGGCTCAACGAACTGTTGCGCGATTGATGGACGCCACGCTCGAACTCGCACTCGAGCTGATCGCCCGGCCCTCGGTCACGCCCGATGACGCCGGCTGTCAGGCCGTCCTGATCGCCCGCTTGGAAAAGCGCGGGTTTCGAGTGGAACGGCTGCGCTTCGGCGCGGTGGATAATCTCTGGGCGCGGCTGGGCGATGCCGAGCCGCTGTTCGCCTTCGCCGGCCATACCGACGTGGTGCCCACCGGCCCGTTGGAGCAATGGCGATCCCCGCCGTTTGCCCCGACCGTGCGCGACGGTCTGCTTTACGGGCGCGGCGCGGCGGACATGAAAGGCAGCTTGGCGGCCATGGTCACCGGCTGCGAGCGTTTTCTCGACGCCTGCCCCCGGCCGCGCGGCTCCATCGCGTTTCTGATCACCAGCGACGAGGAAGGCGCCGCGGTCGATGGCACGGTCAAGGTCGTGGAGCGTTTGGAGGCGCGCGGCGAGAAGCTGCGCTGGTGCCTGGTCGGCGAGCCCTCGTGCGCCCAGCGGCTGGGGGATACGATCAAAAACGGCCGGCGCGGTTCGCTCAACGGCCGGCTGCTCCTGCGCGGCGTGCAAGGCCATGTCGCCTACCCGCATCGGGCGCAAAACCCCATCTATGCCATCGGCCCGCTGCTCGGCGCGCTAGTCGATGAAGTCTGGGATCGAGGCCACGATTTTTTCCCGCCGACTTCGTTTCAGATTTCCAACCTGAACGCCGGAACCGGGGCGGACAACGTGATTCCCGGTCAGTTGGAGATGCTGTTCAATTTCCGCTTTTCGCCGGCCGTGACCGTGGAGCAGCTTCAGGAACGCACCCGCCTGCTGATCGAAACGGCGCTGTTAAACCAAGAAGTCAAAACCGGTCAGGTGTTTCAATACGCTCTGGAATGGCGCTTGTCCGGCCCGCCGTTTTTCACCGCGCCGGGGGATTTGGTCGACGCCGCGCTGGCCGCCATCCAGGCCGAAACCGGCCTGGACGCCGAACTGTCCACCGGCGGCGGCACCTCCGACGGCCGCTTCATCGCGCCCACCGGCGCGCAGGTGATCGAATTCGGGCCGCTCAACGCCACCATTCACAAAATTGACGAATGCGTCTCGGTCGGCGATTTGGAACGGCTCAGCCGCGTTTATCAGGGCATTTTGACCCGCTTGTTGGGTTGAACTCCTGGCGGGCTTGACGGCCTGATAGCAAAATAGCCTGCCGTCGGCGAGCGGGACGCGCCGGCCCGCTGGCCCGATCCGGAATCCGTCCTTACTCAGCAACCGCCACGGGAGGATGAACCGATGCAACAGCGCGAACTCGACAGTACGGGCTTGCATTTCAAAGCCATCGGCCTCGGAGCCATGCCGCTCTCGATCAGCGGCCGACCCGATGAAAAACAAGCCTTCGAGGTCATCGAAGCCTTCATCGCGGGCGGCGGCGATTTCATCGACACCGCCAACGTCTACTGCCTGGACGATGACGACATCGGCCACAACGAGCGACTGATCCACCAAGCGTTGAGCCAGATCGGCGTCGGCCCCAACGTGATGGTCGCCACCAAGGGCGGCTTGCGTCGGCCCAATGGCGCCTGGACCGTCGATGGCGACCCCGACTGGCTGCGCGCCTCCTGCGAGCGGAGCTTGCAGGCGCTGCGGACCGACTGTATCGGCCTCTACCAGCTGCACGCCGTCGATCCCAAGGTCGATTTCCGCCGCTCGCTAGACGCGCTGATCAAACTCCAAGAGAACGGCAAGATCCGTCATATCGGCCTTTCCAACGTCAGCGCGGCGCAACTGGAAAGCGCCTTGAGCTTAGCCTTGATCGCTTCGGTTCAGAATCGATGCAACCTCTTCGACAAGCGCGATTTTCATAACGGCATGATCGATTTTTGCCAAGCGCGACAGATCACCTACATTCCCTACAGCCCGGTCGGCGGCCACAACGGCCACGCCCGGCTGTCACGGGAACCTCTGCTGCTGCAATTGGCCGCCAACTATGAGGCTACCCCGCATCGGATCGCCCTGGCTTGGCTGTTGCACAAGGGCCAACACATCTTGCCGATCCCCGGAGCCAGCAAGGCCGCCAGCATCCGCGACAGCCTGCAAGCGACCAACTTGGCGTTGAGCGCCGAGGACATCGCCGCGCTCGACCGCCTGCCCGACCGTTGAGCCGATGACTTCCGTTAGCCGGTTCCTGATCGAGCAACTGGTGACGGCTTACCAGCACGGTCGGCGGCTGGGCTTGTTTTTCGACTACGACGGCACGCTGACGCCGTTCGCCGCGCGGCCCGAACTCGCGCGGCTCGATCCCGCATCGCGCGGGGCGTTGGCGCGTCTGGCCGCTGCGCCGCGCGTCTTTGCGGGCGTCATCAGCGGTCGGGCCTTGGAGGATTTAAAAGCCATGGTCGGCTTGCCCGGACTGGATTACGGCGGCTCCTGGGGTTTGGAGTTGGAATCGCGCGGCCGGCGGCTCGGCCCCGAACCGCCGGCGCATTTCAGTCGGCTGCTGGCGGAGTTGGCCGCAGCGACCGAAGCTCGCCTGCCCGCGTATCCCGGTGCTTGGGTGGAAAAAAAAGCGTGGGGTCTGACCCTGCACTACCGACAGGCCAACCCCGGTCAACTGGAGTCCTTGCGCGCCGAATTTCTGACCTTGCTGGCGCCTCGCGCCGCCGCTGTGCGGTTTTATCAAGCGCCGCTGGCCATCGAGGTGCGGCCCGCGACAGACTCCGACAAAGGAACGGCGTTGCGCGCCCTGGTCGCTCGCGCGGGCGTCCCTCTCCCTTGCGTGCTGTATGCGGGCGACGCCGCCAACGATGCCGCCGCCCTGGCCGCCGCGACTGCATTGGGCGGCTTCGCGCTCGGCATCGGCCCGGAACCACCGGTCGAAGCGGTTTATCGCTTGCCCGACACCTCCGCTCTGAGCGCCTTCCTGTCAGCGCTGGCCGACACCTTAACCGCCGTCCGTTCCATCGTCTGAAAACGCCGCGTTCGTGGAACTCGCGCTCGATCCCGCCACTGTCGTCCTGCTCGGCATCGCCGCCGTGCTGGCGGGCTTCATCGACGCGGTCGCCGGCGGCGGCGGGATGTTGGTGATGCCGGCTTTATTCAGCATCGGCATGGACCCGCACTTCGTCATTGGAACGAACAAGCTCGTCGGCACCTTCGGCACCTTCAGCGCTTCCTTGACCTTCATCCGCAAGGGACTGTTTCAGCCGACGCTGTGGCGGGCGATGAGCTTCGGTACTTTAATCGGCGCGCTGCTCGGTTCGGTGTCGATCTATTTGCTGAGCGCCGGAGTGCTGAAGAAATTGTTGCCGCTGGCGATTCTGTGCGCGGCGGCTTATCTGATTTGGCCGCGTCGGGCTCCGCCGACCGACTCTCATCCGAAAGCCGGTATGAAAGACTCCGAACCCTACCGGCGCGGCGTCCAGTGGATCACCGGCGGTTTGATCGGCTTTTACGACGGCTTTATCGGTCCCGGCACCGGCGCGTTTTGGATGGCGGCGGGCGTGAAGCTGTTTCGCCTGGATTTGGTGGCGGCGGCCGGCGTCGCGCGGTTTATGAATTTCATCAGCAACTTGACCGCGCTGCTGACCTTCATGGCGTTTGGCAACATCGATTACGCCATCGGCCTGACCATGGGCGTCGCGCTGATGGGCGGCGCGTTCCTCGGCGCGCACAGCGCCATCCGCTACGGCGCGCCATTGATCCGACCGGTGTTTCTGATCGTGGTGGCCTTGATGGCGGGCCGATTGCTTTTTGCGGGCTAAACGCATTGGTCGGCGCTGGTCAGGGCCGAAGGGTTTCGGGTAGTGTCTCAGTTTGAAATTTCCAAAATTTTTTGCCGTTTCCCGTAGGGGCCGCGCGGCCTACCGACCGGATCAGGAATGAGGCTAGCGATTTCTTCGAGCGTCCACACATGGTCGGAGATGCTGGCTTCCATCGCCGGGGTGACGCGCAAGGTCTTGTGGATGCGCGCGAAGTTGTAGTGCATGAAGTGCAAGGAAACGGCGTGTTCGAGGTTTTCGATTTTCTTGCCGAACCCGTTGGTCAAACGGATGAAGCGCCGCATCCCCATCCGCATGGTCAAGTTCTGGCGCTCGACATAACTGGTTGAGATGGCTTCCGGCACGGGGTGTCCGCTGATAGGTCGTTGGTCGGCTTTCACGAACTGCGCCGGGCTGTAACGGCACTGGTCCTGCGGTTCTGGATTCTCGTAAATTTTCACCAACATGGCGTAGTCGATAGCGCCACCGAAGACCCTTTCGACCGCGCCGAGGTAAGGCCCATGCCCGTCCGTGGTCAGTTGAATCCGCCCCTCAAGCCGTGAGGCCAGATCGGCGATAAACGCCTCGGCATGGTCTGAGCCGCGATGCCCGACCAGCCAGGAAAGCGCTAGTTTGGTATCGGCGTCGATGGCTGTCCAAGTGTAAACGTCGCCGTACTCAAGAACACCCTTGCATTCTGGTACTACGTCCCTCTCTTTGCTGTGGCAGAACGACCAGATTTCATCGTACTGAACGCGCTGGCTGGGAACATTGCGAATCGCTTTATCCTGATAGACCAAGCAAGCCCTACCGACATCGATCAGTAGCTTTGTAACCGTGTTGATAGACACATCGGCGATGCGTGAAGTCGCGCGCATCGAGTTTCCTTCAATCAATAGATTTAAGATTTGGGCTTGCTTTAGTAGGCTTAGATTGTTCATTTTGTCGCCGATCCTGTACGCCAACAGTTTTCATAATGAAAATTATGAGCTTTTATGCATGATCAGTCAAGCATAAAATTCATTTTAACGATATGCGTTAATTTTATTATTGCTGTTTTTGATGTGGCGCATTACTATACATACCTCATGGATGTTATTTACAAAAAAGACCTCCTTTCGATTGTTGAGAAAGTAGAGGAAGCGCACGTAACCAAACTCCCGATAGCGGTGGTCAAATCAGCGCGAAGAAAAATAAATTTCATCAAAGCCGCGCCTGATGAGAGGTCGCTGGTTAATTGGAAGAGTCTTCAATTTGAATACTTATCGGGAAATTTAGAGGGGTTTTGCTCTATTCGCCTGAACAAGCAATGGCGACTAGTGTTTACGCTGGAGAAAACCTGCAATCCTCCTTCAGTGATAATTCATTCAATTGAAGACTATCACTAAGAACAACAGGAGGTAAATGGTAATGATGATCGATAACTGCGATCTTATTGAACATCCCGGCATCTTCATTCGAGAAGAGTTAGAATCAAGAGGCTGGAGCCAAACAGACCTTGCTTATATTCTTGGCTGTCCTCCGCAGTCAGTAAACGTGATTTTGTCTGGGAAGCGCGGCATTAGCCCTGAGATGGCCAAATCGCTTGCTGATGCTTTTGATGTGTCGGCTGAACTTTTTCTGAATTTGCAGAGGATGTACGACCTATCCAGAGCAGAGGACGCGAACCCCAGTATCGCTAGGCGGGCCAAGCTTCAAAATCATTATCCTGTGAGAGAAATGATAAACAGAGGCTGGCTTGTTGACACTGACGCTGATCTGCTTGAAGTCCAAATGGCTCGTTTTTTTGAGGTTTCTTCCATAAGCTGGGTGCCGCATCTGCCACATGCTGCCAAAAAAATGCATTATGAAGATGTGCCGCCAGTACAGCTTGCTTGGCTCTTTCGAGTCAAGCAGATCGCGAAAGAGCTTATTGTACCAAAATATTCAGCTAAGAAGCTGAATGATTCACTGGGAGATTTAAACGCGCTTTTGGTTGAACCGGAAGAGTCCCGCCATGTGCCAAAAATCCTGTCGGAATGCGGTGTAAGGCTTGTTTTTGTTGAACAATTACCATCGTCTAAAATCGATGGTGTTTGCTTCTGGATAAACAATATATCGCCTGTTATTGGGATGTCTCTGAGATATGACCGTATCGATAATTTCTGGTTTGTGTTGCGCCATGAAATAGAGCACGTCCTTCGTGCGCATGGAAAAATCAGAGAAGTGATTGATTATGGGCTTGAGGGAGATCGGGCTGGGATAGGTGATTCTGTGGATGAGCAAGAGCGGGTAGCTAATATTGCTGGCGCGAATTTCTGCGTTGATCAAACAGAAATGAACAAATTTTACTTGCGTAAAGCACCCTACATCTCTGAGCGGGATGTTTTAGGCTTTTCGGCTAGGTTAGGCATCCATCCTGGTCTTGTTGTTGGGCAGATTCACAACAGGACTGGGAAGTTTAATTACCTGAGAAAGTACTTGAAGCCAATTAGAAAACACGTACTACCGAGCGCGGTCGTTGATGGCTGGGGCGAAATTGCCCCAGTTGATTTATAGGAGAAGTTGGATGGCTACTTATTCTGAGCAGATGCAGGATATTTTCAAACGATATGAGGCAGCAGGTATGCCCATTCCTGCTGAGCCTAGAGCGGTGGCTGCTTGGGCCATTAAGAATGGATTATGGCGACCTAAACCCGCTGATGTTCACAAACTTTTTGCCGATGATTTAACTAGAGCGCTTAGGGAAGAGTATAGAACTGACGATAGAGGTAGACGGTACCGTGCAAAACATGCAGTTAGGTCTACAAAAGATGGAAAGCAAATCAGCCTTTGGGCTGATATGGAGTCAGCGCCACACAATCACATGAAAAAAGCGTTCGTACAACGTCGCAAGCAAATTGTGGGCGATTGTTACCAGCTCCAAACAGATGTGGATGTATACAATGAAACCAGAGCGCAACATGATCCTGTGCAGGTTTTATTTGACTTCACAGATGACGTAGCTGAGATTCAAGCGCTTGAACTGCGCGAAAGAGCCAGCTAGCCATCGGATTTTCTCCACCTAACCTCTGCCGCTAGTCGGGCTATTTTAGACCGCTGCTCCGGCGTGAGCTTCTTCGCTCGCGCCTTCCCGCCTTTCTTCCCTCCAAGCCGTCCAAGCGCCACCGCAGCCGGGTTCTTTTCCGGCTGTTCTGGCGCGGCGGCTTCTTCGTCGGTCGCCTGGCCTACAATCGATTTGGCTAGCTGGTTGAGGTCTAGCCGCCCTTTGCTTGAGCGTTTAGGCATAATATGGCTAGTATGAGTAGACGGTTCAACAGCCGTCAAGAGCTAGCAATTTCAAACTGAGACACTACCGGGTTCCGGCTCAAAAAGCGTTTTGCCGGCCGAGCGGGGCCTGCCGAGCGCGACCGATAAACCCGCAACGCTATTGGGCCAAGCCGAGCTGTTTCATGAACTTGCCGTTGTCCCAGAACAGAGATTCCTCGGATAGGATTCCGTCCTTGTTCCAGTGACCGAGGGTCGCCATCGGGATCGGGGGTGGCGCGAGCGGACAAAATATGTCCGGCTCGCGTTGAAAGCTTTACCGGCCGGCGTCATGGCTGCGGCTTCAACCGCAATTTGAATTTGATCTGCACCTCGTTCGCCACCGTATCGGTATCGGCCCACTGACCATCGCCGACATTGAAATCCAATCGCTTGATTTCGAATTGCCCTTCCGCCGCCAAATCCGAACCCTCGGTTTTGAGGGTCAGCGGGACGCTGATCGGCTTGCTGACGCCTTTCAATGTCAAAACGCCATCGGCCTGATAGCCGCCGCCATCCAGCTTGCGCAACTGCTTGGATTCAAAGATCGCCTCGGGAAACGCGGCGGTGTCGAACCAGCGCTTGCGCTTGACCTCGGTCGTGAAATCCGACGCCGGCAACGCGACGCTGTTCATGTCGATTACCACCTTCACCCGGCTTTGATCGAGGGCGGCCGGATCGAGCGCGGCATCCACCGCGAACGTCTGAAATTTTCCCTGAGCCGGCGCGCCCATCTGCTTGCCGACAAAAGTGATGCTGCTCTGCTCCGGCGCCAAAACTTGTCCGGCCTGAATGTCCATCGCGGCCAGCCCCCAACCCAGCAGGGCCGCCAGCGTCCACAGCCGCCGCTTCTTCATCTCAATCGCTCCTTTCGGCCACGTTGCGGCAACATCCGCGCCATCACCCCGTCGCGTTCGATGAACTGATGTTTGAGGGCCGCGCCGACATGCGCGCCAAACGCCGCCAACAAAGTGTAGTTCAGCCATTCGTGCACCATCCGCAACCGGTCTCCCAGTTGCTCGTCCGCGCCGATCAAATCCGGCAGCGGCAGAACGCCTAGATAAACCACCGTAAATCCTCTGGCGGAACTGAACAGCCAACCGCTCAGCGGGATGACGAACATCAGCCCATAGAGTAGAAAATGGACCGCTTGCGCCGCCATCTTCTGCCAAGCCGGCATGGCGGCCGGCAGCGGCGGCGCGGGATGGGCGAGCCGCCACGCCAGGCGAAACGCCGTCAAACCGAGCACGGTGATGCCCAACCACTTATGCCAGGCCATCCACCGCAGTTTTTGCGGGCTGTTTTCCATGCCGGCCAGCGTCCAGCCCAAACCGAACGCCACGACGATCAATAGCGCCATCAGCCAGTGCAGCCCAATCGCCATGCGGGTATAAGATGTCGCTCTCCCCGGCTTCATATCGTCAGCCTCGCGTCAAGGCGGACAGCCTGAATGTCGCCGCGGCGCTCCCTCCAGGCTGTCCGATGCCCCCAAAGTTTATGGTTCCCGCGCGGCTTCAACCGCAATGGACAGCTTGACCTCATCGCTGACCGCGTTGGGAAACGCCGCCATTCCGAAATCGCTGCGCTTGATGGTCGCGGTGGCGTCGGCCCCGCAGTAGGGCTTTTTGGCGATGGGATGTTCGCCGCATTTGAAGCGCGTAAAGGTCAAGGTGACCGGATTGGTGACGCCGTGCAGGGTCAACTGCCCTTCAGCCTTGATCGGCTTGTCGCCCTCGAATTTGATCCGGTCCGCTTTATAGGTGATGGTCGGATACTTGGCGACATCGAAAAAATCCTCGCCGCGCAAATGCTCGTCGCGCTTGGCGAAGGCGGTATCCAGGCTGGCGGCGTCGATGACGACCTCGACCGAACCGGTCTTGGCCGCGAAATCCAGCACCGCCTTGCCGCTGGTCTTATGGAACAGGCCGCGGGTGGTGGACCAGCCTAGGTGCGTCACTTCGAAATAGGGATAAGTATGCGAATTATCGAGTACATAGTGCTCGGGCGCGGCCTGGGCGAGGGCCGTGAAACCCAGCCCCAAGGTCGCGACAAGCCAAGCGCTGCCCATCAATTTTTTCATAAACGTTTCCTTCAGATGATAAGGTTGGAAAAGCGAGCGCGCGCGGGCGCTCAAGCGGCGGAGGCTTTCCAGCGCCGGGCGAGTTCGGCAATCCGTTTGCCAAAGGTTTTGGCGGTTTCCAAATCGCCCGGAAGCGGCCCTTCATCAGGCGTGGAATCCGAGGGGGATTGCGCCATCAAGCCCGCGAATGAACCCAGATAATTCAGGTCGTTGCGCTGCGCCGCCTTGCTGTTGGCGGGCAACATTCCGGCGCCGGCCCAAATCATGGAATGCTGCATCGCCAGGGTGAACAGATAATGCAGAGTGGATAGTTTGTCGCCGTTCATGGACGCGGAATTGGTAAAGCCCGCCGCCAGTTTGTCCTTCCAGAGTTGGGCGAACCACGGCTTGCTCGACGCATCGGCGAATTTCTTGAAGGGCCAGGATACGGAACCCATGTAGGTCGGCGCGCCAAAGATCAGGCAATCCGCCGCCGCTAGCTTTTCCCAGCCGCCGTCGGGCAAATCGCCTTCGGCATTGATCGCCACCACCTCGACTCGGGTTCCCGAAACCGTTGTTACCCCCTCGCCCACCGCCTCGGCCTGTTTCTGGGTGTGGCCATAGCCACTGTGATACACGATCACGAGATTCGCCATCGGGATCTCTCCTCATTAAAATAGCGCGTTGATGAGTCCATCAGCCGCATCACCCCGCCCGGCAAGGATTGTGGCCAACGATGATGTTGGCTAGGATAGCCTCTGCTTTAAAACACATGAAGTAGCACGATTGCGTTTCTTTATCTGCAAAAAAGCACATCATGCGCTGGGATGACTATCGGTATTTTTTAGCGGTGGAACAAGCCGGATCGGTACTGGCGGCGGCGCGGCGGCTGGGCGTCAATCACACCACCGTGCTGCGGCGGATCGCCAGCCTGGAAACCCGCTTGGGGGTCCGGTTGTTCGAACGCTTGCGCACCGGCTATGCCCCGACCACCGCCGGTGAGGAGTTGCGCGAAACTCTGTCGCGCGTCCAACAAACGCTGGCGGAGGTGGAACACCGGCTGTCCGGAAAGGATTTGCACTTGTCCGGCGTCGTCCGGATCGCCACCACCGACACCTTGTTCGCCGGGCTGCTCCTCCCGCGCCTGAGCGTGTTTCGAGAACGGCATCCGCGCATTCAGCTACAAATTCTCGGCTCCAACCAGTTGGTGAACCTGACCCGGCGCGAAGCCGACATCGCCATCCGCGCCACCAACCAACCGCCCGACAACATGTTCGGGCGAAAGATCGGCGTGGCGCGCTCGGCAATTTACGGCGCGGTGGACTATCTGAGCGCGCGGGGCCACGATCTCGATGACGCCCGGCAGGCTTGGATCGGTTTGGACGAGACGCTGGCCCATCTCCCTGAATATCGCTGGCTGGAGCGCAAGATTCCCCCCGAACGGATCGCGTTGCGCTTCAATAATCTGCTGCAAAAAATCGCGGCGGTGAAGGCCGGTCACGGCATCGCCCCGCTGCTGTGTTTCCTGGCCGAACATGAAGCCGCGCTGCTGCGGCTGACCGAACCGGAACCGCTGTTCGATACCGATATCTGGCTGCTCGGACATCCGGACTTGCGGCAAGTCGCGCGCGTTCGCGCAATCATGGACTTCATCGTACAATGCGCGAGCGCCGACCCGTTGTTGCAAGGCGGCCTACTCAAACCCCGAGCCGTCGACCCCCTCGCCGCCCGCCATGAATCCTAAACCGCGCTAAACGCCCAAAAACGCATCGGGAGCATGTCGCTTTAAAAAGGCATCTCCAGAATCCAAGGCTATACTTTTTAGCTGAACTCGCTGAGTCTGGGAGCATGAGCGGGACAACCCCACCATCCGGCACCACCACAAGCCTTGTGGAATGGTCCATTGGAGCCAACAATTCCATGCAAATAACCCTTGAGAAATTCAACAAGCGTCACACCGAGGAGCAGAGGTAATGGAGATCATCCAAACAGACATTGCCATCGTCGGTGCGGGAGGGGCGGGGCTGCGCGCCGCCATCGCGCTCGCGGAAGCCGATCCAAAACTTCGCATCGCCCTGATTTCGAAGGTTTACCCGATGCGCAGCCACACCTGCGCGGCGGAAGGCGGCGCGGCGGGCGTCATCAAGTCCGATGATAGCCTCGACCTCCACTTCAACGACACCGTCGGCGGCGGCGATTGGCTCTGCGACCAGGACGCGGTCGAATATTTCATCAACGAAGCGCCCAAGGAGCTGTTGCAGTTGGAACATTGGGGCTGCCCGTGGAGCCGCGAGCCGGACGGCTCGGTGGCGGTGCGGCCGTTCGGCGGCATGAAGATCAAGCGCACCTGGTTCGCCGCCGATAAATCCGGCTTCCACATCCTCCACACCCTGTTCCAGACCTCGCTACGGTTTCCGTCGATCCGGCGTTTCGACGAATATTACGCGCTCGATTTGCTGGCGGATGACGGGCGGTGTTACGGCTTGACCGCGCTGGAAATGCGCAGCGGCGAGATCCGGCATTTCGAGGCCGGCGCGGTGATCATCGCCGCCGGCGGCGCGGGCCGGATGTTCCCCTTCACCACCAACGGCGCGATCAAGACCGGCGACGGCATGGCCTTGGCTTATCGGGCCGGCGCGCCGCTCAAGGACATGGAGTTCGTTCAATATCACCCCACCGGATTACCGAATACCGGCATTCTGCTGACGGAAGGCTGTCGCGGCGAAGGCGGGATTCTGGTCAACAAAGACGGCCGCCGCTACCTGCAAGACTACGGCATGGGCCCCGAAACCCCGGTCGGCCAGCCGGTGTTGAAAACCATGGAACTCGGCCCGCGCGACCGCTTGAGCCAAGCTTTCTGGCACGAACAGCAGAAAGGCAACACCGTCTCCACCAAGTGGGGCGATTGCGTGCTGCTGGACATGCGCCATCTGGGCGAGAAGAAGATCAACGAGCGGCTGCCGTTCGTGCGCGATCTGTCCATCAGCTATTTGGGCATGGACCCGGTCAAGGAACCGATCCCGATCCGCCCGGTGGTCCATTACTGCATGGGCGGCATCCACACCGACATCAACGCCGCGACGCCAGTGGCCGGGTTGTTCGCGGCGGGCGAATGCGCCTGCGTCAGCATCAACGGCGCCAACCGGCTCGGCTCGAACTCGTTAACCGAGCTGCTGGTGTTCGGCCGGAAGGCGGCCATGAGCGCCATCGAACACCTGAAGTCCGCGCCCGGCTCGAACAACGCCTCCGCGCTGGCCGCCAAGGCGCAAGAGTCGGAAGCCCGGATTCGCGCCCTGTTTGACAAGAGCGGCGCCAAGGAATCCATCTCGGGGTTGCGCAACGAAATGATGCACACCCTGGAAGAAGGGGCCGGCATCTATCGGACCGGCGACCGGCTGGCCGCGACCTGCGCCAAACTCGCCGAACTGCGCCAGCGCTACGCCGACATCGAGGTGCACGACAAGAGCAAGGTTTACAACACCGACTTGCTGCAAGCGCTGGAATTGGGTTCGATGCTCGACTGCGCCGAGACGGTGGCCGTGGGCGGACGGGACCGCAAGGAATCGCGCGGGGCGCACCAGCGGCTCGACTTCACCGAACGGGACGACAACAATTTCCTCAAACATACCTTGTCCTACCACCATCCCAAGGAGCCGCCGCGCCTCGACTATCTCGATGTGGTGATCACCAAGTCCAAGCCCGGTGTGCGCGATTATTCAGGAGCCCACAAATGAGCGAACGCCAGATTCAACTGGAAGTGCTCCGCTACGACCCGGAGACCGACCGCGAGCCCCGGTTTCAGACCTATACCGTTCCCTGCTTGAACGAATGGGTGGTGCTCGACGCCTTGAACTATGTCAAGGACAACCTGGACACGACGGTCAGCTACCGCTGGTCGTGCCACATGGCGGTCTGCGGCAGTTGCGGCATGATGATCAACGGCGAGCCCAAGCTGGCGTGCAAGGCGTTCATCCATGAATACCCCGATCAAATCCGGGTCGAGCCGATGGCGCATTTCCCGATCGAGCGCGATCTGGTGACCGTGGTCGAGGACTTCATTACCAAATTCGCCAGCGTCAAGCCGTATCTGATTCCCAAGGAAGATAAACCGGTCAGCGCCGGGGAATTCAAGCAGACGCCGGCGGAACTGATGAAGTTCAAGCAATACACCCTGTGCATCAACTGCATGTTGTGTTACGCCGCCTGCCCGCAATACGGCCTAGTGCCCGAATTCCTCGGCCCGGCGGCGATCTCCATGGCGCACCGCTACAATCAGGACTCGCGGGACGGCGGCAGGGACCAGCGCCAGGAGGTCATCGCCTCTCACGAAGGGGTCTGGGAATGCTCGTTCGTCGGCGCGTGTTCCGAAGTCTGCCCCAAGCACGTAGACCCCGCCGGCGCGCTCCAGCAAGTCAAGGTGGCGAGCACCATCGACTGGTACAAAGAACACTTGATGCCGTGGAGTAAAAAATGAGCCGCAACCCTTACGTTCGCGAAGTTCCCAAGACCAGCTGGTTTTTCCGCCAGCCGCGCTACATGCGCTACATGGCGCGGGAGGTGACTTCCTTCTTCATCGGCGCGTTCAGCCTGCTGTTGGTGGTGGGCCTCAAGCGCCTGTCGGAGGGCCCGGAGGCTTTTCAGGGCTTTTTGGACGCGCTGCGCGGCCCCTGGGGCGTGCTGTTTTGTCTGGCCGCCTTGGTGGCGGCGGTGTATCACAGCACCTCGTGGTTTAACGTCACGCCGCAAGCCATGCCCATCCAGCGCGGCGAGGAGTTCGTTCCCGGCAAGATGATCGTCGGCGCGCACTACGCGGTTTGGGCGGTGGTTTCGCTGATCGTACTGTTTATGGGGATCTGACCATGTCCAAATCCAATAAACCCATCGTCTGGGGACCGTTTGCCGCAGGCGGGACGGTGACCGCCTTTCTGACTCCGGTGCTCACGCTGCTGGCGCTGTTCGCCGCGATGCGCTTTTCGCCGGACATGTTCACCTATGCCAGCATGCACGCCTTCGCGTCTAACTGGCTGGGCAAGCTGATCATCTTCGGCGTCATCACCCTGTCGCTGTGGCACGCCGCACACCGCTTCCGCATCACCCTGTTCGATTTCGGCGTGCGCGCCGATCTGGTGGTGGCCACGATCTTGTACATGATTGCGGCGATCGGCACGGTCTCGACGATTTTTTCGCTGTTGTCCATCTGAGGGGCGACGGGGATCGCGCTTTCGCGTTATCCTCTCGCGCCGCGAAATCCCGCGCGCCGCCGACCGCGCGGCGCGCGGGATCGTCGCATCGAACGCCACCGATCTTGTAACGGACGATCGCTGCATCGCTCAGCCGTTGCCGATGGAGTGCCTCCGCGTGATGTCGCGGACGCCAGCACGCTTTTCGCGCCGACGGGTGGACCCTGGCGAAAACGCCTCGCATACACGGTGATTAGGTAAATAAGAATGAGTTCCCAACCTGTTCAAGGCGCGGCCACCTTGGCCCAACCGCTTCCGTTGGAAAACGCCGCAGGCCCCGAAATCGAGAACCCGAACACGGCGCAAGAAGTCGCGCTCGACGATCCCCGCCAGGAGTTTGACCATCCCCCGGTGCAGGTACCGCTCTATCTGCAAGAAACCTACTGGTGGGCGTATGTCCATCCGGCGGCGGTGCGCTTTTTCGAACGGCAGTGGCTGGTCAATTTGATTCTGTGGGGCAACTTCAACCGGCTGCGCGATCTCGCCCTGGATGAATTGGGCGCTTCGGTTCGGGGCGATATTCTTCAAGTCGCCTGCGTGTATGGCAATTTCACCGAACATCTGATCCGGCGGCTCGATCCGACCGCCCGGCTGGCGGTGGTGGATGTCGCGCAGGTGCAATTGGAAAATCTGAAAAACAAGCTGCCCGACCCGTCGCGCATTTCAATCCACCATCAGGATTCGACCGATCTGCGCTTCGCGGACGCCAGCCATGATTGCGTGGTGGTGTTTTTTCTGTTGCACGAACAACCGGAAGCGGTGCGCGCCCAAACCGTCGCCCAAGCGCTGCGGGTCGTCAAACCGGGAGGCAAGGTGGTCTTCGTCGATTATCACCGGCCGAGCGCGTTTAACCCGTTTCGCTATGTGATGATTCCCATCCTCACTACCTTGGAACCCTTCGCCATGGATTTATGGCGTCGGGAAATCACCGACTGGCTGCCCGAACGCTATCGCGGCGCCAAGATCGACAAACAGACCTATTTCGGCGGACTTTATCAGAAGGTGGTGATTACGGTCTGAAGCCGGTCGCCGGATCGTCGGCCAAATGGGCCGCGCAACGCCGGTTCAACGTCCGGCGGCCTCAAGCTTGCGGGCCCGCGCGGCGAAGGCGTTGACCATGGTCGCCGCCATTTGGGTCATCAGCGCCTCGCCCAGGGGTTTGAGCAGCAGCGAACGCACCTCGCATTCAAGGCTGAATTCGGTGTGGCAAAACCCTTCCGGCGTCGGCGCGAACGACCAGCGAATCTCGAAGCGTCGAAAACTTCGATCCGTCGAGGTGACGGTGATGGCGTTCGGCCGGTCGAGTTCGGTGCGGGTGCGAAACCGGTGCCGCAACAGCCCCAACGCCATGACTTGTTCGGTTTCGTAATGCTTTGCCTGACGGCCGATGACTTTCGCGCTGTAGACCAACGGCACGAATTCAGGATAGCGCTCGACATCGGCGACGATGTCGAACATCCGTTCGACGGAAACCGCCACTACCCGACTTTCGTGATGAGCGGTATGGGACATCGCGGGTTTGCTTGCCTCGTTAGCGGAGCGCTTGGTGGAATCAGACGCCTCTCCAGCCAAGCATAGTAGGAAAAGCGCGCTATTTGTCCATCATCCCTGGCGCGCGCACCGCCCCGTCATACCGCTTTGGCAGGAGCGCCATCAAGCCTCACTAACAAAGCCCGGTCGCGCCGAGCTTCGGTAACAATCGCCAAACCATCAGCAATCGGTCAGAACACGGCGCCCTTGGATCAAGCGTTCCACGAGCTAGCGCCATGCTTCAGCGCCTTATTTAAATTCGAACGTCAACCAATCAAATCATATGGTGCGCTTTAACAGATTAAACTATTTATTGGTGGAAACTACGAATCTATACTTAGAACCTTATAATGCCTCTGGACTGAACTATGCTTTTAGCGAACTCAATGCTGCGTCGTAAAATTTTTTAGTGCCTGGTTTGAAAATATTCATAGATGGGGGCTCGCGTGGGATCCAGAGGTCGCGAGTACTAACGAATGATGGACTCCCGCATGATGGGTTCGAGCCGACGCGCAAAACGCGCTGGATCGAACCTCTCGGACGGAACGGGCGTTGGAACCAAGGAATCGGGCCTACTGACCGCTCGGATGGATGGATAGCGGATGGATCAATCAGCATTGCACGGTGTTTTTATCATGCTTTCACAGGAAAAGATTTTTCTTTAACGCTTTAAATTCAGGAGCTTAACGTATGGCGAAAAAATTCATTGTCGAATTGCTTGGCGCTGACGGAAAGGGCGTGAGCGGCGTGCCGGTCAAAGCCAGCGGTTGCCCGGAACTTACCACCAGCCCCGTGGGCACCACGCTTTTTCTCACCGACGAGCCTCAGGTGACAGTCACCATCGGCGGCAAGGAAGCCTTCAAAGCCGCAATCGACGCCGTTCCGGAACGCCTTGTCTTCATTCAAGACGGCGGCGGCTGGAAGCAAAAATAAAAAACCCGAGCGTCATGGCAAAAAACGGGGGATGCCGCAACGGCATCTCCCGTTCTTAATCCATCTCAAGTTGATCGCGAGAGGCGCACACCCCCGCCAGCACCTCAAACCATCGCTCCTGTCGACCGCGTGCTCGATCCCCAAGGTTCAGCGTGCTCGGCCCCGGCTTCCGCTCAACGGCTTCCAGCCGGGCTTTTCCAGGCTGTATCAACCGATCAATGCAGGGGCACGACGTGGGTTTTACTCACAAAGATTTCTTCCAGATGCCGCCACGCATTCGGAAAGAACTTGGAGATCACCGCCGCGAGCGGCAGCGCCAACAACCCCGCGCCGACGAGGGCCACGATCCAAAAACCTGCGAACGGGGCCAGCGCGATGACCAGAACAGCAAATGCCACGAGTTTAACTAGGTCTTTCATGATCACTACGGCGTGGAAACTCCGTCGCTCGGAACGAAGACCACGCACGTCCTCTATTTTTAGGTGCTAGAAGCTCAATTTTGGGCGGTTTTAGTGTGCTATCGATTAAACCGCCCCGCCTTGTAAGCGCCGCCTTCCAGCGAGAGGCCCGCGCCTCAATGCTCAAAAATAGAGCACTTTACCTTCGCACTAGAGGGATACTTACTAAACCTTAAAATAAAAACACGCACTGAAACCCTAATAGTGCCACTGGAATGGGATATATCTTAACAGAAAAAATGTTGCGTTGCAAAATTTTTTGCGCGCTTCAATCAGCAAACTTTAAAAATGTCAACCGCAAAGGCAAAGCAGGGCTCCAGGCATGACGAGCAGGGGAAAGCAGGTCCGAACGATGCGTTCATTTTGCGATGGCGGTTTCGAAAAAATCTTGAGCTTCATGCGCCTCGTCAATCAAGCTCGGAACTCCCGCACCAGCCGCTGCAACATCCGCACCTCCGTCGGCGAAACGACGGGTCCGTAACGCAATACCGCATAAAGCCGCCCGATTTCCCGAACTGACTCCGCCAGCTCCGGCCGGCTGCCGGCCACCCGTTCGGCAAACGCCAAAGGCCCTTCGTGCGCGCCGCGCGTCAACCCGCGCCGGGCCAAACGAGCGCAAAACCGCCGCCACGCGCGCGTCACCGGGTCGCGGGAACCTTGATCCCGCCACCGCAATCCGGCGACCACCAGGCTAAATCCGCCCAGCGCCACCGTCATCGCCACCGTCATGTCCGCCCAGTCCACTGGACCGAAACCGAGCCCCGACAGAAATTCCTTCTGCCGGTCTGGACCGTAAGCCAATATCCACTCATTCCAGGAATTGTTCAGCGAATCCCATCCCATGGCCAGTTGGCGCAACCACCTGCTATCGCCACGGCGGATTAAAAACGGCAAATCCTCGGTATCCGCCACGGCGGCGTAGAGTCCTTGCTGTATCCGATTCGGGGCCACCGCCGCAGTGGGGTCCACCCGCACCCACCCCCGCTCTTCCAGCCAAACTTCCGCCCAAGCATGGGCGTCGGATTGGCGGACGATCAGATAATCCCCGAAGGTATTGCGCTCCCCGCCTTGATAACCGGTCACCACGCGGGCCGGCACTCCAGCCGAGCGCATCAGAAACACAAATGCGCTGGCGTAGTGCTCGCAAAAGCCTTGTCGGGTGCGGAACAGGAACTCATCGACGCTGTTGCTCCCCAACAAGGGCGGATTGAGGGTGTAATAGAACGCCTGCTCCCGAAATAGCGCCAGCGCCGCGCGAACTACCGCATCCGGCTGTAGGTTTCGGGCGCGCCATTCCGCCACCAGCTCGCGGGCCCGTGGATTGCCCGAACGCGGCAACCACAGTCCGCGATTCCGTTCCGCCGCCTCCAAATCGCCGGTCCGATAGCGGGGATAGGACCGCATCTCATAGCGGTAGACCTCGTTGACCGGCTCCTGGCGCAGCAATTGAAACGAAGGCGTCATGCCAGACCGCGGAGGCAAGATGGCCGGCAGATCGAGCGCGAACAGCCAAATCCGGTTGCTCGGCTCCAAAATCACGGTGTACTCCAGCGCCTCGCCCTCGGGCGTAAACGGAACGGGAGTCGTTCTCGGAGCCTTGTCGCCAGAGCTCCAGCGCCGTCCGTCGAAATTCCACAGCACCGGACCGCGCCAATACAGTTGATCCGGCGGGGGGATGGAACCGGTGAAGCGCGCCCGAAACGCCACGTCGTCGGATTTGCTCAATTCGCTGACCGTCCCCGGCGTCATCTCCTCGGACAATCCGGTGCGGCCCTTGTAAGCGTCTCTCGGCAAGCCCCACAGCGGTCCGGGAATGCGCGGGAACAACACGAACAGGATCAGCATGACCGGGATGGCCTGCAACGCCATCTTGCCGGTCAACCGCAGCGGGGCCAGCGCCTTGAACCCCGCGTGTTGGCGGTGGATCAGCACCTGCGCCGCCAGCATCAGCAGCACGACCGCCAATAAGTAGGCGACCAGCAGAATTTCCTGGCTGTAGAGCAGGTTGCTCATCACCAGCAAATAACCGAGAAACACCAGCACCACGCCATCCCGCAAGCCGCGCGTCTCCAACAGCTTGCACGCGGTCATCGCCACCAACAAGGCCACTCCGGCGTCGCGCCCGAACAGGGTCCGAAAGTCGACGAATACCGCGCCGCCCGCCAGCACCGCCACGATCAGCACCAGCCCGCGCGGCGGCAACTGTCGACCCCGCAGCGCGATAAATCCGCGCCAAGCCGCAATGCCATAGAACACCGCCGTCAACCACACCGGCAATTCCCAGACGTGCGGCGCTACCGCCAGCGCCAGCGCCGCCTGCAACCACAGCAACGCCGGCAGCGTCAGCGGCTCAACCGGCGGCGCGCCCGACTGATCCCGCTTCGGCTTCTGCTTTCGACTCCAGTACTTCATCAACCGGCTTCACATCGTGGTGGTTAAATAAAGCGAGCGCTTCCAAACAGCGGCGGCGTTGGGGTTCGCCGCGATCCGGCGGCATTTTCACGCCCGGCAGGCGCAAACCGTATCGATGGCCATCGTTTTCGGCCTTCAATACCCACTGACAGAGTTGCCCCAGACGCGGTTCCACGGACTCGGGGTCCAGCAGCCGCCAATCCAACCACAATTCCGGCCGCGCTTGATCGATGAAGCGTTTCACCAACAACTGATCGGTTCGAGTCGCCGCCTTCCAGGCAATCCGGCGCGGCGAATCGCCGGGCGCATACGGGCGAAAGCCGGCGTAGTCCTCGCTGCCCGAGCCCAATTCGTTCAAACCGCTGCCCGATTGACCGGCCGAGGCCGCCGGCAGCGGCCGCCGGCCTCGCGGTCGCGGATAGACCAGCGCGGCGGTCTCGAAGGCGACCCAACTCCAGGACTGAAACAAACCGAGCGGAAAGCGAGTCAGCACTCGAATATGGCCCGGCCGCAGCCAACCGCGCCGCTCGGCGGGAACCAACACCCTAACAGACACCGAACCGCGCGCCGGAACATCCACATAGGCCGGCCCCCGATCCCGCCATTGCAAGGCGACGCCGTAACGCGGCGTCTGGCGCGGGTTTTCCAAGCGAAACGCAAACCGCGCGTCCTGACCGGCGAACACCGGTTCGGCGCCGTCGGCATGGATGACGAGACCCAACAGAGTGTCATGGGCCTGCCACATGGTGTTCAGCGCCACCGCCGCCAGCAGGAAAGTGAAGGCGAAACCCATGCTGTTGCTGTAATTGATCGACCACAGAAACAGCAAAAACAGCAACAGCGCGAAGGCGTAGCCCTGGCGGGTGGGCAGAATGTAGATGCGGCGGCGATCCAGCCGGATCGGCTCGCGCGAGGGACGATGGTGGCGGGTCACCCAGGTCTCGAACCGCTTCCGCCAGCCCTGGGACATCGCGCGGCGCTCAGGCCGGCAGCGCCACGGCGGTCAGCAACTGGTGGACCAATTCGGCGGACGATTGCTCCAAGCTGTCTTCGCCCGGATGCAAGCGGTGGCTGACCACGGCCGTCAACACGGCTTGCACGTCTTCGGGAAGCACGTGAGCCCGCCGGTGCAACAGCGCCCACGCCCGCGCCGCCCGCAATAAACCCAAGCCCGCGCGCGGCGACAAACCGCCGCGAAAGCGGTTGGATTGCCGGGAAAATCCCAGCAGCGCTTGCACGTAATCCAGCAGCGGCGGGGCGACGTGCACGCCGTTCACCCGCGCCTGCGCCTCCTGCAACTGAGCGGGCGTCATCGCGACCGGCAGCCGCGCCAGCACCTCGCGGCGGTCTTCGCCCTCCAGCAGCGCCCGTTCGGCCTGGGCGTCGGGATAGCCCAACTCGATCCGCATCAGGAAACGATCCAGTTGCGATTCAGGGAGCGGAAAAGTGCCGATCTGATAGGCGGGATTTTGGGTGGCGATCACGAAGAACGGCTCCGGCAGCGGCCGGGTCTCGCCCTCGATGGTGACCTGCCCCTCCTCCATCGCCTCCAGCAGCGCGCTCTGGGTCTTGGGCGTGGCCCGGTTGATTTCATCGGCCAAAATCAGTTGGGCGAAAATCGGGCCGGGATGGAAAACGAAGGTCTCGCGCTGGCGCTCGTAAACCGCCGCGCCGAGGATGTCGGCCGGCAGCAGGTCGCTGGTGAACTGGATGCGTTGATAGTGCAAGCCGAGGCTGTGCGCCAAAGCGTGCGCTAAGGTGGTTTTGCCCATGCCGGGCAAATCCTCGATCAGCAAATGGCCGCGCGCCAACAAACAGCTGAGCGCCAGCCGGATGGCGCGCTCCTTTCCCAAAATGACCGAGCCGACTTGGCGGATCGCCAAGTCCAAACGGTCTTCGATAGGACTCGCCACCTCAGTCCTGCCGGCGCAGATCGCGTTTGAACCGCTTGAAATTCTCCACGTAGCGGCCGGCGGTCTGCTGCAAGCGCTCGATTTCCGCGTCGGAGAGAGCGCGCACGATCTTGCCGGGCGAGCCCATCACCAGCGAGCCGTCCGGAATTTCCTTGCCTTCAGGAATCAAGCTGTTCGCGCCGATCAGGCAATGCTTGCCGATCACCGCCCGGTTCATGATCAGGCTCTTGATGCCGATCAAGCTGCCGTCGCCGACGGTGCAGCCGTGCAGCATCGCCAGATGGCCGACGGTGACGTTGCGGCCCAAGGTGAGCAAGATGCCGGGGTCGGTATGTAGGATCGAGCCGTCCTGGATGTTGGTATTTTCGCCGATGGTGATGACGTCGTTGTCGCCGCGCACCACGGCGTTGAACCAAATGCTGGCGTTTTGCTTGAGCACCACCGAGCCGATGACGGTGGCGTTATCCGCGATAAACCAATCGTCGCCGTGAAATTCGACCTTGCGGTCGCCGAGAGCGTGGATCACCGCATCCTCCTAGCCCATCAGTTTCTCGTTAAAGCATCAGTATAAACGAGATCGAATCGTGGGAGGAGCCAACAGAGGAAAAATCTGGGGGATGAAAAACCGCTAGATTGTCAACCCGCCGTGCTTGGCGTTCGGATCGAGAAACGATCCCAAAACCGAAGCACGACGGAGATGAGGAAGGATTACTTGGTCTTGCCTTCCAGGGTCGCAACCGGCGTGTCGTCATAAACGCCCGCGCCGACCGCATAATTGCCAGCCGGCTTCACGTAGCTGACCTTGCGATGATTGCCGTCAGCACCCGGCTTGGTCCATTGATATTCCACCCAACCGCCGTTCGCGCCCTTGGAGGCGGCGGCGCACAGCGAGGGACCGAGGCTCTCGCCGGCCTTGCCCTTGAGATCGGCCAGCTTCATGCCCTTGACCTGAGCGCTAGGATGGGCGGACATCACGCCCGTTTTGCAATCCATCACGAATACGTAGGTGTCCTTCCAGGCCCACTTACCCTTGGGATCGTTGTAAGCCGCCAGAGCGGCATCGCCGTGAGCGGCGACATCGGCGGCGGCTTCCTTGACCTTGGCGACGACTTCATCAGCGGTTGCGGCGTCGGCGGCCCAAGCGCCGGCGGACAGACCCACAGTGCAAAGCGCGGCCACGCCTAAGACTAATTTTTTATTCATCTCCAAAGCTCCTTGGTTGGGTTGCTTAACTTAAGAACACACCACCACGGGGCGGTGGCGTGGTCTAACTCTAGACGCTGAAATGACGGGAGACAAGATTAACCCCGACATTTATGTCACAAATTAGCGGGGATTTAACGCGCTCGAATCGAAAATCCAAGCCGCCGGAACCCGCACTCGAAGCAGATCCGGCAAGTTTGATCCAGTCGGGAAAACTTGATTGCAAAGGGCAATCAAAACGGCGCGTCGCGGAATTTTTAGCGGCCAGCGTCGACCGCCGACCACCGCACGACCCGATTGCGACCCCCGGCCTTGGCTTGATAAACCGCGCTGTCGGCGCATTCGATCATCTGATGGAGCGACGTTCCCAACTCGGTGGTAAATCCGATGCTGACCGTCAGCGGAATTTCCCGGCCGGCGTTGCTAAAACCGATCTTGGCAACAGCGGCGCACGCGCGCTCGAAGACGCGATCGGCGTCGCTTTCAGACTGCAGCACGGCCATGCAGACAAATTCCTCGCCGCCGTAGCGGCCGACGACATCGGAGGTGCGCAGGGTGGTATGCAGGGTGGACGCAATCACCTTCAACGCCTCATCGCCCACCAAATGCCCGTATTGATCGTTGATCCGTTTGAAATAATCGGCGTCCACCATGCCGATCCCCAACAGAAAATGGCCGCGTCGGGCGTTGGCGTGCAACTTTTCGCCGACATCCAGCAACTGGCGGCGGTTGAGCAGTCCGGTCAGGAAGTCGCAAGTGGCCGCCTCGCGCAGCCGCCGGACGTAATCCATCATGTCGGTGTTCTGATTGACCCGGCATAACAGTTCCTCCACCTGAAACGGCTTGGCGATGAAATCGTTGGCCCCGGTTTTGAGCAGGAGCGCCGAAAGACCGGGCTTGGAGGCGTCCGACATGCCGATCACCGCCAAATCCTCGCGCCGGTACTGGCGGCGGATGGTTTCGATCAACTCCAGGCCGCTCATCCCTGGCATGTTGACATCGGTGATCACCAGGCTGGTATCGGGATGGTCCGCGAGCAGATCGAGCGCCTCCTGGCCGCTGGCGGCCGCCAGAATCTGATAGCGGTGGCCGTCCAACAAACTTTGGACACAAGCTCGAAAACTGCGGGAATCATCGACCACCATCACCTTGATTTGGCGGTTTCGCCACAAGCGGCCGATGGTATGCGCCACCTGTTCGATATCGCTGAGGTTGCGCTTGATGAAATAATCCAAAACCCGCTTGGCCAGCATGGCCTCTCGCACGCCGGGATCCATGAAACCCGTCAAGACGATGGCCGGAATCCCGTGGTTTTGCACCACATCGACCACGCCGCCGTTCGGCGCGTCGGGCAAATTGAGATCGAGCACGGCGCAAAAAAAGCGCTCGGGATTCCAAGCGAGTTGCGCTTGCGTCTCAGCCAGCGTCCCCACGCCCACCACGGCCAGTCCATACTCATCGCTGAGATACGACGCCAGCAAGCCCCGCAAGGCTCGGCTGTCTTCCACGACGAGCACCGTGCCGGTTTGCGCGCCGTCTCCATCTTTGCTCGCCATGAAACGCGATCCTCGTCAGTTGCTCGCAACTCCACACTTTATACGATTTTTCCCCTGTGAACTTATAGATTAGTTTACAGGTGTTTCTGTTTCCGGATAGATGTTCGGGTCCATAATGGCCGGCATTAGCCAATGACCGCACTGTCGCCGCGATTTTCGAAAAATTCAGGCAAGGCAACGAGTTCAAGCACGGCTTGCAACGATTTCCATGCAGCAGTCTGGAAAGCGGCTGCTCGGTCGGTCGCCGCTGTCGCGCGGGCCCCGCTAGCGCCAGTCGCCCCACAGCGCTTGCACCGCCGCCAGCGCGGCGACCCCAGCGGTTTCGGTGCGCAAAACTCTCGGCCCGAGCCGGACGCCGGCGAACCCCACCGCGCGAGCTCGCTGGATTTCCTCGGCGCTGAGACCGCCTTCCGGCCCGACCAGCAAGGTCACCCGCTCGTCCGGCGCGTCCATCTCGCGCAATCCCGCGTCGGCCAAAGGATCGAACAGCCAGCGCGGCCCCGATTCGGCCGGGCGGCTCAGCCAATCCGACAAGGTTGCCGGTTCCCGCAAGTCCGGCAGGCGGTTGCGCCCGCATTGCTCGCACGCGCCGACGAGAACGCCGCGCCAATGCTCGATCTTTTTCAGCCATCGTCCGCCGTCGAGGCCGACGCCGCCGTACTCCGTCAGCAACGGCTGGATGGCGCTCGCCCCCAGCTCCGCGGATTTTTGCAAGGTGAAATCCATTCTGTCGCCGCGCGAGACCCCTTGCGCCAGCACGATCCGCAGCGGCGGCTCCGGCTCATCGGGCAACCGCTCCATAATTTGGGCCCACGCCGCCCGCTTGCCGCACTCGGTCAAGATCGCGCTAAAAGCTTTGCCTCGGCCGTCGAACAGCACCAGCCGCGCGTCCGGCTTCAACCGCAACACCCGCGCCACATGATTGAACGCGCTGTCATCGAGCGGCACGGTCGCGCCCGCGCTCAGCGGCGAAGATGAGTAAATTCGGGGAACGCGCATGGAGATAAGTATCGGACAATGATTTCATCGACTCTAGCGCGCGGATCGTGAAGATCGACCGCCGCTGCTTTAGAATGATCGACACCTCGAAACAATACGTTAAAGCCATTGAAAATCGCCACCTGGAACGTCAATTCCCTCAACGTGCGCCTGCCGCACGTCGTGGACTGGCTGCGCGTCGAACAGCCCGATCTATTGGCGCTTCAGGAAACCAAACTCACCGATGCGGATTTTCCGACGCTGGATATCGCCAACGCCGGCTATCACGCGGTCTTTTCCGGGCAGAAGACTTACAACGGGGTGGCGATTCTCAGCCGCTTGCCCGCCGCCGATCTCATCGCCGACCTGCCGGGCTCGGACGATCCGCAACGGCGGGTGCTGGCCGCGACGGTCGGCGACGTGCGGGTGTTGAACCTGTATGTCCCCAACGGCCAATCGGTCGGCTCCGAGAAATACGCCTACAAATTGGCTTGGCTCAAGCAATTGGCCCTGTGGACGGAACAGGAACTGGCGCGACATCCCCGACTGATCGTGCTGGGCGACTTCAATATCGCGCCCGAAGATCGCGACGTGCACGACCCCATCGCTTGGACCGGCCAGATTTTATGCAGCGAACCGGAGCGAAGCGCCTTCCAGCGGTTATTGCAATTGGGATTGCAAGACGCCTTTCGGCTGTTCCCTCAAGAACCGAACACCTTTAGCTGGTGGGATTACCGCGCCGCCGCGTTCCGGCGCAATCTCGGCTTGCGCATCGATCACATTCTGATTAGCCCGACGCTGGCGGCGAATTGCGTCGCTTGTCGGGTGGACAAAACACCGCGCAAGTTGGAACGCCCTTCCGATCACGCGCCCGTCATCGCTGAATTCGCTGGCGACTCCCACTAATCACACGCTCACCATCAGACTTTTATGGCACATCAACCCCGCAACGTGCTGGTGACCGGCGGCGCCGGTTTCATCGGCTGCAATTTCGTCCGTCATTGGCTGGCGACCGATCCCGACATTCGCATCGTCACCCTCGATTTGCTGACCTACGCCGGTTCGCCCGACAATCTGCGCGATCTGCCCGATCCCGCCCGGCACACCTTCGTTCGAGGCGACATCTGCGACCGGCCGCTGGTCGACCGACTGCTGCGCGAACACCGGATCGACACCATCGCCCACTTCGCCGCTGAAAGCCATGTGGATCGCTCCATCACCGGCCCGGCGGCCTTCGTGCAAACCAATCTGGTCGGCACCTTTACCCTGTTGGAGGCGGCGCGAACGGCTTGGTCCGAGAAGCCAGCACCAGCGGAATGCCGCTTTCATCACATTTCGACCGACGAAGTGTACGGCACGCTGCAATCCGACGACCCGCCCTTTCAAGAAACCACGCCGTACGCGCCTAATTCGCCTTATTCAGCCTCCAAGGCCGGCTCCGATCATCTGGTGCGCGCTTATTTCCACACCTACGGCCTGCCGGTGGTCACCACCAATTGTTCCAATAACTACGGTCCGTTCCAGCACGGCGAGAAATTCATCCCGACCGTGATCCGCTCCTGCCTGTTGCAAAAACCGATTCCGGTCTACGGCGACGGCAGCAACATCCGCGATTGGCTGTACGTCGAAGACCACTGTCGGGGCATCGACGCCGCGATCCGGGGCGGCAGGCCCGGCGACACCTACAACATCGGCGGCTGCAACGAATGGGCGAACCTCAATATCGTCCGCCGGATTTGCGCGCTGCTGGACGAACGCCGCCCGCAACACGCCCCGCACGAACGGCTGATCAGCTTCGTCACCGACCGACCCGGCCACGATTGGCGCTACGCCATCGACGCCGGCAAAATGGCGCGGGAACTCGGCTGGCGACCGGCGGAAACCTTCGACAGCGGCATCGTCAAAACCGTGGATTGGTACCTGCGACGCCACGCCGACGATCCGGCCTGGGGCGGCATGGCGGGCGCGACGTGAATCCGTTGCGGCTGGGGCGTTGGATGGTCGTCATCGGCGGCGCGCTCACGCTCGCCGGCCTGGTCATCGGCTTCGCCTCGATGGGGAGCGGCCAACGCAGCCGAATTTTGAACCTGCTGGGACTGGCGCCGGTCGGAGTGTTGATCGCTTTTTGCGGCACCATCCTCGTCGTCTTGACCGAACCGCGCGGCGCGACACCGCCCGCCGAACCCGATCCAACCTCCGATTCCGACTCCGACCCTCCAGAACCGAAACCATGAGCCATCCCGCCTTCGAACTCGCACGCCGTCAGGCTGTCCCCGCCCTCAAGCTGAACTTTGAGGAATACCGCCACGCCGCCACCGGCGCGCGGCACCTGCACCTCGCCGCCGACGACCCGCACAACGCCTTCATGGTGGCTTTTCTGACCGTGCCGCAAGATTCGACCGGCGTGGCGCACATTCTCGAACACACCTCGCTGTGCGGCAGCCGGCGCTATCCGGTGCGCGATCCGTTTTTCATGATGATCCGGCGTTCGCTCAACACCTTCATGAATGCCTTCACCAGCAGCGATTGGACCGCCTACCCCTTCGCCAGTCAGAACAAAAAGGATTTCAACAACCTGTTGGATGTTTATCTGGACGCGACCTTTTTTCCGCTGCTGGACGAACGGGATTTCGCCCAGGAAGGCCACCGGCTGGAATTCGCCGACCCCGACGATCCGAATTCGGAACTGGCGTTCAAGGGCGTGGTGTTCAACGAAATGAAAGGCGCGCTCAGCTCGCCGGTGCAGCGCCTGGGGCTGGCGCTGCAAAGCCGGCTGTTTCCGACCACCACCTATCACTACAACAGCGGCGGCGACCCCGAAGCCATTCTCGATCTCAGCTACGAGCAGCTCAAGGCCTTTCACGCCCGCCACTACCATCCCTCAAACGCCATCTTTCTGACGTACGGCGACATTCCCGCCGCCGAGCATCAGGCGCGCTTCGAAACCGGCGCGCTGAACCAATTTCAAGCGCTAAAGCTGGATTTCGCCATCCCCGCCGAGCGGCGTTACTCCGCGCCGGTCGCCGACACCATCCACTATCCGCTGGATGAGGCTGAGGATTTGGCCGACCAAACCCACATCGTGCTGGGCTGGCTGCTGGGATCGATCACCGATCCGCTGGCGACGCTGCGGGCGCGATTGTTGAGCGACGTGTTGCTGGATAACAGCAGTTCTCCATTGCAGCACGCCCTGGAAACCTCCGAACTCGGGGCCGCGCCCTCGCCGCTGTGCGGTTTCGACACTTCGACCCGCGAAGCCACTTTCGTCTGCGGCCTGGAAGGCTCGAATCCCGAACACGCCGAAGCGGTCGAGGCGCTGGTGCTGGATGTGCTGCGCCGGGTCGCGGCCGAGGGCGTGCCGCCCGCGGCGGTGGACGCGGTCTTGCACCAACTGGAATTGAGCGAGCGGGAAATCACCGGCGACGGTTTTCCTTACGGCCTTCATCTGCTGATGAAAGCCTTGACCCCGGCGATTCACGGCGGCGATCCCGCCACCGGACTCAACACCGATCCGCTGCTGGAACAGCTGCGCGCGGAGAGTCGGGACCCCGACTTTATCCCGCGCCTGGTCCGCCAACTGCTGCTGGACAACCCGCACCGGGTCCGGCTGAGCATGGCTCCCGACTCCACCCTCAGCGCCCGGCAAGCGACGGTCGAACGCGAGCGGCTGGCGGCGCTGCGCGCGGCCCTGGTCGAGGCCGACCGTCGCCGCATCGCCCTTGAAGCCCGCGCGTTGGCCGAACGCCAGCAACAACAGGACGACCCCGAACTGCTGCCCCGCGTCGGGCTGGACGATGTGCCACCCGATTTAAAAATCCCCGAAGGCGTCGCCCGGCCGGTCGGAACCGTACCCGCGCACTGGTACGCGCAAGGCACCAACGGCATGGTGTATCTGCAAGCGGTGCTCGACCTGCCAGAACTCAACACCGACGAACTGGATTTATTGCCGTTGTTCTGCGCCTGCCTGAGCGAAGTCGGCAGCGCCGGACGCGATTACCGGACCACCCAGGCCCTGCAAGCGGCCTCGACCGGCGGTCTCAACGCTCGCGCCACCGTGCGCGGCGGCGTGGCCGACGTGCTGGAAACCAAGGGCGTGTTCGTGCTGGCGGGCAAAGCGTTGGCCCGCAACCAGGCCGCCCTGTCTGAACTGTTATGGGAAACCTTGCGCGGCGCCCGTTTCGACGAACTGTCGCACCTGCGCGAACTGGTCGCGCAAATCCGCGCCCAGCGCGAGGAAGGCATCACCGATCACGGCCACATGTTAGCGCTCGCCGCCGCCAGCGCCGGCTTGAGTCCGGTGGCGGCGCTGAACCACCGTTGGGACGGCTTGCAGGGTTTGAAAAATCTCAAGGCGCTGGACGACAGTCTCGACGATCCCGACGCGCTGCGCGCCTTCGCCGGGCGGCTGGAGCGTTTGCGCGACCGGCTGTGCGACGCGCCGAGACAATTGCTGGTGGTCAGCGAACCCGAACGGCAAACGGCCATCGCCGAAGCGCTGGCCGCCCGCTGGCAAGCCGGGCGCGCCGCGATAGAACCGTTCGCGCTCGCCGCGCCCGACGCCCGGCCGACTCGCCAGGGATTTCGGGTCAACACCCAAGTCAATTTTTGCGCCAAAGCCTATGCGACCGTCGCGTCCGGCCATCCCGACGCGCCCGCCTTGCAGGTGCTGGGCGATTTTCTGCGAAATGGCTACTTGCATCGGGCGATCCGCGAACAGGGCGGCGCTTACGGCGGCGGCGCGAGCTATCACCCCGACAGCGGCGCGTTCCGCTTCTATTCCTACCGCGACCCGCGCCTGACCGAAACCCTGGCCGACTTCGACCGGTCGCTGGACTGGCTCCACAGCGCCGACCATCCGGCGCGAACCCTGGAAGAAGCCATTCTGGGCGTTGTTGGCGCCATCGACAAACCGGGTTCGCCCGCCGGCGAAGCGGTCAGCGCCTTTTTCGGAATGCTGTTCGGCCGCACCCCCGAGTATCGACGCGCGTTCCGCCAACAGGTCTTGGCGGTCACCCTGGACGACCTCAAGCGCGTGGCGGCGACGTATTTGCGTCCAGATCGCGCGAGCGGGGCGGCGCTCGGCAACGCGCGGGCGCTGGAGGCGCTGGCGGATTGGTCGGTCGTGGCGGTCTGATTCCACCGCGCGCCTGTTTTGGCGGACCTGATTTTTCGTTTTCCGAGGTGGTACTTGAGCGTGAAGCTTCACATTCTGTCCGATTTGCATCTGGGGGTTTGCGACATGGACCTGCCCTTGACGGATGCGGATGCCGTCATCCTCGCGGGCGATATCGCCCGGCCTCAAGCGGCCGTTGAATGGGCGCTCGGTTTTGAAAAACCCGTGATCTATGTGCCGGGAAACCACGAGTTTTACGGCTCCAATCTCACGGCTACCGTGCGGGAGTTGCGACGCCTCGCCGCCGGCACCGCCGTCCGCATCCTGGATAACCAGGCGCTCGAATGGGAGGGCGTTCGCTTTCTCGGCAGCACGCTCTGGACGGATTTTCTCGCGGCCGGTCACGGCGCGCGGCAAGCGAATGCGATCGCGCAGGCCGAGACCTTTAACCGCGACTTCAGCCGCATCCGCATGGGATCAGCGCCTTCCGACCCCCTGTTGACGCCGCAGGCCAGCGCCGCGCTGTTTGACGCCAACGCGCGCTGGCTCGACGGGCAGCTGGCCCGATCCTTTTCGGGCCTCACTGTGGTCATCACCCATCACGCGCCCTCCCTGCAAAGTATCCACTCTCGTTTTGCGGGCTCGCCGCTCAACGCCAGTTTTGTTTCGGACGCCGAATGGCTTTTAAATGGCCAGCGCGCATGCCTGTGGGTACACGGCCACACCCACGATAGTTTCGATTATGCCGTCGATGGCACGCGGGTTCTGTGCAATCCACGCGGTTACGCCAAAAATGGCGCGAACGAAAATGCGTCTTTCGATCCTTATCTCACCGTTGACATTTAATAGTCACCATAAACGTCCAGCTTGCGAATAGGAAGCGAACTAGATCGCTCGGCTTTTCTGCCGAACCCATCGAATTTCACCGGCGGGAACGCCACTTCGATAGGCTAACCACCATGGAAATCTTCGTATACCACACTCCGGATCAGGTCCCGGATTTGAGCAAGAACGCGCGCAAGGGCGGTCTCAACCTCGATATGCCCGCCTGCGCCATCGTGATCGACGTGCTGCGCGCCACCACCACCATGGCGACCGCCTTGCAATCGGGCGCGGAAGCCATTCAAGTCTTCGACGATATAGACGAGCTGTACCGCGTCAGCGAACGCTGGCCGGAAGAACAACGCCTGTTGGCCGGCGAGCGCAGCGGCGAAAAATTGGACGGCTTCGATTTGGGTAATTCCCCCTCGGAATGCACCCCCGATCAAGTCGCCGGCAAGCGGATTTTCATGAGCACCACCAACGGCACGCGCGCGTTGGAGCGGGTGCAGCAGGTGCCGATCCTGCTGACCGCTTCCTTGACCAACCGCGCGGCGGTCGTGCGGTTTTTGATGCGGGCGCAACCGCATACCGTCTGGATCGTGGCGGCGGGCTGGCGCGGGAGCTTTTCGCTGGAGGACACCATTTGCGCGGGGGCCATCGCCTGCGGGCTCAGCGTCGAGCGCGACAGCGATTGCGCGGGCGACGACGAATCCATCGCCGCCATGGCCCTGTTCGAACGGTGGGAAACCCGGCTGCCGCAACTGCTGCGCTACGCCCATCACGGACGCGGTTTGGCGGCCTTGGGCTGCGAGGAGGATTTGGATTATTGCGCCCGGCTCGACAGCGTCAACGTGGTGCCGCTGCAAGTCGAACCGGGCGTGCTGAAACCGGCGCGGTTTTGATTGAAAACTCTCCGCTCTCAACCGAATGCAACCGGTTGAACAAGCGACGCATCCCGCGTCGGTCGGACCGGCGCGCCGACAACGGCACGACGGCTCCACGGCAACGGCATTTAACGCACGATGCTTTTCTGGCCTTCGCCGGCGATGAAATCGAACAGCTTTTGAACCTTCTCGGACGGCGCGCCCTTGGTCAGCGCGGTGACGGGCCGACCGACTTCCGGCGTTTCCGGCGAATGCAGGCTGCCCTTATCTTGAGAGGCCAACGGACCTGCCCCCACCGCGCCGGGAGTTTCAGCGATCTTCTTCTTCAGATCGGCGGCCTCGGCCACTTCCTGAAGGTTGGTCTTGGTCCATTCGCCATCGTCCATGATTTTCTCGCGCCACAGCTTGGTAGTGCCGGTCATCTTGGTGGGGAATACCACGACAATCGGGAGATCGGGACCGCCCACCTCTTTCCAATTGGTGGTTTTTCCAGTGAAAATGCCCTTCAGTTGCTCCTTGGACAAACTCTTGACCGCCGCCAAACCCTTGTGGGCCAAAACCTGAATCTTGTCGCGGCCGATCACGCGGAATTTGAAATCCTTCGGATTGGCGACCTCATGACTCTTCTGCTTCATCAGGTCCATCCACGCTTCAAAACTGAGGCCCGCCGCCGCCACATCGACAGCGCCCTTCTCGACGTTAATGAATGCCTGATCCGGCCCCTCGGAGGTCAAGGTCAGTTGCATGCCGCTGGCTTTCTCAAACGGCTCCTCGACCTTCTTAAAAATGTTTTCGATGGGAGCCGCGCCGCCGCCGACCTTGATTTCCTCGGCGCCGGTGGCCGCCGCGCCAAAACCCAAGCTCAGGGCGGCCGCCAAGCCGCCGGCCAACCTCAGTTTCCTAAAATTTTTCATACCGTTGCTCCATAAGGCTCTGCCAAATTAACCGCAGCTAAAGGAGCGGCCGCCGTTTGAGGGCGCGCCGCCAATTGAAAAAACGCCATTTGTTCCACCAGATTGGTCGCCTCTCGATTCAAGGCTTCGCTGGCCGCCGCCGCTTGTTCGGTCAAAGCCGCATTGCCTTGCGCCACTTGATCCATGGTGGCGATGCCTTGATTGACCTGTTCGATGCCGCGCGCCTGGTCCTGACTGGCCGCCGCCAGTTCGGCCACGATGTCGCTCGCCCGCTTGACGGTGGCGATGATCGCTTCCAGAGTCTGCCCCGACTGATTGACCAAGCGATCTCCTTCCTCGACCTTGTTCACGCTATCGGCGATCAGCGCCCGAATTTCGCGGGCGGCTTCGGCGCTGCGCTGGGCCAATTTGCGGACCTCACCGGCCACAACCGCAAAACCGCGACCCTGTTCGCCCGCTCGCGCCGCCTCCACCGCCGCGTTGAGCGCCAGCAGGTTGGTTTGAAAAGCGATGTCGTTGACCACGTTGATGATGTCGCCGATCTTGCGGCTACTGTCGTTAACCGCCACCATCGCCTCGACGGTTTGCCGGACCACTGCTCCGCCGTGTTCCGCCTGAATTCGGGCATCCGCCACCAGTTGCTCGGCTTGTCGCGCGCCGTCGGCGTTGCGGTGGACGATTTCGGTCAGGTGGCGGATGTTGGCGGCGGTGTCATGAAGCGTGGAGGTTTGGGTGGCCGTGCGCTGCTGGATATCGGCGTTCCCTTGGGAGATGTCGCTGGCGACGCCGCCGATGGTGTCCGCCGCGCGCCGCACTTCGCCGACCACCGAACGCAACCGATCCGTCATGTCATGCATCGCGACCAGCAGCTGTCCCATCTCATCTTGCGGGTACCGCTCATCGCTCTGGTTTTCCAACACGCCTTGCGCGATATCGCCGGCTCGGGCCACGGCTTTACGCAAGTGACCCAAGACCAGCTTGCGGAACAGCCAAAGCACCAGCAGGCCGGTAACCGCGACGGTCGCGACCATCATCGCCGCTAGCGCCAGTCTGATCCGCCGCAGGTCTTCGGCGGTCCGCTCGTCCAACCGTCGCAGTTCCTCGGCGCTTTGAGTCGAGATTTCGGCCTGCCGCCGCTCCACTCGATCCATGTTGTAGCCCACGCGCACCTCGCCCAGTTTCTGCCCGCCATCGTGGACCTCGTCCTGAACGATCCGATCCGCCGGATGACCTTCCGGCTTGCCGGCGCTGGCGACAGACTTGCCTTCCTCGGCGCGAAAATCCACAAACGAGATGTCGCTATCCTTCGCCGCCAACTCGGCGAAAGTTTGCACCACCCGATAGTCGTAATTCGCGAACGACTGTTCGGAACTCGCCGCCATCAACTGAGTGATTTGCTTGATCTTAAAGCGCTGGTCGTCCTGTAAATTCTTGATTTGATCCTGAGTCATGGCCGCCACTAGGGCGCGCAGCTCCGAATCGAACCGGCGGATCATGTCGGATTCCAGCCGCCCGATCAGCATGGCGGTGACGGCGAACAAGAGTCCCAAGGTCAGTACAACCGATCCTACATATTTCTTGGAGAGCCCATTGTTAAATCTCAAGATCTCCGTATTGATCTTCATATAACAACTTCCATTGGTAGATGTGTTTTTATTTTGAAACATTACTAGATTAAAATGATCACTAATAAAATTACATTTTAATCATCAAATTCATATAATTAGTATCATAAAAGAAGCGAAAAAATTCAAATTAGATTCAATAGCGCTTCATCAAAGAGACAAGAATGCTTGTAAAGATTTTAAACAGCAAAAACCGAGCCGAAGGCTCTTAGGAGTTCGCCAAGCAGCGGGCCTCGGCGAGCGGCCCGGCGATTAACCCGGCTAAATCAATATTTTGCTAATAAAGCGGTCGCGGATGGACCTAAGGGAATTTTCGAGCGGAGGGACGCTGTTGCAGCGTGTGACGGCGGTTTGACTCGACCCCCCCTTCAACGAGAAGAGGGGTTTTTGACGCAGTGAATCCTAGGCGACCTTGGCGAAGGCTTCGATGACTTCCGGCGGGGCTTGAATCAATTCGATCAACACGCCCTCGCCCGACAGCGGGGTGGCATCGTTGCCCTTGGGATGCAGGAAACAGACATCGTAACCGGCCGCGCCCTTGCGGATGCCGCCGGGGGTGAAGCGCATCCCCTTGGCGGTCAGCCACTCCACCGCCGCTTTCAGATCGCTGATCCACAATCCGATATGGTTGAGCTGCGGCTCGTGGACCTTGGGGGCCTTGTTCGGATCGATGGGCTGCATCAAATCCACTTCGACCTTGAAGGGACCAGAGCCGATTGCGGCGATGTCCTCGTCCACGTTTTCCCGCTCGCTGCGGAAGTTGCCGGTCATGGTCAGTCCCAGGGTTTCCACCCATAGCCGGTTCAACTTCGATTTATCTAAGCCGCCGATGGCAATTTGTTGGATTCCAAGCACTTTAAAAGGTCTATCAGACACAATAACCTCCTGATTGAGGGTGGGTGGGGATTGGAACAGAGACTGTTCCTGTTCAGTATGTCATCCCAACTTCCGATTGCAACCGTAGCCCGAGCCTTTCAGAGTGATTCCCAACCGAGAATCGCTCCGATCTTCGGTTATACTTTTGCAGTACTGTCAACCCCTCGCGTTTCGATCCACTGGAGGATGCGCATGTCAAATCAACAAACGGACGCGGTAACCCCGACGTTCAACGAATTTCCCCCCACGCCCTATGAAGAATGGCGAAAAGCCATCGATAAGGTTCTGAAAGGCGCGCCGTTCGAGAAACGGCTGATCACCAAAACCTACGAAGACATCGACCTGCAGCCGATGTACCGGCAGGAAGATATCGAAGGCTTGCCGCATCTGGACGGCCTGCCCGGTTTCGCACCCTACCTGCGGGCGACCACGCCGATGGGTTACGCCACCAGCAGTTGGGACGTGGCGCAGGAGATGCCCTACAGCACGCCGGCCGCCTTCAACGCGGCCTTAAAGGCCGATCTTGAGCGCGGCCAGAATGCGGTCAACATCGTGCTGGATCGGCCCACCTTGGCGGGCGTCGACGCCGATCAGGCCGAAGCGGATGACGTCGGCAAGGGCGGCCTGTCGATTTCCAGCGTGGCCGATCTGGCCGCTGCCTTGGAAGGCGTGGATCTGGAAAAAACCCCGATCTTCATTCAAGCCAGCACCAGCGCTTTAACCTTCACCGCGCTGCTGGCGGCGCTGCTCAAGCAACAGGGCAAGTCGCTTGACAAAGTCCGCGGTGCGATTGGCATGGACCCGCTAGGGCAATTGGCCCGCGACGGCCGCTTGCCGCGCGATCTCGACGGCATCTACGAGGTGATGGCGCAGCTCGCGACGTGGGCGAAGAGCCATGCGCCGCAGCTGCGCACCATCACCGTGCAGGGCCATCCCTACCACAATGGCGGCGCCAGCGCCACTCAGGAATTGGCCTTTGCCCTGGCCACGGCAGTCGATTACCTGCGCGCCCTGCAAGCGCGGGGCTTGAGCATCGATGATGCCGCGCCACGCTTCCGCTTCGCGCTGTCCATCGGCTCCAACTTCTTCATGGAAATCGCCAAGTTGCGGGCGGCGCGCGTGTTATGGGCCAAGATCGTTCAGGCGTTCGGCGGCAACGAGGAATCCCAGAAGATGCGCCTGCACGCGCGCACCTCGGCTTGGAATCAGACCGTCTACGACCCGCACGTCAATCTGTTGCGGGCCACCACCGAGGCGTTTTCCGGCGCGGTCGGCGGCTGCGACAGCCTGCACATTTCGCCGTTCGACGAACTGTTGCGGGTGCCGGATGAATTCGCCCGTCGCGTTGCCCGCAACACCCATACCGTGCTGCGCGAGGAAAGCCACGTCACCAAGACGGTCGATCCGGCGGGCGGCTCGTGGTATGTCGAAACGTTGACCGATGCGGTCGCCCGCAAGACCTGGGGAATTTTCCAGGAGATCGAGAAACAGGGCGGCATGGCCAAAGCCCTGGCGGCGGGCTGGCCGCAAAATCAGGTCGCCGACACCGCGTCCAAGCGCGCCGCCAATATCGCCAAGCGCAAGGATATTTTCGTCGGCACCAACATGTATCCGAACCTGAAGGAAACTCGGATCGAGCCGGTTCCAGCCGATGCGTGGGCGGTGCAAAACGAGCGCGCCGAAGCGCTGAAAGCGGCCCGCGCTCAAGCGAATGCCGGCAACAAGCAGGCCGCGCTGGACGCGCTCGCCAAGGCCAGCAGCGTCGATGCGGCGATTCAAGCCGCCGCCGCTGGCGCCACGTTGGGCGAGATCGCGCAAGCCGCGCGCGCTAACGCCAAGCCCGGCCCGACCATCAATTCCATCCGTACCCAGCGGGGCGCGCAAGCCTTCGAGTCCTTGCGGCAGAAGACCGAAAGCTTCGCGGCCCGCACCGGCCAACCGCCACAAGTGTTCCTGGCCAATATGGGGCCGTTGACCCAGCATAAAGGCCGCGCCGACTTTACCACCGCTTTCGTGGGCGTGGGCGGTTTCGAGACGATTTATCCCGAGGGATTCGACAGCCCGGACGCGGCGGCCGATGCCGCGCTGGCGTCAAACGCCAAGGCGGTGGTGATCTGCTCGACCGACGCCACTTATCCGGACATCGTGCCCGCGCTGACCCAAAAGCTGAAAAAGGCCAATCCCGAACTGCTGGTGCTGCTGGCCGGTTATCCCGCCGAGCACGTCGACGCTTTCAAGGCCGCCGGAGTGGACGATTTCATCCATCTCGCCGCCAATTGTCAGAACCTGTTAACCACCTTGCAGAAGAAGATGGGGGTCGCCCAATGAGCCAATCGCCCGATTTCACCGCCATGCCTTATGGGGTGGACTTTCCCAAGCCCAGCTTTGCCGACTGGAAAGCCGCCGTCGAAAAAACGTCTGGCAAAACGCTGGATCAATTGGTGTCCGCCACGATGGAACACATCGATGTCAAACCGCTGTACACGCGCGATGACATCAAAGACCTGAAGCATCTGGGCTATGTCGCCGGCGTGCCGCCGTTCCTGCGCGGCCCGTATCCGGCGATGTACGTCACCCAGCCGTGGACGGTGCGCCAGTACGCCGGCTTCTCCACCGCCGAGGAATCCAACGCCTTCTACCGCCGCAATCTGGCCGCCGGTCAGAAGGGCCTGTCCATCGCCTTTGACCTGGCCACCCATCGCGGCTACGACTCCGACCACCCGCGCGTGGTGGGCGATGTCGGCAAGGCGGGCGTGGCGATCGATTCGCTGCTGGATATGGAAATCCTGTTCGGCGGGATTCCGCTGGATCAGATGTCGGTGTCGATGACCATGAACGGCGCGGTGCTGCCGGTGTTGGCCTTCTACATCGTCGCCGCCGAGGAACAAGGCGTCTCGCACGAGAAGCTGACCGGCACCATTCAGAACGATATTCTGAAAGAGTACATGGTGCGCAACACCTACATTTATCCGCCCGATCCGTCGATCCGGATTATCGGCGACATTTTCGCGTACACCTCGCGGGAGATGCCGAAGTTCAACAGCATCTCGATTTCCGGCTATCACATGCAGGAAGCGGGCGCGACCGCCGATCTGGAATTGGGCTATACCCTGGCCGACGGTCTGGAATACATCCGCACCGGCATCAAGGCGGGGATGGACATCGACACCTTCGCCCCGCGCCTGTCGTTCTTCTGGGCCATCGGCATGAATTACTTCATGGAAGTGGCCAAGATGCGGGCCGGGCGGCTGCTGTGGGCCAAGATCATCAAGCAGTTCAACCCCAAGAGCGACAAGTCGATGGCCTTGCGCACGCACAGCCAGACTTCCGGCTGGAGCCTGACCGAGCAAGACCCGTTCAACAATGTCGCCCGCACTTGCATCGAAGCGCTGGCGGCGGCGCTGGGCCACACTCAGTCGCTGCACACCAACGCGCTGGACGAAGCCATCGCCCTGCCGACCGACTTCTCCGCCCGCATCGCCCGCAACACTCAGTTGTATTTGCAGGATGAAACCGCGATTTGCAAGGTGCTCGACCCGTGGGGCGGCTCTTACTACGTCGAGGCGCTGACCAATGAGTTGATCAAGCGGGCCTGGGGCCACATTCAGGAAGTGGAAAGCTTAGGGGGCATGGCCAAGGCCATCGAAACCGGTCTGCCGAAGATGCGCATTGAGGAAGCGGCGGCGCGGCGGCAGGCGCAAATCGACTCCGGCAAGGAAACCATCGTCGGCGTTAACAAGTACCGGATGGTGAAAGAAGATAAGCTGGATATTCTCAGCATCGACAATACCGCCGTGCGCGAATCGCAGGTGCAGCGCCTGCACAAGCTGCGCGCCAACCGCGACGAGGCCAAGGTCAAAGGCTGCCTGAACGCCATCACCGAAGCCGCCAACGCCGGTTCCGGAAATCTGCTGGAAAAGGCGGTGGAAGCGGCCCGCGCCCGCGCCTCACTGGGCGAAATTTCGGACGCGATGGAAAAGGTGTTCGGGCGGCACAAGGCGGTGATTCGCGCCATTTCCGGCGTCTACAGCAGCGAGTTCGGCGAGGCCGAGGAAATCGCGAAAGTCCGCCAGATGGCCGATGAGTTCGAGAAGAACGAAGGCCGCCGCCCGCGTATCCTGGTCGCCAAACTCGGTCAGGACGGCCACGACCGGGGCGCGAAGGTCATCGCCACTGCCTTTGCCGATCTCGGTTTCGACGTGGACATCGGCGCGCTGTTCCAAACTCCCGAGGAAGTCGCCCGCCAGGCGGTGGAAAACGACGTCCACGTAGTCGGCATGAGTTCGCTCGCCGCCGGTCACAAAACGTTGCTGCCGCAACTGATCGGCGAACTCAAGAAGTTGGGTCGCGAGGACATCATGGTGGTCATCGGCGGCGTGATCCCCGCCCAGGACTACGAATACCTCAAGGCCAACGGCGCGGCCGCCATCTTCGGCCCCGGTACGGTGATTCCGGTCGCCGCGCAGAAGGTGCTGATGGAGTTGAACGAACGGCTGGCGGCGTGAGGGTGAATTAAATTAAGGAATCCCCCCTCTTATGTTCCGAGGGGGGTTAAATCCATTATCTAGATGTCTTCCTATGATCGACGTCAATCTAAATGACAGATAGCAAAATCCTGGGAGCAGATATTTGCTCTTATGGCACCATATATTGTGGATTACCCAGGTGAATCTTGTAGAAAAGCGATGATCACTGAATCACTAGTAGCATTAATTGATAATGAAGAGACTCGATTTAAGTATATTGACGATCAGGACTTTAAAACAATCGCCATCAGTTACAAACTTATGGATTAGTAGAGATAAAATTCCCTGATAAGACCGAGGGCGGAAAAGAATCACATTATTCGCTTACTCGTAAAGGGAGAAAATTGATGTCTGAATTTAAGAACAATAAAAAAGATGACTACATAAAGCCAGAATACAATGCGGGTTAAATTGCTTATCGCGAGCTATACTTATGCCTCTTATATCCCGAATAACTACCAATCCACAGGTCATGGGTGGAAAACCTTGTATTCGAGGTTTGCGCGTCACTGTGGGCACCATTGTTGGTTTAGTCGCCTCTGGCTATTCGGATCAGCACATTCTTCAGCTTTATCCGTATTTGGAACCGGAAGATATTCGAGCCGCTTTGTCTTACGCTGCTTGGCGATCCGAAGAAATTGAAATCCCTCTTGTAGCTGCATGAAGCTGTTAATCGACATGAACTTGTCGCCTGCTTGGGTGAAAGTTTTTGAATCGCAAGGTTATGAAGCAATCCACTGGTCGATGGTTGGAGAGCCAAACGCGCTGGACCAGACTATTTTCGCGTGGGCGGGCGAGCATGATTACATCGTATTTACCCACGATCTTGATTTCGGCGCCATTCTAGCGGTAACTGGACATACCAAACCCAGCGTTATTCAGGTAAGGACGCAGGATGTCACCCCGAATCATTTGGAAAAGATGGTGTTTTTGGCCCTTCGACAATTTGAGAGCCTTCTACTCCAAGGCTCACTCATAACGATAGAGGAAGAAAAACTGCGCGCCCGTATCTTGCCCTTGGCAGGCCGCTTTCGCACATAAAACATCGTATTGGAATAACCCAAACTTCCGCCACAAAGCAGCAACCATGACCAAAAAACATCACAAACCCGACTGGGTACCCGACAACGCCGGCAAGGAATTCACCACCTCGGTCATGGCGGGCGTCGATGGCGGCCACGACGGCATTCCCGGCCAAGCCAGCGTGGCCGTGCCGCGCACGCATACTCCCCGCCGCCGCCGGTTAACCGTGGATGAATACGTCGCCGGCGTGCTGGCGGGCGACCGCAACGTCCTTGGCCAAGCCATTACGCTGGTGGAGAGCAATTCCCAGGCGCATTTCAACATGGGACAGGAGGTGCTGCGCCAACTGATCCCGCACACCGGCAAATCGATCCGGATCGGCATTACCGGCGTGCCCGGCGCGGGCAAAAGCACCTTCATCGAAGCGCTCGGCATGCGCCTCTGCGACCAGGGCCACAAAGTCGCGGTGCTGGCGGTGGACCCCAGCAGCACGGTCACCCGCGGCAGCATCCTCGGCGACAAAACCCGGATGGAATTGCTTTCTCGCGACTTGCGCGCCTTTATCCGCCCCTCGCCTTCGAGCGGCACCTTGGGCGGCGTGACCCGCAAAAGTCGGGAAACTATTCTGGTCTGCGAGGCCGCCGGCTTCGACGTGATCCTGGTCGAAACCGTCGGGGTCGGTCAGAGCGAAACCACCGTCCGGTCGATGGTCGATTTCTTCCTGCTGGTGATGATCGCGGGCGCGGGCGACGAATTGCAGGGCATCAAGAAAGGCATCATGGAATTGGCTGACGCGCTGCTGGTCAACAAAGCCGACGGCGACAACAAAATTCGCGCCAACGCCGCCCGCGCCGATTACAACCGGGCGCTCCATTACCTCGCCCCCGCCACCGAGGGTTGGCAAACCAAAGCCTATACCTGCTCCTCGCTCAACGGCGAGGGCATCGACGCCATTTGGAACGTCATCGGCGATTTTCGCAAGCTCGTCACCGAAAGCGGCGCATTCGAGAAGCGCCGGCAACGGCAAACCCTGGATTGGGTATACTCGATGGTCGAGGAACACTTACGCGCCAGCTTCTTCAATCATGCGGGCGTCGGCGGTATTCGCGCCGAAGTGGAAGACGGCGTGCTGAAAGGGCATATCCCGCCCACCGTGGCGGCGCAAAAGCTGATCCGCAAATTTGAAGGCCACTAACCCACACACCTGGGAGGATAAAAACGATGTTGCGCAGTCCCCGCGATTTTTTTAAAGCCAAAGTTGTCGGCGCACCAGAACCGCTGCGTGAAATTCCGGTGCGGCCCTCGCGGATGATCCATTTCTTCGATCCCAGCAACGAGAAGATGGCGGTCAAGGTGCCGGACATCGCCAAGAACGTGGACATCTTGCTCGGTAACCTGGAAGACGCGGTGCCCATTGATCGCAAGGAAGCCGCCCGCGAAGGACTGGTCAAAATCGGCAAGAGCGTGAATTTCGGCGATACCCAATTGTGGACGCGGGTCAACAGTCTCGACAGCCCGTGGTTCTTGGACGATCTGATCCGGCTGGTCGGCGAAATCGGCAATAAGTTGGATGTCATCATGCTGCCCAAGGTGCAGGGGCCGTGGGACATTTATTTCGCCGACCAACTGCTGGCGCAACTGGAAGCCAAATACAACGTTAAAAAGCCGCTGATGCTGCATGCGATTCTGGAAACCGCGCTCGGCGTCGCCAATGTCGATGCCATCGCCAACGCCAGCCCCCGGATGCAGGGCATGAGCCTGGGTCCCGCCGATCTCGCGGCTTCGCGGCGGATGAAGACCACGCGGGTCGGCGGCGGCCATCCCGACTATCTGGTGCGCACCGATCCCGATCCGAAGAACCCCGACGCGCCCCGCCCCACCGCCCAACAGGATCTGTGGCATTACACCATCGGCAAGATGGTGGACGCTTGCACCAGCGTCGGCGCGCTGGCGTTCTATGGCCCGTTCGGCGACATCGCCGATCTGGTCGCCTGCGAAGATCAATTCCGCAACGCCTATCTGATGGGCTGCGTCGGCACCTGGACGCTGCATCCCAATCAGATCGCCATCGCCAAGCGGGTGTTCAGTCCGAAGCCGGAGGAAGTCGCTTGGGCCAAGCGCGTCGTCGAAGCCATGCCCGACGGCAGCGGCGCGGTGATGATCGACGGCAAGATGCAGGACGACGCCACCTGGAAGCAGTGTAAGGTGGTGCTCAATCTCGCTCAATTGATCGCCAGCCGCGACGCGGAATACAAGGCGCTGTACGGCTTCTAAATTTTTCCTCGCCGGGGCGGAGACGCCAGCTGTCTCTCGCCCCCGACGCCCAACGGAGCGACTGCTCATGTTTCAGCCGTTCTCCATCGCCCGCCTGCCGCGCATCGAATTCGGCGCTGGCTCAATCTCTAAACTCCCTGGCCTGATCGCCCAATACGGTAAGCAGGTCTTACTGGTGATCGGGCAGCGTTCGTTTGTCGAATCATCCAACTGGCCAGCGTTGTTAGCCGCGCTGGAGAAAGCCGGCATCGCGTGGGAGCAAGCGCGGGTTGGCGACGAACCGTCCCCGCAACTGGTGGATGACGCCGTCCGTCAATTCCGCGCATCCGACATTCAAGTGGTCGTGGGGATCGGCGGCGGCAGCGTGTTGGACGCCGCCAAGGCGATTGCGGGTCTGTTGCCGGTCGGTGATTCGGTGATGGATTACCTGGAAGGCGTCGGCCCGGAAAAACCGTATCACGGCCCCGCCAAGCCATTTATCGCGGCACCGACCACCGCCGGCACCGGCAGCGAAGCCACCAAAAATGCGGTGCTGAGCGCGCGCGGGCCGAACGGCTTCAAGAAATCCTTCCGTCACGATCTGCTGGTGCCGGAATACGCCCTGCTCGACCCCGACTTGCTGGCGACCTGCCCCAAACCGCAAATCGCCGCCAACGCCATGGATGCGCTCACCCAACTGCTGGAATCCTACGTCTCCATCAAAGCCAATCCCTTCACCGACGCACTGGCCGAAAGCGGCTTGAAAGCGGTGCGCGAAGGCTTGTTCGCCTGGTATGACGGCGGCGCGCACGCCGCCGCCGGACGAGCGCGCATGGCTTACGCGGCATTGCTCTCCGGCGTTTGCTTGGCGCAAACCGGGCTGGGCTCGGTGCACGGTCTGGCCTCGCCGCTGGGCGCATTCTTCCCGATCCCGCACGGCGTGGTGTGCGGCACCTTGGTCGGGGCCGCCACTCGCGTCAATTTGAACGCGCTGCGGGAACGAGAGCCCGAGCATCCTTCCTGGCGCAAGTACGCCCGCGCTGGCGATATCCTGCACGGACGGCATTTCCCCAACGCCGAGGAAGCGCACGCCGCGCTGCTGGCGTTGCTGGACGACTGGACCGAACGTCTGGCTTTGCCTCGGCTGCGCGCCTATCACATTCGAGAAAGCGATTTCGCGCACATCGTCGCCAACTCGCGCGGCGGCAGCATGAAAACCAATCCGCTGGTGCTTGATGATGGAGAAATCACGGAGGTGCTGCGACAAAGACTGTAGCGCTAGCTAAAATTTGCCGTCGATCACCGAGTTTAAGGCGAGCAGTCACCCGCTTGATCGAGTGGCTGGCAAGGATTTTGAATGACTTGGCCTAGATAAAGGGTATTGGGTTTGTTTATTGACTCGAACAGGCCATCACGATGCCTGTTTAATAATAAACAGACCGCTTTGGGAGAACCGGCAATGAAGCATCCATCAGCCCACAATGGCCCTTCTCAGTCCAAATCGGCCCATCCTCGTCCATCCGCTGGGGTCATTGTGGACCGACAGACCGTGGACCTCAAACGTTTGGAAAAGCGCATCGGGCGCGTTCACTTCCAGCAACGAATCGGCATCGAACAGGATCATGCCACCCGGATCTTCGGAAAAGGCCGAACCTTTTTCCATATTGAAAACTGGTATTCGATCCACGCCTTCATCCGGTTGACCCTTCGTGGCCTGGGGTTGTACCGCCGAGGCTTGCGCAACGCCACCGCCATTCGGACCCTGCATAACGAGGTGATCCTGCCGGAGTTGCCAGAGCCGTTCGACGGCTTTACGTTCCTTCAGTTAAGCGATCTCCATCTGGACATGGACGAGGATTACCCGCCCGCGCTCATCGAACAGATCAAACAGGCGCGATATGACGCCTGCGTGCTGACCGGCGACTTTCGAGCCAAAACCTACGGCGATTACGAGCCCGCCATGGCCGCGCTGGCCGAGGTCCGCCCTCACTTCAGCGGGCCGGTGTACGCCATCCTCGGCAATCACGACAGCCTTCGCATGGTGCCGCACATCGAAGCGCTCGGAATCACGGTGCTGCTCAATGAAGCCGTGACCCTGGAGCGCGACGGAACGCACATCCATTTAGCGGGCATCGACGACCCGCACTACTACCAACTCGATAATTTCGACCGGGCCGCCGCGACCCTGCCGCCGGAGGAGGTGTCGATCCTGCTGTCGCATTCGCCGGAAGCCTATCGCTTGGCGGCGCACGCCGGTTTCGATCTGATGTTGAGCGGCCATACCCACGGCGGGCAAATTTGCTTGCCCGGCGGGATCGCCCTGATGACCAACGCGGACTGCCCGAGACGCTTCTGCCGCGGCGCTTGGCGCTACAACGGGATGCAGGGCTACACCTCGACCGGATCAGGCGCTTCGGTGGTGGGCGTGCGTTTCAACTGCCCGCCGGAAATCACCTTGCACCACCTGCGCCGTCAGCCGGTTTAATAAGGCCGGTCGCGGATGCCGAGCCGGAAAAACACCGGCGACAACACCAGTTCGAGCGCCACGAAGGCGACCACCGTCCAAGCGATGGTCGCCCAACTCAAATTCAACGTGTAGGCGACCAGCAGCAACGGCAATAACGCTTCGGGGATTTGATCCAAGCCCAAGGCCATGCTGCTGGAGACCAAGCCCAACCGGCGCTTGATAAAACTCGACAGCAGATCCCCTAGCATCGCGCCGATCCCGACCAGCACTCCCACTCCAGCCGGCACCATCAGGCATAACGCGACCAGCTCGGTGATCAAGGGCGCGAGCACCACGCCGCGCCAAGTCTTCGAATCTCCCAAACAGCGATAGCCATCAGCTAACACTCGTCCGCCATCCAAAGGTCGAGCGCCCCACGCACCGCAAAGCGACGCCGCGACAATCGGCGCACCATTGGCGATTAAGATCAGCAGAAGCAATTTCAGCTCGGTAGAAATCAACTCGCTCGGAATCATGTCGCCACCTGAGGGTATTGGTTTTTAGTTTTTTCTCCCTAAACTTGGAATATTAGACCACCAGTCAGGCGTTTGCTTCCACCCGTCTTCAGACCGCCCGCAAGTCCGCTCTATCTCCGGACTGCTCCGAGCGGGCGAGATGGACTCACCCGAGGAAAAGCGACATGAACAGGCGTCATCGCACCGTCAAATCCATCGGTTTGTCTGGATTGTTATTCCTCGCCACCGCGCAAGCCGCCAATCCAGATTCGCCCGCCGGAAAATGGAAAACCATCGACGACCAATCCGGCAAGCCTAAAAGCATCGTCCAAATTAGCGAAGAACGCGGCGCGCTGACCGGGAATATCGTGGAACTGCTGGAAGGCGCGACCGAAAAGACGTGCGGCAAATGCGAAGGCGACCTCAAGGACAAACCGCTGGTCGGCCTGAAAATCCTGTGGGACTTAAAAAAAACCGGCAACGAATGGACCGATGGCAAAATTTTCAATCCGACTGACGGCGGCACCTACAGCTCTAAAGCCCGCTTGCTTGACGGCGGCAAAACCTTGGAGGTCACGGGCTCGTGGATGTTTATAAAACGCAGCCAACGCTGGCAGCGGATCGATTGAGGCTCGGTTTCCGTCCGATGGCTCTTTCTCAGCACTAAAGCCCTAATGAAAAAACCGATTATCGGCATCAGCATGGGCGATCCCGCCGGGATCGGCCCTGAAATCTCGGCGCGCGCCCTCGTCGATGAAACCGTCAACCGCGTCGCGCGTTTGCTGGTTTACGGCGATGCCCGCGTGATTGAAAAGGCCGTTCGGGAGGGTGGCCTTGGGTTGCGGGTGCGCGCGATCGATCGAGCGGACGAGGCGCGTTTCACGCCGGGTTCCATCGACGTCATCGATCTGAACAACGCCGATCCCGCCGCCTTCGAAGCTGGCAAAGTGCAAGCCGCGTGCGGCAAAGCCGCCTGGGACTACATCAAAACGCTGGTGCAAGCCGCCTTGCGAGGCGAAGTCGACGCGATCAACACCGCGCCGATCAACAAAGAATCGATCCAGGCCGCCGAGGTTCCCTATATCGGCCACACTGAGATGCTGGCCGCCCTGACCGGGGCGCGCGATCCGCTGACTTTGTTCGAGACCTTGGGCTTGCGGGTGTTTTTTCTCAGCCGCCATGTCTCCTTGCGCAAATCCTGCGAGCTGGTAACCAAGGAACGCCTGCTCGACTATATCGAACGCTGCCATCAAGCGCTGGACCAACTCGGGCTCGGCGGCGAATTGGCGGTCGCCGGTCTCAACCCGCACTGCGGCGAACATGGTTTGTTCGGCGACGAGGAGATCGAGGAGGTGATGCCAGCCGTCGCCGAGGCCCAAAAACGCGGGTTCCGGGTATCCGGTCCCATCGGCGCGGACTCGGTCTTCCACCAAGCTAAAATCGGCCGCTACGCCGCCGTGCTATCGCTCTATCACGACCAAGGCCACATCGCCACCAAGACCCTGGATTTCGAGCGAACCATCTCGATCACCCTCGGCTTGCCGTTCCTGCGCACCAGCGTCGATCACGGCACCGCCTTCGACATTGCCTGGCAAGGCAAGGCCAGCGCGGTGAGCATGGTGGAATCGCTCATAGTGGCGGCCCGCTATTCGCCCGCCTACAAGCGGACATCACCCGTCTAACCCCCCATCAGTCGCGCACGGGTTCGATCTCCGGTACTGGAATCCCGCGCTGGCGACAGGCGGCGGTCAAGGTATTGAGCAACAAACACGCGATGGTCATCGGCCCGACCCCGCCCGGCACCGGCGTGATCGCGCCCGCCACTTTGACCGCCGACTCGAAATCCACATCGCCGACCAGCCGGCTGTTGCCGTCAGCGGTGGGAATGCGGTTGATGCCGACATCGATCACCGTCGCGCCGGGCTTGATCCAATCGCCCTCGACTATCTTCGGCTTGCCGACCGCCGCCACCAGAATATCCGCCCGCCGGCATTCCTCCGCCAGATCGCGGGTGCGGGAATGGGCGATGGTGACGGTGCAATGTTCGCGCAACAGCAGCACCGCCATCGGCTTGCCGACGATGTTGGATCGCCCCAATACCACCGCTCGCTGGCCGGCAAGACTCCCGAGGTGCTGCTTGAGCAACATCAGACAGCCCACCGGCGTGCAAGGAACCAGGCCGGCCCCGCCCACTGCCAGCAAGCCGGCGTTGAAGGGATGGAAACCGTCGACATCCTTCGCGACCGCAATCGCTTCGACCACCGCCTCCTGATCGATCCGCGAAGGCAGCGGCAATTGCACCAGAATGCCGTGAACGGTCGGATCGTGATTTAACTGCGCGATGCGCGCCAGTAATTCAGCCTGGGTCGCGGTCGCCGGCAACCGGTGATCGTAAGAATTCATGCCGGCTTCCCGCGCTTGCAAGCCCTTGTTGCGCACGTAAATTTGACTGGCGGGATCATCGCCCACCAAGACCACGGCCAAGCCGGGCGTCAACTCATGCTCGCGCTTTAGTTCGGCAATTCGCAAAGCGATGCCCGCGCGCAAGCGAGCCGAAAACTGTTTGCCGTCGATTAAGGTGGCCGTGGCCATGAAGTCTCCCGCGCTTGTTAATATGGGCTGGCGATTTTACTACAGGAACGAACGCCGCTTTGAGATCTGACCCGGCGAAGTGCCGGCGCGCGGCTACGTCGCCAAGCGCGGCGTTCAAACCGGCGGGCGCGAATCAAGCGTTCTCAGTCCGGGGCGATGACCTCCAATCCATGCATCCAAAGGCGACTAACGCATGGCGACCAAAGCCAAAATCATCATCGTCGGAGCCGGGTTCGGCGGCGTCGCCGCCGCCAAGCGATTGGCGGGTTCTGACGCCGACGTGACGATCATCGACCGCCGCAACTATCACCTTTTTCAGCCGCTACTCTATCAGGTCGCCACCGCCGATCTGTCGCCCGCCGATATCGCCTGGCCGATTCGCGGACTGTTCAGCCGCCATCGCCATATCGCGGTGGTGCTGTCCGAAGTGACCGCCATCGACCCGAAGGCGCGGGAAGTGGTGGCGGGCGACCGCCGTTATCCCTACGACTATTTGATTCTGGCGACTGGGTCGAGCAACTTTTATTTCGATCATCCCGAATGGGAGCCTGATGCGCCGGGCCTGAAGCGCATCATCGACGCCACCGAAATCCGCAAGCGGATTTTGCTGGCCTTCGAGCAAGCGGAAATCGCCACCGACGCCGCCGAGCAACGCCGGTTGCTGAATTTTGTGATCGTCGGCGGCGGTCCGACCGGCGTGGAAATGGCCGGGGCCATCGCCGAATTGGCCAAGGTGACGCTGGCCCGCGATTTTCGCCACATCGATCCGAAATCCGCCCGCATCGTACTGGTGGAAGCCGGCCAACGATTGCTGGCCGGGTTTGCGACGGATCTTTCCGACTATGCCCGGCACTGTCTGGAACAACTCGGCGTCGAAATGATGCTGGGGCAACCGGTGCAGGCGGTCGATGCGGCCGGCGTGCGGATCGGTGAGATTTTTTTGCCGACCGCGACCGTGATTTGGGCGGCGGGGGTCAAGGTGGAAGGGCCGGGCCAGTGGCTCGGCGTCGAAACCGACCGAGGTGGACGGGTGGCGGTGGCGGCGGATTTATCCGTGCCGCAATATCCGCAAGTGTTCGTGATCGGCGATGCGGCGAAAGTGCTTTGGGAAGGTGAACGGCTGGTGCCGGGCTTGGCTCCGGCCGCCAAGCAGCAAGGCCGCTACGTGGCGGATGCGATTCGCGCCCGCATCGAGCACCGCCCTCCGCCGCCGCCATTCCGTTACCGCCATGTCGGCAGCCTCGCTACCATCGGCCGCAACGCCGCCGTGGTCGATTTTGGCTGCTTTAAATTGAAAGGTTGGCCGGCGTGGTGGTTTTGGGGTCTGGTCCACATTTATTTTCTGATCAACGCCCGCGCCGCTAGCCTAGTGCTGTTGCAATGGTTCTGGGCGTATCTGACCCGCAAGAAGGGCGCGCGGCTAATCACAGGCTTGCGGCCGCTGTTTGGCGCATCGGAAGCTAAAACCAAAGCTTGATGTCTTGCGACGGGGGAGCGGCGCCGCCAGGATGTCGTCCGAACGGCTTTTGGCGGGCCATTATGGGCGAGGCATCTAAACCTAGCGAATTTGCTGCACCGCAGCTAAACTGCTTGG
>ERZ761602.62-NODE-62-length-242345-cov-9.159317_pt1 | contig 242345 bp, 205 predicted proteins | sample MGYA00512165_ERZ761602 | MGnify/ENA primary metagenome ERZ761602 (study PRJEB28899, sample SAMN02445085) | bioreactor sludge metagenome | biome: EBPR sludge; isolation source: Thorneside wastewater treatment plant | place: Australia: Brisbane, Thorneside... | reverse complement strand
GTTCACGGGGCTTGGCTTCGTTGACGGGGAGCGCGCGCCCGCCGTGCTGTTGGCCGTTCAGGGCTGCAATCGCAGCAGAGGCTTCTTCATCGCTGGACATCTGGACGAATCCAAAGCCCTTCGAGCGACCGGTATCGCGGTCGGCGATGATCTCGGCACTTTCAACGGTGCCGTGCGCAGCGAAAATTTCCTGCAGACTGGAACTGTCCACGTCGTAACTCAGATTGCCGACATATAACTTCTTGCCCATTGTGTTTTCCTTAAATTGTGGGCATCGAACCCGCGTTTTACTTTCGGGGCCAATAGTCGAAAGAGACTCACGTTTGAGTCTGAAAAGGTAGGACCAGCGGCTATTGCCTAGACGGCGGAGGGCAAAAGACCCAAACCGAGAAAGCGACGTCGAATGACTTACCAGTTTCAACGTATCAGAAGTTGCTTTCAAAAGCGAATTTGCGCACATTCGATTCAATCCGAAACGATCGGCGCAGACCGAGTGCATCAGCTAAGCCGGGCCATTCTACCGCAATCGCTGGCGTGTGTTTTGAGTTCTAAGCTGAGGTGGAGAAACGAGTTAGGCGTGAAAGCCGGCAATCCAATCGACCCCCACCGAATCGCCCCTCTCCACCGCCGTCCCGCAATTGAATCTCCCGCCCCAGAACCTTCCGCGCAGAAAGCTGCCGTCAGCGGCTTCCAAAAATGCCCGCCCAACCACTACCCGCGACAGGAGTCGAACCTGTGACCTCCGGTTTAGGAAACCAGCGCTCTATCCAACTGAGCTACGCGGGCGGACGCTCTCAAGCTAACTCGCGGGGTTGCATCGTTCAAGCGCGAAATCACGCTCCGGCGGTCGGGCCTCCTCGGCGGGGGATTTCTATTATCAGATGGTCTCTTCCGGGCAGGTCGGCGGGGTGAATGGTTGGGGCGGCACCTCGATAGCGGTTGATGATCGGCTGGCAGTTGACGAGTTCTTCGCGCGCTTTGGGGCCTTTCATCGCCAGCAAAACGCCGCCGGGCTTGACCAGTGGCAGGCACCACTGGATGAGCCTATCCATCGCCGCCAGCGCGCGGGCGGTGACGACATCCCACTGATGCCCGCGGAGCTGTTCGGAGCGCTGGCCGACGACGGTGACATTGGTCAGCCCAAGATGTTGCGCTGTTTGTTCGAGAAACGCAGCCTTCTTTGCAGTCGCATCGATTAGGGTCATCTTGAGGTCGGGCCGGGCAATCGCAAGCGGGATGCCCGGCAGGCCGCCGCCGCTGCCGACATCGGCAAGGCGCAATGCCGCCTCGGGGATGTGGCGAAGAACCGTCAGTGAATCGGCGATGTGCAGAAGTTCTGCCTGCTCGCGATTCTCGATACGCGTGAGGTTCATCTGCTCGTTCACAGCAAAGAGGCGATCGAGATACGCGGACAACTGATCGATCCGGGTCTGATCGAGTGTGACATTGGCTCGTGCTGCGATGTCGATCCAAAGCTGGGACATAGGAGAGACTCATCACGGGCAGGATGCCCGTACTACGTTCAAGTTAATCGTGCTCCAGTGTGCCTGCGGTGACGCCCAGTTGCTGCAGCACCCTCAGGCTTCGTACGGCGGCGGCGGGTTCAGCTTGGCCGCTAATGATTTCGTCGTAGCGCTCCACGATCGGGGCGACTTCGTCTTTACCCTCCCGAAGCAACTCAATGCGAAAATGCCGAATCCCCAGGCTTTGCATGCGGGGAACAAACTCTGCAGCGCTCTGCGCCTGCCCGTTGTAGACCGTGTTGCGACACCCCGCGTCGGGAATCAGCGGGTTATCGGCGCCCACGCGGTCGCGCAGGTCGACTTTGTGCGTCTCGCAAGGCCGACCGCAGTCGCGATAGTCCTTCCCGCTGCTCAGCGTGTGCGCAAAAACGCAATGCTCCATATGAAACATCGGCATGTGTTGATGCACGACACATTCAAACCGCGACGCGTCAAACCGCGCCAGCATCGCCGCCATTTGCTGCCAGTTAAGGTCATAACTTGGCACAAACCGAATCAGGCCGGTGTCGGCGAAGATCTGCGCGGTCAGCTCGTTGGCAATATTAAGCGAAAAATCGCCAATCAGCGGTAATTGCGGCACCTTCTGCCGAAAGAAACTGATCGCCGCGAGGCTGCGGACAATGACAGCGGTGGGGTTGCATCGCAGGATGTGTTCGAGCCAGCCTTCTTCGTGCGGCTTAACGATGCGCATCGTCGCCACTGCGATCGGCATGCCAATAGCGGTGCACCGCTCGACGGCCAATCTGTAACGGCGCACATCCTCAAAGTCGCAATAGATGGAGGAAAGACATGAAGACACCGAGGCACGAAGGCCCGAAGCGTGATGGGCGAGCACGGCTTCCACTTGCTCGAGCGTGCGACACAAAACATGGAGCGATCCGTGGCGGCTGCGGCTTCCATCCAGGGTTGATACGGTTTCAAGCTTCTGCGCAGCCCCCGCGGTCGCTGCGGCGCGGAGCTCGGTCAATGCGTCATCATTGTCAATCGCGTGAATTCTGGAACTGTCGAGCTGCGACAACAACTCCTCGACAGCCCGGCGGCGAAGATCGTTCAAGACCGACTTGGGAATCATCGGTCCGCCGGTGGATTTCAGTTGCAGTCCGTGAAGTTCAAAAGGCGTATCACCGAGCCGGCTAAGCTGCTCGCGGGCGGTCGCTTCGTTGACGGGGTGCTTGTTCGCGGCTTGCAGGGAATCTTGCGATGTCGCAGTTGCCGTTGCCGGGCGACCGTCGGAGTGAAGCGTCAACACAAGTCGTGCGGGAGCGCCGACATGTGCTTCGAGGGTAGCGTCAAGGGGAATGCGGTTTGCCACCACATCGCGGCTGAATGAGTGTTCGAGGCGCTTACGAATGGCCGGATCATCCGTTTTCCAGACGATCGAACCCGGCGGGATAGCGTGCGGATTGACATCGCCGTTGCCAAGCTCAATGCGGATGCGATTTCGTCCTGACGGCGCAACTGCAAACACACGGCCGCCTTGCTCGTCTTGCTCGGGGTGGCCCTCATCAAAGACAACCCCATCACCATTGCGGATGGCGGATTGCGGGTCTCGGATAGAGCGGTCAAGCTCGATAACGATCCCGCGATGATCAATGCCGGCAACCGTGCCGATTCTTCGCCCGCGGCTCTTGGGGAAGCGGGCGTGAACCAGCGCCTGATGATTCACGCCGCTCAAGAAGCCATGCGTAAACCCTCGGCTAAATGTCTGCGCCAGGTCGCCTCGTTGTGACTCGGTGATTTGAAATGGAGCGTTTGCAATTGCGGCATCGATAGCAGCGCGATAGGTCTGACTTGTTGCGGCGACGTAATGAGCGCTTTTCAGCCGACCTTCAATTTTGAACGAAGCGACGCCTGCGGAGGTGAGATCGGCGATGAGGTCGTGGGCTGCAAGATCTTGTGGGGAAAGAAGATACGACTTGTCGTCGAGATCGCGCTTCATGCCATCGACGATCAGATCGTACGGCAACCGGCACGCCTGCGCACACTGCCCGCGGTTGGCGCTGCGTCCGCCGATCGATTCGCTGGTGAGGCATTGCCCGCTGTAGGCGACGCACAGCGCGCCGTGAACGAACACTTCAGTCGGCATGTCGGTGGTTGCGGCGATTCGGCGAATGTCGTCGAGCGTGTTTTCCCTTGCTAAGACTACGCGCACCACGCCGAGTCGGCGCACGAATTCGATGCCGCGCGGCTCGGTGAGCGTCATCTGCGTGCTGCCGTGAATGTTCAGCGACGGGCACATTGCGTGGATGAGTCTTGCCAGGCCCAGGTCTTGAACGATGACCGCATCCACACCGGCCGCCGCGATTGCCCGAATGTAGTCGGCGGCGGCGGGGAGTTCGTCGGAGAAAATCAGCGTGTTGAAGGTGAGAAAACCCTTCACGTTGTGATCGTGAAGAAACTTCATCGTCTCAGGTAGCTTTTCCAGCGTGAAGTTCTCAGCACGATGCCGCGCGTTGAAATTCGGCAGACCGAAATAGACGGCGTCGGCGCCATTGGCGACGGCGGCGCGCATGGCCTCAAAATCGCCGGCGGGGGCGAGCAGTTCGGGGCGGTGTTGTTTTCGTTCGACGCTCACTCTTAGATTGATCAACACGAAGCTCACAAAGGTCACGAAGAACGGATTGAATCACCTAGGCTCGAAGGCACCAAATTATGAAGAAGAATGCTAAACACAAACGGCACGAAGCACACGAAGAAGAATTGGAGCGGATTGATCGACCCGCTATTTCAAATCGCCACTTAGGCACCGCAACCATGTCTTAAGGCTTGATATCTTCGGGCGTGCTTCATGACAATAGTGCGTTGGTGTTCAGTTTTCCTTAGAGTCTTTGAGTCTTGCCCGTTCAATCTCCGCTTCGTGGCCTCCGTGTGCTTCGTGGTTAACTCTCTTTCTACTCGCCGGGAATGTACGAAATCATACCCTCAAACGGACTGCTCGCCGTCGCGTATCTTTTCTTCGGAATCCGGCCGGCGCGGTAGGAATGATATCCAGCTTCTAGTGCGTGTTTCATGGCGATCGCCATCGTCACCGGATCTTTGGCGTGCGCGATGGCGGTGTTGAGCAGGACGCCGTCTGCGCCGAGTTCCATCGCGACGGCCACATCGCTGGCAGCGCCGACGCCGGCGTCCACGATGACCGGGTAACTCGCGTCGCCTTCCTTCAACAGTTCCAGGCAAAGCGAGATGTTGAGCGGATTGAGAATTCCCTGCCCGCTGCCGATCGGACTGCCGGCGGGCATGACGCTGGCGGCGCCGGCTTCCTTGATGCGCATGGCACTGCGCGGGTCGTCGCTGCTGTAGGCCAAAACCGTAAAGCCTTCTTTGACAAGCTCTTTGGTGGCTTCGATTGTGCCAACGGGGTCGGGGAGCAGCGTTTTCTTGTCTCCCAGCACTTCCAACTTCACCCACCCCGCGCCTTTGTTGCTCTGTTTCTCGAGCAGATCGCGACCGAGCAGGGCGACGCGAATCGCATCGTCGGCGGTAAAGCACCCGGCGGTGTTGGGGAGAATCGTGTACTTGTTCAGATCGAGATATTCGAAAAGCGACTTGCCTTGCTTATCAATCAACCGCTCGCGCCGGACGGCAACCGTCACCACCTCGCAGCCGCTGGCGTCGAGGGACTTCTGCATGATCTCATATGACTGGTACTTGCCCGTGCCGACGAAGAGGCGGTGGCGGCAGGAGAAGTTCTTGATGCGCAGGGGGTCCATAGATGCGTCATTATATCATAGTTTCAACGCAATCTCGCGCTGCGAAACCCGGGCAGAGCTTTGGCACCGTCCCGGCTCCGCGTTGACGATCCGACGAACATAAACGACGATGCGCCCATGCCAGAACCGGGTCTTCGCTGGCAATTAGTCACCATCAACACGCTCGGCTCCCGGCTCCACGGCAACCCGCGCGGGTTTCGCTCAAGGGGGCATCGGATTCACTCAAATGGCGACTACCGCAACCCGCCGACGCGGGGGGAACATGCGGGGTTGCATGAGCATCGCAAAAAGTCGGGAATTACCCCCGTGAAGTTACCCGTCGAGATCCGTGCGATCGTTGGCAAAGCGCTCGTTGCAAGCTTGCTTGACGATGGTTGGAGCGTTTTGGCGACATCGGTCTCGTCCGATCATGCTCATGTTCTGGTCGAACTGCCGGACGATGTTCGATCCATCAAAGCGATGGTTGGTAATGCCAAACGAGTCTCCTCCCGCGCGATTAAAGCGTGGATTGCAGGTTCGGTCTGGTCGGAAGGGTGCGATTACGAGTCGATCAAAGACATTTCGCATCAGCGCAACGCATTCAGCTACATTCTGAATAAACAGGGAGCAGATAGTTGGACGTGGTCGTACACTGATGATGCGCCGGCACTTGAAAAGCCGCTTAAGTGGAAGCCGGGACAGAGCCTTAGCGCCGTCCCGGCTTCGCGCGAGCTATCCTCCACCGACAAACGTCACAATCTCAATCTCATCTCCATCGTGCAGTGGCAGATCATATCTGTCCGATCGAGCGAGGCGCTTGTTTAGTTCGATGGCAACCTTCTCAGGCGTGAGACTGAGTTGCGCGAGAAGCTGACGAATGGTTGTTCCATCGGCAATCTCCTTCTCATCGCCGTTCAGGAGAACTTTCACTCGACCCTCTGCAAATCTCACTCAAGTTTTACCACGAAGCCCACGAAGGGCGCGAAGAACGGCTTGAACCACCAAGGCTCCAAGGCACGAAGATAAAAAGTTACGGACCGATGATTCAATGCTGCAGGCGCATGTCCCCGTTTCAATTCAGTTTACATCTTCTTCGCGTTCTTCGCGTCCTTCGTGTTTCCCATCTCTCTGGGTTTCTTGGAGCCTTAGAGCCTTGGTGGTTAACAATCTTCTACCGTGTATTCGACCCCATCGGCGTGGCCACTTCTCGATTTCCTCGTGAAATCGGCAGCGAGACGCGCTTGGTGGTTTCCTCGGGACACGCCGCAGCGAATTCGTCGTAGTATTTGTTGATGAACGTGCGCGTGGCCCAGGCGGTGCCGTCGGCCAGGCCGCAGATGGTGGTGCCGGGCATGCTGCCCATGGTTTTCTCCAGTTCGAGCAGCATCTCCAGGTCGCGCGCCTTGCCGTAGCCGTCGACGATGCGGTCGAGGATCTTTTTCATCCACGCGCTGCCTTCGCGGCAGGGGGTGCATTGGCCGCAACTCTCGTGGGCGTAGAACCTTACGCAGTTTCGCAAGGCGCGCACCATGTTGGTGTGCTCGTTCATGACGATCATGCCGGCGGTGCCCAGGCCGAGGCAGCCGCCTCGAAATCGGACGTCGTCGAAGTCGAGTTTGACATCGAGTTGGTGCTGCGCGAGTACACCCATGCTGATTCCCCCGCAGATCGCGCCCTTGAACGCGCCGCCTTTCATCCCGCCAGCCATGTCGATGGATTGTTGAAGTGTGATGCCGAGTTCGTGTTCGTACACACCGGGGCGGTTGAGATGGCCGCTCATGCCGTAAAGCTTGGGGCCGGGCGAGCTTGGCGTGCCCATGGTCTTAAACCAGGCCGGGCCTCGCTCCATGATATGTGGTACGCAGCAAAGGGTTTCGACATTGTTGATAACCGTCGGCCGGCCGAATACGCCAGCGATCGCCGGGAACGGCGGTTTGTTGCGTGGCCAACCTCGCTTGCCTTCGATGGCTTCGAGCATGCCGGTTTCTTCGCCGCAGATGTACGCCCCGGCACCGCGGTGGACGTAACAATCGATTTTCTTCCCGGTTCCCATCACGTTATTGCCGAAGATGCCGTGGTGATAGGCTTCTTTAATCGCCTGCTCGACCACCTTCGTGCCATGATGAAACTCCCCGCGGATGAACACATAGGCGATGTCGCACTGCGTTGCCAGACAGGCAATGGCAATGCCTTCGAGCATCTGGTGCGGATCCCACTCCATCAGATGGCGATCTTTGAACGTGCCGGGTTCGCTCTCATCGGCATTGACCGCGAGATAGTGCGTGGTCTTCTTTTCTTTTGGGATGAATGACCATTTCTGCCCCGCGCTAAAGCCCGCGCCGCCGCGGCCGCGCAGTCCGCTATCGGTGACGGTCTTGATGATGTCCTGGCCGGACATATCCAGCGCGGCGCGCAACTGCTTGTATCCGCCGGTAGCGACGTAATCATTGTACCAGACCTTCTTCCGGTCGGCGGGGTTGAGGGGGATGCGCTTGGTGAGTACGGGTTCGGGAAAAGCCATGTTTTTAAGGGATGAAGGATAAAGGATGAAAGCTGAACTTCGCGGGCGGTTCAATGTTCATCTCTTATCCTTCATCCTTCATCCTTTCTTTCACTATCACTTCATCCGTCGTCGTCCGCCGAAGGATGACGTTTGGGTCGTCCGGAAGCGGTCGTTCCTCGGTTCTTTGCTCACGATATACCGTTTTCGGCCCTTCGACATCAGTTTTCAGGGCTTTTGTAACATAACCCACCTGCCGGCCAAGCCAGCCTAGGATGCCTTTGCCGGGGCGGTCTATGGGCATGGGCATAATCTAACCACAGAGGCGTGGAGAACACAGGGGGCGCGATGAAAATGCGAGCGCAACTCGACCCGAAGAAATCCAGCGAACTATCTTCTTTGTGCCTCTGTGGTTCATCACTCTTTCGATTGTGCAAACGTCTCTCTCATCTGCCGCGATTGTGGGTCGTAAACGTCAATGAACCGCTGAACATCGCCGACGGTTCGCTGGCTGTGGCCGAAGGTAAGCAGCTTTTGCTTGGCCTGTTCTTTCGACCAGCCGAGGACCGACATCTGGTACGCCGCCACCATCATTCCCGTCCGCCGGACGCCCTGGGCACAGTGGACGACCACGGGCTGTTGGGCTGGGTCGGTCGCGATCGACAAGAACCGGGCGATCGCTAGGGCGTCTGGCCACCCGCCGAGGGGAATGGTAACTTTTTCGAGTCGAATACCGGGCCGAGCGTGGAGATGCGATTCTTCGGCGGCAAACTCCGGCTTGGCGGGGTCGGCGGCCTCGTCGTTATCAATGAGGGTAATGACCGTCCGCGGCCTCACTTTGCGAAGCATGTTGCGATACTCCCGCAAACCGCGGTTACCGTCGCGATACAGCTTGCCACGGTCGACCGTCGCGAGGTGATACGTCTCAAAAAACCGCCGCCAGATGGTGACCACCGCCACGACGACAACCAGAACAGCAGAGATAAGCCACGCGTTCATATCAGCCACAGATTGGGCACAGACGCTCACGGATGGACCTGCAAGCCAATTTCTATCAGATTCTATCTGTGTTCATCTGTGGCTACAAAACTCTTCTCAATGCCCCGACGCGAACTTGATCCCCGGATCCTTGTAATCATGCGGATCATCCGGCAGCTTGTTCAATTCGGCATCGAGCGCTTCCGGTGTGAGGTCTTCGTGCATCACGTCATTGATCAACGCCACAGGGGCATTGCCGCAGGCGCCGAGGCATTCAAGCTCGACGACGGTGAACCGCTGATCGGGCGTGGTTTCGCCGACTTCGATATTGTACTTCTTGCAGACATGGTCGGTCAGTTTGCGCGAGTCGCAGATTTCGCACGACAAGCTGCGGCAGACCTGGATGAGATACTTGCCCTTGGGCTTGAGCCAGTATTCTTCGTAAAAGGTAGCAGTATCGATGACTTCGGCAGGCGCGATTTCGAGGAATTCGGCAATCTCCTGCATCGCCGCGGGGGGAATCCAGTTGTATTCGTGCTGTACCATGTGCAGCGCCGGTAAAAGGCAGGCGCGCTTGTTGGGGTAACGGGGAAAATAGGTGTCCGCGATCTGCTTCTTCAGTTCATCCGTCAGCAACGGCTGACTTTGCGCCACGCGGGTGTTTCTGCGGTCTTCTGCGATCCAGGGCATATTTTGAACGATGAAGTCGAAACGATGAACGATGAATGCACATCGATCGCTTTCCGACTGGTCATCCCTTTCGATTTCTGTTCGCTGTTCGAGCCGAGGCAACGAAAATCGCCATGAGCTCATTCGCTTCTGTCAACAAAGGAACCAGCTTCGACTGCTCCACGATAGCCGAATCAATCAGCAACTCAATCCCGTAGATCGTTTCATCCAGCTCTTGCGCCGAACACTCCAACTTGCTGACAAATTCGGCGGTCGACCTTGCACGATGCGCCTCTCGGTATTGGGCGCCGACGGAGGTCCCAGAGCGGACCAACGGACGTCCAATCACTTCGCCCGGCCCGGTGCGCGGCAGCACCGCACACAAACGAATAACCCGCAGAGCGAACTGGTTAGTCCTGTCTTTCAGGTCATTCATCGTTCATCGTTCCGACTTCATCGTTCCGACTTCATCGTTTCCCTACCGATCCAACTCCGCCGCAATCACATTCACGCTTCCCAGCACGGCCACCACATCGCTGAGCAGGTGGCCTTCAATCAGCTTTGGAAACACAGCGTAATTGATGTAAATGCAGGGCCTCGTGCGCACGCGCCACGGAGTGCTTTCGCCGGCGCTCACGATGTAATAGCCCAATTCGCCGTTGGCGCTTTCGATGCAGTTGTAGACCTCGCCAATCGGGCTTTCAAACCCGCGGTTGGTCATGATCATTTCAAAGTGATGGATCAGTCCTTCAATGCTTGAGTAAACCTGATCTTTCGGCGGAAGCACTTCCTTCCCTTCCGGGCTTACATTCACGGGGCCTTGCGGAATCTTGTCGATCAACTGCCGGATGATATGCATGCTCTGCTTCATCTCTTCCAGCCGGCAAAGATAGCGCGCATAACAATCGCCGGTCGTCATCACCGGCACCTTGAAATCGACTGCCGGCGCGCCCTGGCCGTCCCAGTTATCTTGAAAACAGAGATAAGGCTCGTCTTTACGGATGTCGCGACGAATGCCCGCGCTGCGCGCCATCGGCCCGGTGAGCGACCAACTCGCTGCTTCTTCGGCACTGATCACGCCGACCCCGCGCGTGCGCTCGATGAAGATGCGATTCTTGTTAAGCAGCGTCTCAACTTCCTGCAGCGCCTTGGGAAGTTGGTCGTCCACAAACTTCTTTACCATCGTCTTAAACGTGCCTTCGTCCGGCAGGTCCATGTTCAGCCCGCCGACGCGCGTCCAGCTTGTGTGATAGCGCTGACCTGACATGAACTCAACGATGTCATAGATGCGTTCTCGCTCGTTAAAGCCGAACAAAAACGCCGTAAAAGCGCCCAAATCCAGCCCTGCAGCACCGACACAAAGCAGGTGTGATTGAATTCGTCCCAGTTCTCCGGCGATCGTCCGCAGCACCTTGCACCGCGGGGTTAGCTCGATGCCCATCAGCTTTTCGACCGCCCCGTGCCACGCCAGCTCGTTGTAAATCGGCGCGCTGTAGTCCATCCGGTCGACAATGGTGACGTATTGGTTGTAGTTGAGATGTTCCCCAAGCTTCTCAAACCCGCTGTGCAGATACCCGATATGCGGGATGGCGCGCACGACGCGCTCGCCGTCCAGTTCCAGGACGATGCGCAGCGTGGTGTGTGTCGCCGGATGCTGCGGGCCGAAGTTAAGCGTCCATCGATCACCGGCGGGTTTCTGGTCCTTCGACAAAAACTCCGGCGCGGCAGGGGCAAGCGTATAGGGCATCTGATTTCTTCCTGAATCTCAAACCCCGCCGGGACATCGGCGGGCCAACTTCAATCGACAGGCGATTATACGGAGCTTAGGAGATCGTTCCATCTTTCACAAACGATCGATCGCCCAGGCAACAGCGCGCTGCGCGCCGTGAGCGCCAATAGCGCAACGCCGATCCGAACAAAATCCAAAAATTGTCTGCGAAAAGCCTGAGGTTTTCCCCAATTCTTTCCGCCAAGTTGCGCCACACGCCCAGCCGCGGCGCAGCGCCCCGGGATAGGGCGAGGCTGTGAAACACACGAACCGATTACGGAGCGAATCATGAACCATCTCATTAGCCCAGCTATCGAACAGCAACTACGCACACTGGGAATTGCCAGCCAGGCGTTTCATCTTCGTGTCGATGCGCTGCTTGCCGTAGAGGCACCCCGTCTGGGCAGACTGTGGTCCTACTACCGAAATCCGGCGCGCCCTTCCGATGCCAGCGACGCCACGTCGTCGCCTTATCGTCAGGCGCAGGAGTGGGGGCTACCCAGACGCATCAAAGGCGATCCTGGGGCAGCCGACTCCGTCCGCAGAGAAGTCGTGATTGAGAACGACATCGGCTGGCGCATCGACACGATGGTCGATTTCCTGTTCGGCAAAGAGCTCATGATTTCGAGCACGGCCCCGGACGAGGGTCGCCGCCGGGTTGTCACGCAGTTGCTGCGCGCAATCTTCACCAACCACGGCGGGCCGGCATTTCTTCAGCAGCTTGCCTTGGTTGGCGCTGTGTATGGCTATGTCGATGTTCTCGTGAAACTGCTGCCCAACCCCGATCCGTGCCAGTCGCCCGCGCCGCCCCTCGATCACAACGAACCTTCCCCGAGCGCGATTGAACCATCGCCAGAGGCCATTGCTCGCCTCGCTCGACGGGTGCGGTTTGAAGTTGTCGAGCCGGCGCGGGCGCTGCCGGTGCTTTCGCCGGCCGATTTCTCGGTCGTCGATGCCTATGCGCAGGTCTATCGTCTGCCAGGCCGACATCAGTCGTCTGCCGAGAGTGAGGACGGAGGGCGCGGCCAATCATGGGTCCGTCGTCTCTTTGGCGCGCGCGGCCTGACGCGACATGTAAGGGATGACGTCATTGCGATTGACGTCATCACTTCCACGCGTTGGTCCACGCTTCTCGACAACCGCGTTGCGGCCAGCGGGGTCAACTCGCTTGGCAGAATTCCACTGGTGCACATTCAGAATGTAGCGGTGCCATTTGCTTACTCGGGCGCGAGCGATGTCGAGCCACTCTTACCCCTGCAGGACGAACTGAACACCCGGCTGAGCGATCGCGCACATCGAATCGCGCTGCAGTCGTTTCGCATGTATCTCGGAAGGGGAATTGATGGATTCACCGAGCAGGTTGTTTCGCCCGGGCGAATGTGGACCAGTGATGATCCCAACGCGCAGATCACCGAGTTCGGTGGCGATTCTGCCTGTCCGAGTGAGGAAGCACACATTCGTGACTTGCGCGAAGCGATCGACAAGGCAAGCGGCGTGTCGCCAATCGCCGCTGGCGCGATCAAGGGCCGCATCGGCCGGCTCACCAGCGCCGCGGCGCTTCGGGTGACGATGCTTGCGCTGCTCTCTCGAACCGAGCGCAAGCGATCGCTCTATGGCGAGGGCATCGCGCGCATGTGCGAGCTTGCGCTCGCGTGGCTCGATTGCGCCGGGGTGTTTGCAACTTCGCCGGACGAGCGCGCCATCGACATTCAATGGCCCAACCCCATCCCTCTCAATGAGATCGAGCGACTCGAAGAAGCGCAGCACAAGCTCAACATCGGCGTGCCGCGCGAAACCGTTCTCAGGGAGCTGGGCTACTGAACCCTGTCACACAGACGCACCTCATAGTGATGAAGTGCGATGAAGGCACCGCTGCAGTCCTGAACTGATCGAATTCACTTACCAGAAAGGAGGTTTCCATGTCCGAAGCAAATCTGCCCGAGGTCGTTGCCGCTGCGGCGGAGGATGCTGCTGCTGAACCGATTGCAGCCGGCGTGACGATCGAATCGCCGCCGCCGGCGCTACGGCCCGAAGCGAGCGACTCCGGCGACGCGCGTGTGTCGTTGAATCGGCTCGCGGCGGCGCTGTCGCAGCAGCGCAGCACGCAACTGCTGCTCGAGTATCTGCGGCTGCGACGCATCGCCCGGTCGTTGACGTAGGCAATGCTCAATCGCCCATTCATTCATCATGTTTCTAGAAGATCAGATTTCTTAACTCTCAGGAGATTCTCATGCCATTTACTGGAAAAGCTACCTATTCTGCCGGCACCACACTCCCGGAAATCGCGGAAGATGTGAGTGACCTCATCGCAATCAACTCGCCGCACGACACGCCCCTGCTCGATGCGCTCGGCGATGCCGCCCGGCCGGCGCGATCGACCGTTCACGAGTGGATCGAAGACTCGCTCTTGCCCAACAGCAGTGTTGTCGCCGATGGTTCCATCGCCGACCCGGAAACCGAAACATCGTTCGGCGTTGCCGACGCAGCGACGTTTCGCGTTGGCGATCAGGTGCGCAACGGCGAGACTGCCGAGGTCATGCTGGTGACGGCGACCAACGCCGGTGCCGGCACCATCACCGTCTCGCGCGGCTACGGCGGGACGACCGCGGGTGAACTGGTCGATGCGGCTACGCTCACCGTCATCGGCAATGCGTCTCTCGAAGGAGCCGATGCCGATGCTGCTCGATTTACCAATCGCGCCCGAAGATCCAACTTCACGCAGATCTTCAGCGCAACTGTCGAGGTCAGCGGCAGTGACCTGGCGGTGCGGCAGATCGGCGTGCGCGACGAGTTGGATTACCAGAAAGTTCAGCGGTCGCGCGAACTGATCCGTGACCTTGAGAATAGCATCATTAACGGCGTGGCACCCTCGGCAAGCCCGCAAGGGTCGGCGACCGTTCGACGGACGATGCGCGGCATCCTCTCGCATATTGCGACCAACCGCTTCTCGCCGGGTGCCTCAGGGTTTCCGGCAGGTTCGACGCTCACCGAGGCGCAACTCAACGCGGCGCTGCGGGCTCTCTGGACGAACTCGTCGGGCACGGTCGATCTCATCGTCGTCGGTGGGCAGGAGAAACGCGCCATTAACCAGTTTGTCGCCAGCAGCCGACGCTTCACCGCCGGCAGCGACAGCTACAAGGATCTGGTGAGCACCTACGAAAGCGATTACGGCGTCTGTCGCATCATTCTCTCGCGCTACGTTCCTGCGGGCACGGTGATACTGCTCGACAGCAGCCGTGTCAGCGCAATGCCGCTTGCCGGGCGCAGCTTCCATTACTCGGCGCTGGCGCGAACCGGTGACAGCGAGCGGGGCCAGATGCTCGGTGAGTACACGCTCGAATTCCGCAACGAAAGCGCCCATGGCGTGATCACCGGGCTTGGGTAACCGCAGCAACAGCGGCGCGCGGGGTGCGGCGGGCGGTGTAGTCGATGCCGGGAACGGCGGCCGACTGGGCTGCATCACCCCCCGACCCGCCGCCGCTGCTTCGTCGGGTTTGTTGGACTCTTTGTGTGAACTTGTTTGGAGCGTGCCATGACATTTGCAACCGACATCGATCTACTTCACTGGGAACCCAACCTCGTCAAAGAGGCGACGTTTGTCTCGCAGACACTGCTTGCTACCACAGGCGACTTGTCGGGCACCACGCTCACGATCAGCGGGAGCTCATTCGTCGACGCCGAGGTGACTGGCGAGAACATCATCTACATCGGCGGGGCGATTGACGGCACATTTCCGATCGTCGAAGTAAATTCGTCCACGCAACTCACGTTGAGCGTGCTGTACGACAAGCTCTTCAACGACCCCGCCACGCCCGGCCGGGGTGGGCCGGACGCAACCGGAGTCGACTTTGCAATCCGCACGTTCTGGCCCCAGCGGCAGGTGGTGAGCGATCTCATTCTGCAGGCTGCCGGATTGGATCCGGGAGACGCCCAGAAAATACTGAATCCGCTAGTCCTCAAGCGGGCCTGTGTACTGGGAACATTACAAATGATCTACAACGCACTCGCAGCGGCGGCGACGGAATCATCGTTCTTTGCCGCGCGCGCGAGATTTTACGAGCAGCTCTACAAGCGGTCGCTCCGCAGCGCCCGCGTCGAGCTTGATCTGAACGGCGACGGCCAGATCGACAGCGTGCGCGCGCTCAATTGCATCACGCTCATTCGCGGGTGATGCCCCATTCGATGGCAACAGAGCCCGTCGAAGACTGGCTCTGTCACTGGGAGAAAGAAATGTCACCGCACGATGCACAACCAATCCTCGACCCGCTGGCACAGCTTGGCGTGGCCGGGCTGATGGGGGCGATGTGGCTCTGGGAACGACGCACCAGCCAGAAGCGCGAGCAGCAGATCGACGAAGCCCACACGCGGATCATCACCGATCGGGTGCTGCTCGAGGAACTGATCGAAGTAGTCAAGCAGAATGCCGCCGCCATGACCGACCTTTCGGCCACGCAGCGACAACTGATTGCTGAAATCAAGCGAGGTGAAGCATGAAAACATCCTTCACCAGCGCAGTAGCGATGGTAACCGGTTGGCTCGTGGCCGGATGCGCGCCGTACACACAGCTAAAGATCGATCTGGTGGATCAGTCGTGCCGGGGGTTGTCCTTCGTAGAGCAATCGATGGCGCAACGCCAGCGGGCACATGAAGAATTTCATGTACTTCAGCGGGCACAGCTTGATCGAGCGTTTGATGACGACGCGCGCTCCCGTTCGCCGCTCACTCCAGAGTGGGTGATCGACGCACGCAAAGCCTATGCGGCAGGAGTAGATTTGCTGCATCGCCAGTCGGCTGCAGGTATGCGGGCACACGAGACAGCGGTCGAGAATCTGGCAGAAGTCAATCGGCTGCTGCAGCAGATTCAAATGCTGCATCGCATCGAGCAGCGGCTGGTAATGCTGGGGAGCAGGCGATGAGCAGAATCTATCTCAAAGGTGAAGTGGAAAGGGCGATGACCACTTCCTGGCAGGCATTCGCCGAGGAACATCCGCGGCTGGCGGCGGTGCTTGATCGTCAGGTGCTGATCGAAGAAGCAACACAGGCGCTGCGCAGCGACGGGGAGTTCAATCGCACGCTGCAACGCGCTCAGGCCGCCGGAATGGTTGCAGAGTGTGTTCGGGATTTTGTGGAACAGTGGCTCAGGCGGCTGCTGTGATGACGGGTGGGCCTGCTTCAGACGGCGCCTGCGAATCAGTTAGGCTGCCGCGTATCGCCGCCGCCGACACTGGCCGTGATGGGCGTGGACGCAGCGGCAGCCGTGTCATCAGAATCATCTGCAGCAACCGGTGCCGCCGCGTAGATTGTGCCCTTCGAGGCGTTCTGAGCCAGCCAGGTTGCCCGCGGCGGACAGATGGCCAGAACCTGCTTCACCACTTCGGAGTGAATCTTTTGCTTCTTCTCAATGTTAAAGTGCCCGGTGCCCGATTCGAGCAGATCGGTCCGATCTTTGCGGATGTCGGCGTTGACGAGTCTGGTCGGTGCAGGATCGTCTGGGCGCACTGCAATGCCGCGCAGCCACGGAAGCGCGTCGACCGCGCCGTTGGACTGGTAAAGGTTCACGCACATCTTGACATTCCCGGGAACCTTAGGCGGGGTGACAGGATCGAGCGTGATCAGCAGCGCGACTTCGATCTTGTCTTCGTTGAGTCTTCGCGCGATTCGGATTACGTCGTCGGCACCGTACGAGTGGCCGATGAGAATGATCGGCTCATGATTCTTTTCGGCGCGGTATCGCTCGCGAATGGTCTGGGCAAGCGAGGCCCACTGAGAATCCTGGTAGACGTGCGCTCGCACGCCTGCTTCATTGAGCTTGGCGGTGAGTGTGTCGATGCCTTCGGAAAAAACGCCAATGAACCCGCGCAGCAGATATGCGTTGCCGGCGCGCGGCGCCTCGGAAGAGGGCTGCACCGCAGCGAGGCTGCCGGCCCTGGTGGTTTTGCACCCGGCGGTCAGGCTCGCGACGCTGACGAGCGAGATCAAGATGGCAACTGTCCAACGCATTTCTCTGCTGCTCCTGCTGATTTTACCGGGCTTGCTGGTCCATGGCATGCCCTCGCCGCTTTTATCGACAGGAAGAACCCTACGCTTTGCTACGTTTCAAAGTAATCTAATGATGCCCCACATATTCGATGTGGCCGGAGATGATGTGATGTAACTTGTTGCCAGACTTGAGGATAAGGCGGCCATCCGGGTCAAGCCCGATGCAAAAACCAGAGATTTGCGGATGATCAAAATTGCTTACAGAAATCTGCCGGCCGGTGAGGAAGTGATGGCGATTGTATTCTCCAAGCACATCGTGCCATTCCCGGGGACGGTCGAGTTCGGTGACAAGGGCGCGAATCAAAGTGAGCAGCATTTCGGTCTGATCGACCGGCTTTCCAATGATGTTTGAAAGCGAAGTAATGCGCTCGCGCAGCAACGGGGGGGCGGCGGCGATGTTTAGGTTGACATTCAGGCCGAGGCCGATCAGGTCAACTCCGTTAACGCGCTCGCAAAGCAGCCCGCCGAGCTTGCGATCATGGTGCAGCAGGTCGTTCGGCCATTTCAGCATCACATCTTCAACTCCCGTGGCCGCGGCGATGGTTCGACGCACAATCACGCCGACCAGCAGGGGGAGTTGGTGCGCCGGTCGCGACGCGTGCGACGGCAGGGCGACGGTGACAGTCAGGCTTCCCGTGCTCGACCACCAGGTGTTCGTGCCCCGGCCGCGGCCCGTCACCTGCCAGCCGGTGAGGGTGATCGATGGCACATCCAGCTCGCGGGCGCGGGCCAACTCCGCAGCGCGGACGTTGGTGCTTCCCAGCCGGGAATACCAGTACACTCCCACGGGCGCAAGGGCTGCGCGGATCTCGGATAAGCGATATCGGGAAGGGGCACTCACTGAAGTACTACGAGCAAATCACCGGCTTGGATCGTCGATCCGGTTTTTACCAGAATTTCTCCCACTTTCGCGTCACGCGGCGCGTAGACGGCGGTCTCCATCTTCATCGCCTCGACAGAAAGCAGGCGTGCTCCGGCTTTTACGCTGTCGCCGAGCTTCACTCCGATGCTGCTTACCTTTCCCGGCATGGGCGCGGCGATGTGGTTAGAGTTGTCGACGTCGGCCTTGGGATGCTTGTGTGCCACCGCCTCCTGTGTGCGATCGGCAATTTTTACTTCGCGGGGTTGGCCGTTCAGCTCATAGAAAACGGTTCGGGTGCCGTCGTCGTGCGGATCGGACATGGTGAGGTACTTGATCACCAGCGTTTTGCCGGGTTCGATTTCGACGTTGATCTCTTCACCCACGCGCAGCCCATAGAAGAATGCCGTCGTTGGAAGCACGCTCGTGTCGCTGTACCTGTGGACGTGCTTGGCAAATTCCAGATACACCTGTGGATACATGAGATAGCTCATGACGTCGTGTTCGGTGATGTCGCCATCGACTTTCCTATCGACTTCTTTCGTGACAGCCTTGAAATCCACCGCGGGCAGCGATGCGCCGAAGCGGCCCTTGATCGGCTTCACGCCGGCGGAGTTGAGGATGATTTTTTGCAGCTTCACGGGCCATCCGCCGTCGGGCACGCCAATCGCGCCCTGCATCATCTCGACCACGCTCTTCGGGAAGCTGAGCTTGCGCGATTCGTCCATGACATCGGCGGGGGTGAGATTATTGGTGACCATGAAAAGCGCCATGTCGCCCACAACCTTGCTGCTCGGCGTGACCTTCACAATGTCGCCGAACATCTGGTTGACGGTTGCATACATGATTGCGACATCGCGCCAGCGGTCTTCGAGGTGCAGGGCTTTGGCCTGCTGCTTGAGGTTGGTGTATTGCCCGCCGGGCATTTCGTGCTGGTAGACTTCTGCGGTGCCGGTCTTGATGTCTTCTTCAAACGGGTAGTAGAACGACCGCACGCGTTCCCAGTAGTCGGAAACCTGGTTGGCGGCGTCGAGGTCAATCGTGGTATCACGCGGGGTGTTGGCGAGCGTGGCGACGATGCTGTTGAGATTGGGCTGGCTGGTCTGGCCGCTCATGGACGCCATCGCAACATCGACGATATCCACGCCGACATCGGCAGCGCGAAGAATGGCACCGGCGTTGATGCCGCTGGTGTCGTGTGTGTGCAGGTGAATCGGTACGCCGACTTCCTCCTTCAGCGCCTTCACCAGTGCCGCCGCCGCGTAGGGTTTGCACAGGCCGGCCATGTCCTTGATCGCGAGAATGTGCGTGCCAAGTTTGACGAGTTCCCGCGCCATTTTCACATAGTATTTGAGCGAGAACTTGGTGCGCTTCGGGTCGAGAATGTCGCCCGTGTAGCAGATCGCCGCTTCGCAGAGCGAGTCGGAGTGATTGCGCGTGGCCTCGATAGCCACTTTCATATTGTCGACCACATTCAGGGAATCGAAAATCCGCAGCACATCCACCCCACTCCTGGATGCGAGCTTAACGAACTCCTTCACCACGTTGTCAGGGTAACTTGTGTATCCGACCGCATTACTGGCGCGCAGAAGCATCTGAAAGAGCACGTTGGGCACGCGTTCGCGCAGCTGCGCAAGCCTTGCCCAGGGGTCTTCCTGCAGAAAGCGCATCGACGTGTCAAACGTAGCACCGCCCCAGCATTCGAGGCTGAACAAACCGCTCAGCCTGTGTGCGTAGAATGGCGCGATGGCCAGCATGTCATATGTCCGCACGCGGGTCGCCAGCAGGCTCTGATGGGCATCGCGCATGGTCGTGTCGGTGAGCAGCAGCCGTTTTTGCTTCTGGATCCACTCGCAAAAACCCCTGGTCCCGAGTTTTTTAAGCCTGTCACGCGTGCCTTCCGGGAGCTTTGCGTGCGAAGTCGAGTCGTGGCTAAACCCGCGGTCGTCGATGAGCGGGATGATGGGTGCCGGCAGGGTGCGGGTCGAGTCGATCTTGCCCTTCACGTCTGCTCTGCCGTTGATGATCACATCACCGATATAGCTCAGCAGCTTCGTAGCGCGATCTTTACGCGCGCGGAACCGGAAGAGTTCGGGGGTGGTATCGATGAACGTGGTTGTCGCCTCCCCGCTGACAAACTTGGGGTGGTGAATCAGGTTTTCGAGGAATGGAATGTTGGTCTTGACACCGCGAACGCGAAACTCGCGCAGGCTTCGGTCCGTCCGGGCAACCGCTTCCTTCAACGAGCCTGCCCAGCACGTCATTTTGACGAGCAGCGAATCAAAATAAGGCGTGATGACTGCCCCTCCGAACGCTGTCCCGCCGTCGAGGCGCACACCAAACCCGGCCGCCGATCGATAATTGCTGATTCGGCCATAATCGGGAATGAAGTTGTTGGCCGGGTCTTCGGTGGTAATGCGGCATTGCACCGCCACCCCGCGCGTCTCGATTTCGCCCTGAGGTGGAATGTTGAGCGGCGGCTCGTGCAGTTTGCAGCCTTGCGCCACGAGAATCTGGCTCTTAACGATATCCACCCCCGTGACTTCTTCCGTCACGGTGTGTTCCACCTGAATGCGGGGATTGACCTCAATGAAGAAAAACTCATTTCGATCGACATCGAGCAGGAACTCCACCGTCCCGGCGTTGCGATAGCCCGCAGTCTTGCACAATCGGACCGCGGCGCTGCAGATTTCTTCACGAAGCTTTCGTGGAAGGTTGATGCTCGGCGCGACTTCCACCACTTTCTGGTGCCGCCGTTGCACGGAGCAGTCGCGTTCCCACAGGTGAACGATGTTGCCGTGTTCATCGCCGAGGATCTGCACCTCGATATGCTTGGCGCGGGGGATGAAACGTTCCACGAACACCTCGGCGCGCCCGAACGCGGCACCGGCTTCGCGCTGCGCCTCTTCGAGCTTGGGAAGAAGCTCTTCGGGCTTGAGCACCACGCGCATTCCGCGGCCTCCGCCGCCGAAGCTTGCCTTGATGATGACCGGGAAGCCGATCTTTTTCGCCGCGGCCGTAACGGCCTTGGGGTCGGTGATTCCGTGATCGGTCCCCGGCACGGTCGGCACGCCGGCCTTGATGGCAATGCGCTTGGCGGCGGTTTTGTCGCCAAACATTTCGAGCAGCTTTGGCGTCGGGCCAACGAACTTGATTCCGTTTTGTTCACAGGCACGACTCAACTCAGCATTTTCGCTCAGAAAGCCGTAGCCGGGGTGAATTGCGTCGGCGTCGCAATTGCGAGCGACTTCGATCAATCCGGGTATGTTCAGGTAGCCGCGCACCGGTTCCCCGCCGGCGCGCGGGCCGATTTGATAGCTCTGGTCGGCCTTGAATCGGTGGAGTGCGAAGCGATCCTCGTAGGTATAGACGGCGACCGTGCGCAGCTTCAGTTCAGTAGCCGCACGAAAGACTCGGATGGCGATCTCAGACCGATTGGCGACCAGCAGTTTTTTCATCGATAAATCTCAAAAACGTATGATTGGCGGCGACATTGTGTGCCCGGTGACGCGGATTTCAACCATCTAAACGAATAAGATCATTTCACGATGCGCCATTTGACCCCAGCACAAGCCGCCGAGCTTCGCGATGCAGTCGCGCACGCGGCGAAGGTCGAGGCGCTGGCGCCCCGGCTGATGGCAGTCTACCGGGCGTTTCAACACGAGCTTGATCAACGCAAGCCACGGTGCGAACAATCTGGTAAATGCTGCCGATTCGATGAATATGGGCATCTTCTGTTTGTTACCACGGCAGAACTGGCGGTGTTCCGTGAGAGCTTAGTTGCCGAAGAACGCGCGGGGGGAAACGAATCGCCCGACAAGCCTCAGGGTCGGCTGGCTCTACTGGCGGCAGGGGAGGTGGGCCGCACTGCGAACCCCGGCGGGGCGTGCCGGTATCAATCGCGAAACCTCTGTACGGTCCACTCGATTCGCCCCTTCGGCTGCCGTGTCTTTTTCTGCGACACCACCGCGGCGGGCTGGCAGGAGACGCAGTACCAGAGGTTTCACGCTCAAATCAAGCTTTTGCATGAAGAACTTGGCATTCAGTATCTGTATGTAGAGTGGAGACAAGGACTTATGGCGATCGAGTCGCTTTAGGCGGCGTTGACATTTGACCCCGGTCAATTGGCAATCTGGTGCGCAAGCGGATAGATTACCATTCCCCCGGCGGTTGCGCGCGGAGGGTGCAGCACTGAGACGTAACATCAGGAAGGTCATTCACATGCGTAAGATAATCATCGGCGGATTGTTGTTGGTCGGCACGGCAATCGCGGGCGGATGCACAACCCCGCCAATCGATTTTGGCTCAACACCTGCATACAGCTCTAACGAACGCGGCAGAATGATCTGGCGAAACTGGAACGCCGAAGGCGCGCAGATGGTCGATGATGTCGATTCAGCCCTGCTGCTCCGACCACAGAGCCGGCTGACCATTTGGCATGTGCGATAGCTGCAGCGTCTTGTGCGTGCAGCGCCGGACCCGCCCGCCGCGGCTTACGACGCCTTTCGGAGGGCGTCACCCTGTCTGGTTTGGGGCGCAGGTTGCGGCAGGCGTCGAGACTTTTTGACTTGGTTTCTCGCTACGGGCGCGCCTATCAAGCGATCGAGATATTGCTGTAACGATGCCTCGTCGAACTGCATGAGGTATTGTTCTTCCGCGGTGGTGTTGTGCTGGCGAATCTGTTCGATGAGTTGACGTTTGTTGTTTTCCTGCATAATTTTCAACTCCGTCTGATAATGAAGCGATCGACCCGCGTGCGTCCGCCGGCAAACGTGACTACCGCCTTGTCGAACGCTTCATCGGTTATGGGCCGGTTCCAGCGTTAAGGGACCAGTCCTCACCCGGCGTGAAGGGCTAGCAACGGGTCTCGATCGATGAATCAAGTGATGCCAGACTCAACCAACCAACCCACTCACCCTGATTCGTCCGGCGATGCCCTGTCGTCGCTCTATCGCATGAGCAAGACCGCCGGGCTTGCCACCAGCGAATATCAAGCTGTGAATGTCGCTTCAGTGGTGGCGATGGTCCTCGGGTTGGCGAGCTACCTGGCGACCTTTGATGCCGTGTTGCTGATTATCCCCGTAGCCGGACTGGTGACGGGCGTCATCGGGCTTTACCAGGTCGCCCGGAGCAACGGCACACAAACCGGCGCGTGGATGGCGATCCTTGGGATTGTGCTGAGCCTCGCAAGCGGCGCATGGGCCGGCACGGCGCGGTACAGAGAAGCGTCCCGCACCGCCGCCGACAGGGCTGCGCTGGTAAAGCTTGTGGATGACCTTTGGGAAAATGTGAGGTCTGATAAGCTGGAACTGGCTTACGGGCTGTTTTCTGAGTCTTTTCGCCAGCGGGTGACTCGTGCGCAGTTTGATCAGCCGTGGAACTCTCTTAAAGGGCCTTACGCTCTGAAGGAGATTTCGTCGAATGGGCTCTTTGTTTTCGAGTCTGATCCTGCGACCGGGCTTCGGGCTGCGTCGGGTCAGATTATTGTGCGATTTGAAGATTCCCGGCTACAGGGCGACCGGCCATCGATCATTTTTACCTACCGCAATGGCCGGTGGGCGATCGAAAATCTCCCCACATACTACACTTCACAGTCGCCTAGCACGGCGGGACCGCCCCGCTAATCGCCCGCTCAAGCCCGTCTGGGGTTTCGTCCGATAAGACAAATTAGCAGAGCAGCATCAGGCCACGCTCACCGACTGGAGCGGAGTGGCCGATACCTCGACTGTGCGCCGAAGTTTTTCCCCGGCGGACGGCGAGGTTGTCAAAATGATGATGCTGAAAATGAATCGATTCCGGGCGCTGCTTCTGGCTGGCGGAGCTTTGCTGATCAGCGCTAACGGAACGGGATGCTCGATCCTCGACAATGGATTCGGTGGTGGATCGCAGCCGACCGCGTATACACCGCCACCTGCGCCGGTAGAAGAGGCCCCGGCACACGCGCACGCGCTGGAGGTAACAAATCCGCGCCCGGCCGGCTCTTTGGCAGGCACGCTCTTTGAAAACACGGATTCCGTTGACGCCGTTATGCCACTGGTGAACGTTTTTGGCGAGTTCGGCCATGATTCCGCCGCCGCACCCAGATTTGGCCCCGGCGGGTTTGAGCAGGTGACTTTTCTGGATGAAGGCTACGACAGCGATGTCGAAGTGAGTCCCGACGGCAAATGGCTCGTGTTTGCCAGCACACGACACAACGAACGCCCGGAGATCTATCTCCAGCGTGTCGGCGGGCTAAGCGTCACGCAGTTGACGACCGACAGTGCCGACGATGCGTTTCCGACCTTTTCGCCCGACGGCACACGTGTCGCGTTCTGTTCCACGCGAAACGGCTCGTGGGACTTGTACCTGATGGACCTCGATGGCAAGAACATCACGCAACTCACCAGCAGCCAGATGCAGGAACTGCACCCGAGCTTCAGCCCGGATGGCACGCGGTTGGTGTACTGCGCCACCGGCACCCGGAGTGGGCAATGGGAACTTTGGACAATCGACCTGCGCAGCATGGAAAAACGAATGATCGGCTACGGCTTGTTCCCGGTTTGGTCGCCCAACACCAAGAAAGACCAGATTGCGTTTCAACGAGCACGGCAGCGGGGCAGCAGGTGGTTTAGTGTCTGGATGTGCGACTTGATCGACAGCGAAGCGCGCAGCGTCACGGAAGTTGCCGTGAGCGGGAACGCAGCGGTAGTCAGCCCGAGTTGGAGTCCGGATGGATCGATGCTGGCGTTCAGCACGATCGTCAATCCGGGGTTGCACAACGGATCGAACTCGAATGCGTACCCGACCGCTCATGGCGGGAGCCAGCAGGATGTGTGGATTATCAATGCCGACGGCACGGGCCGGCGGCGCCTGACCGACGGCAATGGCGTGAATGCCACGCCGACGTGGTCAAAGGATGGAAGAGTATTTTTTGTAAGCGACCGAGGCGGTGTGGATGCGATCTGGTCGGCACGCGTCAGTAAGCCGACAGCCATCATGACCGCGGAGACAAAACGGGCGAACGACCCGTTTGCTAGTACCAGTAAAGACGAAGTTGGGCACTGAGCTGCCTCTCCTCCTGGGAGTTTGGACGACAGAAGGCGCTTCACGGAAGAGGCATGAGAAACACGATGCGGAGCATCATCTTCGGTCTGCTGACGGTTCTGGCCGGCTGTGCGTCAAACTCGCCGCAATACGGCATCGAACGGTCGCTCTATCTCCCGGGCCAGCGTGTGCAGGTGTGGGCTGTCGCCCCTGCGGGCAACCTTTCCGGGGAGCGGGCGGTCGATCCGTTGCTGCAGGCCGATTTGCTTTACCAGCAGTTGCAGTCGGTGCGCGGGCTGAAGGTGATCCCGGTCAATCGGGTCATCGAGGTGTATGCAGCGCTTCAGATCATCGAAGTGGGCAGCGATCAGCAGGCGGCGCTCGTATGCGACTTGCTGGGTGCCGACGGGTTGATCGTGCCCACCGTCACCGCTTATGACCCATACAACCCGCCGAAGCTGGGTGCGTCACTGCAACTGTTTGCCAAGCCGCTGATGTACGAACGCCCTGAAGGGCTTGACCCGCGCGAGCTGGCCCGAATGGCCTCACCCGGGAACACGGAATCGATTCCGAGCAACGCGCAAATCATGCAGGTTGTCGGGATTTATGACGCATCCTCAGGATCGGTACGCGAGAAACTGGCCGAATATGCCGATGGTAGAAATGATCCGGTCGGTCCGCTTGGGCCGAAGGAGTATGTGATGAGCATGGATCGCTATTGCGGCTTTGTTTATCACGACCTGATCGAGCAACTGCTGCTGAAACTCCAGCGGCGGGCGAAATGAAAGGCAGCGAGCGTCCATGGCGCAAATCGTAAAGACCCAGCAACCCACCCGCCTGCTTAGCCTGATGAAAGGCAAGGAGCATTTCTGCTTTCGCTACGAGACCGGCTCGGAAGCAAAAGTGCTCGATGCCCTGGTGGACATGGTCCACCGGCGCGATGTCGCGTTCGACTGGTTCGATGCCGCCGTGCTTTCGCATCAACTTGGTCAGCATTTGGCCAAAGAATTGAAGGGACTTTTGCCGAAGAAAGCAGCGTGAGTTATCGGAAGACGTTCGACGATCGCGATACACGCGCTCCTCGAACGCAGATCGTGAGCGGAGGATCGGCTCGCGAATGGGCTTATGCGTCGGTGAAAGCCGCGCAGCAGCAGGTATGAACCGTCGGCAATTTAGCCGCGTCAGCCATCATGAACATCGCCCCAGCCGCTCCAGTCGCCACCGTGAACGACAAGAACTTCCCGCCGCTCGTTCGGCAGTTTCTCGACTTCCTGAAACTCGAGAAGCACTTCAGCGAGTACACCGTCAAGAGTTACGGTGCAGACCTGATACAGTTCTGCCAGTTTCTCAGCGCCGAGATCGGCGGCGAACACGCCCAGGCCGCCCGCAGCAATGGCATTGCCGAACTGCCCCCGGACGATAAGCTCGTCAAGATTGAACCGTTGAGCATTCGCGAATTTCTCGCCTATCTCTACGCTCAGAATTACACAAAGAGCACCACGGCCCGCAAACTGGCCACGCTGAGGAGCTTTTATAAGTTTCTCATCCGCAGGGGCTTGGTGAGTATCAACCCGCTGTCCACCATTCGCACTCCGAAGCAGGAGAAGCGCCTGCCGAAGTGCCTCGACCTCGAGCAGGTGCAGAAGCTACTCGACGCCCCCGGCGATGGCGATCTGCTCAGCTCGCGCGACCGAGCCATGCTCGAAGTGCTTTATTCGAGTGGAATTCGCGTGAGCGAACTGGTTGAGCTGGAAATGAGCGATCTCGATCTGGTGGAAGGTGTCTTGCGCGTCCGCGGGAAGGGACGAAAGGATCGTATCACCCCCATCGGCAGTCAGGCCATCAAGGCGCTTCAGAGGTACTTCGAGCTTCGCCAACTCGACATGAAGAGCCAGAACGGTTCCAGCACGCAGCGAGTGTTCCTTAACAAGCACGGCGAATCGCTCAGCACGCGGTCCGTCCGGCGCAAACTTGACAAATACCTGAGCATGGCCGGCCTTGATCCTGGCATCAGCCCGCACACGCTGCGGCACAGCTTCGCAACGCACCTGCTAAACAACGGTGCCGACCTTCGCAGCGTGCAGGAGTTGCTCGGCCATCAGAGTTTGAGCACCACACAGATCTACACGCACCTGTCGACCACCAAAATGAAGCAGGTGTACGACGACGCGCACCCCCGTGCCCACGCAGGCCCGATTCCGCACCCCGCGGCGCCATCGAGCATCCTGCCGGCGAAGGCCGGATAATCGAAGCGGTGCGGGTCATCTGCCAGCGAGATTTACTCGGAATGACAAGTTAAAGCTGTCATTCCGAGCTTTCGTTTCCAAAGGTACGCCGGAGGGGACTGCACCTTCGTGAAACTCCATCGAACGGGGCAGAATCTTTATCAACCCGAAAAATACCCCTCATTTCCCCCGGCTGCGCAGCCACTCGATTCGCCAGGCGGGTTGCGCAGCGTCGGTCATCTCATCCCACATTCCGCGAGCCTTTGCCCGAGCTTCGTTTTCGATCTGGTCAAACTGCTGGCGAAACGTATGCCAGTTCCGCCGGTCGGAAAATGCCCTGCCGTCGCGGATGATGTCGGCGTTGATCAAATCCGTATCGCCGAGGTAGACGTAAGCAAGCAGGCGGCCATCGACGTTACGGGTTTGAGTTCCGTCGAGCTTCAGCAACACCACCTCGCCCCTGAGCCGCTCGGTAAGATAGGCCGCCGCTTCTTTGGAGTAATGGGCGTCGGGCCACGCTGGTGCGTCGACACCGAGCATTGAAACTCGCGTCGCAGCCCGATCGGCGATGACAAACGTGCCGCCGTCAATCACCTCGGCGACAGTGTACCGCTTCCCGTCGAACGCCCGGTCGCCCAACTGGGTCTCAACCAGCAACCACCCCCCAATCATGGCCACTGCCAGTATCCCGACCAGGGATATGAAGATTTTGCGACGTACTCTGTGCTGAATCAGCCGCCGAGCCACCCACTCGGCGTCGCGCTTCCCGGTGCCGGCTGGGGCGGGGGACACTACCGTGCCTTCTCAAGCTCGAACGCATCGTGAACCAGTTGCAGCGCGCGATGCCCATCTTCCTTCTTGATGATGCAACTGATCTTGATCTCGCTCGTGGTGATGTTCTCGATATTGATTGAGCTGTCAGCCAGCGCCTCGAACATACGCTTGGCCACGCCGGTGTGCGATCGCATGCCCACGCCGACGACACTCACTTTGCACAGGTCGTCGCGGTAGATCGCCTGGGTCTTGCCGCCGAGGTCGCTGATGAGTTTGTCGACAACGGGACGGATGTCGGTGACGTCGCCGTGTTCGACGGTAAAGCTGATAAACGCGGTGCCGTTATCGTTTACAGTCTGGATGATGTCGTCAACGACAATATTGTGCGTGGCGATTTCCGAGAAGATCCGGGCAGCCACGCCGGGCTTGTCGGGCACTTCTTTGATGGTGACCGCGACGAGATCTTTTTTCAGCGCCGCGCCGGATACTACGATGTGTTCCATGTTCCTGGTCTCCGCCTCGATCCACGTGCCCGGTCTATCGTTCTGGCTGTTTCGGACGTGGAGCTTCACATTATACTTCTTTGCGAACTCAACAGCACGGGTCTGTAAGACCGACGCTCCCAGCCCTGAAAGTTCGAGCATCTCGTCATAGCTAATTCGGTCGATCTTGCGGGCTTTCTTCACGATTCGCGGGTCAGCGGTGAAGATGCCGTCTACATCGGTGTAGTTCTCGCAAACTTCGGCACCCAATACGGCCCCCAGTGCGACCAGCGTGGCATTGCTCCCCCCACGGCCGAGGGTGGTGAAGTCGCCTTCCGGGGTGACTCCCTGAAATCCTGCAACGATCACGATCTTTCCGGCCTTGAGCTGGTCAAAAATACGCTGCTTATTGATTGACTGAATGCGCGCTTTCGAGAATGCATAGTCGGTAACCAGACCAATCTGCCCGCCGGTGAAGCTGATCGCCTCGTTTCCCTGCGCGTGAATGGCCATGGCAATCAGTGCAATGGTCACTTGCTCGCCGGTGGCGAGCAGTTGATCCATTTCCCGTTTTGGGGGGGGAATCTTGCACTGGCCGTATTCGCAGACGTCTTTGGCAAGCTGGATCAGGTCATCGGTCGTCTCGCCCATGGCACTGACGACCACGACGACCTCATGGCCCGAGTTTCGAGCCGCCATGGCGCGGGCGGCGGCCCGGTGTATTCGCTCGGCGTCGGCAACGCTCGAACCTCCGAATTTCTGAACGATCAATCCCATCAGCTGACAACGACCCTTTCCTGCCTAATGAGGCGGGAATGATAGTGGGGTGCCGCAAGTCGTTCAACACAACCGTCGGGCCTCGTTTTTTGCGTGCAAAAGCGAGTCTTGACCACTCCGCGGGCGCACTAAGCGGGTGGGGGCGATCAGGCATTAAGCATAAAGTCGAGATATCTCGGAGAGAATCGGCTGATGTTGGGAAAGATCGTCTCTATCTCAAGATCGGTGAATCCGCCGAACCACTTGGCGAGGGTTGCGGAGTATTGATCGACGCTGGTGGTGGGTATCCATCGACCCTGGCCGACGTCGACAGCAGTGTTGCCGAGGGCGAGATCGGGCATTGTTCCGTAAAACTTCCCCCCATCGACAGCCCCGCCCATAATCAGCGCGTGGCTACCCCAGGCGTGGTCGGTGCCTGTGCCATTAAATGCAAAGGTGCGGCCAAAATCGCTGGCAGTGAAGAGGGTCACCTTGTCTTCCAGGCCCAGTTCGATCATGGCTGCGTTAAACGCGGCGATGCCTTGGCTGAGCGAGGCAAGCAGCCCCTGGTGGGCCGCCAGTTGATCGCCATGCGTGTCATACCCCCCGACGCTCGCGAAAAAGATCTGCCGCTGATACGAAACCGGCTGCGCAGGGGTGCCGGTGGTGCCCCAGCCACCATTGTTGTGCGCCTTGATCATGCGCGCGATGGTGCGCAACTGATTGGCCAGACTGGTGTTAACGCCGGCAGTGGGGGTGAAGTTAGTCGCCAGCGGGGGGTTCAGTGTGTTATTGAATACACCCCCGACAATGGCCGCAGCGTCCTGGCTGCGCTTGCCCAGGCGCGCAAACTCACGGTTGAAGAGGTTGGGGTGACTTTCCCCATCGATGAACAGTTGCCGCATGACGCTGATGCGCGAGTTTGGGTTGTTAAGGTCGTTGCTTCCGTTGCCCGTGGCAAACGAGGTAACCGTGCCATTGCTGTTCACGCTGTACGCATTGACAGAATTGCCGACCTCAAACGTATTGGTCCCGCCAACGGTGAGATTCATGCTCACTGTGGTGCCCGGATTGGTGCCGTAGGCGGCCGACATCAGCATGTCGGCGCAGCGCCCGCCCCAGCCTGTCTTGGCGGGCTGGTCGGGGATGCTGGTCATCCACTCCACCTGCTGATCGTTGTGGCTAAACAACTGCGGGGGGCGAATCGACGGGGAAGCCTGGTATGCCGCCACATTCGCAATCGGCCAAACCAAGGGGCCGACATTGGTGAGCACCGCGAGCTTGCCGGAGTTAAATAACCCCTGCAAACCGGGGCAACTTGGGTGCAAGCCCCAGGTCCGTCCATCAGAATTCGCAACAGTAATAGGAATCACGTTGCCGGGATTGTTGGGATCAGCGGGATTGTAGTTGGGGATGGCGATCGTTCCGCGCGCAGTGGCATATTTTGCGTAGTCTGCGGCCGATGTCGGGATAATGGTGTTAGCTGCGTCGTTTCCACCATAGAGGAAGACGCAAACCAACGCGCGATAGTCGGAGAAAGACCGATTCGGTGCTGTGGCGAGGGCGGCGTTGATCATCCGCAAGTCCCAGACCGTGCTGACCATCGAAGCGGTGGTCAAAGCGGCACATCCTGCGCGCAGGAAGTCTCTGCGGGTCTGTTCTTCTCTGATTTTGTTTCTGCGGGACATGGTCGTCTCCGGTAAACGGCTTTCGTTCAATAAAATCTACCGCTGGGCGTTAAACTCAGAACTGGCCACTATCAGGTGCACCGCTGCCCGCACCCGTTCGAGCGGGTTGCCTGCCGACAGCGAATTCACGTGATTAATCACTCGCGTGCGCATCTCCGACGACATCTGACCATACATCAGCAGCAGGTTGAGCCTGTCGACCAGCGCGCTGGCGTTTCCGGCCAATGCCTGCTCGACGCTGAAATCGAGCCTTATGTCGTTGCCTGTCACCGGGTTGCGCGTTGCGCCTTCCAGCAAGTTGGCAGCGCTGACAATCGTAATCTCGTTCAGAATCTGAAACTCCGGCGAGACCAACCCCCCGCTCGCTAGGTCGCCCGGGTGTGCGTATCCCGGCTCGAAGAAGTTAAAAACAGTTGGCGACCGCAGCGCCGACTGCAGGAGCGCGGTATCAGTGGAAGGGATGCGATAAAGCCCGGTCGCCGATGATGGCCGGAACGCCCGCACCATCGCCGAGAGACGCAAAACAGGCTCGCGCAGCTTTCCGTAACCTTGTGTGTAGACTGGACTTATGGTGTTGGGGTTGGCCGCCAGGTCGTAGGGTGCGCGCGCTTCATAGTCGAGCAGGATCGCCTTCACCACCGCTTTCAAATCACCGCGGATGCCTTGGCCGTTGTCGGCGAAGACCTGTGACACCCGGTAGACATACCCCGGGCTCGGGTTGCTCGTGACAAGCCGCTGTATGAGCTGCTTGCAGATAAACGGCGCGGTGTTGTTGTGATTAAACAGTTGGTTGTGGGCGTCGGCCAGGTTCTGCATCGCGTTGGCGATGCTCGGCGTGCGCGCGGGGATGATCACGCCATCGAGAATCTGCTTGGCGGCAAACTCGTGATAGCGGGGGACGCCTGACTGAATTACCAGAGTCATCGGCCCAAAGTGATTGGTGCCCGGGCTTTGCGTGTTGCTTGGCGTCGTCAGTGCCTGATGCCAGTTCCAGCCCGTAAACACCTGTGAGAACCCGCTCACCTCGGCCTGACCGTATGTATCGATCGGCGCGCCTGTTTCGCTGAGTCTAAGTGTGCCATCAGGGTGAAGCTGATAAAGGCCGATAGTGAACAACTGGAGAATCTCGCGAGCGTAGTTTTCATTGGGAATCTGCGCACCGCTGGCCTTGCGATTGTTGCGCATGTCGAGGTACTGGCCCATCTGCGGATTGAGCGTGACATCTTCCAGCAGTGTTCGGAAATTTCCGAAGGCGTTGCGGCTGAGCATGTCGTAGTAGTACGAGACCTCGCGCGGCCTCTGGTTGAGGTCGCCGTCTTCCATGCTGACAACGAAGATCTGGCTCAGGGCAAATGCAACGCGCAGCCGGAGTTGATCATCGCCGCGGAGAGCAGCGTTCCACCAGGCTTCGACGGCGAGGTTCTCACTTTGCGGGTCTTCGCCGGCGGCGACGCGCATCAGAACATGGTCGAGCAGTTTCGACTGCGGCTTTTGAAACTGCTCTTCAATCCACGCCTCATACCCCATCGCGGCAACACGGTTGATTTCGGCTTCGGTGGGGCCAAATGTCGCCTGGGTCAGAAATCGCGCTGCCTCGGCCGGGGTGGGCGGTGTGTCCGGCAGGGCCGGCGGCGGGGCGGGGGGTGAGAAGACCTGGCTTCCGACGACGACATTAAACTGACCGCGAATCTCGCCGTCCGGATAGGCGGCGGTGTGGATGTTGATGTACGTCTTACCCTGCCGAATGAAATTGACCTGGTCAATGATCGAAAAACCGCCTGTGGGCTCGAAAACCCATGTGTAGGAACCGTCGGCGTTCGGGGTCGCGGTGTCGATGTCGAACAATATGCCCGCCGCCTGGCCCGGATCGGCCGGGCCGTGAATGTGGGCTGCAGTTTCCGGGCCGGTCAGATTTGAGTAACTGAACTTTAGAAGCGCGCTCGCTTCATCGGCCGCCAGCACCAGCGTGGCGGCGCCAGACCCCGGCGACGCCGCACCACCTTGAGGTGTCATTCGAGCCACATAGAGCTGTGCACTGCCTTCCAGTTCATACACAAAATCTTCACTGGACGAGAGCAACCCATCACTGACGCGCACCGTAATCACCAGCCGGGCTGGCCGGCCCGCGGGCGGTTCGACCATCAACATGCGATCGTTGCCCGTGCCCGAAATGTGAATGCGTTCGGGCGGGAGGACCTTGGGATTGTTACTGGTTGCACTCACCGTCAGCGCCGAGGCGGGTGTTTCGAGATCGTTGACATAAAAGCTGATTCCCTTGTTCACCTTCCCTGCAATCCCCTCCTGTGCCGCGATGCTGCTAATGGTCGGTGGGGTGTTCACAACCGGCGGGCCTTCCGATCGCTCGCCCCGGCGCTTCCTGGCGATGTTCAGATCGGCCGTGTCCACTTTTCCAGATACACCGATGTCAAAGCGCGCCGTTGCAGCAGTGGTGGTGGTGCCCAGTTGCGCCTGAATCAAACGTGTGTCGAGTTCGTTCACCACCGCATCGCCATTCACATCGCCATGCAGCGTGCGAAACGCGAGTGTCTGCTCGCGGGCGTCCGGCTGCGACAGCGAGAGGGCAACTTCCTTGCCGTCAACAAGTCGATCAAGCCTGGCGGTGAGGGTGTTGCCGCTGATGTTCACCTCTGAGATGCCCGCCGCCCCGCTGGCCACGGTCAGGGTCGTGCGCTTCGAGATCGGCTCGGCAAAAATGAGCACGAGGCTCAGGCCACGCTTCACATCGCGCGGCTCGATGGCCGATTGCTGCGGGGATAGAGGTAGATCGAACGTCTGCGTACCGTGTAACACCCGCGACGAAACCGAAACCAACTCCGCGGCGGAAGCGGTTTGAGAAAACAGCGCAAGCCCGGCGGCCGCAAGCCCAATCAAGCATCGGCGTAATGTCATTGATCTGCTCCGCATGAGGTATGTTGAAAGTAAGTTTGTGAACGTCGTCGTCGCAGCAGGCCGACCGCGGCGAGCGCGATCGTGGCAGAGGATGCAGGTTCAGGCACCGCGGCGCGGGCGGCGGGCAGCGTTTGCCCGAAGTTGGCCGTCAGCCGGGTGAAGTCGTCGAGATCCACATGCCCACTGTAATCAAAATCCCCGGTAAACCACCTTCCGCTCAGGCCGAAGCCCGCAGCGAGGCTGGTGAAGTCATTGAGGTTAACTGCGCCATCAAGTGTGGCATCGCCTGCGAGCGTGTAACGCATCAACACTGCGTTGCCGGAGAAACTGGTGCCAAGCAGCTGTGTCACACCCGTATCCGACGCCTCGATGATTCCCACAGAAGTGGCGCCGTTGACGCCAGCGGAGTTGGATCGAATGCCTGGTCCGTTCCAGTTTCCACCGGCAAAACCTGATTGCAGATACTCAGTGAGCTGCGCGAGTGGCGAGGCGCCTGTGTAATCGACGACAACGCCGTTGGTCTCAACGTTCAGGGCTCCGCCATTGGCAGCGTCAATGCTCAGGTTGGAGGTAGCCAACACCTTGGTTGGCCCCGGGTCGATCACCGCTTGGGCACCGGGGCCTATGTGCATGTTACCTGCGATGCCGTAGTTGCCGCTAAAGCGCGTCACGCCCTGGTTGGCAACGATGGAACCTGCAAACTGCCCGGTCTGATCGATCGTGAGCGTTCCGGCACCCGATTTGACAAGGCTTGTAGCTGCCCCGCCGAGCAGGGGACCGCGCAGGAACAGCGAAGCGCCTGACTCGATCGTGGCGCGTCGCGGGCCCGCACCCAAATCGACCGAGTTTTCAAGAACAAACAGCACCGCGGGAGACGATGTTGCCACGGCGAAGTCGCGCGTCGCCACAACAGCGTTGGGAACAAACCGCGTCTGGCCGACCGCCATGAGCGTTGGTTCGTGCGAAGGGAGAAGGGTTGCCGATCCGATGGTGAGCGCACCCTTGCCCAGCGGCGATGAAGTAATGGTGCTTCCGGAGTAAACAGCGTTGGAAGCGATGCCGAGCGTTCCAAGCGCAAATGTCACCCCACCGTCAAAGGTGTTGGGGCCCGCGAGGATGACATTGCTGAGCACGGCGGGATCGACCCCCGCGAAATCGTAGCCGACCTGCACTGCGGTACCGGGGGCGCCTGTGATGGCACCGGAAACCACCAGCGGTTCGCCATTGCTGTAGAGAGCTAGCCGGTTGCGCGAGCCTGGCAGCGCGATTGCCCCGGAGAATGTGGCGGTGCCCGATGCGGCCCGGTTGCCAATGACCGCGAACCGCGCCGCTGCGTTGGTGCTGGTGGGAATAGTGATGGGCCGCGTGAAGGTCAGAGGGGCGTCGGTGGCTAGCTCGGGGTTGTCGTCCCCGGTTCCGCTACCGAGATTGATACTCCCGGAACTTCCAAGCGCGCCTGGAACGGAAATGACAGTGGTCCGGGCGGCGAGCGTGGTTCCGAGCGTGTGTGAATTCGTTCCGGTAAGGCGGATGGAGTATCGGCGCGAGTCGACTGAGCCAATGCCCGTCGAGGTGATTGTCAGCGGCCCCGCTCCGGTGATGGTCCCGGAGAGGGTCGGCCCGCCCGAAGCGTCGATCGTCAGGCCTTCAGCGGTGGCGAGGCTAATCGGACTGGCGAGCGTGCCCGACGTAGCATCAGCAAAGGCGAGCGTCGCAATGCGTCCGGGCTGCGCGTTGGCGACGATCGGTCGATCATACGAAATGAGTCCCGATTCGAGTCGCAGAGCCACGTCGGTGCTCACGCCGGTGTTGCCTATGGAGATCGATGCGACATTGCCAAAGCCCGTTCCGGTAAGGCGATGCGTCCCCAATGCCAAAGTACCCCCCCCGATGATAACCCGGCCAGAAAAAGCCTGCTGACCGACGGCGGTAAACGTGCCGCCTGCGTTCTTGATGAGCGTGCCGGTGCCCAGAATGTTGTGATGACTTGTGACCGATACGCCATCGGCTGCAAAAGTAATCGAGGCTGCGCCAAGGTTTACAGTGCCAGCTTGGTAGCCGGTGATGTTATCAATAGGAGTCAGATCGCTGATCGAGCCCCATGTGTCGGCAAAGCCGTTCGCGTCGAGAGTCGCTCCTGGCGCAAGGACGATCGTGCTTTCGTTGGGAATAATGTTGTTGGTGCCCATCCGGAAGGTGCCTTCGAGGATGCGCGTCTGCCCCGACCAGTTGGAAGCGGTGTTGCTGATCGTCAGCACGCCGGGTCCACTCTTGACCAGGCCAGAGTCGATTCCGTTGTCATTCCGGAAGATGAACAGCCGGCTGGCAATGTTGGTGTCGGCGTGGGTAAAGATGTTGGCGGTGGGGGCCTGGCTGGAGTTATTGGTGCCCACGCCAATTGTGAGGCTCCCCCCCGTGATTGTGGTCGGGCCGGTGAAGAGCAGCGCGCCACTCGTGACCGTCAGCGTGCCAGCGGCGAGGTTGACGGTGCCGCCGGTGAATTTTGCGGCGTTGATCGTGCCCGCAGCGGTGATCGTATCGCTGCCGACTTGGACGTTGTTTGTGGCAATGCTCCCGGTGTTGATTGAAGATGCCGTATAAGACGCCGGAACGACGCCATTCGCGGCGACATAGCTGGCCAGTTCAAAGCCGGCGCCCCGATTGACTATCGCGTTTGGCAAAATGCCGTTGACCAGCGTCGGCGCGGTGGTGAACTGCACATTCGTCTGGCCCGGCTGAGCAGAAGCGATCGACGAACTGCCCAGGCCTGGCCCGGAGAAGACGACCTGCGCGCCGTTGTTAGCGGTGCGGGAGAGCGTGCCAAACCGGAGGAGCGTGTGGCGGGCAGGGTCGGGTTCGAGGGAGATGAGGCTAGCGCCCTCGCCGGAATTGCTTGCCGTGCCAAGAACTAGCGCGCCGGTGGTAGTGACAGCGGTATTGGCGGCCGGGCCGCCGATCACGCGCAACGTCGCGCCGCGCAGCGAAATGCTTCCAGTTCCGCTGATCTTGTTCAGCGTCGTCGCCGATTGGTCGACTACTAGCGCCGCTCCCTGGTTGATCGCCATCGTCCCAGTCGCCAGGAGTCGCCCCGCAGTGCCTGCCAGGTGGATCGTCCCGCCGTTGATGTTCACGCTGCCGACGTTGGAGGTCTGACTGTTGATGACGAGCGTGCCCGCCCCTGCCTTAAGGAACCCCGCGGGCGTCGTGGTGGCATTGGAGATGGCAGAGGTGAACTGGACAGCCTGGTCGTTGTAGAGGCTGCCTCCTTCGACGCCCATGAGCGCGATTGGCCGGGCAAGCGTGGTGATATCCGTCCCAAGCATGAGGGTGCCGGTGGAAAGGGTGATCGTCGCACCCGCAGCACCCAGGGCTGCATCGGACTGGGCGAAGGTGTATCCGCCGGCGAAGTTAGTGCCACCGCTGAAGGTATTGGAATTGTTGAGCGTGAGAATGCCGGTCCCGGTGCGCGTGAGTCCGCCGGTGCCGGAGATGGGTTGGGTGAGGGTGACATCGGCCAGCCCGCCTTGATCGAAGACGTGAACTGTCCCTCCACCGCTTAGGACCATTGGCCTGGCTATGGTGTAGGGCGTTTTGCTGCCGAAGCCGATAGCAGCTCCGGTGCCGACAAGGTTGATCGCGCTTGCGGTGCCGATTCCCGATGGCGAATGCACAGCGAGCATATTCCAGATGCCCGGTGAACTGCCGGGTGCCTGCTGAACCGTGATCGGGCCGGTGAAGGTGTTCTCGCCGGAGAGTGTCCACGTGCCGATGGAGAGTGACGACGGCGCCACCGTTACTCCGCCGCCGCCGCTGATTGGGCCTGTAAGCGTGAATGACCGCCGATCGCCCAGAAAAAGCCCGCTGCCGGTTGTGGTGATTGCGTTTGTGAAAAACGGCGGACGATTGGGCGCGGTTGCGAACGTGTTTGACCCGATCGAAAGCGAGGCACCGTTGGCAGTAAGCGTTGCCCCGGCGAGCGCGCTGACTCGGGCGAGGTTCAAGCCTGCATCTACGACAGAAACTGTTCCACGAATGCGATTCTCCGCCTGCAGCGAAACGACCCCACCCGTTGAACTGATGCTCAAGCCCGCGGCGGAGTGAATGGGCTGGTTAAATCCGACCGTGCCGCCAAAGGCTGGCTGGAGGCTGAGGGCGGTTGCCGCAGTCACATCAATTCGCGTCGCAACCATTGCATTACCAGAACTTTGCATCACCACCGACGGTGCGATGCCTCCAAACCGAAGGCTCCCCCCAGCCGACGCGCCCAGGGTGAACGATCCGCCCCCGGGAAGTCCGTTCAGGGTAAGACTGTTGAGAGTGAACGCCCCGGGCAGATCATTCGTACTGGTATAAGCGAGTGTGCCCGACCCAACTATCGGAAACAGTAGTGCTGTTGAGTCGGTGGGTGAAGGCATCGCCGACCAGTTGGCGGCGTTGCTCCAACTGCCGGAATTGGAGAGCCATGTTTGGCCAAATGCGTGGTCGGGTGCGAGTCCAAAGGCCTTAATTCCAGCCACCGCTGTGACCAATTGGAGCAAAACCGGTCTGCGCCGCAACATATGCGTACCTCCGAGCCGCCCCGAATCAACAAACTTGAGCCACCGCGATGTTTAGAACGCCGCAATAGATGGTTTAGTGTGCGCAGCTTCTCAGAAAAAGTGTTAAAAATTTTCACCCAGTTTACAGAAGATTTTTATGAGAGGAGCTTAGACCGGGCTTGGACCAAAGCCGAGTCGGTCGCATCCGGCACGAAACGGGGAAAATGTTTGACGTAAATCAGTCGATCGAACTACACTAGACCCTTCGACATAGCTCCAAGTGGCCCATACACCTGCCAAAGTCCTCGTGCTGACCGGACACGATAAAGTGAACCGGCCATTGGTTTCTGCGCTCAGTGAGCATTGTCACGTTGTCGAAACCGACAGCATCGAGTCTGCGATTGAACTGCTCAGGAATCAGCAGTTTAACGCCGTTTTTACAGATTCGGGCGACTTTCTTCCATTAGAGCGAGCCTTGGTCAGTCAGCAGGCCAACGTCATTCTCAACACCATTGGTGAAGGGGTCTGCATCGTAGACGGCGAGGGCCGGTGCAATTGGATGAACAAGAAAATGCAGGCTTGGCCCGCCCGCGTGCACGAGAAGATCCGGCGGACCTGCCAGGAAGCCTTCGAGTTGTTCACCAAGCAGGTTTCTCCGTCGGGGCATGACTCAAACATCCCTTTCTCCCGGTCAAAGCGATACAACCTCAACATCGAGGAGACTCAATATCTTGAAATGATCGCGTCCCCAGTTATTTCGCCCGGCGGACAGGTTGTGCAGATCGTAGCGGTTGTGTGGGACGCAACCGGCCCCCGTCGGCTGCAGCAGAAGATCGATGCCATCGACAAGGCGGGCCGCGAACTTGTCCGCCTGGAATCGGAATCGATCGCCAAGCTCAGCATGACTGACCGGCTGAAGCTGCTCGAAGATAAGATCATTAGTTTCACCCGCGATCTGATGCACTTTGATCATTTCGCCATCCGCGTGCTCGATCGAAAGGCCAATAAGCTGGAAGTCGTCATCAGCCAGGGTTTGCCGCCGGAGTCGTTAAACATTGACCTTTTCGCAGAGAGTGAAGGAAACGGCATCAGCGGCTATGTCGCGGCGACGGGTCGAAGCTATATCTGCCCCGACGTCGAGCGCGATCCCCGATATGTACAAGGGCTGGATTCGGCACGAAGCAGCCTTACTGTGCCTCTTCGGCTTCATGACCGGATCATCGGCATCTTCAACATCGAAAGCCGTCATCAGGCGGCGTTTAACGAGGATGATCGTCAGTTTGCAGAAATTTTTGGTCGTTATGTAGCGATCGCGCTCAATATTCTCAATCTACTGGTGACAGAGCGTGTCGGGACGGCGCACAAGGTGGCCGATGACGTCATGAGTGAAGTCGCGGGCCCGCTGAATGATATCGGGCTGGATGTTGCGGCGCTGATGGATGAGTACGTTGGCCGGGATGACCTTCGCGGCAAACTGCAGCAGATTCAGGATAACGTGGCGTCAATAAAAAAGTCACTTCAACAAGCCGCCGAGGGGCCGCAGCTTGTGCTCGGGGCCGCCGACGTGAAAGCGACGACCGACCCGGTGCTGCTGGGGGCGAGAATCCTGGTTGCAGATGATGTCGACGATATCCGCAAGACAATCCACGATGTGCTGCGCAAGTATCAGGTGAATGTGATATCTGCCAGTAGCGGTGCGGAGGCGATCGCGCAGGTGGAAGCGCAGGACTTTGACCTGGTTCTCAGTGATATCAAGATGCCTGACAAGAGTGGCTATGACGTTTTTGCAGCCGTGAGGAAGCGGAGTACGACGACCCCTGTCATCCTCATGACGGGCTTCGGATACGATCCGAACCATTGCATCGTGCGCGCGAGCCAGGAGGGCCTGCAGGCGGTGCTGTTTAAGCCATTTCGCGTCGAGCAGATGGTGACCGAGGTCCGTAAGGCGCTGGCGGGGCGGGTACGGCAAAGTAACTGAACGGGCCGCGGAAGTTGCTGTCAGCAGAAAGCCCGAATCCGATCTGCTGCGGAAGATAGCCACCCCTGGAAGATTGTCACCCCTCAGCGTCCCAAGCCGCGGCCTGTGAGCGCTCTGGCGATGGTCGCGGGGGAGTTAGACACACCCCCGGGCTGGCCTGGGTCGATGATCTCAGCCGTCATCCTGCGGTGTGTGCTTTCGACCGGCGGCTTACCGACGACGGCGGCGATCTGATTCACCTCAGCTTTTTTGGCCGCGAGACGCTGCTCGAGTTCCATGAGCTGCGCTTCGAGTTGCTGAAACTCTGACAACGTAGAATTGTAGAGCTGCTCGCCTTCACTCAGCCAGTCTTTGAACGATTTGTTCACTTCAGCATCCTCCAGATTAAAGCGATCATAACCAAATGATCGGCGGATTGCGCCGACTCATCAAGCACCTTCTGCAGAAAGTCTGCCTCGGGCGGCCCTCTGTGCCTTCTGTGTCGGGGATTGGGCAAAACTTGGCTGGTGGCAAAGTCCGACAACTGCGCAGCAAGCCAGGCCGATCACGAAGAAATAGTAGTTACAGAACGCCTGCTTGTTGAAAGCAAAGAAGCCCACGAAAACCACTGCCGCCGAGGCCATGAATCCGCCGACATTGCGGGGCGATTTCCAGAGCGATAGCAGCAGCGCCACCCCCGCGGCGACAAACCCGCCGAGTCCGCTCACGGTCGTCTGATCGTTGCTGATCGCCCAGAGGTTGGCAATGCTCAAGGAGTCGTTTCGGTAAGGCTGCACAAACTGCCACTCCACCACCCCGCGGTAAAATTCCAAGGGCGACCAGAGCACAAACGGCAGCATCGTCGCCACGCACAATACACCGGCGGCGGTCATTTGCAGCCACCATTGCCCCCACGACTTTACGTTGCCCCGTAGCATCAGCAGGAGTGGGCCGACGAGTACCAGATATTGCTTCACAGAAACGAGCAGCCCCACTGCGATCCACAACCCGCCCCGCCAGCGAAGCGCCGCAAACAGTACAAATGATGCCAGCATCACCAGCAGTGGTTCGGTCCAGCCCTGATGCACTACATATGCCGCGCGCGGCGACGAGAGCAGCAGGCCCGCACCGAGAATGGCGATTGCGCTGCCACGGCCTGCCAAAATGATCAGCCCGGCGGCGAGGGTCAGTGCTGCCAGGTGCGCATAGCGCACGTCGCCAGCCATGTATCCAGGCACCACGAGCATCAGCGTGGTCGGTGGATATGGAAAGGAGTAGGTGAGCCAGCCGTCGGGTGTGGTTACACCCGGGCCGTAACCTGTCAGATTGGGGTGGTAGACATTGCGGTATCGGACTTCATACGGACTCTTCCCCGCCAGCAGTGCCGCCGACGAGTGATGCTGGAAGTGAACCACGTCCATCATCCGTGGCATGTGTGGCCGGGTCCAAATCGCGGCGAATCCGGCAACAGCAAATCCGCCGATCAGCAGCCCGCAGCCGAGCAACTTCAATCGACCGGAAAGCGCAATCATTAGGCCAATTGTCATCACCAGAAGACACGCGCGCAGGCAGAGGATCGGCACGCACGAGGGCCCGCTGGCCAGGCCGATCAGCGCCATGTGTGTAAGCTGCCATGCAACGCAAATGCCGAGCACGCAATGCACCAGTCCCGATGACACGCGGGCGGCTGCATGCGTCTGGCACAGAATCAGCCCGCCGAACAGGCAGGCCATTCCCATCGCCAGCCACTGAATGCCCTGCCAGTGCATGGTGCCTTCGTACATCGCGATGGCCGAGCCTGCCAGGACGGCGCCAAGCACTTGCGAAAGCGCGACAAATCGCTGCGCCACCGGACGATCACGGCTCGCCGAGACCCGTTTTGCTTCGGCGACGGTCGGGACCAGGTTAACTTGAACCGCGGCGCTCATCGTGTGGCCTCCTTGCGTTGCCAGATCGCCTCATTGCCGATGACGGTGACCGGCTCATAGCGGTCGCGAAGGAAGGTCTCAATGTGCTTCCATGCCAGCACATAGTTCTCTCTCCGCGCGGGAATGCGGACGAGTTCGCGGGCGTCTGTCGTTTGGATATGGAGGAACTGCTTGAGATCCGACTGCGTGATCACGTAACGCGGGTTGTGCTTTCGCAAATCATCAATCAGCACACCGGAAAACCGCATGGGGGCGTCGTCGGTGTTCTTGAAAATAAAGACCAGTTGCAGCTTGGATGCCGGGCGCAAGTCAGAATTGATCAGCACCTGCGGCGTGTTATCGCGCCAGATGCGCTCACCGGGAAGCGTGCGCGGTTCAAGCCAGGCAGCGAGGTTGGCCCAGTTCATCGGGCGGGCGGTTACATCGGCCAGTACGTCGCTTGCCCGCCAGGTGGACAGAAACAGCGGGAGCAGCAGCGGGCCGACAATCTGCCCCATCGTGGTTTTTCGTGGCAGCACGCCAAACAACAGGGCGGCGGGTGCCGTAAGGGGAATGAAGTGGTATCCGTACATGCGACGCTGCATGACGATGCCGACGACCTCGATCGCAAACCATGCGATTACAAAAACCCATAACACCGCCCCGGCACCACTGGAAACCCGGTATGCCGGTCGGCGGTAGACCCAGAGCTTGATGAACAGCGTGCCGAGGAAAAAGCCCATCAGCAGCAAGGGCTGCACTAAGTCGAGATACTCAAAGGTGCTGTTGCTTGCGTAGGCGCGAATGTCTCGTGCTATTCCCGGCAGGATCTCCAACTGCTCGGACCGCTGAAGGTAGAGCAGCGCAACAAACATTGGAAACGCGAAACCAATCAGGCCCGCCAGCATAAGTCCGGCGCGCCCGGCGGTGCCCGGCGGGGGGTTCGGAGCTTCGGATTGTATCGGCACCTTCCGAGGGACCAGCAGCAGGCAGATAAAGAACGCCGCAAACGCCGCGCCGCCGGTGGGCTTGACCAAAGCCGCATAACCAGCAGCCAGGCCAGCAGCAAGGGCATCGCGGCGGTCGAAGCGGTGGAGTGCCAGCATCGCGCAGCTCGCCGCAACACACCCAAAGAACGCGAAAACTGTCTCCAACTGAAACCCACCCCCGACCGCGGCATTAAGATTCATCAGGGCAACGACACCGATGAACGTCGGAAACCGCGCGTGCGGGCCAAACGTCATCCCTGCCGATCGCGCCAGCAGTCCGCCGGCGGCGAATGTCATCGCACACTGCGTGAGCACATAGCCCGGCCAGTAGTTCCCGAAAACCGCCCAAAACACGCCGGTGACCAGCCCGACGGTGGGAAACTTGTTATCGATGATCTCCTCGCCAAACCGGCCGCCCGTCAGGGTGAGTTGGCCCATGTACGCGAAGATTCCCCCATCGCCCGCAAACGGCGCTGCGAGATAAACCAGCCGCCCCCACAGCGCCGCCGCCACGATCATCGCTGTCAGTATCGCTGCGACGATCCTGCCGAGATCCACGGATGAATGTCGTTCGAGCGGGAGTGGGAGTGAGAGTGTGGTCACTTCGTCAAAGTCGGCGCTTTCTTACCCACTCTTGCGACAGCGATATCAGCCTCGCAACAATCGCAAAGATAGCCCGATAACACTATAATCAGGTCTGTATGCCCAAGACTCCGCATTAGCTGCGCCTCACAAGCTCGACGCTGGCAACCCATCGGCTCGGTATGGCGTCGCGCCGGCCCGCTGAAGATTCAACCGTAAACGAATTCAAAACCATGACAGAGACAGACCTTTCCATTCCCGCGGCGCTGAGTCGAAAGCTTGATGAGTCAGCTGCGCGGTTCGATGAATTGCAGCGGCAGTTGAACGACCCGGACGTGCTCTCCAGCCCTGCGAAGCTCGTGCCGATCACAAAGGAATCTGGCCGGCTTGAGACGCTCGTCGCACGCTATCGTAGCTTGCTCAAGGCGATCGACGGCGTGAAAGAACTGCAGGCGATGGCAGCGGGTGATGATGCCGAGATGGCTTCAATGGCCAGCGACGACCTCCCGGGCGCATCCGCCGCCGCATTGGAGCAGCTTGAGGCACTCAAAGATGAGTTTGTCGCCGCGGAGGATAACAAGGTCGATAGCTTCTTCCTCGAGATTCGAGCCGGCACCGGCGGTGAGGAGGCGGCGCTGTTTGGCCGCGACCTCTATGAAATGTATCGCAAATATTGTGAAGTCAATCGATGGCACTTTGATACATCTGATTACTCTGTGAGTGAACGCGGGGGGTTCAAAGAGGTGATTGTCAACATCAAGGGAACCGGTGCGTATCGGCACATGCAATTCGAGGGCGGCGGGCACCGCGTGCAGCGCGTGCCGGAAACCGAGGCGCAAGGCCGCATCCACACCAGCGCCGCGACCGTGGCCGTGGTACCGGAAATGCCCGATGTGCAGATCGACATCAACCCCAAAGACGTAGAAGAGTTCGGCTGCCGCGGCGGGGGGCCGGGTGGGCAGAACGTCAACAAGGTCGAAACCGGGTGGTTCATCCGCCATAAGCCCAGCGGCGTGAGCTTCAAGATGACCGAGCACAAGAGCCAGACCCAGAACAAGGAGCGCGCATGGGCACTGCTCCGAGCCATGCTCTACGAAACCGAACGCGCCAAGCAACATGCCGAAGTGACCGGCTTACGAAAGAGCCAGATGGGCTCCGGCGACCGCAGCCAGCGCATCCGCACGTATAACTTCCCGCAAAACCGCTGCACCGACCACCGCCTCGGCGGGGAAGGCGGCGGGGAGAAGAACTTTAATCTTGACAAGGTCATGCAAGGCGAACTGCAACCGATCGTCGCGTCGCTGCTGGAAATGGATAAGAGAGAACGGCTGGAGGCGGTGTGAGGAGAGCGTGATTGTTCAAGCGGACTCCCGAACCTGCACAACGCCTGCGAAATGAAAATCGGTCGGTCGCGAGCGGATGAACTTCAGTACGGAGGTCGTGAGTTCGGCCTCGCCCTTCGCGAGGTCGTAAAATCGGTCGTCCAAGTCGCCGAACACAGCATCCAGTGATTCCATCAAGTCGTTTCGCGCTTCGGTCTCGGTCGGTGGATCGCCCCCCAGTCTATCAACCGCCGCTTGCAGCAGTGCGCCGCGCTCCGGCATTTCCATCGCCTCACATGCTTTCAATGGATGCTGCCAGAGCATTCCGGTGGAGTTGGAAAAGAACTGCACATGGCCACCGTTCAACACTTCCGAAACATACCATTGAAACGCGCACAATAGCCGTTGTGACGTGGAAAACGGCCGAAGGCTCTCCTCATACTCTAAAAGACTCCCAGAAACTTCCGCGGCCAGCCAGAACGGTTCCATGATCTGTTCCACGTCGCCTGCGGCGATGATGGTTTCATCAACCTTCAGATGAATGGTCTTGAGAGGCATGACAACTCTCCTTTCGAAGGAAACAGAAAATACCCGGCACGCGAGGTACCAAAATCCCACTGCCCAAGAGACTCAACACCAATCGTCCCATCGTTCGCGCAGAAATCAACGATGCAGGAGCTGTGGCGTTCGGTTCGTGTGCATGCATCAACGTCACTGCCTGTGAGGTGCTGCTGTACGGCGAAAGGCCTTCCATGGCCAGCGTTGACTTACGTCCGAGTCATCAGGATCAACCAGCCTTCTTCGCGACGGGCCGATCCTCAAGGGGCCGATGCGGCGGCGCGGCAACGACTCGGCCAGCCCGGGCCGCTTCTTCCGTCTGGTGCTGCAGGTGCCTGTAAAGCGCGTCTAGGTCACCGCCGAAATCGGCGAGCATTTTCTCGCGGATCTTGTGAATCTCTTGAACGATTGGATCGTCTTTCATTCCAACACCTCCAGCAGTTCAAACGGCGTGCACAGAATTGGCGGATTGTAGCCTGCCTCGCGACAACTCGCCTCAATCTTACTTCGCAACGTTGCGTTCGCGATGTGCTTACAGTTCCAGGTAAGCACATAGTCGATCGAGTTGGTCGCCGCCAGCGCGATGTGAATTGCGTCCACTCTCGCTTTCATCGGCAATGCGTGCCGCATGAGCAGCAGCTGCGAAAGCTCACGACCAGAGTCTGTCATTGGCAGTACTGGGAGTTCAGCGATTGCCTCGAGCCGTTGTCTCGAAGCGACGGGATTGCCCTGCGATCACTCTGCAACCGTCGCTTCGGATACGAAGAGTTCGAAATCTCCACGGCGCTCGTTCCACCAGCGGCACGTGCCATGCATCTGCCCGGTGACGACTGGATCACCGGGTATCCGGCTCGTCAAATGCCCAACCACACTCGTCTCGATGTAGACGCTCGGCTTCATCCGATCGCAGTATAACAAAAACAGGCTCGAAAGCGGTTTGCGCTTTCGAGCCTGCTTGCTAGACGAGGTAAAACCCTCACCCCCAGCCTCTCCCGGCTTAGCGGGCGAGGGCGTTCATCAATACATCCCACCGCCCGCACCGGCACCTGCCGGCTCGGGTTTGTCTTCCTTGATTTCGCTCACGATTGCATCGGTTGTGAGCAGGAGTGAGGCGATGGACGCCGCATTTTGCAGTGCGGTGCGTTCGACCTTGGTGGGGACGAGGATGCCCATCTTGATCATGTCGCCGTAGACGTGGGTCAGTGCGTTGTAGCCGAAGGAGGTGTCTTTGTTTTCCTTGATCTTCTGCGTAACCACGCTGCCGTCGACTCCGGCGTTTTCGGCGATCTGCTTGATCGGGCTTTCGATGGCCCTGCGGACGATTTCGACGCCGATCTGCTGATCTTCATTGGCCACCTTCCGCTTGACGCCATCGAGCACCTTGGCCGCCGCGCGGACGACCGCCACCCCGCCGCCGGGGAGGATGCCTTCTTCGACTGCGGCACGGCAGGCGTGCAATGCGTCTTCCACGCGTGCCTTCTTTTCCTTCATCGCCACTTCGGTCGCGGCACCGACGTGGATTTGCGCCACGCCGCCGGCCAGCTTGGCCAGGCGTTCCTGGAGCTTTTCCTTGTCATAGTCGCTGGTGGTGATGTCGATCTCGTTCTTGATCGAATCGATACGGCCCTTGATGGCCTTGTCGCTGCCGGCACCTTCGATGATGGTGGTGTTGTCTTTGTCGATGCGAATCTTCTTGGCCCGGCCGAGCTGGCTCAGCTCGACGTTCTCCAGCTTCTCGCCAAGCTCTTCCATGATCGCCTTGCCGCCGGTGACGATGGCGATGTCTTCCAGCATCGCCTTGCGACGATCACCAAATCCCGGTGCCTTGACGGCGGCGACCTTGATGGTGCCGCGCAGCTTGTTCACAACGAGCGTGGCGAGTGCTTCGCCTTCGATTTCCTCGGCAATGATCAGAATCGGTTTGCCAGCCTCGGCGGCCTTGCTGAGCACAGGCACCAAGTCGCGGGCGCTGCTGATCTTCTTTTCGTGGATGAGGATGTAGGCGTCATCGAGCACCGCTTCCATCGTCCGGGTGTCGGTGACGAAGTGCGGGCTGAGATAGCCTTTGTCAAACTGCATACCTTCGACGAGTTCGATGGTGGTATCGAGGCTTTTGCCTTCTTCAACCGTAATAACGCCGTCCTTGCCGACCTTATCCATCGCGTCGGCGATCATCTTGCCGATTTGCTCGTCGTGATTTGCCGAGCAGGTGCCGACTTGCGCAATTTCCTTGCTCGAATCAACCTTCTTGCTCTGCTTGGCAAGCTCGTCAACGATTGCCTCGACGGCGTGCTGAATGCCGCGCTGGATCTGGGTCGGATTGGCCCCGCTGGCTACGTTCTTCAGCCCTTCTGTGAAGATGGCCTCGGCCAGAACGGTTGCTGTCGTGGTGCCGTCGCCGGCGACGCTGCTGGTCTTGGAAGCAACTTCCTTGACCATCTGCGCGCCCATGTTTTCATAAGGGTCTTCGAGTTCGATTTCCTTGGCGACGGTCACGCCGTCCTTGGTGACGGTGGGGGAGCCGAAGGACTTTTCGAGCACGACGTTGCGGCCACTGGGACCGAGGGTGACTTTGACTGCCCGCGCCAGCTTGGCGACGCCGCGGCGGATTGCCTCGCGTGCTTCCTGGTCGAAGGCGATTTTCTTAGCTGCCATGATTGGATCTCCGATTCAAAAACGATGAATGATGAACGATGAATGATGAATTGAAGAGGACCGATAGGGCAAGTATGCCGTTCATCGTTCCGACTTCATCGTTCATCGTTTACTCGACAACCGCCAGCACATCGTCTTCCGACATGATGAGGATTTCTTCGCCGTCGAGCTTGATCTCGGTGCCGGCGTAGCTGGTGAAGATGACTTCGTCGCCTTTTCTCACGCTGAATGGGGCGCGTTCGCCGGTGTCGAGGCGCTTGCCATCGCCGATGGCGAGGATCTTCCCGCGTTTGGGCTTTTCCTTTGCGCTGTCGGGCAGGACGATCCCAGACTTGGTCTTGGTCTCGGCTTCAACGCGCTTCACGAGAATCTTGTCGCCGAGGGGGCGAAGCTTTGCCATAACGAACCTCCGTAAGTGTTTCTGGTTGCTTGCTACATGTTGCCAGTTGGAAATCATCAACGCTGGGATCTAGCAACTAGCAACTAGAACCAGCAACTCTTGTTCAGATTACGCCGGCCAGCGTCCTTCGTAGTGCCGCCGCATGACTCGGGCGAGCGAATCGAGCAGCAGGTTAAAATCAACTGGCTTTCCAAGAACGCTGAAGACGCGCATTCCCAGGGCCTCGTGCATCAATTGCGCTGAAACCTGCCGGGCCAGCAAAATGGCCGGCGGCGCGGCGTTGAGCTGCTGCATGCGCTTGACAACTTGCATCCCGCCCATGCCGGGCATGTCTACATCCAGCACGGCGACATGCACCTGCTTTTGTTCGATCATGCTGAGGGCGTCTCTTCCGGTTCGCACCGATACGGTCTTCACACCCATGGGCGTGAGCAGCCCATCAACGATGTTCCGCCACGGATCGTTGGCATCCGCGAGCAGGACGGTGAATCGAGATGGATCAAACGCAACAGACATCACGCGTCAAGCGTGTAACAACAGCCGTGCCGCGAGGCGCAAAATCGTAAGTGCATAATTGACAGGCCTTTAAGGTTTGGGTGGGTGGTGCTGCGTTGAAGCTTGGGCTGTCAAACCTTGGTTGACGGCAACCTCAGACTGTCAGAGTGGCAGGATCGGGTGTGCCTGCGGGCGGGGGCGTTAAAATGGCATGGGCACGCCGAGCAACCGGTAACGGAGCATCGCCAGCGCCATTTTCGCGGCGCGGTCGCGGACCATGTCGCGGTCGCCGGGGAAGTTGAATGTGCGCGCGACGGCAAAGACTTCTTCTTCCCGATCGGCGTTTCGAAATCCCGGCTGTCTAAGATTGGGTAGATGCGCCAGTCCGACACAGACGGTGCCGACCGGCTTGGCTGCCGATCCCCCGTCTGGCCCGGCGATGCCACTGACAGCAAGGGCATAATCAGACCTGGTGAGCCGCCGGGCGTGTTTTGCCATTGCGATCACCACTGGCTCACTCACCGCGCCGTGCACATGGATGATGTTCTCGCTGACCCCAAGGCGGTCCGTCTTGGCTTGATTGCTGTACACAATGAAGCCCTGTTTGAAATAGGCGCTCGAGCCGGGGATATCGGTGAGATACTTCGCTATCAGCCCGCCGGTGCAGCTTTCGGCCGTGGTGACTGTCTGTACGATTGATCGCGAATCAGTTGTTTCCGCACCGTTGGTGAGCAGTTTTGCAACGGCGCTGGCCAGCGAATCGTCATCGGTGCCGTAGATCAATTCGCCAAGCTTGTCGCGGCATGCGTCGATCGTCTGGCGCATTGCGTTCTCGCCTTCGTCAGGCGAGGGTGCCCGGGCGTTGATCCGGAGGGAGACGACGTTATTGCTCACGGTCGTGCCGACGCTCGGATTGCGTTTGCGATCCATCAGATCGCCGAGCATTTCTGCAACCTGGCTCTCGCCTGCCCCGAAGGTGTGAAGCGTCCGCTGTAGAATGACAGCACCGCCGGAAGCCTTTCTGATTGCCGGAAGAACATGCTCCGTGAACATCGGCTTCATTTCCTTCGGGACGCCGGGCATGCAGAAGAGTGTGCAGTCGGCAGCCGGCAGCGAGCAGGAAAATCCGCATGCAGTGCCGTTGGGATTATCCAACATGGTGCAGCCAGTAGGGAGCATGGCTTGTATTCGGTTTCGATCGACCATGGGCCGCTTCCTGGCGGCAAAAAACGCGATCATCTTGTCGAGCCATTCCTGGCTCAACTGCAGGTTTACCCCGGCTACTTTCGCAACGGCCTGGCGAGTGAGGTCATCATCGGTAGGGCCCAGCCCCCCGGAGATGAAGAGAAAGTTGCAGCGGGGTGATATCTCTTGAATTGCGATTTCGATGCTCCGTTGGTCGTCCCCAACGGTGCGGTGTTCCCCGATGTCACACCCGACCGCAGCAAGCTGCCTGGCGATCCATTGAGTGTTGGTATCGAGGGTTTGGCCGAGGACGAGTTCATCGCCGATCGAGAGAATGCTTGCTCGCATAGTAGATTTCTGTGGTCAAGGTGCAGACCTGCTTACGCCAGCGCCGCCTGAAGCCGGTCAACAGTTTTTAACAGTCTCCGCTGCTGTACAGGGCTGATATCGTGATCGCCGTATCGCACTCGGTAATAGACGTCCGTCAGACGATGCACGCGATCGTAGACGTCGGGCGGGAGAAATGACATCGACCGGGCAAACTCCATTGGCGTGGCGTGTGCCGGACGGCGTACCCCATTTTTCTCAAGCAGTTGCGACAGGCGGTCGTAAAATTCGAGCTGTCGGGCCAGGCGAAGCTGATCAGACTTCGGCAGCGCGTCGAGGCCGATGCGCCTTGCCCTTTGCCAGAGCCGCCATCTCTCGAACACAAACCACCCGACAGCGGCGAGCGTGAAGCCGATCATCAACAGGAGCAAGCCCGTGAGTACGCGCGTGCTGACCGAATAAAACAACGCCGGATTCCTCAGCCGCTGCTTGAACGAGCTGATCGCCCCGGAAGCCCGCCCGGCCGTGTTGGTCATTGCCGTGTCGGCGGCGTTGATGATGTTCGTGCGCGAGTCGCGATCATATGCCACGACGGACTCTGCCCAGATGTACTCAAGGTAGTTAAAAGCGTGCATAAACTTCTGCCACGCCGTCTGCTCCGGAGCGGAGCCATCTGCCAGCCGGCTGCTCGTGGGGTCGAAGGTCTCCCACCCGTGCGGGCCGCGCACTTCCACCCAGGCATGGGCATGACTCTGCCGGACGATGTAAAAGCCCTCGCCCCAGTTGTTGTACTCGTCGCACCGAAATCCGGTCACCATACGAGCTTCAACCCCGAGCGATTGCAGGGCAAGGACCATTGTCCCGGCGAAGAATTCGCAATGGCCCTTCTTGAACTCGGTGAGAAAGGCGACAATCGGGTCGGTGTCGCGCGGCAGGGAGGTGAGATCGAGCGTATACTCAAAGTTGTCGCGCAGATATCGTTCAATGTTTCTCGCGATCTCCATGTCAACTTCGCCCGGCACAGGCAGCCTGCGTAGCTGGTCGATGAGCGGCCCTTGCTCGCCCATTCCCGATACTTCCGGGTTGCGGGCAAACTCGCGGATTTCGGGGGCAATCGCCGACTTTTGCGCAGGGCGCACATTCTGCGCCATGCTTTGAAACTGCCACATCAGATTGCGTGCCGCCCGGCGCGATCCGGGCACACTTGCGTGAAGTGGTCGTCGATCAAGCAGGCGCCGCGACGACACTTCGTACTTGAACTGCCCGCTGAGCGGGTCTTGAAGCTCGATGGTTTCGTCGAGTGGATTGTAAGAGGCCGTGCGGTCTCGGGACGTACTGATTGCTGTGATCCCCGCCATCGCAAACAGTGCCCTGCTGGCGTTGGCTTCCAGCTTCACCTGTTGCCGCCAAATGTCGGTGCCATCGTCATCGACGAAGTATTGCACTTCATCGGCCCGGAGACTGACCGGCTCTCTTGCTTCCCATGGCATGGTTGATTCATTCGTCCATTGCCACGGCGCGCGATTGGCGGCGTCGTTGCCGCTGTAAACATTGTAAGTGCGCCCCCGCAATAGCAGTGGCATCGTGCCGGCGACCAGCCGCCCGTTGTGAAAGAGCCGCACGCTGGCAACTTGTTCCGTGTTTTGCGTGATTCTCGCGATGTTCTGAAACGATACCTCATCGCTAAACCCTGTGAGCGATTGCTGTGCGCGCATCTGCAGAGCGAACACATTGGCTCCGCTGCCGCGCGGAAACAGTAGAAACACCAGCACGGCCATCGCGATGGACGCGCAGGCCACCAGGATCGTCAGCCGGCGCATGGATCGTCCAAGGTACCGCTGATCCTGCCGAAGTGTGTCCGGGGGCACATTTTCTTCGCTCAAGCCGAGCATTGCCTTGGCCTGGTCGGTCTCCAGCTTCAAATGAAACAGCAGGCACGCGTAGAGTGCCAGAAATATGTGTGCGAGCAGGACCAGTCCGAAAATCAGGCTTGCCGAGTTGATGGCCGCTGCCACCATGAGCAGGACGGTGAGTACGAGCAGTTGGGCGTAGTCGCGATTGCTGCGCAGCTCATACAGCTTGACCAACTGCAGCCAGATCAAGAACTGCCCAAGAATGAAGACCGCGCGCGTCTGCAATTCATCGTAGAGTGACAGGGCGGTGAATATAAATAACGTGGTGGTGACAAGCCCGGCTAACCATCGGGGCATGGGCTTAAACCGGCGCGTCTTCATCAACCATGCGTGCAGAACAAGTGCACCGACCGACAGAATGAACGCCTCAACCGAACTCGCAGCCAGCGCAAAACCTGCAAAGCCCAGAAAGAGCAGTACATAAAGCGTCGTGCGAAACTGGCTGATGTCGTACATATCTCGTCTTGCCTAAATCCTCGACACATCGCGCCGCCGGATGCTGATTCTAGGCTCCATCTCTTACAACAAATCCGTGATAACCTGGCGGCTGTTGCGCGAGTGGCATCGCGTGTGCAAAATCGATGCTCGAATCAAACCGAAACCACCTGTGTGCCTGGGGTGAATGCGGGCGAATCACCAAAACCGATGAACCGGGCAATTCCATCGCCGAAGCGCTGCCGGCGGCGGTGAAGAGCACGGGTGTTGAAACCGAATCCATCTGCTCTCGCGCGGCCGCCAGCAGTTCGTCAGTTGATCGCCGCACATTCAGCGGCAGGGATGCCAGCATCGACAGCAGTTCGCGCCGGTGTCGCTTGCCCCGCGCTGGCTCGAGTGACGTCCAGCCCTCGTTCCATGCCGTCAAGCCGACCGGCAACTCGGCTTCAATCGCATAACTCGCCAGCGAGGCAGCCATGGCAATACACATTTCGACGTCGGCATGCGCCGCGGGGGTGCGCTCGGGAAGGTATGTGTCGACGAGAATCATCAGTCGCGGCGGGGAGACGTGTGTCATTTCGCGGGTCACCAGCGTGCCGGTGCGTGCAGACCGTCTCCAGTAAATCATTCGCGGATTTTCGCCGGTGCGATATTCTTTTAGCCCGTAGAATTCATCCATGCCTCCCCGCCTTGGGCGAACGGTCGGGCCGATGGTTTCCGCAGAGCGCGCCAGTTGCAGCAACTTCGGATCGACCTGGCCGATCGCCGGGTACACCAGCAGCGTATCAAGTTTCTTTCGCTCGATCGCGCGTTTGATGAAACCGAAGGGAAAGCTGGTGCTGATCTGGTGCACCCCGAGCGAATGTCGCCCGCGGCGCTTGGGAATCAACTCGACCGGGATCGACGCCGTTCGCCCCGCGGCGGCGTGAAGCAGGTAGCCGTGGGGTTGCTTGTGAAATCCCTCCACGCCATCGAGTTCTGAAACGGTAATGGAAAGACTTGGCCAAAACCGCTTGCGATTCACAAAATCGTAGGCAACGCTCGTCGGCTCTCCCACCGTCGCATGATCGGGCAGCCGCCGGGAGAGTTCGAGTCGGCGTAAAACCACACCACTGATCCAATACGCCACAAGCACAATGCCAATCATCAGTCCAAATACACCGAAAAGCAGGTTGGCCTGCGTGTTAATCGCCGCGAGGCCCATAAACATCATCAGCGAGAGATAGATCAAGCCGGTTAGTGAAAGATCCATCGATGGCCGCCTACGGACGGGCGTCGCGTCAACCGGAGATTTGCGTCGTCGGCGAAACATCATTGCAAAGCCGTCAGCAGTCGGAATGTCAGAGTGCGGCAGGGGGTGGGCGCGAAAGAGGACAGGCAATCAATTCGACTCGTCACGCCTTCTCTGGCTGCTAACTCCTTATTGGCACAGTATCCAGAATCTGTTTCAGCACGCGCGCGGTGGCGTCCGCATCGCCGTTGTGAAGAAATGTCTTACTGATCACGCGGTGGGCGCAGCAGGGTACGAAAAGCATCTTCACATCATCAGGAGTGACATAATCCCGGCCGTTGATGATGGCCCACGCCTGACACGCGTTTGTCAGCGCAATCGCACCCCGCGGCGAAACGCCGAGATGCAACTGATCGTGGTCACGCGTGGAGTCGACGAGGTCGAGCAGGTATTCAACCACCGTCGTATCGAGCTTGACACTTGGCACCATGTCCTGCAGGCGCACCACATCATCGGCGTGAATCACAGGCTGCAACTGGTCAAGTGCCTGCCGCGACGGCTGTTGCGTCAGGATTTTCTGTTCAGAAGCGCGATCGGGGTACCCGACACTCACGCGTAACAAAAACCGGTCGAGTTGATTCTCCGGCAGTAGATAGGTTCCCTCAAACTCGAACGGATTCTGTGTTGCGACCACCATAAATGGCCGTTCGAGCTTTCGCGTCTCGTTTTCGATGCTCACCTGCTCTTCGCTCATCGCTTCGAGCAATGCCGACTGGGTGCGCGGCGTGGTACGGTTAATCTCATCGGCGAGAACAATATTGGCAAAGATCGGACCCGGCTTGAAATCGAACTGCGCCGCCTGACTGTTGTAGACCGCCACGCCGAGCACATCGCCGGGAAGCAGGTCGGGGGTTAGCTGTATGCGGTTAAACCGACAATCAATGCTCTTAGCCAGCGCCTTGGCGAGCACGGTTTTGCCAACACCGGGAACATCTTCAATCAGCACATGCCCGCGGGCGATCAGGCCCGTCAGCAGCAGGTCGATTGCACGGGGATGGCCGAGAAAAACCTTCTGAATACTCTGGCGGATTCGATCAATATCGCCTTTGGACACTAGGGCACCTGCGCTATTCGGGCTGACGAGGTAATCCATGTTTCGGCCTTGAGTCTATGCGCGATCGCACTTCAATCCAACTCACCCGCCTCGTTATCTGCCGAAGACGCGCCATGCGGCGTTGCCGGTCGGTATGGGCAGTGCCGACAGCCCGACCCGCAGCAATTTCCGCGGTTCAGGTGGAAGGCTTCGGTGAAGACCCACCGGCCCGCTTCCAGATAGTAATCCACTCCTTCTACGAGCGATCGTGGAGCAGGGTTCTCTCTTGGCACTTTCGGTGACATCCTCACTCCAGATCGTAGAGCGAATTGTCGGCGGAGAGAAAGCCGGTGCCGGCGGTGATGCGCGACTGATCGGCTGCCAGTGTCGCAGTGAATCGTCGCGACGATGGTGCCGCGTGGCCGTCGGCGAAGGCTGCATTGCTTGCGCCGCGGTGGCGGAAACCCTGTGTTCCGGCGAATCGACCGGAACTCACCACTTCGCGGCCCGACGGAAACGGCGATCGCATGAACTTGTTCGCCCCCGCGGAGTATTCGCCGTCACCGAAGACCACTGTCTGCGACGGTTTGCGCACCTGCGATAGTTTGGCAGGGGCGTAGATAATCCCGGTGCCCAGTTCCTGTTCGCCGCCGAGATAGCTCGTGTTGTAGTTGTAGCCGGTTGCCGGATCTGAAACGAAGCCAACAGAAGTTCGCTCGAACACCGGACACTGCATCACCTTCGCCGCCGCGCTCTTCCACCAGAGCAATCCCGGTTCGATTGTCGTTTCATTGGTGTTGATATTGATGATGCGCGTATAGTCCCAGGCGTAGCTTGTGCGCGTCGGCGGGGCGAAGACGCTGTACCCTGACAGCGGAAAGCGCCCGGCATTTGTCTGCTGATACATTTCCACGGCCACCATCATCTGCCGGAGATTGCTGAGACACTGCACCGATCTCGATTGAGCATTGGCGGCTTGAAGCGTCGGAAGCAGGGTGGCCACTAGAATTGCAATGATGCCGATCACGACGAGCAACTCGACGAGCGTGAAGCCGCGCACCGCGCACGCTGTCGTTGCTTTTCGCCGCCGACGAGCAAAGGCTGGGCCGGATGCGAATAGATAGCTGCTGAAGCTCGGTTCGGGAACTGCCGCAGCGCGCGCGGCGGTGGCGGGGGGTGCGACGCTGACAAGCTCGCGGAATGATGCAGGCTCGTCTGGCGGACGGTTCTGCGCCGCGGTCCAGACCCAACCGTCGGCATGACCGTGTTGCAGCGTCCGAAAGCTCGCGCCAACGCCTGAAAGTGTCCAATCGGCCGTGTCGCGCCGCCAATAGCTCCAGAAGTCGTCGCCGTTGGCTCCCGCGCCCTCCGCCGCGTAGCCGCCGATCGAGATCGACGTGATAAACCGGCTCGACCCGAACGCAATCGAGTCCATTTCCAGCGGCGTTTCGTCATCAATCAACTGCAGTGCCGCAAAGCCTGTAATGGAGTGGTTGTATCGCACGTCATACCAGAAAGTGCGCGGGCCGAAGTCGATATAAACCAGCGAAGAGTGAATCCCCTGGCCCACGCGCACAGCAGGCTCGGCGGTGAGACGTTCCGCCGAGACTGCAGTGGCGAGGGTGAGGAGTGTTGTGAGGGAGTGCATGGGTCTATCGCCGACGAAGCAGCACGCCAATCGCACCTACCAGCATTCCCGCGGCAGCCGGTTCTGGCACGGCGGCGTTATTGGCGACCACGGCGTCGACAAACAACTTTCCATCGGTTCCCACCGGCGCGGTTGCGCCGATGCTGAATCGGACCGACTTAATGCTTGGCAGTCCGGTAGCTGAAAAGTCGAGCCAGGTCCCACCGCCGGAGCCATCGAGGGCGGCGAGGGTTTGTTGCCAGTCCAGCCCGTCGAACGTGGAGAGCGAGCCCGCGAACGGCTTTCCAAAATCCGCCAGTACAGCCGGCGAAGGTGTCGAGGAGAGAAACGGGTTGGACGCATTGGCGAAGTAGTTTGCCGGCGCGTCAAAAGTCACCAAACCAAGGCTGATAAACTGCGTGCCATCGCCGCTCACGGCCACTTCAGCCTGCCGGGGGGCACTGAAGGTTGAGGCGGGATTGGAGTTTACGCCGTTTGGGAAACTAATGTCCGCCAAACCGAGGTTGGTGATGACGCCAAAATCGGGGCCGGCTACATTGCTGACAGGGACGGCGAAGTCGAGCTGAAGCAGGCCATTCAAGCCGATGCCGACAATCTCATCAGACCCGAAAGCCGGGCTGAATGGGCTGAGGATGTTCGGGAAGCCGATCGATTGCCCCGTGAGCGGTGCCGGTGAGCCGACCGCCGCCGACGAATTGACGAAGGCGCCGACTCCGGTGCCCGGCTGATAATCGGCCACCGAAGAGACAAACTCCGCGGCATGCGCCGCGACACCCGCCGACAGTGCGGCGGAAAAAGCGATACGAAACATGGGAGGACCTTCTGCGCCGATTCGCGCGGCGCTCTTATTGAACAGCGTCATCGCGAACCGCAATGGGGGCAAACTGCCCGCACTGAGGTCGATCTTGCTTTGAGAGTTGGAAGCAGAACGCGGTCAGGCGAGTTCATACGCAGCGGGCACCGAGCGAATCGGCTTGTGGTCCGTACGCAGCCTGTACGCGGTTCTCTTTCCGTCCCAAAGTCGCGAGGACGAACGAGTGTGAAACAGTCGATTTGCAGCGAAAAGTGCAAATCGCGACCGTCACTTCTCCGCGGGCAGGTCTTCTGGCTTGGAGTCGCGCTTTGGCCGCCTTCCCATCATGCCGAAATGGCAAAACAGTGGCTGATTGACCGAAACGGTGCATCGCCAGCGTACTGCCAGCGATGCGTGCTCCTTACAGCGGCGCGTCCGCGTCGGAATTTCACCGACTTCCCTTCGTCTCACCCGGCATCCGGCCAGGCAGGACGGGCTTATGCCGCCTGCGGATGCGATAGACCATAGCGATGCATCAAGGCGAATCAAGCGATGACACATCATCTTCGGTTCTTCCAAGTTTTTTAAGATTCAGTGTGTTGGTGTTGCACAGCATTCAGCCGAATCGAGGCATCAAATGAATGCTTCGGAGCGGAATGTCGTCTATCATTGTCACATGGCAAAAGTCACCATCGGTTTCTCGGCGGCACTGATCTTGCTCGGAGTCGGCGCGTATCTCGCCACAGGCATGAGATCATTCACAGCACTAATCCCAGCATTCGCCGGCATTCTGCTGCTGGTTTGTGGACTGGTTGCGCTGAAGCCGGCACTGCGCAAGCATGCAATGCACGGCGCGGTGTTGATCGCGATTCTGGGCTTTGCCGGGTCGGTGCCGGGTGTCATGAATCTGATCAGGCTTGCGACGCAAGGCACCGAGAACCTTACCGCGGAGCAGCGCGTGGCCATGGATGTGAAAGACGATCAAGTCATGCTCACCGGCGGGAACAAAATCCGGCCCGTGGCTTCGCAGGTACAGGCAGGCATGGCTGGGCTGCTGTTTCCCTATATCGTGCTTTGCATTAAATCGTTCATCGACGCACGGCGCGCGAGAAATCTTTTGGCTGCCTGATGGCGTTCACCCCTCTGCGCTGGGGGTTGATTCAACAGCCTCCGCCGGGTCGCTGGTCGGGTCCGAAGAACCATCCGTCGGCGTTGGGGTGGTCGGTTCTTCGTTCTTCATCAATTCACCGAGAAGCACAGTGGCAAAACTTCCCGGCGGCAAGGTAAACGCGACGGTGATGTGCGAGCCGAAATCATCGACCCCTGCGGCGATTTCCACGTCTTTCGGCTGGACGCGCAAGGCACGGCGTGTTCCCTTTGCCTGGTCGCGGCCTTCCTGTTTGAAATGCCCGGGGGTGAGGCCATTTTCCTTCATGACTGCCTGCTCGATGGCCAGCGCGTCGGCCTCCGGAAGGCTCATGCGGTAGCCTACGATCGGCCCGGTCGGGCTGATTTCCCAGCCAGTCGCCCGCGGTTGCTCTGCGGTTGGGTCGGTGACTTGAAAACACGCGCCATTTTCGTGCTTGATCGCAAAATCGCCGGGAATCAGCCGATCAAGCGTAGCCATTCTCCGCGCCAGCACCTGATTAAACAGATGGCTCTGCAGCGCGCTCACCCAGAGCCGGCGAATCTTTTCGTCAATCGACCGGGCCGCCTCGCCGGGTTTTCTTGTTTTCATCAGCCGGGCGAGGGTGCGCCGCTCAAGGCCGCATTTTCGAGGCCAGCGGTCGAGCGCGTGCTCGTAACGGCCTTCCTCAAACTTTCGGCGGGCGTCGTACACGTCGCCATCGTCCAGCCGCTTATCCGGCCCGCCGAGCAGATGATGCAGTAACTCTTCCGGGCGCCCGCGAATGAGACAGGCCCCCAGCACATGGTTGTTCTGACGCATGCCGAAACGCTGCTCGCCAAAGTAGTTGGGCATGCCACGCTGTTGCAATATGTCGAGCATCGGGCGCAGTTTGACGACGTCGGTCGGTTCGACATCCCGGATCTTGATGGCAAACCGGTTGCCCGCGAGGTGGCCGAGGCGGATCTTGTTGGCGTGGCGATCGGTCCACCGCACCTCGACGCCCTCCACCTTGGTTGTCATCACCGCTTCTTCAGTAACGCGCGGAATGCTGATGAGCTGCCGGGTGATGGCGCGCGCATCCTTCAGCCCGGCGTAGCCGATATCGCGCGGGTGAATGTTGTGCGCGCGGGCAACGCGGTCAATGGCTGCGAATGTCGTGAGGCCGACCTTCTGAATCTCTGCGTAGACATGCTCCCCCTCGCCGCTAGGCTCGTAAAGGGGCAGTTCCTGAACGAAAAAGTCCTCCGGGCGGTCTTTGATCGACCCGCCGACGCCGGGAAACTCGCTTGTGAGGTAGGGCAGTTGCATCTGAAGCGATTGTAGCGGCGAACAGCGGATGATTGCGAGAATCATCGCCGGAATTGCGTTGAAGTCGCCCTCGGGCTGGAGTTAACCTGCACCGGTTCGCTCTCGGCTTTTGTGGGAGATTTCGCAATGCGTCTCATCGTTTGTCTCATCGTCGGTCTGGCTGCGGCACCGGCATTTTCACAGGTGGTTTACGAGCCGGTTCGGCATCAATACGGCGGGCAGAACCCCTATTACTACGGCGGGGCCGATCCACGGATTCATGACGCTGCCGCATGGCCGACCGCGCCCGGAGCAAGCTGGGGCCGACACCACGGCTTTGCGTTTACCAGCTCAACGATCGACACTCACCGCGCCGTAGTCACCGAGCGCACCCGCACGTTTACTGATGCGCTGGGCGGGCGAAACGCTTTCATTTTCGGGTTCACTCCGAATGACGCGCGCAACGAAGCCAACAACAGCATTCCACTCTATTTCAGAAAGGCCGACATGCTCCGCCATGCTCAGCCTGCAGCACGTGGGTGGGTGGTTCCGGCGCAATGGCAGCGGTTTGCAACGCCGGGGTCGATCGAAATCAAAGCGTGGAAGGCTCGGCCAAAATCAGAACGCCCGGTGATCGTCATTCCAAAGGACATGCTCGATCAGAAACTGTGGGAACAGCCGCAAAAGCAGCTTACGCTGGCGGAATAAGGTCGCCAACTTTGAATTGCCGCGGTCAATCGCGAGAATAATTATCGTTGCGGGCGGTTCGTTCACGCACGACGCCCGTGGCGATACGCGTTTTCTGCGAGGACTGCATGCGCCCATCGATCATTCTAATTGCAATGTCTCTACACGCCTGCGGTATGCTCTCAACCGTCGCCCTGTCACAGCCGGCTTCTCCGGCAACGCAGCCAGCCACCCAGCCCGCCGCCGGCACGCCCGCGGCGCAGATGCTGGATCAGATGCTTCGCCCGTCGGGCCAGCCGTCTGCCAAGCCGTTGCGCCCCGTCACCGACGCCCCCGCGGTCGATCGCACCACCGGCAGCGCTGCCGTCGCGCCCGGGGCCGACGCGATTGCGCTTCAGCGGGAGGGGACGTTTCTCATCGACCGCGTGGGCCGAATCGCACGCGCGGCGGACGGGCAGACGGTCGAGTTCATGTTTGATTCCGACGGCACCGCGCTGCAGGATCCGCCGGTGATCGTCCTGCCCAATCTGAAGCTTATGGCCATCGAAAGCGCCATGAAATCCAGCAGCCGCGATTTGCGCTTCCGCATCACCGGCATGCTCACCGAATACAACGGCCGCAATTATGTGTTGCTCGATAAGGTGCTGGTGATGCCCGAACAGTAGCCCGCTCGCATGTCGTTTGTTTCGCCGCTTATGTTGTTCGCGCTGTTGCCGCTGGCCGCGTTGGCCATATGGCTCATGCGGCGCCGGGCCGACGAGATCGCTGTTCCGTTTCTTCCGCTTTGGCCCCCGACTGACACGCCCGCAGCCGCCAGCCCTCGCCAATATCGCCTGCCCCTGTGGGTCGCGCTTGTAATGCTGGCTGCGGTGATGGCGATCCTCGCCGCGTCAGGCCCACACTTTGGCGCGACATGGAAACGCCGCGTGCATGTTGTCATCGATCGCGGGGCGGGCATGTCTGCCGAAGCGCCCGGCGGCGGGGCACTCTACGAAGCGTCCTTGCGATCGCTCTTTGATGATGCCTCGCTGGCGCTGGAAGCGGTCTCCATCACCGTGATTCCGCCGCTTGAAGCGAACATGGCGCGGCTGCAGGGTCCGGTGTCCGCCGCGAAGGTAAATCAGGCAATCAGCCGGACTGCTGTCGACACGCTCCAACTCGTTCAATCGCATGTGGCCGCCGCCCGCAACGCATCAGACGCGACCACCGTCGTCCTCACCGATCATCGCCTGAAGTCGGCGGCGGGCGACGGCGGGGGGGTGATCATCGTCCCGCCGACGATGCGCGCGGCGAACGCCGGCATCGCGTTCCTCGCCGCGGCGGATTTGCCTGCGCCGCAGGTGATGGTGACGCCGGCTTTCGATGAATCAACCCCCGCAATTCCGGCCCGCTCCCGTACGCTCATCGTCAAGTCGGGCGATGAGACGCACGAACGGCCAATCCCTGCGGGCGCCGCGCTGCCCGTCTTCATCGATTTCACGCGCCTCGGCGACACGGTGGAAGCGATTCTCACCCAGCATGCGGCGGGGCATGCCGCGGGCGACTTCGCGGGCCATGATCGCAATGTCGCCACCGATGGCTTTCCCCCCGATGACCGTGCATGGCTCGTTCGCGGCACGATATGGCCCTGGCTCGCCGCAGGGCGGGGCGTTCATGCGGAAGTGGCGCGGTTTGCCGACGTCTACAACGGCCTGCGTCACCCCGCAGCCACCAGCGGCGCGTCGGGCGAGGCGATGAGTCGCACGGCGGGCGATCAATCCAGTCACGTCGTACACCTGCTCGACCGCATCGAGCCAGCCGTACAGCCAAGCCCCACCGATCTCGCGCCCGCCTCGGCGATGGTCTTTCCTGTGCTGCACAGCGGGCAGCGAATGGATACCGGTGAGATCGAAATCATCTCTCCGCTCGGCGGGGGCATCGATTGGCGTCGTATTCTCGAAGGTGCGCTGTGTGGCCCCGAGCCTGACGCTTCGTGGGAACCGCGTGTGCGGGTTGGAGGCCGGACTGTGCTCGCCGAGCGCGCCCTCGCACTCGATGGCAGCCCGCCGGCGCGGCAGGTGCTGTTTAATTTCTGGTCGGAAGCGCTAACGAGTCAGCCGGAGTTTGTGGTCTTGCTCGGGTCGGTCGCCGATTCGTTCGGCTCGACGTCCCCAATGTTAACGCCAGCGTTAACCCCAGCATTCACCCCAGCGTTCGTCGGCGAATCGCTGATCGTCCCACCGGCACCCTGGCAGCGCCTAACACCGGCGATCGAAGGCTATACCCCTTCGCCGGGCATTTATCGTGACGAAGCAGGCAAGTTGCGCGCGCTCAACAGCCTGTTTCACCGCCCGGGCAGCGGGGGCACCGCCGCAACGCCCGAACCCCCGCCCGCGTCTCCGCCGCGCGTCCTGATGGAGTCATTGCCCATCACCCCCACCGCCGGCCACCCCGCCGCCGCCTGGCTCACCCCGCTCGCGCTCGCGTCTCTCGTTGCCGGCCTGCTGGCGCGCGGCAAATCAAGCTAAAACTCCCGCATCACCCGCAGACTCTTCGGGTATAATCACCGGCGTGCTGGCCGAACGCTACGAGTACACGCCGTATGGCAAGCGGACGGTCTACAGCCGGGGCTGGCTGCTGGGCGATTTGGACGATGACGGGGCGGCGGCGACGTCGGCGGATCAGACAGTGATGACCGGCCAGTTCGGCACGAGTGACCCGGCCGCCCGGTCGGACATGGACGGCGACGGGGATGTCGACCTGGACGACTTCACCGCGATGGCGGCCCAGTCCGGCCAATCGATCGCGGCGGCCGACCCGCTGGTGCACCACCCGCGCCACGGCAGCTTCCGCGGTCGGCTCAGCGCCGGCAACCCGGCCGTCCTCTGCGAGTTCGGGCATCAGGGCCTGCAGCATGATGAAGAGAATGACCTGGTTTACAACCGGGCGCGAATGCTCATCCCCTTCTACGGGCGGTTCGGGGGGAGGGATCCGTTGGAGTATCACAGTTCGCAAAACCTACACGAATATGAACTGTCTACGCCTAACAGTTTTGTGGATCCCGATGGCAAGAATCCAGTTGCATTAGCGCTATTAGTCGCATATGCCGCGTGCGCTGGCCCTCCTTCAGCTTATGCCCATGGCGTTCCCGAGTGGGGTATGCGGGATAAGATGAAGCATTGCTATGTTAGCTGCATGATGGCCCGAAATTGCAGCGCGGCGGCATCTGCAATCATTGGTGTCACCCGCGAGGCATTCCAAGCCGCGCTACTGCCAACACACGACCCGGCAACAATTCAACAACTGTGGGATGGGTTAGCCGATCAGCAAGCAAACAACGAGGGAATAGACTGCGCTGGTTGGGAGACTTGGGTTGGTTGTGGAAATATTGGCCGGTGGTTCAGAATGAGCTGCAACGATTGTTGTGAGGCCAAGGCCGCGACACACGGGCATGCCAACGGCTGGTAGTTTAAACCTGAATGACTCAACGGTCTAAACAAGTCAGAGGTTACTTGGATGGCAACTCGTAAAGCATTATCGGTGATTGGCACCTTGGTAGGAGTTGGAGGTGCCTTACTGTTGCTTGTCGCACCGTCGTCAGGGTTGCCAATTCAAACAGTCTCTGGCGCTCTGCTGCTGGTAGCAGGCATTGCCATGCTGACGCTATCAACCTTTCGGCGTTCGCCGTAGAGAATTCTAGGTCTCACCCGTTGTCCGCCTTCGAGCGACCGACGCGTTCTACCACGACGGCGACAGCTCGATCGAAACCCGCAACGGCAGCAGCTATGTGCTCAAGCAGCAGGTGTGGGTGGGCGCGCTGCGCTGGGCGCGCTCGGCTGGCGCAACTTGGGGGGTATAAGTGGATGGACGATCGCGGACAGGATGCGAACGGCTACCGGCGGCGGATGGGACCCGGTCTCGGCTTGATTGGGACCCGTTTAGGATCAATCGGGACCCTTTCGGAACCACCCGGGACCCGGTTGGGACCCTGTTGGGACCCGGTTTTTTGTGCCACGATTCGGCGGGCAATCGGACGTAACTACTGGTCTTAGAAAGGCTTGCGTTGAGAGAGTGCGGCCTGGGCGGGTTGCAAACATCTTTTTTTATGCCCCGGGGCGCCGGGTCTCGCATGTCAATGTGTTTCGGATTCAGCGTGTGGTCGGGCTTCTGGCGCTTGCGACGCTTCGGAATTTCAGGTTTTTTTTAACTTCTGCACGGCGATGCGGTGGACGGCGGCCTCGGTTTCCCGGCCGGCTTGTTGTAGCAGGCTGGCGAGCAGTTCGCGCGCCGCGCGATGGGCGGGGGCGAGTCGGACGCAGACGGCGGCGGCGGTGAGGGCGTCGGGGTCGTTGCCGGTGGCGCGGAGCGCGACAGCGAGATGGTAGTGCGCCCTCGGCAGGTGTTGCACCGATGCGATGGCCGCCAGCGCGAACTGCCTGGCGGCGTGGTAGTCGTGGCGGCCGATGGCAGCCTCCGCGGCACCGTCGAGGCCGACGGCGTGATCGGGATCGAGCCGAACGCACTCGGCGAAGGCGCGGGTGGCATCGTCGAATCGACGGGCAGTGAGATAGACCTGCCCAAGCCGACAGTGCAGGTCAGGATGCACCACTTCAGCGCGGGCGACGGCATCGAAGTGCGTCTCGGCCTGGGTGGCATCGCCGGCGGAAAGTGCGAGCGAGCCGAGCAGTAGATGAGCACGCGGATGAATCGGGGTGTGATGCCGCAACGGCTCGGCTGCGGCGCTGGCGGCGACATGATCGCCGGAGGCGGCGAGGGCGAGCGCCAGCTGGCAGGTCAGTCCCGGATCGCCCGGATGTTGCTCGTGAAGCGCGCGAAGAATCTCCGCAGCCTCGGCGGGGCGCTGCTCGTCGAGGAGCGAGATGGCAAGGTTGTACTGGCGCAACTCCGCCGCCTTGGCCGCTGCCCTGGGGCCTGAGATGGCTTCAGAATCGACATACCCCAACTCGGCAAGCTGCTGCAGGGAAGCGAGCAGGGCAGCAGGGTCTTGTGAAGGATCGGTCGCGCCGGGCGGAGAATCGGAGGGGGCGACTCGATCGTTCCAGCTCGCGATGCGCGCTGGGGGTGAAGCGGTCAGCGCCTCGGTCCAGGCGCGACCGGGCATATCGTCGCCGGCGGGGAGTCCGAGCAGTGCAAGGACGGTGGGTGCGACGTCGAGGAGGGTTCCGCCGAAGAGTCGTTCGCCGGCGCGGACGCCCGGCCCGGCGACGACGGCAATGCCGTGCGACCGATGCCACGACTGCGGATCGGCCTCGACGCGCGGCCGCCGGGTGTCGTGGAAGTAGCCGTGATCGCTGATGAGGACAATGTTGGTGTCGGCTCCGGCCAGTTCGATTAAGCGATCGAGGATCATGTCAAACCAGCGATAGCAGCCGGTCATGACGTGTTGGTATCGCTCAAACTGCTCATCGGTTGTGCCGGGCATCCGGGGTGGGTGAAACTGCATGAACTCGTGGCCGAAGCGATCGATGCCCTCGTAGTAGACACAACACAAGTCCCACGGAGTGTGTTCGATCAGGTGCGTGGCGACAGCATGGATGGAGGCGGTCTGTGCGATCAGGCATCGCAACTTACCAAGCAGCGGGTCGGCGACATGAGTGGCATTGGCGAGTGGCGGCACGAAAGGCAGCAGTGCTTCGGGCGTGATCTCGCGCGGGTGAATGCGCAGTGAAGCGAACTCGGCGGCGAGCGAGGCCGGGGCGACCGAACCGGGTGGAACCGGCCAGCTTTGGCCGTGCGGCGAGGTGGGAATCTCGAACTGATTGCTGACCACGCAGCCGCGGGTCGGCTCGGCGGGGTGGGTTGCATACCAGCCGACGACATGACTCGTCAGTCCGGCAGCGTCGGCCATGTTCCAAAGAGCGGGGCGGCGTCGGCTGGTGCTCGACGAGGGTCGCACACCCTGCCCGTCAGGCATTGGTTCGACAAATCCAAGGATGCCGTGCTGGCTGGCGCGATGTCCGGTGGCAATGCTGGTCCAGAGCATGGGCGAGAGCGCCGGCTGAAGCGTAGAGAGGTTGCCAAATGCCGATCGACCGCGGAGCGATGCGAGTGTGGGCATCAGTCCGCGGTCGATCAAAGGGTTGATGAACCGCCAATCGGCGGCATCCCAGCCGATGAGGAGGGTCTTGGCCAAGGGCTTCATTACCGCCGACGATACGCGGCCAAACCTGCCGCGCCGAGGGCGAGTAGCCCGAGCGACGCAGGTTCCGGCACCGCGCCGGCAGCAATGGCGGCACCTTCGTTATCGTAGGCCCAGTCCTTGATGAAGAAGGTACCAGCGGGCTGGTTGATGCTGACGCGCACCCAGCCGTAGAACGTATCTGGACCTGAAGGGAACGACATGCCGAGGAATGCGTCGGTTGCGTTGTTGAACTGTGCATTGGGGTTGGCGGCACCATATGCCATCGAGCCGAAGAAGGTCGGGCCGACGCTGCCGGGGCCGATGATCGAACCGGGGGCGAGATTGCTGACGTAAGCCAGGCCACTGGTGAAACCGACGAACTGGCCGGGGGCGAAATTGACTGTGCCGCCCATATAGTTGCCACCGCCGAAGATGTAGTTCTTAAACCTGGCGTCGAAGAAACCGTCGAAGTCGATATCGATCTGCAGCGAGTTTCCCTGAAAGACCTCAAGGTTTTGTGGGCCGCTGTACTCGATCGCCGCGTGCGTTGCGGTCGAACCGGCCAGCAGGCTGCCGGCGACTGCAACATATGAGCGGAGTGACGGCGAGGAAGCTGGCAAAGCACGATGAGAATCTGATCCGATGGACATGCATTTTCTCCCAATTTCGTCCGCCGGGTGCCCCGATGTGTGCGTTCGCGCAGGGGCCGGACAGCGGCGCAGACTTGATCCATCATTTCTACGGCATCGATCACACGCGCGTCAAGCAAAATTCTCCCCGCCTTCGATATCGCCCGCAGACGCGACTTCGATGCGTTCTAGCGTTACCATTTGCAAGTCCATGCAGACCGAACAATCCGCACAACCGGTAGCGCCGCCCAAAGCGAAGTGGGTGGCGGTTCTCGTGCCCATCGCACTCTTGATTGCTGTTCTGATCGCTTATTCGCCCGCCATCAAAGGGGCGTTCATTTGGGATGACGATTACTATGTCGTAAACAACCTGGCCCTCCGGACGCACGCCGGGATACAGCAGATATGGCTGGGGATCTTTCCCAACCTCAGCGATTACGCGGCACCGCAGTACTATCCGATGACGTTTACGAGTCTCTGGATCGACTACCGCATCTGGGGCCTCAACCCGGTCGGATACCACCTGACGAACCTCATCCTGCACGCGGCGCTGGCTTGGACCCTCTTTGTCGTGCTACGCCGGCTTCAGATTCCTGGCGCCGCGCTGGCAGCGTTCGCCTTTGCGCTGCATCCGGTGCACGTTGAGTCGGTCGCATGGATCACCGAGCGAAAAAATGTGCTTTCGGGGCTGTTCTACATGCTGTCGCTCCTGGTTTACCTGCGGTACGCGAAGCTGGACGGATTTGTGCCATCGCAGGTCGAGTTGACTGCAGACGGAGACGATCCCGGCTACCGCATGGAATTGCCCGCCGAGCCGCGGAAGGTCTATGCGCTGGCGTTGCTGCTGTTCCTGTTTGCGTTGCTGAGCAAGTCCGTCACCGCAACGCTTCCTGCGGCGATTTTGCTGCTGGTTTGGCTGAAACGACGGCAGATCGACCTGCGCCGCGATATGGTGCCGCTCATTCCGTTTTTTGTGCTTGGGCTGGGCATGTCGGTTCTGACGAGCGCGATGGAGCGGCAGGTGGTCGGCGCGGTGGGGCACGAATGGAGCTACTCATTCGCCGAGCGCATGATCATCGCGGGGCAGGCGGCTTGGTTTTACGTCGGCAAGCTGTTGTGGCCGGTTAACCTCGCCTTCATCTATGACAAATGGCCGATCGAACCGGCGCGCGTGCTGGTGTGGCTTTGGCCGGTGTCGGCGGTTGCGGTGGTTTGCGCGGCGCTGGCGCAGCGAAAGAAGTGGGGCGACGGGCCACTCATCGCACTGCTCTTCTACGGCGGGACGATTCTGCCGGCGTTGGGGTTCTTCAACTACTTCCCGATGCGCTACGCATTCGTTGCCGACCACTTCGTCTATCTCGCGAGCCTGGGACTCATCGTGGCAATCTCCGCCGGGCTTACATTGCTTGCGCGGCGGTGGCCCGCACCGTTCAGCGTGGCGGCCGGGGGCGTGTTGTGCGTGGTGCTCGGCGTGCTGTCGTTTCGGCAGGCCGCGATTTACAAGGGGCCTGAGGCGCTGTGGACTGATACCATCCGCAAAAGCCCCAACGCGTGGATGGCCCACAACAATCTCGGCACATACTATCTGCAAACCAACAACCTCGCAGCGGCCGAGCAGTCGTTTGAGCGTGCGCTGTCAATCAAGAAGGACTTTTCTGATCCGATGTTCAATCTCGGCCGGGTGGCCGAAGAGCGCGGCAATGCCACGGAGGCCGAACGGCTGATGAATCTCGCAGTGGAGCTTGATGTGCAATACGCCGAACGCGACCGGCGCGCCACCGGCAAGACCATCACGCGCCCGAAACATGCCATGCACCTCATCGCCGTCGGGCAGATTGCCTATCGCAAGGGCGATTACAACAAGGCGACACAACTGCTGCAGACGGCCATGGAGATTGCCCCTGATGACCCGCAGGCGTTGACGCTCATGGGGGACATTCTCCGTCTGCAACGACAGGATGACCTGGCGTTGCAATATCACGCCCGCGCCATCGAGCTGGCACCCCGGCGAATTGACGTGCGCATGAACTACGCGATGTGGCTCGCGGACAACGGAAAGCCTGAGGAGGCGTTTCAACTGTTCAGCGCGCTGCACCGCGATCACCCGGAGAACGCGCAGGCCTCGTTCATGCTCGGGTCGATGTACATGGCGGTGAAGCAGTGGGATCAGGCGATCGAACTGTTTACCCAAACCCTGCAAGCCGAGCCGTCGCACCCCGCTGCAAGGAGGATGCTGGAGGAAGCCCAGGCCCGCCGCGTCGCTGCCGCGAGCCAGCCGGCTACCGTGCCCGCCACGCTGCCGGCAGCCGTACCTCCAACGCGCGCGCCGGGCGGCGAATGACTTGCGCTCGCCCGACGCCGGTGGCTGGTGAGCGGGCGGTGTGTCGGCTGCGGGGCGGGTTGGTGTCACCCGCGACAATTTTCAATATACTCCCAGCCCACATGACGGCGGTTAAATTTGTCAACATCACCAAGCGGTTCGGGGCGACGACGGCGCTCGACCGCATCAATCTCTCCATCGCCGCTGGCGAGCTGTTTTTTCTGCTCGGGCCAAGCGGATGTGGCAAGAGCACGCTCCTGCGGCTGATCGCCGGCCTGCACGCGCCGACCGAGGGGCGAATCCACTTTAACGATCGCGACGTCACTCATCTCGGAACCGAGCAGCGAAATGCCGTCATGTGCTTCCAAAGCTATGCGCTGTGGCCGCACATGAACGTGCGAGAGAACATTCGGTTTGGATTGGACATTCGTAGAGTAGACCGGGCCGAGGCCGAACGGCGTGTTGCCGAGGTGATTGAGCTGGTGCAGCTTCAGCCATATGCCGCAAGAAAGCCCAATGAACTCTCCGGCGGGCAGCAGCAGCGCGTGGCGCTGGCGCGTGCGCTGGTGGTCAAACCAGACTGCCTCCTGCTCGACGAACCGCTAAGCAACCTCGATGCCAAGCTGCGCCTGGAGATGCGCGGTGAGATTCGGCGCATCTGTCGCGCTTCGGGCCTGACAGCGATCTATGTCACCCACGATCAGAAAGAGGCGCTGAGCATCGCCGACCGGATGGCGGTGCTTAACATGGGAACCATCGAGCAAGTTGGTCAGCCGCAGGAGCTTTATCTGCGGCCCAGGAACATGTTTGTGGCAAACTTCATGGGAGAGACCAATTTTCTGCCCGGCGTGGTCGAGAGCGTGAACGGCGCGCGAATCATCGTGAAGACAGCGGTTGGCCCGGTGGTCAGCCTGTCCCGAAGTGAAGACTCCCAGCACGGAGTTGGGGCGCCTGTGACCGTATCGATTCGTCCCGAAGTCGTCCGAATTGGCGCCCCCGCGGGCACCGACAATGTGTTTGATGGCACCGTGCACGACACGATCTATCTCGGCGAGATGGCGCAGCATGTGGTGAGTGTTCCCTCGCAGGCCAGAACGGAACTGCGGGTGTTTGAGCTAAATCCGAAGATTGTCGCGCGCGACGGTGCGCGCGAACAGGCCAGCGTGTGGTTTGACCCCGCCGACGTGGTTGTGCTGGCGAACTAAACAATGTTCCGCAACACGTTCATCATTCTCACCCTGGTAGCGGTTATCGCGCTTCCGTTTATTTTTCGACGGGCTGAAGAAGCCACCGATTGGCGCGACGGCGACCCCGTCATCACCATCATCACCCCGCACAACGAAGCAATCCGGTACGAGTTTGAACGAGCGTTCTCCAAGTGGCACAAGCAGCAGTTTGGCCAGCCAGTGAAGATCGACTGGCGCAACATCGGCGGCACGACGGAGATCAGCCGTTACCTGTCGAGTGAATACGCGGCGGCGGCGCGGGCGTGGTGGCGGCAGAAGGGCCAGAACTGGCCGGACGGCGGATCGGAAGCGGTGATCAACGATCGCTTCCCCCTCGACAAGTCGCCGGCGGGCGCGGATGAGCAGAATTGGCAGCAGCAAAAGGCGCTCTACGAAGCATTCCGGGCAGTCGACGACCCCGCGCAGTTCACAGCAAAAGTCGATCTCTTCTTTGGCGGGGGGGAGTTTGATCATAACAACGCCTACGCGCGCGGCTTCACCGTCCCGCCGTGGGAAGCTGGGGCCGAGCCTGATGGGCTTTTCAACGAGACCCTTGACGGGCAGGCCGGCGGGCAAGACGGGGGGCAATCGGTGCCGCTCATTCCGGCGAGCATGTCCGGTGAGGTGTGGCGACGACCCTACCTGTTCGGCAATGCCATCAGCACATTCGGACTGGTCTACAACCTCGACCGCCTGCGCGATCTCGGTGTCAAGTCGGCACCCACGCGGTGGGATGATCTGGCCGATCCGGTCTTTTTCGGGCAGGTCGGTGTGGCCGATCCAACTAAGTCTGGCTCCATCGCAAAGGCATTTGAAATGATCGTGCATAAGAAAATGCACGAAGCCGTGGCCGCTGCCGGGTATTCCGATGAGCAGATCGACGTCAACGAGAAGCGGATTGACGAGTTATTGAAGGAGCGAGGCCGGGCCTACCGCCGTGGCGATGTGCCCGATGACCTGCAAGCCTATCAGGCCCATCTTGAGCGCGGCTGGGAAGATGGCATGGCACTCCTGCAGGCAATTGGTGCCAACGCCCGCTATTTCACGGACTCTGCCAGCAAGGTGCCGATCGACGTAAGTATGGGCGATGCCGCCATCGGCATGGCTATCGACTTTTATGGCCGCTATCAGGCGCAAACCTCGCGCGGGCCGGGCGGTGAAGATCGAATGATCTACGCCACCGTGGTCGGCGGGGCGAGCATGAGCTGCGATCCCATCTCGCTGCTGCGCGGCGCGCGAAATCGCGAGACTGCGGTGCGATTCATTGAGTTTGTGCTCAGCGAGCCGGGTCAGCGACTCTGGACATACACGCCCGGCTCGCCGGGGGGCCCGGAAAAGTTTGCACTGCGCCGTCTGCCAATCCGCCGCGACTTTTACCCCTCACCAAACCCGACCCTGCACGCGCGCTACGAAGCACACCGCCCCCATGCCGCCGACGATCTGGGCGATCCTTCGGTCGATCCCTACGAACTGGCCAAGCAATTCACATACTACCGCCGGTGGACAGGCGATCACTTCAGCGTGATGCGAGACCTTGTAAAAGCCATGTGCCTCGATAGCGGTGAAGAGCTGCGCGAAGCATGGAAGCGCGTGATGGCCGACCCTTCGCCCGCCGGGCGCGCGGCGCTGTCGCGCCTGCCGACGGTGGAGCTGTTTAGCGCCGCTACCCAGCAAACGGAGCAGATTCCGCTTAACTGGCGGACCGCGCCCGACATCCGGCGGAACGTCGATCAACTTCAATACATGCGCCGATGGACCGCGGCGTTTCGTCAGCAATATCGGGAGGTGGCGTCCGACGCCCGCTAAAAAATGCGCCGCAGCACCGCCTGGATCATCTTCAGCATCACACTCGGCATCTTCGCCATCGGTTTTCTCTGGCCGCTGGCGATGGTGGTCACCGGCGGTTTCTTTGAAGACGGCTGGCCCACCACACGCTACATCGTCGGTGTTTTCCAGAACCCGATCTACACCGAGGGCCTGCGCAACAGCCTGGGCATTGCCATTGGCACAACCACGCTGGTCACCCTCATCGCCGTGCCGCTGGCCTGGATGGCCAACCGGTTTGATTTTGCCGGCAAGGGGCTTTTTCAGGGGCTGCTGCTGGTGCCGATGATCCTCCCACCGTTTGTCGGCGCGATTGGGTTTCAGCAGATGCTCGGGCAGTATGGCGCGCTCAACTCGCTCATGGGCTGGGGGCCGGTCGATTGGATCGGGCAGGCACGCTACTTCGGCGTGATCGCGCTGCAGGCGCTGTCCCTCTACCCGATCATGTATCTCAATGTCGCCGCGGCGCTGGCGAACATCGATCCTGCCATGGAGCAGGCCGCCGAGAACCTCGGCTGCACGGGCTTTGCGCGCTTTCGCAAGATCACACTCCCCCTGATCATGCCCGGCCTGTTCGCAGGGGGCACGATTGTGTTTATCTGGAGCTTCACCGAACTCGGCACGCCGCTGATCATGAACTATCTCCGCTGCGCGCCGGTGCAGGTGTTTGATGCACTGAAAGAGATCGGCTCCAGCGCTTTCCCCTATGCCCTGGTCTTCGTCATGCTTTCGGCAAGTCTGGGGCTATATGTTCTGAGCAAGTGGCTCTTCGGCGGAAGGGCGTACGCGATGCAGTCCAAGGCATCCACCGCCAGCAACACCGTCCGCGCCCGCGGGGCGCTGGCGGTCATGGTGCCGCTGATCTTCACCTGCGTCATCTTCGTCGCGCTGCTGCCCCATTTCGGCGTGGTGCTCACCAGCTTCACGCTGCCGGGCAGTTGGTATCAATCGATTCTTCCCGCAGAGTTTTCCACCGTCAACTATGTCGAAGCGCTTGGCCACAGCATGACGGTCAGCTCCATCCGCAACAGCCTGCTATATGCCTCGCTGGCGGTGGTGTTTAACATGGTGCTCGGCATCGCCATCGCGTTTGTGGTGGTGCGAAGCGATCTGCGCCTGCGCGGCCTGCTCGACACCCTCGCCATGATGCCGCTAGCCGTGCCCGGGCTGGTCATGGCGTTCGGCTATCTCGCCATCAGCTCCTGGCTGAGCCGGCTCGGCTGGGTGAAGGAAAGCGGCTTCTGGAAATCGTTGTTTGATGTGCAGACCAACCCCATGCTGTTCCTGGTCATCGCCTACGCCATCCGCCGCCTGCCTTACATGGTGCGCAGCGCCGTCGCCGGCCTGCAACAAACCTCCGCCACGCTTGAAGAGGCCGCCTCCAACTTAGGCGCATCCGGGCTGACCGTCGCCAGGAAGATCACCATTCCCCTCATCACCGCCAACCTCATCGCCGGCGCCATGCTCGCGTTTGCATTCAGCATGCTCGAAGTCAGCGACAGCCTCATGCTCGCGCAGCGGCAGGATTTTTATCCCATCACCAAGACCATCTACGAGCTGTTCCAGCTCATCGGCACAGGCAAATACCTCGCCAGCGCCCTGGGCGTGTGGGCAATGGTCTTCCTCGGCGTAACAATCCTGGGCGCCAGCGCCATCCTCGGAAAGAAAATGGGCGCGATATTCAGGGTGTGATTTCTTCCGGGAAATTTCCCTGGTGGCGCATCGGTTGCTGAAAGCCCGTCGTCACGAGGCGAGGCGCTGGGTGTTGAATGCCCCGATCGTATCGATGAGCCGCGTACACACGGGTGCTGCCATCGGGCTGCATTGTTTGGTCGGGCTGATCCAGACCGCAGAAACCCACATCGGTTCGCCGTTTTCAATTGCGTCGCCCACTTCAATGACGCATGCCGACTTACCCGTGACCGCTGCATAGCTCCAGTTCGCTCGATCGTGAGGCGGCTGTGGGCTGCGCGCGATCAGCACAATCGCCCCGGCGGCGTTTCGGGGTCGTGCGCGTCGTCCGGGCCGATCCGCATCGCTCAGCCCGACGAGCACCTGCCTTCCGCTCGCCGGTTTGACCCACACCACCGGCCCGCGCGCCGGCACAGGCACCCGCCGCACCTTCTTCTTCCGCGTCCGCAGGTTGAGTTGGTCGAGTCGCGATGCGTCTTTCACACCGGCCCTGACCTGCCGCACCACCGCGCGTGTCGCCTCGATCGCGCGATCGCGCATCACGTCTTTGAATTCGAGCGCCGGCTTTGTCCGCGAGGTCGGGTTGTTCGCCGTCTCATAAGCCGCTTGAAACTGATGCACTGCCTGCCGCAGTTGCTGCATGAGGGGGGCCGATATTCCGTACGATTCGGCGCTGTCCTGCAGTGAAACAACCAACTGCATCATCCATTGAAGCGCGCTGGCTTCCCGTCTGGGCAGATAATCTGCCATGATCGATCGGTCGCTCGTGCCGGCACACCTGTGCCTGGCGGGGTCACAACGGTGCAATGCTGAGGCCACTGAATCAAATCCGGAAATTTTTCCCCGCCACAAGCGTGCCCAAATCCTGCCGATTGAGATTCCGGCCCGTCGCCAGCGTGCCCGAATGCCGGCCGAAGCTATTTCGGCCCGCCGGGGGAGTGCCGAAGCACCATTCGCCGATCTTTGAGCACGCCGGTTGCGTGCCGGTGGTTGCGCGCCTGAAATCCACGCCGCGCGCTAAGATTTGCACCGATGGGACCGGTTGCACCATCCATCACAATCCGGCCCGCTTGCCCCCGGCGCGGTTTTGCGGAAGTTGGTGGTGAGCGGAGCATGCGCAACGGAGGACGCACGCACAAGAGACATGTGCTGATGATGGCCGCAGCGTCGACGGCGGCGGTGGCGATGCTGGCGGGGGCGCGCTAGCCGGGGGGATACTAAGCGGGGGTCTCCTGTCTTGGGAGAATGGCGCGGAGGATTTGATCCTGGCTGCCCAGGAAGCGGGTGGAGGCGGCGACTTCCTGAAACTCGGCGCCGACCAGGAAGCCCGCACCATCGGGCCGGCAGTGGCGAACGATATAGCGGAAGAGCGCGGTTTCGTTCGGCTCCATCTCCAATGGCAACAGAAACTCGGCGTTTCGGGAAAACTCCCTTTCGCAGCGGAAGCCGATGCCGTGGAGCGAGCAGTTGAGGACAGTCACCGCCACGCGCTCGCCCTGCTCACCGTCGGCCAGCATGATGAGGCTGGCCTGCAGGTTGGCTGGCATTCGCTTTTCACGGCGATGCTCTTCGCCGCGCGCAGCGGGGGTGATGTCAGATAGGTCAATGACACGAGGACGAGGTCGGGAATCGCCTGGCATGACAGGTCCTTTCTGAAAGGAGGCCAAATTGTTCCCACTAATTATACGCGGGCGGGGGGCGAATGCTGCAGCGCGATTCCAATCAAATTTAAGGAAGGGTGTAAGGGGGAAAGCGGCCTGCCTTGCCTCGGCCGGGGTTTTCGGGGAAATTCTGCCGGTGGGCGAGCATGTGTAACGGAGGATTCATGCAAAAAAGATTTGCGGTAATGGTCACGGCGAGTGCGACGGCGGTGGCGATGCTGGCGGGGGGGTGCGGGCGCGGTGTTGATCCGGTCGTCATTAAGCCCGAGGCGTTTTTCAGGGAATCGACCATCGCCAAGGCCGATACATCGGTGCGGCGGACGGCGATCGATCAGCCAGGGTCGGTAAACTACGACAACGTGCGACTTGACTTGCTGCGCCCCGAAGGTGGCGACCCCGGCCGGCTTGAGCCTGCGGTGACTACCGTGCCCCCTTCGGTTGCCGAGATGATTCCCGGCCCCGAAGCCAGCGCCGCCGCTGCCCCACTGCCTCCGCTGGGTGCGGGAGTGACATCGACGGTGGGACGGGTGGTGCTGGAAGTGAACGGCGAACCGATTTATTCCAACCAGGTCCTGCGCCCGATCGAGCCTGACCTTGCAGCAAATGCCAAGGAGATGCAGCCGGAGCAGTTTAAGAAGTATGCTGCGAAGGAAATTCGCAGCCAGGTGGATGCGCTGATTCGCTCGGAGTTGGAAGTGGCTGCGGCCAAGAAGAACCTCAGCGCGCAGGAGACACTGGGCGCTGAAGGATTGACGATGGACTGGCGCGTGCGACAGATTCGCGCCGCGGGTGGATCGATCGAGGAGGCACGGAAGCGCGCGCTCGAGCAGGGCCGCACATTTGAAGAGCAGGTGCAGGAAGAATACCGCGCGAACCTGGTTCGGCTGTTCTATTCCAAGCGCATCCTGCCCCGTGTGCAGGTGACGGCGGAGGATATGCGCCGGTATTACGAGAAAAACAAAGCCACGAGGTTCACAGAGCGCGCCGGGGCGACGTTCCGGCTCATCAAAGTCGATACAAAGAAAACCGGCGACCGCGCCGCAGCGCTTGCCAAGGCGGCCGAATTGCAGGCGCGTGCGGGCAAGGGGGAAGATTTTGCTGCGATTGCCCGGGATTACAACGACGACCCCCGCCTGCGCGCCAACGGCGGGGAAGTGGGCACCGTCGAGCGTGGCGCATTTGCCCGGCAGGCAATTGAAGATGCGGTGTGGGCGCTCAACCCCGGCAATGTCAGCGCGCCAATCGAGGATAACAACGCGTTTTACATAGCGAAGCTTGAAAGCAAGAGCGACGGTCGCTCGCGGGAGTTTAGCGATGAAACGGTGCAGGATGAGATCCGAACGGCGCTGCGGGCGGAGCAACTCGCCGAACTGCGCGATCGCCAGCGGGAAAGCCTTATGAAAGGCGCGGTGGTCAACCCCTATCCCCCGCCGATCGAGCCGCTGCTGGAAATCGTGATGCAGCGATACCCGGCATGGGCGATGCAGGTCGGCGGGTGATGTTGGTTGTGCGTCAGGGTGAAGCGGCGTCCATTTTTTCGAGTTAAGCGGGAGCAAAAGCATGAAAAGCAGGTTGTACGTCGGCGGAACCGTCCTGGCGGGGTTGATTAACTTCGTGGCGCTCGCCGAGGCGCCGCAGTTGCCAGCTTTGCCCCAAGCCAAGACGGTCGAGCAGACCGACGACTTCTTCGGCACCCAGGTGGCCGACCCGTATCGATGGATGGAGCAGGTGGACGCGCCGGAAGTGCGGGCGTTTATCGATGCCCATAACCTGCGGGTGCGCGAGTTTGTCGATGGGGCCGAGCGCGAAGCGATCAAGTCCCGGCTGACCGAGCTTTACAACTATCCCCGGCAGTCGCCGCCGGCCCGGCGGGGTGAGCTTGCATTCTATTCCACCAATACCGGGTTGCAGAACCAGAGCGTGAACTGGGTAACGGAGACGATCGGCCAGCCCGGGCGTGTGTTGCTGGATGCCAACAAGCTCAGCGAGGACGGGACAGTTTCGCTTTCGGGCGCTGATTACACGGTCGATGGCACACTGATGACATATCAGCTTGCCCAGAGTGGCAGCGACCACTCGGAGATTCGCGTGAAGGACGTTCTCACCGGGCAGGACCTGCCCGATGTCATCCCGCCGGCGCGGCAGGGCGTTTCGGACTGGCTACCGGATAAATCGGGCTTCTATTATGGCCGTTTTCCCACCGGCGGCGGAGATATGCAGACTGAAGTCGCATATGGCTATCAACTGTTTCTGCACAAGCTCGGCACATCAACATCGGACGACACACTCGTGTACGAGCGCCCGGATGACAAGGAACTGTCTTTCGGTATCAGCGTGACCGAAGACGGAAAGTATGAGTTGCTCTATCTCAGCCGGGGTACGTCGCGAAACAACAGGCTTTATGTCCGTGAGCACGGCGCCGCGGAGTGGCTGAAGCTGGTGGATGAAGAGGTCGCTTCATACCGTGTGATCGAAAATGAAGGCTCGACGCTCTACGTCCTCACCACCGATGGCGCGCCGCGCAAACGGTTGATTGCGATCGATGTCAGCGCACCGGCGAAGGAAAACTGGAAGGAACTCATCGGCCAGACCGATGACACGCTCGATTCGGTGACGCTGGTGGGTGATCGGTTCGTCGCGGTCTACACAAAGGATGCCAAGAATGAGTTGAAGCTGTTCAAACTCGATGGCGCGTTTGATAAACAAGTCGAACTGCCAACGGTCGGCGCAGTCGGCGGGATAAGCGGGCGAAAGCGCGATTCTGACTTCTACTACACGTTCACGTCGTTCACCTATCCTTCAACTTCGTTCCGGTATGATCTGAAGTCGGGTGAGTCGGAGGTCTATTTTGCTCCGAAGGTTGCATTTGACCCTGAGGAGTTTGAGGCAACCCAGATTTTTGCGACGAGCAAAGACGGAACCAAGGTGCCGCTCTTCGTCACGCATAAGAAAGGGATCAAGCTCGACGGTAGCAATCCAACGATTCTATACGGCTACGGCGGGTTTACTGTGGGGCAGTCGCCGGGGTTTAGTGCCACGCGCATCGCCTGGCTGGAGCAAGGGGGCGTTTTCGCTCTGGCATGCCTCCGCGGCGGGGACGAGTATGGCGAAGCATGGCACACTGCCGGAATGCTCGAGAAAAAGCAGAATGTATTCGATGATTTCCACGCGTGTGCAGAGGCGCTGGCGGCGAAGGGGTACGCATCGAGCAGCCGGGTGGCCATTCAGGGCGGCAGCAACGGCGGGTTGCTTGTGGCGGCGTGCGTCACCCAGCGGCCTGAGCTTTATGGTGCGGTCGTGTGCCAGGTGCCCGTGATCGACATGCTTCGCTATCACACGCTTGGCATCGGCCGGTTCTGGATTCCCGAGTATGGCAATGCCCAGGCGAGCAGTGACCAGTTCGCGTTTCTTTATGCGTATTCCCCTTTACACAATATCAAGCCCGGGGCGAAGTATCCGCCGATTCTGATCACGACCGGCGAAGGCGACAATCGCGTGGTGCCCGCGCACAGCTTCAAGTTCGCCGCGGCGCTGGCGGCCAACGCTTCGCCTGAGAATCTGCTGCTGATGCGCGTTGAACCCAAAGCCGGCCACGGCGGGGGGAAGCCGGTCAGCAAGATCCTCGACGAAGTGGCCGATGTTTACTCATTCTTGCTTAAGACGGTTGGCAAGTAGTTTAGAATTCAATTGCCACCGGAATGGGTCATCCTCGCTTTCGTGTTTGCGTTTGGTGCGTGCGTTGGCTCATTCTTAAACGTTGTCGTTTATCGACTGCCACGGGGCGAGTCGTTGTCTCATCCGTCGTCGCGCTGCCCGAAATGCGAGCATGCGCTGGCATGGTATGACAATGTTCCGGTGCTCGGCTGGCTCTGGCTGGGGGGCAAATGTCGATATTGCAAGGCCGCGATTTCGTCGCGATATCCTATCGTTGAGTTTCTGACTGGGGCGTTGTTTGCATTTTACTACATTGCCATGTTCGATCTGCAGTGGGGTCCGTGCCCACCGCCGGTGCGATTGCTGGATATTCGCAGTGACTGGCCTATTTTCGCGTTGTACATGTTTCTCTTCGCGACGCTCCTGGCGGCAAGCCTGATCGACTATGAGCTGTTTGTCATCCCGCTGGGCATGTGCTGGCTGCTCGCGGCGGTGGGGGTTGGGGTGCATGCGATTGTCGATTCGCCCTCGATGCGGGGGTCGCTGCTGATCGCTTCCCCCGTGGTCAACGCCATCGCCGCGGGCGGCACGCTCGGGTGGCTCATCTCGGTAGCGCTGATCTATAGCAGGCTGGTGCGCCGCAGTTTCCCGCTTGGTGAGCCACTGCTGGAGGTCGATCGCAATTCGATCGTCGCCGAGTGGACGGAGGCGAGAAACCGCGGGGAAAATCCGCCCCCGCTGCCCCCGCCATACTCGGTGTGGCAGATTTACAGCGAGATCGCGAGGGAGATGTTGTTCCTCCTTCCGGCGCTGGTGCTCGCTGCGGTGTTCGGCTTGCTGGTGTTGCGCGTCGATTCGGTTGCGGCGTGGTGGACTGCGTTGCTGGCCACGCCTTTTGTAAAGGGGGCACTCGGCGCCATGCTCGGTGCGCTGGTGGGTGGACTGGTGGTATGGGTGACTCGAATCCTCGGTACCATCGGCTTTCGCAAGGTTGCGATGGGGCTGGGTGATGTGCACCTGATGTTTGGGGTGGGTGCCATTATTGGGGCCGGGCAGGTTACCGTTGCATTTTTCATTGCGCCATTTGCCGGCATGGCGATCGCGCTTTATCTGCTGGCGACGCGACAAAAGCGGGAGATCCCCTACGGGCCGTACCTGTCTATCGGCACCGCCGTTGCTGTGTTATTCTATTGCCCGATCGCAGCGTGGCTCCGGCCCGGGCTGACCGGTCTTGCGCAGATGCTTGGCAATTGGGCAGGCAGTTAAGGCAAAAGTATGCAGACACTCTGGCAAAAGCTCTGGTTTTATACACGGGTGATTCTCATCGGGGCGGTGGCGATTTGCGTCCTGCTCTTCCTGTTCTTTAACTTTCGTGCGCGGGTCGATCCGGGGGTTGACCTGATTTTCACCGAATACAAACAGCCGGCATTGCTGTTGGTGCTGTTTTTTACGGCTTTTGTAAGCATTCTCGCGTGGTGGCTTTTCTGGACGATTTTCCGGACGATTCACCAGCTACGCACCGGCCGCGATAAGGCAAAAGTGCAGCGGTTGTCGCGCGAGGTTGAAGAGATGAAAGTGAAAGCCGCGCGGCTGCAAACCAAGAGCGCCGCAGTCGCCTCGTCCAGCGATATTGACCTGCCGCCGCCCGCGCCCTAAAGGGTGGCCGGGCCGGGCGAGAGCCGCGTGGCATTGCCAAGCGATGGGCGCATGGTAGATTACTGCATCTTCGTGTGCTGGAATCACACGCATATCTGAGGCGAAAGGAGTCGCGAAATGGGTTTACGTTCCCTCTCTATTGTTGGTCTGCTCCTGACGGTGGCGGTGGGATCGGGCTGCCAGAACAAGCTGCACGATGAGAATCTTGCCCTTCATCGGCAGAACCGCGAACTGCAGACCCGCCTCAATGAAGCCGAAATACGCCTGCAACAGTCACCCAATCCAGGCGACCTGCAGCGGCTGCAGGGTGAGCTTGCCTCGCGAGATCAGCAGATAGCCGACCTGCAAAGCCAGCTTCGCGCGCCCACGCCCGGCGAACACGATGACCCGTCGCTGGCTGGCATCGAAGTCACCCGCGACGACACCGCGGGCACCATCACGGTCAATATTCCCGGCGATGTGCTCTTTGCCAGTGGCATGTCAGAACTGAAGGAGTCGAGCAAGAAGACGCTCGACCGTATCGTCAAGGCGATCAGCAACGACTACCCGGGCAAGAAGATCATGGTTGATGGCCATACGGATTCCGACCCAATCAGCCGCACCAAGGACAAGTGGAAGGACAATCTAGACCTTTCCGCAGCCCGCGCGCGAACGGTGGCCGATTACCTTTCGCAGCGGGGGATCAGCAAGAACATGGTCGGTACGCGTGCCTTCGCAGAGACCAATCCCAAATCGAGCAAATCGGCGAGTCGCCGCGTCGAGATCGTTGTGAAAACACGCGACAGTGCTGGCGTTGCCAGAGGCGAGTAGCTTGTAGTCCCGCGGCAGCGGTTGATTTAGCTCGCCGGACTTGTCGGAGCCGTGCCGATGCACTATCACCGAAGCATCGGCAGCACGGTATCCATCATCGATTACAGCATGGCTAACCTGCGCTCGGTGCAGAAGGCATTCGAGCACAACGGGGCAGGCGCGTGCATCATCTCCACCCCGGAGGAAGTCCGGCGGGCGGATCGAATCGTCCTGCCGGGAGTCGGCGCGATTGGCGATGCCCTCAAGACCCTCCGCGGTCGGGGGCTGGACGACGCGATTTGCGAACACATCGCCTCTGGCAGGCCGTTTCTGGGCATTTGTCTCGGCTTGCAGATGCTTTTTGATGTCGGCTACGAAGACGGCGAGCACATTGGGCTGGGCATCTGCCGCGGCAAATGCGTGCGGCTGGAGGTGGATGTCACCCACGCGCTCAAGGTGCCGCACATGGGCTGGAATCAGCTCAGAATCAAGTCTGAATCGCCTTTGTTGCGAGGCATCGATGACGGCTGTCATGTCTACTTCGTCCACGGCTACCATGTCGTGCCGGATGATGACGTAATCATAGCTACGACAACAGATTACGGCGTGTCGATCATCAGCAGCATCTGGAAAGATAACGTGATGGCAACCCAGTTTCACCCGGAAAAGAGCCAGGTGGTCGGGTTAAAAATGCTCGACAACTTCGCGCGCTTTTAGGCAGCGTCAGATGAGCGATCGCGCCTGTTGCCACGCTTCGGGGTAGAGCTTGGGGTACCACTGATAGAGCATGAAGTAAATCAGCACGCCGGTGATAGAAACATATAGCCATACCGCGAGCGTCCACGGCGCGATCTTGCGGTGGGCCGCCCAGTTCCGGCGGTAGGCCCGGTGGACGGTGAGGCTGACCATCGGCACCAGTGCGATCGCGAGCACCAGATGTGGCAAGAGCACAATGTAGAGATAGACGAATCGATACCACCCGGCAGGGATGCCGCTGCTCTTCTCACCATGGATGAATTTACTTGTCAGGTAGGTGCCCAGAAACAGCACACCCATGAAAATGGCGGCGGACATTGTCCAGCCGTGGGCGGCGTAGTTCTTTCGTTTGACGAAGAAAAGCGCCAGCACCAGCAGCACGGTGCAAGTGCCGTTGAGAACACAGTTTATGAGCGCAAAGGTCTCTTTGTCGGGCATCGGGGTTCACTCATTGAGCAGTCGGCCGGTGTCGGCGACGAGTTGCTTCATCGACACTTCATCGGCATGAGAATAGATGCCGCGGACGTTTCCAGAGCCATCGACGAGGAACATGAACTCGCTGTGCAGAATGGGCGTCGACCCATCCGCCGGAATCGCGGCCACCTTAAAACCCGCCGCGATGCTGAGATAGCTTGTTCCCGGCTCGGTTAAGAACAGCCAACGCGCATGATCGGCACCAAACTTGTTGCCGTACATCTTCAACACCGGTGGAAGGTCGCGTTTTGGGTCGACCGTGAACGAAATGAACCGTACCCGTGGGCTGTTGATGGCCTCGGTGATCGACGCCATCGCCTCGGTCATCCGCGGGCAGGGGCCGGCGCAGTTGGTGAAGATGAAATTGGCAATCCAGAATTTGCCCTGCAGATCTTTGTTTGAAATCGTCGTGCCGTTCTGGGTTGTCATCTCAAATGCGGGCGCGGGAAACATGCCGGGCAGGGGCTGGGGCCTGGACTGCCACCAGACGGTCAATCCGGTAAACAACGTCGCCGCGACGATTGCGACCAGCATGAGGGGCCAGAACGGCATCGGCTTACGCAGGTGACGCTGCTTCATTTGATCCTGGCGGGCCGGCAGTTCGGTGGTCATGGCGAGATTCTAGTGCAGGTCACCTTGGGACGTCGACCGTGCGACAAAAGACCCCAGCCCCCAGAAGGCCAGCCCCGCCGAGGCCGTGATGGCGAAGCAGAACCAGAGCGGCGGGCCGACGAACGGGGCTTCTGGGGGGAACAACAGCGTGCGCAAGCCCGTCAGGCTGTAGAAGAGCGGATTGGCATATATGACACGCTGAATCGGCTTCCAGGCCCCTTCCGGCGGGAAGAGTGCGCCCGACAAGAACCACATCGGCATCAGAAACAGATTCATAATGGCATGGAAGCCCTGCGTGCTGTTCATGCGCCAGGCGATGCAAAAACCAAGTGCCGTGAGGGCAAAACCCGCCAGCAGCATCATTGCAGCACACCCCAGTGCCGATGTGATTGTCAGCTTCACGCCGGCCAACGGGGCCAGCAGCAGGAAGAGAATGCCCTGCCCGGTGGCCAGCAGCGTCCCGCCGAGCACCTTGCCGAGGACGATCGCCCTTCGGTGAACCGGCGCGACCAGCACCGATTGCAGGAACCCCTCCCGGCGGTCTTCAATAATGGATATCGTGGAAAAGATCGACGTAAACAGCAGGATCATCAGAAGCGCGCCCGGGTAAAAGTAGGCGAGATAATGTCCCCCGGCAGCTTCGGGGCCGGAGAAGCTCTTGCCCACGCCGGCACCGATCAGCAGCCAGAATATGACCGGCGTGGCCAGCGCGCCAATCACGCGATTCGGCTGGCGTATAAAACGCTTGAGTTCGCGGGTGCAGAGTGAGAGTGCAGCGGTCATGGCTGATTTTTCGTCGGTGGGGCGCGACTCGGCTCCGCGGGCGAGATTAGTTCGGCGGGTCGGCCGTGACGCGCACCACCACGGGATAATGATCGCTCGCCACGCGCGCCAGCCCGCCGGTAACTACTTTTGGTTCGCCAAGCTGCCCCTGCATGCTCGGTGTGGTGACAATATGATCGATAAAGCTGCGAAACCTGTCGTTCCAATATCCCCCGTATGAGAGCGCGCCCGAATCGGCAAGCTGCTGGGTAGCGAGGAACAGCTTGTTGTCGCCTTCGCCCACCAGGACCGCGACGGTATCGCCGCCGGCCTCCTGCTCGAACTCCTGGTGATACAGCTCATCGTTGATATCGCCGAGAAAAATCACATCATCCGTGCCCGACTTGGCGATCTCGTTAATGATCTCGTTGGTGCGCGCCGCCTCGCGGTTGCGCCATCTGGTCACATCGACATTATTGCCCGACTTGCTCTTCTGGTGATTTGTTCCCACCCAGAACTTGTATCCCGATGGTGATTCCACCAGCAAAAATGCCGGACCACGGGCAAACAGCTTTTCGCCGCGCGGGTTGGGCACCGGATCGGGTTCGAGAAAGTACTGATCTTTTCGATCAATCACCTTAAAGCCCGGCTTGAGCATCATCGCCAGCGTCTGGCCACGTTCTGAGTTGCCGGGGAAGACGATGACGGTCTCGTACGCATCTTGCAGCCAGCGCTTATTGAACAGTTCCAACTGCTGCTGGCTGCACCCTTCCTGAATCACCAGGACATCGGGGTTGAAGCTGGGATCGAGGATGACCGTGGCCACTTCCCAGTTATCCTCATCATCTTCCTTTTGTAGCCGGCGCAACACGTCCTCATCCGTGATTGTCTTGGCGGCTGCCAGTGTTTTGGCCTGAAAATTCTCCCTAAAATTCTCGATGTTGTAGCTCCCGACGACAATCTCCTCGGCCGAGGCGATCGCCGGGACAAAACAGACGAGCAAAATCGAGCATATCAAGCGCATGGGGCAGTGGTCCTTTCGTTCACCGGCAATGATACCGAATTTGGCTAGAATTTGCTTCACTGGGGCGGCTGTCTTACTCTCGCTGGCTTGCAGATTATGTCAGACGCGCAGGCCATATCCACAGATTCAGCCGCACCGGGCAAGCCGGTGATGGCTGCGCTGTCGCCGGCGATGCGGCAGTATCAGCAGTTTAAGCAGCAGCATCCGGATTATGTCTTATTTTTTCGCATGGGCGACTTCTATGAGATGTTCTGGGAAGACGCCAAGCTGGCCCACCGCGTGCTGGGTGTGACGCTTACCAGCCGTAACAAGGGTGCCGCGGACGAGATTCCCATGGCGGGGGTGCCGTTTCATGCTGTCGAAGGATATCTGCGCCGAATGATCGCCGCGGGGCATCGGGTGGCGATTTGCGAGCAGATGGAAAGCCCGGAGGCGGCAAAAGGGGTGATTCGACGAGAAGTCACGCGGCTCATGACGCCCGGCACGCTCACCGACGACCCGCTTCTTGATGGCCGAAGCGACAACTTCCTTTGCGCCGTAGCGATGGCGGTGAGCAAGTCCGGCGGATATCAGGCTGGGCTGTGCTGGGTCGATCTTTCGACAGGCGCATTTCATGCCATGAGCGGCACCGAAGGCGAGCTGATCGACCAGATCGCCCGCATCGCGCCGGCGGAAGTCATCGTGCCAGAACTGGCCAGCGGGCAGACGCACCCCATCGCGGGGCAGATTCGGTCGGTCGGGGTGAAGACCATCACCCCGCGGCCTGGCTGGCAGTTCACCGCGCACCATGCGACCGAGCAATTCCGCAGGCAATACGAGACAGCAGCCGTCGCGGGGTTTGGTTTTGAGAATGACGATCCCGCCATTCTGGCGTGCGCCGCAGTGCTGACCTATCTGGAAGAGACGCAAAAGCACGCGCTCCCGCACCTGCGTCCCCCGCGGAGGCATGTTCCCGAGCAGTTTCTGGCGATCGATGCCGCCACCTTCCGAGCCTTGGAAATTGACCGCACCGTCCGCACCGGCGGCACCGACGGCTCGCTGCTGTCGGCGATTGATCGCACCCGCACCGCCATGGGTGGACGAATGCTGCGGCAGTGGGTGCGCTTTCCGCTCTACGATCTGGAGCACATTGCCGCCCGACACGACGCAATCGAGTCGCTGCAGGCGGACTTGGTCTTGCTCAAATCGGCAGCGTGCCGGCTGGCCGACGTGTGCGATATTGAGCGAATTGTGGCGCGCATCACCGTCAACCGCGCCAGCCCGCGCGATCTACTTGCGCTGGGGAAATGCCTTGAAGCCATTCCGGGAATCCTCCAGGAACTCTCGCGCTTGCCGGAAGGCGGAACGGTCGTTGGTGAACTGGTTCCACTAACGCCGTTTTGTGCCGAGCAGGCTGCGTTCATCGGGTCCGCCCTCGCCACCGAGCCGCCGGCGCATCTGCGTGAGGGCAGCGTGATCGCCAGCGGTTTTGATGCCGAACTCGACCGCCTGCGCAACATCGCTGCCAACAGCGCGGTGTGGCTGAGCAACTATCAGGCCCGGCTCGCCGCCGAGTCAGGGATTCCGTCGCTGAAGGTGAATTACAACCGTGTCTTTGGCTATTACATCGAAGTCACCGAAGCCAATCGCGATAAGGTGCCGACGGCGTGGACGCGCCGGCAGACGATGAAGAATGCCGAACGATATGTCACGGCCGAGCTGAAGTCGTTTGAGAGCGACGCATTGAGCGCGCGCGACCGGGCCATCGCCCTCGAGCAGCAGTTGTTTGAGAAAGTGCGTCAGGCGCTCTTGCCGCATGTCGCCACGCTGCAGGAACTCGCCGCCGGGTTGGCTCGGCTGGATGTGCTGTCGAGTCTTGCGGTGCTGGCAGCCGATCGCCGCTATTGCCGACCGACGATCAGCGGTGACCGCATGCTGAAGATCACGGACGGCCGCCATCCGGTGCTCGATCAGCAGCTTGGCACCGACTTCGTCGCCAATGATGTGTCGTTCGACTCGACCGATACGCTGCAGCTTATCACCGGCCCGAACATGGCTGGCAAGAGCACCTATATTCGACAAGTGGCGCTCACGGTGCTGCTCGCGCAGATCGGGTCATTCGTGCCCGCAAAGCAAGCGGTGATCGGCCTGGCCGACCGGCTCTTTGCCCGCATCGGCGCCAGCGATGAGATTCACTCCGGCCAGTCGACATTTATGGTGGAAATGACAGAGACGGCCAACATTCTCAACAATGCGTCGGATCGCAGCATTGTGGTTCTGGACGAGATCGGAAGGGGCACCAGCACGCTCGACGGGCTTAGCCTGGCGTGGGCTATCGCCGAGCATATCGCCGGGGCGCTCCGTTGCCGCACGCTGTTTGCCACGCACTATCATGAATTGACGGATTTGGCCGAGCGATTCACCGGTGTAAAAAACCTGAACGTCGCGGTGCGAGAGTGGGAAGACCAGGTGATTTTCCTGCACAGGATCGTGGAAGGAGGAACCGACCGCAGCTACGGCATCCACGTCGCCCGGCTGGCGGGGGTTCCGAAGGAAGTCCTGGAACGGTCGCGCGAATTGCTGGGCGAGTTGAGTGTGCAGCACGTCGGCCGCCCGCGCGTCAGCCGGGGGCGGCGGAGCAATAAGGCGTTTGACGAGAGCCAGATGCCGCTCTTTGTCGAGCCGAGCAAGGAACTGGAAGCAGCGCTGCGAGAGATACAGGTCGAGTCGATGACGCCGATGCAGGCGTTTGAGCTGCTGCGCGAGTGGAAGCAGCGGTGGGGGAAGTGAGTTTCGGGAGCTGGCCGGCAGAAGGCTGGTCTACGCGCCGCCGCGGCGTGGTGGAGATGATGGACGCCGACGGTGCCGATCCTGCGATGCTCCGGCAAAGTCTGGAGTTTATTGAGCGCGTGAATCGCTGGCTTGGCTACACCGCGGCGACGATCAGGCATCTCGACCGGCTTACGCACCCCTGGCCTGCAGGCCGCCGCCTTGCGGTGCTCGACATCGCTACCGGCACCGCCGACATGCCGCGGGCTATCGGCGCATGGGCGGCGCGCAAGAAACTAGACGTTGCCATCACCGCGATTGATCGACACGAGCAAACCCTTGCCGTTGCCCGTCAGAAGACCCGCGATCCTCGTATCAGGCTTCTGCAGGCTGATGCGCTGCGGATGCCGTTTAATGACAACAGCTTCGATATCGTCACTTGCTCTATGTTTCTCCATCACCTTGATGGTAGCGACGCTGTGAAGGTTATTCGCTCCGCGGACCGGCTGGCGCGGCATGGGGTCATCATTGCCGATCTGCTGCGCGGGCGGCGGGCGCTGGCGTGGATCTCGTTGTTCACACTATTTTCCAACGCGATGGTGAAACACGACGCGCGCGTGAGCGTGCGACAGGCGTTCACGGTTGACGAACTCTGCAGCGCTGCCGCGGAAGCGGGTGCGATCTATCTCAAGCCGCGGGTTCATTTCGGGCACCGGGTGGTGCTTTCGGGGATCAAGCCGCAGTCGGCGCCGCCGCAGGCCTAGACTGGCCGGGCGAAGTCAGGCGATGCGAATCGGTCCCACCGCGGGCAGGGCGATGCCCCCGCGCGGGCCGCTCGGGGGGGTGGCGCGGTCGCGCAGTTGGTCGTTCTGCCGACGCTGAATCGAGATTTCGATCTCGGCGAGTTGCTGCCGAAGCCGGTCTGGCAGAAGCGGGTTGAGTCGCTCGCTCTCGCGGATGAGCAGCAGCGCCTTGGCATCTTCGCCGGCGTTGGCAAGCCGCTCGACCTCCGCCTTCACTTTTGGGCCAACCACGTCCAGATTGCCCGGGTTCTGGGCGATGACTTCCTGCGCGAAGTTCATGCCGTCGCCGTAGCGCTCGGCGCGCAGCATGGCGTCAGTGAGCTTGGCGATCATGGTGTCGGGGCCGATGGGGTTGTTGACCGCGACGTAGTTATCCATCGCCAGCTTGTAAAACTCGATCGCCTCCGCCGCCTGCGGGGGCTTGAACTGCATGTGAACGTCGCCGATGTTGTGGCACACCTCTGCAACATCGAGCAGTTCATCGGGTTTGTTGGCAGCGAGCAGTTTGGCCTGCTGCAACCGGAGAATGGCAAGGCGACGGGTGAGATCTTCTTCGGTGTTGCCCGCGAAATCGCCGGCAAGCACGGCAAGCGTTTTCCAGGGTGTGTCCTCCTTCTGCGCGATGGCCTGAATCGCCTGCCATGCCTGCCCTTGCACGGAAGGATCGGCCTCGCCCGGTGGGCTGAGCATGCGCTTGAGGCTGGAAAGCTCCGACGCCCGGCCAATCGTGCCCATGGCTCGTGCAGCCTCGAGGCGCACGGTGGGTTCTGAATCGGCGAGCATCGGCGCAACAGCGTCTACGGCATTCGGCCCAAACCCAGCCAGCGCACGCACCGCGGTTTGGCGCACGCGGGCGGTTTCGCGGGGCACAAGCAACTGCTGCAGGTCGGGGAACAATTCGACGCGTTGAAGGGGGACAATTGCCTCAACCACCGCTTCACGGGCCATTTCCGAACCCGCGCCGCCGGTCGATCGCAATGCCGATCGCAGCGCCGCCGTCACCTGTCCGATCATGGCTGTGTCGGCGTCGGCGACCAGCTTGGGTCCGAGATCGCGCAGCGCGATCGCCGCCGAGCGAACCACCGACTGGTCGGCATCGCCGACCATGCGGAGCAGCAGCGGGACCGAACGTAGATCCTGGATCGGCGCGATGGCCCGGGCAAGCTCGGCACGAACGTCCGGATTGGACTCGATACTGAGCTGCGAAAGCATCGATTCCAGCGCCGGCGGGTAATTGATTGCCGCGAGCGCCTTGGCGACGGCAAAGCGCACGTTGGAATCGGAGTCGCCCACCATCTCGCGGAGACGCTGCTGCACCGGTTCGGGAATGACTGCCGCCGACGCTTTTTCATCGCGAACGATCATTGCAGAGATAGCCCGAATCTCGCGCTGCCCGCTCGACATCCAGGAAAGCAGCAATTCGGTGCGGCGTTCGTCGGAGGCGCTTCGATATGCCCTGCTGAGCACTTCCATCAACGATGCCACGAGCGATTCATAACCGGGCTTGAGTTCATCAAACCGCGCCGCCCTGCCGGCGAGCACATTGGTTTTGAACTGGGCGTCGGACAAGCTGCTGTTTTCGCGCCACCAGGCAAACCACCGGCTGACGTCGCTGCCGTTGCTTTGCGCGCCGGTCATGTCGCGCAGCGCAGCCATCGCCGATTCGCGAATGTCCACGCTCTCTGCGTCGCTGGAGATTAGTTCGATGAGGGTGGACGCCGATCGCTTTTCCGAGACATAGCCCAGTGCCTCAATCGCGGCGCGGCGGGAGGACTCGCCGCGCTTGTCGCCCGTGACGCGTTCGATCAGCCGCTGGACCACGATCGGGTTGTCCTTGAACTTGGCCAGCGCCCGCGCCGCCGGGCGGGCGAGATCGCCGGGGGCATCGGGTTGAATGAGCGTAAAGAGCGAGTCAATGTGTGACGGGTCGGGCGTCTCATCTTCCGCCAGCGCCACCGCCGCGGCACCTTGGATCGCGGAGTCGGCTCGTTGCTGCAGGGCCGCAGCGAGCGCGGCGCGTGAAGCGGGGTTGTCCATCCGCGTCAGGCGACGCGCCGCCTCCAGCCGCTGCAATCGCGTGACGCTGTTCCCTCGGTCGAGCAATAACTCAGATTGTTGAGCGGCTTCGCTGTCGGCGGGGGAGGCCTGCGCGTGGGCTGCAGGGCTGATTGCCGCCAGGGCAACCGCGCTACACGCCAAGCTGATCCATCTCCGCTTCATATCTTTGCCGACGCGAACTGACTGGCCTAAGATCCTCCCGAGCGCCCACCGCAAGGGCGTGTGCGGCCGCCGGTGGCCGATCGCGGAGGTGTGTAAGCGAGCAAACTAACCGATTTCAGCCGCCGGGCAAGCGATTGCGGGGCAACCGGCCCGGGAATCTTTGCCGCGATTCGGCGTAATTTTGCTTGACACAGGTTTGCCTGGGGTGGTGCAACATTTCATGCTTGAAATCGGGTAGTCTTCGGGCGTAAATTATGAGTCCGCAACCGCGATGGCTGCGACGCAAGCGGTGCCTCTTTCTGTGGTCCCTATGGAACGCAACGATTGGACAGATGCCGAGCGAAGAGTCGAGCGCGCCGCCGAGCTATTCGAACAGCGGAAGCTCGATGAGGCACTGGAAGAGCTGCAGGCCGCTGTCGGAATCAACCCGTACAACGCCGGCTGGCTCTACAATCTGGCGTTAACCCTCGATGAGCTGGGCCGCAGCGACGAAGCGATCGATGCTTACAAGCAAGCGCTGCAACTCGAACCGGATGACATCGCCGCGCTCTACCGGCTGGGCGTCAACCTGCACCGCGGTGGCCGCTACCGTGAGGCGATCGAAACCCTGGAAAAGGTGACTTCGATTGATAGCGAGTTTGAATCTGCTTACTGCATCAGGATTGCGAGCCACACCGAGTTAAGCGAGCACGATGAAGCCGAGCAGGCTTTTTACCTCGGGCGGCTGGCCAAAGAACATTGCCCCACCTGCTACTTTAATATGGGCGTAAGTCTCGCGGCGCGCGGGCTTTACGATCGCGCAATCTACTGCTGGCAGCGGACGCTCGAGCTCCAGCCGAACCACCCGCAGGTGCATCTGAAGCTCGCGGCCGCCTTCCGCAGCCGTGGAGAGTTGCAGCGGGCGCGAAAACATGCCCTTGCCCGGCTGCGGCAAGCGCCCCGCGATGATCGTGCCATGCTCGAACTGGTCGATTTGCTGCTGCAACTTGGCCGGAGCGATGATGCCGGGGCGCAGCTGGAGACTGTTGCGCCCGGTGCGATGCAGAAGTCGCCCAACCTGCTTTACGCCCGAGGCATATGGCTGCTGGCAAAAGACCGCCTGGCCGAGGCCGCCGAGGCGTTTTTTGCGACGCTTCAGCTCGACCCTACCTTTCCGCGCGCCCACCTGCGCATGGCCCAGATTCGGCTCCGCATGGGTAAGCTCATCGAAGCCAAGACGCACCTGCGCTCCGAACTTCTGCTGCGGCCCGACGACCCGCGCACGCTCAGCGATCTGGCTAACTTATTGATCGATACATCGGAAACCCGCTCCGCGGTGGTGTGCCTGCGGCGACTCACGCTCCTGCGGCCAAACGACCTGTTTGCGTGGCAAAATCTGGCGGTGGCGCATTTTCTGCGTCATCAGTATGATGACGGCATCGCCGCGTGCCATCGGGCGTTGGAGATTCAGAGTGATTCGACTGCGGTCATGCACAACCTGGCAGTGGCGCTTTCGGATTTGGGTCGGTACGATGAAGCGCTGGCAGTCCTGGCACCGCTTGGCCCCGGTGCCGGAGACGATTGTGCAGATCTGATCCTGCGCATTCGCCTGCAGCGGGGTCGAGCCAAGCTCCGGTATTACCTTGGCTCGCTTTTTGGCTTGCTCAGCAGTTCCCGCCGTTAGGCGCTTGCCTCGCCACGATGTGGGGCGAGAATGCGGACGATGGAAACCCTGCTCGGTGCGCTACTTATTTTTGTCCTGCGGATTATTGATGTGTCGATCGGCACGGTGCGGACCATGTTCACTGTCCGGGGCTATCGGCTCGTCGCCGGCTTGCTCGGTGTGGTCGAATCGGGGGTGTTCATTTTTGCCATCTCTCACGTGCTCCGGGAAGCGGGCGGCAGCCCGCTCAAGATGATGGGCTACGCCTTCGGCTTTGCCGCGGGAGTCGTTCTCGGGATAACGATCGAAAAATGGATCGCCAGCGGGACGATTCTGATCCGCTGCATCAGTCCGCGCCACGCGGTTCGGCTCCGGGCCAACCTGCTCAACGAGGGGTTTGGCGTGACAAGCGTGCGCGGGGAGGGCCGCGACGGCGAAGTGGTGATTTTGTTCATCGTCGCCCCTCGGCGAAAGCGGAATGCGGCGATTGCGGCGATTCATGAGGTCGATCCAACCGCATTCGTCACCGTCGAACCGGTGGCCACAGCGATCGGCGGGCATATGCCGTTTCACCCATCTGCCGCTGCGTTCAAGAAGTGAGGGGCGATGGCGATTGTTCACCTCGAGAGCCTCGACGACCCGCGCGTCGCCGTCTATCGCAACCTGAAAGACCGCGATCTGCTCGGCCGGCATGGTCGGTTTATTGCCGAGGGAGAGTTTGTCGTTCGTCGTCTGCTGCAGAGTCGCTTCACCACTGAATCCGTGCTGCTTGCCGACCGGTGTCTCGCCGATTTTGCGCCCGCGGTGCCCGAGGACGTCACGGCGTATGTCGCGCCGCAGCCAGTGGTTAACCAGATCGTCGGCTACCGATTTCACACCGGCATTCTCGCCTGCGGCGTGCGACCACCACCGCTGCGGATCGGCGATGTTGCAGCGGATGACCGTGACGTGTTGCTCGTGATTTGCCCCGACCTGAACAACAGCGAAAACCTAGGCGGGATGATTCGCATCGCCGCTGGCTTCGGCGCGACAGCGGTTGTGATCGGCGAGCGAAGTTGCGACCCATTTTTTCGCCAGACCATTCGCGTATCGATGGGAACGATTTTCTCCATGCCGATTGTCGAATCGGACAACATTCTTGCCGACCTCCAGTGGCTGAAGACGAAGCACGTCGAACGCATCGCGACGGTTCTCTCTCCGCAGGCCCAACCCCTTGCTAGCGTCGAGCGGCTGTCCCGGCGGGTTGCGCTGCTCTTTGGCAGTGAGGCGCAGGGGCTTTCCGGCGATGTGCTTGCCGAAGCGGATCGCGCGGTGACGATACCCATGCAGCTTGGCACCGATTCGCTGAATGTCGCCATCTCGGCGGGGATCATCCTGCACCATGCGGTCTACATGGCGTTGCGTGAGTAGAGATACATCGCAACCAGCGCTCCAGCGCCGCAAAGCAGCGAGCCGAGCACCAATGTGTAGACGAAGCGCATCCCGCGATCGAATCCCGTGCTGCGCTCGGGATGGGCACTTAGGTCTTGAAGGAACCGAACGCGTTTCGCGATGCTTCCGTGCCGAAAACTGCGCGCTTCCACCGGAATATGATTGATGCTCGCCGCCCGATACAGCGCCGAGGCGACGGCGGCGGCGCCGGCGGGGCTGACGGGCCGAAGGCGGGGTTCGTGCTGGCCGGAGGTCGGCTGCATCGCGCGGGCTGCATACACATCCGCCTGCCGTTCGAGCCGGCGGCTGAACATCCCGAACAGCAAGATGAGTAATGCGACGATCGCACCTGCAAAAGTGTAGTCCATCGCCTGACTGGCCCATGCGGTAAGCTGCATCTCGTGCATTATCAGCGCCACCGCGGCCTCGACTGCGGTGGATGCCACTACGACGCTCACCACAAACACGACGTACCAAATCGTGTGTCGGTGGACGATATGACCCAACTCATGCGCGAATACCGCCTCAATCTCGCTATCGCTCATCGTTTCCAGCAGCAAGTCGCTGAGCATCACATAGCGAATCTGGGGCAGCAAGCCCATGACCGCGGCATTGCCCATGGCGTAATTGGTGTTCCAGAGCAGAACTTCGCGATAGCGCGTCCCGGCGGCGCGGCAGAGTTCGTCGAGCCTCGCGCGCAGGGCCGATGCGGGCAGGCGCGAGGTGCGGAAGATGCGCCGCAGCGGCTCGGGTGCAATCGCCAGCACCATCAGCGCCGCGGCGACCGTAACGGTTGCTTCAATGCCCGCGGCGCGCGGGTCGGCGATGCTGGTGGTCCAAAGAACGAGATTGATCGCATCCCGAATGAAGGAAATAAGCAGCAACGGGACCGCCGTCGCCAGGATTTGCAGCCGCAGCCCCGACTCGATATGGCCAGCCAGTGTCGGCGGGGGGTGTGCGGGCATGCTCTCTGCAAGCAATGGGCCAATGCTCTGCTCGCGCGCCAGGCGATCAACTGGGTATTGTGCCCACCAAAGCCCAACCCATGCCGCCAGCGCGGGGAGCGGGCCGAGAAGCATGCCCGGCAGCGTGATCGGCACTTTCCCCGCGCCGCCGAGCAGGCCTTGAACGAACTCAACCCACGTGGCTCCATAGAATAGTCCCGCAACAAACCACACCACGATCGCCACCCGGCAGACGGCGATCAGCCGAAGTGTGCGAAGGTGGAGTTGCCAGGCGTTCACTGCGCCGAGCCGGCTCACCCGATATCGAATGATGACCGCGGGCACGAGCACGATCAGCGCAAAACCTGCGCAGAACCAGGCCAGCCGGCTCGGGTTCACGGTGAGGGTGGCGCCCCGCGCGGGTAGCGCCACGATCCAGAACACATAAAGCAGGAGAACTAGTACTTGCGACACGGCACGCGATTGAAGCCTCGCGGCGGGAAGAAATCAAACGGCGCTGAAGTGACGGGCGAGATCGCTGTACCAACGAAGGTTGCCCATGTCGAAGTCAGTACCCCTCGTATCCGCTGCCGGGGTCATTCAGATCGGCCAGTGCCTTGGCGCCGGCGATGCCAAGTGCGATCAAGACCGGGATGGCTGGCAACGCAAGTCGAATGCTGAAGTTGACCCATTCCGGCGCGCGCCGGAATTGAATAAACCGACCCAGCCAAAGCAGCGGCGGGGCGGCGGCTATCAGTAGGGCATTGCTGACCCGAACATTCACAAACAACGGCTCAATCGAGACTGCAAATAACAGTCCCACGATCGCCACCGCGGTTGGTGCAACGGCGGGGATGAGCGTGGCGCGATGCATTCCGAGGATAGCAAGCAGAAACACCGCGGCACAAGCTGCCGTCGCGGCGCCGGCTTGCATCGACCACTTCAGCGAGCCTGACATATGAATCAGCACGCACGCGCCGAACAGAATCCCGAGAAACCCAAGCATGCTCGCAGCCGAGCGGTCATGGGTCAGGCTGGAGTCAATGAACCACAAATCAACAGCAAGAATCAGTACGATGACGGCAAACAGTGACCACCACTCGCCCCCCGACCGGCTTGCCGCTGCCGGCTGCATCATGAGATAGAGCACTGCCGCGATGACGACAGTGCCGAGGAGAGTGCGCCCCGCCGGCCTGCCTGTCCACATCGCGATAAAGCCCGAGGCGATTGCGATTGGAATGGAAAGCCAGAAGAGCCAGTCGCCGGCACTATTGGGCCAGAAGCGCGCCGCGATTCCGTTGATCATCGGGTAAGCAGTTGCAAACCCGAGGGCCACGGCCAACGGGGCGACCCATTCGCGCCGGCGCAGCGGCAGCAGCGCCGCCGCCGCTGCGACCGCAGTGGCAACCAGCGCTGGCCACAGCGCGCCCAGCAACAAATCGTCGGTGGTGATGGGGATTTCGGGGATCTTCATACCCAAAACAGGGGCGGTTGATGGTTGGCTGCCGACAAAGCGAAATGACGAAGATTCATGGTCGTCCCGCCGCGAATATCGCTACCGCCAACCACCAACCCGCCTGCGTCGGTCAGTCCTTGTTCACTTCAAGGGCCACGTGCACATCGACATCTGTCCCGATGCCCTGCGGCATGTACGCCACGCCGAAGTCCATTCGGTTGATCGTGAACTTGCCATCGAAGCCGGTTTTTACTGTGCCGCGCATTTCAGCGGTGCCCATCTTCTTGAGGTTGACCGTGATGGGCTTGGTGGTCCCGCGGATGGTCAGGTCGCCGCTGACCTCGTAGAGATCGTCGCCCAGTGACTTGATCGATGTGCTCTTGAATGTGAGCGAGGGAAACTGCTTGGCATCGAAGAAGTCGGGGCTGCGAAGATGCTCGTCGCGCTTGGCGTTAAACGTATTCAGGTTGGCCACCTTCGCGGTAACTTCGATGCTGCTCTTGGTCGGGTCGGCGCTGTCCCATGTCACTTTGCCTTCCGGTGAATGGAAGACGCCAAACGAGTAGCTCGCGCCGAGATGGCTCACCTTGAACAGCAGCGCCGAGTGAACCGGGTCGAGCGTGTAGCTTTCCGCCCGCGCCGATCGCGCCGCAGCGGCCAGTGTTAACGCAATCGCGACAAAGAGAAATCCAACCTTTTGCATGAACAAACCTCCAAAAGCAATGAAACGCCAAGCCCGGCGGAGCACCGTGCCCCGCCGGGGTGTTAACAGAGTTTACTCGGGCAAATCGATCAACATCAACTCCGATGCTTCAACGGCGCTAAAGTTCAGCGCCGTTTCGTCAACCACGCGCGCCTGGTCGCCGGCGTTCAAGATTTCGCCGTTAAGCGTCACCTTGCCGGTGATGACAAAAGCATAGGCGCGCCGACCGGGTCGGGGCGCATGCGTCAGCACTTTTCCCACCGCCGGCCGGGCGACATAGACGGCGGCGGCCTGGTCGATGGTGAGCGTATCCTCGATCGATCCATCCGACACCATCGCAACCCAATCGCCGCCAGCCAGCGCGTCGTCAAACGACCTCGTAGCCCACCGCGGTGCCAGGCGCTTGGTGCGCGGCATGATCCAGATCTGCAGCAGGCGAACCGGTTCGGTTTCCGAACCATTGTGTTCGCTGTGGACGATTCCCTTGCCGGCGCTCATCACCTGCACCCCGCCGCGGGTGGTGATGTGATCGTTGCCGGTCGAATCCTGGTGCCGCAACCCGCCTTCTACGATGTAGCTGATGATTTCCATATCGCGGTGCGGATGCGGATCAAACCCGCCCCCGCCGGCGATGATGTCATCATTAAACACGCGCAGCGGGCCGAAGTTGACGTTGGCCGGGTCGTGATAATCGGCGAAGGAAAAATGCCAGCGGGCGTCGAGCCAGCCAAAGTTTTGATGATACCGCTCACCGGAACGAATGATATGAATCATAAAATGCTCCAAATGTCTTTCAGGCCTGCACTTGCGCTGCTCCTGTGTGCCGCTCGGAAACGTCCGGGCGAAAACAACTGTCTTAACGATAGTTGCATACGCAAATATCTGCCGTCAATCATACGCACACGGTGTCGGAGAAGTTCGCGCAGGGAGTCTCTTGGGTGCGGAGATAGGGGGATCAATTAAGCTAAAGGCGAAATCTGCGCAGCAGCAATGCCGGCTCACTGGAGCAATCAGCGGCTCTCGATGGCCTTTTCGAGCAGTTGCTGCAGTGCCCGGACGCGCCTGTCGCCCAGATGGCCGAGTTGTCGGCGGTGCGTTGCTTTCACAGGCTCGTCGAGCGTCCGAAGCAACCCAAGGCCCTCCGCGGTGATGCGCACGCGGATGACCCTGCGATCTTCCTTCTGTCGCGTGCGAGCCAGGAGCTTGCGGGTTTCCAGGCGGTCGAGCAGGCGGGTCATGTCGGGGTCGTGCGTGCTCATGCGCTCGGTGATTTCGTGGCAGGCAAGCCCGGCAGTTTTGCTGCTGCGCAGAATTCGCAGCACATGATACTGGGTGGGCGAAAGAAAATGGGGTTTGAGCAGATCTTCCAGATCGCGCATGAGGATGTCTGCAGTCTTCTGCAGGCTGAGGAACACCGTCCGCTCCAGCGACATGACGGCGGCGGCGCGGTCTGGCTTGGTCTCGTCCTTGAGTTTACCCATAAGTGCGGCGGAAAATACTTGTTACAACAGCGGTTGTCAAACGGATGATCGTTAGACGAGATAATTCATGCGCTTATTGAATGCCGTCAACCGACGGTTGCTTCGGCGCGGGCACTGAAGTCGTCTGCGGAAGGCTTGCGATCGGCCCGGCCGTCTCCCGGCAGCCCGGCGCCGGGTGAGGCTTGTGCGAGAGACTCGAGGAAAGGGTGGGTTAGAGGATGCCGGACGCACTCGGCAACGATCCTCGCGGCTCGGGGGGGCATCCAGTGACGAGCGGCTCGGGATGTGCCCCGCCGCTGAAGAACGGCCACCCGGCCTGGGTTTTCTCCGCCAAAAGCCAGCGAATCGCAATCCCAGCTCATCGGGACGTCTGATAAACTGAAACATTCCCAGGCCTTCGAGATTACCCATTTTAACACAAGTCATATCAGGGATTTGCCGATTCCTGTTTCAGAAGGGGGATACAGGAGCACGTCCATGGCAACCAAGTACGAACGTCGCGGCGAATCGAAAGTCTGCACCATGAAGATCGGCCCGGAGCGAAGAAGGTTTCGCCGGCATGAGTTTGACCACCGGGGCGTCTCGGTCGAACGCTTCGATGGCGAGCGCCGCGGGGGAAAGATCTTCGGGCACCTGGTCGATATCTCTGCAGGCGGTGTGCGAATCCGCACCCCGGAGAAAAACGTGAAGGCCGACACGCAAATCCGCGTGCGCCTCGAACTGCCCAGCTATGCCGGCATCACGCCATTCGTGGCCAGCGACGGCCCGTCCATCCAAGGCCGCCACGAGTGGGTCGGCTGGATGACCGTGCGCCGCGTGCTGAAGAACGAAGACGGCAACTTTGACATTGCCGGCCCCCTTGAAGACATGCAGGAAATGGATCGCGGCATGCTGGGCCTGTATCTCTCGACGCAGCCGCTGGCTGCGTGAGGTCTGGTAGGACGCTTTTCGACCGCACAATCAACCCGCCCCGTGCAGCCACGCCCCGCGTGGCTGCTGGGGCATAGAGAAACCGCCAACCCGCCGCGCGGCTGCGATGATGCCCGTCTCGAATCAGCGGCCGCGGCAATGGCCGAGGCGTTTTTCAGTGCGAAGCAGCGAAAGAGGTAAGCCTGGGGCGCAGCCCCAGGACTAAGGCCCCTTCCCGCCGCTAAGCAGCGCCAGGCAATGGAATTGCGGCGCTCCCCGCTGCGAAGCAGCGCAAGAGGTAAGCCTGGGGCGCAGCCCCAGGACTCCTTTGAGCATTCCCCCGCTATGCGTCATTCAGCACCAAAGGTGCGAAAGAATCCCGAGATCGACATAATGCCACCCCATGCCGCAGTCGCTCGCTGCCATCCACTTGCACGTCATTTTCTCGACCAAACTCCGTCAGCCGACGATCAGCGCAGACCTTGCCCCGCGGCTGCATGCTTACATGGGAGGCATTGCGCGCGAACTTGGCTGCATCGCGCACACCATCAACGGCATGGACGACCATGTACATCTGCTCATCTCTGTCGCGCCGAAAATCAGCGTCTCGGATCTGATCGGGCGCGTGAAGTCCAATTCATCTAAATAGGTGCATGGGCTGGGCTCGCAACATAGAGAGTTCGGGTGGCAACGCGGATACGGCGCCTTTAGCGTAAGCGAGTCGAGCATGGACAGTGTCCGGAGTTACATCGATCTTCAGCGGCAGCATCACGCAAAGCTCTCGTTTCAAGAAGAGTTCGTCGCGTTTTTGACGCGGCATCGAGTGGTGTACGACGCGCAATATGTCTGGGATTGAGCCGCGTCGTTGCAGACTTCTTTCGCCCCATTGGGGCTTTAGCGCCGCCGAGATGGCGTTTCCGCGGCGGGGCGTGGGGCTTACCTACCTGGGGCTGCGCCCCAGGCTTACCTCTGGCGCTGCTTCGCAGCGGGGGAGGGGCCACGGGCCCGCGGGCGTTCTCGCGGCGGTCCCGGTGGGCGATGGGGCATTGGGTTTCGCGCGAGGAGATGCTCGCGACTTCGGGTGCGCGACGAAACTCGCTCGGCGGAGTTGGCGCGGTGCGGGGGAAGGGCGGCTCATTTTCGTCGCAGGCGAAGGGCTGCTGCATGAAACTGGATCGCCTCGGGCAGGTGGGTGTCCCAGTAGTACCAGTCGTGGGTGCCGGGGTGTTCGCGATATTCGTGCGGAATGCCCCAGTGCTCCAGCCCGCGGTGAAACTCGCGGTTGTCTTCGAGCAGAAAATCCTCCGTGCCGCAGTCGATCAGCATTTTAGGCCCTTTGCCCGACTTGCGGCAGCGGTCGACGAGCGCCACCAGGTCATGATCGCTGCCGGACGGCCGTTTTCCGAAGATGCGGCTCATTTCTTCTGCGTAGTCCCTGGTGTGCCAGCCGTTGGTGCCGCGCATCAGCGCCCCGGAGTGGCTGTTAACGCTGACAAACATCTCGGGAAACCCGAGGGCCAGGCGCATGGCACCATATCCGCCCATTGAGAGTCCCCCAATAGCGCGCCCGCCGCGGGTCTTCTTGGCTGGAAGCAGGCGCTCGGTCTGGCCGACGACTTCTTCGATGATATGGTCGGCGAAGCGCCATCCCTCGTTGGCATTGGTATACATGCTTCGTTGGCCATCGGGCATGACGACGATGAGCGGCAGTCCCTGTACATAAAGCTCGATCTTCGACCGCCGGAGCCAGCCGGTGTAGTCGTCATACATTCCGTGGAGCAGATAGTAGGTTGCAAACGGCCCGTTCCCGCTGTCGGGGACGATCGCATTCATCGCCACTTCACGGCCAAGAATCTGGCTGGGAAACCGAATTTCTAGAATCGCCATATGTGCCGCGGATTAGAACACGAAGGGGCACAGAAACGAAGAGGCAGATTGCAACCCGACGGCAGGGCAACTCGACAAAAACCAAGGTCTTGGTGGGAAGGCGCGCTATCAGATCCCGTTATGCAGCGTTCATTCGCCGCTTGCAGATAAACCACCACGGCTCAAAGGCGCCAAAAATGAGAGTGATCGGGATGGCATGCAAAAACCACGCCATCAAACAGACTCAAAAATCCTGCCACGCTCCGCCTTTGCCGCGGGACAAAGTAAAGAGCTAGCCACACAATCCACCGGTCTTTGAACAACTTCGTGTGCTTCGTGCCTTGGTGGTTAACCTTCCTGCTCTTCTTCCTGTTTTCTCCAACCGAATCACACGAAGCTTTGATTGAACGAAAATCAATTGAACGAGAATCAATCAAACGTGAATCAGTTGTACGACCGCAACACTCCGATGACGACACCCTGCACTTTTACCTGGTCGGCGTGAACAACGCGCGGCTCCATCGTCGAATTGGCCGGCTGCAGGCGGACGCGGTTGCCGCTCTCTTTGTAGAAGCGCTTGAGCGTTGCTTCACCGGAGTCGAGCAGGGCGACGACCTGTTCGCCATTTCTGGCGCTTTCACGGCGTTCGATGACAACATAGTCGCCGTCGCAGAGGTGGTCTTCAATCATGCTGTCGCCGCGGACGCGCAGGACGTAAACGCCGTTTTTGCTATGAAAAAGCGTCTCAAGATCCACCTCTTCCCGATTCTCAATTGCAAGAATGGGTGAGCCCGCGGCGATGTTGCCCAGCAGGGGCAACTTGGTCGGCCGCTCTTCATCGGGGAGGACATCGGCCACGATCTCAAGCGACCGCGCCTTGTGCTTATCCCGGCGGAGGGCGCGCTTCTTCTCCAACGCACCGACATGCTCGAAAATAGTCACTTTGCTCGTGCCGAGTTGGTCGGCCAATTCCTGCATGGTGGGGGAATAGCCGTTGAGATGACGGAAGTTGCGAATGGCGACGATCACATCAAGCTGGCGGGGGGTGAGGTTCATAATGTTCTCCGGCTATGAGCACTTCCACCGAGACTTCCACCAACGCTGAGTGCGTGGTTTGGCCCGTGTTTTAGAGTACATTACCCTAACGCGCCGCGAATGTCAAGCCAAAGTTTGGTATCGAGGGCAGAAATTGTCCCAATCAGGCCACACGGCAACGCGGTTCGGGATGCAGATTTGCGAGGCCTTGCGTGAATCTGTGCGCGGCTACCCGACCGGGGCGCCTTTGCGCGGGCGCCGGTGCTGTAGCCCGGCCAGCGCGAGGATGATCGCCGCGGCCGCGGGTTCGGGCACGCTGCTTCGTTCGGCGGGGGCGGTCTGGCCGAAGTTGGCCGCCAGGCCCGTAAAATCGTCTAGGTTTACCGTGCCGTCGCCGGTGAAATCGCCCGCGAGCCAACTGCCGTCGTTGCCGAACGATGACGCCAGCGCCGTGAAGTCGTCAAGGTTGACTGATTTATCGAAGTTCGTGTCGCCCACAATGCTGGTGACCGTCCCGCGGAAGCTTCCGACGAAGTTGATGGTAGCGGTGCCGATGGGGTCGATGTCGTCGATCACCGTCGCCGCAATGGGAATTTGAATCGTTGCCGTTGCCGTGGCCGCGGGTACGCTGCGCGCGATGGTGAGCGTGCCGAGGTTGCCCGATGCCACGCCGCTGCCCGTGCCGATGAGCGTGCTGGTACCACTCGCGAGAATTGAGCGGTAGGCCACTTCGCCGTTGACGAGCGACACAGTTGCCAGGCTGGCATCAAACGTAAGCCCGCTGGAAAGGGGAATCGAGTCGCTGAACCCGTCGGCGATTAAGTTTCGTACGGCAAATCGCGCGGTGCCGAGAATGCCGAAGTTAGCCTGTGCGCCGTAATCCGCGGGGGATGTGCCCGCGGTGGCGTTGGGTAGCGGGTCCCAACTCCCGCTGGTGTTGGCATCGGCTACCCCGCCGGCGATGAACTGCACCGTCTTCGGAGAGAGGTCGATCAGGAAATTTCCCGAGTACGTCGTCGATAAACTGCCCGGCCCTTGCTGCTGCAGCGGGGCGCCGTTGACCGAGCCTGAAATGGTGAGCCTGCTCTCGGGCGTGTCGAGCAGAAAAGATGCAGGCGCCGCGAAGCCCCGCGACACAAAGCCCGCCAAGATGGGCAACGCCCCGATGGTGCCACCGATGAAAATGTTAGTAATTATCTTGAAACGCATAGCTCCCTTTCGATGTCTGAATCTTTCCAGATTCGGCAGCGATTGGCAACAAAAATATGCACGACACCGCGAAGAATCACCCAAGATCAACCTCGGTGGCGAAGCAAAACCCGATTCTTGTCCGGTTTCGCGCCGCGGCATACAGTTTTGGGGACAGCGACGGTTGTGCGGTGACGACTGTGCTTTGGTAAATTAGGAGTCCACATGAATATTCGACGTCGAATTGCCATCGCCGCGCTGGCGGGTACGGCGTGCCTGGCGAGCTTGCTGTTCGCACGGCCGGGCGTGGTGGTCACCCACAGCGGCGCGCGTTACGAGGGCGACGTCACCGAGCGCGGCGATGACTTGATCGTGAGTATCAAGGGCGTTCACACCACCATCCCGCGGGGGGATGTGGCGACTTTGGATTACACCGGCACGTTTGATGACGAATTTGCCCGCCGACTGGCTGAATTGCATGCCGACGATGTCGAAGGGCGGCTGGCGCTGGCGAAATGGGCAATGAGCCAGCGGCAATACGTCGCGGCGCGCGACGCGATTGAAGCGGCACTGGTCATCGACCCCAACAGCCAGGACGCCGTCGAACTGCAAACCGTGGTGCGAAGCCAAAGGCGGTTGGAGGCACAGTCGCGCGCTGAGCCCAGGGCCGCCGTCGAAGGCTCGCGGGATGGGTCGAGTGAGTCAGCAGAGCCTGCCAACGCTGCTCCGCTTCGCGGCACGACGCTTTCCACCGACGATATTCAGTCGATCCGCAGGATCGAATGGCGCACGGATGACCCGCCCGTGCGGGTGCGCGTCGATAGCAAGGCGGCGCGATCCTATGCGGAGATGATTCAGCAGCGTTACGAGGTTTTTGCCACACTGAATCAGGTCGAGCAGGCGCGACAGATTCTGAGCAACCCCCATTCGACCGCAGACCAGCGGCGGGGCGTGGTGATTCTCAGCGACCCGCCGGCGCTGGCCGAGTTCAGGCGCATGGTGCAGCCGGTGCTCTTGTCGGGGTGTGCCACGAGTGGGTGCCACGGTTCGGCGATGGCGAGCTTCAGGCTCATCAGTCCGGCAACCACCGATGATGCGACCTACACCAACTTCTATATTCTCAACAGCTACACCAGGCACCTCGACAGGCAAGTGCCCGCGGGTGGCATTTTCGGCGGGGCGACCGAGCTGCGCATGATCGATCGTGGCAACTCGGCCAAGTCGCTGCTCGTGCAATACAGCCTGCCCGCGGAGGTTGCGGAGTTTGATCACCCGAAGATTCCCAACTATCAACCCCTCTTCCAAAGCACCACCGACACGCGTGCCCGCGCGCTGACGGGTTGGATCGACCGTTCGCTCAAAATCAGCCCCGGGGAATACAGCATCGAATGGCGACCGAGCCGCCCGACAACCCTCCCAGCGGACGATGCCGGGGAATGAGCGCATGACAGTTTCACCCGTCGCACTGCTCTTCACAGTTTTGCTGCTGACCGGACTCGCGGTCGGCGGGTATGCCGTGGCCGATTTTCGCCGGCACAGACGGCTCCGCGCGATGGCCGCGGCGCTGGAGATGCACTTCGCCGCCAACGATCGGTTTGACCTCGCAGCGACGGTCGCGCGGCGGTTCCCCGTGGTCGCCCCGGCCGATCCGCTCATCACCGATCTAATCTATTGCCGGCGCGACCGTCGTTACCTGTATGTATTCCGATTTGATTACACCATCGGCGTCACAGGCCCGAAGCGGCGCCGGCGGGCAATCGTGGGATTTTCCGAGCCTTGCGATGCCCCCGGAGAGCCGTCGTCGCTCTATATCGACAAGTCATCCGACCCGTTGGAGCAGCGCTATCGGAGCCTGGTGGAAAAGTGCAACCCGACGTTCGTGGCTGCGTAGGTGTCTCAGTCGTGAAACTTCTTCGGAATGACAAGCCTACTTTGCCATTCCCCAACCACCGACAACTCGTTGCCCAACGCCGACCGATTACTTCACGATGGCGCTCAACTTGAAGATCGGCAGGATGATGCTCATTGCAATGAAACCGACCACGCTGCCCATCAGCACGATCATCAGCGGCTCGATCATCGCGGTGACGGCTTTGATCACGCTCTTGAGTTCTCGCGCATAAAAGTCGGATACTTCGTCCAGCACTTCACCGAGCTTGCCCGATTCTTCGCCCGCGCTGATCATCTGCACCACCGAGCGCGGGAGCAGTTGCGATTTTTGCAGCGGCAGGCTGATCTTCTTCCCTTGCTTGACCGACGTATAAACGCCGCGCCACATGCGCTTATACAGCGTGTTGCCGCTGATTTCGGCGGTGATGGCGAGCGTGTCCAGCATCGGCACGCCGGCGTTAATCAACTGCCCCATCGTGTGCAACCCCCGGCTGATGTAGAGCGCGCGGAACATTTTCTTAAACAGGGGTACCGTCAATTTACTCTTATCCCACCAAAGCCGACCCCAATCCGTCCGGATCATGAGCATAAAGCCCCAGATGCCCGCGACCAGCCCGGCAAGAATGATGTACCAGTAGTTCACCATAAAGCCGCTCAGTGCCATGAGCATCTTGGTGGGTGCCGGCAGTGCCGCTTCCTTGCCTTTGAAAATCACAAGAAACCGCGGGAGTACGAACGTCAGCAGGAAGATGGTTGTGCCGACGGCAAGCGTGCCGATGATGCCGGGGTAGATCATCGCCCCTTTCACCATTGACGCCGTCTCGATCTGCTGCTGTAGATAGGTCGCGATACGGTCGAGCATCCGGCTGAACCCGCCGGAAAGCTCAGACGCTTTCACCATGTTGATGTAAAGCGGGCTGAAGACCTTGGGATAGCGCATCAGCGCGTCGGAGAAGTTTTTGCCCGATTCGACGTCTTTCTTGATCTGGGCGAGCATGGCTTTGAACTTTACGTTCTCCACCTGTTCATGGATGCCCTCGATCGCCGCTCGAATGCTGATACCGGCGCGAATCATCACCGCGAGCTGGCTGGTGAAGTTGAGCACGTCCTTGGCGCTGGGTCCGAGAGAAAGGCTGACGTTGAAAGCCGACTTTTTGTTCTTTTCCTCGCCGGGGGCGAGCGAAAGGATCATCTCGCCGCGCTGCCGGAGCGTCTGCGCCGCGGCATTCAGGTTTCCCGCCGCCAGCACGCCGGCGGTTACCTTGCCTTGCGCGTTCTTAGATTCGTAGCGATAAGTAGGCATATTTTTTAGCCAGAAGCTGGCAGCGAAGAGCTGATAGCGTGATCCGCCATCGGCCTTCGGCCGTTCGCCATTGGCTCTCCACTACGCCGCCAACGCCCGATCCAGCTTCTCAGGATGCGCCGCCTGGGCGATCGCGTCTTCCTTGCTGATATGACCGTTGACGTACAGATGCTTGATCGAACTATCCAGCGTCTGCATGCCGATGGCGCGGCTGGTCTCGATGACGTTGGGAATTTCAAAAATCCGGTTCTCACGAATGCAGTTGCGCACCGCTGGCGTGCAGAGCATGATCTCGAGCGCGGGAATCATGCCCGGCTGGTCCTGTCGCTTGAACAGTGTCTGGCTGATGACGGCTTGCAGTGTGTTCGCGAGCATGGAACGAATCTGGTTCTGCTGGTCGCTCGGATAAATATCGATGATGCGCTCAATCGTCTGCGGCGCGTTGACGGTGTGAAGTGTGCTGAAAACCAGGTGCCCCGTCTCGGCCGCAGTGATGGCGGCGCTGGTAGTTTCCAAGTCGCGCATTTCACCCACGAGGATCACGTCCGGGTCTTGTCGAAGTGCGTGGCGCAATCCGCTTGAGAAGGTCGGCACATCGGCGCCAATCTCTCGCTGTTCGATACAACTCTTTGCCGATTGAAACGCATACTCGATCGGATCTTCCACGGTAATGATGTGTCCACTCTCGCGCCGGTTGATGGCATCGACCATCGCGGCCAGCGTGGTGCTCTTTCCGCTACCCGTCGGCCCGGTGACCAGCACCAGCCCGCGTGGCAGATAGGTGAGCTTGTGAACGATATCGGGGAGGAACAGCTCTTCGATCTTTCGCACCTTGTCGTTGATGGTACGAAGCGCGATGGCGATCGTGTTGCGCTGGTAATGCGCGTTGACGCGGAATCGACTCACGCCGGGAATTTCATAGGAAAAGTCGGCGTCGCGCAGTTCCTGGAAGTGCGGCCACCGGTGCTCGGGCAGCATCTCGCGGAGGAGTCGCTCGATGCCTTCACTGGTCATGACGGGGAAGTCGGTCGGTGTAACAACCGTGTTCACCCGAATCAGCGGCGGCAGGCCGACGTTTAAGTGAATATCAGACGCCTTGTTCTGCACCGCGGCACGGAGGATGTCGTTGAGCAAGCTCATGGTTCGGTGGGCAGAAGGCAGTGGGACGTGGGCAGAACATCAGTTCTATTCACGGATCACTCGCGTTTGCCGACTCCTTTACAAACTCGGGCTGGGTCGCACTGGTGCAGCCGCAGAAAGATCCTGCCCACTGCCCGCTGCCGACTGCCCACTCATCAAAGTCCACTTTCAGTTACACGCAATATCTCATCGACCGTTGTCAGGCCCTTCTGTACCTTGTCAAAGCCGTCTTCACGCAGGCTCACCAGCCCGCGTTCGCGGCAGACTTTCCGGAGGTTCGTCACATCCGGATTAGCCGTTACAAGGTCGCGCAGGTTGTCGTCCATGACGAGTAACTCATAGATGCCAAGCCGGCCGGAGTAGCCGGTCTTGCGGCAGCGATCGCAACCCTTCCCGCGGACGGCCTTCTGGCTGCCGAAACCCTGCAGCATCAGGTACTGCTTCATCTCGTCGCTTGGCTCATACTCTTCCTTACAATGCGAACAGGTCTTGCGCACCAGCCGCTGGGCCAGAATTGCATTGACCGCGGAACTGATGAGGTACGGTTCCACCCCGATATTGATCAACCGCGTGATGGACGCCGGCGCATCGTTGGTGTGCAACGTGCTGAGCACAAGGTGGCCCGTCAGCGAGGCCTGCACGGCGATGTTCGCGGTTTCGGGATCGCGAATCTCACCCAGCATGATCACATCCGGGTCCTGTCGCAGCAGCGACCGCAACGCGGCGCTGAAGCTCATGCCGATTTTCTCATGCACCTGCACCTGGTTCGCCTGGGTAAGGTGATATTCGATTGGGTCTTCGACGGTTGCAATATTAAGCTTGTTTCCGTCCATCTGCCGCAAGCTGGAGTAGAGCGTCGTGGTCTTACCACTACCGGTGGGGCCGGTCACCAGCAAGATCCCGTGCGGCTCGTCAATCTGCCGCTTCCAGATGGTGAGCGCGTCTTCGCTGAAACCGAGGTCTTCAAGCTGCACGTTGATCGAGCGGTTATCGAGAATTCGCATCACGACTTTCTCGCCGGCTACGGTGGGCAGCGTGGAAAGTCGCAGGTCGATCTTTCGATTGTGAATAACGGCGCGAATTCGGCCGTCCTGCGGGAGCCGTCGCTCGGAAATGTCTAGGTTCGACATAATCTTCAGGCGCGACACGATCGCAGGGTGCATCGCATAAGGCGGGTTCATCGCCTCGAACAGCACGCCGTCGATTCGATAGCGGACTTTCAGGGCCTTTTCCTTCGGCTCGATGTGAATATCGCTCGCGCCCTGTTTGAGGGCGTCGAAAATGAGGTAGTTCACAAACCGAATGACCGGGGATTCGGAACCGAGTTTTTCGAGGTCGGTAACGTCATCCTTGTCTTCCTTGACAAGCTGCACGTCGTCGTCGGCCATGTCCTTGATGATCTCGTCAACCTTCAGATCGGTTGTGCCGCTGGTGAGTTGTTCCACCACGCGGTTGAGATCGCCGGGGGTCACCACGACCTGCCTGATTTCTCTGCGTGTTTTCCGGCGGATTTCGTCGAGAAGGAAGACGTTGGTCGGTTCGGCCATGCCGAGGAATAGCGCCTTTGCTTCAATCCTCAGCGGGAGCACCTGATGCTTGCGAATGTAGTCGACCGGCAGCAACTCGAACGCCGCCTGTTCCACTTTTGCTTTTTCAGGCACTTCAAACGGAAGCCCCATCGTCTCGGCCAGCGCCGAGAGCACCTGCGCCTCGGTAGCGGCGTTCATGGTCAGCAGGATTTGGCTAATGGCCTTGCCGGGCGTCTGCGCCTGCACGCTGCGCGCCTGGGCAAGCTGTTCTTCGCTGATCTGATTGCGCTCAAGGAGCAGCGATTCGACGCTGGTACGCGCGGTCTGCGGCTCGGGTGACCAGAGCTGCTCCAACTCGGGAAGATCGCAAAGCGAATCATCGTCTTCCGTCGGCGCGTGGCTGCGCGGCTTGGGCGGAGGTTCGACTGCCGTGGGTGTTTTGCGGCCAAACATCGTGAAACGTCCTTACCGCTGCATCCGCAGCTCGAACCGGTATTGCCCTTGCCGTACGACGACAGAACTGGCGCTGATTTTTTCCACGGTGAAGCCGTCGACCGACTGGCCTTCGCGGAAGAGGGTGTTGTTGATCATGCATGCCTTCTGCGCCGAGCCTGACATGATGCTCTGCAGTTGCAGCCCCTGTACCGCCTTGATTACGGCCTGCCGCTCTTCTTCCTTGCGACGCTTGCTGATGACGTCGGTCTGCGGCTGTTCTTCCTCGACCACCCAGACATGAAATGGATTGGTCTGCAGCTCGTTCAGCGGGACCTGGGTCGTGTTTGGGTAGTTGGCAAACCGGCGGACCACGGCTTCGGTGTCGCGCAGCGCCTTTTCCATGAGCTTGATGTTGCTGTCACCACCGGAGAGAAAGCTCGAGATGGTTTTGGCTGCCTCCTGCGTCTCGGCCGCGGCGACGGCTTTGGGGCCGGAGCGCAGGTGCATCAGGTACAGCCCGCCGCCGCCGAGCACGACGAGCAGAATCAGGACCAGAGTTGATTTGTTAAGTGATCGTGGCTCTTCGGTAACGACAAACTCGGCTTCATTGCTCGAAAGCACATCGGTCAGTGCCGAGGAGCCGTCGCTTTCGCTTTCTTCGTCGTTGTTCATGTTCTCGATGCGCATGATCGTCCCATTCCATCTCTAGGCGTTTCGGCGGTTATTGAATCGAAGTGACGGCGGAATCCGGTTCGAAGAAAATGCTCAGCGTGAGGTTGGCCGTCATCTCGCCTTCACGCTGGTCAATCTTCTGCAGGGCCATGTTGGTGACCCGGGTGATTCGGGGCAGCTTCTCCAGTTGAAGCAGGAAGGAGTAGAAGCCGTTGAAATCGCCGGCGAGCGACATCTGGATCGGCTGCTCGCTATACCCCGCGGCACGTTCGGATTTCATCGTGCGGACGGTCTTGGTCTGCAGTGAGTTGGCCTCGGCCATCTGCCAGACTTCCTTCAGGATCTTGTCAACTTCCTTTTCCTGGGGCAGCTTGCTCTCGAAGAACTCGATCGCCTTTTGCAGTTCATCAATCTTGCGGCCAATATCCTCGATGCCCGCCGTCGCCTGGCGGAGGTTGGCCAGCGACCGCTGCTTGTTTTCGAGGTCGAGCCTCAATGCCTGGCGCTTCTGGTCGGCTTTCTGAAACACCAGAAAGTAACTGCATGCCAGCAGGCCGATCATCGCAAGCACAAAGATCAGTTCTCGAATGCCAAATCGCATGTTACTTACCCTCCAATTCGACCGCCGCGGTGCCGGTGAATGCTCTCAATTGGGAGACGTCGGCGTTGGCCATGAGCGTTAGCTCGATCTGGAACTTGCGCATGCTCACATCCGACTTAGGATCGACCTTGAACTGGTCGCTGATCAGCAGGTTCACATCCTTGAACAGCGGTGATCGATTGAGCTTGCTGATGTAGCTCGCCACCTGCACATCGGTGTCAGCGATGCCGGTCAGCTTCATCGTCACGTCATAAACGCGCGGCTGCAGCCCCGCTTCACGCGCTTTGGCCGCGGCCTTTTCCTTATCTATCTCCTGCTTCCGCTTCTCATAAATCGTGTTGGCGGCGGGAACGACGACCGCGGCACGCTTGGCTTCCATCGCAAGATCAAGAAGCGACACACCGGCGGGAAGAGAGTTGGTCAGCTCGGCAAGGATGAATGTCCGGGGGACCTTTTCCAGCAGCGATGCAGTCAATTCGGCCTTTTGCGCCATCTGCCGCTGCTTCTCCTGCATCTTCTGCACCTGCTGAATGCGTCGTGCGGCGTCGGCGTATTCGTCTTCGACCGCGTTATGTAACTGCTCGACGGCCTTCACGCTCTTCTCGCTGTAGGTGAATGCCGTCCCGATCGCCGTCATGACGACGATAAACAGCCCTGCGCAGATGACATTGGACCGCCGCTGCGCCTTGCGGTGCAGGTAGTCGTCCGGGAGGAATGAAAGCTGGTTTGGTGTACTCATGCTGCACCTCGGCGCTCGACGCGCTCGGTTTGGGTGTTGATTGCCTTGCCTGCGGCGGCGGTGGGGCCCATGCTCAGGCCCACTGACACCGCCCAGGCCGGCTGGGCAAGCCGGCGGTCGATCCCGCTTTCGATTCCCACTTCGGTCGTTCGCGCCAATCGCACCAGCGGATCGCCAATCTGCGCCGCCAACTGCATCGAGCGGGCCACCGACTGGCAAAGCCACCGCTGGCGCGCTTCCCCGCCGACGAAGATCAATCGTTTTACGGGCTTGTTGGTGAATGTCGCTTCGTGATAGCGACGGCAGAGGTTCAGCTCATCGATCAATCGGCCAAGCTGTTCTCCGCAGGCTGATTCGAGTCGTGATGTTGGCGCTTCGGCCGGCGTCGGGGCGACGGCGGCAGGCTGGGCCAATGTCGGCGCGGCCTGCCTTGTTGCGGATGTCAGCAATGAGAACGAGTCGGCTTCGCTCACCGCATCGGCGGAAGCTACTTCGGCGGGTGATACTGGCGGCGCAATCGCGGCCACCGCAGGGGCAGATCGCGATTCCTGCTGCTCTTCATTCTGCATCGCAGCCTGCACGCGCGCCAGCTTGGCCTCGTCAAAGCCCACACCCGTCGCAGTAGCCACGGCGCGGGTGAAGTGGTCGCCGCCGATCGGAATCGAGCGGGCGAACATCACCTGGCCTTCCTGCGCGATGACGGCCCGGGTTGCGCTGGCACCGATATCCACAAAGAAGTTAACCGTGTCGCGGTCGGACTTCCGGCGATAAACCTGCGAAAAGCAGTCGATCAGCGCCATCGGCTCGACATTCATCCCGATCACATCCAGCTTGGCTCGGGCGGCGGCGTCCAGGAATTGGTTGACCAGCTCTCGCGCCGCAGCCATCACAATGACTTCACATCGGGGGTCTTGCTCGCTGAATATATCGCCGGCGATGATATGGCGCAGCAGGCACTGCGACGGATCAATCGGAAGCTTGCCGCGGGCCTCGAAGGGGAGTGTTTTCTTCAGCGTTGCGTCGTCAACCCTAGGCAGGCGAAGATGCTGGATGAACATCATCGACGCCGGTAGCGACAGCACGGCCTGGCGGCCCTTGAACTGGCCTTGCGCGAGTAAGTCACGGGCGGCTTCGGTAAACCAGAGAATGCGTGCCGGGGGGTTGGCGCGAACATGGCTCGGCACATCGGCACTGGCGGCGGCGATCAGACGGTAGTCGCCGTCCACCTGCTGCACCTGCGACATCCGCAGGCAGTCGCTTCCGAAATCAACCCCGATGGGGTTGCAGCGCGGTGCCAACCAGTTTTGTACGAGCTTGAGCATCGAAGCCTCACTCCACTTCTCGAAGCCGCTGACTCTCTGAACTACGATTGACTCGCCAGCGTTGCAAAGCCGGGCAAAATCTGCCGATGTGACGATAAAATCGGCACGGACAGCACTAACGCCCGCTGTTCAAGCATCGGTAGGAATTCGCGAGCAGTTAACGTCCCGCGGTGGTGAGAAACTCGGCGGCGATGGCATCGGCAACGGCTACGCCCGCTTCGGTGAGTCGAATCGACTTTTCCGACGCGACCAATAACCCTTGGCGCCCGTAACGCGTTATCGGATCGGCGAAGCGGGTTATCGGGTCGTCATTCCATCGCGCGGCGAAGTCGGCGACGTCGATGCCGTCGGTCAGGCGCAGTCGGAGCATTGCGTGTTCGCCCATGCGCTGCGGCTGCGTGAGCTGTTCCACTTCCGCCGCGGGAAGAGTGGAGTCGTCGATGGCTCGTTCCCACTCGCCGATGTGCCCGCGATTCTTCCAGCGGACGCCGTGCACGTGCGACGCCGCCGACGGCCCGAAGCCGAGATAGCTCCCGCCGTCCCAGTAAAGCAGGTTATGGCGGCACGCCTCGCCGGGACGCGCAAAATTGCTTACCTCGTAAGGTGCCATCCCCTTGACGGCCAGCCGGCGGCGCGTTTCCTGGAGCATTTGCAACTCGACCGCTTCGTCGATCGCGACAATCGTCCCCACCCGCTTCTTGACGGCCATGGGCGTGTTGGGTTCGTAGGTGAGCGCGTAACAGGAAATATGCGGAGTACCCAGGGAAATCGCAGTTTCAAGCGAATGCAGCCAGGATCGCATGGTCTGGCCGGGAATGCCAAAAATCAGGTCGACGTTGATCCGCTCAAACCCGGCGGCGCGCGCCAGGGCGACGCTGCGCGCCACGTCGTCGGGGTTGTGGTGGCGTTCGAGCATCTTCAGTTCGGCTCGATCGAACGATTGCGCGCCAAAACTTAGCCGGGTCGCGCCGCATTCGCGCAGCATGCAGCAGTAATCGCGCTCGGCGGTGGCGGGGTTGACTTCGATTGTCCATTCATCGACCTGCGCAAGGTCAAACAGGCTCTGCAGGCCTTCGAGGAGCCTGCGCATCGCGTCGAGTGGCAGAAGCGAAGGCGTGCCCCCGCCGAAGAAGATGGTCCGCGGCCTGAGTTCGACCGCCGACGCACGCCAGAGCGCCGCTTCGGCCAACAGGCGATCGACGAAGGCCCGCATTCGCTCATCGGTCTGACTGGGAATGCTGTAAAAGTCGCAGTAGTGGCACTTATGAAAGCAAAACGGCACATGCACATACAGCCCGGTCACCGGTTCGCGCGAGAGCCCCTGAAGATCAAGCGGGGCTTTGCCGGCGAGCGGGAGGTGCATGGGGGAAGTTTAGGCGAAGAAGAGACCTAGAGACAAAGAACTTAGAGACGGAGAGATGGGGAGACGGAGTGGGGAACCTGGGGGATACAGTGTGGCACGACTTGACCTGTTCCGGTCAAGTCGTGCCACGGGTGTATCTGATTCGCGTTCGCGATTTTAGAGCAACTCGAACGCCCGGAACTGCGCGGTGGCGGTTTGCGTGTCGCTGCGGGCGGTGACCGCCATGCCGACTCGAAGCGCCGTGGGCATGGAGATGCTTACCGACCGGACAGTGATCCACGTTGTCCCGTTGGTGCTGTAGAACCCTGTGAACGTGTTGCCGGACCGGGTGAGCCGCAGCCAGACCGGACCGGAAATGTTGGGGATGTTCGTGGCGTAAGTGGTCGTCCCGCCGGTGCTGGTGCGGTACTTAAACATCACGCTGTTGTTGGTATCAAACCGCAGATTGATGTTGCGTGCATTGGCCGCGGTGCCGTCGCGGGCCATCAGCCCGGCCTGCGGGACAAGCCCGGTCGCGCCGGTCAGGCTGTCAACGCGGACTTTCATGTCAAAATCGCCATTTTTGGCAAAGTGTACAAACCGGAAGCTGTCGCTCGAATCGGCGATATTCAACCCGCCAGCAACGATGTTGTAGTCAGTGTTGGCAGTCACAACTGTCGTCGTCCCCGCGGGGGCGGCGGCGATGTCGGTGCTGGTCGAGCCGTCTGTCACCGTCGCACCTGCGGTGGTGATGGTTGCCTCATTGCTGGGCAACGAATCGGCAGGTGTTCCCGTCGCGATGACGCGATAGGTGTACGTCGTTCCCGCCGCACTCGTGGTATCGAGGTAGGCGGTTTGCCCTGCGGGCAGTGTGGCGATGGTGACATACGCGCCGGTGCCGGTCTTTCGCTCGACCCGGAAGCCGGTTTCGTTGTTGCTGTTATCAGCCCAGGTGAGTGCCACCTGGCTGTTGGTGCCTTCAGTTGCAGCAAGGCCCGACGGAGCGGTCGGCGCAGTGGGCGCGGGTGTGCCGCCGTCGTTGAAGCTGCGGAATTCGATGGTGTTGGTCTGCGAGACGTTTTTGCTCGACCCGGCCAGCCCGACGAAAACGCTGCTGCCCATGTTGATGGTGATGCTGCTGGTGACGGTCCAATTCACGCCGTCGGTGCTGCTGTAGCCGGTGAAGGTGTTGCCGACGCGCTGCAGGCGGAGGTAGCCCTGCCCGGCCGGGTGCGTGGCCGACCCGACCGCGGTGGTGGTGCCGCCGGTGGTGGTGCGGTAGCCAAACCGGAAGCGGTTGGAGGAGTCGGTGCGCATGATGACGTTGGCCGAACTGCTGGTGATCGATGCACGAGCCATCAGCCCCGCCTGCGCAGTGGGATGGGTGTTGCCGGTGCCGGTGACCCGCACCGAGACATCAAAGTCACCCGTGATCGTCTTGTAGGCAAACCGGAAACTGTCGGCGGTGCCCCAGATATCGGCGCCGCCGGTGATCAGGTTGTAGTCGAGGCTGTTGGTGATGGTCTGCGTCGAGCCGGCCGGCAGCGGGTTGCCGATGTCGCTGCTGGTGAACTGGCTGCTGGTGACCGCCGACGACTCATTGCTTGGGGCCGAATCGCCCGAGGGGGTGAGTGCGATGACTCGGAACGAATAGCTGGTGCCTTCGAGCAGTCCGGTCGCCGCGAACGTGGTGGCATTGGCCGCTGCGGTGCCGATGGACGCCCATGCGCCGCTGCCTCCGGTGCGGCGTTCGATGCGGAAGCCGGTTTCGTCGGTGTTGTTGTCGATCCAGGTGAGGTTAATCACACTGTTACCCGCTACGGTCGCGACGAGATTGCTCGGCGCGACGCTCCCGGCGCCCGGCGTGGAGACGGCGGCTTCGTTGCTCGACGCGCCATCGCCCGAGGCATTGAACGCGATGACGCGATATGCGTAAGCGGTGCCCGGTGCGGCGGTGGTGTCGGTGAACGAGGTTGCGTTGGTGTTGGCGGTGCCGACAGAAATCCATGTCTGCGACGAGGCCAGCCGGCGTTCGACTCGGAAGCCGGTTTCGTTGTTGCTGTTGTCGGCCCAGGTAAGCAGCACGGTGCTGCCGTTCTGCGCCGAGGCATTGAGGCTGGTCGCGCCGGTGGGCGTGCTGCCGCTGGTCGGTCGAAACGCGCTGATGGCCGCAACCGCAGACTCATTTCCGCTCAAATCGACCGCGGTCACGCGATAGAAGCTCGTCGCGCCCGAAGGAGCCGACGCATCGACGAAATCGCTCTGAGAGCGCAGGCCGGTGGTATTGAGCTTGGTGAATGTGCCATTGGAACTGCTGGACCGGTAGATGTTGTATCCGGCGAGATCGGCTTCGGTGTTGTCGCTCCAATCGAGCGTGATGCCGCTGGCCGTGCCCTGTGCGACGAGGTTGCTCGGCGCCGACGGCGCGACGGTATCGGTCAGCCGGACGGCGCTGGTTGTCGCCGGCGCCGACTCTGTGCCGTGTACGTTCACGGTGGTGATTCGATAGAAACTGGTCTGGCCGACGGGTGCCGTCGGATCGGTATATTGGCTCTGGGTGACGGGCGAGCTATTGAGCAAAGTAAACACGCCGCCGGCCGAACTGGAGCGGTAGACGTTGTAGCCGAGGGTGTTGCCTTCGGTGTTGTCGGCCCAGTTGAGGAAGATGCCCGCGCCGCTGCTGGTCCCGCTGAGCGCAGTGGGTGCCACCGATGGAGTGACGGGCTTAATATTGCTGATGATGTAGATGTTGTCCTGGTAGTCGTAGTTGGTGACGCTCGACCCGGTGTAGTCGTGCAGCAGGATGTAGGTGTTGGGAATGATCTTCCCGGCGCGATCCTTCGCGATGTACCATCGCATCGCATGGCCACCCTGGTTGATGCTGTTGGGCACGTTCCAGTCGGCGACCGACCATTGACCATCAACGCGGATGCCAAAGTTGTTGGTGCCCGGGTTAAACGACACGATGGCCGGGTTGGGGTTGGGGCTGGTGCTGTCGAGCCGCGGGAGGATGCTCTGCCCGTCGGCGGCGAGGTGCTTGAAAATCAGCGTGGTGCTGCTTGGCGGGGTGGTTGTCTGGTTGAACCACCTGATGCTGCTGGCCTTGTCAATCGCCTGCTGGTGATACGCCGCGAGCATGCGCACGGTGACGTTTAGCCCGCCTTCAGCCTTGGCCCAGAAATCGCTCAGGACTTCTTCGCCCACTTTGACGCGCTGCCCGCCGTTGCCGAGGCTCTGGCCGGTGTTGAGAACCTTGACGTTGTAGCCAAACGCCGAAAGAAGCGTGACTGCCGACGGTTCTTCATCATTTTCGCTGTTGCGCTGAGCCACGCCGCGCAGTTCGACCTGCTTGGCCGGTTCGTCGGCGTCGTTGCTGTTGATTGTGAGCATGCCCGAGCGGATTTCATTGCCCCGGACCGTGCGTTTGTAGACAAACTTGACGGTTACATCCTTGAACCCGCCCGCGCTGATGGTCGCCGCGCCCCCGCCGGAGGTGATCTGCCAGTCGCTGTTGCTGAGCACGATGCTGGTGATGTTGAGCGGCTGCGTGCCGGAGTTATTGATGCGCAGCACCGCGGTGTCGTGAACCTGATTGGGCAGGTCCTCGTCAAGCACGTTGACGTTGTTGAAAACGAGCCGGTCGGGGAACATGAATGCGCCGTCGCGATTCTCAAGGCCGATCTCCGGCCCCGCCGGCGCGGCGCGCACGTTGCGGATGATGCCGATGATGTCGTTCTGATCGTAGCTGACGTTCCATTCTTCAAACGTGAAGACATATGCGTTGGGCACCACGCTGCCGTCGGCATTCTTCAACTGGTAGAAACGGACCTTCTGCTTGCGATTGGCATTGGTCTCAAAGGCGTTGAGCGAGTGTTCGCTGTACACGACGCGGTCGGTGAATGCCGGGAATTGCCCGTAGAGCCCAAACTCGGCGCTGCCCGGGTCAAAGCTGGTGACACCCGCCGGGGTGACATTGACGCTCTGGGCATCGGCTTGCGAAATATTGAGCAGCCGATTGAGCGAGCCGACATTGCCCGGCTGATACCACCCCAGCCGCGAGGACGGGCTGACGCTGTTGGCGAAGTTGGCCAGAATCTCCACCGTCACATCGCCCGGTCCGGCCTTGAGAAGCTTCTGCAGCGAGACTTCATCGGGCGAAGACGGGTTCTGCGGGAAGTCGAGCACACTTTCGCTGCCGCCGGTGCGGATGGTGTTGGTGCCGAAGTAGAGATCGAGCACGCGTTGCAGCGCCGGCTCGTTGGTTCCACCTTCTCCGCTGGTGCCGATGCCTCGTAGCGAGATGGCAATCTGCGCGCGGTTTGGGTCATTGGTGCTGAGGGTGAGCGTGCCGGTCTTAATGCCGGTGCTGGTAGCAGTAAAGGCGATATTGAGCGTTGCGGTCTGCCCTGCGGCGATGGAAAGGGGAACAGTCGATCCGCCGGTGAGGGAGAAGTTGTTCCCATTCGCGCCGCTGAAGACGGCCTGGCTGATGGTGAGCGTGCCGGTGCCGGTGTTGGTGATGGTGACCTTCGAGCGGTTGCCGGTGGTGGTGGCCGAGGTCGATGTCACATCGTTAAAGCGCAGATCGCGGTTGGTGATCTCCGCCACCCCGCCGCCGGGGGTAATGGGGCGCAGCAGGGTGATTCGCTGCCCGCCGTACTCGGCGACGTAGAGAAACCCTGTGCCCGAGGCCTGCGTGATATCGAGCGGATCGACAAAGCCCGTAAAGCCCTGGAAGCCCGATTTGGCATCGGAAATGGTGCCGTTCGATCCGGGCGTCATCACCAGGATGTCATCGCCACCGGAGTAGCGCACGATCAGGATCTTGCCGTTGAGCGCGCCCCCGAAGGCATTGCCGCGGTACTCGATCATGCCGTTGGGCGAGTAATTCTTGCCGAAGTTGTAGGCGATCCCGCCGAAGTTGCTTTCCGGCTGGGTGCCGACAGGATACGCCGACGGGCGTTCGGGAGTCGGTTCGATCTCAAATGGATCTGCACCGGAAGTCGGGTTGCCCCCGCCGAGGATGTAATCGCCGCGGAGCGGGTTGGGGTGACCGTAATACTTACCCTGCTGAATGCGGAACATGTAATCGTTCTGGGTCGCGACGTTGGTCAGTTGCGTGCCAGCGACCCCGGGCTTGGCGGGTGTGTTTCCGCCCGCCGCCGAGCCATTGGTGGCGCTGTACATGTTCCCGTTGGTATGAAACAGGATGTCGTAGGCGCTGCGTAGACCTTCTGCGTAGATCTTGACCGGCGCATTGGTGGCAAACGGGTTATACGGATTGGCACCCGTGCTGTTGACGTCGATCGTGCCGGTGCCGATTGCGTTGACATCGATTTCAAGGATCGCGGCGCTGAGCAGCACTTCTTCCTTCAGGCCCCAGGCATTGTCGGGCGCGCCCTTGGCGCTCATGCTCGACACGTTGACGTAAAGCCTGCCGTTGGGACCGAAGACTGCCTGGTAATTCTGGTGATCCTTCACACTGCGCGGCAGTCCGACCACTACATCCTGCGCGGTCTGCAGGTTGGCACCGGTGAGCTTGGTGATTTTTCCGGTGAAGTTGCTGGCCAGCGGGAGGCCGGGCAGGCCGGCGTATTGCCCGTGGCTGACATAGGCGATCAGGTTGCTTGCAGTGCTGTTCGGCGCAAAGGCGATCGACAGCGTCATGCGCGGCCCGCCTTCGCGGTTAATGATCGTGTTGATGAGTTGTCCGGTGCCGACGGTGCCGTCGGAATTGATGGTGAACCGGACGATCTTGCCATCGATGGTGGTGCCGTAGAGCTTGCCGTCTGGCCCTTCTGTCACGCTGGTCCAGGCGTTGCCGAAGGTGTTGGGCAGTTGAATCTGTTCAAATGCGACCGAGCTATCCACCACGCCGCCGGCTGTGCCGGTGGTGAAGGTGCTGGTGAACGGGATGAACGCGGCGCCGGTGGTATCGCGCACGCCATCCGTGACGATAAACGTGTAGCCGGTGTTGGCCGCGAGGGGGGTCGAGGGCTGGTAGACGATTGCATCGCCGCCGCCGGTGGTATCGATGCTTCCGGGGATGAGCTGGCCGTCGCTGGTACGAATGAGGCGAACGTTGGTTGAGGTGAGCGTCGACGCATCGACCCCGCCGCCGATGTTGGGCAGGTTGAGGTCAGCGGCGACGAACGCATCTCTGCTGACGTTGGTCTCGCCGTTGCCCGGACGGGTGCCGGTGATGGTCGGCCGGCCGGCGGTTGAGGTGCCTGCGCTGATCTGAAAGCTGTCAAAGGTGACCGTGATCGGCCCTACGTTGTTCTTATGAAACGCCATGATGCCGGCGCGCGAGGCGCTATTGAAAAACGCCGCCTTCTTGGTGCCGGTGAGGGTAAGTTCTGCCGACACTTTCACAAACGCGCCGCCGTTGACGCTGTAAAATGCCGTGACGCGTCCGCTGGCGGCATCGCCGACGAGGCGCAGATCGAGTGTGTTGATGCTGCCGAAGCTGCCGATCGGCACTTCTTGCGCGGTGCTGCCACCCGGCAATGTGGTGGTGGTGCCGGTTGCGGTCGATTGCTCATCGCGGAACTGGAGGAAATTGCCGCTCGGCTGGCGAATTGCCACGAGCTTGACGTAGTTGTCCTGGTCAGGCCCGAAATAGATGCCGCCTTGTTCGTAGGGGTCGTTGAGATAGCTCAGCGGGCCTTTAAGGCGCGACTGAATGACAAAGCCACTCGTGGTGCCGTCAAACTGCGTTTCGAGGGCGTTGACCAGCGAGTTGTCCGAGCCGCTGTTGCCGCCGGCGGTGGCATTGCCGGTCGTAGTGAGCTTGAGCACGCCCGCGGTGGTGTCGAGATCGATCAACCCGGGTAGATACGAGTTGGCTGCGTTGGAGTTGAGCTGCACGCGCGTGAAGCCGGTGCCCTGGCCGTCTTTGTCGACCAGTTCGTCGCGATTGGAATTGAAGTCGAGGAGGAACGGCAGCGCCTGAATCGTGTCGGCACCCATCAGCTTTCGGGCTTCCAGGTCTTCAACGATCGGCTTCCAAGCCAGGTTCAGGCGGTCTGCAGGACTAAGTTCTAGCGTCTTGCTCACAGATTCTCTCCACTTCAAATTGCCGGTGTTGCGTCAGCATCATCAGACTTTCAACCCCGCGGCATGTCTTGCTGTTAAAGTCTCGTATCAGGTTGATATTCTTTCACATTCCCGGGCTTTCGTCGAATATGCGGCGGAAAGCCGCACCGGCTTGCGCCAGGGATACCGGCTTTACCGGCTGCTTCCCGGAGGCTGTACAGCCGATCCCGGGGAGTTTCGTGCCGCAGGTCATCGCGGATGCGTCCCATAAACTCTTGTCGCCACTCAGGATGCGGCAAATGGGTACGGGGCACGTCCGATCCGACGTCAAACGCGATTGATGTTGCTCGATCAAAAAACACCTTGTATCCTCTGGAACAACGGGCAAACCGACCACTCTCTATAGTGTCGCGAACTACCACGTCGCCCTGCGAGGATTTTGGCATGCAAGTCGTGCTTGTGATGTTTAAGACCGACGGCTCCCGACGGAGCTTTTCGCTGCACAAGCAGACCACCGTCGTCGGCCGGCGCGAAGATTGCGACGTGCGCATCCCGCTTGGCGAAATCTCGCGAAAGCACTGCAAAATCATCCGCGAGGACGACGAGCTGAAGATCGAAGATTTGGGTTCGAGTAATGGCACGTATATCAATGGCCAGAGAGTGCAGGGGGCATCCCTAAGCCCTGGCGATACGATAAAAATCGGCTCGGTTGTATTTGTAGTTCAGCTTGACGGCGTGCCCGGCGACGATGAAATGACACCCTTCACGTCCGACAACGTTGTGGCCGTTGCGGGTGATACATCTTCACATGATTCGGCGTCGCACGATGTCGGGTTTACTGGCTCCGACGGCAGCGCCCCCGGCATGGACCCGACAGCCATTTCGGACGTTGGCACGTCCGAAAGCAGCCACACGTTTGACCCCATGGGAATATTGGACGGTCCAAACGATTCCGGCGCCGCCGACGCGCTGAGCAACAGCGCGATCGCCGACGATATCGCCGCCGACCTCGAGCGTGCCGAGAGGGAAGACAGTCGGTAGGGGTTCCCGTGCCTTCGCGCTCAATCTAAGCCGCAATCTAATCTAGCGGGGGCCGATTCGGCCAGGCGGTCGCCGTTATCGGGCCGTTCGCGCCCACTTATTCCGCTTTTCACCCATCCAGCCGCCATTCGGGCTGTTTGGCCCTGTCTCCAATGTCTCGCCGCGCGTGGCCGGTTCCTGACAAAATCTGTTGACAACGAGCGGGCAGCTTGTTATGGTTTTGTTAGGATATCCGACCTGCCGAGACGGCTCTTTTCGCGAGAAGGCCCGGTTTTGCGCGTCGGATGTTTAATGGTTCTTGAACAAGAGGTGGTTTAGCCAACTGAGGAGGTTGTCATGGGTAAGTGGATCGAACTTCGGAAAGACCAGCCGGAAACTCCCGGCCCCGATCGGCAAGACATCCCGCCGGCCGACCCGGGCCGGGTGCCCGAGGATGCCCGAAAATGCCCGATTTTTGAAAATACGCAATTTCCCGTATATCTACCCGAAAAGCAGCGCGCCGCCATCGAACTGCTCGCTGCGGGCCAGCCGCTCAATCGCGTTGCCGAGGCCCTAAGTATTGATCAGAAAACGCTTTACCGATGGCGGTGCGATCCTGAGTTCGGCGCCGCTCTTTCGGCCCGGGTTAACCAGATGTGGGGCGAAGCCTCCGAACGGTTACGCACGATGGCCATTCGAGCGGTCGATCTTTTGCAGGAGCAGTTGTATAGCCGAAGCACCGAATCGTGCTACCGGGCGGCGCGAAGCGTGTTCCATCTCTTTGGGGCGGGAAGAGTGATGGCTCGGAGCCAGTTGCTATCCGACCAGGCCAGGAGTGCCGCCGCGGCGCGCCCGGTTGCGTCCGGCCCGGCAGAATAGCGCATTGGTCATCAAACTTCGCTCCGGCGGTCGTGCAGGCTTTATTTTGAGGCGAAGGGGCGTTAAATTGCGTGGCTCGCGTCGTATTGGGCATTAGTCGCCGGATCGCCGCGGTTCGCACTCATTTACGTTAGAGGATTGCCATGGCCGAGAACCAAGCCGCCGTTGCGGAACAGACCGAAGCGTTTCAGTACCCCATTCAGATCGAAGACGCCGGCCCGGCGACCAAGAAAGTAGTGGTGGAGATTCCCAAAGAGCGAATCGATGCCAAGCTGGCCGAGCAGTTCAAGGAACTGCGCGGCGCCGCCGCCGTGCCAGGGTTTCGCCCGGGGCATGTGCCGCAGAAGCTGTTGGAAAAGAAGTTCAGCGCCGACGTCCGCGAGCAGGTCCGCCGGAGCCTGATTGGCGAAAGCTACGAGCAGGCCGTGGAGAAGAACAACCTGCAGGTGATTGGTGAACCGGTGTTTGCCGACCCGAAATCGCTGGAACTGAAAGACAACGAAGGCCTGAAGTACAGCTTCGAGGTCGAGGTGCAGCCGGAACTGAATCTGCCGGAACTTACCGGGGTGAAGGTGAACCGCCCGGCGATCGCCATAACCGAAGATAACGTCGATCAGGCGATGCAAAACCTGCGTGAACAGCAGGGCCTGCTAGTGCCCGTGGAAGACCGCGGGGTGGAAGATAAAGATTATCTGGTAGTTGATGTCGAGGTGAAGCTCGACGGAGAGTTGGTCGGCCACCAGCATGATGCGCAAGTGGTCAGCCGGCCGGGTCGTATCGGCGGGATTGATGTTGCCGACCTCGATAAACAACTCGCCGGCATGAAGGCTGGCGAAAAGCGTGACGTGAAAGTGGCTGTGCCCGAGACGCATCCGAGCGAAAAAATCCGTGGCAAGGAAGTGAACATCGAGTTTTCGCTGAAAGACATCAAGAAGCTGGAGCTGGCCGAGATCAACGATGAGTTCCTGGCCGACCTCGGATTCGAGAATCAGCAGCAGCTTCGTGACGCGCTTCGGGAACAAATGGAAGAGCGCATCAAGATGGATGTGCAGAGCGCGCTTCGCGAGCAGGTTCACAAATATCTACTTGACAGTACAACGATCGAGATTCCCAGCCGTCTGAGCGATCGACAGGCCCAGCGGGTGGTCAACCGTCGGGCGGTCGATCTGATGATGCGCGGCATGCCGGAAGAGACCATTCGCGCCAACCTGGAAAAACTGCAGGTGGGCGCGAAAGATGAAGCCGCACGCGAGCTGAAACTGTTCTTCATCCTCCAGAAAATCGCCAATGATTTCGGCGTGGATGTGGACGAAGGGGAGTTGAATGGACGAATTGCCATGATCGCAGCGCAGCGCGGCGAGCGCCCCGAAAAACTCAAGCAGAGCATGGCCAAAGACGGCACGCTGCAGAACATGTATGTTCAGATGCGCGAGCAGAAGGCGGTCGACAAGATTCTCGAAACCGCAGAAATCAGCGAAGTGGATGTGACGGCGAAGAAGGCTGAGTAGGGTGACTCGGCTGTTCGGGAAACCCGAATGACCAAACCAGCAGCTTGAATCAATCCCGAAGCCCGAATGACGAAAGTCGTTCGGGTTTCGACTTTCGCAGGATGTGGTTTGGCCGGTATTCTAATCTCGTCATTCAGGTTTGATTCGGATTTCTGATTTCGCCATTCGGTTTTTGATCATGCCAGACATCACCGCACCCATCGGAACCGCCGACACACTTCCCGACGAGGCGGCGAAGTGGCAGGCGATCGAACGCGCCGCGCGCGAGACCTCGGCACTCTATCACTTTAAGGAAATACGCACCCCAATCCTCGAGCACACCGAACTCTTCCACCGCGGCGCGGGCGAGACTACCGACATCGTCACCAAGGAAACCTACACCTTCACCGACCGCGGCGGCCGCTCGATCACGCTGCGCCCGGAACAAACGGCCGGCGTCGTCCGCGCGGTAGTCGAGAGCAAGTTACTTAATGATCCGGGCAGCATCGTGAAGGTCTTTTATCTCGGTCCCAATTTTCGGTACGAGCGGCCACAAAAAGGTCGGCTGCGCCAGCACCACCAGTTCGGCGTCGAGGCGTTTGGGGTGGCCAATCCTGAACAGGACGTTGAGTGCATTCTGCTGCAACTGGCGTTCTATCAGCGCTGCGGGCTGAAAGACCTGGCGCTGCGCATCAACAGCCTCGGCGACCGCGAGAGCAAGTTGCGATATCGCGAATTGCTCGTGAACCACCTTTCGCCCCGGCGCGAGAGCCTGAGTGAAGAATCGCAGCGACGGCTCGAAACCAATCCGCTGCGCATTCTGGACAGCAAGGACCCGCGCGATGTGGAAGCGTGCAAAGGCGCGCCGCCGGCGAGTGAATCGTTGACGGAAAAATCTAAACAGCACTTTGAAACCGTCGCCCGTCTGCTGGAGCAGGCGCAAGTGAGTTTCACAATCGACGGCGCGTTGGTCCGGGGCTTTGACTACTACACCGACACACTGTGGGAAGTCACCGCGGGCGGGCTTGGTTCTCAAAACGCCATCGGTGGCGGGGGACGGTACGACAATCTCGTCGAACAGCTCGGCGGCAAGCCCACGCCGGGGGTTGGATTCGGCAGCGGGCTGGAGCGGTTGCTCATCGCACTCGACGCGCAAAGAGTGGCGCTGCCCATCGAGAAAAAGCCGCTCGTCTGGCTCATCAGCCACGGCGATGCGGCGCGGTCGGCAAACGTCCGGCTATTGCAGGAACTCCGCGCCGCTGGCATCGTATCAGACATGGACCTCGCCGGTCGCAAGGTCGATAAGCAATTCAAACGCGCCGACCGCGAAGGCGCCAGCTGGTGCATCATCGTCGGCGACGCCGAACTGGCCGGCGGAACTGTGAATCTGAAGAACATGGTTACGCAGGAGCAGGTGAGTGTGGAACGAAGCGAAGTCTTTGAAAAACTACGTTAGAGTGTAATGCTCGATTCATGAACCGGAAGCCGTGAATCAGATGACGCTACAGACCAAAGATGTTCGCGTGCTAGACTACAGCGTGGCCGGTCCCCGCGACTGGGTGGCAGGCACACGCCGGGTGTGCACGTGGACGATCGGCATCGCGTTGATCTCCGGCTTGGTCTTGTTGTTGGCCCATCTTGTCCGGCAGACAACTGAGATCGCGCGCGAGCGAGATGCCTTTGCGCAATCGGTGCTCACCGGAGGTGCTGAAGCGCTGAGGCTGGATTTTCCGTTCCACAACCCCGAACTTCCGGCTGCTGCGACGAAGTCGCCTGCTCTGGAGCGCCTGCTGAATCGTCACAGGGCCCCGCAGGATCATTACGGTACTGTGCTGGCGTCGCAGTTGACCTCGCCGGGCGGCACCGATGCTTTCGTCTGGGTCCGATCTGTTACCCGAGACGCTTCTTGTATAGTGATTGGCAGCACCCCTTCCATCCACGCAACGGTGGTCCGGCCGACCTCACTTCTGTCGCGTCGAGTTTCGGCAGATCCGCTCGTCGGCGGGCGTGCTGACCTTGAGAGTGTCGATCGCGCGAAGCGGGTGATTACTGTTTACACAGCGACCCCCGACCCGCACGACGCATCACACGCCAGCTTTATTCTGAAGATTGACGCCGAAGAGGTGTGTTATGACCTATGGCTGCGCGACGATGACAGCACGCCAGCCGGACTGACTGTTGCAGTCGAGAAAAGGAGAGAAGCATCGGATACGTCGGGAGTCCGACCTGGCACAGATTAGCCAACCGATTAGCCGACTACCCCGAGCATTCGCTGGGCGGCGGCCTTCAGGTCAGGTAGGTGATCGTTATGCACTCTCCAGATCAATCCAATGTCGATATTGAAATAGTCGTGGACCAACCGATGCCGAAAGCCGGCGATTTGTTTCCATGGGATCGCGGCCTCAGTCTCTTTGATCGCGTCGGACAGTCGCTGACTCGATTCGGTCATCACCTGAAGATTTCTGATGACCGAGTCGCGAATCGTCCTGCTGTTTTGCATTGCGTCGCGCCCGCCGGCGAGGTCTTCCTGCACGTTGTCGATGCATGTGAGAATGTGAGTCAGGTAAAGGCGATCAGTCAGCGCAAACTGGCTCATAACTTCACCGCTTCTGCCAGCACACGTTCACGAACCAGCGGATGGAGTTCTTGCGGCATGCCGACGTCAACTTCGCAGCCGAGCAGTTCTCTCAAGTCCACGATCAGCCCGCCGGGGAACCACGGTGAGGTCGGGCCGACAATATCGATGAGGAAATCGGCATCGCTCTCCGGGCGTGCGTCTCCCCGCGCACGCGATCCGAAGACTCGCACATTTCCCGCGCCGTGTCGCGCGGCGACTTCGATGATCCGGGCACGCTTCTGCTGTATCAGGCGGTCCATGCAGGGCAGTATAGCATCAACGGCGAGATTTGTTTGTCTCGAAGGTGTGGGGCCGCGGCGCGATTCATCACGCTGCGGGTGTCGCCACCGCGGCGAGCAGGGCGTCGCCGTATAGCTTCACCTTCATCGGCCCCATGCCTTTGACGCCTTCGAGATCGGACAGCGTTGCGGGGGCCGCAAGGGCGATGTCTTTCAGGGTGGAATCATGACAAATCACATACGCGGGCAGGGATTTTTCGCGAGACAGTGCGCTGCGCACCGCGCGCAGGCGCTGGAAGCACTGCTCGGTTGCCGGGTCGAGCTGAAGCGAGTCGTCGAGCCGAGCACCGTTCATCCGCGCCTTGCGCCTAGGCGGAGGACGCGCGTCGACTGCTGCGCCGGGGTAGCTCGATTGCTGCGACAACAGATCAATCAGCGTCTCCGGCGGCGGGGCTTGGGCCTTCATCACCCGCACGCCTTCGCTGGTCAGACGCACCACCGGGCGAAAGTTGCGATCGGGATCGAATTGCTCCGCCAGCGCCGACTCGATCACCCTGCGCATCATCTCCTTCACCGCGCTGGCTCTGAACTCGCGCAGCAGCCCAAACACGCTCAACTGATCGAGCCTCCACCTGGTGATGCGCTCGTTGGAAACGCCAATCAGTACATCAGCAACAGTCGCAAGGCCAAACTGACCGTTCATTCGCGCGATCGCGCTGAGGATTTTGCGAATCACCAGCGTCGTCTCGTCGTCGACGATCAAGGCGCTGTCATGGTCTGCAAGCTGGCCACGGCGGCAGACGTCGCAGGTGCAATCGCTGATTTCACTCTCGTCACCGAAGTAATCGAGAATCATCTGTCGGCGACACCGATGCGTGGAGAGAAATCGCACCATCAGTTCCAGCTTGTCGGTGGCAATCTTCTGAAGCTCGGCCTTGCGTTCGGGCGTGAGCGAACCGTCTTCGCCAATCTGGTCGATGAAGAATTCCTGCGTACGGCGATCCTGAAAGCTAAAGAGCACCACGCAGCGGGCAGGCAGGCCATCGCGGCCGGCGCGGCCGGCTTCCTGGTAATGTTGTTCGATCGTGCCGGCAAAGTTGTAATGAATCACAAATCGAATATCGGGCTTGTTGACACCCATTCCAAACGCGGTCGTCGCGATACAGATGGCGCGCGGCGTGGTCATGAACTTCGCCTGGTTGCTGGCACGCGCCGACGCGTCCATGCCGGCGTGATAGGCGAAAATCGGTCGGTCGCTGATCGCGCCGGAGAGCAGGTCGGTCAATTCATCGACGGCTTTGCGAGTCGAGCAGTAGACAATGCCGGTACCCAGTTCGCTCCGAAGCAGGGCGAGGAGCGCCTGCTGCTTCTCACTGGTCTTGCTGACGCGGATCGATTCATAGCTGAGATTGGGCCGGTCGAAACCCGTGATGTAGATAGCGGGTTCACGCAGGTGAAGTTGGCGGATGATGTCGGCGCGCACGTCATCGGTCGCGGTGGCGGTGAGGGCGATGGTTGGAGGGTCGCCGAGTTGGTCGCGGATCGGCCCAAGACCGCTATATTCCGGCCGAAAGTCGTGTCCCCAGTGGCTGACGCAGTGCGCCTCGTCAATCGCAAACAGGCGTGGCTGCAGCTCACGAAGCAGCGGCTGAAACGTGGGGGCGAAGAATCGCTCGGGCGCGACATAGAGCAACCCGTCGTAGCCATGCCGTAGTCTGGAGATGACCGCACTCTGCTCGGCGGCGGATTGCGCGCTGTTCAGCACGAGCGCGTCAATCCCGCGGTCGTTCAACTGCCGCACCTGGTCGGCCATCAGCGAAATCAGTGGCGAGACAACGATCGTCAACCCACCGCTGGCCACTGCCGGGAGTTGATAGCACAGCGATTTGCCGGCCCCGGTTGGCATGACACACATGACATCGCGCCCGGAAAGCACGTCGGCAATGACATCGGCCTGCGCGCGGCGGAATTCGTTCAGGCCAAACCGGTCGCGGAGAATCTGCAGTGCGTCTGTCAATCCACCTTCGATTGTAATCGCAGAAGCGCGGAGATGTACCCCGGCCTGCGCGTTGCAGACTGCTGCGATATGGACGCGGCGGCAACCGTGGCGTTGATTACAGAGCCGGTTTGCGATAATTACCGATCATTAACGAATTGAAGGGAAAGGATTTCCAATGTCAGACACCGCCATCGCCACCGCGGCCGATTATGCAGATGCCATGCTGGTTGCCCGCCGGGCGAAGAGCGTCCTTGTGTTGATACTACTGCTCGCAGTGCTCGCGCAACTCGGGCTTTTCTTCGCCGCCAGGTACAGCAATGTGATTGTTGAGCCGAGCATCGTCCCCACCTCGCCGCCGGTGGAACTTGCAACGACTTTACCTGCCGAGCTTCCAGTCGATTCTCCCGCAGTGTCATCGACCATTGCCACAACTCCGGTTCAGCCGAGCAGCAAGTGGTTTGACTCGTTTCACTACCTCGTCGGGCTGACAGGATTTCTGGGCATAGCACTTTCAATCGTGCTTTCGCTGGTGCTGTTTCTCCTGGTGAAGATCATGCTGGTGGGCCGGTTGATCGGTGTCGCCCGGGTGACCAGCGCCTATGTATGGACGCTGGTGCTCATCGTCTTGCTGTTTCCGTGGCAGGCGTTTCTTTCAGATCACACCTTCAGCAGCCGCGAGTTCATCATTCCGGGAGTGCTCTATACCTGGGATGAACTGCTTCAGTTCGCGCGCTTCAGCACGGAAGAACTCGCGCCGGCTATTCTCAAGTGGGCGCGATTCGTCGGCTTTCCAGTCCTGGCGGTGTTGATGCTCATGGTCATCCAGATCAAGAGCAACCGCGGCCTGCGGCAGGCACTTGGGGAAGATGAACTCTCGGCGCTCGGCAGCTAAATGGCCAAAGGGATGACTGGCGATGTGAGCTTGACTCAAAGTCGCGCGCTCCCTGGCACTTGTACTGCCGCGGGTGTGCAGCGAGATGACCGGCATGCGTGAAGAACGTGGACAGATTCCGGGTGATGTGGTCGTCTATGAGCCGTTCACGCTTTGGGGTTCGGTCGGGGGGAATGTCTCGGTGATCGAAGGCGGGAAGCTCTATGTCCGCGGCGCGGTCTACGGCCACATGACTGTCGAAGCCGGTGGAAGGGTACATATCCTCGGCATCGTGAGCGGCGACTTGACCGTGATGACGGGTGCAAAGGTGATCGTCAGCGGGCAGGTCGGCGGCAACGCGATCAACCTTGGCGGGCGGCTACACGTCGACAGCAAGGCGACTATTCACGGCCGCGTGCGAACCAAAGATGGCAAAACGGAGGACAAACGCGAGTGACGCCCCCCGGCCAGTTCTCCAACACGCAATGTGCGTCGTGCCGCGGAGTACGCGCACCGCGGCGGTTGTATCGATCCTAGTATGCGCGTCGGTTTGCCATCGCGCCCCACAGGTTAAACGCCTTGATCGCCTCTGGAACGACTACATGAATCTGCGGTAAGGTCCGGCCACCCAGCGGGAGGCGAAGCTCGTCATAGAAGAATGAGTCGTCGAAGCCAATGGTGGCAGCGTCGGCGATTGTGTTGGCGAAGTAGACCTTACTCGCTCGCGCCCAATAAATCGCCGCGAGGCACATGGGGCACGGCTGGCTGCTGGCGAAGACCTCGCAGCCCGAGAGGTCGAAGGTGTTGAGGTGTGCGCACGCGTGTCGAATGGCGACAACCTCTGCGTGTGCGGTTGGGTCATTATCGTGCAGCACTCGGTTGAAGCCCTCGCCGACGATCCGGTCGGCCTTTACAACCACGGCACCAAACGGCCCACCGAAGCCATCGCTCATGCCTTGCTCGCTCAGTTCGATGGCTCGCCGCAGGAAGGTCACGACGCGCGGATCTTTGGAAGGATCGCCAAAAGCTTCAATTTTGTTGGCTGGAGTGTCTGACACGCGCCTAGTATTGTATCGAGGGTCGGACAATACAACACTCTTTTAATTGGAGAATCAGATGATGGCCGGACCAACGCAATCATTCTCAAGACGCCGCCTGCTCGCCCTCGCCGGAGCCGCGGTTGCCGCGCCGTCACTTGCAAGGGCCGATGGCAAGACCACCGTCATCACGCCAGACCGTGATCTACAGGGTGCGGGATTCTTTCGCAGAATGATCGGGGCGATCGAAGTGACGCTCGTGAGCGATGGCGCATTCGCATTCAATCCGCCGTATCCGCTCTTCGGCGAAAATGTTGGCGAAGAGAAAGTGCGGGCAGCGCTTGAAGCAGAGTTTATCGACTACGGCAACGTCGGGGCGCAGGTGAGCGCGTTGCTGATTCGGAGTGGCAAGGATGTCGTGTTGGTCGATACCGGCTGCGGCGAACTGTTCGGCCCATCGACCGGCAAGCTACTCAGCAATCTTGCCAATGCCGGTGTCGCCGCGAGCGATATCACGGCGGTGGTGATCACGCATGCTCATGGCGATCACGTCGGGGGCCTTCTAAGCCCCCGCGGGGTGGATGTGTTTCCCAACGCTCATTACTTTGCGCACACGGATGAAGTGGCGTTCTGGTCGGGCACCAATCCCGATCTGAGTAAGTCGGGCATCGCGCCCGCCGATCAGGCAGGGTTTATTCAGGGCGCGCAACGGGCACTCAAAAACATGGCGCCGAAGCTGACTTTGCTCGGCGATTCGCTCAAGATTGTCGATGGCGTTGATGCCGTTCCCGCGCCGGGACACACGCCAGGACACCTTACGCTCATGATTTCCTCTGGCGGCGAGCACCTGTACTACATTGCTGATACCGTGCACCATCATGCGTTGACTCTGGCTCACCCGGGTTTTCACATGGCCTTCGACACCGACCGCGATGCCGGTGTCGCATCGCGAAAGCGGGTGCTTGACCGGGCCGCTTCGGATAAGCTACTGGTCGCGGGCGCTCATCTACCGTTCCCGGGGTTCGGGCATGTTCGCAGAACCAGCGATGGGTTTGGCTGGGTTCCGAGCGTCTGGCAGTGGTGATCGCGGGCGAATAAATCAGTCGAGGTACTATGCGAATCGGAATTCTTGGAAGTGGCAACATGGGGCGCGTGCTGGGTGCGTCGTGGGCCGATCACGGGCACGAAGTGTTCTTCGGCTCGCGCGATCCCGACAAGGCCCGGCAGGTGGCTGCGGAGGTGGGCCGGGGCACCACCGGCGGGAGCAATGACGATGCTGCGAAAGCGTCGGAGACCATTTTGCTCACCGCGCGCCATCTACCGAGTACCTTTTTGTCCAACGTTGCGGTGCTGGGTGATAAGGTTGTGATTGATGTGAATAACCGGGAGATCCCGCCAAATTTTCGTTTTCCTGCCATGCCGGAGCGATCGTTTGCGCAGCAGGTGCAGGAAGATGCGCCCGGGGCGATGGTAGTGAAGGCGTTCAATACAATTGCGCAGGAGTTGTGGGATCACCCGCCGGAATTGTTGAGCAAGTTTAATGTCGCGTGCTTTCTGGCAGGCGACAGCGACCGTGGCAAGGCGATCACGACGGCACTCGTGCGCCAGACGGGCCTCACGCCGATCGATTGCGGCTCGCTGCAGCACGCGTGGATGCTCGAAGCGTCGGCGGACCTTGTTCGATTACTCATCATGGATCGGCGGATGGGCCCGTGGACCACCCTCTCTGTCGCCACCCTCCCAAAGACCGAACCAAGATACGGCGGGCGACGTTGAAGCGATCAGGGCTTGAGGCACCCAAGCCGGCACTTTGTGCAGAATACTTTGCCCCGCGGTAGTTAGATGGAGCGATCATCATGGCCGAGACCCCCTCATTGCAGATTGACGACGACTGGAAGAAACAGGCCCAGGAAGAAAAGCGAAAACTCGCGGAAAAGGCCGCAAGTGCCCCCGCCGCCGCACCCGCGGGGGTGGCCAGGGCTTCAGAGGGCAAGACGCCACCAGGCGAGCGGGAAGCGCCTCAGGCATCGTTCCCTACACTCGTCCGATCGATCATGACCCAGTCTCTCATGTACCTTGGCGAACTGGCCGTGCGCGGCGGGGAACAGATGCTGAACCTCGATATGGCAAAGTATCAGATCGACTTGCTGGGCGTGCTCGAAACCAAGACAAAGGGCAACCTGTCGGCCGAGGAACAAAAGTTGCTCGACCTCACGCTTTACGACCTTCGATCGAGGTTTAGTGAGACTGCGTCGCGCTATGTGATGTAGCGCGGCGGGGCAAATAGATGGTTTGCCATCTTGCCTAACTTGAATCATTCGTTTAATTTCTGTTTACGTTGGTTCAATACGAACACGCCGACGGATGATGGACCATCGGTCGGCGGCGACGGATAGAGCATGGATCGCTCGCTGTCGCAACCATCACGGCCTGGCCGTGGTGCTTTTCCGAGAAAGGCAAGGAAGCCATGGCGGCTCGGCGCCACGCCATCTCCGCTGGTCCGTCCCGGCTGTCACAATTGTGGCAGTTGCCATTGCTCATCGTCTCCCTCGCGCTTTTTGGCTACGCGGCTTACCTCTTCATCGACCCCAAGCCCGGCCTGACCGCCGCGGAGAAGATCGATGTGGCGCAGATCCTTCTCGATCAGGACCGCCCCGAAGCCGCCCGCGAACACCTCAACAAGGTGCTGGCAAGCGAGAAGCTGAGTGTGGCCCAGCAGGGGCAAGTCCACATCATGCTCGCCGAGTCGCTCGACCGTGAGCAGAAGCAGAAGTCGCTGGAGATTCCGGCGAATTATCAACGCATTATCGAACAAACGCGCCTCGCGCTTTCACGCGGCGTGCAGCCGAACGCGACCATACACCGTCGGCTGGCCGAGAGCTTCGAGGCGCTCGGGCGGTGGGATGATGCGATCGACAACTACCGCAAGGCGATGGCCAGCGAGCCCGATCGCTCGCTGCCGCTTCAGCGGAAAATCATCGATTTGCAGTTGGTTTCAGATGATCTCGCGGGTGCTGGCGCATCGCTTGAAAGGTATCTGACTGACCCGCGCGTGGCCAATGCCGAACGGGCCTGGGCGATTGGCGAACAGGCGCAGATCAAGATCGAAGAAGGAAAGTACGTCGAAGCGAGGCTGATGCTCGACGACGCAATGAAGATCGAGCTAGACCCGGTGGCGCGCGGCACGCTCCACTATCGTCTGGGGTATTGTGCGTTCCGGTTGGGGGAGACCGACGAAGCAGAACGGCTGTTGCGGGTGGCGCGCGAAGAGTTGCAGATCCGCCATCCGCTTGACGCCGATGCGTGCTACTACCTCGGCAAGATTTATCAGGATCGAAGTGATCCGATGCAGGCGAATTCGTTCTATCAGGTCGTTCTCACAAGCCACCCCGATTCGCAAGTGGCACCGCTGGCGCGCATGGGCCGGGCGATGTGCCGCATCCTGCTCAAGCAGGACGATGCAGCTTTATCTGACCTGCAGCAGTTGGTGCGCGAGGTGCAGAGTCGGCCGAGCCGCGCGAGGCTAAAGGGCGAAGTGGCCGACGGCCTGCGGCGGGCAGGGGCGGCGTTTGCCAATCGTGAGAACTTCACCGGTGCGCTCGAGGTGCTGGCGTATGAACAGGAGATTGATGGCAAGCCGGTCGCCGGGTTCTTTGCGAGGCTCGCCGACGTCTACGAACGCCGGGCCGCACAGCTAACGCAGCAAATCGCGCTGGCCCCGGCCGCGGAGCGCATTCGGAAGGAGCAGTTGCACCGCGAGTCGACCATTAAGGCCGCTGACTCGTACATCGCATACTCACGGGCGCAAACGCTCATCGACGACAAGAACTACGGTGCTGCGATGTGGAAAGGCATCGAGCTTTACGATCGCGCCGGCGATACCCCCGCAGTCATTGCGACGCTCGATCTGTTCATCGCAGAGCGCCCCGACGACCCACTCGCCCCCGATGCGGTGCTTCGCCTCGGGCGGGCGTTTCAGGCTTCTGGACAATTTGATAAGGCCATAGAGGCCTTTCAGCGCAACCAGTTTCGCTATTCGCAGAGCCTCGCCGCCAGCAAGAGCGCCGTGCCACTGGCGCAGGCTTACATTGCCAAGGGGCCGGATTCATTCGGCAGGGCGGAGGCGGTGTTGAAGGGTGTGATCGACAATAACCCGATGATCACCCCGGACTCGCAGGAGTTCAAAGCGGCGCTGTTTGAGCTAGGCATGCTTTTCCATCGCACGGGCCGGTTTGAAGAGGCGATTTCAAAGCTCGAAGAGTTTTCCAACCGCTATCCGAATGACGATCGAACGACGCAGTTGCTCTTCATCACCGCCGACAGCTATCGCAAGAGCGCGCTGGCGATCGACCCGGCGGCGCACGCTGCGAAGAACGCGACGGCGTCTGCCGATGACTCCCCGGCGTTCGACCCGGCCGAGGCACTGGCTGCGCGAAATGCGCGGCTGGTCCGCGCGCGGGCGCTCTACGAACGAATCACCGAACTCTGGCGGGGCACCACCCCAACGCGCGAGCTGGAAAAATTGCACCTCAAGCTTTCGCACTTTTACAGGGCTGATTGTCTCTATGATCTTGGTGACTACGCAGCGGCCATCAGCCTCTACGACGCCGCCGCCGTCCGATATCAGGATGACCCCGCGGCGCTGACGGCGTTCGTGCAGATTGTGAACGCGTATTGCGCCATGGGCAAGCTGGAGCAGGCGAAGGCCGCCAACGAGCGCGCCAAATGGCTACTGCGCAGGATGCCGCCGGATGCTTTTCAGGACGGCGCATTTTCGATGCCAAAAGAGTATTGGGAACGCCAACTGAAGTGGATCAGCGAAGCAGGAATGTGGTGATGAATTGCCTCGTTCAGAATGCGTGACAACGATCAACCATGAACTCTTCCCTCGACATCATCACTGCGATCGAACAGCAACTCGCTTGCTATCAGCGGCTGGCAAAGCTCGCCGATGTTCAGCGGGAGCATGTGCAGATGGGCGATGCCGAATCGCTGTTGGCGGTACTTCAACGGCGCGCGGGCGTGCTGGAGGAACTGTCGGCCCTCGAACGCGTAGTGGGTCCAGTCAAGCGCGACTGGGCGACATTCACCCGGTCGCTATCCGATGACAGCCGTCAGCATGTCGAGCAGGTGATGCTCGGTTCGAGGGAGTTGCTCGAGCAGATCACCAAGTCGGATCAGGACGACGTGCTGCTTCTGCAGCAGCGGAAGCTGAATGTCGGCAAGCAGATTGGTCAGGCGACCGCTTCGCGGCAGGTCAACCGCGCGTATGCTGGCGCCGCCTACAGCGCCCGTGGGGCCGGAAACATGGATCTATCGCGATGAATCAAACAATAGAAGCCAACTCGACCGAGACTTCGCCCACAGGTGAGGCCCGCGCCCAGCGGATCGAAGAGCTTGGGAGAATCATCATGGCCTATAGCGAGCTGACCGAGCGACTGCAACAGTCGCACGAACAGCTGAAGGGCCAGGTTGTGAAGTTGCGCACAGAACTCAGCGAAAAGAACCGTATGCTCGAACGCCGCAATCGCCTCGCCGCGCTCGGTGAGATGGCGGCAGGGTTGGCACACGAGATTCGCAATCCGCTCGGCGGCATTCAGCTATACGCCGGCATGCTCGGCCAGGACGTGGCCGACCGTCCGGATTCCGTGCAGGTTGTCAATAAGATCACCAGCGGCGTAAAGCAGTTGGAGTGGCTGGTGAGCCAGGTGCTTCAGTTTACTCGAGAAATGCGGCCGACCATTCGCGAGTGTGATCTGGCCGAGGTGGTGAGCGACGCCATCGACCTCGCCGAGCCGCGCGCCGCGGCGGCGGGGGTGCGACTTACCGTCGACGGCCCGCTATCGGTACCCGCGATGATCGACCCGAACATGTTCGGGCAGGCACTGCTCAACCTCGTCCTCAATGCCGTAGAAGCCCAGGCCGAGCGAGGTGATGTAATCCGCGAAAGTTTAACCGGCAGCGAGTTAACCGGCGGTGAGGTGATCGTCCGCTATCGCGCGCAGGAAGGCGCACAGTTTTGTCTGGAAGTTACCGATCGTGGCCCGGGGATTCCCGCAAGCGCGCTCGATCGAATCTTCAACCCGTTCTTTACCACGAAGGATCATGGCACCGGACTGGGTCTGGCGATTGTGCATCGGATTATTGAGTCACACGATGGCACGATCTCCGCGGCGAACATGGAAACTGGCGGAGCTCGATTTGAGATCCGGGTTTGAGTCGGTGGCGGTGAAGTTGCTGGTAGCGGGAGTTTAGAAAGATCAGGCATTGGACAGTTGAGCCTGGTTGAAAGTTGATTGAAGTTGGAAGTCTTAAGGAGGCGCACGGATGGCACGCATCCTCGTTGTTGATGATCAGGAAATGATGCGAGATTCGCTGGCTGGAACGCTCGCGCGCGACGGCCACGAGATTGTCGCCGCCGGTGACGGCACCGTCGCGATTCAGCGGCTGCAGGGAGGTCAGCGATTTGACCTGGTCATTTCCGACCTGCGCATGCCGAAGATGACCGGCACCGAACTCCTTGCCGAGGTGAAGAAGTTTCGGCCCGATCTGCCCGTGGTCCTCATGACCGCGTTTGCCTCGGTGCAGACCGCGGTCGAGGCGATGAAACTCGGTGCGTATGATTACATTCAGAAGCCCTTTGAAGCCGACGAGATCAAGTTGCTCGTAGAGCGCACGCTCGAGCATAGCCGGCTCAAGCTTGAGAACGCCGCGCTGCGCAGCATGGCCGAAGCATCCGGCCCGCGGCCGCTGATTGGCTCTTCACCGCTGATGCAGGAAGTGCGCAGCACCATTGATGTCGTCGCCCAGCGGTCGGCAACGGTGCTGATTCGAGGCGAAAGCGGCACAGGCAAGGAGGTGGTGGCACGGGCGATTCATTACGCATCCCCGCGGAAGGACCGACCGTTCCTTGCGGTCAATTGTGCCGCGCTCAGCGAGCATCTGCTGGAAAGCGAGCTTTTTGGGCATGAGAAAGGCGCATTTACCGGAGCCGACAAGCTCCGCCGAGGACGCTTCGAGTTGGCCGACGGCGGCACATTGCTCCTCGATGAAATCAGCGAAATCGCCCCCGGCCTGCAGGCTAAGCTGCTACGCGTTTTACAGGAGGCGTCTTTCGAGCGCGTTGGCAGTTCGATCACGCAGCAGGTCGATGTGCGCGTGATCGCGACCAGCAATCGCGATCTGGAACAGTCGGTGCGCGAGGGGAAGTTTCGGCAGGATTTGTTCTACCGGCTCAACGTTGTTCCCGTCGAATTACCTCCGTTGCGGCAGCGGGCGGATGACATTCCGGAACTGGCACGCCACTTCCTGCACCGATCGGCCAAGCGGGAAAGCGAGGCCACACGGCACATTGATTCAGATGCGGTTCGACTATTGCAGAAGTATCCGTGGCCCGGCAACGTGCGCGAGCTGCAGAACATCATGGAGCGCGCCAACGTGCTCGAACGCGAAGCGGGCGTCGTGCGCGCCGCAACGATCGAACCCTGGCTGCGCGTCGCCGACACGAGCGATGTGAATGTCGATGGCCTGGCTGGCAAGCCATTGGCCGATATTGAAAAGCAGGTGATCCTGTCCACCCTGCAACAGTTCCGCGGGCACAGGATCAAGACCGCGACGGCGCTTGGCATTGGCGTGCGCACGCTCGGGATGAAGCTCAAGAAATGGAAGGATGATGGAGAGTTGATGGAAGCAACGATGTAGTCCTTGCGCAGCAGTTTTTGCGCCCTGAGCGCACCGATTGCGCGGCGGTCGGCAGGCGGTCATGGTTGATTGAAGTCATCGAGCACCACCGGTTTGAGATGTCGATGTCATCAATCCCCCTTGGGTAAGCGGACTTCTTTCATGGCACGCGGTTTGTTACGGTTTATCTGACGGTTGGTCTCAAAGGTCCGAAGACGATGTTTATTCAGCGACTCATCAATCAGGGTAACGCACCGCTGGCCGAGCAGGTCATGCGGTTTACTTCGGCCAGGCACAAACTTCTGCTGGAAAACATCGCCAACGCATCAACCCCGGGTTATCGAAACAAAGATCTGGACATCAATGGATTTCAGCAAATGCTGCGCGATCGCGTGCAACACCGGCGCGACGCTGCCCCGGGTACGGTGGGCTTTGGTGATATCCGACCCAGCGAATTCGAACCAAACGGCGGGCTGATGTTTCACGACGAAAACAACCGCTCGATGGAACAGCTCGTGACCGATGGCGCGAAGAATGCGCTGATGCATAACCTGGTTGTCGAACTCCTGAGAAAGCAGTTCGATTCACTCAAGAGTGCATTGCGCGAGAGAATCACTTAACCCAATGAAGTTTACGGCCAGAGTGGATGGCCAGTAGCGAGTTTAACTTGAGCATCGATCATGTTTGACGCCTTAGATATCGGAGCCAGCGCGCTATCGGCCCAGCGGACGCGGATGGATACCATCGCGAGCAACGTCGCCAACATCGGCACCACGCACGATGATAACGGCCTGCCGAACCCCTTTCGCCGCCGCATCGCCCTCCTGCAAGCCCGGGCCAACGACCGCGGGGCACCGGGGGTGAGCGTTTCCAAGATCGTGCAGGATCCCGCGCCATTTCGGCAGGTGTATGAGCCGGGCCATCCTGATGCCAACGCGCAGGGTTATGTGAGATATCCGAATATCGACCTTGCCATGGAAATGGTGAACATGATGGAAGCCAGCCGGGCGTATGAGGCAAACGTGACGATGATGGAAACTTCAAAGGCAATGATCTCATCGGCACTGCGGCTGATTGCTTAGCCGAAACGTGAGAATTGAGGACTTGAATTGATGAATTGCCCCGATCAACAATTGCCGGACTCGGCAAGAGCCGGGCAGATCGAGACTGGCATTGGGCAAGATTAGGATCGCGAATGATCAACGGAATTCCCACAACCGGAGTCACTCCTCCCACGACCTCAACCGCCATCAGCACTGCGCCGACGGCGGGCGGTGCTTCGTTTTCCGACATGCTCAAAAACAGCATCGACGAAGTGGCCAAGCTTCAGCAGGATGCCAGCCAGGCCACTCAGGATCTGCTCACCGGGCGCACGGAAGATGTCACCGGCGTCTTCACCGCAATGGAAAAGTCGGATGTAGCTTTCAAAACCCTGCTTGCCATTCGTGGTAAGCTCATGGACGCGTTTGACGAGATCAAGAATATGCCGATCTAGGAGTTGGTTGCTCGGAGTGTGTCATTCCAGAGATGATAGTCGATAGTTGAAAGCAAATGGCCGGTTGTTGGATGTCGCTGGATGGCGACTATTTTTTGAGAGTGACGCGCGCGATATGCTCGGATCGAGCTGCGAACCGCCATTACTCAACTGACAACGACTGACCCTTCGATGCCATGCAATAGCCAGGAGGGCTGCAGTCATGGATGTGTTCAAGCAGCAGTATCAGCGAATCCAGGAGCAGTTGGCCGGACTGAACGGTACGCAGCGGATGCTCGTGCTGTCGCTGGTGGCGGTCATGGTGCTCACGCTGGTGCTCTGGTCGCGGTTCGCGGCGACACCCGATAGCGTGCCGCTTCTGATGCAGGCGGTGCGCGAGCAGGACCAGGCGCGCATTGTTAACGCGCTCACCCAGCGGGGGATCAGGCACACCCTTTCCGGTGGCAACATCATGGTTTCCCCGGACGACCGGATGCGTGCCTTCGCCACTATCACCGCGGAGAACCTGGTGCCGAGCGGTTCGTCGAATCTGCTCGACGATTTTCTTTCCCGCGGAACACCATTCGACTCGCAGGACAAAAACAGCAAGGTGTGGAAGCTCCTGCTGGCCCAGAACATCCAGAGCACGCTCACCATGATGCCGGGCGTACGCGATGCACGCGTCACCATTGATACCAACAATGTTCCGCGGTTTGGTGGTTCGATCAATCCGACCGCCTCTGTATTTCTCTTTATGCAGAACCCGGGCGAACGGCTCTCCCGCTCGGCGGTCGAGGGCGTGGCGGCATTTGTTACAGGCTCGGTCGCGGGAATGAAGCGCACCGATGTGCAGGTGATCGTCGACGGCCGGCCGCATTCGCTCGATGCAACCGTCGCCGGCGGGGGGGCAAGTGATATCCTCGAGCGCATCAGCGAGTACGAAACCTATTTTGCCGGCAAAGTCGTCGGCAGATTGAGCTATATTCCCGGCGTTCATGTCGCGGTTTCGGCGAAGCTGAACAACGAATCTAAGGAATCGGTCATTCGCTCCATCGATGACATCAAGAGCAAAGAAACCGAGATTACCAGCAGAACCAGCGAAAGCGTCAGCGAAGGCCCAGGCCAGACCGATCCCGGTGTCGGTGCCAACACCGGCGGCGAGCTTTCCATTCAGGCCAGCGCCGGCGGAACTACGACCACTACCGAAGAGTCCGTCACCAAGATGGAGAATTTCCCCACGCATCGTGAAGAACACATGCGTGTCGGGGGTGGGGATGCAGTGCCAACCTCGGCCACCGTGGCGATTCCTCGATCGTGGTTTGTAAAACAGTTGAAGGATGTCGATCCGACCAGCACCAAGGAGCCGGACCTTGCCGCGATCGAACAGAAGATCGCTGCCGAACAAGCAGTGATTCAGGAAACGGTTCAGAAGACGCTCGCACTGGCCGATGCATCCAGTGTGCAAATCACCACTTACGTCGATCCGCCGGCGGAGCTTCCCGGTGCCGGTTCGGGAGGAAGCGGGCTGTTTGGATTCACCGTCGGGGGCAATATGAAGGAGATTCTTATTGGCGTGCTGGCGCTCGTGAGCCTCTTCATGATCAGCATGATCGTGAAGAAGAGTGCCCCCGCCCCGCTGGTGATTCCTGAACCGGCCAAGAAGCCCAAGATAGTCGAGCCTCAGCCGCTGGACGGTGCCGAGCAGTTGATCGGCATCGCCGGCACGGGCACTCCCACGCTTGAGGCGATGGAGCTTGGCGAGGAGGAAATGCAAGGCCAGCAAATGGTGGATCAGGTGAACAGCATGGTGAAGGACAACCCCGATGCCGCGGCGCAGTTGGTGAAACGTTGGCTAAACAGAAGCTGAAAGGGAAATGATGAGTGATGAATGCGCAAAGATGAACGGTTGATTCATCATTCATCGTCCATCGTTTCGAAGACATGCCAGAAGTAAACGGAGTCAAAAAAGCTGCCATTCTGCTCCTGACGATCGATCAGGACTCGGCAGCCGAGGTTCTCAAGCGGCTTTCACCGGAGGCCGTCGAGGAAGTGTCGCGCGAAATCGCTTCGATGGGCGAGATCACACGCGACAACCGCCGCGATGTGTTTGGGGAGTTTTACTCCGCGGCGCTGGCGAATCAGTACATGAGCGAAGGTGGGCTGGAATATGCAAAGGGCCTGCTGAAGCGAGCACTGAGCGAAGCCGATGCCGAGCGCGCGATCAAGCAAGTCACGCAGCAGGTACAGACCACACCGTTTAGTTTTCTACAGAAGGCAGAGAGCGAGAACCTGCTGACGTTCATTCAAGACGAGCATCCCCAGACCATCGCCCTGATCCTGGCACACATTCCCGCGCAGAAAGCGAGCGAGATTCTCGTCGGCCTGCCGAGTCAGAAGCAGGTCGAGGTGGTCAAGCGCATCGCCAACATGGAGCAGACCAATCCAGAGGTGATTAAGGAAGTCGAGCAGGGGCTTGCACATCGGTTGAGCGACATCGTAAGCCAGACGTTCGAGAAGGCCGGCGGGGTGGAGACTGTGGCCGAGATGCTCAACCTCGCCGACCGGAGCACGGAAAAGGGCATCATGGAAGGGCTGGAGGCGGAAGACCCCGACCTGGTCGAGAGCATTCGCCGGCTCATGTTCGTGTTCGAGGACATTCTGCTCGTCAACGACAAGGGAATTCAAAGCGTCCTCAAGGAGATCGAGAACGACGTGCTGAGCCTGGCGCTCAAGACGGCGAGCGAGGAACTCAAGCAGAAGATCTTCAAAAACATGTCAGAACGCGCCGCGCAACTCATCAGCGAAGACATGCAGTACATGGGCCCTGTCCGAGTCAGCGATGTCGAGCAGGCCCAGCAGAAGATCGTCGATGTCGTCAGGCGGCTGGAGGACTCCGGCGAGATCATCATCGCTGGCCGTGGTGGGGAGAAGGAGATGGTTGTGTGAGGGGGGTAGAGACGTAGAGACGGTGAGACGTTTGGGGTGATGGGTTTGAAGAGAGATGCCGGTATTGAAACCATCCAGTTCGGCACCCGTCCAGCCGCAGGTCTTTTCCCTGCGGGCGGTGGAGCAGCACGCGCAGCAGATGTTGCACCGTGCGAGAGAGCAAGCCGAGGCACTGCTTGCCGACGCACAGCGGGAAGCGGAACTGCTTCGGCAAGGCGCAAAAGAAGCCGGCCAGGCCGAAGGGCTTGCCCAAGGGCTGAAACAGGGCATCGAGCAAGGACAGTCTGCCGGTCGAAAGCAAGCGATGGAGCAGGCGGCGGGCGAACTGGCTGCATTGATCAAGTCGCTGGGCTCGGCTGCAGAGCAGATTGAGTCCTCTCGCAAGCAATTAATCGCCTCAGCCAACGATGATGTCTGCGCGCTGGCAATTGCCATCGCACGTAAAGTAGTCCATTCCGCGGCGGCGGGGCATGAGGGAACACTGACTGAGACCCTTGCCAAGGCGCTGAAGTTTGTAGTCGGCCAGAACGACGTGCGTATCGCCATTAATCCTGCGCAGAATGCTTTGTTGAGCGAATCCCTTCCATCGCTCAGGCTCGCCTGGCCGGCACTAAAGCATGTTGAAATCGTCGCCGATGATGCCGTCGCCCCCGGCGGGGCGCGCATTCTTACGCGGCACGGAGAAGTTGATGCCACGCTCGACGGCATGATTGACCGAATCGCTGCGGAACTGACCGGCGGTGAGAAATGAACAGCGTGCTGTCGCCGCTGTTTGAGACCGTGGATGACGCCATGCCGTTTGGCGTCCGCGGGGCGGTGCAATCGATCGCCGGATTAACCATTGAGGCTGTCGATCTGGCACTACCCATCGGATCGCTCTGCAAGATCAAATCAATGGGCGAGAGAGAATGCCTGGCCGAGGTCATCGGGTTCGCCGCCGACCGCACCCTGCTGATGCCGCTCGCCAGCCCCGCGGGGGTTTCCCGGGGCGATCGGATTGAAAGTGTTTCGTCGGCACCGCGCATTGCTTGCGGGCCGGAACTGCTTGGCCGCGTTCTTGACGGGTTTGGTCGGCCGACAGACGGCCTCGGCCCAATCGGTGCGAGCAACTCCCGGCGGATCGATCAGAAGTCGCCAGCGCCGCTCGATCGGCGGAACATCCGCGAGCCAATCGCCACCAGCGTTCGCTGCATTGATGGGCTTCTCACCTGTGGGCTGGGCCAGCGGATGGGGATTTTTTCGGGGCCGGGCGTGGGCAAATCAACGTTGATGGCGCAGATTGCCAAAAATACCAGCGCAGATGTGAGTGTGATCGCTCTCATCGGCGAACGTGGCCGGGAAGTGAGGGAGTTTCTCGACCATGCACTTGGGCCAGAGGGCTTGTCGCGGTGTGTGGTCATCATCAGCACCAGCGACGACCCGCCCCTGCTCCGCGTACGGGCAGCGAAGGTGGCTTGCACCGTCGCGGAATACTTTCGTGATGAAGGAAGGAACGTGATGCTGCTGATGGACTCATTGACGCGCATGGCGCAGGCACAGCGGCAGATCGGTCTGGCTGCGCGCGAGCCACCGGCTACTAAAGGCTTTCCGCCGAGCGTGTTTGCGCTGCTTCCTGAGATACTCGAGCGTGCTGGAAGGACCGAATCGGGCAGTATCACCGGATTTTACACCGTGCTTGTGGAAGGCGACGACTTCAACGAGCCCATCCCCGACGCCGTCAAAGGGATCACCGACGGCCACCTGTGGCTCAGCCGTCACCTCGGCAACCGGGGGCATTTCCCTGCGATTGATGTGCTTCAGAGTATCAGCCGCGTGCGGGGAGATGTCTGTGACAGTACTCAGGTAAACATGGCCAGGCGGGTGCAATCGCTGCTGGCAACGTACGCCGACATAGAGGATTTAGTGAACATCGGTGCCTACGTCCCCGGTGTCAATGCCGAATACGATCTGGCGGTGCAAACCCGGCAGAAGGTCGTCTCGTTTTTGCAGCAGGACTCTCGCCAGCCGACCACGATGGCCGAGGCGCAGAAGCAACTGGCGGACCTGAGCAATTGGATCGATCAGGCAGAGAAAGTGCTGAAGGTGGCGAAGGCGCAGGCTGGGAATGGAAGAGTGAAGTAGCGGGAGGAAGAAGGCGCGAAGGCACGTAGGATGGCCAAATTTCGATTCAATCTAGAGGGTGTGCTCCGCCAACGGACTCAGGTGGAGCGTGATCGCATGCGCAACCTCGCGGAAAAGCAAGCGGCTGTGGCAAAGCTTACGGACGAACTGAAACGCCTCGATGCCGACATGCAGTCGTCTGTGGCCGACCTTCGAACCAACCGACTCACCGGCACGCTCGACCTGGGCTTCCTCGCTGCCCACCGGCGGTTCAGCCTTGCGATGCAGCGGCGTGCGGTGGAGCACGCGAGACGGATCGTGGTTGCCCAGCAGGCGGTCGAGAAGGCTCGTGCCGAACTGGCCGAAGCGGCGAAGCAAAAGAAAGTCATCGAAAAGCTGAAGGAAAAGCGCCGTGTGCTTTGGCGGCATGAACAGGATCAGAAAGAAATGGCTCAACTGGATGAGATCGGCATGCAGATTGCATTTGAGCAGATTGAGAGCACTGAGCAGATTGAGCACAGTCAGAATCTGGAGCGCATTGGGAACTCTGATCGCGCCGGCTGACCAAGAGTGAATGACTTGCCATGATAAAGCGTCTCGGATTGGCCATCGTCCTCATGCTAGCCATCAACTTCCTCGCGATTGCGGGCGGAGTCGGCTGGCTTTGGAACAGTGGCAAGCTCGGCAAGGACCAGGTGGCGCAGATCAAGGAGATATTGTTTACCCCTACGACCTTGCCCGCAGAGGTGACGCTGGAAGAATCCTCGGGTGAGGACGCAACTACGCAGCCATCGGTGAAACTCGATGACTTGCTTGCCAGGGCGTCGGGACGGTCCGCGGTCGAGCAAGTGCAGTTTATACAGGAAGCTTTTGACGCCCAGCGAAACGAGCTTGATCGCAGGTATCGCGAGCTGCAGGACCTTCAGCGGCAGGTGGAGATTGCCAAGCAGCAGCTCTCCAGGGACCGCACCGCAGTCGAGTCGAAGGAAAAGCAACTCGCCGCGCAGGCCACCGTGCAGACGCAGCAAACCGATGATAAGGGGTTTCAGGACAGCCTCGCGCTGTATCAGACCATGCCGGGCAAGCAGGTAAAATCGATCTTCATGGCGCTCGACGACGACACGCTGGTACGCTACTTGCAAGCGATGCAACCGAGACAGGCGACTCGAATCATCAAAGAATTCAAGACGCCCGACGAAACCGCGAAGATCCAACGTGTGTTGGAGAAAATGCGGAACAGTCAAGCCTCGGCAGGCAACTAGCATGGCAGCAACCATCACGCAAAACTTGCCATCAGCATCGGCAAGATCGGCTCGGTCGACTGGACGACCAACAACGCCGGAACCCCCCGACTTCAAGAGCGGCGGCGGATCGTTCGATGCGGCGTTGAAACAGTCAGTTGAGCAGAAATCCAAACCGCGCGACGACTCCGAGACGCGCACCGTGCGAACCACGGCCGACGCCAAACCTGCTCAGAAGCCGCAACGGAGCAGAAAACGTGACGCGAGCGAGTCCGATGCAGCGCCGGTCGCCGGTGAGCAATCCGACACCGAGAGCCCCCCATCGGCAACCGACAAGGCGCAAGGGGAGTTGAAGACTACTGAGACAGCGGATGCTGAGACCGTCATCGCGCCGGCCCAACCGCGGGCGGAATCGGAAGCAGGTAGCGGCGTTGCCACGCCCGTTGACGCGTCGTTGGCTGTGAGTTCGACGACGATTCAGGCGAGTGTCTCCAGAGAATCATCGGCTACTGTCGAGGAAGCGAGTGGCGTTCCAGCCACGAATCAGCCTGCGCAATCGGAGACCGTCGTCGCCGCGGGTAAGGCTGGCACTGCGTCGGCGAGCGCCGGCGGCAACCCAGGGGCAAATCCTGCAGGCGCAACAACGGCGGATACGATTGATCCCGCCGCCGAAGCGGTAGAGGGGCCTCAGCAACAGGACACCACCCTCCTCGCCGGCACGGATGACGGCGAGTCGCCTATCGCACCCGCTGCCGCCAAGCCGAAGGAGTCAGCTGTAGCGAGTGATCGGGCAAGTGACGAACTGCCGAATGCTGATCTACAGGGTCGTGAACGTGCCGGAGGCGTACAACACGCCTCCGCGGACCAGCCTGCGGTAAGACCGGTCGATGCCAGTCCGGCGAATGTGCAGGCGGTGCAGTCGGTGACTCAGACGGGGGCGAAGCAGGGTGCAGTCGCGCCAGCACCCGCCCCAGCGCCGCCGCCCCCTTCGCCCGAGCGCTTTGCCGAGGCAAACCATCCGCAGATCGTCAGCACCGTCCGCGGGCAGCTACTTCCGCACGGTGGGAGCATACAAATCCGGCTCGACCCGCCGGAACTTGGTGCCTTGTTGGTGCAGGTCACGCTGCGCGACGGGGTTATTAATGCTTCGTTCCAAACCGAAAACGCCAGTGCCACGCAGGCGCTTAGCCACAGCCTGACGCAGCTAAAGCATTCGCTCGAGAGTCAGGGTGTGAGCGTCGATAAGCTGCAAGTAACCCAGGGCGCCCGCAGCGAAAAGTCTGACCAGCAGAGCGATAGCAAGAACAATCAGCAGCAGGGCCAGCAGGGTTTGGATTGGGAGCGTCAGAACAGCGAGCAACGGAAGGAAATGCTCAAGCGCATGTGGGCCAAACTCGGCGCGGGCGATCCGCTGGATTTGGTGGCATAGTCGATCCGTCGTCTTAGAGAATCGAGAGAAACCATGACAACCGCAGCCGCGACCGGCAGCAATTTATCGGGAAATCAGGCACCTTCGAGCAAATTTGCGCTCAAGACTGAAGACTTCATCAAGCTGATGATCACGCAGTTGCAAAACCAGGATCCGCTCGAACCGGCGAAAAATGAGCAGCTCCTGGCGCAGATGAGTCAGATCGGCCAACTCGAATCAAGCCAGCAATTGCAGTCGAGCCTGAAGTCGATGGTGTTGCAAAACAATGTTGGCGCCGCCAGCGGGCTGATCGGCAAGACGGTGTCGGGGCAACTCAGCAACGGCGAGAAGGTCTCCGGCGTTGTTAACTCTGTGAAAGTGGAGAATGACAGCGTGACACTCGAACTCGACAACGGCCACACGGTGGAACTCGGGCGCGTCACGTCCATCGCGCCGACGCCGATCGCGACCACGGTTGGCTGATGGGGGCGTTGCGCGCCGAGGCTTGGCACGCAGATTGCAGCATGTCCGCCGTAGTGACCGCGTGGCCCATCTGCGGAGCAAATGGGCAGTTGACGAACGCAACATTTGCGCTTGGCGATGCGGGAATCGCGCTGCCGAGCAGACTAGAACGACGACCCATGGCACTTACCAGCACACTTTTCACCGGCTTGAGCGGGCTTGAAGTCAATCAGACCCGGCTCAACGTCGTCGGCAACAACATTGCCAACGTGAACACGATCGCATTCAAGAGCAGTCGGGCTTTGTTCACGCCGCAGTTTTATGTAACGGACGGATCAGGTTCGCCGCCGAGTGCTGATTTTGGCGGTGAGAACCCCTCACAACGCGGCTTGGGCGCGCAGGTGGCGACGATCCAGAAGAATTTTGCCGCCGGGACGCTCGAGACCACCGGCCGGCCCACCGATCTGGCCATCGACGGCGGGGGGTTCTTCATCGTGCAGGGGCAGGGCCAGCAGTTCACCCGCGACGGCTCGTTCGTGCTCAACCAGAATAATGAGCTGACATCGACCAGCGGAAACTATGTGCAGGGTTTTGGCGTCGATCCCGACGGAAACATCGTTCCCGGGCAGTTGGGCAACATCAAGATTCCTCTCGGCGGGCTGACCAAAGCCGAGGCGACCACACAGGTTGATCTGCAAGGCAACCTGAATGCTGGTGGGGAATTGGGAACGATTGGCAATGTTCTGCTCTCAAGGGCCCTGACCGACGTGGGTGCCAACGTCGGCGGCGATGCACCAACAGGTGCGACCGCTTTGGTCAATCTGCGCGCTGCAGATGATACCGGCGTGCCTGGTACCGCGCCGCTCTTCACCGACGGGCAGACCATCAGCCTCGCGGCCAAACGTGGCGGGCGAACGCTCCCGCCGCTTGACCTGACCATCAGCGCGACCACGACGCTTGATGAGTACAACCTGTTCATGAACCAGGCGCTGGGCATCGATCCAACGCAAACCACGACCGGTTCACCCGCATCCAACCCCGGTTCAACCGTCACAACGGCTGTCACGGGCACTGACCCAGCCAACACGCGGCGGCTGCGGATTGAGAGCCACATCGGCCAGCAAAATGCCAATTCGCTCGCCGGAACCGCGCTGGGCGCGACCGCGGAATACACCGAAACGTCTGCGGCGACTGGCGAGAGCGCGTATACGAGCTTTACCACTTACGACTCACTGGGTAACGCGCTCCGTGTCAACGTGGTTACGGTGCTGCAAAATGCCGACGACACCGGCACGGCATGGCAGATGTATGCCTTCAGCGGTGATGACACCGATGCACAGGTGTTCGACCCCACCGGCGCGAGCGCCGGCATTCGCGTAGCGACGGGAACCATCAATTTTGATAACAATGGGAAGCCGCTGACCACGACGCCGATCCCCGTCCGGATTGATCGCACCAACACTGGGGCGGGTGATCCGCTTTCGTTCGGGTTTGATGTATCGCAACTCAATGCAATCGCCGATAGCTCGACCAATGGTTCCAACATTTTTGGCGAGCCGGATGGCAAGCCGATTGGCACACTCACCAGCTTCTCCATCTCGACCAACGGCGACATTACCGGCGCATACGATAATGGCACGAGAGATTTGCTCGGTCAGGTGGCAATCGCGACGTTTGATAACCCAGAGGGGCTGCAGGATATTGGCGGCAATCTGTATGTGACCGGCGGCAACAGCGGCACGCCGAAAATCACAGCCCCGCTGCAGCTGTCTGCGGGTTCGATTCGGTCTTCGACGCTCGAATTGAGCAATGTCGATCTCAGCGAGGAGTTTGTGAATCTGATCATCTCGTCAACCGGCTTCACCGCTGCGAGCCGGGTGATTTCGACGAGCGATCAGTTGTTAACGGAGCTATTGAACACGAGCAGATAGATTTGAACCTGGCATTCGCCCGCCGCACCCGGGTGAGTGGCCTCTGATACCCCAGCCCTCGCGACAGGGTGTTATTTCTGCTGTCGCGGGGGCAACTTTTAACGGCAGCGGAGAGCAGCTAGCGGAGGGCCAATTGCAAATTTCAGGCTGCTCTCGGCTTTCTGCTCTCCCCTTTCGGCTATTTTTATCATGATCACCCTCACTCGACTCAACGGCCAGCCATTCGTTATCAACGCTGAGAAGATTCGGTACGTGGAGAAGACGCCCGACACGCTCATCTGCTGCGATGATGGTGAACGGTTGATGGTTAAGGAAGATCTGGCTGAAGTGCTCAAGCGCGCCATCGAGTATGCGCGACTGATTCGCAAGCCGATTACCGATTAGGCTGGCTGCCAGAATGTGCCAAAAGCGTGGAAGTTTTTGTCGGATAATCGTCACTTTTCGCAATCCCACCGCACCCGTCTGCCGATACTTTGCCTAGGCGCGCCCCCTCTCGCCGGACTTATGGGACGCTGCGAACGACAGGATCGTGATCATGGCAGACAAGAAAGCTGAAAAGAAGGACGAGCACGGCGACGCCGAGAAGAAGGGTGAAGCCAAAAAGGGCGGCGGATTCCTCACCAAGCTGCCTGTGCTGCTCGGCGGGGTGATGATGGTCGAGGCTGTGGTTCTCGTTGTCGGACTCAAGATGTTGGGGTTTGGGCAGCCAAAAGAGGTGGTTGCTGCACAATTAGCAGAACATGACGAGGCCGAGGCCCACGCCGATGAGTCTCACGGCGAAGCCGACGCCCACGCCGCCCCCGCCGGGGACGGACACGGTGCCGAAGCTGGCAAGGATGGTGCCGCGCCGGTCAAGAAATACGACAAGAAGAAGTCGTATGAAGTGCCGCTAGTCGAGTTTCGCGCGCCCAACAAGATGTCTGGCCGGACCTTCCTCTACGACATTTCCATTTTTGTGCTGGCCAAGGGGGAGAGCGTGAAGAAAGTTCAGGACGCGCTCAAGGACCGCGAGGCCTTGATTAAGGACCGTGTTCGTACGATCATTGCACAAAGTGATCCGGAGAAACTCGGTGGCGGAAGCGAGCCTGGCCTCGAAACGCTCCGCCGACAGATCAAGTATCAGCTTGATGAAATCGTCGGCGTGGGATTGATCGAAGAAGTGCTCGTGCCCAAGTGCATTCCCTTCCGCACCGACTATTAAGAGGTAGGTCAATGGATTGATTTACCGCTCCGGCCGCAGCCAAGGATGGTGTGCGATGGCCGAAGGTGACGCAGTTCCGCCCCCCGCAGATTCTGTTCCCGCCGATGCTGCTGCAGATGTTGCGCCGGCTGCTGCAACACCAGCCCCAACGGACAGTTCACTCCCCGCCGACAGTGCCGACTTTTTCAGTGCTGCACAAGCCGAAGTCAACGCCGCAGCCGAGGCAGCGGCATCTGACGCACCTGCGACCGGCACACCGGCCAAGGACGAAAAGGCTGACGATCCCTTCGATCCAGCCAATGCTGCGTTTGACAGCGTTTCAACTTCATCTGAATCAGAGTCGTCTGCAATCCCGCAGATTGACGATGCCGCGCTGCAGGAACTCCTCAAGCTGGCCGAAATGGAGGCCGCCGCCGCACCTTCGACGGCTAAAGCTGCGCAGGGAGCAGCCGCGGCCTCCAGCGACGCCGATGGCGACTTTATGTCGGCAGCGGGGATTGAAGCAGCCGGGTTTGACTTGCCCAACTTTCAGCAGGTGATTGCCGATGCCGCTGCCAGCAGTATCGATCTGCTGCGCGATGTCGAATTGAATGTGAAGATCGAACTGGGCCGATCGCGGATGGTGGTCGAGGATGTGCTCAAGCTTGCCGAAGGGTCTGTGGTGGAACTGGATAAGCTGGCTGGCGATCCGGTGGACGTTTTTGTCAACGATCGGCTCGTGGCACGCGGGGAAGTTCTGGTTCTGAATGATAACTTTTGCGTGCGCGTCAACGAGATCGTCACAACCAACCGGGAAGACGCCGCAGCATGAAGTTTGGCATGAGCCATCTCGTGCTCATTTGTACACTCGTCATATCGAGCGGGAGTGCCGCCGCGCAATCGACGCAGCCGGGCACGCGATTCGATGATCAACCCGTGCTGAGCCAGGCAGCGGGCAATGAGGGCGCCGTTTCTTCTCCAACCACCGCACCCGCTGCAGCTCAGTTGATGCCGGGTCAGTTTGCTCCGCCTAAGTTCGACTGGGCGCGCGTCGCCGCGGCGCTGGCGCTGGTGATCGGGATCATTTTCGCGATGAAATACATCGCCCGTCGTTGGCTGGGTGTGTCGAGCGCGATGGGAGCGGGGAAAGTCATCCGCGTTCTCGGCAGAACCACGACTGGCCCTCGGCAGCAGGTTGTGATGTTGCAGGTGGGCAATCGGATCGTTGTGGCAGCTGACAATGCGGGGCAGCTAAGCACGTTGTGTCAGGTTACCGAGGCCGACGAGGTTGCGTCGCTGCTGGGCCAGTTGCAAGTCGACGACGGGTCGGCACGGGCGGGGGGCTTTCGTAAGTGGCTCAAGAAGGCAGATGAAGACTTTGCCGCCGACGAACTTGAGAATCAGCCAATCGCATCTGGTGCGGTGGGCGTGTCGATGACCGCGACCGACATCGATCCCGCCCTCGACGAAGCCCGCGGCGAGATTGCGGGGCTGATGGACAAGGTGCGCAGCATGGCAAGGCAGTACAGGAAGCAGTAGCACCCGAGATGGAGTTGTCCGGGTGAGTTTCTTTTGAAAGGGAATGGCGATGCAGCAGGATGCTCGCGTCAATCCATTGCGGTGGATACTTCTCATCGCGCTATGGGTGGTACCGTCGGCGGCGCGCGCGCAAGAGGCGTCAACGGATATTCCCATGGACGGGCGCCCGTTGACCATCCAGCGGGGCAACCCCGCCGTGACGCCGGCACCCTCGATGCAACTGCCCGACCTCACCGATCGAGCCAATTTTTCCGCGGCGATGCAGATCATCTTCCTGATGACCGTCCTCTCGCTCGCGCCTGCCATCTTGATAATGATGACGAGCTTCACGCGCATCATCATTGTGTTGTCGCTATTGCGTCAGGCGCTCGGCACGCAAAATCTGCCGCCTAACCAGATTATCATTGGTTTATCGCTGTTTATGACGTTTTTGGTCATGGGGCCGACCTGGCAGCGCGTGAACAACGAAGCGCTGTCGCCGTATCTCAACGGACAGATCGACCAGCGAATGGCGCTTGCCCGGGCTGAAGTGCCCATTCGTGAGTTCATGATCGCGCAAGTTTCGAAGGCCGAGAACCATGAGGATGTCTTCCTGTTCTACAAGTTCCGCGAAGGCGCCGCAGCAAAGGAGCAGCCGACCTGGGGCGATGTAGGAACGATGACCCTCATCCCCGGCTTTGTGCTGAGTGAATTGAAGACCGCATTTTTGATGGGCTTCAAGATCTATCTGCCATTCCTGATTATCGACGTAGTGATTTCATCGGTTCTGATCAGCATGGGAATGATGATGCTGCCGCCGGTGTTGATCTCGCTGCCATTTAAGTTGCTTTTGTTTGTCCTTGTCGACGGATGGCGATTGATAACCGCGCAACTGATGGGTACATTCGTCACATGATCGATTGGTTGGGTCATGGATGACCGGACCAGTGATGTAGTTTTAGTTTAGTCGCAGTTCACTTCAGATCGGCGACACACTCAAGGACGGGTGTGAGATGATCGACCTCGGCGCAGCCGTAGACATCGTTCAACACACATTACTGCTTGCGCTGTTGATTTCGTCGCCCATGCTGCTCATCGGCATGGTCGTGGGGATCATCATTTCGCTGGTGCAGGCCGTCACCCAGATTCAGGAACAGACGCTTACTTTTGTGCCCAAGATCACGGCGATGATTTTCGCCGCGGTGTTGTTGATGCCTTGGATCGCGAGTCGGCTGCTCGAGTACTCCGCGGCGCTATTTTTGACTGGTCAGCTTCCATAACCTCAGCCAGGAATGGGTCGGTAGCGATCAGTCGCAGCAATAGAGACAGATACTGATCTGGAAATCGTCGTAACAGTTGTGCAGCAATGGGTTTAGAACAGGCACTTCGAGAGTTTGTGGACCACGTCGCCGTGTCGGCGCCGGCCTTGCTTCTGGTGATGTTTCGCGTCGCCGGAATCTTTGTAATGGCCCCGCTGCTGGGTAGTGCGCGCATTCCGAAACGGGTGCGCGTGATGTTGGTCGTGCTCATCGGCTTCAGCATGGCCGGCGCGGTCCGGATGCCTGTGGCGCTGCCGGCCGACCTTGCGACGCTCACCATCGCGCTCGGTGGTGAGTTGTTCTTTGGAATCGCGATGGGCATGTGCTTGTCGTTTGTCTTTGTGGCGGCGCAGTGGGCTGGCGAAATCATGGGCCAGCAAATGGGGCTTTCGCTGGCGCAGTCATTTGATCCGCAGTTTGGTGCATCCAGCTCGCTCATCGGCGATCTGCAGTATCTGCTGGCGCTGCTGATCTTCATGAGTCCGCTGGTCAACGGCCCTGCGGCGCTCTTTCGCGGAGTTCACGCGAGTTTTGCGGTGTTGCCTCCACTGAGTGTGGGCCTCGATGCGTCGGTGTTCGCACTGGTGATTCAGATGTTTACCGCCGCCACCATGCTTTCGTTGCAAATTGCGGCACCGATGCTGGTGACGATGTTGATCGTCGATGTCGCGATGGGCGCGTTGAGCAAGACCATGCCGCAAATGAACGTGATGACGATGGGACTGACTGTGCGCTCGCTGGTTGGCATGATTGTGCTGGTGGCGGGAGTGAAGATCACGAGCGAGGTACTGGTCGGCGCGGTATCGACCAATGTGGATGCAGTCGAGGCGGCGTATTCGCTGCCGCCAGTGCGGTGAAAGCGTAAGGATGGCCACGGATGGCCGATGAGCTAGGCGATAAAACCGAAGCCCCGACACCCCGCCGCCGGCAGGAGGCGCGCGAGCAGGGAAACATCGCGCGCTCCACCGATTTAACCGCCGCGGCGGTGATCCTGGGTATGTTGTTCATGCTGCAGGTGAAGGGCGGCGACCTTGTAAACGCACTGCGGGCGGTGACCGAGCATGTCATTTCGCGGGAAGTACTGTCCGATCATGACCCGCGAAACATTTCTTCGCTGGTGGTCAGCCTGATCGGCATCATTGGTCCTGCCATGATCCCGCTCCTACTGGGTGTGGCGCTGGCCGCGGTGCTGATCAACCTCGCGCAAGTTGGCCTCGTGTTTAATCCGAAACGGCTGCAGCCGAACCTGGGGGCGCTCAAGCCGACCAAGGGCCTCAAGCGCCTGTTTGGCAAGGGAAAGGGTTCGATGCAACTGGTGATGAACATCGCCAAGCTCATCGTGGTGAGCACGGTAGCCTACTCAGCGGTGCATGGGCGGCTGGAGCAGATCGTCTTGGTTGCGCAACTCTCTGTATTGCAGATCTTTGCGCTTGCGAGCGAGATCATTTTTTCCATCTTTCTGCGTCTGGGGGTGCTGCTTTTTGTGCTGGCGATCCTGGACTACTTCTGGCAGCGGTATCGGACGGAGCATGAACTGAAGATGACCAAGCAGCAGGTGAAGGACGAGATGAAAAAGATGGAAGGCGACCCATTGATCAAGCAGCGTCGGCGCCAAATCGCGATGCAGCGCGCGATGCAGCGCATCAAGACCGCCGTCCCCACCGCCGATGTGATCGTAACCAATCCCACCGAGTACGCCGTGGCACTGAAGTATGAAGACGGATTTCATGCGCCCAGGGTGGTTGCGAAGGGGCGTGGGTATATCGCCCAGAAAATCCGTGAGACGGCGATCGAAGCCGGCGTGCCGATCCTCGAACGGCCTCCGCTGGCGCGGGCATTGTGGCGGCTGGTGGAAGTGGGCCAGGAAATCCCTGAACAATACTACGCCGCAGTCGCGGAGATTTTGGCATATGTGTACGAGTTGAGCGGAAAGGTGAAGAGAGCAGCGTAACGCGGTCGACTTGCCGCGGGTCACTGGTGAAGCCCTCAAATGCACACCAACCCGCGACGAGCAACCAACAACCAGCAAATCGAACATGGCATCCGTCGCACCCAACCCCATCCTTGCCAAGTTGCAGGAGCATCGCGCGCTGATTTTCCCGCTCGCGCTGATGGGCCTTCTGGGCGTGATCCTCGTTCCATTGCCCCCGTCGGTGCTCGATTTGCTGCTGGTGATCAACATTGCGCTTTCGATCGTCATCCTGGTCACCACGATTTATGTAAAGAGCCCGCTGGAGTTTGCGGTCTTTCCATCGTTGCTGCTGGCCGTAACGCTGTTTCGGCTGGTGCTGAACGTCGCGACCACACGCCTGATTCTCACCGCCGGCGACGGCGGTGCATCGCCGGAGGTGGCGCGACATGCCGCGGGCGAGGTCATTCTCGCGTTCAGCAGTTTTGTTACGAGCGGCAGCCTGGCAGTCGGGCTGATTATCTTCGTCATCATTTTCGTCATTCAGTTCGTCGTTATCACCAAGGGCGCGACGCGCATCAGTGAAGTGGCGGCGCGATTTACGTTGGACGCGATGCCCGGCAAGCAGATGGCGATCGATGCCGACCTAAATGCCGGCCATATCACCGAAGCCGATGCCCGCAAGCGCCGTGATGAGATTGCCGATGAAGCCGACTTTTATGGTGCGATGGACGGTGCCAGCAAGTTTGTGCGCGGCGATGCAATCGCTGCGGTGATTGTGACGGTGGTGAATATTCTCGGCGGGTTTTATGTCGGAATGGTCGAGCACAAGTGGCCCATTCTCGACACGATGAAGATGTACACGATCCTCACCATTGGTGATGGGCTGGTGAGCCAGATTCCGGCGTTCATCGTGTCGCTCGGCGCCGGTCTCATCGTCACGCGGTCGAGCAGCAAGACCGACCTGGGCGAGGAAATGTTCGGTCAGCTGCTTGCCAACCCCAAGCCGTTGATGGTCGCGGCGATCTTTCTTGGGTTGATGTCGGTGACGGGCCTTCCCGCGGTGCCGCTGCTGATTCTCGCGGCCAGTTGCGGGGGGGTTGCTTTCATTCTCACGCGCAACCAGAAGCGCGCCGCCGTCGAGGCCACCACCGCGCGCCTGAAAGAGGCCGAGGCGAAGAAAGAGCCTGAAAAGGTCGAGAAGCTGCTGGACGTGGACACGATGGAACTCGAGGTGGGCTATGGACTTGTGAAGCTTGTCGATACCACCAAGGGCGGCGATTTGCTCGACCGAATCAGCCTCATTCGCAGGCAGGTAGCGATGGAACTGGGCATCGTCGTGCCGCCGATTCGAATTCGCGACAATATTCAGCTTGGGGCGAACGATTATCTGGTCAAGATCAGGGGCAATACGGTCGGCAAAGGCGAGACGTTTCCCGATCAGTTCCTCGCCATGGATTCCGGCGCGGCCAGCGGAGAAATTGCGCATGCGACCCTCACAAAAGAGCCTGCGTTCGGCCTGCCTGCATACTGGATTACCGACCCACAGCGGGCGGCGGCGGAGATGATGAACTACACCGTCGTTGAAGCGTCGGCGGTGCTGGCGACCCACCTCACCGAACTGGTGAAGAGCCACGCCTACGAATTGCTCACGCGGCAAGAGGTGAAAAACCTCATCGAGAATCTTAAGCAGCGGTGCCCGGCGCTGGTTGAAGAAGTGATTCCGACACTCGTGAAGCCCGGGGAATTGCAGCGGGTGCTCCAAAACCTGCTGCGAGAGCGCGTGCCGATCCGTGACCTGGAGACCATTCTCGAAGCCATTGGCGATTGTGCGACGCGGACCAAAGACCTTGATGTGCTGACCGAATATGCCAGAAATGCCATGGCGCGCACCATTTGCAAACAGTATGTCGATGATTCAGACAAGATCTGGTGTGTTACCCTCGATCCGACGCTGGAAGAGTTTGTAAACGGACACGTCGATCGGGAGCGCGGCGGGGCGGTATCTCTTCCGCCGGCGACTCAGCAGCAGATTGTGAAGAGCATCGCCGAGAAAGTGGGCGAACTTTTGCAGGCAGGCCGCAATGCGGTGGTGCTCTGCAGCCCGCAGATACGTTCTGTCGTGCGGCGGATGATCGAACCGGCCCTGCCCCAGGCGGCGGTTCTGGCTTACAACGAAGTGACGAGCGATGTCGCCGTCGAAGCAGTGGGGATGGCAGGGTTAAACGGGTAGATAACGGGAGCGACCGGCGGTGACGAAACCGTCGGTCGAAGTAAGTATGGGTTTGAAGACGTTTAGAGCGGCAACCATGTCTGACTGCCTTACGCTTGTTAAGAGCGAACTAGGCGGCGACGCGGTGATTCTGCACACGCGCACGGTCGCCCAGAGGAGGTGGCTGGGACTTCGACGGATCGAGATCGTTGAGATCACCGCCGGGAGCGGTGCCGATGTGCCGGTGCGTCGTCCGGCGGTTGCAAAGAAGCCGGCCGCAGCGGCCTATTCCGCCGTCGCCTTGGCTACGCCGCCGGGCAAGAAGCCGGCCCCCGGTGCAGAACTGCTCAAAACCGCCGCCGTGAGCAACATCACCACGCTGGCGCTGCGCAACGAAATTGAGACGGTCAAGGTGCTGCTGAAGCAGTTGAGCATTGATGTTCGCTCAGGATCATCACCCGATTTGCCGGAAGATCTGTTCGAGCACTATCGGAAGCTCATTCAGCACCAGGTGGCCGACGAACTGGCCCGCGAGGTGCTGCGAAAGATTCGCGAAACGGTTCGCCCGGAACACATGGCTCAGACCGAGTTTGTGCGCGAGAAAATTGCGGAGCAGCTCGAAAAACTGATACCGGTGAGCGGTCCGATCGTGCGGACGAAGGCGATCGGGCCGCATATTGTCGCACTGATCGGTCCGACAGGCGTCGGCAAGACAACGACGATCGCAAAGTTAGCCGCCAACCTGAAATTGCGCGAAAGGCGCAAGGTTGGCCTGATTACGATCGATACCTATCGCATCGCAGCGATCGATCAGTTGAAAAAGTACGCAGACATTCTCGGCTCGGCTTTGAAAGTCGTCGCCACCCCGGACGACATTCGCGAAGCCGTCGCCGCGATGGCTGATTGTGAGTTTGTTCTCATTGACACCGCCGGGCGAAGCCCGAACGACACGATGAAGCTGAGCGAACTCAAAACTTTCCTCGCCGCTGCGGGCGTGGATGAGACGCATCTGGTGGTTTCGAGCACATCCAACCAGGGGTGTGTCGAGCTTGCGGTGGAGCGATTCGGCGAGGTGAAGTTTGACAAGATCATCTTTACCAAGCTGGATGAAGCGGCGCAGATGGGCGTAATTCTGAACGTGGTACGGAATTTGAACAAGTCGATCTCGTACGTCACCACCGGGCAGGATGTGCCCGACGATATCGAAGTTGGCCGCGGGCGCAGGCTCGCTCAATTGATTCTTGGGATGGGCATATGACTGCATTGATGGACCAGGCCACGCATCTGCGATCGCTCGCCCGTGCCACGGCGCGGCAGGCGACCGTGATCGCCATCGCCAGCGGTAAGGGCGGCGTGGGGAAGAGCAACATCGCGGTCAATCTCTCCATCCGGCTGGCGTCGGCGGGGAAGGATGTCGTGCTGCTGGACGCCGATCTCGGGTTGGCTAATGCCGATGTTCTCTGCAATATCGATTTGCCCTGCAATCTGGCGCACGTTATCAGCGGCAAGCGCGATATCAACGAGGTTATGGTGAAGGCACCGGGCGGGTTTCGGCTGATCGGTGGGGCATCGGGTCTGGCAAAAATGGCCGATCTCACCGAATCAGACCGCCAGCGATTGGTAGATTCGCTGCAGCAGATAGAACAGCAGGCCGACTACCTTGTGATCGACACTGGTGCAGGCATCAGCCCGAATGTGCTATCGTTTACACGGGCGGCCGATCATGTGCTGGTCGTTACCACGCCTGAACCCACCGCGATTACCGATGCGTATGCCGTGATTAAAGTGCTCAGCCGCGATCAATCCGACCGGCGGGTGAGCCTGCTGGTCAATCAGACCCTGTCGGAGCGCGAAGGCGAACTGGTTTACGACCGGATTGCGCGAGTTGCGAGGCAGTTTCTCAATATCAATCTGCTCGACGCCGGCGGCGTGCCGGATGACGAGCATGTGGTGCTTTCGGTGCGCAAGCGAACGCCATTTGTTCTGGCATATCCGAAATGTCCGGCGAGCGTTTGTGTGAGCCAGTTGGCGATGCGTCTTGCCAGCGGCGTGGCAAGCCCGGTTCAGCCGGAAGGGTTTTTTGATCGAATGAGCAGGTGGTTTCGTCGGTAAAGGATGAGGTATGAAGGAGGAAGGATGAACCAGGATCAGTGGCATGGATGACCCTTCATCCCTTGTTTATGGTCCTTCATTCTTGAATTTATGTCCAAACGCCTCGCCGCGGGAGTCTCGCTGGTAATTTTTTTTGTGTGCCTGCTAACGGGTGCACAGGTTGGGAATTCGTTTGGTACGACGGTTGGCCGGGCGCTGTTGGCAATGGTGGTCACCCTGGTTATCGGACTGATCATTGGAACAATGATTGAGAGCGCGATCGACGAAAACTTGAGTCGATCGGGAGAAAAAAGTGAAAAATCTGGAATGGATTCCAGTGCGGGTGACCGATAACGGGATTGTGACGGTTCAGCGATGCCGCTGCGCCTGTTACGACGACCGACTGTCATGTCACACGCGTTTGATGTGTGGATGCGAATGAACCCTGGTCAATCATTCGCCGCTGCAGTGTGCACATAAACGCCCATGGATCGGGAGGCCTGATGAGTCTGACATCGAGAGCAAGTACGCGGGATATCAAAGAAGTCTGGATTGACTATAAATCGACGCGCGTGGACATGGAACGGGCCGAGCAGGGCAAGGGTGCCGAGCTGGCGTCGAAGTATCAGTCATTGTTTCAGAAGTGCGAGCTGCTTCGCAACGTCATCATGGAGCATTACCTCCACCTGGTGCGTTACAACGCCGAGCGGATTCACATCAAGCTGCCCGATGAGGTTGAACTGGATGATCTGATGTCCTCCGGCATCTTCGGCCTCATGGACGCCATCGAAGGCTTCGACCTCGACCGCGGGGTGAAGTTTGAGACTTTTTCTGCGCCGCGCATCCGCGGGGCGATTCTCGATGAACTCCGCTCGATGGACTGGGTTCCACGGCTTGTCCGATCCCGTGCTCATAAGATCGACAATGCGACCAAACAGCTTGAATTAGAATTGGGCCGCTCGCCCACCGATGAAGAACTGGCTACCCGGCTCAATGTTTCCAAGCCCGAGTTTGAAAAAATGTCGAAGGACGCCTCGGCGGTCGGGCTGGTGAGCCTCTCGCGGAAGTGGTTCGAGACCGACAGCAACAAAGATGTCCGTGAGATTGACGTCCTGGAAGATAAACGCGGCGCCGACCCGGTGCGTGAAATCCATCGCAAGGATCTCAAGGAGTTGATGACAAAGGGCCTCAGCCGGGCCGAACGGCTTATCATTGTGCTTTACTACTTTGAAGAAATGACGATGAAGGAGATCGGTGCCACGCTCGATCTTTCTGAAAGCCGAGTGAGCCAGATGCATTCTTCGATTCTGGCACGGCTTCGGGCACAGATGGCAGACCGCAAACAAGATCTCAGCATGCAGGTGGCGGCGGTTTAAGCGCGGCCTGCTGGTTACAGAGTTTTCGCACAAGAGGCCCGTTCGCGGGTCTCTTGTCATTCATAGATAGGGCGATTCACCTTTGTTGGCCCGGCTGAGGTTTGTGATTATCTCAGCGACAGTCAGGCAGAGCTTCTCAAAAAACGCCTCGCCCTTCGCCGCGGTGGCGTGAGTGGGGTCGCCGCTGCCGGTATCGGGGTGTGTTTTGCCCCAGGGACGAGGCGTCCACACCCCGGCGGCGGAAAGCCCTTCGATCGCAAAGGGGACGCGCGCCCCGGTGCCCGCCTGATCCATCTTCACCCACTGCGGGCAGAGATAAAGGCAGAGACTGGTTTCCATTTCATCGGCATGGTCGCCGGCGTTTGCTACGGCAGAATCAAATGGATACGGGTGTAGCTGGAACAGATTGACCAGCACAATCAGCACGCCAAACTCCCCCTGCAAATCGCGAATCAGCGGCTTAAACTCATTGCCGCCGTGGCCGTTGATGATAATCAGCCGGTCGATCTGCTGCTTTCCCAGTGATCGTACCACATCGCGCAGCAATGCCACGGCGGTGGTGGTGGTGATGCTGATTGTGGCGATCTGATCCAATTGCTGCTCGTCATTGCCGAATGGAATCGTCGGGAGCACGATTGGCTTAGCGCCCACCGAAGCCGCTCGCGCTGCTGCGGCGATGGCGAGTTGCGTTGCTTCAATAACGTCGGTGCCGTGAGGCAGGTGAAAGCCATGTGCCTCTGTTGCGCCCCACGGCAGAACGGCAACATTCGGGCGGCGGTCAAGCAGTTGCTTGTAGTTGGCTTCGAGAAGCACAAACTCGCGCGGGCCGGCAGATTCGGTGGTCATACCCCGAGTTTAGTGCTACGAACGGCGAGCGTATATATCCGCGCGACCGAACACATCAATGTGCCGATCGTTCACAATCTCCACCTGCAGGCCCTCCAGCGGTACCGCGCCCAATTGTGCCCCAATCTCCTCAGCCGAGTAGGCCGACAGCAGCGAACGATAAAACTCTTCTCGCAGCAAGTCCGATTCACCACGGGCGTGCGATTCAACGATCGCCCGCGCCGCAGCTTCGTCGGCGGGCCGATAAAGGTCGCGCAGGAAGATTGTTGCCCCGGGTTGGGCGATGCGCTTGATTTCCCGCCACACAGCGGTGGCGTCGGTGATATGGTGCAGCAGGCTATTGGAGTAAATCACATCAAACGAGCCGGCATCAAATGGCAACAACTTGGCGTCGGCTTCCTGCCAGACGATTTGGCTGGAAAGGCCGCTTCTGGCCGCTGCATCGGAAGCGCACTGCAGCATTGGCCGGCTAGCATCGACCGCGGTGATGTGCCAGTGTGGCCGCGCGCGGGCCACACGCATTGCAATGTCGCCCGGTCCGCAGCCAAGGTCGATGCAGTCGCACTTGGCGCGATCGCCGGTGAGTTCCAGCAGGCGGCCGACAAATCGCTGGTTTACCTCGTCAAATCCCGCTTCCGCATAGGCCTTCACCTCGGCCTCAAGGTCCATAACTTCAGGCTCGGGTTGTCGCTGCATGTGCACCTCGCGTGGCTAGTTCGGTTTAATCGGATTCGCCGCTGCATATTGCGCCGCAACGCTGGGCCGCAGCAAGACAATCAGCGTAAACACGCCTAAGACCGTTCCGAATGGCATAAACATGCAGCTGATCCCCGCCATGACGAGCGTAAACAAACGCCACCTTCGCCAGCGAATCGCCCGGCCAGCGAGCGCTATACAAATGGCGGCCGTCCAGCCAATCAGCACGGCAAACGAGCCACCGACAATGAAAAAATATCCGAATGCGGCGTCCATCTGCTGGCTATTCGGAGCGTTGGCAGGCTGTTGAAACTTCCCCGAGACCATCATAACGCCCAGAATAATGTGGATGATCGGAACGCAGGCGAACAGCGCAAGCATGCCGCCGCAGACATAGTGGAAGATCGAGAGCAGATTCAAGTGCGAATCGTCCGTAATGCGCTGGATATCGTATCCCGCATAAGGAAGCGCACCGCCGGGTGGAGGCGGATACTGCGGCGGGTAAGGCGGTTGGTCGTAAGGCCCGGTCGAATAAGGCGGCGGTGGGGCGGACATGCCGCCAGTGTGCCGAAAACTCAATCGTGAATCAATTCTGTCAGCTTCACGCCCATTGCTTTGGCGATCTTCCGCAGTGTTGCCACGCTTGAACGATCTGGGTTCTTAAAAATCCGATTAATCACCACCGCGGACACACCGACGCGCTTGGCGATTTCTTTCTGAGTGAGATCTAGCTGCGCAGCAAGCCACTTCAGCTTTTCTGCGGCGAAACGTGCGGGTGCGCCTTCGTCGAAGTAATAGTCCGCGTCGTCGCGTGCAGAAACATCGCCCGTTGAGGTCACCTCGTGGTCGATGTCGATGCCGTCGACCGGATCGCCCTCCTTGACCTTCTCGATCGTGTATTTTCCCTTCTCGGTATGACCCCACCGGCGAACTTCCGCTTGTAGCTCATTCTGCGGCAGTTTTGCCTGCCCGCGCGGGTAGGGATAGACGGGGCTCGGAACATTGCGAACTTTGGTGGTGCGAACTGCCATGCTTAGCCATTAACATAAATGCTAATTTTGTCGACCCGAGCTTTTGCCCAAATCTAGCCTGCGAGCACCGCGATTCGGGTGAGGTGCACTTCTTCAAAGCTGTGGCGAACAAAGTAGAGTCGTAGCGCGGAATCGCCCGGAACTCGCACTCGGATGGTCTCGCCGATCGCGATTGCCTCAAAGGCCGCCGCTGGCGGCGAGGCCCTGGCAGTGCTTCCATACGTCCGAAAGTTGCAGCTTCCGCTTGAGCGATAATCTTGGCCAGTTATCCCACGCCCGTCTGGCTTGATCGATGGGTCGAACTGTGATCATGCCTCCTCCGGCCGCACCAGATCCTCCAGCGTTTCCCGCTTTCTAATGACCGTGTATGTCGAGCCACCAACCAGCACCTCGGGCGGGCGAGGGCGGTTGTTGTAATTGCTTGCCATCGCAAACCCGTATGCCCCGGCGGTGAAAACCGCGAGAAGGTCGCCACGCTGCGTCGGCGGCAGGCGGCGGTCGAGCGCGAAGTAGTCGCCGGTCTCGCACACCGGGCCGACGATATCCACCACCTCCGCATCCGCCGGCGGGGCGTCTTTCGTCCGCGATCCGGGCGTGTCGATATCGCGAATCTTCGCGGGCCAGATGTGGTGATAGGCCTCGTACAGCGTCGGCCGGATCAGGTCGTTCATTCCTGCATCTACAATCACAAAGTGCTTGCTGCCGCCGGTCTTTCGATACTGCACCCGCGTGAGCATGATCCCCGCGTTGCCGGCGATGTATCGGCCCGGCTCAAACGCGATTTTGTACGGTTTGTTCTTCAGCAGCGGCACAAGGAGCTTGGCGTGCTCGCTCACTGGCTTGGCTTGTGTGAGTGAAGTGTAATTGACGCCAAACCCACCGCCGACGTCGAACCACTCGATCTTGTGCCCGCGGGCGGTCAGGCGGTCGATTAGGTCGATCACCTTCTGTGCCGCTTCCACGTACGGCTGCACTTCGAGCACCGGCGAGCCGATGTGGGTGTGCACACCGGCGAGCCGGAAGTGTGCGAGGCTGCGATAGCGCTCGAAGACGCGCTCGGCGCGATCGATATCCACGCCAAACTTGCTTTCCTTTTTACCGGTAGTGGTTTTGGCATGTGTTTTCGGATCGACATCGGGGTTGACGCGCAGCGCGCCAACCACGGTCTTGCCGAGCGCGCCGGCGATTCGGTCGATGTTCTCAATCTCGGCTTCACTCTCGCAGTTAAACGCAGCGATGCCAGCATTGATTCCCGCGGCGATCTCGTCGTCGTTCTTGCCCACTCCGGCGAAGATAATCTTCTTCGGATCGCCGCCCGCACGCAGCGCGCGGAAAAGCTCGCCGGCGCTGGTCACGTCAAACCCGCATCCTTCGCGCGCGAGCATCTTCAAAATGTTGACGTTTCCGCAGCATTTGATGGAGTAACAAATCGTCGCTCCGAGCGGCGCAAATGCGTCGGCTACCTGATGATAATGCCGCAGAAACGTCGCCTTTGAGTAGACATAAACCGGCGTCCCGACTTCGGCGGCAATCCTCGCAGCGGGGATGTCTTCGCAGTAAAGCTCGTTATTCCTATAGTTAAAAAAGTCCACTCTCTAGCTCGCCTTCGATTCGGGAATTTCAGTTCCGCATTCTGGGCATCGGCCCGCACTGGCGCGAAGATCGTAGCCACATTGAAGGCAGTATCCACCAATTTGTTTTAAAATCGCTCGTGCTGCGCGGGCTTGTGCGGGGCGCATAACAAACAAAAAAAACAATCCCCAAGTTGCAGCGATCAACGCTATTTTTGTCACGATCCTGACGCTGGTGGGCCCGTAAGCGGGTACTAAAACTGCAGCGATGTGCACTGCCATCCAAACAATAAAGGCGAGCTTGTGTCGCCATGTATCGATGCGGCCAGCACTAGCGGCGGTGAGGCGCGTGCGCTCCTCTTTTGAGAGCGAATTGATGGCTGGATGCCGTAGTGATAGGTGATACTGATGCGGTTTCGCCCTCACGCCTCACCCCTTTCATCCCTCACGCCTGTTCAAGTGTTCCCAAGCCAGCTTCGCCACCCCCGCAGCGGTGGTTTCGTAGGGGTAAAGCTCGACCGTCACGTTTCCGGCATACCCAATGTCGTGCAACGCAGCAAAAATTTCGCCGAAATCGATGACACCCTTTCCCGGCGTGAGGTGCTGATGCACGCGGTTGGCACCGATGTCTTCCAAATGGACATGCGCCACATGCTGTGGCAGCTTGCGAATCACCTCCGCAGGGTCGTCGCCGACGCAAAACAGGTGGCCGATGTCGCAATTCATCTGAACGCAATCATCGTGCTTGAAAAACGCGTTCTTAAACCTCAAAAACTCGTCCGCGGTCTGGATCAGCAGGCCCGGCTCTGGCTCGACAGCGATGGTCACGCCGGTTTCTCGAGCGGTCGCCACGCACTGCGACAGTGCTGCGGCGAACTCCTCCGCGGCGTGTTCATAACTCTTCGCGAACCCGATCATCGGCCCGCCCGGCTGAATGCTCACCGTTCTGCACTCAAAATCGCGCGCCATCTTCAGACATGCGTTGGTGTGATCAATGCGCTTTTGCACAAGAGATGGGTCGTTTTCAAGCCAGGTAGGGTGATAAGTGTCGCCGTCGATAAAATGGGTAAACGCGTTGACGTTGGTTACGGTCATCCCGTGTTTGGCGAGCAATGCGCGTGTTTCGGCGCGGGCCTGGGCATCAAAGTTTGGCGGGTAGGCGTGGTGTAGATCGGCCATGAGTTCCACGCCGGCATAGCCGATGTCGGCGATGAACTGGATCGCCTGGTGCAAGGTGTTTTTCTTGAAGGCGTTTGTGGAAAAAGCGAGGGGCATTTGCACAAGTCAGAGTCTACCGCGGCGGGTGTCGCGCGCACCAGCGCCTGCAAAATGCCGAGGCAAGAAAGACGCGGCGCGCGAGCTTATCGGTCGGCCTTCTCCAGTAAAAAGCGCTCGGCGCTGCGCAAAACGAGTACCGCCAGCGCAACGCGGGGGGTGAATGTAGGATCGAAGCGCCGATCGCTATGCCAGCGGGTTGGTCAGGCTGGCTCGAAGGAGTCGGAGCCTTGCAAACTCGAAGAAGCCTCGATATTAATTGAGATTTAGTCTCAATTAAATAGAAATTCTATAACCTGACGGGTTTTTTGAGTGAGTTTTGAAACCGAGTTGCTAAAATTCCGAGCAGCAAAGGCCGGCAGGGGAGGCAATCGAAGCGCGAAGGTCGCGCTCTGGGTTTGTGTTCGTTGCCGTGCCGGGTCGGGTGTCGGTTCGTTTCTGGATTGGAGTCAACATGAAAATGCAGCGGGTGAAAATCGCGATGGGGCTTGCTTCATTCGCCGTATTTTACGGTGCGGCGATGGGGCAGGTGGATAACCTTACGATTGTACTGCCAGAGGTGGCCACCGTCGGTGGGGTGCCGTCGCCGTCGCCGCTGGCTGCTTTTGGGTACGATCCTGTCAATGATCGCATGTTTGTGGCCGGCTTCTCGAACGGCGATCAGGAATTGCGGCGGGTTGACAACCCCACGGCGAGTTCGGTCGCGTTTCAAACTCAAGTGTTTGCCACCTCGTGGCTTCGATTCAACCGGGACAATGATCTCAACTTGGGCGGCGGATCACCCACGCCAAGCGCGATGTTGTTGAACCCGCTTCCGATCAATCTCCCGGGTGGGGGAACACTGCCTGCCTATTCGATGGCGGCGATTACCGACGCCGGAGCCATTGTCCAATCTGGATCGGGTGCTACTGCGGTTCGATTTCCCGAAAAATCAAACAAAGTCTACACATACAATCTGCAGCAATCGGTCGGCCCCATAGCCACCGATGTGTTCACGCAGCGTGTGACAATCGCCGACTTGCAGGCTGCCACCGGCGCGGCAGTCACCGAGACATCGAACAATATCGGCCGACAGCCCGCTTGGTCAGGCGACGGTCAGTCGATCTATTTCATCGATACGGCAGTACCGTTCGGGGGTGTCTGGAAGTTGGGTGCCGTCACTGGTGCGCCAGTTCGTTTGCTCGCCACGAACACCGACTTGAACACCGAGCCTGCGGTGATCGCCAGTGGCGGGGTCGATTCGATCTTCTTCCGTGGCGGCGGGGCAACCGGTAACGTGGGCGGGATCGACAAAATCACCCACGACGGCACCACAACCTCTGCTCGAACAGTTCATGTCCCGGCTTCGGAGATTGCTTCATTTTTTGAGCAACCGACTAGCGACATGACGTCATTCAGCATGGCCTCAGATGGCGGGGGGAATCTATACTTCAACAACACCGCCACCGCTAGGCGGGGCATTTTCAGGCTCGATCCCGAGGGGCGAGTCGTCAAAGTACTGGGCTACGAAGAACGCCGCGCCAATTTTGCCCCAGAGGCAAGCCCGAGTGTCAACTCGAACACCCTGCGGATGCAGATTCGATCTACAACATATACGGGCAACGCCGGTTCGTTTGCCGTACCTCAACTGATGTACACTGAAGCGAGCGGCGTGAACCACGTCGCCGGCGCGTATTTATTCAGAATCGGCGATTTCAATCGTGATGATGTAGTTGATCAGGCCGACATCGGGCTGTTCAAATCGGCACTGACGTTGTCCAGCGCCACGCCGCTAAGTGGAATCATCGCTGCGGATCAGCCCAAGCTTCGGTTTGACCTGAATGGCAACAACGTTGTGTCGTGGAAGGACGTTAAGATATTGCAGCAGTTTTACGTGTTTCCGGACGGCGATGCCGACATGGACAAGTCCGTCAATCTCGACGATTTTACCGCATTGGCTGCTAATTTTGGCTTGCCTGGCAGGCTTTGGACGCAAGGCGATTTTACCGGCGACGAACTGGTCGACCTCAATGACTTCACCACGCTCGCGGCCAATTTTGGCGCCACTTCCCCCGCCGGTGCAGCCCGAGGCTCCGTCCCAGAACCAACCGCTGGTGCTTTGATCGGGGCGCTGTGCTTTATGCTTCGGTTGCGAAATCGCCAGTTCGCTTGAGATTGCCAGATGGGAATCGCCGAACAACAAAAACTTGCAGACACGACTCGCGCGTTCACTCTGGTGGAGTTGCTGGTCGTCATCGGGATCATTGGAATTCTCATCTCGTTGCTGTTACCGATGTTAGGGAAAGCGCGCGAACAGGCAAACCTCGTTGCCTGTAAGAGCAATCTGGCACAGATCGGCAATGCGACGCGCATGTTTGCTAACGACAATAAGGATCGCTACCCGGACAGCTACGCGGTGGGTGGTGCGCCGTTCCGTCGGGGCCCCGGCGAGGTAAATCCTGCCGACCCGACCAGTACACCCGAGACCTACGGATTGCCGGCGCTGTTTGATGAGCGAGGTTACATGAAGTTTGCCCCCGGGGTTTGGACTTGCCCAGCTCAGGGCGAGAAGATGGTCTCGTACAAGAACACCTACATTTGGGCCACGACGACCACTGGCTGGACAAGCGCACAGCGAAAGAACGTCAAGAATCAGAACGTCTTTTGGGTCTACGATAACTTTGCAAACGAGCCGTTTCGAAGTGGTGCGAGGCGTGGTACGGGCGATCAGATTCCGGTGTTGCAGGCTATCGAATGGCGGTTCCCCCATCGATACGGTCGGAGAGTGACCGTTGGTGTCGAGGAGGGAAACAGCAATCGTCGCCGTGGGGCGATTAATGTCCTGTACATGGACGGAGCTGTTGGGATGGCCCTTTACGTTCAGGACTCCGGAAATCCGAATCCGAACGCTCCCCCGAAAACGATCAATATACGCGGTTGAGATGGCACAAGTATCAGATTATATGCTTCAAAATATGAGCTGTTTCGTTCTGCTTGGCGTGGTCGCGCACGGATCGGTGTGCGTCTTTGCCGAACAGCGGCAGGCGCAGCCGGATATCATTCAACGCTCTGAACGGCTTGACGGGCTTGGAGTGCGCGTTCGCCTCACCCCCGAACAATACGCCGCCCAGGCCGCTGAGCTTCGCATTACGTACTCCAAGCCGCCCGCGGAATGGCCCAAGCCTGAGTTGGAAGAACATCCCGACCTGAAATTCGCCGAGATCGGCCGGCTGCCGCGCGAGGCGCCGCATCCGGAGCGGAATCCGTTTACGAAAGAGAAAGCCGAACTCGGCAAGCAACTGTTTTTTGACCCCCGGCTGTCGGGGTCGATGCAGATTGCCTGCGCATCCTGCCACGATCCCGACCTCGGCTGGGCCGACGGGCGCACCGTTGCTTTCGGGCATGATCGGCAAGTGGGCACACGCAACACGCCCACGATCATGAACAGCGGCTTCGGCGAATCGTTCTTCTGGGACGGGCGGGCGAGTTCGCTGGAGAGTCAGTCGCGCCAGCCGGTGATCAACGAAATCGAAATGCACTCCACACCTGACCTGATCGCCGAGCGTGTCAACCAGATTGCGGGGTATCGGGAGGCGTTCAAGCGGGTGTTCGACGTTGACGAAGTGTCGTTCGACGAGATCGGAAAGGCGATTGCCTGCTTCGAGCGCACAATCGTCGGTGGGCGCAGCCGCTTTGACGCTTTCATGGACGGTAAGACCGATGTCCTCTCCGACTCGGCGGTGCGCGGGTTGCACCTGTTTCGGACCACGGCACGCTGCATCAACTGCCATAATGGTCCAAATTTTTCGGATAACCAGTTTCATAATCTTGGCCTCACATATTACGGGCGGAAGTTTGAAGACCTCGGTCGCTACATCGCGACCAAGAAGCCTGAGGATGTGGGCCGGTTTAAGACCCCGACGCTGCGCAATGTCACCGCCACCGCGCCCTACATGCACAACGGCCTGTTCGAGCTTGAAGGCGTGCTGAACATTTACAACGCCGGCGGGTTTGATCCAGAGCCTAAGAACGAAGCGCAGGCGAACGACCCGCTGTTTCCAAAGAAGTCGGCCTTATTGAAGAAGTTGAACCTAAGCAAGCGGGATCTGGCCGATCTGACCGAGTTTTTGAAAGCGCTTGAAGAACCCAAACAGCGCGTTCGCCCGCCGGTGTTGCCGAAGTGAGGCCCGGAGCGTTAAGCGCTATGCGACGGCGGCGACGGCGGCTTCGCGTTCCTGCTCAAACAGATCGACCACGGCAAAGGGTGCGGCCTGCCGCCAATGTGCCAGGCGCGTTGCGGCGTGGACGGGGGATAGGTTGGCTATGATGGCGCCGTCGACGTTTAGGGTCATTGCCTGCGCATCGGTGATGACGGGCCAGTCGCCGTAGCGTTGCCCTGCGAGCGATTCATCGGCGATGGCGACGACCTGAACGCCCGCATTTTCGCAGGCAAGCCGGTATGCCAGCAGGTTCTTTCCCCAATCGACCAACACGACGCGCCTCAGCCCGCGGTGGCGGGCGGTGCTTTGCAGGAGCGTTTGGGTCTGATTGATCCGCGAAAACTGCTCGAACGCGGCATCGCTCACGGGTTGATCGATCATCGTCACGGTGTGGCGTGCCAGCCCCCCGGCGAACCCCAGTGCCGCAGCCGTCCGGCGGTGCGACTGGGCCGCCATGGCCCAGTAACGCGTCATCCAGTCGCGCAGATACGCATCACGCCAGTCGCCGGGAAACCGGCGCATCACCACGAGCAGATTGTTCCGCACGTCCAGCCGCATCTTCTGGGCGCTTGATCGCGTTGCCGGCGACTTGGCATGGTGCACATGAAGATCGTCAAATGTCTGTACCTGCCAGCCCGCGTCGAGAAGGCGCAGTGAAAGGTCATACTCCTCGGCTTGCATGAAGAAATCGTGCGGTAGCGGGCCTACCTCGATCAGTGCCGACCGCCTCAGCCCCACGCCGCAGCCGATGAAAACATTCGGGTACGCGCTGCACTCCCGGCGGCCGTTCGGCAATGTGACGGTAAACCCGGCGGCGGCGAGACGCGGGTTGAGCTGAAAGTGGCGCACCATTCGTTCGACCGAGCCGGGCAGGGGGAACGAATCGTCATCAAAAAATGCCACATATTTCCCAGCGGCGCGGAGAAGACCGTGATTTTTTGCCACCGAACCCTCGTTGCGATCGAGTCGAATCAGGCAGGCGCGGCGAAACTCGCGGGCGATGGCGTCGGGTGTGCCGTCGCGGCTGGCGTTGTCCACCACGATCAGCTCGTACGCATGATCATCCAGCCCGCACGCCTCGATGCGCGACAGCGTCTCGAGGGTGGTCGCGCAGCGGTTTCGCGTTGAGAGGATGATGGAGACGGTTGGAAGCACAATTCACGCCGCTATGAGCTGTTCGGACCGCGAGCCTCGCAGGGTGCAGGGCGTCATGGGATTGAAGTCGTTTCCCGCCAGGTTCTTGGGGGGCAGGTTCCACTTGGCAAAGAGTTTCTCGTTGTCCTCACGGAAATGCTGGTTGTCATCCTGCCGGCGGAGATCGGAGAATTCGTCATGGTCAATCATCGTGCCGTATGCGGGCACCACCTTCATCCCGGCATGCCATGCCTTGAGCGACAGGTCGGGATCGGCACCAGCGACGAAGAAGCGTTCATCGAAGTAGTTGAGCTTTTCAAACGTAACCCGCCGACCAACTGGGAAATTGGCATACAGCGTGCCGCGGACATGGCAGAGGCGATATACATGCCCCTGATGGGTCAGCTCGTAGGCGACATTGCGCTGTGACTGCCAAGCATGAAACATGGCGACAAAGGCGACATCGGCCGGCGCGTGATCAATCTGATAGACCGCGGCGTCGAGTGTGCCGGGGGTGACGCGCGCGTCGTCATTAAGCCAGGTGAGGTTGCGGCCGGCCGCGGCGCGAAAGCCCTTGTTGGTGGCACGGACAAATCCTTCCCGCTTCTCTTCGCGGATGATCTTCAGCCGGTCGCCGAGGTCGTGTGCCGCTTCATTGAGGGTGGCTTGTGTGCTGTCGGTGCTCGCCCCATCGACCACAACAATCTCGAAGGAACATTTGGTGTTGGCGATGATGGATGCCAGGCATTTCTCCAGCAGACGTCCGCGGTTGCAGGTGGGCAGGACAATTGAAAGATCGTACATACGTTACCTTTATCGGTAATCCGGCCCGCGCATCGCCAATCGGCCTAAGCGGCGGCGAGGCGCGCCAGACGTTCGTGAATTGTTTGCATCAGTTCGTCGGTGGTGATCGGGACATTCCCGAGCTTCTCCACCTCAATTCCCGCAGCGGCCGAGCCGAGGTACGCCGCCGCTTCGATGCTTGCGCCGGTTGCGAGAGCGAGGCTGGCGATCGCCAGCAGGGCATCGCCGCAGCCGAGTGGATCGACGCAGCGCGCGCTCATCGCGGGAAGATAGTCCGACCGAAGCCGATAACCCGAGGCCGCGGGGGTGTTCTCCGGCCAGCGGAAGCTTACCAACCCCTGCTTACCCAGGGTTACCAGCGCATGCCTCGCGCGCGTCACCTGCAGCAGGTGTGCTACAACCGCCCCCAGCCCGCTGGAGAAATCTTGCAGCGTTTCGCGCATCTCGCGTTCAGTCGGACAAAGCAGGTCCACATCCTTAAAGCGGGCGAGCGTCGCCTGTTTGCCGGACACATCTGCCGTGATGATCGGGACGGTGGCGCGCAAGCGCGGCATGATCTGGTCGAGCAATCCAGTGGTGATCAGACCATAGCCAAAGTCGGCAAAGATGACCGCCGCCGCTCCCTGCGCCGCGGCGAGGATCTGGTCTGCAACCGCTGCTTGTGCGATGGAGTCGGTCGGCTGCGCGGCACCTTCGTCGAGTTTGAACAATTTGGTTTCGTCGGCAAGAAAGCGGCTCTTTGTAACCAAGTCTCGCCGATGCCTTGAGGCGACGACCTCAATTCCCGCCGCGCGCAGTCGAATCTCTGCCTGTCTTGATTCGTCATCGTCTGCCAGCGCCGTAACCAGGATCGGCTCGGCACCGACAGCGGCGAGGTGGGCGGCAATGACGCCGGCGCCGCCGTCATAATCGCGGCGGTCGAGCGATCGGAGCGCCATCATCGGCGCTTCCCCGGCCACGCCTGTCGCATCGCAAAAGTGGTATCGATCAAGGATATAGTCGCCGATGACAACGACCTTCTGCCCGCGAAACCGATGAACCGTGTTGGCCAGCGAGGCCGCCGTCAGCCCGCCTTCGTCGCAGAAGCGGCGGAGCTTTTCGTCGCTGAACGCGTCCTGCCGCTGCATCTGGCTGATCAGTGCCGTGGAAGAGTAAACGATGTCGCCGGACGAGAACACGATCCGCCCGCCGGCCGATGTAACGGCATCGCGCTCGGCGAGGAAGCGGGGATCGTGGTTGTGCTCATACTCACGCCCCTTGACGTAAATGTCCGGCTGAAGCGCGCCCAGCAGTTCGACCGCGGTCGGGTCGGGGTTGAGATAGACCGCATCGACGCACTCCAGTGCGGCGAGGCTGGCTGCGCGAAGGTCATCGGGAATCAATGGTCTGGCGACCCCCTTGTTTACATTCGTATCGCGCGTCACCGAGACAACGAGCATATCGCCCAATGAGCGGGCATATTGCAGGTGATGAATGTGGCCGGGATGAACGATGTCAAAGCAGCCGTGGCAGTGGACGACCGTCCGGCCATCGGCGCGCGCGCTCTGGCGCAGGTTGAGCAGGTCTTCCAGGGAGAGAAGTTTGGTTGTCTGTGCCATATCCGCGAAGTTGGCCGCGCCGGCGACCGAAGGAAACATCGGCGGAATCGACGGCGGGGCATGAATTATCGGACGCGAATCGTCAAGAATCGGCGCAGATTCGCCGGTCCTGCCCGCCGGGGGTTGCCGTGTTGGGTAGTTTGCAGGACATTCGATGGTGTTGAGAGCATCCATCCGCATTCTCGGGATCGACCCCGGCCTGCAGCTTACCGGCTACGGTGTGATCGATTTCTCCCCCGCGAAATCGCGCCTGGTTGATGCTGGCGTAATCAGGCTTGAGGCTCGGCAATCCATCGCATTGCGGCTGGTGGAACTGGAACGCGAACTGACCCAGATCATCGCTGAACACGCGCCGGAGGTGATCGCGGTCGAGGAACTTTACGCGCACTATGCACACCCGCGCACCGCCATTCTGATGGGGCACGCGCGCGGTGTCATTTTGCTGTGTGCGCAGCGGGCGGGGATCGAGATCGTTGCCCTGGCAGCCAACCGGATCAAGCAATCTGTGACAGGTCATGGCCATGCCTCCAAGGTGCAAGTGCAGCGCGCAGTGCAGGTGATTTTCGGTTTGAAGGCAATTCCCGAACCGCCGGACGTTGCCGATGCTTTGGCGGTGGCCCTTTGCTGCGGGCGCATGAGGCAGACTCAGCCCTGATTCGTCACTTGAGTCGGCCACGAGAGGCCAGAGGTGGAAACCCCCACGGCGCGGCGGTTCATTTTCAATCGTCGCCCGGTTACTCTCGCAGGCATGATCAGTGCCTTGACAGGCAGACTCGCAGCGGTGCACGACGACCGGATTGAAGTGGATATCGGCGCGATGCGCTACGAGCTGCTTGTCTGCGCCGGCGAGATCGAGCCGTTGCGGGGGCAACTCCATCAGGAGCTGACGCTTCATACATTGTGCTATCTTGAAGGTGACGCCAACAGGGGCAATCTCGAACCAAGACTGATCGGATTCCGCCGGCCGACGGAGAAGAAGTTCTTTGAACTGTTTACCAGCGTTAACGGCATCGGGCCGAGGAAGGCGCTGAAGTGTCTGATCGAACCGATTGAGGAAGTGGCCCATGCAATCGAGAGCTGCAACACTCGATTTCTGATTGAGCTGCCGCAAATTGGCAAGCGCATGGCCGAGACGATCATCGCCAAACTCAGTGGGAAGATGGCGGCGTTTCTTTCGGCCCCGGTTGTCGAAGTGAAGCAGGCGAAGCGTTCGACGGAAGATGAGACAGCCATCGCCCTCGTCTGTGGCCCGCAGATTGGCCTGCGGCGGGTCGAGGCTGAGAACTTACTTGAAAGAGCAAAGCAAACCGACCCAAAGCTCTCCCGCGCCGAACAACTTGTGCCGGTTATGTTAAGATTGCATGCAGGATGAATGTCGAGCGAGAAGTGATGAGTTGCACGCGATTCATACTTTATCATTGACGCTTCATCCTTTCCCAGATATGGCTCGCGAAAGAATCATCTCCGCCGAGGCTCAGCACGACGATGAACCGTCGCGCGGGCCGACGACGCGCCCGCAGAAGTTTGATGAGTATGTCGGGCAGCAGCAGGTGATCACCAAGCTGAGCATTGCGGTGCAGGCCGCAGTCAAGCGGAAGGATCCTGTGGAGCATGTGCTTCTGCACGGTCCACCGGGGTTGGGGAAGACGTCCCTGGCGCATGTGATTGCCAATGAAGTAGGGGCGGCGGTTCACGTCGTGGCCGGGCCAGCCATCACCCGCGGGGCTGATCTGACTGGCATTCTCAACCGGCTGAGTCATGGCGATGTACTGTTCATCGACGAGATTCACCGGCTGCCCGTCGTGGTGGAGGAATCGCTCTATTCTGCGATGGAAGATTTCAAGATTGATCTCACCATGGAAGCGGGTGTACATGCGCGCACAATCACGGTGCAGGTGAAGCCGTTTACGCTCATCGGCGCGACGACTCGCATCGGGTTGCTCACCAGCCCAATGCGATCGCGATTCGGCATCGTGGCCCATGTTGATTTCTACCCCCCGGAGGACTTGCTGCAGATTCTGCATGCCAATGCACGCAAGCTTGATTTGCAGGTGGAGGCGGCGGCCTTGAAGGAGCTTTCAACTCGAAGCCGTGGTACCCCGCGCGTCGCGATCAGGCTGCTTCGCCGTGTCCGCGACTTTGCCGCGGTGCAGGGTGACGGCACGGTGAATGTCTTGATGACGCAGCGGGCGCTGGAACTAGAAGGCATCGATAAACGTGGCCTGGATGATCAAGACCGAGCGTTCCTGCGCGCGATTATCGATGTTTACGCCGGTGGGCCGGTGGGCATCGAAGCCGTCGCCGCAACGCTCGGCGAAGAGCGCGATACTCTGGAGGATGTGGTCGAGCCGTATCTCCTGCAGCAGGCACTACTTACAAGAACTCGGCAGGGGCGCCGGGCGACGCGCGCTGCATATGAGCACCTGGGCATGTCCGCGCCGAACGACGATGACAGCAATAACCTCTTTGATGAGTAACCCTCAGCCCCGGCCAACCTGATGACCATTCACATTCGTCCCGCCAACTCTTCAGATGCCCAGACCATTGCCCACTTCAACACAGCCATGGCGATGGAGACCGAGGGCGTTCAACTTGACGTCGGCACCATTCTCGCAGGCGTGCAAGCTGGGTTGAGCGACGCCACCAAGGCCCGCTATTTCGCGGCCGAGATCGATGGCCGTGTGGTCGGTTGCTGCATGATCACCCATGAGTGGAGCGATTGGCGCAACGGCGATATGTGGTGGCTACAAAGTGTCTATGTTGCCCCAGATTACCGGCGCACGGGTGTGTTTCGCGAAATGTACAAGCATGTCCAGTCCGCAGCACGAGCGGCGGGAGCGGTTGTGCTTCGGCTTTATGTCGAACGAGATAACATTCGCGCGAAGCAGACATATGAATCGCTGGGCATGTATATGACGCACTACGACGTGATGGAAGCCAAGTTGACAATGTTGAATGACGCCGGCACCGGGTCAAATCACTGACTCGCAACAAGCCCGCGGCGCACGCCGAGCACACTCCCGTGGTCTGTCACCTGCATTGTCGCAATACTCTCAGTGCATGTGCCGAACTGACAGCAGAATTGGGCAGTTCAGCGCAGTCCGCGGTCACCCAGCCTTTGTAGCCAGCAGCGTCCAGGTTGGTGAACACCTCGGGCCAATCCACACTTCCCGCGCTGATATCGCATGAGAGCACCCGGCCACCGGCGCCTTTTGCGGCGTCGCGGGCTCTCACATGGCGAATCTGCGCGCCCACCGTTGAGAAGACCGCGTCGGCGGGCCATTCGTCGGCGAGCATGTGTATGGTGTCAAGGTCTACTCCAAACCACGGACATTGCACGCCGTCAAGCAAGAATGCGAGGGAGGCAAACGAGGCAAGGCTCGAACGTGCGGCTATTGCAATGCTAAAGCGATCGGCAATCTGGCCCAGTTCCGTCATGGCGCTGTTGATGTGCGATTCAAACGCCGCATCGCGCGGTTCGGAGTTTGAACGTTTCGACACATTGACATCGCTGGCTGATGCGCCAGGTTCGGGTCTTGGGATGATGATCAGCCCCGCGAGTTCGGGCGTGATGGCGGGTTTCGGTTGCTCAGAAACCGGCGCGGGCGGCAGGGGGCCGAGGTCGAGGCAGACCGTAGTGCAGCCAAGACCCGCGGCGGCTTGCAGGACTTTGCCCATTCGCGCCAGTGCGCGGTCGACGTCGGCGGTGAGGGAAAAACCGGCCTTGCCGAGGGAGCTATCGATCGCAACAAGTATCTGATCGTAGGACGCGAGGATGTGGCGGAAGTCACGGGTGCCAGTTTCGCCAAGCTCTGTCAGATCAAGCGAGGCGGAGCGCGAAGGTACAACCATGCCATCGAAGCCAATCTTGCGTGAGGCGCCCGCGGCGATTCGGATGTCGTCATGGAGCGAGCGAGCGGTGACCGCAAGTTTGTTCATCGGATGAATTGTATACGCGGCATCGAGCGAGAACACCGATGCGAAGAGTGGGCAGCGGATTGGCGCAAGTACGTCTCTGCAAGAGCTTTACCTAGAATCAGGCCTGCCTGCCGAGCACAGTTTCCAGGATCGCTGTGTAACGCGCCGTTACATCGTGCCGGGGGAGCAGCGACTCGGGCGTGAAGCGCTTATTGATGATATGCAGGTGATCCGTGGGCCAGGTACCAAGAAACTGGCCCCACTTCGCGCTGTTCAGGCTCACCACTCCGTCATTCTCTCCCTCGCAGCGGAAAACCACACTGTGCGAGTGGAGCAGAAACGGCGCGCACTTTGAGGCGTTCTGCACGCCCGCAACGGAGAAATAGTCGACGCCCGGGGCGTTGGGCGTTTGGCTATTGAAAGTTGCCATCGAGCCGGTGGTGAGATCGGCGAGGGCGCGCAAGTCGATGCCAAGCTTGGAGATAAGGCTTTTGCCACCGAGGCGATCGCCGAGGTTCTGCACGACCCAATCGGCGTAACTGCTGCCGCGGTGGGGAGTTGCGAGCGTGACAATCGCCTGTACCCGGTCGGCCATGCCGAGGTGAGTGACCATGTAGCGTGCATCAAGCCCGCCGAGCGAGTGTGCGAGGATGATCACACTTTCATTGGCCCGCCGGAGCGATTGCCGGTCTCGGATGATCAGTTGCTTTAGCTGCCGAGCCCGAAGTTCAATCGGGCCCGTTGGATGGCATCGCGCGATGATCAGCGGATGGCCCATTTCCGTGATGGCGCGCTCGATTCGCCCTGCAAAGTAGCGCAAAGGAAACGGGCCAATGCGAATGTTGCCGAATCCGAACAAGCCATGATGGAGCACAACTGGAGGCACCAACGTCATTGTTAGTAAATACTATTTCATGTCAATAATGCGGTCATTGAGGTGGAGGGCTGAATCTTGCGGCAGGGTTTTAGCTTTCCTCGCGCTGCCTGTAGATTACACCCACGGTTCAGACTCGCATTAACTCAGGACAAAACTACCCACGATGCCCAAGCGCACCGACATTCATTCGATTCTCATCATTGGTTCCGGCCCGATTGTCATTGGTCAGGGCTGCGAGTTTGACTATTCCGGCGTGCAGGCGTGTCGCGCGCTGCGCGAGGAGGGGTATCGGGTCGTGCTGATGAACAGCAACCCCGCCACGATCATGACCGATCCGGAGTTTGCCGATGCGACTTACATCGAACCGATCACCCCGGAAACGGTGGAGAAGATCCTCGTTCGCGAGAAGCAGCAGGGCACGCCGGTCGATGCGCTGCTGCCGACCCTGGGCGGGCAAACCGGGCTGAACACCGGCATGGCGTGCTGGGACAAGGGCATCTTGCAGAAACACGGCGTGCAGATGATCGGGGCGGATCGGGAAGCCATCTACAAGGGCGAAGATCGACAGGTCTTCAAAGACCTGATGCTCAGAATCGGCCTGAATGTCCCGCGGAGTGGGGTCGTTCACACGATGGATGAGGCCCGAAAAGTGCTGGACGAGATCGGCCTGCCGCTGATTATCCGCCCGGCGTTCACCCTCGGCGGGACGGGCGGGGGAATTGCGTACAATGTCGAGGAATTTGAGGAGATTGTCACGCGGGGCCTTGATGCGTCGCCGGTGACTGAAGTGCTGATCGAACAAAGCGTGATAGGCTGGAAAGAGTTTGAGATGGAGGTCGTTCGCGATCGGAACGACAACTGCATCATCATCTGCTCGATCGAAAACATCGACGCGATGGGCGTGCATACAGGCGACAGCATCACCGTCGCGCCAATTCAGACGTTGACGGATAAAGAGTATCAGCGGATGCGCGACGCCAGCTTCGCGGTCATCCGCGCCGTGGGCGTGGAGACCGGCGGGAGCAACATCCAGTTCGCCATCAACCCGGACAACGGCGACATGGTCGTCGTCGAAATGAACCCGCGCGTGTCGCGATCTTCCGCGCTGGCGTCGAAGGCGACGGGGTATCCGATTGCAAAAATCGCGGCGAAGCTGGCGGTGGGTTATACGCTGGACGAGCTTCCGAATCCGATCACATCTACCCAAGACGGCCGGCTGCACACTAGCGCGTGTTTTGAACCCACGATCGATTATGTCGTGGTCAAAATTCCGCGCTGGACCTTTGAAAAGTTCCCGGACGCTGATGAAACGCTGACAACGCAAATGAAGAGCGTCGGCGAGGCGATGGCGATTGGCCGCACTTTTAAAGAGGCGCTGCAGAAGGGCATCCGCAGCATGGAAGTGAAGCGGTTTGGGTTTGGGTTGGATAAGAATGACAAGTGGCTGAGTGCGCAAAGTAGCACGGGTTTCCAACCCGTTCTTCAATCCCGAGAAAAGAATGGGTTGGAAACCCATGCTACGGTTTGGCCGATTCCCGAAGAAACGCTGCGGCGCAAGCTCGCGGTGCCGTCGCAGGGGCGGCTCTACTATGTGCGATATGCTCTCAAGATGGGGTGGAGCATCGAGCAGATTCATGAGTTGACGCACATCGATCCGTGGTTTTTGGGGCAAATGAAGGAGCTGACAGAATTCGAGGGCGCGCCCGAGGAGGCCGCAAATCATTGGTCGCTGCGCGACTCTCGGCCCGAAGTGTTTGCCGCTGTCGTGCGCGGTGCCAAGGAGTTTGGCTATAGCGATGTCCAACTCGCGAACCTCTTTGGCGTGCTGCCAGGCGAGGTGCGCAAGGCACGGCAGCATGCAGGGGTTGAGCCGGTCTTCAAGCTCGTCGACACCTGCGCCGCAGAGTTTGAAGCGTCGACGCCGTACTATTACTCGACATACGAAACGCCGTTTGCTTCACTGATCGACGAAGAGACAAAGAGACAAAGTGACGAAGTGAAGGGCGCTCCCGGTGCGCACTCGCTCTGTTCATCTCTACGGTCCTCCGTCTCTTCCGAAGATGAAATCCGCCTTACCGACAAACCCAAAATCGTCATCATCGGCGGTGGGCCGAATCGGATTGGGCAAGGAATTGAGTTCGACTACTGCTGCGTGCAGGCGGCGTTTGCGGTGAAGGAACTCGGCTTCGAGGCTGTGATGATCAACTCGAACCCGGAAACGGTTTCGACGGATTATGACACGTCCGACCTGCTGTTTTTCGAACCGTTGACACACGAGGATGTGCTGAATGTGTGCGAGCGGGTGAATGGCTCGCAGTTCAATAGCGACGAAGCGACGGAGCGACGTAGCGACGAAGGGAAGAAGGAGTCGGCTGTCAAACCCTCCGTCGCTCCGTCGCTACGTCGCTCTGTCGCTTCTGGTCTCGTCAAAGGCGTCATCGTCCAACTCGGTGGTCAAACCCCCCTCAACCTCGCCCGCGGCCTGCACGAAGCCGGCGTGCCACTGCTCGGAACCAGCATCGATTCTCTTGATCGCGCCGGCGATCGAGAGCAATTTCGTAACCTGTTGCAAAAACTGGGGTTAAAGCAGCCGCCCAACGGCATCGCTCGCACCATTGACCAGGCCCGTGCGATTGCCAAGGAAATTGGCTACCCGGTCTTAGTTCGCCCCAGCTTCGTCCTCGGCGGGCGCGCGATGGAGATTGTTTCAGACGAAGAACAACTGAACCATTACATGGCGCACGCAGTCGACGCATCCACGATCGCCGACGCGCCGATTCTGGTCGATAAGTTTCTGGATAATGCAGATGAGTGTGATCTGGATGTGATCGCGGATTACGGTGCAGAAGGCACGGAGCAAAGAGATTCAGGCTCTTCACTTCGTGCCCCCTTGTCTGATGCCTCAGTGCCTTCCTCAACAGCCATTGTCATCGGCGTGATGGAACACATTGAAGAAGCGGGTATTCACTCCGGCGACAGCGCCTGCGTGCTCCCGCCGTACACCTTCAGCAAGGATATCGTCGCGGAGCTGAAACGGCAGGCGAAACTGCTGGCCAAGGAGCTGCGCGTCTGCGGGCTGATGAACGTGCAGTTTGCGATTAAAGACGGCGAGATTTACGTCATCGAAGTCAACCCGCGCGCCAGTCGCACGGTGCCTTTTGTGGGCAAGGCCACCGGCATCCCGTGGGCCAGAATCGCGGCTAAAATAATGGCTGGCAAGAAGTTAACCGAACTCGGCTACACGCAAGACCCGCCCGACCCGAAACATGTGAGCGTAAAGGAAGTGGTCTTCCCGTTCAGCAAGTTTCCGGGGGTTGACATCATCCTCGGCCCCGAAATGCGCTCGACCGGTGAAGTCATGGGCATCGATGCCACATTCGACCTCGCTTTCGCCAAGGCGCAGCTGGCCGCGGGGACCGATCTGCCGCTCAAGGGCGCGGTTTACATCTCTGTAAGGAATGACGACAAGGAGTTGGTGCGTCCGATCGCGCAGGAGTTTGCGCGGCTCGGCTTCCAGATCATCTGCACGGAAGGCACTCGGCAGTGGCTGGCGAAGCACGGCATCAAAGCTGAACGTGTGAGCAAGCTGGCGGAAGGTCGGCCCAACATCAGCGACTTGATCAAGAACGGCAACGTGCAGCTTGTCATCAACACGCCGACAAGAAAAGGCCCCGCAACCGACGAGGGAAAGATTCGAGCGCTCTGCGTGGCAAATCGCGTCCCGATCTTCACCACCCTCACCGCTGCCGAGGCGGCGGCGCGGGCGATCGGTGCGATGCAAAAGGGTGGATGGGACGTCAAGCCGCTGCAGGCTTATCACGCGTCGGTGTGATGCACCGCGGCACGCCAGAATCGGTGAATGCTGCGCGATAGCTGCGTCAGTTCCGTCCGCCGAAGTCGCCCCACGGGGGCGGCAGCGTCGAGCTTCAGCCACTCCATCGCGCGATTGACGGCCAGCTCGCAGGCACCGGTGGCCTGGTGCAGGTCGATCATCACGTCGCCCAGCCGACGATGCGGGCGGACAAACTGCCGCTCGGTGAGAAAACTCAATATCGCTTCAGAAGTAGCGCAGACCGCGCGGGATCGAAGTTGTTGCATAGAAGCAGACCCTGTTCTTAGCCGCTAACCGACTTGTCTCGACCGGAGTGTAGGCGCCCCAGATTCATCCGGCTACTGAGGCGCGCTTATTCAACAACTTCGATGCGTCGCGAAGATTCGTCAATCGCGGTGATGCGGATATGAATCGTCTGCTCGGGCAAGATATCACGCACACGCGCCGCCCACTCTACAACGGTGATGCCGCCTTGCGCGAGCAGTTCGGTGAATCCGATCGCCTCTAGATCGTCTGCGCCCGCTACCCGATAGGCATCGAGGTGGAACATTTGCACATCGGCGCATGCATAAATATGCAAAAGCACATAGGTCGGCGAACTGACTGACCGGGCATCGCCCCCCAGCGCGCGAACCAGCCCCCGGACGAACTGGGTCTTCCCTGCGCCGAGCTCGCCATCGAGTGCGATGCAGTCGCCCGGACGCAGCCTCTTGGCGACCTGCCCAGCGATGCCTTCGGTGTCGGAGAGATTGCACGAGTGGTAGACCACGATAACAGCTTAATCGCCATCACCTCTGAAGGGGACGGGCGTGCGCTCAGAACTGGTGCTCCCACGCTCTCGGTTCAAGAGGTTCTCTCCGGCCGTCAGCGGATTGCAGAAAAATGCCCGGCTCATCGGTGATCGTGCCGATCCAGTTTAGCGATGGTTCGCCGCTGTGCGTCGGCCGCGCGGCTTGCTCGGTTGGCATCCCGTCCATGGTTAGCAGCAACTCGTAATCCTCGCCGTCATGGAGTGCATGTTCCAGGGGCGAGAAGCCGTCACGACTCATCTCTATGGCGTCGGCATGAACGGGAATCTTGTCGGCAAAAATCACCGCGCCTACGCTGCTTTCTCGGCAGATGTGCTGCAGGTCGCGCGATAGGCCGTCGCTCAGATCGATCATCGATGTGATCAGGCTCGCCGCCGGCGCATTCAGGCTTTTCGGCGACTGGGCATGCTCCCAGGCAAACATAACGCGCGGGGCGAATGTCATATGGCGGCCAAGCAGGCTCCCGCCGAGAGGGCCGGTAACATGTATATGATCGCCCGGCCGAGCGCCATTTCGGCGCAGCGGACTTCCTTGCGTGCGCGCCAGGATTGTCACGCTCAACGCCAGCATGCCATTCCAACTGCTCGTATCCCCTCCGATGATCGCGCAGCCAAACTTGTCGCCCGCTTCCTGCAATCCGAGGAAGAGTTCCTTCGCATAGTCGATCGGGGTTCCCTTAGGCAGCGCGACTGTCGCCAGCGCGGCAGCCGGCAGGCACGCCATGGCGGCGCAATCGCTTAGGTTGCGGTTCATCGCCTTGATGCCGATCGCGCGAGGTGAATGGACAGTCGAATCAAAGTGTACGCCGTCAAGTACCTGATCGGCGCCGGCCAGCAGCAGGTTGTTGCCGTCCCACTTCAGGGCTGCGAGATCGTCCCCGATCGGCACGATCAGTCTTCGATCGACCCGCTGATGCGACCTTAGCCATGCAATGAAATCAAACTCGCCGGACATTACTTGAAGTCTCCACGACGCGCGAACGGCGACGAAGCGAACGGAGGCTGCGGCCCGGGGACGGGCGCTTTACTTCTTTTCGCTCGCCTTCTTAACCAAGTCCTGCTGCGCCGCGACCTGATCTTCAAACGCAGGAATGGGCGAAACGCAGCTTCGCGGCAAAGCCTGCAGCAGTTCCCGGCTGTTCTCCAGCGATCGATCATTCGGCGTGTTCTTTCCGACCTGTACCGCTCGGGCTTGCAAGTCGCGGAAGCGGGCAGCGCTCGCGACCGGCTCGCGGCGCCAGTCGGCGGCTTCGGGGGGCAACTCGGCGGCGTATTCCCTGGCCTTTTCGACCCGGCTCCGAAGCGTCGGGTGGTCGCTGACTATCGCGGGGGTTTTGTCATACCCTTTGTCGATCATGCTCTGAAAAAAGTCGCCGAATCGTTCCGGATCCCAGCCGGCGCGCACATAGAATCGAAAGCCGTACTTGTCTGCCTCGGCTTCGTCTTGTCGGGTGAATCCCATGTTGAGCAGCGACCCGCCCGCCAGCCCAAGCCCCCCGCCGATGGCGGCACCTTCGGCCCAGTTGTCCTTGCCTCCGACCGCGGCTCCGGCTACAGCACCGCCTGCGGCGATTGCCAGCACCTTCAGCCGATTATCCATGCCCTTTTGCACATGCCGGCCATAGATGTGCGCAAACTCGTGCGCCACCACCGCCGCCAGTTCATCTTCACTCTTGCAGTTTAAGAAAAGCTCGGTGTAAATGTACATATGCTCGCCGCCAGTGGTGAATGCGTTGAGCGTCTTGGAATTGACGAAATGAAATCGCATTTCCTCGCCGAACATCCAGGTGTTATCCGTCGCAAAGTGCTTCGAAGGCCCCTTACCGTCGGCTGACATTTTGGCCGCCTGCTCAATGATTCGATCGCCGACTTCCTGCAGATAGTTGGCGAGCACCTCATCTTTGATGACCGCCTTTTCGAGGCTGCCATGTACCTGGTCGGCCTGATCGATGACCTTGCGGTCTGACGCGCAGCCGACCGACAGCACCGCCAACAGAGACACCGCCAGGACCATTCGCAATGCCGATTTGAGCCGCATAAGCCTCTTCTCCGATTTTGAGTAGTCAAAATGATAGACCCATGAATTGTCGCAACGGTTGGCCGCGACTGCAACAACGCGATTACGCGCAACAAACGGGGATTTGGGGTAGAAAACTGCGGCGTGAACTTTCGGAAGCTTCTCTCATCGCACCGATTCGCCGCCGTGGTGGCGATTACGCTGATCTCGGCGGTTCTGGCAATCGCGCTCGATCGAGCGCCGGGTACGCGCGTCGCGATGGGGCTTGCCGATCATGTTTTCTACGACTGGTACTATCGAAACCGGCCCATCGAAAGCCAACTAAACGGCGACGTTGTGATACTGGCAGTGGATCAGCAAAGTCTCTCGCAGATCGAAGACGGATTCGAGTTTGGCTGGCCCTGGCCGAGGGAGTACTGGGCATTGCTAGTCGAGCACGTCGAGCGTGCCGGTGCGCGGGCGGTGGTGTTTGACATCCTTTTTAGTGAAATCAGCGCGCGCGGTCTGGATGACGACACAATTTTCGCATCAAGGCTCGATGAAACGTCGATTCCGGTTGTGTTCGCAAGAACCATCACTTCGCGGGGGGAGTGGGGCCGGTTTCGCCCGCCGGTGAGTCGTGCGGTCACCTTTGGCGGGGTGGATGTTACCAGCGAAAAGGTCTATCGCGACTTCATTCCTCAGCGGCATGGGAAGCCGTCGGTGGCACTGGCGGCGCTTCAGTCGGCCGGCATCACGTCGCGGCTGGACGTCTCACGGGGGTTCTTACTGCATTATTACGGCCCGCATCGGAGTGCTACCGGCGAGCCTACCTTTCCTGCATGGTCGGCGTCGAGTGTCATTTCCGCTGCGGTTTCACCGCCGGAGGTCGATTTTGGAATCAAACCTGAGTGGTTTAAGGACAAGATTGTGATCGTCGGAACAACGGCGGAGGGGTTGCACGATATCAAAGCCGCGCCCAACGCGCCCAAGATTCCCGGCGTGGAGGTGCAGGCGACCGCGATTGCAAACATGCTCGCCGGGCGTGCGGCCTGGCCGGTGCCAGCGGTGGTGACCGCGCTTGTCGCGCTGACTTGCGCCGCCCTGACCGCCGTCGGTACGATTGCGATTCGGGCGGCGGCGGGGAAAGCAGCGACCGTCGCCACGCTGGCCATCGCGATTGTGATCGTCGGTTACCTGCTTTTCGATCGATCCACAATTATCTGGCTCTCCCCGACAACATCGTTGCTGGCGATCGTCATCGCGGCGATTCTCGGCATCTCGTGGAGTTACTTTCTCGAAGACCGCCAGGCTCGCTTGCTCTTGCGCGCCCTCGAAACGTGCCTTTCGCCCGGCGTGGCGGCAGAGCTTGCCGAGAACCCCCGGCAGCTTGCCGTCGGCGGACGGCAACTTGAGATGACCGTTATGTTTACCGACCTCGCCGGCTTCACCTCGCTTACCGAGAAGTTGAAAGAGAAAATTGAGCCCGCGCTGAACTATTACCTCGGCGAGATGTCAGAACAGATTCTTGAGTTGGATGGCACGCTCGATAAGTACATCGGCGATGCGATCATGACGTTTTGGAACGCGCCGCTGAGCCAGCCCGATCATGCCCAGCGGGCCTGTTCTTCGGCGCTGGCTATCCGGAGGCGAGAGCGAGAGATCGCACCTGAGATGGCGGCGCTCGGGGTGCAAGACACTATTACCCGCATCGGAATCAACTCTGGCTCGATGTTCGTGGGTTTTACGGGTTCGCAGCGGAAGCTGAACTACACAGTAATCGGCGATGCTGTAAATCTCGCGGCACGACTGGAGCCGGCCAACAAGCTCTACGACACGCAAATCTGCGTTGCCGAAAGCACAGTGACGCAGGCCCGCGACCGATTTTTGTTCCGAAAGCTCGATCTGCTCGAAGTAAAGGGAAAAACCGAGCCGATTGCGGTCTACGAGCTGATGGGGGAAATCGAGGCAGAATCCGGTCCGCTGGGCCGACTGCGGCGGGATTTTGAGCGTGCCTTGGAGGCATATCTGCAGCAGAACTGGGATGCGGCAGACTCGATTTTACTTGAGTTAGCTACAGAGTTCCCGGAAGATGGCCCAAGCAAGATGCTACAGCGGCGGATCGGCGAGTTCAGGGAAGCGCCTCCACCGTCGGATTGGGATGGTGTGTATCATGCCACGACAAAGTGAGGGCGGCGGGTGAGCCGGTTGAGATGATTGGGTAAGTGCGCGAAAGGACTGTCATGCGAGCGATCATTCTTTGCGTCGTCATCGGATTGGCTGCGACCATTGCACAAGCGGAAGACATCACCGCCGGGAGCGATGCCGTGCTTCGCGCGGGACGCAGCAGTGCCACGAAAGTTGTTGCAAGTGTGAAGAAGGGCGAGAAGATTCCCGTCCTCGAACGCGTGACTGAGCGCAACGTAAAATGGGTACGCTCGGCAAGCGGCGGAAGAGAGGGCTGGACCACCGAGAACTCGCTCAAAAAGGCCGGAGGCACTGATCTCAGCAAGGTAGCCAGCGCCGCAACAGGCGATGCCCAAGCCAACGCCGCCACCGATGCGGCAGCGGCGAAAGGTGTCGAGCCACTTACCCTTGCCTACTCCGGTGCAAACGGCTTGGATACGTCAGGCTTGGACCGGCTCATGGCACTCCGTGCGAGAATCATTGATTCGGGCGAGTTTGAGCAATTCAGCAAGCAGGGCAATGTCGGGATGTACCGCAGATAGTCGCTTGTGAATACGCGCACAAAGCTTTTTCTGCTGTTGCTCACGGCGCTGGCGGTGCGGGTGGGGTGGTGCTGGTCGGTGCCGGTTGACGAAAAGGCGATGGCACGCTCACTGCCCGATCAGTGGGAATACCTGCAGATTGGGCGGCACGCGCTCGCAGGCCAGGGATTTTCTTTTTTCGACTTTCGCTTTCAACAGAGACTCTACGCGTTCCGCACACCGGGCTACCCCGCATTCATCGCGATTTGCGGGGGCAGTGTGCGGGGGGTGCAGATGGCGCAGTGCGCGATCGATGTCTCGACGGCCCTGGCGACGTTTTTGCTGGCGAGACGGTGGCTCAATGAACGCGCTTCGCTACTGTGTGCCGTCGCGGTCGGATTCAACCCATTTCTCGTTTTTTTCTGTGCCCTGATACTCACGGAAACGCTGTTTACATCGCTGCTGGTCTGGGCCATGGTGCTCTTGGTGCGGCCGGTGCGCTTCACGACAGCCGGCTACGTTATGGCGGCGGTGATCTTGAGCTTCTCGGTGCTGGTTCGTCCTTCCGCGCTAGGGTTGCCCGTCTTGTTGGGCTTGGGAGCGACTATTGTGGCGAATCGGTCGCTCAGATGGTTGGTTCTCGGGGCGGCGGCGTCCGTGGCGATCACCGTCCTTGCGCTTCTGCCATGGGCAGCGCGAAACCGGGTCACGTTGGACAAGTGGGTGTGGACCGCCACCAACTCGGGTTTCACATTTTATGATGGATTCAGCCCGACAGCGGATGGATCGAGCAATCAGTCGTTTGTTGCTCAAATGCCCGAGCTGCTGCAGATGAATGAGACGCAGCGGAGTGTCTATCTGGCGACGAAGGCTCGGGCATGGGCGGTGGCGAACCCCTCTGCGTCGATGCGACTTGCTGGCCGCAAGCTCGCACGCACATGGAGCCCAGTGCCGCTGAGCAGCGAGTTTGGGAGACTTCGATATGTCCTCATCGGTTCGGCCTACAGTGTTCCGCTTTTTCTTGCGGCAACCGCGGCAATGTTTCACCGGCGGATTAGCTGGCGGGCAAAGGTTTTCTTGCTGTTACCCGCGATATACTTTAGCGGAATGCAAGCGATGTCGGTCGGTAGCCTTCGTTATCGAATTCCTGCCGAGCCGATGCTCGTGGTTCTGGCGGCGTCGATCTTCGTGGCTCGAAGGGATGAAGTAACCGGGACTGGGAGTGAATCAGATTTGATCGCGCGCGATTTTTGAGTGTGATGATTCGACTGGGTTCAACTTCGCCTACCTTGCCAGAAATTTTATGGCAGAAGGGCATCCCCGCGCGCCGGCGACACTCCAAGCTACGGCGATACGGAATGACGGTGCTGCTGGCAGTGCTGAGCACGGTCATCTTCGGATACTGGTATGTCACCGACTCCGCGCGCGTGCGAGCCTCGGCAGAGGAATATCTTTCGCGTATCACCGGCGCAAGGGTCAAGGTGGGTTCGGCCAATCTATCCATTTTCGAGGGGCTGCGCCTTGACAATGTGCAGATGTTCGTCGGCGGGCCAAGTCGGGGTGATTCGAGGCTTTTCAGTGCGCAGAGCTTTCGGCTGCGAGTTGATCTCGCGCAACTTGTTCGCGGCAAGATTGAGGCAGCCTCAATTCTGGCGATCGGCCCGAGCGTGCTCCTGGCAGAGGATGTGGATACCGGCGAGTGGAACTACGAGCGATTGCGGAGCCGTCCTGTGGGCGAAGGCCGACCGTCGAATTCGGGCAAACTGCCCGAACTGCCCGAGATTCGCCTCCGAAATGCCCGTGTGGAATACGGTCGCACCGAGGCAGGGCAGTTTACCCGCACTGGTAGCATGACGATCGAGGCGCAACTGATACCTGATGATGCCAGCAAGGCATATCAGTTCCGTGTGCAGAGCCGCGGCGAAAGCGAGCTGCTTGGGCCGCGCGTAGTCGGCTCGTACAATCTCGCCAATCGTCGCGTTGAAGCCCGGCTGGACAATTTCGAGTTTGATCGCGACATGCGTGCGATGCTTCCGGAACAGGTGCAGCAGTGGTGGCGGGATCACGCGCTGGCGGGTCGGGTGGATGTGCCGCAGCTTTCTTACACGCTCGGGGAGGAAGGCGCGTTTGCGGCGCGTGTGTCCCTCAACCGCGTCACGCTGGTGGTGCAGCCGCACGAGGCTCAGAGTGCCGACGAGATCTGGCGGCGGACCGAACTGGCGGGCATGTTTGGGCTGCTGAGTGCCACCGGTGCCAATTCTGGCAACTGGCTCGCACGGGCGAGTTGGCTGATCGAACCTCAGCCTGTCACACTTCACGACGCTCAAGGAGTGTTCGCATTTACCAATGCTGGAATCGAGCTGCGCGACGTGATTGGCCGGATCGAAGGTAACGCCGTGAAGATCAACGGACATGTCACCGGCTATTCACCCGACGCGCCGCTTGATTTGAAGATCTCCTCTCTCGAAGGCGAGCAGATCGTGTTGCCACAGGAGATTCGGTGGATCAACTCGCTCCCCCCGGTGGTGCGCGAGACATATGACCACCTTCGCCCCCGCGGTGCCGCTGAGTTGAGCATCGAACTAAACCGCGCCACCCGGGGCGATAGGGTGGATGTGCAGGGTGCGATCAACATTCGAGACGGGGGCTTTACATTTGACAAGTTTCCCTATCCCATCGATCGGGCGACCGGACGAATCATCTTTGGGCCGGATGCAAAACTAGGTGTCGACGCACTCGAGTTGGTGAATCTTCAGGGTTACGGCGTGCGCGGCGGACCTAATGAAAACAGCGTGGTAAGGATCGATGGACTCATTGCACCACTTAAAGGTGATGCGGGCGTTGACATTCGCATCAGCGGGAAGGGAATCGCGACGGAACCGATGTTGATGCAATCGTTCCCACCCGTTACCCGGCGGGCGTTAAGCTCGCTTGATGCTCCAGGAAAGGGGGAATATCCGACCTTTACCGGTGATTTTGTCTGCAGTGTGCTCCGCCCGCCGGGACCGCGGCAGCCTTGGAGCACCGATGTGGATATCGATGTCCGCGATGGACAGGGGGCGGTCGTAGCTTTTCCATACTTCATGAGCGGTATTCGCGGGCAGGTGAAGGTTCGCAAAGATCATGTCGAAATTGTGCAGGCCACCATGGAGCGCGACGGTGCCCGGCTGGTGATTGATGGAAAGGTGGAGTGGGGGGACATTGATGGTGTGCCGCGCCGAGCGGGCGAGCCAACAATTCGACCGAAGCTAACTATCACCGCACGCAATGCGCCGATCGATGATAACCTGCTGAACGCACTCCCAGAAACACACCGCACATGGTTGCAGCGGCTGGGGTTGAGCGGTCGGTTTGATCTCGCTGGCGTTGTCGAGACAAGGTCGAGCAGGTCGGGAGAGAGCTTGGGAACGGGCTTTGAGTTCTTAGTGACGCTCAACGACGCGACTCTCTGGCCGAAGGATGGCACCTTTGCCGTTACGCGCATCAACGGTGATATTGATTTGAAGCCGGAATCGATGACGCTCCGTAACCTCACTGGTCGCCGTAATGATGCAGACATGTCGGCGCGTGGCACGGTCGCCTGGCCGAACAACCAGCCGTCGATCGACCTGAGCGGCGAAGCGACCAATCTCGAACTTGATTCGCCCCTGTACCAGATCCTCCCGCGTGCCGGACAGGTCGGCTGGGAGATGGTCGCGCCTCTGGGCACCGTCGATGCTCGCGTGGCATTCAAGGGCAATATGGCTGATGGCAGCCGGCCGACTTACGCCATTACCCTCAAACCCCGGAAACTTGCCGTTCGGCCGAATGTGTTTCCTGCGAAGTTCTCCGAGGTGACGGGAGACGTGAGTATCACCCCAGAAGCGGTTGTACTCAGCGACCTGATCGCACGTCGTGGCGAGTCGCGCATCAGTCTCGCCGGGGCGGGCGACCTGGCCAGCGGGGTTTGGGATTTAAAACTCAGCGCTGATCGGGTGAGCATTGACCCCGAGTTGGTCGCGGCAATGCCCGCGACTGTTGGCGAACTGGTCAAATCGGCCGAGATGGCGGGCGTGTATGATGTGCTATTCAGAAAACTCCGGTATATCGCGCCAAAGGAGCCATCTCAGGCTGAAAATGCCACATCGCAGACCGCAGAGGGGAAGGAGTCGGTGGCGGCCGGCGATCTCGAGTTTGATCTGAGATTAGAGACCGCGGACGGATCACTCATGGCAGGGGTGCCGGTGACCCAGTTGGCGGGTTGGTTCGACATGGCCGGTGAAAGTCGCGGCGGGCGAATGGGGGCGCTGGAGGGTCGGGTGAACGCCGATTCTTTCCTGCTCGGCGGACGTGAAATGCGGCAGTTCACCTCGATTTTTGCCAAACACCCCGATTCGCCGATCATCAGCTTCACCGACCTCCGCTGCAGCACAAGCGGCGGGGAGATCGCCGGGCGCGTGGATTGGGCGTCACCCGAAGACGGTCCCTCGCGATATGGCATGTCGCTGGTATTGCGCGATGCCGACGTTACACAACTGGTGGCCGATGCCGCCCCGCAACTACAGGGACGGCTTACCGCCAGCCTCTCGATCGAAGGCGCGTGGGATGATCCATTAAGCCGGCGCGGTCGAGGCGATGTGGTGGTCGAGGGGAAAGAGCTTTACAAGATTCCGCTACTGCTTGGGTTGATGCAGATCACCAACCTATCGCTGCCGGTTACAAAGCCGTTTGAGCGCGGCTCGGTCAGCTATGGGGTTGAAGGCAACAAGGTGATGTTCGAGTCGATCGAGCTTGCCGCAGAGCAGATGAGAATGACGGGCACTGGATTGCTCGATTTCGATCGAAAAAACGTGGAGATGACTTTCGTCACCGATTCGACCCTGTGGCCCAACGTTCCGATCGTCGGCGACCTTCTGCGGGGCGCGCGACACGAGTTGTTGCAGATTCACGTCCGTGGGAGCCTTCAGGAGCCGAAGGTGTCCGCCGGTTCGATGCCGACGATCACCACGACAATCGAAGAGGTCTTCCGGGACGATGCCCGGAAGAAGAAGTAGGCCCGGTGCACTCCCTGCGTAACGAGCCTTGCGGAGGCGCGTTGGCCATGAGATGGGGGCGATGATCACCCGCGATGCAGTGATCGGGGTTAATCTTTCTGGCGAATCGTCCCGCTGCCGGACACCTTCTGCTGCAATTGTGGTGCGCCGGCATAGCGTACGCTCCCGCTTCCGGCGATGGCGGCACTCAGGCTCTCGGCTGCGTTGATCTCCGCATCGCCGCTACCGGCAATTTTGATCTCAGCCGCCTTGGTGGCGAGGTTGAACAGCCGCAGCGAACCCGACCCAGCAATGCTCGCCGAAAGATTGTCTGCTGTCCCGCTCGCTGACACATCGCCACTCCCCGCGATCGACAAATCGAGCGATGGCTCGGTGAGGCCGGCGAGCGTTGCCGATCCCGAGCCTGACAACGCCACGCCCTCCAGCACAGGTATGACGATATCGACGCGCAAGTCAGTCCTTGCCGAGATCGGCTCGACTGGGCGAATCCGCAACTGGCTGCCGACAAGCTTGGTTTCAATGAGCGGCAGGAGGTTGTCGTCGGCAGTCACGCGGACGGACTGCTCCGTGCCAATGGTGATGCTGAGGTCCATCGACCCTGAAGACGAAACGCTTTTGAATGCGCCGACCTCCCGCTGCTCGGTCGCACTGATACCCGAGCCTGCTACTTCGGAGATCCCAGAAAAGCACCCCGTGGGCAGAACGAGCATGCCCAACGTTCCGATGATCGTAACTATGCGCCTCACAAACCCTGCCTTTCAAAATGACCTGTTGCGATCCAAGCTTCCCTACCGAAGGGTTCGGCTGAAGCCGCTTGCTATTTCCGACATTTTTAACCACTCGGCCTAGAATTCGCACATGCGATACCGTCGACTTGGCAGCACCGACCTGCCCGTCTCAGTGATTGGCGTTGGAACATGGCAGTTCGGAGGCGAGTGGGGGAAGAGTTTTACTACCGATGAAGTCAAGGAGATGTTTGCAGCGGCGGGCGAAGCAGGGATCAACCTCATCGATACCGCAGAATGCTACGGCGATCACGAATCAGAACGCCTCACCGGAACCGCGATATCCGGCCAGCGCGATCGATGGATCATTGCGAGCAAGTTCGGGCACAAGTTTCACGGCTACATGAATCGTACCGAACCACGCACACCCGCGGACGTGGTGGAACAAACCGAGGCATCGCTTCGGGCATTGCAGACCGACTACCTCGACATCCAGCAGTATCATAGCTGGGGCGACAGCCAGTTTTTTCAAGACGATGTGATGGAATCGCTCCTGCGGCTGCGCAGCGAGGGCAAGATTCGGTATCTCGGCAACTCGATTGGGAATAACCAGAACGTCAGACAGATCGGTGCGAGCCGCGAGCGGCAGATTTCAGTCATTCAGATCGTTTATAACTACCTGAGCCGTGAGCCTGAAGGCACGACGTTCCCCCTCTGTGTTGAACAGGATCTGGGCGTTTTGGCACGCGTGCCGTTAGCCAGCGGCATGCTTAGCGGAAAATATGAGCCAGGGCACGTCTTTCCCGGCGGCGATGTGCGATCGAGGAAACGCGCGATGGCACACGGCGACGAAACGCATCGCGCGATCGAGCGCGCTCGAGCCGAATCGCCCCACGGCACCGAGTTAGCCACATTCGCCCTGGCATGGTGCCTGCAACACCCAGCAGTGTCTGCGGTCATTCCGGGTTGCAAGAGTGTGGCGCAGGTGCAAGCCAATGCCAAGGCGGCTGAGCTGACAATCGTTGATAGCAGACATCCCCAAGCAATGGCGTGAGGCTTCGCTCATGTTCGATCAGGAACCAGCGAACTTTGGTCCACGGGGTGCATTTCAAGTTTATCGCGTTTCCGCTTGATTTTTCGGCGCAAGATCAGTGCCGAGCCATTCCTGAGCAGCCTCGTCTCCAGTATCATCTCTCGGCTTTGTAAAAGGAGACGATGCTCGAGAAACAAGAGATTGACGGCAAGGATTCGTGGCGAATTTTTCGGATTATGTCCGAGTTTGTCGAAGGCTTTGAGGTAATGGCCGAGGTTGGTCCTGCGGTGTCGATTTTTGGTTCGGCCAGAACCGCGCCAGACGACAAATATTACCAGGCTGCCGAGGAGACGGCGCGCCTGCTTGTGAAGGAAGGCTTTGCCACCATCACCGGCGGGGGGCCGGGCATCATGGAAGCCGGGAACAAAGGCGCATTCGAGGCCGGCGGGCAGAGTATCGGGCTGAACATTACCTTGCCTAAAGAACAGGAAGGCAACCGATATCAGACAACCAGCCTCGATTTTCACTATTTTTACGCGCGCAAAGTCATGTTTGTGAAGTATGCCGACGCCTTCATTTGTTTCCCCGGCGGGTTCGGAACCCTCGATGAGTTTTTTGAGACCATGACTCTCATCCAGACTACGAAAGTTGATGCCTTTCCGGTCATCCTCTACGGCAGCGAGTTCTGGACTGGTTTGGTGGAGTGGATGAAAAAGACGCTCATCCCCAATTTTGTCGATCGCGAGGACGTAGACATTTTCCGCATCGTCGATTCTCCCGAAGAAGCGGTGAAGATGGTTGTGGAGGGCGTGAAAGAGCATTGGTGGTCGCCGAACGACGAGCCAACCGAACCCGATGCAGGACCGATGCGCCAGCAAACCCCGCTGAGCGGTTACAAGGCGCAGGATACCGGCGAAGGCACGCGGTATGGCAAGCGGCCTCGGATTACGACCAAGGAACACATCAATCCGCCGAAGAAGGGCAAGCCGGCTTGAGGCCCGCTGGCTAAGACTGCGCGGGCAACTGCGCCGCGGGTGGGTGTTTCATCGTTGTTCGCGAGCTTCCTGTTCCGCGGATGCTCTTGCGAGCGCTTAGGGCGCATCGGCATGGACCCCCGGCCGTGTACTTACCCGGCAGGCGGGGGGGCAAGCAGGCGCTCGGCTGTCGAGATCAGCTTGTCCAACTTAACGGGCTTATTGAAGTACTCGTTTACGCCAAGCGTCTCGGCAAACATCTTGTGTCGCCCACCTTGGTTCCCTGTGATCATTATCACAAAAGGCTTGCTGCCCCGGGGCTTTTTGGCCTTGATCTTTTCCAGAACGAGAAAGCCGCTTCTGCCGGGGAGCATCATGTCGAGAACCACCAAATCGGGCTCGTTGGCCTCGGCGAGCTCGACTGCCTTGTTGCCGTTGGATGCGCTCTCGATCACGGCACCCGTCGGCTCGAACGCCGCCTGCAGGCTGGTGAGAATATCGCCGTCATCATCGACGAGAAGGATGCGTTTACCTTGAAGTGCGGAACTCATGGTGTCTCCAACAGTTAAGGACAGTAGTGTCGTCCGTTTTCGGTCGAATTTCAAGGCCAACAGTCATGGCGTCCGATAAGAAACTGTGTCTGATCCTCGACCGATTGCCGTCATCGACAGCGGGCTGGGTGGGTTAACGCTTGTCCGGGCGATCCACCGCGCGCTGCCCTGCGAACAGATCATCAGCTTCGCCGATACCGCGAGGCTGCCCTACGGCCCGCGCACGCCTCAAACAATCATAGGCTTCGCGCGGCAAATCGTGCGTTTTGTCCAGTCTGAAAATCCGAAACACGTGTTGCTGGGCTGCAATACGCTCTCAGCCATTGCCCTTGACGCGATTCGGGCAGAGTTTCCGGATATCTCCATCTCCGGCGTAATTGAACCAACCGCCCGAGCAGCGGTCGAGGCGGCGGGGGCGGCCAACGCGCCGTTGCTCGCAATCGTCGCAACCGAAGCAACTCTTCGTAGCAAGGCATACGAGCGCGCACTCGCCCGCCGGCGCAACCGGGCGACTTTGCTCCTGCGGCCCGCGCCGCTTCTCGTCCCGATGATCGAAGAAGGCCGCGATGCGACCGACCCGCTCGTGCGGCTCGCCCTGAGGCAATACCTCCATCCACTCATGGCACGCGGCATTCAGGTGTTGATCCTGGGGTGCACGCATTACGGGGTGTACAAGAGCGCGATTGCCCAGATGGTCGGCGGCGGGGTGGCGGTGGTTGACGCTTCTCAGCGATGCGCCGATGATGTCACGCGACGGTTGAGGTCAGCCAATCGACTCCGCGCGGGCGGGGCGGGTCAGCTAAGATCGTTCGTTACCGACGACCCCGCGCGTTACCGCGTGCTTGCAGGCAAAATGGTCGGTCTCACGATCGATGAACCGGAGTGGGTGCCGCTTGAGGACCTACCCAGCGCCGAGCCTGCCCGAGTGCGGGCGGCAGGTTAGTATAGTTGCCGACATGGCCAGCGCGAACCGCGGCCGCTGACAGACAGCCGACGACAGATTTTGGAAGGAAGCGGGTCTCATGCGACGAATTCGACTCATCTCAGCCTTATTGCTCCCCGGCGTCGTGGCGGGGTGCTCCACATCCAAGGTGCGCAATGATTTCGGCGATTTCCTGGGACGAGCGGGCGACCTGATTACCGGCAATACACCCACCGCCGCCGCGACCCGGATGGAAGATCAGTACTTCCCTGACGAGCGCCGCGAGGGCATCAATCGGCTGAGCGCGCGTTCGTTCGGCCGCGGCGAACCTTACACGACCCGATATCAGCAGATCGCCCAGACCGATTCCAATTTTCTTGTCCGTGCGACCGCGCTGCGCGCTCTCAATCGCTCGCGAGACGCTTCCGCCACGCCGCTGTTTATTCAGGGATTGAGCGATCCACAGCTTCGCGTGCGGCTGGAGTCGGTAAAAGCACTGGCGAATGTGCCGGATGAAGCAGCGATTCCAAGGCTTCTTCAGATGGCCGCCGACACGCGCGAAGACCGCGACGTCCGCATCGCAGCCGCCGATGCCCTCAGGAATTATCAACGGGTGGAAGTGGCCCGGGGGCTGATTTCGCTTCTCAATCAGCGTGATTTTGCGATCGCGTGGCAGGCGCGGCAGAGCCTCGTCGGCTTAACCCGGGCCGACTTCAAGTATGATGAAGGTGCGTGGCTGGGGCTACTGGCTAGTGACACAAATCCATTCGGCTAACGCGCAGCTTGAATGAGCCAGGGCGCGTTTGAACACGGTCGCTGCATTCTGCCGGATGCCCATTGCCCCATGCGTGCACTCAGTTACGACAACGCACTCCGATTCGAGCCCCATCACCCCGAGCCTCCGGCGGGAGAGGGCGACTCGCTTTTGCGTGTCCGGATGGCCGGGATTTGCTCCACTGACCAGGAAATCTGCCGCGGTTACATGGGCTTCCGGGGCGTGTTAGGTCATGAGTTTGTCGCAACGGTCGAAACTTCGCCGAAGCCGGAGATTGTCGGCAAGCGCGTGTGTGGTGAGATCAACGTGGTATGCGGCAAGTGCGACCTCTGCATGGCCGGACTAAGCACGCACTGCCGAAATCGCAGCGTGATGGGCATCCTCAACCACGGCGGGGCGTTTGCAGATTTTGCTCGCCTGCCAGCCAGTAACCTGCATGTGCTGCCCGACACAGTCGACGACGACGCCGCGGTATTTGTCGAACCACTCGCAGCGGCATTTCAGATTCTTAAACAGATCACACTCGATGGCCGGAAGTGGGTCACAGTGCTGGGCGATGGCAAACTGGGTCTTCTCGTTGCACAAGTATTGAGAAACGTCGGCGCGCCCGTAAGGGTGATTGGCCGGCACGCGCCGAAGCTCGCGCTGTGTGAAAAGTGGTCTATTCGGGCGCGAGCGGTTGACGAAATCGCAGCGAGGCACGATCAAGACGTCGTAGTTGATTGCACGGGATCAGCCGCGGGGCTTGAACTGGCGATGGCGATGGTTCGCCCGCGGGGGACCATCGTGCTGAAGAGCACGGTCGCTCAGGGCAAGCCGCTCAACCTTGCGCCGCTGGTCATCGACGAAGTGACCCTGCTTGGCAGTCGGTGCGGGCCTTTTCGCGAGGCAATCCGCGCGCTCGCCTCTCGAGAGGTGGATGTGCTTTCCCTCGTTCACCGCAGGATGAAGTTAGAGCAGGGCGCGGAGGCGATGTTGCTGGCGAGCCGACCGGGCGTGACAAAGGTGCTATTGTCTGTTGCCGATTAACTTGCATCCCGCAAGGTACCAATCGACAATCGACCGCGAGCGAACCAGACAGGAAACGGCTTCCAGACAGCATGGCCAAAGACATCGCAATCATCCTCAACAACGGCAGCGTGCAGTCGTCGGTCGTGACTGCGATGGCGGCGCAGAAGTATCGGCCCGTCATGCTGTACGTTGATACTGTCGGAAATGTCACTTCGCGCGCGAAGCAGGCGTATGACATGCAAGTTGCGCATTTCAAGCCCTATCGCGAACACACGGTTGGCATGCCTTTCATGACCGTGCTCGACGCGCGCCCCAGCGCCGCGCCCCCTCCCGCCGACCCGCGGCTGTCGGCGCCGCTCGGCCCGCAGCTTTCCCAGCTCCTCCCACTCATTGCCGCGGCAGGGATCTACGCCATCCACTACCAGGCGGCGGCAGTTTACCTCGGCCTGCGAGTGGGGCCACACACCGACGAACTCGCGCAGGCAACCGAGTATGTACAGATTTGGAACGAATTGATCCAGCAACCCTGTGCGCACAGCGACATCGAACTGGTGACGCCCATACTCGACCTTGAACCCTGGCAAGTGGTAGATGTGGGCTTTCAGGTTGGCACGCCGTTTGAGCGTACGTGGAGCTGTTTTGATGAAAATGCCGACTCGTGCTGGGCCTGTAGCAGGTGTCGCGCCCGCGAAGCAGCGTTTCAGCAGGCAGGAAAGCCCGATCCGCTGCGCGCTTCGCATCCGACCAGAAAATAGCCCGCGAAGCGAGAGTCGTACCGCAACCGCCCGGACTTTGCCTCCCGGACCGTGCCGAACAGTGATTGGTGCCAGTTTGCGCTACATCTGCTCTGGGTGTTCGATCCCCAGAAGATCGAGGCCCTGTGCCAGCGTGCGGGCAGTGACGTCGCAGAGGGCCAGACGGGACGCTCGAATCGGCTCTTCACTCTGAATCACAGGGCAGTTCTCGAAAAATCCGCTGAACTTCGTCGCGAGATCATAAAGGTAAAGGCAGAGCAGGTGCGGCTTGAGGTCGCGGGCGACAATCTCAATCGCCTCGCCAAAACGAAGGATATGTTTGGCCAGTATCAGTTCAGCAGGCTGTGTTAGGTTGATCCCGGCCGGAGGAGAATCAGTCTTGCCAGCCTTTCTCTGGATTGATCGCGTGCGCGCATAGGCGTATTGCAGATACGGTGCCGTATTCCCATCCATGCTGAGCATTTTCTCCCAGCTAAAGACATAGTCGCTGGTACGGTCCTTCGAGAGATCGGAATATTTGATCGCACCGATGCCGATCGCCCGGCCGATGGCTTTCAGTTGCTCGTCGCTGATGTCGGTGCCGCGGCTGCCTGATTTTTCCTTTGCGATCTGGTAGCCGCGCTCCTCCGCTTCGTCGAGCAAATCCTTGAGCTTCACCGTATCCCCGCTGCGTGTCTTGAACGGCTTTCCATCGGCACCAAGCATGGTGCCGAAGGGCGTATAATCTAACTGTACGTCATTCCCCGCCCACCCGGCCTTGCGGGCCGTGTCGAACACCTGCCGGAAGTGGTTGGCTTGCCGGGAATCGTGTGTGTAAATCAGGTGCTTGGCGTGCAACTCCTGAATGCGGTAGCGCACTCCGGCTAGATCGGTAGTGGCGTAAAGGTAACCGCCGCCGGTCTTTTCGATAATCATCGGCGGCTTGTCGGGGCCGTCGACGAAAACCACTGTCGCGCCTTCGCTCTCGACCGCTAAGCCCTTCTGCTTCAAGTGGTTAACGACATCGGCGAGAAACGGATTGTAGAAACTCTCTCCGCGTTCGTCTTCTTCGCGAAGCTTGACGTTAAGCCGCAGATAAATCGGCTGATAGTCGCGCCGGGTTTCCAAGACGATTTTCTGCCACGCATCGCGTTCCGCAGGCTCTCCCGATTGCAGGCGGACAACCGTCTTGCGCGCTTCGTCCTGAAATGCCGCGTCTTCGTCAAACCGCTTCTTGGCTTGACGGTAGAATTCCTCCAAGTCGGCTATGTGTGACTCCGGCGTTACCGAAGCTCCCTCCACCGAAGGAGAGTTGCCCGTGCCGTGGCGCAGATGGGCGATCAACATCCCGAACTGCGTGCCCCAATCACCGATGTGGTTCTGTCGAATCACGTTTTCAGCGCCATGCAGATGCTCAATCACCCGCGAGATGGCATCGCCGATGATCGTTGATCGCAAGTGCCCGACGTGCATCTGTTTAGCAACGTTCGGTCCCGAGTAATCGACCACCGTTCTGATCGCAGCTGATGCCCTGGGAACGCCAAGGCGTGGGTCGCGGCTGATTTCATCCAGACGCCCAGCGAGCCAAGACGGAGAAAGCCTGATGTTGATAAAACCAGGACCCGCAATGTCCCGGGTACCGAGGGGTGCATCAACCATCTTGCCGAGGTCCAGGTTTGCGATCACCTGCTCGGCGATCTGCCGTGGACTGGTTTTCGTCCCCCCGGCGGCCAGGCGCTTGGAAAGGCCCATAGCGGCATTGGATTGGTAGTCGCCGAACTGAGGCGTGGCGCTGACCGTAATCAGAGGGTCGGCCGCGACGCCGAATGCGGCGTGAATGGCTTTCGTAAATGCTTGTTCCAGCGAGTGTTGGATCGTTTCCATGGTTGCAACTTTTTGCCAAAGCGGCGCATGTTACCATTGTTCGGCCTGCTACTGTAGTAGGCGGTTGTTTCGGCCGATAAATGCAGGTGCGGCAGTGATAGTCTCGGCGGTTCTGGGTTGGCGAATGTTGATCGTGCCGTCCGGGTCAATTACTGTTGGCAGAGCCTCATAACCAGCTTCCATCGCAAGGACGTTTTGACATGAATAGATTGCTTACCCGTGTCGTTCTCTCTGCTGCAGTTACTGCCACATCGTTCGGCATCTCCGCCGCACGGGCCGAATCCCCCATCCCCGGCGACGCTCGGGCTGAAGCTCAGCTTCTGCAAACCGAGGCAATCAAGGCGATCAAATCCGGCGAGTGGACGAAGACCAGCGAGTTGATCAGCAAGGCTGCCCAAGTTAGCAACGACCCCAATCTGGTCAAAATGAGCGAATGGGTCGCTGCGTTTGAGAATCAGCGGCAGGAATTCGCCGCGGAGAGGAAAAAGCAGTACGAAGAGGCCGTCGCCGACGTCAACAAACTGCTCGCCGCGGGGCAGCAGACATTCGCGATCGATGCGGCTGGCCGAGCCTACCTTCTCGCGGATGACAAGCAGGCATTCCATGAGTTGCCGTGGGTTAGAGAAATTATCGCCAACAGTGTCGATCAAGCGTCGGAGTATGAGGCGGTCGGCAACTGGATTGGTGCATCAAGGGTCTATCAATATTTGAATGTCATCGAGCCAGCGAACGGGCTTTGGAAAGACAAGCTTAAGCTTGTAACGCGTAGAATCCGTCTGTCGGGTGTCTACGCGCCGGAGCAATTCAAGGCGGTGGTCGAGATTGAAGCAGAAAAGCGACGAGCGGCCGATCAGGTGCTCAAGCCGACAACCCAACCGGCAACGAAGCCCAGCGACGAGAGTAACGACAGCTTCAAGATAGTCTGGCGCGACACCGTCAAGGGCATCCAGATGGAAATGCTCCGCGACGCCCTTCGTGACGCAAGGCGGCACTATTGGCGCGAAGTGACTTACAAGGATTTGCTCGTCGGTGGGCTGGAAGGATTGCGCGCGCTGGCGACCACGCCAGGCCTGGACGTGGCCTTCCCGAAGCTGGCCGATGAAGCCAAACGCGAAGCATTCCTCGAAAACGTCAATCAGCTCGTGGCGGCGGTGAACGCATCGACTTCGCCAACAGATGATTCGCTGATGACGCGCACTATTGCCAGGCTTTACCAAGTGAATGCCGAAAGCCTCGAGATTCCCGAAGAGGTGTTCACAGCCGAGTTTGCCGACGGCGCTTTCGCGCGGCTGGACGACTTCACCAACATGATCTGGCCGTACGATGTCGAAGAGTTTAACAAGAGTACGCAAGGCGAATTTCAGGGCATTGGCATTCAGATTGATATCGATGAGCAAGGTGGGCTGAAGGTGGTCAGCCCGATTGAAGACACGCCCGCATATCGAGCCGGCATTAAAGCTGGCGATGTGATCACGCACATCAATGGCAAGAATGCCAAAGGCATCACCATCAACCAAGCCGTCAAGAACATCACAGGGCCTGAAGGCACTACTGTAAAACTGACTGTTCGCAGTGCTGGCGACGGTACGAGTCAGGATTACCAGATCAAGCGACAGAAGATCATGGTCGCGAGCATTAAGGGCTGGTTTCGCAAGCCCGGCGGCGGATGGGATTACCTGATCGACCAGGACAGCGGGATCGGTTACACCCGCATGACCAATTTCACAAAATCGACCACCAAGGAACTCGATACTGCATTAAAGGAAATGCAGAAGGCCGGCGCGAAGGCCATGATTCTTGACTTGCGATACAACCCCGGCGGGCTCCTCAATGCCGCGACAGAAGTGAGCGACCGTTTTCTGTCCGGCGGGCGGATCGTCAGCACAAAAAGTGACCGGCGCCCTGAAGATGAGCAAGTGACTCACGCTCGTGCCGATGCCGACGATGTTAAGCTCCCCCTGGTGGTGCTTGTGAACCAGTACAGTGCCTCGGCGAGCGAGATTGTGTCCGGCGCGCTGCGCGATCAGACGCGCGCGATTGTGGTGGGCGAGCGCACGTTCGGGAAGGGAAGCGTCCAAATGTTGTTTAACGTCGACGGGCGCATGGCTTATCTCAAGCTCACCACCAGCCACTACTATCTGCCCAACGGTGAGTGTATTCACAGGGAAGAAAACAGTGATAAATGGGGCGTCGAGCCGGATGTGACGGTCACCATGACCAGCAAGCAGATGACCGACGCGATCGAGGCGCGCCAGCAGCAGGATGTGCTGCGCGATGCATTACCCATCGCTCCGACTGATGAGATTGTCGCCGCAGCGAAGAAGAGTGCTCTCGACGTCGACCCACAACTGTCGGCGGCGGTTTTGCTGCTGAAACTGCAACTTGCCGGCGCCAAGATCTGATGCGCCGTCGTGGCGAACCGGCGCTTCAGCGCGACACCAGAAAACCTCACACTCGGCGCAACGCCGGCCCGCTATACAGCGACCGTGGGCGGATGATTCGGTTATTGGCCAGTTGCTCGGTCACATGTGCCCCCCAGCCTGCGCATCGCGATGCGGCAAACATCGGGGTGTTCAGGTCGACGGGGATCTTCAGCATGTTGAAGATCGGCGCGGCGTAGAGATCAGCATTGGCAAAGAGCTTCTTTTCCTTCTCCATCACGCGCTCGAGTTCCATGCAGATGGCCACCCATTTTTTTTCGCCCAGCCGGTTCTCAATCTCTGTAGCCACCTTGCGCATCGGCGCGACCCGGCTGTCACCGTTCTTGTACACCCGGTGCCCGAAGCCCATGACCTTGGCGCGGTGGGCCAGCTTGTCTTTTACCCAGTCAGCCACACCTTCAACCGAGCCAATCTCTTCCAGCACTCCCATTGCCTCCTCATTGGCGCCCCCGTGGAGCGGACCCTTGAGGGTTGCCAGCGCGCTGCAACAGCCGGCGTACATGTCGCTGAGCGTACTGACTGTAACGCGCGCGGCGAATGTCGATGCGTTGAACTCATGCTCGGCGTACAGAATGTAGAGGATGTCGATCGCCTTCACCTTGTACGCTTCGGGTTCTTCCCCGCTGAGCATGTACAGAAAATTGGCTGCGTGGGAAAGATTGGGTTTGGGGAGCAGGATCGCCTCTCCCTTTCTCACTCGCGCACCCGCAGCGGCGAGAACGTTCATCTTTGCCAGGATTCGCACGGCCTTGCGCCGATTCGCTTCGAGCGATGCATCATTCAGCTCTGGATCAAATCCGGCGAGCGCGCTGATTCCGGTGCGCATGAAGTCCATCGGGTGCATCGTCTTGGGGAGCAGGCGGAGAATTTTCTCGACATCGCCCGGCAGAGATGCTTCGGAAACAAGCGAATCCCTGAACCCCTTCAGTTGAGCATCGTTGGGCAGATCACCATAGATGAGGAGATACGCCACTTGTTCATAGGCGGTGTGCTCGGTCAGATCGTGCACATCGTAGCCGCGGTAGCCGAGGCCGGCCTGTTCATCCACATGACAGATTGCCGACTCGCCGGCTATCACGCCTGCCAAACCGGGAGAGAAGGCTGGTTTCTCGGGCGATGCGCTGTTGGCAGATTGATTGCTCATGGTTGTTCCTCCGTACAAGTCAATCGTATGAGCCAGCGGAGGAAAAGCGAGGGGGATTGTTGGGCCGCAGCAAAAATTGCGATGGCATTGCTGTACGCGAGCTTAGTCGCGAGTGGATGCGGTGCGCATTTGGCGGTCGTAGACGCGCGGATCGAACGCATGCAATACCGGCATGACCGATGCTGGCGGTGCATCTAGCTGGGGCGAATCGGGCACCTGCAGGTAGCTCAGCGTGCGATCGAGGATCTGGCCCGCCGCGGGGGCCGACACCGTGCCCCCGTAGTGGGCCAGAGATTTGTCCGGGTCATGCAGAATCACCGCGACCACCACCCGGGGGTTCTCAAATGGCCCGCCGCCCACAAACGAACTGGTGTAGTTGTCCTCGTTGTAAACCCCATTGGTCGCCGTGTGCGCCGTTCCGGTCTTTCCAAAGAGGTTCCACCGACGGCTAAGCGCCTTTTGGCCGGTGCCACGATACACAACGTCACACATGATGCGCCGAATGAGCTGTGATGTCGGTTCATCAATGGCGCGCGTCCGGATCGCACTTTTCTTTAGCGAAGGATCGATTTGCCCTTCGGGAGTCAGAAGCCCGTGCATCACCTGCGGCTGCACAAGCCACCCGCCGTTGGCATAGGCGCAAACCGCACGAGTGAGCTGCAGCGGAGTGAGCATCATCTCGTAGCCCATAGCGATGCTTACCGGACTTGGGCGCGTCCACCGCCTAAGAGGGTTGACCAACCCTCCATTCTCCCCGGGGAGATCAATCCCAGTCATCTTCCCGAAACGAAACTGCTGCAACGCTTCGAACAGCGATTTGCTGCCCACGCGCTCGGCTAGCTTCACCATGCCGATATTGCTGGACTTCACTACCACATCCCACAGCGGTAGTTGGCCATAGTAGTGGATGTCGGTCACAAGCTTGGCGCGCAAGGGGGATTTATAGGGGCCAGGAATCTGAAACATGTCCGTGGGCTTGGCGAGCTGCCCAGATAGCATCGGGCCGACGATGAATGGCTTGATGGTCGAGCCTGGTTCATAAGGGTCTGTTAGAGCGCGATTACGGCGGAGCTCAGGGACGGCCGCGGTGTCTTCGATGTTGGCCGGGTTGAATGTTGGCCAATTGGCAAGGGCGAGAATGTCGCCGGTGTGCGGATCCATCACAATCGCCTCGCCGGCGCGCACGCGGAACTGTTCGCAAGTGCGCGCCAGTTCCTGCTCGGTGATCATCTGGATATTGCTATCGATCGTCAGAACCACATGGTTGCCATTCACCGGCGGAACATAGTCCTCCGCCGCGGTTGCGATGGTTCGGCGGCGGGCATCTTTAAGGCTTCGCTTGAAGCCATCCTTGCCGCGAAGCAGTTTCTCGAACTGCAGTTCGACGCCTTCCAGCCCGATGTTGTCCTTCTGCACGCCGCCGAGGATATGCGCCGCGAGTGAACCCATCGGATACTCACGGACATCGACGGGTTCCAGCACCACACCCGGAAGGTTGAGCTTGAGCACAGCATCGACCACATAGTCATCGAGGAGCTCGGCCACTTTCACATAGCGGCTCTGCGCCCGATCCCCGATTATCTGCGAAATTTCCAGCGGGTCTTTATCGAGGAGGCTGGCAAGTTTGCCGATCTCGCGATCGAGGTCGACAAGCGTTTTGCCGTCTTCCTGAAACACCTCTAGCATGAACTTGGGATCAACAAACAGCGATTTCTTCTGTACCGTTCCCGCCATCAGCAGGCCGTTACGATCAAAGATGCTCCCGCGCCGGGCATGAAGGGTTTCGGTGTAGTGCTGTTGCCGGTCGGCTTGGAGAACGGTCCGCTCGCGCCCGATGGTCTGCAGAAAAACGACCCGGCCAAGCAGGCTGGTGAACGCGAGACCAATTGCCGAGAAGATCACCATGGCAAAGCGAGCGTTGAAGGTAGGGGGGTACGGAGTCACGTCCGATAAGTATCGGCTGAATGAGAGCGAATGAATGAAAAAGCTTGAGACCAATGGACAGGTCTGTGCGTTGCGCCGCAGGTTTCGCGGTTGCACGGCTTGGTGGCGGGACTTGCGAGACCACTACTCTCGCGGTGACGGGGCGGGGTTGCGGGGCACCATCTTTAATGCTTCGGAGTTTACCGTTTGAAACACGGCATTGGGTGCTGTGTATGTGGCGATTTGCAGTTGCTGGTTCCACAGCTTGGCCTGGGCCGCCTCGATTTTTCGATGCAACTGGTTGCTCTGGTAGTTAACTTCCAGCCGCTGCTGGCGGAGGTGCAGCAGGACTGCGCCGATGATGGTCGCGAAGAAGAGTGTGAGCAGGAGCTTGAGCATCAAAATACCATGAGAGGTGGAGAGCGAATGAGCGCTCTCCAGCCATCATCCCGCAACACGGCCTCTTCGGTTCACTGACTCACCGCGACCGATTTCGCGGGCAGACGGAGCTTCATGCCAGGACGGATCACATCGCCGCCTTTGAGCAGATCTCGATTGAGTTCCTTGATGGCCGCTACTGCGTCGTCGGTGCCGCACTGTTCTCGTGCAATACGAGTGAGGTTGTCGCCATCTACTACAGTGTAAGTCGAGCGAGAATCAGCACTTGCATTGTTGGAGCTCGCCTGTGGCGCTGGTACGAGTGTCCCGGTTGGGGGCGTTAAACGGTCGGCGGCAATGCGCTCGGTACCCGCGCGACCTGCCGCCGTGGTCCCGGCTGTCGACAGGACGGGCATGTTGTACGTGCGACCTTCAATAACGAGGTTGGGATTGGCCTTCAGGCTTGGGTTGGCTTCGACGATCGCCGCGATGGCCGCCTGGTTGCTCGTGCCATACACTTTGCTGGCGATCTTTGACAGCGAGTCACCGGCTTGGACCTTGTACTTAGTCATGCCAGCGGGCTGCGGAGCGGATGCTGTGTTGCTCACTGGAACCACCGATTCACCCAGCCGCGCAGCTTCGGCGTTGAGTCGGGCGAGAACCGGATCACTGTTCGGAATCTGGGTTGTGGATCCGGTAGTATTGACTGGCTCATCGCGCGCTTCCGCGGATTGGTGGAATGTTGATTGATCAGGATGGCTGAAATCCCTTGTCGATCGGTTGTTCGATGAGGTGTCTGGTGTGTGCTGGACGTACGTCGCACCTGGGTTGGTGTCAGGGGAAGTAATCGAGACTGGTTCCTGTTGGACCGGGGAATCAATGGAGACGACCTTGACCGGTTGCGGGCGCGGTTGAAACTCCTCTGCGGCGCGAACCGGCTGGCGAATCTGCACCTGCGGGGCCGCGGCTTGCGGCATCGGCTGCTGCGAATGAACTGGTGTGTTGACCGCCGAGCGGACCACTGCTCCAGCCCCCGAAATCGGCGCCGCCGGGGGTTCGGTGCTGCTGGTGAGGTGGTCGGAAAGCAGGATTCCGATGACGATGATAAATGCCAGTCCGACCAGCAATCCGATCTTGGTTTCGCGCGTCATGTGTCAGTCCAGTTGCTCGTTGCTGGCTGCCTGTTGCTGGTTGAGACCCAGCACTGATTGCTAGCAACCAGCGCCTAGCAACCAGGAAGTTAAGTTTTTTCAGCCACGCGCAGCTTCGCAGAGCGTGCTCGTGGATTTCTTGCAGTTTCGAGGTCGGAGGGCGAGAGGGGCTTTTTCGTCACAACCTTGAGAAGCCCGGTCTGCTCCGCAAACCGAAACGCCTGCTTCACCGCCCGGTCTTCCACACTGTGGAAGCTGATGACCGCCATCCTCCCGCCGGGCTTGAGGTGCCCAGGGGCGACTTCAAGCAGTCTGGAGAGATTTTCCACTTCCTCGTTCACTTTCATTCGGAGAGCCATGAAAGTGCGGGTGGCCGGATCGATCCGGGTGCCGGCGCGTCCTGCGCCAGTTGAGGGAACAGCCGACCTGACAAGCTCGGCTAGATCGCTCGTACTTTTGATCGGCGAAACTTTACGCGCTTCGACAATCTTTCTTGCAATTCGTCGAGAAAATCGTTCATCACTGAGGTGATAAAGCAGATCGGCCAGTTCTCGTTCGCCAAAGCGATTGACAATCTGGCTCGCAGTGAGCCGAGTGCGGGGATCGATGCGCATGTCCAGCGGCCCCTGTTCACTGAAACTCATGCCGTAGTCCGGCGTAAGGAACTGGTTAGTGCTCAATCCCAGGTCCGCAAGCAGGGCATCGACTTGAGGGATGCCGACTTCCCTCAGAACGAGGTCTAACTCGGAAAAGTTGGCATTGAAAAGGTGCACAGGGCAGCCGGCGGTTTGCAGCCGGGTACGGGCGTACTCAATGTTTCGGGGATCGGCGTCCAGCCCGATGAGTTTCCCTTCCGGGCCGAGTGCCGCAGCGACCGCAACTGAGTGGCCTCCGCGACCGACGGTGCAATCGACCACAACCGCGCCGGGTCGAACGGCCAGTGCCTCGATCGTCTCGGCGAGCATCACTGACTCGTGACCGTGTTCGGGTTCGGGTTCGTCCATAAACTCGGGATTGTGACCATTTTTTTCTTGAAAGTCGCCCGGTAGTGTGCGATACTCGTTTGTTCGGAGAATGTTTGATATCCCACTCTGGACCCGCCGCGCTAGCTGCAGCTTAAGGCCTGCACCACGACGGGTAGCTCGACCGATATTCCCACAATCCGCGCGGGTTAGGGACCGGTCGTGCGGCACTTGGATTTGCTGCTTGCTAGCGTTAACAGCCATCAAGGACCGGTTTTTGACGTATCTTGGCCGTGCGGTCTGACTATCAGGGTTTCTCCCATTGACGGCGGCAGGGTCTGTGTTAGCGTACTCCGTTCGGTGTGGCCGATCGGAAATTGCCGCCCGATTAAGCGGTCTTTTCGCAAAACGGTCTAAGGTCAGACCAAAATCGGGTCGCCCGCACCCGAGCGCTGCAGAAATGGTGCGAAAACTGGGTAAAAAAACCAAGTCGGGCAACATCCGTGTCGCCCGATTTGGGTGAGACTGTGAGGTCGGGCATCCGTGCACCCTTGGGCTGCAACCCAAGGCCCCGTCCGTGGGACGACCACACAGCACGCAACGTGTTTTCAGGCAGTGAGTTACACCAGCATGGTGGACATGCATGGCGCGGGGATCGCGCAACGCATTTCCCATTTTCGCGTAACTTCACGGCTCGCAGTTGGCGCGTCGATCCTTCGGCGTGCCCACTGCGAGCTTTGCTTCATTTGCAACTCCTGACCGGCCGCTCCTTCTTTTTCGGCGGTGCTGGACTGGGGATCTTCTCGCTTGTTTGCCCGTCTTGGCGGTTCTGCCGTCGCCCATTTCTAGGGATATGTCCGTCGATCCCTACTGCGTAAACCCTGAATTTTGTGGTTTTTGGCCGGGATTCGCTCTCCGGCTAAACCGCTTGCGTCGTGAATGCCCGGAGCGGGTGGCACCGCATTCAGCGACGACTCCGAGATTAATTTTGCCCCGGCTGGGCCTGGTGGGCCGACACCTGGGGAGCTTGAAGCAACTGATTGAACCGCACTTCCCAGTCGTCGCGGTTCCAAATCTCCAAATGATTCCTGACACCGACGAGGGTAATGTCTCTGCCGGTTCCCGTACGTCGAAGCATCAATTCAGGGATGAGAATCCTGCCTTGCCCATCCCACCGCAGCTTGTTCGCCATGCCGAAAGTAGCGTGCCAATTCTCCAGCGTCTTGGCATCGGGCCGCATCTCGGCTTCCGGCGACAGGTTTTGCTCTTCTCGGGCGATTAACTCTTCATAGTACCTCTCGCCAAAGAGCCAGAGCTTGCGGTTTTGCCCAAAAACCAAGAAGAAGCCCACGCCGTCACGATCTTTGTCCATCGATTTCTTCACGTCCGAAGGCACAAGAATTCTATTCTTGCTGTCGATCGTGAGTTCGTGCTCGCCGATGTAAACCGCATGTCTCATCTGCTCTGGAATTCGTTATCTGACGCGACACGTTTTACCACTCTTCGCCACTTTTGCAATCGGGAAAACAAAAATCAGCGCGAATCTGTGAAGGAAATCTTCGCGAATGGCCGATGAATGGAGTTTTGCACCTTCGACGCACAAAAGTCGGCCCATTTAAGCCAGAGAATTGTGGATAACCTGTCTTGACCGCTATGAGTCTCTGGGCGCACTGCGGCTATAGAATGCCGATACCCCGCCAATCACGCAGATTCCCAGCAAAACCGCCCATATCTGTGGTGGTGGTAAGTGGAGGAATGAGAAGCCATTGATGGCGAGCAACGGGTGCAAGCCGAGCAGGTTTGTCGCCGGAGAAGTGCCGCGGAAATCGAGCATTGCGTACAGGAGCAGGGGCAATCCGAGCGTAAAAAGCGCGCCGGCGGCGGCTGCGTTCAGTCGACAGTTTCGCCGTCCGGCGAGAGCGGCCCACGGATGAAGCGCAACCAACCACGCCGTCAGGAAGCCCCACTCACCCAGTTGCAGCAGTACCGGAGTTCCCGCCGACCGGCCTGATATTGCCAGAAACGGGACCGCAACCGCGCTGGCGAGTGCCAAGCCACGCCATGTTCGCAGCAGTGAAGGAAAGATCAGCCCGCTGACCAGAATCTGCATGCCAAGCAGCATCACCGAAGGCGACCACGGCAGATTTGTACCGACCGGCGCAGACAGACCCGACTCACTGCAAGCGATTGTGAGGGTGTGGACCACGATCCAGAAACTGATCGTTGCGGCAGGGGGAAATGTGTCGCCCGCATGTCTTGAATTGTGGCGGACTGAGGATGTCACTGCGTCCCTGCAGCCGCGGGGTAGGTGACTTTGTCAAAGCGAATGTCCACCCACGGCTGGCCCGCATCGACCCGATTAAACGTGGTGAAAATCTGCTGCATTGCTTCAAGTTTCTTTGCCGGGGCAATTTCAATGAAGGCGTCTTTCGCGCTGATTGGTCGCCCCCATCGAACCTCAGTGCCATCGCGGGTCACCAGGGTCAGATGCGCCTCGCGCGGGTCAATCCGCCCCGAGAAGTTGCTAATGTCGATCTTCACAATCTCGTCGACGTAGCGCTGGCCGAAGAGGAGCCGCGCCAGCTCTAGTCCTGCGGCCAGGTCGGCACCTGGCCACTGCTGGCCTGATTCCACCGGCGCGTGCGCCACGCCATCAATGATCCGTAAGTGTGGACGACGCTCGTTATCCAGCACCAGGTCTGCGGCCTGTTCGGCGGTGTATTGCTCGGGGAGTTTGTAGCCGTCAGAATCAATCAGCCAGAAGTAATCCTGCCAGCGCACCATTGCCATCGGCGCTCGAAAGTCGCACTCGATCTCGATCAGATCGCCCGGACGCGAGTGGTAGGCCCGGCGAATCGATTTGACCTGCCGGACCCACGGGCTGGCACCGAGAACGCGAGCACAGTCGGCGAGGACGCGGTCATCAAACGCCGAACTTCCTCGCAGCGGGCGAACCGATCGTGCGAGGCTCTCGGCAATCTCGTCGGTCATCCAAGCCGGTCGATCACGAAACACTACCACGGGCGGGTCGGGCGCATAAGCCAGCCTGAGAGACACTTCTCGCCGCGCAAACCAAAACGCCATCGCGAGCACCGCGAGGAAGATCATTGCGCCGGTAAAGTGGTAGAGAATCTTCCGTGTCGCCAAAGAGTTCGACGAGACGGGTTTAGCAGAAGTTTTGACCGGCTTTCTTGCCATACAAATGAGTCTATGCGCGAGTAATGCGCGCAGCGCGTTCAGACGATATCCCAAGTGGTTATCGGACGCTCGCAGCGAGTTTCTTTATCTATTGCTCCCGCGCCAGCGCCCCGCGGGCGAGGCGGTCGACCAGCGCAGCGAAAGGAATCCCTGCGTGCGCTGCCGCCTCGGGAAGCAGGCTCTTTGGAGTGAAGCCGGGGAGGGTATTGATCTCAATCAAATACGGCCTGTTCTGATTGTCCACGATGACATCGACACGCGATAAGTCTCGACAGCCAACCACGTTATGCGCATCAAACGCCAAGTCCTGCACCAACTTCACGACATCACTGGGCAGGCCGGTCTCGAATCGGTGTTCAGTCTCCGAGCTCTTGTACTTCGCCTCAAAATCAAAGAACTCCGACTTCGGCACGATTCGGATTGGCGCCAGTGCGCGGTCTTCGAGAATACCGACGGTTAACTCTATGCCATTGATGAATTGTTCAACGAGCGCGCGATCGTGTCGCGCCAGCACCTGTGCCAGCGCTGCCGAAGCGTTGGCGGGGGCTTCGGCGGGCGCTTTGCAGACAAAGACGTCAATGCTGCTCCCGCTGCCGATGGCTTTGACCACGCATGGCCCGTCAATCGTCGGATAAGTCTCACCCCGGCGGACCGTGTTCCATGCGGGGGTTGGCAGGCCAGAGGCCTTCCAGACTTCCTTGGTGGCAATCTTGTCGATTCCAATACGCGAGGCCCGGCTGCCTGAACCGACAAACCGCAACCGCCGCTGTTCGAGTATCTCCTGCAACTCGCCACTTTCACCAAATGCGCCATGAAGCACCGGAAAAATGACATCGGCGGGGTGATCCAGGCCGGAAAGTTCGGTCGGCGAAATGTCCGATTCAAAGACGACATGCCCGGCCTGTCGCAGCCCATCAGCAACGGCGGCCCCGCTGATCAGAGAAATTTCGCGTTCGGCACTCGGCCCGCCGCGGAGAACGGTAATTTGCATGGGAGTGAATCTACCGCAAGACCGCCGCTCGGCAACACGACATGTTCTGGAACGCTTCAGAATCGCCGTCGAAGTGCGACGAAGCCAGCGCAGAATCCGAGAAATGCAACCCCACTCGGTTCAGGAATGTTCTCACTTAGTGTGAGTGTGATCAGGTCCGCATACGGATACGACGGATCGACTTCTATCACGGGATCAACCACGATCTGGAACTCACCGTCGGCATTGTCAACAAAAAATCCTCTGCCGAGGTAGTTCACTGCCCCAATCACGCCGAGGCGGGCAACATCTTGGTGGACGACATCGAACCCGTCACTGGCCGGTGTGTCAGGAAAACCTGCGGATGCCGATGCAAAGGCCGGGCTGGTGGGGTGGCTCGCATCATCCCAATATCGGGCGAACGCCTGCGCGCGACCGCTGCCCGAGGCACTGACTTCGGCGGCGGCAAAGATGCGAACCGGGATTGGCAGATCAGGGTCTGGCACCTCTCCGTCGAATCGAAAGAAATAGGTCGTGTTGCCAAAGACCTGGACTGGGGGGCCGAGGAAAGTGCCCTGGACATTGAGGTCGGCTGTGATGTCCACGGAGGGTTTGTTGCCTGCGGTGGTGATGACCTGCCAAGCGACCTGCCACGCGTTACCAGAGTCATCTGAAAACGACTCGTCAAAACTGATGGACTCGGGCAGATGATCGTTGGTTCCGCCGCTTTCAACGAACGAGGCAAGCGGCACTGGAGCTGCGAGCGCGACGCTCGATGGCAGCAGGATGCCGGAAAGTGCGGCAAGGATGGACATCGGTTTGCAATGAAGCCGAGACATAGATCACCTCATGTAAAAGACGAGTTTTGAACGCAACAATAGCATGAAGGATACAAATGTGCGGGTGTGCAGTCGTCCGGTTTTCGCTTCAAGCACTTCCGGTTTTCTCAGGTCTGCCCGACAACGCGCAATACTGCGTCGAACAATTGGCGTGGTCGGGTAAACATCCCGGTGGCGCCGCGGTGCTGCGCCTGGCGTCGCCTCGGCACGTCCACAAACCCGGTGTAGAAGAAGAACGGTATGTCAGCGCGAATGTGTTTGACAGCGCGAAGCAATGACCAGCCGCTTTCGGCGGGCGCGTCGCGATGGATGTCGCTGACGACGACGTGGTAGTGGGCGAGTTTCATGGCGCCAAGCGCGTCGAAGTTGTTTTGATAGCTATCGACGACGATGCCTATCTCCGCAAGGCAGCGTCGTTCGATGACGTTGTTCAGCGGGCGGTCATCAACCCAGATCGCATGAAAGGTCGTGCCCGGCGAGCGGTGAGTCGGCAGAGGGCCGCGCACCTCACGCGGGCGCATACCGGTGACCTGGGTAAAAGCCTCATAGAACCGGCTGAGCGACCCAAAGCCGCTTTGCATCGCCACTTCAAGAACCGTCATCCGGGTGCCAGCCAGAAGACGCTCGGCGTGGTGCACGCGAAGCTCGGTCAGTCGGCCGACCAGCGTCTTTCCGGTCTGTCGGCGAAACAACGTCGCCCCATATCCCGCGCTTAGCCCGGCGGCGGCGGTGATGTCGGCGACCGAGACCAGATCACGGAAGTGACTCGACGCAAACGCGTCCATCATCGCAACCAGTGACTCGACAGAATCTTGAGGGTGGTTTTGCGGCGGCATGCGGCCCTGATCAACTCAGTAAAAGCGGCGTCCCGGCGAGATATTCAATCGCAAGCTTGGTCGGGGTTACCGCTCGAACGGCCAAATCTGAACTTCTGTTTCCATCTCGATCTGGTTCCGCTCGAACACCTTTTCCTTAATCAGCTTGATTAGTTTCATTACATCGTCGCTGGCGCAATCGGGATGGGCGATGATGAAGTTGGCATGCTTGTCGCTCACTTCGGCGTTGCCGACACGCATGCCCTTTAGCCTCGCCTGATCGATGAGTGCTCCGGCGCTGAGGCCTCGCGGGTTCTTGAAAACACAGCCGCAGTTCTTCGTGTTCAGCGGCTGGGTATTACGTTTATAGAACCAGATTTCCTTAGTTCGCTTCATGATCTTTTCGGGATCGTCTTCATCAAGTTCGAGTGTGGCATTCAAAATGAAGCGGGCCGCGATGTTTGTCTTGCGGTATTCAAAGACCAGATCGTCTTTAGTGCGGTCAAAAATGTTACCCTCGCCATCCATCACGCTGACTCGGTGAATCACCGCACCAAAGTCACCAAATTTACCTCCCGCATTCATCCGAACCCCGCCGCCGACGGTGCCGGGGATACCGGCGAGGCACTCGATGCCAGCCAAGCCCTGTCGGCAGGTGCGTAGCAGCAGTTTTTGCATGTCCACGCCCGCGCCCACTTCCACGGTCGTCTTGTCGAAACTTACCCGCCGCCAGAATTCGTCGCTTAAGCGAAACACGGCGCCATCGACGCCGCTGTCCTGCACCAGCAGATTAGCGCCGAGGCCCAGCACATAGATCGGGACCGAGTTCTCATTGCACCGTCGCACCGCCTCCTGCAATTCTTCGGTGTTGCGAGGCGTGACGAAGTACCGGGCCGGTCCGCCGATGCGATACCAGGTATGCGCGCGGAGCGAAACATGTTCGCCGACAAATCCTTCGAGGCCGGCAAATGGTTTGTTGGATACAAGGTTCATCGCGCTGCTCAGGTCAGATTCTCAATTTCCCGCCCAAGAATTCAATGGGGCCGAGCGACGCATGTGGATAATGATTGGTGCCATTTCCCAGGATTGGCTCGAGAGACATGTGATAAGCCTACTGTGCGATCTTCATTTCGCGGTCGGCAAGCACGTCGCGGCCAATCTCCCAGACATTTCCCGCCCCCATCGTCACTACCAGATCGCCGGGCTGCACGATCGAGCGCACATGGTCGGTCACCTGCTCAAAGGTGGCCAGAAAGACGGCCTCTTTTCCTCGCTCCTCAAGCTTTCGCGCGAGCATGGCTGCGCTGATCGACCTTCGATCGGCCTCGGTATCGCGGACGAAGTAGATCTCGGGCATGATTACAAGGTCAGCGTGTGTAAAGGACCGCGCAAAATCGTCCATCAGGAGCCGCGTTCGGCTTGCCTGATGCGGCTGGAAAACACAGATAAGCCGCTTGGGTTGATAGCGATCGCGGATCGCTTCGAGTGTGGCCCTAATCTCGGTGGGATGATGGCCGTAATCGTCAACGACGGTAACTCCTGCAGCGTGGCCGAGCTCGGTCATGCGCCGGTCGACGCCGCTGAAGCTGCCCAGGGCATCGGCGGCAGCCTGGGGCGAGGCTCCGCAGGCGCAGCAGGCGGCAATGGCCAGCGTGGCGTTGCTTAGATTATGCCGGCCCGCAACTGCCAATTGCAGATCCGCAACGTGCGCACCGCGATGAAACACCTGCCCGCCGTGACACCCGCGGGTCAGTCCGGTTGACTTGGTCGTCCATTCGGCTTCCGTCTCGAGCGCGCACCATTCGATGGGCGTATCCAGAACATGCAACGCCGAAGCGACATGATCCTCGGCGGCGGCGATGATCTTCCCGTCGAGCGGGACGAGCCGCGCGAAATGTCGAAATGAGGCGATGATGTCCTCGATGTCGCGGTAACAATCCAAATGGTCGGCGTCAATGTTGGTGATAACAGCAATGCGCGGCTTGAGGGCGTGAAACGACCGGTCATACTCGCAAGCCTCGGCGACGAAGGGCGACCCGGTCCCGCTGCGACTGCCGCCGCCAAGTTGCGGCACGGTGCCCCCGACGACGAAACTCGGGTCCATGCCGCATCGAAGCAGGGTGTGTGCGATCATGGCGGTGGTGGTGGATTTGCCGTGCGTTCCCGCGACCGCAATTCCCAGGTGTTCGCTCATTACTTCGCCGAGAAGCTGCGCATATTTGACGGTTCGCAGCCCGAGCCGCCCGGCGATCTGAAACTCGACATTGGTCGCAGGTACCGCCGCCGTGCGGACGACCAGATCGACATCGTGGCACAAGAGTTCGCCTAGTTGATCTCGTGTAATTCGCGCACCTTGCTCGACCAGCTTGAGCGTTTGATCGTTGGGGGTTGGCTCCGACCCGGTGACAATCGCCCCGCGGTCCATGAGCATTCGGGCTAGGCCGCTCATACCGGAGCCGCCAATTCCAATAAAATGAACGCGCTTGCCAGTAAAGAGACTGGCCGGCCGCGCCTCCGTTCGCGATTCGGCAGATGGTGTGATCACAGTTTGAGGTATCGTACTTTCGTCGTCGACGGAATCAACCAAAAAGCGAAGTCATTCGGCGGGCAAGTTTTCATCGACAGCAGGGGAAGCTGTCGTGTAATTCTAGCCTCGATGCGGTTCTCACCGCTCGGAAATGTTGGAGAGATGCTTGGCGCGTCGGCATTGGCACACCACTGGTTGCGTTGAATCACACGGCCAGCGGGGTGGCGAGCGCATCGAGCGGTGGATGTTCTGAGTGGTAATGTCCGGCTCGGCGAATTGGTTCAACGCGTCGCCCGATGCGCAATTATCAAGCGTGCCTTCGTTTCGAACACCGCAGAAGATTTATCGGTCGGGCGAGCCGCAGCAGAGTCGAGGCTCAGAACCGCTTCGGGGCGGTCTTACCGGACTGGTGCGTAAGTCCTTAATTTACAATGATTTCAGGTCGATCAAATCGTTATCTTGGCGGGCGCGCGCCGGGTTGGTTCCTATAGTTGTTCTGGAATGATGACGGCATTTGTAGAGTCTTGCGTTGACACGGTTACGGGTTCTGCCCGCAAAGCCGAACGCGCCACCCGCGGCCGAGGGAAGGCGAAGAGGTTGCTGCGCGCGCTGGCGGGGAAGCCCAACATTCTCGTCACCACCCATATTCATCCCGACCCGGACGCGCTGGCAAGCTGTATCGCCATGCGACACTTTCTGCGTGAGAGGTTGCCCGACGCAAAGGTGGATGTCTCCATCCGCGGGCCGATCGGTGGGGGTGTCAACGATGCGTTCAATCGATATGTTAACCTCAATGCCCTGACGTGGAACCCAATTCTCGTCAAGCAGTACGACGCGGTTGTGCTCCTCGACGTACAGCCCAACTTTGCCTACAACCCGCTGCCGCAAGATGTTGCCGCGACAGTGATTGTCGATCACCATCGCTCGCGTGGCCGCCGGCCGCCGGGGGAGTTTGTCGATATTCGGCCCGACATCGGGAGTACCTGCTCAATCGTATTCAGTTACTTCATGGAGCTTGACGTTACCATCCCACCGGAGTTGGCGACGACGCTACTTTACGGCATCGAGTCCGACCTCGCCGGCGCCGCGGGCACACCTGCGACCCTCGACAACATGGCGCTGTCGAGCCTGACCTTACTCGCCGACACGCAAAAGCTTTACCAGTTGCGTTATGTAACCCTGCCGCAGAGCTATTTCGTGGCATATGCCAATGGCATCAACAACGCGACGTGGTTTGAGACAGTGATGACGACGCATATCGGTGAAATCGACTCAGCCGAGTCGCCCGCGGTGATCGCCGACTTTCTACTGCGGTTTGATCCGGTCTCTTGGACGCTCGTCACCGCAACACAAGGAAACAAGCTCTTACTGAGCCTGCGCACCCGAGCAAAGGACCGCAGCGCCGGCGATTTGATGAAGCGGCTCCTGCACAAGCTAGGCGAGGGTGGCGGCCATCGTACCAAGGCGGGTGGGTTCATTGCGGTCACCGGCGAGTCCCCCGGGGAAGTCGAAAAACATCGCAAGACATTGCAACGGCGGTTATTGCGCTGCCTGAAAATCAAAGATTCTTCCGCCAAGCCACTTGTATCCTCAAAATCGTAGCCGAACGCACGATAGAGACATGGCCGATGGATCCGATGGAACGGTTTCGGAAGTCCCAAGCCGATTACCAGGACAATTGATTCTCTGCAGTCATTTTGCTACGTTTCAAAGGTTGATCGCGGGTCGGATGCCCGCTGCCATTCCTGAATTCAGAACGCAGGAGGACATGGAGGTCCTGAATGCTTCTGCGAGATTTGTTTCAACAGTTTGATCCCACTCTCAACTTGATGCGCCTGCCGGATGCTCGTGTGACGGCAGTCACAGAAGATTCCCGGCGCGTTGTTCCAGGCAGCATCTTTGTCGCTCGGGCGGGCACGGTAACTGATGGCTCAAGATACATTGCCGACGCCGCTCGCCGGGGGGCGGTGGTGGTGGTGGCGGGGCAGACAGTTGCGGGGGCGCGCGTTCCGATCATCGTCGTTCCCGATCCCGCCGCCGCAACGTCAATTCTAGCACACAAGCTGGCTGGAAATCCCAGTCATTCGATGAACGTGATTGGCGTGACCGGAACCAACGGGAAGACGACCGTCACCTATCTCATCCGGCAGATTCTGAACCACTTCGAGAAGAAGTGTGGCATGATCGGAACGGTCGAAATCGACGACGGGCAGAAGACATTCTTAAGCGACATGACAACGCCTGCAGCGGTTGATGTCGCGGCGATGCTCGGGCGCATGCGCGATCACGGATGCGATGCTTGCGCGATGGAGACTTCAAGCCACGCCCTGTGCCAGGGAAGGGTGGCGGCGGTCCGATATTCTGCGGCGGTGTTTACGAACCTCACTGGCGATCATCTGGACTATCACGGCTCAATGGACGACTACGCCGCCGCAAAGTCCCGACTCTTTTCGATGCTCGATCAGGACGGAGTAGCGATCGTCAATGCCGACGATGCGTGGTCGGTAAGGATGCTCAAGGATTGCAAGTCGGTGCATCCGTTGCGGTTTGGCATTCGTAACCGCGCCGACTACATGGCGCGCGATCTGTCATTTACCGCCGCCGGTACGCAGTTTGTGCTCGATACGCCCGACGGTTGCACCCCCGTCAAGACTCGGCTGATCGGCAGGCACAATGTAGAGAATGTGCTCGCTGCTGCAGCGGTGTGTGCAGAACTGTTCGGATTGACTGTGCATCAACTGGCGAATGTGTTTCAGGACCTGACGGGCGCACCGGGCCGGCTCCAGCGGGTGGATGCTGGCCAGCCGTTTACGGTGTTGGTTGACTACGCCCATACGGACGATGCACTGCGGAATGTGTTATCGGCGCTACGTCCGATTTGCCGCGGGAAGCTGCATGTGCTGTTTGGTGCCGGCGGAGATCGGGACAGGACAAAACGCCCGCGAATGGCCTCGGTGGTTGCCCAGTTCGCTGATACGATGATCATCACCAGCGACAATCCAAGGACCGAGAATCCGCGCGCGATCATCGACGAAATTCTTTCCGGCCTGCCTGCCGATAGAAGGGAGTCGGTAACGGTTGAACCGGACCGACGCGTGGCGATTTCGATGATCCTCTCGCAACCCGGACCAAGCGATGTCGTTCTCATCGCGGGCAAGGGGCACGAAAACTATCAGATTTTGGGAATTGAAAGAACGCACTTTGATGACTGTGAAGAAGTTCGCTCCCTGTTGCAGGGGTCGTAATGGTAAGCTGAACGTGACGGTCACTGCGTTGATGACTGTGGCGGAACGCGGCAGGAAGACCGGCGGGATGTCAGTATGAAGCAGTTGAACCTGGAAACCATTCGCCGCGTGACCGGCGGCAAGCCGTTGTGCGTCCTGCCGCGTGAGGTTTGCGTTGAGGCCATCAGCACCGACAGCCGTAAACTGCCGCCGGGTGCCGTATTTCTGGCATTGAAGGGCGAAAAGTTCGACGGACATCACTACCTCCCCGAGGTCGCCGCTGCCGGCGCGGTGGGGGCGATTGTTGAAGATCGTTCGTGCAACGCCCCGGACAATCTGCCTTTGATTCAAGTAGACAATGCCCGGCTCGCGCTAGGGAAGCTCGGCCGGTACGTCCGACAACAGTTTACTGGCAAAGTGGTCGCTGTCGCCGGAAGTAACGGAAAGACCTCGACTAAGAACCTGATTCACTCGGCATTATCGGGCAAGCTCTATGGGAGCATGTCTCCGAAGAGCTTCAACAATGACATAGGCGTCCCAATCACTCTGCTCGAAGCCGATGCGGCACAGGATTACCTTGTGCTGGAAATGGGGACGAATCATCCAGGCGAGATTGCCACGCTAGCAGGGATCGGTTTGCCTGACATCGCGGTGATCACGAACTGCTCTGCGGAACACCTGGAATACCTGGGCGACCTTGCCGGCGTTCGAAGAGAGAATGCCTGCATTGTGCAAGGGCTTGATGCAAAGGGTCTGCTTGTGGCCAACGGCGACGACCCGGCGTTGCTGGATGCGGTCAGTAGCTACTCTGGAAGGCGAATCACATTTGGATTTGAACCGCACAACGATCTCTTCGCCGCCGATGTTGTTGCAGGTGAAGATGGCGTGCGATTTAGGCTCAATGGCAGCAAGACCGAGTACTTCGTGCCGCTCCTCGGAAAGCACACAGCCTGCAACGCGCTTGCCGCGATTGCGGTGGCGCGTCGGCTTGGACTGAGCGACAAGGAGATTGGGGCGCATCTTGCCGCAGCACGCGGGCCGGATATGCGCCTTCAACTGCTGCAGTTCGGGGGCGTACAGGTATTGAATGACGCCTACAACGCCAATCCCGCCAGCATGCAGGCTGCGCTTGACACGTTTCAGAATCTCCCTACCGAGGGCCGTCGCATTGCCGTGCTGGGTGATATGCGAGAGCTGGGGCACACGAGTGAGCGATATCACAGGGAAGCCGGCTTCTGGGCCGCCGCCGCAAGGCTCGATGTGCTTGCGTGCGTCGGCCACCAGGCGAGGCTTCTTGCCGAGTCTGCCCAAAGCTGTGGGATGGCGTCAGGACGCATTCACTGTTTCGATGATTCATCCACCGCGAGCAAGGTTGTGCCGAGATGGCTGCAGCAGGGCGATATCGTCCTTCTCAAGGCCAGCCGCGGGCTTCGCCTGGAGTTGATAGCGCGTGAGATTCAGCAGTCGCGCGAGCCTTCCTCCGCCGCGGTCCCGAACTAGGCGGTGCCGGCGCGATGCTCTACTGGCTCATCAAGGCCAATCTCACATGGCTCGAATCGCGCGGGCTTGGGTTTCTCCGCGTATTCACTTTTGTCGAGTTTCAAACGGTAGCCGCGATCTTGCTGTCGTTTGCCATTGTCATCGCTGCGGGTCCGGGTGTGATTAGGTGGTTGCGCCGCAAAAAAATAGGCGACCGGCCCGATTTTGATCAAGCCGACATCAACGCGCAGATGGCGCATAAGAAAGACACGCCCACCATGGGTGGCGTGCTCATCATTGCGGCTATTGCTGTGACGGCTCTCTTGCTTTCCAACTGGTGGGTGCCAGGGTTGGGCCGATTTGGCGTTGACGGCAATTTTCACGTAACGATGGCGCTCGTCTGCCTGCTGGGCTTCGGCATCGTTGGCGCAATCGACGACTGGCTCAAACTCACCGCGGCTCGACGCGGCGGGGGAAGGCAAGGTCTTCACAGTGGCGAGAAGCTCCTGTTTCAGTTCGGGCTTGCCATCGTGCTCTCTTACTTCACCTGGCGATACGGACAACATGTTCCGCAACGGAACTTTCTCTACCTGCCGTTTCTGAAAGATGCAGTCATCCCGTTGGGTGCGCTGGCTTTCGTCCTCATCGGGACCGTTGTGATCGTTGGCTTCAGCAACGCAGTCAATCTCACGGATGGTCTCGACGGCCTGGCGTCCGGCTGCACTGCAATTGTGAGCATTGCGTTCCTCATTCTGGCACTCGTGGTTGGCACACGCGCGCTAGCTGACGCTCTTCTGTTCACTTACATCAAGGGCAGCGATCAGATGGCGGTTTTGTGTGGGGCGATGCTCGGGGCTTGCCTGGGCTTTCTCTGGTACAATTGCAACCCGGCGCGCGTCTTCATGGGTGACACGGGGAGTCTGTCCCTTGGTGCATTTTTGGCCTATGTCGCCATCGTCTTGCGGCAAGAGCCGCTGCTCATTCTGGTGGGGGCAGTCTTTGTTGCCGAAGCCGGATCGAGCTTCTTGCAGGTGATGTACTTCAAATACACGAGGAGGCGCTACGGCACCGGCCAGCGCATCTTCCTCATGGCCCCGCTGCACCACCATTTCCAGAAGAAGGGTTGGAGTGAGGTGCAGGTGGTCGTGCGTTTCTGGCTCATCAGTGCGATGCTGGCAGCGGTTGCATTGGCGACGATTAAGTTGCGGTAGGCAAGGCAGTTACGTCACGGCAGCAAGTTCACTTCAGGTTCTTCCGCGAATCGTCCGATAACTGTTTCATATGGATTGTTCGGTCGATCGGTTGCGCAACCACGATATCGTCACGCTCTGTGTGGCGACGCTGCTGTGTCTCAGCGTTCTGATGGTGCAAAGCGCTTCGATGCATGTCACCGGCAGCACGTCCTGGGGTTGGACCGATCGCGGTACGCGGCACCTGATCTATGCTGTACTTGGGGTTGTCGCGTTTGTTCTTGCGGCGAGGTTCGATTATCGCACTGTGTTTTCGGCGGAGAGATCCTTCCTCGCAAGTCCTTCGGTTTGGGCACTGGGGCTTTCAGTTCTGCTCTGCGCAGCGGTACTCGTGCCCGGGGTTGGCAAGGAAGTAAATGGCGCGCGCCGGTGGATCGTCATGGGACCGATTCAGGTGCAGCCGAGTGAGATTGCAAAATGGTCGGTCGTCATCTTCCTTGCGTGGTGGCTTACATCATCGCGTGCGAAGCTCGACCGCTTCCGGACATTGGTTCTGACGCTCTTACCAGTGGCTTGCATCGCACTTCTGATTGTGATCGAAGACTTCGGTACTGCGGTTCTCATTGGCATGTGTGCGTTCTCCATGCTGTGTTGCAGTCGGGTCAAGAAGTGGCAGCTTTTCGCGCTCGTTCCCCCGGTTTTGGCTGCGGGAGTCTGGTTTATCACTCACAAGGAGTACCGCGTCCGCCGCATGATGGCGTTTCTCGACCCGTGGGCCTCACCCCGAGGTGAAGGCTATCATATGGTTCAGAGTCTGCTGAGTTTCAGCACCGGCGGGCTGACGGGAAAGGGTCTCGGTAACGGCGTGCAGAAGCTCGGCTATCTGCCGGAAGATACGACCGACTTCATCTTTGCCGTGGTCTGCGAAGAACTGGGTGTATCCGGCGCGATGCTCGTCGTGGCGATGTATCTGGGCATCATGTATGTGACCTGGCAATTGATCAGATCAGACCGCGATAGCTTCGGCAAGATGCTCGCGTTCGGAATCACGGCGATGGTTGCCCTGCAGGCTGCCATTAACATTGCCGTGGCGACCGTAAGCGTGCCGACGAAAGGACTCAGCCTGCCGCTGGTTAGCGCAGGAGGGAGCGGAATGGTGATTTCGTGTGCGGCGCTGGGGCTTCTGTGCAGTGTGTGCAAGTTTCGGCATGCCGAAGGCCCCGCCACTAAGGTCGGTGTGAACTTGGCCGCTCGTGAGGGGTCCTCCGATGCCGTCCCGGAACGTGTTTCCGAAGCAGATTGGCGCGCGTGGACCAAGGCTTAGTGATATCGCCGCTTGCGAAACCACGCATTCTTGATTGGCCTATCGGGGCAGATCTTGGAAATCTTGGTATCAACGTCATGCGCAACAAGACTCGATTGTGAACACCGATCCCAAGACCATCTTCTTCGCCGGCGGCGGCACGGGCGGGCATCTGTTTCCGGGCATTGCGGTTGCTCAGGCGCTGGTGACGCGTGATGCGTCGCTCAAGCCCGTGTTTCTTTGCACGGAGCGAGAGTTAGACAGAACGATTCTCGATCCGACAGGGTTTGAACGCATCACCCAACCAATCGTACCGCCGGCGCGGTCGATTGGGGGGTTGCTCAAGTTCTGGAGGGCGTGGCGAGAGACTAAGGACCTCGTCAAGTCGCTTTTGCGCGACCGCAAACCCGCTGTGGTGCTCGGCTTGGGCGGGTACGCGGCCGGTGTTGCGGTGAAACTGGCCGGCGGGCGGAATGTGCCGACTGCAATTCTCAACCCGGACGTGATTCCCGGCAAGGCAAACCGATACCTGATGCAATCTTCGCGCATCATCTGTTGCCAGTTTGAACAGACCGCTGAGCATGTTTCGGTGTCGTATCGAGACCGGTTGCGCGTTACCGGTTGCCCGATTCGTGCTGATCTGGCCAGCTTGCCGACGCGAGAAGAGGCAGCCAAACGGCTCGGTCTTGACCCGCGTGGGCTGAACCTCGTTGTTACCGGTGCCTCACAGGGCGCGCTGACGGTGAATGAGGCCGTTCTCGAGGCATTGAAGTCGATCAAGTTGCAGGGGTGGCAGATCATTCACCTGACCGGTAAAGACCATGCCGATTCTGTGAGGCAGGAGTATCGTGAGCTGGATCGAGTCGCTCGCGTGATCGACTTCACGGAGCAGATGCGCGACATCTGGGCTGTGGCTGATTTGTGCATCAGCCGTTCGGGCGCGAGTACATGCGCCGAACTGACCGCCGCCGCCGTGCCGAGTATTCTGATGCCTTATCCATTTCATGCCGACATGCACCAGCGTGCCAATGCCAGAGTGTTAGCCGACGCCGGTTGCGCCGAATTGCTGGACGATAAGAAAGACCGTCGTCGCAATGCTGAATTATTGAAGCCGGTGTTGGAAAAACTGCTTTATGACGCCACCGCTCGATCAGATATGAGCCAGAGGGCGCGGGCGCTGGCAAAGCCCGATGCCGCTGAACGCGTTGCCGAGGAACTTTTGGGGATGCTGTGATTCGCGTTGCCACGATTTTGGGGCGGCAGGGCGGATTGTAAGTAGACAGCGAACGACGATCTGTTTTCCGAGCGCTTGCCTCTTAGTGGAAGTCGCGGGAAGAAAGTTCAAAGCCGCGAATGAGTTCGCTGCGGTCGAACAGCCGCTTGGCCATGACGTGCAGCACCTGCCCTTGTCGCTCGACGTAACCATCACACTGCAGCAGCGCCGCGTGCCGGGCTGCGGGGCGGTATTGGTCGTAAACGTTGGGCCTGACAATCAGGTTGACCACACCGGTCTCGTCTTCCAGTGTGATGAACACAATTCCGCTTGCGGTTCCCGGTCGTTGTCGGATGAGCACCAGTCCTGCAACGCGTGCGAACCGACCATGTTTGATTTGTGATAGCTCACTTGCGGTGAAGATCTTTTGCCTCGTCAGCACGCTGCGCACCAGCGACAGAGGGTGCGCTTTGAGTGAAAGGCTGGTTGTGGCGTAATCGGTCATTACTTCCTGCCCGAGAGGCATGATGGGAAGCGACGGAGCGACGGAGCGACGAAGCGACGAAGGGAGTTCATCGAGCAGCGGTGTTGCTTTGTCTGTGAGTTCTAGGGATTCCCACAGTGCTTCTCGGCGCGAGAGTTTAAGCGATGAAAATGCATCTGCTTCAGCCAGGCTACGAATTGCCTGGGTTGGAAGTCGCGTACGTGATTGAAACTGGGCAATGTCTTTGAATGGCCCGTGAGAAAATCTTTCAGCAATAACCTGCTGGGCAAAGGCCTCACGAAAACCTTTGACCAGCCGCATTCCCAAGCGGATCGCCGGCCCGTTCCGATGAGTCAACAGATTCTCTGTCCCTTCGTCGCTCCGTCGCTTCGTCGCTTCGTCGGTATGTCTCCCCTCTTCATCACCCTCTTCCAACGTGCAATCCCACTCACTAAAGTTTACATCCACTTCGCGGACTTCCACGCCGTGGTCGCGGGCGTCGCGGATGATTTGGGCGGGTTGATAGAAGCCCATCGGCTGGCTGTTAACAAGCGCCGCAGCGAAGACGGCGGGGTGGTGGCATTTGAGCCATGCGCTGACGTAAACCAGTATCGCAAAACTGGCCGAGTGCGACTCGGGAAAGCCGTATTCGCCAAACCCTTTGATTTGTTCAAATGTCCGCTGGGCAAAGTCGTGTGTGTAGCCATTTCGCAACATGCCTTGAATGATTCGATCCTGAAAGTGCAGCAACTTGGTGCTCTTTTTCCATGCCGCCATCGCCCGACGCAGTTGGTCCGCCTCGGCGGCGGTAAAACCTGCAGCGACCATCGCAACCCGCATCGCCTGCTCCTGAAAAAGTGGCACACCTAAAGTCTTGTGCAGCACACGTTTAAGTGCCTCGGAAGGATAGACCACCGGCTCTTCGCCGTTCCGGCGGCGCAGATAAGGGTGAACCATATTCCCCTGAATCGGCCCGGGACGAACGATCGCCACTTCAATGACAAGATCGTAAAAACTCCGCGGCCGCAACCGCGGCAACATGCTCATCTGAGCCCGTGACTCGATCTGAAAAACGCCGATCGTATCGGCATTACAAATCATGTCGTAAACGGCGGGGTCGTCGGGGGGGATGGTGTGGAGTGAGAAGCAGCGAAGGGGAGAGGTAGAGCGACGAAGCGACGAAGCGACGGAGCGACGAAGGGGGGGAGGTGAAATAGGGCGACCACTGGAAGATTCGGGTGTTACTATTCTTTCTTCTGTTCTAAGCTTCGAATCAGGCCCTGTAGTACGCGATCTACCTCCTCCAACAAAGCGATCGTTGTTTCGTCTTTTGAAATCATTTTCATTGAGCACGCAATCTCGAACTGCATCATAAGCTCTGCAAGTGAGCCCCGTGCAGTCCTCAAAAACCGGATGTAGTCCGGACGACTTTGTCTGGCATGACCTTCGGCAATGCTGGATGGAATCGAAACCGCCGCTCGTCGCATCTGATTCGTCAACCCAAATCGCTCGTCGGCGGGCATCTTCGCGGTCACTCGATAGATAAGTAGACTCAGTTCCATGCTCTTTTGCCAAGCAATCAAGTCTCTGAATGTTCGCACGGTTGCCATGAACTGTGTCTCCGAGAGTCAAGGTTACTACCTGTTCCCCCCCTTCGTCGCTCCGTCGCTTCGTCGCTTCGTCGCGTCTCTCCAGCATACCAAACGCCTTCGAGATACAGCTAAGCATCCCCAACCCCAGGCAATCCACTTTGAGTATGCCTAGCTCCTCAATATCGTCTTTGTCCCACTCGATGACCGTACGATTTTCCATCGCGGCGTTTTCTATTGGCACGACTTCGCACAGCGGGCCGCGGGTCATTACCATTCCGCCGACGTGTTGGCCTAAATGTCTTGGAAAGCCGAGCAGTTCGCTGGCCAGGCTCAGGACGCGTTTCACGTTTGGGTCATTCGGGTCGAGGCCGGTTTCGCGCACCATCGCGTCATTTAACACCCCGCGGTGCCACCAATCGAGCTTTTTGGCCATGGTGTCGACCATGTCAAGGCTGAGGCCCAGCGCCTTGCCCACATCGCGAATGGCCGACCGCCCGCGATAGGTAATCACCACCGCCGCCATGCCGGCGCGGTCTCGGCCGTACTTGTTATAGAGATACTGCAACACTTCTTCGCGGCGTTCGTGTTCAAAATCGATATCGATATCCGGATACTCATTCCGCTCGGCGGAGATAAATCGCTCAAACAGCAGATCAATCTTCGACGGATCCACGCTGGTAATCCCCAGGCAATAACAAACCGCACTGTTAGCGGCGCTACCCCGGCCCTGACAAAGAATGCCTCGAGAACGGGCAAATTTGACGAGGTCGTAAACGGTCAGAAAGTAAGCCTCGAATTTCAGTTGCTCGATGAGCTTGAGTTCGTAGTTGATCAAATCACGTATCTTCTGAGGGATGATTGGAAGGCACGAAGGCGCGAGCGCACGGAGGCACGGAGAAGAAGCGTTGTCTTCAGATTCTTGCACTGAATCTCTACCTTTGCCGTGCCTCGGTGCCTCCGCGTTTTCTTGCCCGTTTTCTCCAAACTTTTCGCGTGCCCCAGCCCACGCCAAATCTCTCAGATACGTCGTGGCGGACTTTCCCTCCGGCACCAGTTCGTCGGGGTATTCATACTTCAGTTCAGACATCACAAAGCTACACCGATTCGCAATCTCCACCCCCGCGCACAGTGCCTGTGGGCACGCAGCGAACAGGCGGTGCATTTGCTCGGGCGACTTCAGATATCGCTCGGCGTTGGGGAACAGGTTGTAGCCTGCCTGACCGATAGTGCATTTTTCCCGCACGCTGACGAGCACATCCTGCAAGCTACGGCGGGCCGGATCGTGATAGTGAACGTGATTGGTCGCCAGCAGCGAGAGTCGTAATGATTGCGAAAGCGACACCATCCGAGACAGATCGGTTTCATCATCGCCGGAATAGGCAAGGGAAACGGCGAGCCAGATGCGGTCGGCAAATACCCGGCGTAAATCTGAAACTCTAAATCCGAAGTCCGAATTAAATCCGAATGACGAATGACGAAAGACGAGCTTTTGAGGGTCGTGTTCTTCGACGTTCGTCATTCGAGCTTCGTTATTGATTCGGATTTCAGGTTTTAGGTTTCGGGCTTGGGTCGTTGCGCTGATCGTTTTCTCGTCAATGGCGATTAACAACCCTTCATGCAATCCCAGCAGATCCCCGACTCCTAACTCACACTTTCCCTTCTCCGTTCGTCGCTTACCGATGGTGAGAAGTTTGCACAGGTTCCCGTAGCCCGTTCGGTTCATGCACCAGACGAGAATGTCCGGCATGCCGTCGGCGAATTGCAGCCGGGAGCCGACGATCAGCTTCATGCCGCATTCTTTCGCTGCGGCGTGGGCGCGCACCATGCCGGCGAGGGTGCACACGTCGGTTAACGCGATCGCGCGGTAGCCGAGGTTGGCGGCGGTGTAGACGAGTTCGTCCGGGTGGCTTGCCCCGCGCAAAAATGAGAAATTGCTGATTACATCAAGCTCGGCATAACCCAATTCACAACGAGCCACCGCGGCAGGCGGCGGCATGGGGTCGCGAAGTTTGAAGCTGGGGGATTCGGGCATCTTATAGAAGGCACTGAGGCACATAGGCACGAAGAGGGAAAAAGCGATAGTCTATTCACCTCGTGCTTGTGTGACTCCGTGCCTGGGTTAAAATTCCCCTTGCCAAAACCACCGTCCACTTTCATTCACACGGAAGATCCACCATCGACGGGTGTTGGGAAGTTCGATGTCGAAGTAGTCGCGTGATTTGTTATGGCCGTTCCACCATTCCCCGCAGATGCGCTCGGGGCCAACGGCGTATACCACACGATGTACCGCGCCGTCCGGGTCGGTCACGCTCACGGGCCGGCCGTCGCGGTCGTGCGATGGGCTGACGATGACGCGGAGTTCGGTGGGATGACGAAGCCACAGCGGGCGTGTAGGCAGGCACGAAGGAGAAGAGAGCGAAGTAGTGCCTGCTTTCACTTCGTGCCTGCGTGCCTTCGTGCCTCCGTGCCTATCTTCACTTCCTTCATCCCTTGCGCAGTATTCAACTCCCTTCTCCGGCAAATGCGACTCCACCGGCGTGACTTGTATGACCGCCGATTGATCCATGCGCACGCGCAACCGTTCAATCAGATCATCAAGTTCCCTGCGGGCTTCGATGGTGTCGCTCTGGCCGAGTTCAATCTGCTCGGTCACCATCCGCTGGGAGTGCCCGATGTTAAAATCGATCGAGATGAAGCCGTTGTAATCGAATGCCGAAAGGTCGGAAGGGACGGATGGGAAGGTACGAAGGCACGCAGGCACGGAGGCACGGAGGGAAGATTTCGAAGCCGATCCGCCGGTCGTCTCAGCCAGCAAAATACATGAACCTGCTTGCCTTCGTGCCTCCGTGCCTCCGTGCCTCCGTGCCTCCACATTTCCAAGCGATTGCTGTAGCAACTCAAAAATTCGTTTCGGATCGCGTGTCGGCCGAGAAAAACGGATGGTTCGCCGGATCGGCTCTCCCAGTGCCAGGCGCAGCGTCGCTTCCATTTCCCGCGCGCCGTGTCCTCGGCGGAGCAGTTTTGTTGCCAGATCATCAATCAATTCCCTTGTGATCGGCCAAATCAAATCCAGGTTTTCCACCGGCTCTTCCCAGCGGCGGCGGGCTGTGATTGGGAAGGTGGGTTCGAGAGGCATCAGCGGTTCTTCAATCAGGCCGTCAAACTGATTCAACCTCATCAGCAGCATCGATCCAAACCGTGCCGATAACTGGTTCCGCGGCAGCTTGCGAAGCTGGCTGATGGTGTGAATTCCCACATGGTGCAATGCCGCAACAGTGTCGGCGGGCAGGCGGAGGGAATGAATGGGAAGGGTAGGAAGGCAGGGAGGCAGGGAGGCACGGAGGCACGAAGTGAAAGCAGACACTTTTTCGCTCCCGGCATCCCCTACTTCCCCTGCGTGCCTGCGTGCCTTTGCGCCTCCGTGCCTGTCTTTAGCTTGATAAAACGTCATCGCCCAGGCCGCGCCGGGAGTGGGGGCTATGGCCAGCCTTGCGGTTACGCTCCATCGTCGAAGAGAGGCTTCAATGGTTTGGTGGATTCGTTCCGCCGGGCCGAAGAGCCTTTCGGTGCCGGTCAGGTCGAGCCAGATTCCTTCAGGTTGCGCCTGTTCCTGTTGGATGAGGGAAACACAGGGCGAAAACCGCATCATCCATCGAGCCAGTGCTTCCAGAGCCATCGAGTCACGGTGCGGTTCGTGCTCGACATGTTTAACCTGCGCGTGGAGCGCGCGGGCCTGCGCGAGTGTCATGCCCGGCTTAATCCCCCGTTGCGCCGCCGCCACCGAGACGGCGAGAACTATCTGCCGGTTGGCGATGGTTCGGATGATGACAACGGAAAGGAGACGCGAATTGGGGGGGAGGCACAAAGGCACGGAGGCACGGAGGCACGAAGTGAAAGTTGATGTGCTTTCGCTTGCTTCATCAGATTCTTCCCCTTCGTGCCCGCGTTCCTTTGTGCCTGCGTGCCTGTCCTTAAGCAGTTTCCCATCGAGCCGCCGCAAAACTCGGTCCACGGGCCAATTGAGCAGTCGCACGCACAAGATTGTTTTCACGGCACCTCTCCAAAAAAATGGATTCTCCGACTTGCCCTCCGTGGCCATGAAGTAATGTGAGTTTCCAGCGGTGAATGGTTCTTTCGCCGCGTGCAGGTTCAACAAGCCAACGTGTGGCGGCGGCGTAGATTTCACTTCCTCGTGTCATCGGACGCATAATGATTCCCATCCCTCCGCCGCGTTCGGCAGCCAACTGCAGCCGACGGACGTCGTTGCGATGAAGCCGCGCCGGCAACTGAGTCACCGTCACGCCCACCCCTTTACATCGCAAACACTCGGCGGCGGCCCACAACGCTTCCTGTTCCGTGCGAGGATGCAGAATCCACAGGTCATGCGGGTTGATACCCGCAGCGAATAGAGCAGGGGGGTAGAGGGTGTGGGTGGCGTCGGACCAGATGATGGTGGGAGAAGTGCAAAGACTGAGAGGCCGAGAGACGGAGAGAGAAAGTGAGTGTGCGCAAGCCTGGTCTTCCACTTCGTCTCTTTTTCTCTTCGTCTCTTTCTCTCTGAGTTGAAGAAATATCGCTGCCACTGCATATGGCCGCGGATGCTCGTGCTTAAACAGCAATTCATGCACCGCTCCTTGCGTCAGCCCGCCGGCGGGGAGCAGGGCGTCGAGCAAGGGTAAGCCCGTTTGTTGCCCCCGCGGGCGCGCGGCATCCGTCCAAGCCGACTCCGCGGTCTCGATTAATTGGCCGTTATGGGCGGTGATGAGTTTCATTGTTTAAGAAGAGACTGAGAGACTGAGAGACGGAGAGAGGAAGTGAGTGGCGCAAGCCGTCTTCCGCTTCGTCTCTTTTTCTCTTCGTCTCTCAGTCTCTCTCCCTTCCTGTTCGCATAAAGTTAGGTTATTCTTTCAATCCTCCCGTCGTCAATAATTTTCGGATTTGATTTGTTTTGCTGTGAAAATCTCACAACAGTTTGAGACTTGTAAATTAGTTCACCACGCATGCTTGACGCATCGGGTTCGGCGGCTAACCTACATCTCGTTGGGCGATTTGAGCGCAGATTGCGGCCCGTGATGCTCCCAAGCTTCACAAATTGCTAAAGAGCGGCAGAAAGACTGCCACGGCTACGCCGACCCTTCGGCGTGACCGATTCCCTTTCGTTTAGCACTCCCGCTTGCGCGTTCATCTCGTCTTGTGCTATCTTCAACTGTTACCGTGAAAGTCCCGAGCAGATTCGGGCGCTAAACATAGCGAGGATTCGATGAGTGTGCCTGCCGTAACCCCTGCGCCGCATCCGGTTGTTTCCGAGCTAAACGCTGAACAGATAACAAGATATCGCCGTCACCTGATCTTGCCGGAGATGGGTGTCGAAGGGCAGAAAAAACTCCTGAATGCCAGCGTATTATGCATTGGTGCAGGAGGTCTAGGTTGCCCGATTTCACTCTATCTGGCGGCGGCGGGGGTGGGGACGATTGGGTTGGCGGACGTCGATGTCGTCTCCCCGTCAAACCTCCAGCGGCAGGTGCTGTTTGGCATGTCGACCATCGGCGAAGACAAAGTTGCCGCCGCGGCGCGAAAACTCAAAGACTTAAATCCGGATGTGCGTGTCGTCCAACACAAAACCGTCGTCAACGCTGCAAATGTGCTCGACCTGGTGGCGCGGTACGACATCATCATCGACGGCACCGACAATTTTCCCACCCGATACTGCGTGAATGACGCCTGCGCAATGCTGAAAAAGCCCAATGTTTACGGCAGCATCTTTCGATTTGAAGGGATGGTCACGGTTTTCGCGCCGCACCTGGCCAATCCCGATACAAAAGAGCTTGGTCCATGCTATCGCTGCCTCTACCCCGAACCGCCGGAACCGGGAAGTGTGCCGAGTTGTGCTGAGGGGGGCGTGGTTGGCGTGCTTCCGGGTATCATTGGCACATTGCAAGCCAATGAGGTGATCAAGCTGATCCTGGGCATCGGCCGGCCAGCGATCGGGCGGCTTCTGACATTTAGCGCGCTGGACATCGAGTTTCGAACGTTCAAAATCCGCCGCGACAAGGCGTGTCCGGTGTGCGGTGACGATCCTACAATCACCGAGCCTGTGGATTACGAACAATTCTGCGGTGTGCCAATTCTCGACCCCAACTCGGTCGCAGAGACGGCAGCGGAAGTGAAGAAGCACAAAGGGGATGTGAATGGAGAAGACGCGATGCTCACCGAACAAGGCCTACCCCTAGATTACAACTTTATGCCCGACTGGGAAGTGACCCCGCGCGAGGTTAAGCAAAAACTCGACCGCGGCGAGAAGTTTGTATTTATCGATTGTCGGCTGCCGCACGAGGAAGCGATTACCAAAATCGACGGTGCCACTCTCATCCCACTGCAACAACTTGGTCAGCGCGTGGGAGAACTCGCTGGAAGCGAGAGCAAGGAAGTAATCGTGTACTGCCGTAGCGGCGGGCGGTCACTGCAGTTCGCGCAGATACTGCGCCAAAACGGCTTTGAAAATGCAAAAAGTATGGCCGGCGGGGTGCTGCTGTGGAACAAGGATATCAATCCGGGCGGGCCGCAGTATTGAATTGGCGCGAAGCCTTTCTTAAACATTCATACTGCACTTGCCATACACAGGAGTCGCGTGAAAGACCAGCCGATTTGGCTTCGGAGCTTGCACGACAATCCGAAACATGACTCCGGCGCAAATGTCCACGCGGGCTGTGGGAATCGCGTTTGTGCAAAGTAGCGGGCATTGAGGACCCCGCGGCACTTTTCGTGATTGCGGGTGCTTGGGTCAGCTGCAGACCACTGATCAATAGGGTCTTCCACGAGCATCAGGAAGCGAGATGGGGTGGTGAACGATCCGCTCACGGTTTTTCGAGACCCTTTTTCCCGACAAGAATCCGGATGTAACAAAGCATCACAGATCTGACAGGGCGACCGGGATGATCAAGGTCGAGTTTTGCATTGGCAATCTGACTCTCCGGTCGCAACTCAACCCACAGCGCTTCCCGTTGCCGTTGGGCATGTTACCATGACGGCATAAGGAACATCATAGAATCATGCCCGGCATTGATGTGACAGCACTTTCATTTGACGAACTCATCGCCCGCGAATGGCTGATCACCAACGGTGCCGGGGGATATGCTTCTTCGACCGTTCTTGGTCTGAACACTCGGAAATATCACGGCTTGCTCGTGGCGGCGATGGCGGCACCGGTGCGGCGGATGGTCATCCTCTCTCGTGTTGAAGAAACCGTAACCGTCAATGGACGCAGTTCGGCGCTGGCGACAGTGGAATATCCCGGCGTGGTTCACCCCGCGGGGCATCCGCTCATCAGGGCGTTTACCGCAACGCCCTATCCCCGCTGGGCGATTCAGGGTGAAGGCTGGACGATCGAAAAGAGCGTGCGATTCTCACCATCCGGCGAGAATGATCTGCTTATCACCTATACCGTCCTCGCCAGCGACGCCCCCGTTCATTTGCGCGTGAGGCCGCTGTTTGCGCTGCGGGGCATCCACGACCTGATGTATCAATGGTCGGGCCGCCTCGAAGCAGAGGTTTCGACCGAGATGCCCGGCAGGGTGCGCATCGCCGCCACCGCGCGCACGCCCGAGGTACACATGGCGCACGATGGCATTTTCGATGCCAAGCCACTCTGGTATCTCTCCACCCTTTACCGGCGCGAGCGAGAGCGTGGCTATGCGGCACTGGAAGACCTCTGGACGCCCGGCGAGGTCGCATTCACGCTGCAACTCGGCCAGACGGCAAACTTCGCAGCGGCCGTGCAGCCGGTGGGTCTGGAGAACGTGCTTTCGGCCTGCTCTCAAGCGGATATTCAGGAAGAACACCGCCCGCCATGCCGGGTCTCTGCCCTGAGTGACCAAGCGATTGGGCAAAAGCTATCGCACATGGTCGATCAGTTCGTCTCCGCAGCCCCGCCGGTGGTTGGGGGTCGTTGTTGGTCATGCATTGTGCCTCAATATCCGTGGACCGCATGGGCTGTGCGCGACACGCTCATCGCATTCCCCGGTGCGCTGCTCGTTACGGGCAAGTTTGCACTTGCCAGGGCGCTGCTCGCCACGCTCGCAGGGCTGGTGCGCGATGGGATTACTCCCTCGGAGATCGACGAAGCCGGTGGCGAGCCGGCGTACAATGCCTGCGACACATCACTTTGGCTCATTAATGCCATCTGGCTCTACCTGATTCACTCTGGCGACGAGGCAGCTGTCCGACAACTGTTTCCCACGGTTCGCCAGATCATTGAGCGATATCAAGCCGGCACCGCCTTGGGCATCGCAGTCAACGGTGATGGCCTGCTCCGCGTGCGAGCGGCTGGCGTTGGAAGTACCTGGATGAACTCAAAGCTGAACGACTGGGTCATCACCCCGCGCAATGGTCGTCCGGTGGAGCTGAACGCGCTCTGGTACAACGCACTCTGCATCGCGCGAGAGTTGGCGTTTCGCTTTGATGATGCACCCCTCGCCCGGCAATACGCCGCAACCGCCGAGCAGCATCGTGCTGACTTCAATCAGCGCTTTTGGAACCCGCTCGCCAACTGCTGTTATGACGTTGTGAATGATGCCGGGGAAGACGCCTCAATTCGGCCCAACCAACTCCTCGCCGCTTCGCTGCCGTTTGCCGTGCTCGCCGAAGTCCGGGTGCCGGAGATGCTCGATACGGTTCGCTTTAAGTTGCTTACCCCGCTCGGCTTGCGCACGCTCGACGCCGGCGACCCCAATTACCAGTGCCGATACGCCGGCGACGTGGCGGCGCGCGACCGCGCCTACCACCAGGGGTGTATTTTCCCCTGGCTTCTCGGCCCCTATTGTGCCGCGATGGCCAAAACGCAAGGCCCGTGGCCCGCAGCGGCCGAGGCGATTCGCCGGATCGTCACGGGGCTGGTCGAATATGTGCTCGGCAACGGGCTTAACGTCGTCCCCGAACTGTTCGATGGCGATGCCCCGCACAAACCCGGCGGCGCCGTCTCCGATGCCCGCGCCGCGGCGGAGCTTAACCGGGTCTGGCACGAACATATTCTCGGTCGGCATATTCTCGGCCGGCCCGATGCGCACGCCCCGACCGGGCAACACACTGCCCCCGCCGGGCAGGCTCGCTCCCGTGGCAGGGCCTGATCTAGCGCCGGAATCTGAAAAAACGGCCCGACTCGGGAGATTGCTTTCGCGCGTCAGAAAGCCGAACATATGTTCTCGGGATTTGGGCATAACATCTAAGCATTCGAGGAAGGCTTTCTCATGGAAAAGCAGGCATTCGGCGTCGTCGGACTGGGCGTGATGGGCGCAAACCTCGCGCACAACATGGAACGCAACGGTTTTTCTGTCGCCGCGTTCGATCGCAGCGCCGACAAGACCAACGAGTTCATCCAGAAATCAGCCGACAAGAAGATCAAAGGCGCGCGCTCGCTGGCCGACATGGCGAGCATGCTCGAAAAGCCGCGCCGCATCCTGCTGATGGTCCCCGCGGGGGGGCCGGTTGATGCGGTGCTGGCCGAAATCAAGGGCAATCTCGAAGACGGCGATATCGTCATCGATGGCGGCAACAGTCTGTATGGCGATACCGAACGCCGCGCCAAGCAACTCGACTCCGAAGGCAACGGCATCCGCTTCTTCGGCATGGGCGTCAGCGGCGGCGAAGAGGGCGCGCTCTGGGGGCCGAGCCTCATGCCCGGCGGCGACCGCGAAAGCTATAACCGCCTCAAGCCCGTCCTCGAAAAAATCGCCGCCAAGGCCCCTTCAGACAAAGTCCCTTGCGTCACCTATTGCGGCAGCGGCGGGGCGGGGCACTTCGTCAAGATGGTTCACAACGGCATCGAATACGGCGACATGCAGCTTATCGCCGAAGCCTACGACCTGCTCAAAAACGTCGGCGGCATGAACAACAGCCAGATGAAAGATGTCTTCACCGAGTGGAATGCCGGCGAGCTGCAGAGCTTCCTCATCGAAGTCACGATGAAAGTCATCGATTTCAAAGACCCCAAAGGCCCGGGCGCACTGGTCGAAAGCATCCGCGATATCGTCGGCATGAAAGGCACCGGCACATGGACCATCAAGGCCGCCCTCGATCTGCTGGTCAGCGTCCCCACCATGGCCGCCGCGGTCGATGCGCGCGAGCTTTCCATGCTCAAGACCGAACGCGAAGCCGCCAGCAAGGTGCTGCAAGGCCCCACGCCTCAGAAGTTTAGCGGCGACGTCAAGGCGTTTGTTAACGACGTGAAGGATGCGCTCTATTGCAGCAAGATTTGTTCCTACGCACAGGGTATGGCCCTCCTCGCCGCCGCCAATCGGCCTATTCCTAAAGACAAAAACAGTCCCATGGGTTTCGGCTACGGCATGAACCTGCCCGAATTGCCCATGATCTGGCGCGCCGGGTGCATCATCCGGGCGGTGTTCCTCGAAGAAATCACCAAGGCGTTCAAGGAAAACCCCAGCCTGCCCAATCTGCTGATGGATCAGCGATTTACAAAAATGATCAACGACCGCCAGGCCGCGTGGCGCCGAGTGGTCACGCAGGGCATCGCCAACGGCATCTGCACCCCCGCGTTCAGCGCGAGCCTGGCATACTACGACAGCTACCGCCGCGCCCGCCTACCGGGCAATCTCATTCAGGCCCAGCGCGACTACTTCGGCGCGCATACGTTTGAACGAAACGATGCGCCGGGCACGTTCATTCATAATGACTGGTCGGCGAAGTAGCCTTAAGCCCCTCTCTCCCACTCAGGGAGAGGGCTGGGGTGAGGGGACAGCGCGGCGGATCGATGTCCCGAAGAACCTGGAAGGCGCACCGCTGCGGCGGTGTACTTCCCTCGCGGTCGAGCGGCGCACGCGCGTCGCCCGTGACCGAAACTCAACCGTCTTCACCCCACGAAGGGATCACCTCGGCCCCGCTTCACTCAACCGTGCTGTCGGATCGAGAGGGCGAGCAT